>Ga0208331_100001_pt1 | contig 572567 bp, 526 predicted proteins | sample DeeseametaMP1648_FD_184184 | JGI IMG/M metagenome (GOLD analysis project Ga0208331, IMG submission 184184) | Marine microbial communities from the Deep Pacific Ocean - MP1648 (SPAdes) | ecosystem: Environmental > Aquatic > Marine > Oceanic | place: North of Tokelau, South Pacific Ocean... | reverse complement strand
ACACAACCCGAAAAACACTATCTCCGGGAGTCTGGGGCAACCGTTCCAGCCTAACCCAACTTGGTCTCGGACACAAGGCCCGACGCTTGGGGGAAAGACTGTCCTACACGATCATCAGGAACCCCGTACAACCTCGTTGCCATGTCCGTGAAGACCTGGTCGGTGTCCGTGTCGCTCTGACTCGACAAAAGTTACGCGACTGGAAACTGTGCGTCAAATCCGCACGTTACACGAGGCGCTCACGGTGAAACCGCTGGTGACAGAGCCGCTGCCGAACCTGATACCCGCAGCGGGGCGAAATCACACCTGTGTGACTCGCACCACTGCCGGCTCGATGTCAGCTCACCCGACCAGAACGCCCGCGAAATTACGTTTGCCGCGCCGAACCACCAACCACTTGCCGTGAAGGAGATCGTCAGGCGACGGCGTCCAGGTCTCGTCGGCGATCTTCTGGTTGTTCACCGATGCGCCACCCTCCTTCACCGCACGTCGAGCAGCACCTTTGCTCTCGCACAGGCCGGTGGCGACGAGCAGATCGACAATGGTGTCCGCATCGCCTGCTCCGACTTCAGCGACGGACGTTTCACGCAACGCCGCTGCCAACGTCGGCTCGTCCAGTTCCGCCAGTTCCGCGCGACCGAACAACGCCTGACTCGCCAGCTCGACTGCGCGGGTGTTCGACTCCCCGTGCACCAGTGTCGTCATCTCGGCCGCGAGGCGCTTCTGAGCCTCACGGGCGTGCGGGCGTTCCCGAGTTGCCTCGTCGAGCGCATCGAGTTCCTCGCGATCGAGGAAGGTGAACCAACGGAGGTATTTGACGACATCCGCATCGCCCGTGTTCACGAAGTACTGGTACCAGGCATATGGGCTCGTCATGTCGGGGTCGAGCCACAGGCTACCGCCGCCCGTCGACTTGCCGAACTTCTTGCCATCGGCAGAAGTCACCAGGGGAACGGTCATCCCGTGGACCGATTCGGCATCCTTGCGCCTGTTGAGCTCGACACCCGCGACGATGTTCCCCCACTGATCGGACCCACCGATCTGCAGTGTGCAGCCGTAGGAACGCCGAAGCTGTACGTAGTCGTTTGCCTGCAGCAACATGTAGCTGAATTCGGTGTACGACATTCCGTCCCCTTCGAGACGGGTCTTCACGGTGTCGCGCGCCAGCATCACGTTGACCGAAAAGTGCTTGCCGATCTCGCGCAAGAAGTCGATGGCCGTCAGCTGAGCGGTCCAGTTCAGATTGTTCTCGACGATCGCGCCTGTTGGACTGTCGTCGAAATCCACGAAACGCTCGAGCTGTCCGCGGATGCGATCCGCCCACTCGCGAACGGTGTCCGCGGAGTTCATCGTGCGCTCCCCCACATCGCGGGGATCACCGATGAGCCCGGTGGCGCCGCCGGCCATCACGATGGGCCGGTGACCGGCGCGCTGAAAACGCTTGAGCGCCAACAGTGGAACGAGGTGACCGGCGTGCAGACTCGGGCCGGTCGGGTCGAAGCCACCGTACAGAGTGATGGGCCCGTCGGACGTCGCCTTCTTCAGCTCGTCCACGTCGGTGGACTGCGCGATCAGTCCGCGCCAGGTCAGTTCGTCGATGATGTTCTCACTCACGAGCACAATCTTCTCATCCAGCGCCGCCGGCTCCCCTCAGCCCCGCGTCGGGCCCCGCTCGGTTGCTCGCGGACTACGTCGATACGCCGACACCGATGGCGAATCTGTCACCCAGAATCTCCACGGCCTGTCCGCCGCAGCACTGACCCCTACCCGTGGACCGGATTCGATTTCGCCCGATCCCGGGGCGAGCGCGCCTGCGTTCAGCGTGACGGGCGAAACCGCGTCGAGCAGGTTTGTTCCGTTGTCCCCCATGGTGATGCCCAGCGCCTGGCCGAGGTTCCCCGGTCCCGTGGCCACGCGGGTGGCGATCGCTCGGGGACCTCGTCTTGCGCGCACTACGTCGTCGCCGTCGATGACTTCTGCCGCTCGAAGTAGGACCGCAGCTGCCTCGCCTTCCGGACCACAGGAGACATTGATGCACATGTGCATTCCGTAGCTGAGGTAGACGTACAGTCGGCCGGCCGGGCCGAACATCACCGAGTTGCGGACCGTGAGCCCACGATACGAATGCGCGGCCGGATCCGGCCAAGGCCCATCCTCGGGTCCCCCGTATGCCTCGACCTCGACAATTCTGACTCGGACGTCGAAGGCGCGTAGTTCTGCACCGAGCAGTGACCGGGCGACCTCGACCGGGTGTCCGGTCAACCCTGCAATCTTCATACCTCGAATTGTGCCGCCCGTTGACTCGACGCCGACCACGCGCTTTAATTCATCATGTAGTGAATTCAACATGCGATGAATTAAGGAGACCGGCATGAGCCAACCACCCGGAGACGCCGTCGTCGCCGAGTCGCTCGTCGTCAGGCGCGGCGGACGGACGGTTCTCGACAACATCGATCTCACAATTCGCCGCGGGAGTATCACGGGGCTCCTGGGGCCATCCGGCTGCGGAAAGACCACCCTGATGCGGTCCATCGTCGGCACACAGATCGTCGAGTCCGGCACCGTCACCGTTCTCGGACTACCCGCCGGTTCGAAGGCTCTGCGGCGCAGAGTCGGGTATGTCACGCAGGCACCGAGCATCTATCTCGATCTCACGGTTCGAGACAATGTCGCCTACTTTGCATCCCTGTACGGTCGACCGCCCGCCGATATCGTCGCCGCAATCGAGACCGTCGGGCTCAGCAATCACGCCACGACGGCTGCCGGGCAACTCTCGGGTGGTCAGCTCAGTCGCGTGTCATTGGCCAGTGCCCTCGTCGGGAATCCCGAACTGCTCGTGCTCGACGAACCGACCGTCGGACTCGACCCCGTACTCAGAGCCGAGCTATGGACACGCCTGCGCGAGATGGCTGAAGCCGGCACCACACTCGTCGTGTCGAGTCACGTCATGGACGAGGCCGAGCAGTGCGGGGACCTGATTCTGATGCGAGGTGGCACAGTCCTTGCTCGATCCACGCCCGCGGAACTTCTGGCCCGAACACGTGAAACGAACCTCGAGCACGCGTTTCTGACGCTCATTCGCTCGTCCGACAACGAAAAGAGGGCGTCGTGAACCCGCATATCTACACCGCCACCAGCACACGCATACTCCGGCAACTACGCGCCGACCATCGCACCGTCGCGATGATCCTGATGGTTCCCTCGCTGCTCATGACGCTGCTCTACTTCCTCTACCAGGAGGTACCGCTCACTCCAGGGAAACCGCCGGTATTCGACCGGATCGCAATCGCAATGCTCGGGATTCTGCCCTTCGTCGTGATGTTTCTGATCACCTCGATCGCCATGCAGCGCGAACGGAGCTCAGGGACACTCGAACGTCTGCTGACCACGCCCATGACAAAACTCGATCTCCTTGCCGGCTACGCCTCTGCGTTCTCGATAGCAGCAGTGGCCCAGGCGGCACTGGCGTGCGCCGTCGCATTCGGACTTCTCGGTCTGACGACGGCCGGCTCGGTCACATGGGTGGCGCTGGTGGCGATGCTCGGTGCCGTACTCGGCGTCGCCATCGGACTGCTGTGCAGCGCGTTCGCGCGGACCGAGTTCCAAGCAGTGCAGTTCATGCCCGTCGTGGTGATTCCGCAGCTGTTTCTCTGCGGCCTGTTGGTCCCACGTGACCAGATGCCCGACTGGCTGCAGATCGCAAGCAACGCAATGCCCCTGAGCTACTCCGTCGACGCACTCGCCGAAATCGCGAACAACACCACCGTCACCACCGCCATGCTTCTCGATCTGGCTGTCGTCCTCGGGTTCGTGATAGTCGCCCTGTGCGCGGCAGCCGCGACACTTCGGAGGCGTACCCCGTGACCGCGACATCTGATCCGGCACAGTGGGCATCGTGAACGCACACGAGACTGGCGACCGTCGGCCCAACACTCGGACCGGTCGAAGACCAGGCGAATCCACAACAAAGGACACAATCCTCGCCGTGGCCCGAACACGATTTGCCGACGCAGGTTTCGACAAGACATCGATTCGTGCGATAGCTGCCGATTCGGGCGTGGATGCGGCACTCGTGCATCACTACTTCGGAACCAAGCGAGACCTCTTCGTTGCCGCGATAGCCCTACCCATCGATCCCGCGGAAGTCTTGAAGCCGATTCGCTCGGCCCAGCTCGACAACCTCGGAGCCACTCTGGCCACCGCAGTGCTTCAGGTCTGGGATTCCGAAAACGGCGAGTCCGTGGTTGCTGCATTCCGATCGATCATCGCCGACGGTGACACCGACCTGATCAGCACATTTCTGCTGCAGATCGCACTGAAGGACGTCGCTCAGCGCGTGAATCACCCGGTAGGTTCCGCGCCACTGCGAGTAAACCTGGTTGCGTCACAGATGGCAGGTGTACTGCTGACCAGACATGTTCTCGAGCTCGAACCGATCGCATCGATGCCCGCCGACGAGTTGGTGGCCTTGGTCGCACCCACTCTGCAGCGCTATTTGACCGGCGACCTACCTACGACCCGGACGTCGCCCGGCTGAGAATCGACTCGTGTTCGGCGTCGTCCACATCGCGGGCGTCGTCGACCAGGAGCACCGGAATACCGCCCTCGATTGGGTATGCGCGGCGCAGACGCGGGTTGTAGAGCAACTCGTCCTCCACCAGCAGCAGTGGGCCCTTGTCCTCCGGGCACGCGAGGATGCCGAGAAGTGTTCGATCGATCGCCACGAAATTCCTTACTGTCTGTCGGTGTACTGCCTGGCCCGCTCAACCTACCGAACCGAGATCGCTCGACCTACCGTCGACCGGACTCGTCGGCGCTGCCGAACCGTTCGGCGGCGATCGCCTTGGTGAGACGACGATAGTCACCCGACTCCTTGTCGAAGAACCACGTGCGGGTGCTCGGTGCGGGCACACCCTCCTTCTGCAAGTCGCACGCGCCCGGTCGATACGCCCGCCCCAGCGGAATGTGATCCACCACGTGCACGATGTCAGGACGCTGCACAGGCAGCAACACCGCCATCGCGTCGGTGACCGTTCTGGCTGGCAACGACTTGTCCTCGCGAAGCGAGATCCCACAGACCGCGACCTCGTCGCGATAGTCGACCCCGTTGACGGTTCGCACCTGGCCGGCGACGACGCCGTACACCACAACAGATACCACCTCGGGCACCTCACCGAACGCATCGATGATGGGCTGGGTGAACACCGGGCCGCGAGCTGTCTTGACGACGGTGTCCTTGCGATCGACCAGCCAGTAGTCGCCGTCGGAATCGCGTCTGAACAGGTTCTCCGTCGGGATCCACGAATCACCGGGTTCGAACACCCCACGCATCAGCGGACTCGTGACCTCACCGTCGTTACTCGGACGGCCCAACAGCAAGCCGATCTCGTCGTCACGGCACATCCGGACGAAACCGTTGTCGTCCTCCTCCAACCGGCCCGAGATCGGGTCGTACGCCGCCAACGCGACCTTTGCACTACCGGGCAGGGGGCGTCCCTTGGAACCGATCTTGGTGCCGGCGACGTTGGCCAGGATCACGTCGTTCTCGGTGGAAGCGTAGAACTCCAGCACACGTGCGGGCTCGAACTTCCGGAGCGTTCTCTTCCACAAGCCGACCGGCATTCCGGATCCGATGAACAGTCGCACCGGGTGACTACGGTCGATATCGAGGCACTCATGGTCGAGAATGCTCTGCATCATCGCCCAGGTGTAGCTGATAACCGTGACGCCGTAGCGGAACACCTCGCCGGCGAATCGTTCCGGGTCCAACCCTCGCGAGAGTGCGATTCGTGATCCGCCCGCGAGCGCACCGCCCACGCTCACCAGCAACCCAGCCGAATGATGAAGCGGCGCCAGGCAATACACGGTGTCGCCTGGACCGAGAGCTGCTGCCGTCGCCGTACCGAACGCCGATAGCGCCCAACGATGATTGGTGACGAATCTCGGTTCGAGTCCGCGGTCGGTAGCGGTGAACAGGACCATCGCCAATTCCCGCGCTCGGCCGGGGTTGGGTGCGTACCACGCAGGCAGCGTCACCGAATCCGGGTCGATCGCTTCGAGATCGATGACGTCCTCGCCATTGGGGACGTCGAGATGGCGGGCATCGCCGCCGCCCAATACCAGAACGTTGGCCACCAGTGCCGTTGCCGAGGCCAGGTTCTCGGGGTCTGCAATCACGGTGTCGACGTCGACGGCGCGAACGGCGCTGCTGAGATCTCCGCCCGGTGGCAGCAGAACGGCCACCGCGCCGATTCGAGACAATGCGGCGATGGCTGCCAGGGCACTGGGTCGGGTCTCCATCAGCACACCGATGCGCGCCGACGGTCGCACGCCACACGAGATCAGACCCTTGACCACGTTGTCGATGCGAACATTGACGGCCTGGTTGGTGTGCACCCGATCGTCGAAGAGGAAGCACTCCCCGACCGGTGACTTGCGACCCTGTTCGGCGATCAACCGGCCGAGCGATACCGTCGAGTGCGGTTGCATCTGCCCCAGGCGCGCAAGGCGTGGCAACGTGCGGACTGCCTCGCTGGACATCTCACGGGTGCCTCGAACTGCGCCGCTGGCCGCTGACGCAAGACCGCGTCCGACCCCGACTCCCACCTCGGCGATCGACGCCGCAGTGTGAATGAGTCTGTTGCTCACCGACACACCGCTCTCGGTATCGAGGTGCTCGTCGTAGGTCATCTCGTGGACGGCGGCGGGCTCATCTCCCAGTCCCTCGCGCCACAGAATCCACTCGCCGGTGGTCGGCCACGTGTGGGCGGCGGCCAAACTACCGACAACCAAGCCGAAGTGACCTGCACGCAGCGTGCTTTCGTAGATCTCGGCACGAGGCGCAGCGCGCCGAATGCCGCGCACAGCGAGCGGTTGGCCGATATCGTCGACCTCGCCGACGAACGCAAGCATCGGAACGGACAGATCCGAAAGGGTGAGCAGGCGGTCCTTGATGACGAACCCGCCCGTCATCATCCGGTTGTGCACCACGAACTGTTTCAACAGTTCGGCGACAGCGGGCCCGGACCAGGCAACCCAGCCGTCGAGTGCAAGAAACCGCCGCTGCGGCTCTCGCGGCAACAGGGCGTCGCGGTCGTGGAGTTGACGCAAGAAATCGAGCCGTGAGCGCACCGTCTTGGCAGGGTCCAGCAGCTGAAATCCGGTTCGAGCCATCCAACCGGAAACTGCCAGCCTGGTGAAGACGTGATCGGCGAGGAACTCGGCGCCGCGGGTCGCGACACCCGCCGGGATACCCAGCGGAAGCGCCGCGAGCGTATCCACGGGAGCGCCGAACGTGATGAGACTGGCCAGGTTCCGGCCGCCACGATAGGCCGCAGCCTGGTAGCAGAACATACCGCCCTGGGAGTATCCGGCCAGGTGAACATCACGCCCGGTATGGCTGTAAACCTTGTCCACGACCTCGCTGATGGCGACGACATGATCGGCGAGAGTGCGACTCCAGCCGCCCTCCTCGGTATCGGGCGAACCGAAATCGACGACCCAGGGATCCAAACCCATCCCGCGTAGAATCCCGGCCGCACCGTTGTCGGTGGTCACGTCGTACACATCCGCCGACACCATCATCGGTGGCACCAGCACGACAGGTGGAAGCGACTCGTCGACGTCGTCCGGGAAGTACCGCCGCAGCCGGTACATCGGCTCGCGGTCGACAACCCTGAACGGCGAGGCATCGACCTCGGTCTCGAGGCCACCGAGGCGGATGACCTCGAGACCGTTCTGAGCAGTTGCTACAGCGCGGCGCAACGGCCCACGGACCGCGTCTGCATTCAGTCCAACCACGACAACTCCTGCGTTCGATCTTCTGTGTCCGACCGCTCACTCAATGCGTTGCCGAGAAGCTTCTCACACCGCCGAATTCGAACCCGGCGCGCCTGATTGATTGACATTTCGGCCTCCCGAAATTCCGGTCGCGAGCCAGCCACGCGCTTTCTCCGCGCTCGCCCGCACGCCGCCCAGCTGACTCGCCACCTGGATCGCTGCTGTGCCGCCTCTGGAATCACGCGAGGAGATGGAACCTTCCACGGTCAGAACCTTGCGAACCTCCGGTGTCAGAGAAGGATCGACCGTTGCCAGTTCCTCGTCGGTCAGCTCGTTCAGGCCGACTCCCCGAGCCTCCGCGACACGCACGCACGCACCTGCAGCCTCATGCGCCACCCGGAACGGCGTGCCCTGGCGAACCATCCATTCGGCGATGTCCGTCGCCAGCGTGAAGCCTGCGGGCGCGAGCTCGGCCATCCGGTCCACGTGGAATTCGAGCGTGCCGACCAGGCCCGCGATTGCTGGCAACAGCAGTTCCAACTGCGCAACCGAATCGAAAACCGGTTCCTTGTCTTCCTGGAGATCACGGTTGTAGGCCAGCGGCTGCGCTTTCAGAGTCGCGAGCAGACCGGTGAGGTTGCCGATCAGTCGACCGGACTTGCCACGGGTGAGTTCGGCGACGTCGGGGTTCTTCTTCTGCGGCATGATCGAACTCCCGGTCGACCATGCATCTGCCAATGTCACATACCCGTATTCGGGAGTGCTCCAGGACACGATCTCCTCGGCCAGTCGAGACAGATCCACCGCCGTCATCGCTAGTACGAACGCCGCCTCGGCCGCGAAATCGCGCGAGGAGGTGGCATCGATCGAATTCTCCGCCGACGAATCGAACCCGAGTTCGGCCGCGATCTTCTCGGGGCTCAGACCCAGTGACGATCCCGCCAGCGCACCGGAACCGTACGGGGAGACCGCCGCTCGGACGTCGAAATCCTGAAAACGCTGCACATCTCGTAGCAGAGGATGGGTATGCGCCAGGAGATGATGCGCAAGCAGAACCGGTTGCGCCGCCTGCGAATGCGTCTTTCCGGGCATGACTGCCGCCGGGTGCGCGGCAGCCTGCGTGGCCAAAGCGTCGACGACGTCGAGGACGCCGGCGGACACGCGCCGGACGGCGTCACGCAGCCACATCCGGAACAGAGTCGCTACCTGGTCGTTGCGCGAGCGTCCTGCTCGCAGGCGTCCGCCCACCTCGGGGCCGATGCGGTCGATCAGTCCGCGTTCGAGTGCGCCGTGCACATCCTCGTCGGACTCCGCAGCCACGAATTCGCCCGAGGCGACATCGTCGGCTAGCCGCTGCAAGCCGTCGAGCATGATCTCGAGATCGGCCGCGGTGAGCAGCCCGGCGCCGTTCAGCACGCGGGCGTGCGCCATCGATGCGCGAATGTCGTACGGCGCGAGCACCCAGTCGAAATGGGTCGACTTGCTCAGCGCGGCCATGGCCTCGGCCGGGCCGGACGCGAACCGCCCACCCCAGAGCGATCCTTCGTTGGTTCCGTGTTGTTCGCTCACAAGCCCATGTCCCTCTTCTTCGCAATCTTCGACGACAAACCGTGAAGCTGTACGAATCCCTTGGCCGAGGACTGATCGAACGTGTCACCCTCGTCGTAGGTCGCAAGATTGAAGTCGTACAGCGATTCCTCGCTGCGCCGGCCGTTGACGTTGATCGACCCAGCGTGCAATTCGAGGCGAATCTCGCCCGTCACGTGCTCCTGAGTGTGGGCGGTGAAGGTGTCCAGAGCACCCTTGAGCGAGGAGTACCAGAGCCCGTCGTAGACGAGCTCGGCCCACTTCTGGTCGGTGTGACGCTTGTAGCGTCCGAGTTCGCGTTCGAGGGTGACGTGTTCGAGCTCCTCGTGGGCGCGAATCAGCACCATGGCGCCCGGAGCCTCGTAGATCTCCCGACTCTTGATACCGACGAGCCTGTCCTCGACTACGTCCAAACGGCCGACGCCCTGCGCGCCCGCCCTGGTGTTGAGCTCCTGGATCGCCTCGAGCACCGACACCGGGCGGCCGTCGATACTGACCGGGCGGCCCTTGTCGAAACCGATGATGAGCTCGTCCGGCGCGGTCCAGTTCGCACTGGGATCCTGCGTGTAGTCGTAGACGTCTTTCGTCGGCGCGTTCCACAGGTCTTCGAGGAACCCGGTCTCGACAGCGCGTCCCCAGACGTTCTGATCGATCGAGAACGGCGACTTCTTGCTGACGTTGATGGGGATCGCGTTCTCCTCGGCGAACGCGATCGCCTTTTCCCGCGTCCAGGCGTAATCACGGACGGGAGCCAACACGTCCAGTTCGGGGGCGAGAGTGTTGAAACCGACCTCGAAGCGCACCTGGTCGTTTCCCTTGCCCGTGCAGCCGTGCGCAACCACGGTTCCGCCGTGCGCTCGGGCGGCGTCGACCAGGTGCTTGACGATCAGCGGACGGCTGATGGCCGACACCAGCGGGTAGCGGTCCATGTAGAGCGCGTTGTTCGCAATGGTCGGTAGGCAGTATTCTTCGGCGAATTCGTCACGGGCATCGACGACGACGGACTCGACGGCTCCGCAATCGAGGGCGCGTTGCCGCACGACCTCCATGTCCTCACCGCCCTGGCCGAGATCGATGGCAACGGCAACGACCTCCTTACCGGTCTCCTTGCCGATCCAGCTGATGGCGACGGAGGTGTCCAATCCGCCCGAGTAGGCGAGGACGACGCGTTCGGCCATGGTGTGTACTCCTTGATTGTTGCTCGTGCGTGGTGTGTGCGTCGAAGCTACTGCGCGCGTCGGGCCAGCTTCTCCAACTTGTCTGCGATATCGCTGCCGGTCAGCGGTTCCCGGGCGACGACCAGGATCGTGTCGTCTCCGGCAATGGTGCCGACTATCTCCCTGAGCGAGGCTCGATCGAGTGCGCTCGCCAGGTAGTGCGCGGCGCCCGGCGGGGTGCGCAGAATCGCCTGATTTCCACTGGAATCGGTCGATACCAACAACTCCCCCAGCATCCTGGTCAGTCGATCCGTCCCGCCAGAGACACCGCGCACCGGACTGCCGTCCTCGGGAACGATGTAGACCCCGGCGCCGCCGTCGGGTGCCCGCAATTTCACGGCGCCCAGTTCGTCGAGATCACGGGACAGGGTCGCCTGGGTCACATCGATGCCCTCCGCGGCCAGCAACGCTGCGAGCTCCGGTTGACTGCGCACCTGGTGGTTTGCCAACAGAGAGACGATGCGCGCCTGCCTACCCGCTCTGGTCGACGCTGTGAGCGGGACCGAGGGCGCATCCTCGCTCACGGTCGTCGAGCCTGCTCGAGTAGCCACACCAGCAGCGCCTTCTGTGCGTGCAGTCGATTCTCGGCCTCGTCCCAGACAACACTGTGCGGCCCGTCGAGTACCTCGTCGGTGATCTCTTCACCACGGTGCGCGGGAAGGCAGTGCAGTACAACGGCATCGGACTTTGCTTTGGAGAGCAACTCCGTGTCGATGCGGAACGGACGGAACGGCGCGACACGATCGAGGCCGTCGTGCTCCTGCCCCATCGAGGTCCAGGTATCGGTCACCAGAGCGTCGGCTCCCGACGCGGCCTCGTACGGGTCCTCGGTGACAGTGACTTTCGCGCCGGTCTCCTCGGCTCGGGCCCTCGCTGCGTCGAGCACCTCGGCGAGCGGTGCAAACTCTTTCGGCGCCGCTACGGTGACATTGATGCCGGCCGTCACTCCGCCCAGGAGCAACGAATGGGCCATGTTGTTTGCCCCGTCACCGAAGTAGGCGAGTTCAAGCCCTTTCAGCTGACCCTTGCGCTCGACGAGCGTCTGCAGATCGGCGAGCACCTGACACGGATGAAACTCGTTGGAGAGCGCATTGACGATGGGCACCGTTGCGCCCGTCGCCATCTGCTCCAACCGCTTCTGTCCGAAGGTGCGCCAGACGATCGCATCGACGTAGCGTGAGAGCACTCGGCCGGTGTCCTGCAACGTTTCCTCGCGACCGAGCTGGGTGCTCTGCCCGTCGACGACGACGGCGTGGCCGCCGAGCTGGGCGATACCGATCTCGAAGGAGAAGCGGGTGCGGGTCGAGTTCTTCTCGAAGATCACCCCGACACCGCGGGGACCTTCGAGCGGGCGCTTGGAGAACGGTGCCCTCTTCAGTTCGGCTGCGAGCGCGAGGATTTCGCCCTGTTGCTGCGGAGTGACGTCGTCGTCCCGGAGAAAGTTCATCAGTGCCATCGTCAATCCGTTTCGTCAGCTTTGTCGAGTATTGCGGGCAGTGCCGAGACAAACGCCTCGGCCTGCTCCTCGGTGAGGACCAGGGGCGGTGCGAGGCGAAGAACGTCCGGTTGTGCCGCATTGATGAGAAACCCTGCTTCACGCGCAGCGGCTTCGGCTTTGGCTGCCACCGCCTTTGTCAACACGACACCCAGAAGTAGCCCCGATCCGCGGACATGATCGATGATCGCGTGGTCCAGTCCCTCGATCGAGTGCGCGATGATCTTGCCGAGACGATCGGCGTGCGAGATGAGATCGTCCTCGGCCAGGGTCCTCAGGACCGCCAGTGCGGCGGATGCGCACACGGGATTTCCTCCGAATGTGGTGCCGTGCTTGCCCGGATGCAACAGAGACGCTGCCTCTCCGATGCCGATGCACGCGCCGATCGGTAGGCCGCCGCCGAGCCCCTTCGCCAGGGTGATGACGTCCGGGACGATACCGACAGCCTGATGGGCGTAGAACCATCCGGTGCGACCGATTCCGGTCTGCACCTCGTCGAGAATCAGCAGCGCGCCGTGGCGTGCGGTGATCTCCCGGGCTGCGAGCAGATAACCATCCGGCGGAACGACGACACCGCTCTCCCCCATGATCGGTTCGAGAAATACAGCGGCCGTGTCGGTATCGACAACTGCTTCGAGGGCTTCGACATCGCCGTACGGAACGTGATGCACGCCGGCGGGCATCGGCTCGAACGGCGCCCGCTTGTCCGGCTGGCCGGTGAGCGCCAACGCACCCATCGTTCGGCCGTGGAAGGCCTTCTCGGCCGCGATGATCTTCGGACGGCCGGTGAGTCGGGCGATCTTGAACGCCGCCTCGTTCGCCTCGGTGCCGGAGTTGCACAAGAAAACTCGACCGTGCACGCTCGCACCGAGATGCGCCAGCAGCTGCTCGGCCAGTTCGATTCCCGGCTCGGTGGCATACAGATTGGACGTGTGCCCGAGCGTGCCGAGCTGGGTGGTGACCGCCTCGATCACCGCCGGGTGCGCGTGCCCCAGAATGTTCACGGCGATTCCGGCGAGGAGGTCGAGGTAGTCCTTCCCATCGGCGTCGGTCACGACAGCGCCCGCACCGCGAACCAGGGCGATGCGTGGCACACCGTAGTTGTCCATCAACGAATTCGACCACCGGGACTGGAGATCGAGGGTCGAGGTGTGCTCGCTCATGAATCGAAACCTGCTTTCGTGTTCGGCCGTACCATCGTTCCGATTCCTTCTCCGGTGAAGAGCTCGACGAGCACCGAGTGCGACACACGACCGTCGATGACATGGGCCGAGGGCACACCGCCCTGTACTGCGCGCAGGCATGCCTCCATCTTCGGGACCATCCCGGAATCCAGCGAGGGCAACAGTGCGGTGAGTGTGTCGACGTCGATCTCCGACGTCAGCGAAGACCTGTCCGGCCAGTTCGTGTACAGGCCTTCGACGTCGGTGAGGATCACCAGCTTTTCGGCGCCGATGGCCTGCGCCAGCGCGGCTGCCGCGGTATCGGCGTTGATGTTGTGCACGACGCCATCCGCGTCGGGAGCGATGGTGGAGACCACCGGGATCCGACCCGCGTCGATGAGATCGTGCACCGCGTCGGGATTGACCGAGGTCACGTCTCCGACCAGGCCGATGTCGGTCTCGATACCGTCGACCGTCACCGAGCGCTTCGAAGCCGTGAACAGATGCGCATCCTCGCCCGAGATTCCGACGGCGTACGGGCCGTGACTGTTGATCAGACCGACGAGCTCGCGCCCGACCTGACCGAACAGGACCATTCGCACCACGTCCATGACCTCGGGGGTGGTCACTCGGAACCCTCCGCGGAACACGCCCTCCATGCCGAGCCTGGACAGCATCGCCGTGATCTGCGGTCCGCCGCCGTGGACCACGACCGGGTGTAGTCCAACAGTGCGCAGGAAGACCATGTCGGCGGCGAAAGCGCGTTTGAGGTTTTCGTCGATCATCGCGTTGCCGCCATACTTGACGACGACGACCTTGTCGTGAAATTTCTGCAGCCACGGCAATGCCCCGGCGAGTGTGTGCGCCTGCTCCGACGCAGAGAGCTGGGAATCGGTCACGACGAGTACGCCGAATTCTCTTCGACGTACGCGTGCGAAAGGTCCGTCGTCCGGATCGTGACCGACGCATCTCCGAGGCCGAGGTCGATGGTGACCTCGATATCCTCGCCCGACAGATCCACCTCGCGGGCGCCCGGCGCACCCACACCGTCGACGCACACCGGTGACCCGTTGAACGCGACAGCGATGCGGTCGGGATCGAGTTCGATCGGCGCGATACCGATTGCAGCGAGCACGCGGCCCCAGTTGGGGTCGGAGCCGAACAGTGCGGTCTTGACGAGACTGTCCCGAGCGACCGTCCGTGCACCGACAAGCGCGTCATCCTCCGACGCGGCACCCGAGACCGTCACCCGCACCCGCTTGGTGACGCCCTCTGCGTCGGCCATCATCTGATCTGCGAGATCGTCGCACACCGCCAGGACCGCGGCATCGAGTTCGTCCTGGCTCGGGGCTATTCCACTGGCGCCGGATGCAAGGAGCAGCACGGTGTCGTTGGTCGAGGTCGCACCGTCGACATCGAGTCGGTCGTACGACAGCCGAGTGGCGTTGCGTAGCGCGGTGTCGAGTTGTTCGGCGGTGGCGACCGCATCGGTGGTGAGCACACTGAGCATCGTCGCCAGCGACGGCGCGAGCATGCCTGCCCCCTTTGCCATTCCGCCGACGTTCCACTTGTTCACATGATGAAACGCAGCCTGCTTCGGCACGGTATCGGTCGTCATGATCGCGTAGGCGGCGTCGGTCCCACCGGAGATTCCACCCGCGAGTTCGTGGACGACTTCGGTGACGCCCGGAATCAGCTTGTCCATCGGTAGCCGATCACCGATGAGACCGGTGGAGCAGACGGCGACCTCGATCGCTCCCGTCTCGGTACCCCAGTTGCTCAGTGCCGTCGCCACCTCCTCGGCGGTGCGGTGCGTGTCCTGGAACCCGCCCGCCCCCGTGCATGCGTTGGCGCCGCCGGAGTTGAGGACCACAGCGCGCAGCTTCCCGGTGCCGAGAACCTGTTGCGACCACAGCACGGGAGCAGCCTTGACTTTGTTTCGGGTGAAGACCCCAGCGGCCGTGGTATCCGGTCCCTCGTTGAACACAAGGGCGAGATCGGCCTTGCCGTTGGCTTTGATACCCGCTGCGATACCGGCTCCACGGAAACCCGCGGGGGCGGTGACGCCCTGTGTGCGGACCAGTTTTCCGGTCGCTGTCTGCGACTCGACTGCGCTGCTCACGGAGGGGCTGCTCACGGTGCGACTCCTACTGTAGTGAGACCATCGGTCTCGGGGATGCCGAGTGCAATGTTCATCGACTGCACAGCACCACCTGCGGTGCCTTTGGTGAGGTTGTCCATCGCGGCGATCACCACGAGCTGCCCGGCGTCGGCGTCGACGGAGACGCTGATCTGCACTGCATTGGATCCGATCACGGCACCCGTCTGCGGCAGTCGGCCCACGCCGAGGACGTGCACAAAAGGTTCAGACGCATAGGCTTTCTCGTACACCTCGATCGCCTGCTCCTGCGTCGCCGTCGTGAGGGCGGTGCAGGTGGCGAGAATTCCACGTGGCATCGGCGCCAAAACTGGCGTGAAGGAAACCGTGATCGGGACCGGTGAGAGCGCCGACAGATTCTGAATGATCTCCGGGGTGTGCCGATGGGCGCCAGCAACGCTGTACGCCCGCACCGAGCCCATCACCTCCGAGCCGAGCAGGTCGGCGCGCGGCGAACGCCCCGCTCCGGAGGCGCCGCTGACCGCCACCACACTCACCCGGGGCTCGATGATCCCTGCTGCCACTGCGGGCGCGAGAGCCAGAGACGACACCGTGGGATAGCACCCGGGCACCGCGATCCGCGTGGCGCCCACCAGCTTCTCCCGCAGGCCAGGCAGCTCGGGTAGGCCGTACGGCCAGGTGCCCGCGTGTGGCGAACCGTAGTACTTTTCCCAGGCGGAGCCGTCGGACAACCGGAAATCGGCGCCGCAATCGATGATGACGACGGACTCGGGCAGTTGTTGCGCGATCTCAGCGGACTTTCCATGCGGCAGTCCGAGAAAGACGACGTCGTGACCGGCGAGTTCGTCGAGAGTGGTCTCGGCGAGGACACGGTCGGCGAGAGGCAGCAGGTGCGGGTGGAACTCGCCCAATGTCGCGCCCGCGTTGCCGCCGGCAGTGAGTGAGCCGATGACGATGCGGCCCGAGCTGACACCTGGGTGACCGAGCAGCAGACGGAGGATTTCGCCACCGGCGTACCCACTCGCTCCTGCGACTGCTATTCGCACCGGTGCCGAGTGCACGTCATCATTCACAGCGTTCATGGATTGATTATGCATCACCATGCAAGCTCATTCATGAACCGGGGTTGTTCTCCTTCATCGAACGCCTGATCTCATCGAGTTTGCTCTTCCCTGCGGCCTCGCGCTCGTTCCACTGTTCGTCCAACGTGCGACCGGCCGCAGTGCTGTGATCGAGCTCTTCACGCCCCAACGCGGTGGTCGTCCGATTGTCGACCTTGTCGCGGACCGCGTCCCAGGTCGGCACACCCTTCTCGGTGAACCCGGCGCCGACTCCGCCACCGATGGATCGGTCGAGCCCACTGTCGTCCACCAGCTCGGCATCGAGAATCCCCAACGACGGGTCCTGGGCCAGCATTCCCGGAGGCGGGTCCCCGAGCGGTTGATCGATGCGGGGACGCGTCGTGTGGGGAACATCGACATCCGGCACCTCGCCCGGGGGCGCGACGGAAGGGGTAGTGCCGCCATCGCCACCCGAGGTATCGATCTCGGCGAGCAACGCCGCAGCAGCCGCGTGCACGGGCGCAAGAGCCGGCCGCCCTGCGACGGCAGCGAGCACCTCGCGCAAGACGGCGGCATCCGTGCGATCTCCTGCGCTGTGTGTACTCATACTCTCCACGCTACGCAATTCTCGCCCGGGCTTCAGGGGCGCTAACCGCGAAGTTCCGCACCCACCGCGGCGGTGGCGGCGGCCACCGCCGCATCACGTGCCTCGGTTGCCTGCGCTTCGGTCAAGGTGCCGTCGGAGCTTCGGAAGACGAGAGCGAATGCCAGCGACTTCCGGTTCGCACCGACCTGCTCACCCTCGAACACGTCGAACAACCGGATGCTCTCCAGCAGTTCGCCTGCGCCGGCCTTCAACGCGCGTTGAACCTCGCCCGCGGGGACCGAGCTCGCGACCACGACGGCGACGTCCTGCAATACGGCCGGGAAAGGAGATACAACAGGCGCGGGCAGTGACTCCACCACAGGAAGGGCGTCGAGGTTCAATTCCATCGCGCAGGTGCGCGGGGGCAGCCCTGCCCGCTCGAGCACCGCCGGATGCAACTCCCCCGCATGGCCGACGACAGCGCCGTCCACGACCAGTTCGGCGCATCGACCTGGATGCCACGGCAGATACTGCGCGGCGCGAAATTCGATCTCCACACCGGCGGCCGCGGCAATTGTCCGTGCCGCATCGAACGCATCGGATGCGTCCGCGCTGCGGCCCTGACCCCACGGCCCGGAGGGCTCACGCTTGCCGCTCGTAACGACACCCACGTACACGGGCTGGTCCGGCAACGAACCGCGCAGGCTAGCGATCTCCTCCTCGGTGGGCCGCTCGTGCACGGCGATCGCGTCGACCGAAACCGTGTGATCGCCGGGCCGAACCACCTGAGCGATTGCAAACAGCGACGCATCGCGCTGCCCTCGTGCAACGTTGCGGGCAAGAATCTCGAACAGACCCGGCAGGATCGTCGTCGCCAACTCGGGCCGGTCCGCTTCCAGCGGATTGAGCACGGAGGTGGTGCGTCGCCTGTCGTCCTCGGCCGGGAGTCCCCATGTGTCGAACACCCCGGCAGGCAGGAAAACAGTGGGGAGCACCTCGACGTATCCAGCGAAGGCCAACGACTTCCCGACGGCACGCTTGCGCTTCTGGGGGGCAGTCAGCCCCCGCCCGGCAGGGGCGGCAGGGAGTACGGACGGAATCTGCTCGAGTCCTTCGAGCCGCAGCACCTCCTCCACGAGGTCCGCGGGTTGCTGCAGATCAGGACGCCAGGTCGGCGGCGACACGACCAGCTCGCCGTGGCCGGCCGAGTTGACGCCGACCTCGACCTCGCAACCGATCTGCGTCAGCCTGTGCGCCGCCACTCCATTGGGGTATTCGACTCCGGCTACTCGATCCGGCAGATCCAGATCCATCCGCACCGACGGGAACGCCCGAACTTCGCCGATATCGGTCAGGATGGGCTCGATGCGTCCGCCGGCGATGTCCACGAGGAGCTGCGCAGCTCGATCCAGTGCTGCGACAGGCAAGGCAGAATCGACTGTTCGTTCGAAGCGTTTGCTGGCTTCGCTGCTGAGCTTGTGACGGCGTCCTGTCCGGAAGACCGCCAGCGGATCGAAGTTCGCCGCTTCGAGGATCACATCGACAGTGCCGGGTCCGACCTCGGTCGATGCACCGCCCATGACGCCGGCGAGCGAGATGGCACCCGAATCATCGGCGATGACGACGTCCTCGGCGTCGAGGGTGCGCTCCACGCCGTCGAGAGTTTCGAGCTGCTCCCCCGCCTTCGCACGGCGCACGACAATGGCGCCGGTGAGAGCGTTCGCGTCGAACGCATGCAAGGGCTGCCCCAGTTCGTGCAGCACGTAGTTGGTGACGTCGACAGCGGCGGAGATCGGCCGGATGCCGGCGAGAAGCAGTCGGCGTTGCATCCACCACGGCGTCACGGCTGCTGGATCGATGCCGCTGACCTTGCGCAGCGCGAATCTGCCGACACCCGCATCCGGCTCGACCGTTGCCGGCCACGCCTGCCCCTCGGAGTGCGAGGCCGGGCCGAGCGCCGGGTCCGCGTATTCGAGGTCGAAGCTGCTCGCAAGTTCACGCGCCAAACCACGAACGGAGAATGCATAACCTCGGTCCGGGGTGACGTTCAGCTCGATGACGGAATCATCGAGCCCTAGAACCACTTTGGCATCATCCCCGGGTGCTGCTGTCCCCTTCGGCAGCACGAGAATTCCGGATTGATCTCTACCGAGCCCCAGTTCGAGCGTCGAACAGATCATGCCGTTGCTGTTCTTGCCGTATGTCTTGCGCTCGGCGATCGCGAATCCGCCAGGCAGCACACTGCCCGGCAGGGCCGCCACGATCAGGTCGCCCTCTGCAAAATTCGTTGCACCGCAGACGATTTCCTGGGCTTCCTCGTTGCCGACATCCACGAGGCAGAACCTGATGGGCTTCTTGAACTCGGTGAGTTCGGTGATGCTCGCGACACGGCCGACGACGAGGGGACCGGTCACCTGGTCGAGCGAATCGAGTTCCTCGACTTCGAAACCCACCCGCACGAAACCCTCGTCGAGCTCCTCGGGGGTCACCTTCCACTGCGGCGCCGTGCGCTGCAGAACCTCGGTCAGCCAGGATTGTGGAACGCGCACGTCTGCTCAGCTCTTTCTGGGTGTCGAACGTGATTGAGGGACGAAAAGACGTCAGGCGCCTACGCCGAATGGCAAACTGAAGCGAATGTCACCCTCGACGATGTCCCGCATGTCAGGAATGTCGTTGCGGAACTGCAAGGTTCGCTCGAGCCCCATTCCGAAAGCGAAACCGGAGTAGACGTCCGGGTCGATACCGCTGGCCCGCAACACTTTCGGGTTCACCATGCCGCAGCCACCCCATTCGACCCAGCCTGCGCCGCCCTTTTTCTTGGGGAACCACACATCGACTTCCGCGGACGGTTCGGTGAACGGGAAATAGTTGGGACGCATACGCGTGCGCGTCTCCTCGCCGAACAGCGCACGGGCGAACGCATCCAAGGTTCCCCGCAGGTTCGCCATGGTGAGGCCCTTGTCGACGGCGAGTCCCTCTACCTGGTGGAACACCGGGGTGTGGGTCGCGTCGAGCTCGTCGGTACGGAACGTGCGACCGGGACAAACGATATAGATGGGTACATCTCGCGAGAGCATCGACCGAACCTGCACCGGCGAGGTGTGCGTCCGCAGAACCTGGCGGGAGCCCTCGGGCGCGATGTGGAACGTGTCCTGCATGGTGCGGGCCGGATGGTCCGGCAGGAAGTTCAGCGCGTCGAAGTTGAAATGCTCGGTCTCGACCTCGGGACCTTCCTCGACCTCCCACCCCATAGCGACGAACACGTCGGCGACCTGGTCGGCGATGATCGTGATGGGGTGCCGGGCACCGATCGGTCGCCGCGTGGACGGCAGCGTGACGTCGATGGTCTCGGCGACCAGAATGGCAGCGTCGCGCTCCGCGAGGAGTAATTCGCGTCGAGCATCGAAAGCCTGCTGTACGCGATCGCGGGCCGACTTCACGCGTTTTCCTGCATCGGCTTTCTGGTCACCGGGAATCGAACCGAGGGCGCGCTGCGCGAGCGCGAGGGGGGCACGGTTTCCGATGTGCTCGATCTTGACTCTCGTCAGCTCGTCCAGATCGCCGGCAGCGAGAAAGGCCTTCTCGGCATGATCGACGGCAGCGTCGAGCGCGGCCGGCTCGAGCACACTCGGATCGACCGGCTGGGCGTTGTCGCCGTCTTTCTTGGCCACGAGAGGTGCAACTCCTCGACTCGGTTGGTATTGGTGATGATGCGGGGATGAACCACGGCAATCCTAGGCGAGCACGCCGGGTCCTCCTCGACGGGACCTGCGCTGCGCTCGCGCGCTCGCGTACAGGCAGATGGCCGCGGCGGTGGCCAGGTTGAGGCTCTCTGCGCGGCCGTGGATGGGAATGGCCACCCGGTGGTCGGCAGCTGCGGCGGCCGAGGGCGCGAGGCCGTGCGCTTCGTTTCCGAACAACCAGGCCGTCGGTCCGCTGAGGAGTTCATCGGCATCGTCGAGATCGACCTCGCCATCGGCCGCGGTCGCGAGGATCGTCAACCCTGCACCTCGGAGCGCCTCGATACCGGCCTCGATCGAGCGCTCACGTGCGATCGGTAGGTGGAACAGGCTCCCGGCCGTCGCGCGGACACATTTGCCGTTGTGCGGGTCGACGCTGTCGCCGAGCAGAATCACCGAGTCGGCGCCGACTGCATCCGAAACCCGGATGACGGTGCCGGCATTGCCTGGTTCCGACACCTCTACGGGTACCGACACCAGCTGCGGACCTGATCCCGATCCGCCCGGCGCCACCTTGCCGGACAGTGCTTCGGCGAGCGATACATCGATGGTTCGGCAGACAGCAACGACTCCCGGAGGCGTCACGGTGTCCGACAAGCCTTTCGCCGCTCGTTCAGTGATGGCGGACACGCGAACACCGTGCGTGCGAGCCGAGTCGATGACGCCGCGGTTGCGCTCCGCGGAGTCCTCACGAAAGAACATCTCCTCCACGGCACCGGCCGCAAGCGCCTCGGCGACCGAATTGGTTCCCTCGGCCAGAAAGCGTCCAGTTTTTCTTCGCTCGGCCGTACGCAGGAGCTTGACAGCCGAAACGACCCGCGGCGTGCGCTCGGTGAGCGTGTCCACGGGTCGTTCCGGAAGTTCACTGTCGTGCGTGAGCTTGCTCAGGCTGCTTCTCCGGCGGGAGCGTTGACATCGGCAGGCAGTGCAGCCTTTGCGATGGCAACCAGACCGGTGAATGCCGCGGCATCGGACACAGCGAGCTCCGCGAGGATCTTGCGGTCCACCTCGACGCCTGCGGCCTTGAGGCCCTGGACGAAGCGGTTGTAGGTGATGTCGTTGGCCCGCGCTGCAGCGTTGATGCGCGTGATCCACAGCTTGCGGAAATCACCCTTGCGAGCCTTGCGGTCGCGGTACGCGTACGTGAGCGAGTGGAGCTGCTGCTCCTTGGCCTTGGTGTACAGACGTGAGCGCTGTCCGCGGTAGCCCTTGGACGCTTCGAGAATCGAACGGCGCTTCTTTTGGGCGTTGACCGCCCTTTTTACGCGTGCCACTGGTGAATCCTGTCGATCTGGGGGCTCGAAGAGCCCCGGTTGGTCATGGGGTGGTGCCGACCTTCTCGGCCGACTACGAAGCCGAGATCAGATGCCCAGCAGGCGCTTGATCCGCGGCGTGTCGGCCTTCGCGACAACTGCGACACCGTCGAGACGACGGGTCACCTTGCTGGCCTTGTGCTCCAGCAGGTGGCGACGGCCGGCCTTCTGGCGCATGATCTTGCCGGTGCCGGACACCTTGAATCGCTTCTTGGCGCCGCTGTGGGTCTTCTGCTTGGGCATGGAGTCCTCAGTTCTGTATTGCTTCTAGTCGTACACGGCACGATCCCGCCGACGCTGATCGGCAGGATCGTCTTTCGGGCCTGATGCGAGTCAGTTGCTCGGGGGCGTTGCCGCTGCCGGCTTGCCCTCGGCAGCAGGCTGAGCTGTGGGTGCTGCAGGCGCTGCGGGTGCCGGGTTGGGCTGCGCGGTCGGAGCCACAGCACGCTGAGCAGGCGGAGCTGCAGCGCTTTCCTGGGCCTTGACGCGTGTCTTGGCACCCTTGTGCGGAGCCAACACCATGGTCATATTGCGGCCGTCCTGTTTCGCGGATGTCTCCACAAAGCCGAGGTCCGCAACGTCCGCGCCCAAACGCTGGAGCAGACGAAAACCGAGTTCGGGACGCGACTGCTCGCGACCACGGAACATGATGGTGACCTTCACCTTGGACCCTGCTTCGAGGAAGCGAATGACGTTCCGCTTCTTCGTTTCGTAGTCGTGGGCGTCGATCTTCGGCCGGAGCTTCTGCTCCTTGATCACAGTGAGTGTCTGGTTCTTACGCGACTCGCGCGCCTTCTGCGCTGCCTCGTACTTGAACTTCCCGTAGTCCATGATCTTGCAGACCGGTGGACGAGCGTCGGGAGCTACTTCCACGAGATCGAGATCGGCTTCGAGAGCCAGACGGAGTGCATCTTCAACACGCACGATGCCCACCTGTTCACCGCCCGGTCCAACTAAACGAACCTCGGGAACACGGATGCGATCGTTGATGCGAGTCTCAGTGCTGATGGGGCCTCCTAGGTAGTGCGGTGTGGGGTCGAGCCGACCGCCTGCCTGGTGGCACAGCCCGCCCGCCCGGTCCTTCGGCACATTCGCTGCCGGGACACTCCCTACAACGAAAAAACCCTGCTCCAGCATTCCGCTGGTGCAGGGCCCGATGCCGACCGATCGATTCGCAGCGTTCTGACTGCGCAATCTCCTCGTACGAGGAAGCACACGGGACACATACAGGCATCTACACCTGACCCGTGTGCGACCGGACCGGAACCAGTCGAAAACTGTGTCCGGTGGGAGTCGGGCTCCACTTGCTGCCTCCGCACACGCTCGAGATCGAGAAAGAGCGCGCCGAAGACGGTCGCGGGAGAAGACTACCACCGGGTCAGCCTCACAGCGAATCGGTGCCGCACTGCACAACGAGCAGAGCCCACATGACATCCTCGACGTCATGACGAGCACTCCCGAGTCAGGTAGCGAAATACCCGGTGAAATCCCTGTCCACAGTACGACTGCAGACCGTTCGGACGCAGCAGACTCAGGTGCCGAGGGCGACGTACGCGAGCTGGCCGAGGTGCCGGCAGTCGAGGTCATCAGTCGCGCCGCGGTGATGCTGATGAGCTCGGCGGCGGAGAAACTCGGCCTGTCCGAGGCGGACCCAGCGGAAAGTCCGCACCTCGATCTCGACGAAGCGCGACGAGTGATCACCGCTCTCGCTGGTCTCGTCACAGCCTCGGTCGAGTACCTCGGGCCGCACGCCGGTCCCATCCGCGATGGACTCCAGGCACTGCAGAAGGCGTTCCGCGAAGCCTCCGCCCACCCGGACGAGCCGGGCGCAGGCCCAGGCGAAAAGTACACCGGCCCCGTCTACTGACCCGATCTGCCGTTCACCCCGGGCCACCGGGCCACCGGGCCCGGGGATCAGACCTTGGTCGCAGCCTTGCGTGGACGACGCTTCTTCACCGGCGCCGTCTTCGCTTCGGGAGCAGGCTTACGCGTGAGCGCCTCCTGCAGGAACTTGCCCGTGTAGCTTTCCGCCACCGCTGCAACGTCCTCGGGATCTCCCTGTGCCACGACCATTCCGCCGCCCGATCCGCCCTCCGGCCCCATGTCGATGACCCAATCCGACACCTTGATCACATCGAGATTGTGCTCGATGACGATGACGGTGTTGCCCTTGTCCACGAGTCCGTTGACGACACCGAGCAATTTGCGGATGTCCTCGAAGTGCAGACCGGTGGTCGGTTCGTCGAGGATATAGACGGTGCGACCGGTGGAGCGCTTCTGCAACTCGGATGCGAGCTTCACGCGCTGCGCCTCGCCTCCGGACAGCGTCGTCGCCGGCTGCCCGAGCCGAACATAGCCGAGGCCGACCTCCACGAGGGTCTTCAGGTAGCGATGGATCGAGGTGATGGGTTCGAAGAAGTCTGCCGCCTCCTCGATGGGCATGTCTAGCACCTCTGCAACAGTCTTGCCTTTGTAGTGCACCTCGAGAGTTTCGCGGTTGTACCGCGCGCCGTTGCAGACCTCACACGGCACGTACACATCGGGCAGAAAGTTCATCTCGATCTTCAGCGTGCCGTCACCTGAGCATGCCTCGCAGCGTCCGCCCTTGACGTTGAACGAGAATCGACCCGGCTGATAGCCGCGCACCTTTGCCTCGGTGGTCGCGGCGAACAGGGTGCGAATCTTGTCGAACACGCCCGTGTACGTGGCCGCATTGGATCGAGGGGTCCGACCGATCGGCGACTGATCGACCCGGACCAGCTTGTCCAGCTGATCGAGACCGTTGATGCGCGTGTGCCGACCGGGCACCTGCCGTGCACCGTTGAGCTTGTTCGCCATGACCGTCGCGAGAATGTCGTTGACCAGGGTTGACTTGCCCGAACCCGATACACCCGTGACTGCGGTGAGCACACCCAGTGGGAAGCTGACGTCGATGCTACGGAGGTTGTGCTCGCGTGCACCGACCACCGTGACCTGCCGCTTCTTGTCGACGACTCGTCTGGTGTCCGGCAGCGGTATTTGCAGGCGTCCGGAAAGATAAGCGCCGGTGAGGGATTCCTTCGATTTCAGCAGATCCTCGTAGGAACCACTGTGGACCACTCGCCCGCCGTGCTCACCTGCCAACGGCCCGATGTCGACCACCCAGTCCGCGGTGCGGATGGTGTCCTCGTCGTGCTCGACGACGATCAAGGTGTTACCCAGATCGCGCAATCGCGTGAGCGTGTCGATGAGTCGCCGGTTGTCCCGTTGATGCAGGCCGATGGACGGCTCGTCGAGCACGTAGAGAACGCCGACCAGACCCGACCCGATCTGAGTCGCGAGGCGGATTCGCTGAGCCTCGCCGCCCGACAACGAACCGGCCGCGCGTGAGAGGGACAGGTACTCGAGGCCGACGTCGAGCAGGAACCCGAGGCGCGCTTGCACCTCCCGGAGCACCTGGCCGGCGATTGCCTCCTCTTTGGCACCCAACGTCAGACTGTTCAAGAAGTCCGCAGTCTCGGAGATCGACAGTGCACACACGTCGGCGATGGACTTGGCCCCGAAATCGCCGGACTCGATGGTGACGGACAGAATCTCGGGCCGCAGGCGATCACCACCGCATGCCGGGCACGGAACGTCCCGCATGTAACCGTCGTAGCGTTCTTTCATCTGTTCGGATTCGGTCTGCTCGAGCCTGCGGTGCAGGAACGGCATGACCCCCTCGAACTCGGCATAGTACGAGCGGGTGCGGCCGTAGCGGTTCTTGTAGCGGACGTGCACTTGGTGATCACTGCCCTCGAGCACCGCGCGCTTGACCTTCGCGGGGAGCTTGCTCCATGGCGCGTCGAGATCGAAGCCCATGGCGTCGGACAGGCCGGACAGCAGGCGGCCGAAGTACTCGGAGGTCTGTCCCATCGACCATGGCGCAATAGCTCCGTCGGCGAGAGACAGATCGGGGTCGGGCACGACGAGTTCCGGATCGACCTCCTTGCGGACTCCGAGGCCGAGGCACTCCGAGCACGCACCGTAGGGCGAGTTGAACGAAAACGACCGCGGTTCGAGATCGTCGATCGAGAGCGGGTGCGCGTTGGGGCACGCCAATTTCTCGGAGAACCGGCGCTCACGGTCGGCGGCATCTTCCTCGCGGTCCACGAAGTCCAGTACGACGATTCCGTCGGCCAGGCGCAACGCCGTCTCGACGGAGTCCGTCAATCGCTGCTTCGAACTGGCCTTGACGGTGAGCCTGTCCACGACAACCTCGATGTCGTGCTTCTCCTGCTTCTTCAGCTTGGGAGGATCGGTCAGTTGGTGAACGACGCCGTCGACGCGAATGCGCGAGTAGCCCTGTGTGTTGAGCGACTCGAAGAGATCGACGAACTCGCCCTTTCGAGTACGGACGACGGGCGCCAGAACCTGGAACCGCGTGCCCTCCTCCATCGTGAGAACCTGGTCGACGATCTGCTGCGGAGTCTGCCTGGCGATTCTCTCGCCGCACACCGGGCAGTGTGCGGTTCCGGCGCGCGCGAAGAGCAAACGAAGGTAGTCGTAGACCTCGGTGATGGTGCCCACCGTCGACCGTGGATTGCGGTTGGTCGACTTCTGGTCGATCGACACCGCAGGCGAGAGTCCCTCGATGAAGTCGACATCGGGCTTGTCCATCTGCCCGAGGAACTGGCGCGCGTAGGCGGACAGTGACTCCACATAGCGGCGCTGACCCTCGGCGAAGATGGTGTCGAACGCGAGCGACGACTTACCCGAGCCCGACAGTCCGGTGAAGACCACGAGGCTGTTGCGAGGTAGGTCGATGTCGACTCCCCGCAAATTGTGCTCACGAGCACCTCGCACGATCAGGCGATCCGCCACAGTGTTCCCTTCTATTGATCGAGCAGGTCAGGCTGTTGATAGAGCAGGGCGGGGCCGGCGCACAGCAGTGCATACCGGCGATCGAACCTGTCGTATCGAGGCTCCGGCGATGCCCACGCGAGGGAGGACCTCACGCAGTAGCAATGCTAGGCCGACCCACCGACACGTTCCCCGACGGCGCAACTCACCCCCGCCGACGGTAGCGTCCTGGGGATGGACGAGCACCTCATGGTCATCGAGGACCAGTACACCGGATCGGTTTCCCAGGGATCGGCGCCGCAGCGTCGTGCCATCGCCGGCGGAACCATCACGAAGATGTCGGTCGGTCCGATGGACAACAACTCTTATCTGGTCGTTTGTTCCACCACCGGGCAGTCGCTCCTCGTCGACGCGGCGAACGAGGCAGAACGCCTGTCGCAGCTGATCGACGAGAACGCCCCTGTTCTGACTCTTATTGTGACCACCCACCAGCACGCGGATCACTGGCAAGCCCTCGAGGACATCGTCGGCGGAACGGCCTCGCCCACCGCGGCGCACAGCCTCGACGCCGAACCACTGCCGGTCGCCCCTGACCGACTGCTCGATGACGGCGAGAGCGTCGATGTGGGCGAGCTGACACTGAAGGTCATCCACCTCCGTGGCCACACTCCCGGGTCCATCGCACTCGCGCTCACCGACAGCGAGTCCGGCATCACGCACCTGTTCACCGGTGACTCCCTGTTCCCCGGCGGTGTCGGCAAGACCTCTAGCCCGGAGGAGTTCACCAGCTTGCTCGACGATGTCAGCGCCAAGATCTTCGACGTCTACGGCGACGAGACAATCGTCTACCCGGGGCACGGAAAGGACACGACACTGGGCGACGAGCGCCCCCACCTGGCGAAATGGCGGGAACGGGGTTGGTGAAACACCTGCACGCTTGAAACGGTGAACCCCCGGGTATGGCTACGGTTGAACCGGCGCGCGCTGCCCGAGAATCGGGGCGGCTCGCGTCGAACAACGCTTTTCATCCACGAAGTTGTTCATCCACGAACCACCAGGAGGCAGTCAATGCTGGTCCGCCGTATCGCCCGTCCGCTGATGTCGACCATCTTCATCGCGGGGGGTATCGACGCGCTCCGCAACCCCGCACCCCGCGCCAAGGCAGCGACACCTCTGATCGAGCAGGGCAAAGAAACCCTGCCGAACAGCGTCACCTCCAGCGTTCCGGAGGATCCGGAGACGCTCGTCCGCATCAACGGCGCGATCCAGGTCGGCGGCGGAATCCTGCTTGCAACGGGCAAGGCTCCGCGCATCGCTTCGATCGCGCTGGCAGGCAGCCTCGTCCCCACGACTCTCGCCGGGCACGCTTTCTGGAACGAGACAGATCCGGAGGCAAAGGCAGCGCAGAAGATCCAGTTCTTGAAGAACGTCAGCCTGCTCGGCGGCCTGCTCATCGCCGCCGTCGACACAGAGGGCAAGCCCTCGCTGGCGTGGCGTGGACGCCGGGCCGCCCGCAAGGCCCAGGGCACGATCGCGGGCGCACTGCCCGGATCGCATGATGCCTCCGATCAGGTGGGCGTGGCATCGGAGCGTGTGAAGGAACTTGCGACGGTCGCTGCCTCTCGTGGAGCACATCTTGCCGATGCCGCACAGCCGGTCGTGTCCAAGTGGGCCGATGTCGCGACCGAGAAGTCGTCGGAATTCGCGGAGGTCGCACAGCCAGTGTTGTCACGATGGGCGCACATCGCTGCCGACCGCGGATCCGACCTCGCCGAGGTCGCACAGAAGCGCGGTTCGAAGTGGGCCGAGAAGGCCGTCGACCGCGGCAGCGAACTGGGCGACATCGCGCAGAAGCGGAGTACCGTCCTCGCCGACAGGGCCGGTGACCGCACCGCCGAGCTGGCCGAACTCGCGCAGCAGCGAGGCAGCCGGTTGGCCGAGGTGGCGGTCGAGCGCGGTCAAGGCCTGAGCAAGCGCGCTCTCGCGCAAGCAGACAAGCAGAGCCGCGAATTCGACAAGGCGACCGAGAAGGCCCGACAGAAGCTCGAGAAGAAGGTCGAGAAGGCACGCAAGGATCTGGACAAGCGGGTGCAGAAGTACTCCAAGTAGCACCTGCCGACCCGGGTTGATCGACGAGCCCCGCCCTGAACTGCGGTTCTGCGGCGGGGTTCGTTTTCGTCATAGACTATTCGGGCGTTTTCCAACCGACCTCCATTTCACACTCCGGTCCCTCACAGACCGGGCCCCGGACGTCGGAAGCGATGCCCAGGGAAATGCCGCCGAAATCTCTCTGCCGAACTCCCCGAGGAGAACCTTTGCCGGACGACGGCCCCACTGTCGCCACTGACGCGCGTTCGGATGTCGAACGCGAACAGTCATACGTGACGATGCTCTACGACCAACTCGACGCCTTGCGGCGTTACGCGCAACAGCGACTGAGCACCGTGCTGCTCGAGACCGGTGGCACACCGCAGGCTCGAAGCGAACGAGAGTCCTTCACACACCTCTACACCGACGACATCGCGAAGTACGACGCGGCGGAGAACGGCCTGTGCTTCGGCCGCATCGACCTCAGCTCGTCCGAGGATGATGCGCCGATTCGATACGTCGGGCGCGTCGGCATCCTCGACGAGGCACGCGACTACGAGACGTTGCTGCTGGATTGGCGCGCGCCGATGGCCCGGCCGTTCTACTTGGCCACCCCGGCAGCCCCGGAGAACGTGCTGCGCCGGCGCCATATTCGCACGCGCAGCCGACGCGTCACCTCGCTCGCCGACGAGTACCTCGATCTCGATGCTGCCATCGAAGCCGGACTCGACTCGGACGCAACCGGCGTCGCCGGCGAGAGTGCGCTCCTGTCGGCTCTCGATGCCGCGCGCACCGGCCAGATGAACGACATCGTCGAGACCATCCAGAGCGAACAGGACGCCATCATTCGCTCAGAGCACCGAAGCGTGCTCGTCGTCCAGGGCGGACCCGGCACCGGAAAGACCGCCGTCGCACTGCACCGAGCCGCATACCTGCTGTACACCTATCGTCAGCAACTCGCGAAGAGCGGCGTCTTGATCATCGGACCGAACGCGACGTTCCTGGACTACATCGGCCAGGTTCTTCCGTCCCTCGGTGAAACCGGTGTGCTGCTCTCGACTATCGGCAATCTCTACCCCGGCGTGCGGTCCACGGTCGAGGACTCTGTTGCGGCAACACGGGTGAAAGGTTCGGCCTCGATGGTCGAGGTGCTGACGAAAGCGGTTCGCGACCGCCAGCAGGTCCCTTCCGAACCCACCCGGCTGCGCTTCGACACCTACGACATCGTGCTCGACAAGAAGATCGTCACGCGAGCTCGCGGCCGTGCGCGGTCGTCACGACGTCCGCACAATCTGGCGCGGCCGCTGTTCGTGGCGGCCGTGGTCGACGGACTCACCCAGCAGCTCGCGTCGAGACTGGGTGAAAACCTGGTCGACGGGGGGAGCTTGCTCAGCCGAGAAGACGTATCGGACATGCGCGAGGAGATGACCCAGGACGCGGATGTGATGCACGCCATAGACCAATTGTGGCCCGACCTGACGCCGCAGCAGGTTCTCCGCGACCTGTTTGCCTCCCCCGAGCGAATCGCGTCTGCCGCGCCAGATCTAGCGGCAGACGAGCGCAAGGCCCTGGTTCGCACGGGCGCGGGCTTCAGCTCCGCCGACGCACCACTGCTGGACGAGCTCGCCGAACTGCTCGGGATCGACGACGCTGCCGAACGCGAACAGGAGAATCGCAGGTGGCGCAACCAGATTGCGGATGCGCAGGGCGCTCTCGATATCTTGACCGGTTCGGCGCCACAGGATCTCGAAGACGAACTGGATCCCGAAATTCTCATGGCCTACGACCTCATCGACGCGAATCAGCTTGCAAGCAGACAGAATTCCGGCGCGAGGTTGACCACAGCCGAGCGCGCGGCCGGTGACCGCACCTGGACCTACGGCCACGTCATCGTCGACGAGGCCCAGGAGTTGTCCGAGATGGCATGGCGCATGGTGATGCGTCGCATTCCGAACCGATGGATGACACTGGTCGGCGATACCGCGCAAACCGGCGACCCGGCAGGTACGACGTCCTGGGGCGATGTGCTCGAACCGTATGTTGCGCAACGGTGGAAGAGAACCGAATTGACGGTCAACTATCGGACACCGTCCGAGATAATGACTGTCGCGCATGACGTTCTCGCGGCAATCGATCCGGTTCAGTCGACACCTCGATCGGTCCGAGACGCCGGGCATTCTCCGTGGGCTCAGCGCGTCGACGAGAACAGTCTCGTCTCCGCCGTGGAGCAACGCCTCTCGGAACACCCGAGACCCGGCATCAGTGCGGTGCTGGCCCCACGGGCGCTACTTCCCGAACTTACCCACCTGCGGTCCGAAGTGGTGACGGTGTCGACGGTGAAGGACGCCAAAGGGCTCGAGTTCGACTCGGTGCTCCTGATCGAGCCTGCCGACATCGTCGACGAATCCCCCCGCGGGATGGGCGATCTCTACGTGGCACTCACCCGTGCGACGCAGAGACTGGGCGTAGTGCATGCGGGAGAACTCCCTTCGGTGCTCTCGGCACTCACTCCGTTCGACGCACTCGTGCCCTGAAATACACGTGCCATGACATACAGAAGTGGCCCGGCAATCCCTTGCGGGTCTGCCGGGCCACTGCCCTGTGTGGGTGTGCGCGTCAGCGCACCGTGTGCACGATCAATACGTCGCAGGTCGACTTGCGGGCTGCATCCGACGGAACCGAACCGAGCAAACGGCCCGTGAGCGAGTTGAGTCCGCGGTTACCCACGACCAGAAGGTCGGCCTTGACGTCGTCGACCAGCTGCAGCAGTGACTCCACCGGGGCACCGACGATCGCTCGCTCTTCGATGTTCTTCGCGCCGACCTTGGTCGCGTGTTCCCGCGCGGTGCGGAGGATTTCGTGGGTCGGCGCAGATCCGGTGATCTGGTAGGCGTCCTCGCGCAGCGCGTCAGCAGCTTTGCTGGTGTCCTTGGGGTCGGCCGGGTAGTAGGCGCAAGCGATCACGAGCTGGGCGTCGGCATCGCCGGCCAGTGCACCGGCCTTCTCCACAGCCCGCAAAGACGATTCGGAGCCATCGGTTCCGACGACGACAGTGCGGTAGGCACTCATTCATTCCTCCAGTTGTAGGTGTTCTGTCACACTTCTAGTGGATCCCACGACAACGAACCTGTGGTGTGTCACAGACCCGATATGCGGTCCCCAGAGACCATTTCGATGACCCTATCCGTAACCGCCCGATGCGATGGGTAGTTCGGTGACAACACGAGTTCGTGGTCTCACATACTGTGGTTCACATGCACATCCCCCGGCCGCGTCGGTCCCTTCCGACCGTACTGCTCGTGGCCCTTTCGATCTTGATCGTGGCAACAGCATCGATCCTCCTCGTCGTGCGTTCCACCGACGTCGGCGAGGACGTGTCCGTGCTCGATACCACGATCACGGTACCGGAAAGCCCCGGCAGCGCCGAGGTGGTCGACCTCGATGCCCGACTGTTTCTGCCCGAGACGAACCCCGCCCCCGCGGTGCTGCTCGCACACGGATTCGGCGGAGACAAGTTCTCGGTCGAGGACAGGGCCCGCGCGCTCGCCGAAACCGGCTACGCCGTGCTGACCTACAGTGCCCGAGGCTTCGGCGCGAGCACGGGGACGATCTCGATCAACGACCCCGACCGAGAAGTGGCCGACGGCCGTGCCATGGTCGACTGGTTGTCCGAACGACCCGAGGTACTGCTCGATGCCCCCGGCGACCCGCGGGTAGGCGTCGTCGGCGGATCGTATGGCGGCGCGCTGGCGCTGAGCGTCGCAGGAACCGACTCCCGTATCGACGCCGTCGCGGCGTCGATCACCTGGAACGACCTCGGTCAGGCTCTTTTCCCCAACTACGGGGTCACCACCGATGCCGATCTCGAGCAACTGGCCGCAGTCGAAACGCCCGCTGGTTCGGTCTACGGCGGACCGGGTGTGTTGAAACGTGGCTGGGCCGGTGTCTTCTTCGGTGCAGGCACTGCGCAGGCCGGTGGCGCGGGCAACACATCCGGCAACTCCCCCGCCGAGGCCGACTCGGCAGCCGGCACCGACGGATGTGGGCGGTTCGCCCCCGAGTTCTGCGCTGCGTATGCGCAGTCGGCCGTCTCCGGCGAACCCACCCCGGAACTACTGCAGTTGCTCACCGCCCACTCACCCGCAGCTGTAGCCGCAAACATCACCGCCCCGACCCTGCTCGTTCAAGGTCTGCAGGACACCCTGTTCGGCCTCGATCAGGCCGATGCCACAGCCCGTCAGATCACCGCCGGCGGCGGTGACGTCGAGGTGACCTGGATCGCTGGCGGACATGACGGCGGCGGTACCGGAGGTGCGGGTGACGGTGCTGCGGCTGCCTTTCTCGATGCCGAACTGAAGCCCGACTCTGCCGACGAGACGCAATCCCAGCAGCTCCCGTTCTCGTTCGCCGTCCAAGGGTCGGCGGTGGAGCGCGAACGTGAGCGGAACGAAGTGATGACAGCCCCACGCTATCCGGGGTTGGCAACTGATCCGGCCGAGTCTGCCTCCACGCGAACCGTTCCCATCGAGCTTCGTCCCGCGGACGTCCCGGGGCAACCGCCCGCGCCGGCGCAGCAAACCATCATTCGGCCCCCTGGAGCGTCACCGTCGGCGATCTCGTCGGTGCCAGGTCTGGGTTCGGTCCTGTCGACATTGACTGCGACTTCGGCAGGCGCCCAGCTCTCGGCAGACCTTCCCGGCCAGGCCGCGTCGTTCGTCAGCAACCCCCTGACCGAACCAATGTCCATTACGGGTTCATCGCGAGTGAACCTTCGGGTGGGCGCGTTCAGTTCGCCCGGTGAAGCAGTGCTGTTCGTCAAGCTCTACGACGTGGCACCGGACGGCACTCGCACCCTGCCAGGTGGCGCGGTGTCGGCCGTCCGATTGCCCGATTCCGTCAACGACGGCCCCATACCGGTGGCCGTGACGTTGCCTGCCGTCAGCTACCCGGTCCCCGAGGGCCACAGCATCGAGATCTCGGTATCCACCACCGATCAGGCATACGCGGTTCCGCTCGAGCCCGCTCAGTTCGTTGTCGCGCTTGACGATTCGATTCTGACGGTTCCCTCGGTGGAGGGCGAATCGAGTTCGGCGAGCTCGGTCCCGATCGCCCCGCTCGTCGGCATCGGAGTCATCGTTTTCGCAATCGGCGTCTTGATCACCGTCAACGTGATTCGGTCCCGCCGACGTCTCGTCGCCGAAGTCGACGAGACCCTGATCGACACGCCCCTCGTCATCACCGACCTCGCGAAGACGTACTCGAACGGATTCAAGGCGGTGGACGGCGTCGGCTTCGAGGTACAGAAGGGGCAGGTCCTCGGGCTGCTGGGACCGAACGGCGCAGGCAAGACCACGACTCTGCGAATGCTGATGGGGCTCATCACGCCGACGAGCGGCGATATCCGCGTATTCGGTCACAAGGTGACGCCGGGAGCACCGGTGCTGTCCCGACTCGGCTCTTTCATCGAGGGCTCCGGCTTCCTGCCGCACCTGAGTGGTCGAGAGAATCTGCGCCTGTACTGGCAGGCCACGGGACGGCCCACCGAGGACGCTCACCTGGAGGAAGCCCTCGAGATCGCGGACTTGGGTGCGGCTATCGAACGCAAGGTCAAGTCGTACAGCCAGGGCATGCGGCAGCGACTCGCGATCGCCCAGGCAATGCTCGGGCTCCCCGATCTGATGGTTCTCGACGAGCCGACCAACGGTCTCGATCCACCTCAGATCAGGACGATGCGTGAGGTGCTGATCAACTACGCGCAGACCGGGCGCACCGTGCTGGTATCGAGCCACCTGCTGGCAGAGGTCGAGCAGACCTGTACTCATGTGGTCGTCATGAACAGGGGCTCGGTGATCAGTTCCGGCACGGTTCGCGAGCTGACGGAAGCCGGCGGTCAAACCGAGGTCCGAGTGGACGACGCGAACAGGGCCGCATCCGTTCTCACGGAGATGGGTTGTTCACCAACGGTCGTCGACGAATCCACGGTGCGGGTCGATCTCGGCGGAATGGACCCGGCAGAGGTCTCACGCGCACTGTTCGATGCCGGGCTACGCCTGCGCGGGTTGTCGCAGTCGACTCGACTCGAAGATGTTTTCCTCGAGCTCGTCCACAACGATGCCCTGCCGGAGGCACCGGACGAACTCGTCTCGACGAAGGGTGATCGATGAGCACCACACATTCGGATGGCCGGGCGCCCGGCTACGTCGGCAGCCACACTCTCCCCTACGTAACGGAACTACGCCGGCAGTTCGGGCGCCGCCGAACGCAACTCGCCATCGGGTTCCTCGCCCTGCTGCCGGTGATCCTCGCCATCGCCTTCACCGTCGGAAGCTCGTCCGAGACGGACTCCGACGCCGGCGGACTCATCGAGCTCGGAACACGGGGCGGAGTGAACTTCACCGTGTTCGCTCTGTTCATGTCCGTGGGCTTCCTGCTGATCGTCGTGGTCGCGTTGTTCTTCGGCGATTCCGTCGCGAGCGAGGCCTCGTGGTCCTCGCTGCGGTACCTGCTGGCGATACCTGTACCGAGAACCCGGCTGTTGTTGCAGAAGGCGCTGGTATCGGCAACGCTCTCACTTGCTGCGATCGGTGTACTCGTGGGCGTCTCGCTGGCGCTGGGCACCGCCCTGTACGGCGCGGACCCGCTGGTGACGCCCTTCGGCGACGGGTTGGCCTACGGGGACGCCGTCGCGAGGCTGCTCATCGCGGTCGGCTACATCGCCGTCAATCTGTTGTGGGTCGCAGGTCTTGCGATGTTGCTGTCGGTGCTGACCGATGCCCCGCTGGGAGCCGTCGGTGGCGCCGTGATGACCTCGATTCTGATGCAGATTCTCGACCAGATCACCGCGCTGGGATCCCTACGCAATTACTTGCCCGGCCACTACGCGAACTCGTGGATCGACGCCCTCTCGCCCACCATCGAGTGGAACGACATGGTGGTGGGCACATTCTCGGCGCTCGCCTACGCCACGGTCTTCGGCGTCGCTGCGTGGCTTCGATTCGGCTCGAAGGACATCACCAGCTAGCGCTTGATCGCCGGACCGAAGATCCCGTCGGGAAAGACCTTCTGGGCGAGCAACTCTTGCCGCCACGGCAACGCCAGCTCCACCAGCCGTGCTGCACCGTCCTCGCCCAACGCGGCCCACGGGGCGAGCGCAAGGTCGTTGGTGATGTCCTCGACCAGGGCACGGAGGTCCTTGCCGTGATCGGTCAGTGCACCCGCTGAATCGAGGATCTCTCGGTCGTGCAGACGCTGCACTGCCGAGTCCCATTGTTCGTTCGACCATCCGCGACGCTTGCGGGCGAATTCCTTCTCGAAACCGTATCCGGTTGCCGTGTGTGTGATCAGGGCGTCGATACCGCTCAGCTCGGCGGTCTGCAGTGCGGAGATGTGACCGTCGCCGCGGTGTTCGCGCAGCAATGTCAGTGCGTGCCAGAACGCCAGATGCGGGTCGGTCGGCCAAGGTAGATCCGCGTAGGCCGCGTACAGGGGCCGACCGTCGACGACGGGAATTCCACGCGCCGCGATCGATGCGAGCTCAGCTGCCTCCGACATCTCGGGCGAGTTCACCACCTCGTCGCCGAGTAGACGAACGTAGGCGTCACCCATCGCGCGGTAGCGGATTTCGGTGACCTTTTCCGGCGATACGATCGACCATGCCGCTGGAATGAGTGGTTCGATCAGCTCGATATTGAAGTTGTAGAACGTCGCCGTGACGACGCCGGCTCCTACCGCTCCCAACGGCGCTGCCCGCCCGGCGAAGTAGCAGGCCCGACCCTCCAGCCCGGCCCCCATCAACGCGTCCTGCGTCTCGGGAACGAAGTAGGTCATCGAGTGCAGTAGTTCGAGTGCGCGAGCACTCCGACCGGCAGTGGAGGCATCCATGGTCGAACCGTATCGAAACACCGAGCCCCACCGTCGGGCGGACCCGGATGAGCGCTACTTCAAGCCTGCCGCATCCATGCCGCGCAGCTCCTTCTTCAGGTCATGGATCTCATCGCGCAACCGCCCCGCCAGTTCGAACTGAAGTTCACGCGCAGCGTTCATCATCTGATCGGTGAGGTTCTGCACCAGCGCGGCGAGCTCTGCGCGTGGCATGGACGAGACGTCTTGTTGCTCGTAGACACCAGAGCTGACCGCGCGACCCTTCTCCCCCTGTGCACGACGACCACGACTGGCATTTCGCCCCGAGCCTCCGACCTCGATCGACGACTCGGTGTCCTCGGCCTCCTCGTAGACCTGATCGAGAATGTCGGCGATCTTCTTTCGCAGCGGCTGCGGGTCGACGCCCTTCTCCTTGTTGTACGCAATCTGCTTCTCACGTCTGCGTTCGGTCTCCTCGATGGCATAGGCCATCGAGGCCGTGATCTTGTCCGCATACATGTGCACCTCGCCGGACACATTTCGAGCTGCACGCCCGATGGTCTGAATCAAGCTGGTACCACTGCGGAGAAAACCTTCCTTGTCGGCATCGAGAATTGCCACCAACGAAACCTCAGGGAGGTCCAGGCCCTCACGGAGCAGGTTGATTCCGATGAGGACGTCGTACTCGCCGAGTCGAAGTTGACGCAGAAGCTCCACCCGCCGCAACGTATCGATATCCGAGTGCAGGTATCGGACCCGGACCCCCAGCTCCAACAGATAGTCGGTGAGATCCTCGGACATCTTCTTGGTCAGGGTGGTGACCAGGATGCGTTCGTTCTTCTCGGCGCGACCACGGATCTCGTGCACCAGATCGTCGATCTGCCCCTTGGTCGGCTTGACGACGACCTTCGGGTCGACCAATCCAGTGGGACGAATGACCTGCTCGACGAACTCGCCGCCCGTCTGACCCAGCTCGTACTTGCCGGGCGTGGCCGACAGGTACACCGTCTGGCCGATGCGCTGAGTGAATTCCTCCCACGTCAGCGGCCGGTTGTCAGTGGCGGACGGCAACCGGAATCCGAACTCCACCAGATTCCGTTTGCGTGACATATCGCCCTCGTACATCGCACCGATCTGCGGAACCGTCACGTGAGATTCGTCGATCACGAGGAGGAAGTCGTCGGGGAAGTAGTCGATCAACGTAGCCGGAGCCGTACCGGGACCGCGACCGTCTATATGCCGCGAGTAGTTCTCGATGCCCGAACAGAAGCCCACCTGCTTGATCATCTCCAGGTCGTACTGCGTCCGCATCCGCAACCTCTGGGCCTCGAGAAGCTTCCCTTTGTTCTCGAGCTCGGCAAGGCGATCTTCGAGCTCGGCTTCGATGTTCTTGACGGCCTTCTCCATGCGCTCCGGACCCGCCACGTAGTGCGTCGCCGGGAAGATGCGCACCGAGTCGACCTTGCGGACGATATCGCCCGTCAACGGATGCAGGTAGTACAGAGCCTCGATCTCGTCACCGAAGAACTCGATGCGCACCGCGAGCTCCTCGTACGACGGGATGATCTCGACGGTGTCCCCGCGAACGCGGAACGAACCACGTGTGAATGCCATGTCGTTGCGCGTGTACTGCACATCGACCAGGAGGCGTAGCAAGGCATCGCGGGGCACCTCGACGCCGACCTGAAGGTCGATGGACCGGTCGACATACGACTGCGGCGTTCCGAGACCATAGATGCACGACACCGAGGCGACCACGACCACGTCTCGCCGCGAGAGCAGGTTTGCTGTGGCCGAATGCCGTAGTCTCTCGACGTCGTCGTTGACCGACGAGTCCTTTTCGATGTAGGTGTCGGTCTGCGCGATGTAGGCCTCGGGTTGGTAGTAGTCGTAGTACGAGACGAAGTACTCGACCGCATTGTTCGGCAGCATGTCTCGCAGCTCGTTGGCCAGCTGCGCGGCCAGTGTCTTGTTCGGTGCCATGACCAGCGTCGGTCGCTGGAGCTTCTCGATGAGCCACGCGGTGGTCGCGGACTTGCCGGTACCGGTTGCACCGAGCAGGACGACGTCCTTCTCGTCTGCACGAATTCTGCGTTCGAGCTCGGCAATGGCCGAGGGCTGATCGCCGGCCGGTTTGTGCTCACTGACGACCTCGAATGCGGGCCCCGTCCGCTCGATCTCTCCGACGGGACGGAACTCCGAGTGAGCCACCACGGGATGTTCGGATGCAAACGCCATACAACCAGGGTAGACGCGGCCACCGACACATTCGATCGCTGCAGTGTTTCGACGCGGTGCCGGCGCACACCCGGTAGCTTTTTCTTTCATGGACGAATCCGCCGTAACGCCCGTTCACGTCCACCCGCCGAAGGTCGAGTATTTCGACGTACCAGGGCTCACCAATACTGACCCGAAGGGCTACGTGCGGCCCGTCGACGAATACCGGGTCGAACCCTGGGGCCTGTACATGGCTCGCCCGTCCGATCATCCCCAGTTCGACTACCTGCAGTCGTGGCTGCTTCCCAGTCTCGGGCTACGGGCCTCGATCTTCCACTACTTGCCGGGGCACGTGCGCGATCAGAACTACTACCTCGACGTCGGCGAATTCCGAGCCGGACCGGCAGTGTGGACATCGGTGGATCACTACCTCGACATCGTGGTCCGCACCGGTCGAGGCTACGACTTCCTCGATGCCGACGAACTCGTCGAGGCACGCGTGGAGAACCACCTCGATACCGAAACCGCCACAACGGCGATGAACCGATCCGTGTACACGGTAGCGGGTCTCGCCGCTCACGACTACGACCTCGACGCCTGGCTTGCCTCGCTCGGAATGACGACCACCTGGCGACCGCAGACAGTTCGCTGAGACGAGCTCGACCTATTCGGTGCAACCGGGCCGGCGAAGATCACGTCGACCAGCCGGACTCCCCCGCCCACTTCCAGGCCCGCACGTAGGCCTGATCGAACCACGGTGCCTTCACATCGGCGTACGCCACGACACTGTCGTCGTAACCGATTTCGCGTTCGGCAGCAGCAGCCGCCGACTCCTTGATCTGGAGGTACTGCGCTGCGGCGTCGGCGTCGGCACGGAGCCAATCGCGAAAGAGGAGCGCAAATCTCTGCCCCGGCCAACCGTCGACTCTGATGTGAATGTTCGCGGTCCGTCCTGGATCCGCTGCACCATGAAGCCTCTTGGCCCACATAGCCGGATCCGCTTCGCCGCCAATGCCGTAGGCAGGCTTCGGATCATCCGAGACGACGTTCTCCAACCGAGGAAAGCCGATACGTCGCAACGATTCTGCCAACGCATCCGCCGCATCCATACCGGCCACGGTGATCTGGATGTCGATGACGTCTTTGGCCGGCAGGCCGGGTACAGCGGTCGATCCGATGTGATCGATTCGCACAGCGGCATTTCCGCACGCCACCGCCAGCCGCGCGATGATGCGTTGCGCTTGGGCCGGCCACGCAGCATCGGCCGGTACCAACGCAGCGGGTGTGTCGACGGCGTGCGCGTGACGAATGTTCTTCTCGAACGGCACAAGACGCGCGAACCACAACGACCGAACGACTTCGTCGAGATCCTCGGGCGCGCCGCTGTTGTCGATCCAGATGTCGGCTGCGGCTCGTCTCGCATCGTCGGTGGCCTGTGCTGCAATGCGTGCCCGTGCGTCGTGCTCGGGCATGTTGCGCTGATTCACCAGCCGATCCAGTCGTTGCTCCGCATCCGCATGAACCACGGCGACCAGTTGGAACATCGCACCCATGTTTCCCTCGACCAACAGCGGGATGTCCTGAATCACGACGGCATCGTCGGGAGCTCCGTCGATGAGCTCCGCCGTTCTCGCACCGATGAGCGGGTGAACGATCGAATTCAGCTTGGCACGTGAGTCGTTGTCACCGAATGCCTTGGCCGCGAGCGCCGGTCGATCGAGAGCCCCGCTGGAGTCGAGGACGTCCTCACCGAATGCGTCGACCAATTGCGCTAGACCGGCCGTGCCCGGCTCGACTACTTCGCGGGCGATCACGTCCGCGTCGACGAGAACACCGCCGAGCTCGACGAGCGTTTTCGATACCGTGGACTTGCCTGCTCCTATGCCTCCGGTGAGGCCGAGTCTCAACATGAACCCAGTCTGTCATCGAACACGCCGAAGCACACCAGCCCCAAATGCATCAGGTTCGGGGATTCGTCCGTTATCTTCATCGTGCGAGATAAGTATTGCCGACCCACTGCCAGCGAAAAGGACACCCATGCGAAGCAATCGGATCCAACCGGGTCGGCACCGTCTCGGCATGGAATCGGGAATTCATGTTGTTTTGATACCCGAGGTTGCCTTGGCGTTGGCCGATCATCGGCGTAACTGGTTCACGAATCTGCTCAGCCCGGCTCGTCACAGCTTCGCGTCCATGCGTAAGCGGACCGGTGCCGTTGCTCAATGGAGTCCCGCCGTCGCAGGTTGAACCGACACGTCGTTTTGCGACAATGGACCCGAATCCTCACGGATCGGGTCCATTCTTGTATCTGCCGAGTCTCCGGTCGAGGTAACTCTCCCGCACGGCTTCTCGTGAAAAGAAGAAGGCCCCGACTCCACGTAGGGAGCCGGGGCCTCGAGATCACACCCTTACGGGTGGACATCTTCTATCAGGCGTTGCTTCTATCAGGCGTTGCCCGACAGCTTCTCACGCAGCGCAGCGAGCTGAGCATCGCTGGCCAGTGATCCGCCGGTCGACGCGGGAGCCGACGCTGCGGGAGCGTCGCCCTCTTCTGCTTCGGGGGATGCCTGACCCGACTCCGAGGAGTAGTTGGTGTTGGCAGCCTCGGCAGCTTCGTCCTTGGCTGTCTTCTCCATCTGAGCGGTGTGCATCTTGTGGCGACGCTCTGCCTCGGCGTAGCGTCCTTCCCACTCTTCACGCTGCTTCTCGTAGCCTTCGAGCCATTCGTTGGTCTCGGAGTCGAAGCCCTCGGGGAAGATGTAGTTGCCACCCTCGTCGTACGAGTCGGCCATTCCGTACTTGGACGGATCGAACTCTTCTGCGTAGTCCTCGTTGGCCTGCTTGAGGCTCAGCGAGATCCGACGACGCTCGAGATCGATGTCGATGACCTTGACGAGTGCGTCGTCGCCGACACCCACGACCTGGTCCGGAACCTCCACGTGGCGCTCGGCCAACTCGGAGATGTGCACGAGGCCCTCGATGCCCTCTTCGACGCGCACGAAGGCGCCGAACGGAACGAGCTTGGTGACCTTGCCGGGCACGATCTGGCCGATCGCGTGAGTCCGTGCGAACTGACGCCACGGATCTTCCTGCGTCGCCTTGAGCGAGAGAGAAACGCGCTCGCGGTCCAGGTCGACGTCGAGAACCTCGACGGTGACCTCGGTGCCGACCTCGACAACCTCGGACGGGTGATCGATGTGCTTCCAGGACAGCTCGGAGACGTGCACGAGTCCGTCGACGCCACCGAGGTCCACGAAGGCACCGAAGTTGACGATGGAGGACACGACGCCCTTGCGGACCTGGCCCTTCTGGAGCTGGTGCAGGAACTCGCTGCGAACCTCGGACTGAGTCTGCTCGAGCCACGCGCGACGCGAAAGGACCACGTTGTTGCGGTTCTTGTCGAGCTCGATGATCTTCGCCTCGATCTCCTTGCCGACGTACGGCTGGAGATCGCGGACGCGACGCATCTCGACGAGCGAAGCGGGGAGGAAGCCACGGAGACCGATGTCCAGGATGAGTCCACCCTTGACGACCTCGATGACGGTGCCCTTGACGGCCTCGTCCTTCTCCTTGAGCTCCTCGATCGTGCCCCAGGCGCGCTCGTACTGAGCGCGCTTCTTGGACAGGATCAGGCGGCCTTCCTTGTCCTCCTTGGTGAGGACGAGTGCTTCGATCTCATCTCCCACGGAGACGACCTCATTGGGGTCGACGTCGTGCTTGATGGAGAGCTCGCGGGAAGGGATGACGCCTTCGGTCTTGTAACCGATGTCGAGTAGAACCTCGTCACGATCGACCTTGACGATGGTGCCTTCGACGATGTCACCATCGTTGAAGTACTTGATCGTTGCGTCGATGGCTGCGAGAAAATCCTCTGCGGAGCCGATATCGTTTACGGCCACCTGCGGTGAGGTTGTGGTTGAGGGCATGTGTTGAGTTGCTCCGGACGGGTTGGGTATCGGTTGATGGATGTTCGGTCGGACTGTAGAACGGTGTTCTCGACGGTTTCGGACCGTGAACGGTTCGAAACTGCAGAACGGATGAAGAACAAATGTGTTCCCGCCACGGCGGTCGCGCGCAGCATGAACACACTCGCGATCAACAGGGTACGCGATCGCGTCACAGCTGGGCAAACACGGTGGGGTGGTCGATGCGGCCGACTACCGTGATCCAGGTGACCGACAGCTCGCCCTCGCCCGAGACACCTTCCCCTTCCGTAATACCAGGCCGCAAAAAGGTCGATTCGCGAGCCAGCGATCGAGCCAGTCGGACGTGGTGGGATGCCGATGCGGACGAGTATCACCGCACGCACGGAGAGTTTCTCGGCGTCGGCAGCACCGACGGTGAGTTCATCTGGTGCCCCGAGGGGCTGCACGAAGGAGACGTCGGCCTGCTCGGCGACACTCGGCACGCCGATGTCCTCGAGGTCGGGTGCGGTTCCGCGCCGTGCGCTCGCTGGCTGACATCGCGTGGCGCGCGAGCGGTGGGGCTCGACATCTCGGCAGGCATGCTCGGGAAGGGTCGTGACGCCATGCGTTCCGACACTCACCGAACTCCATTGATCCAGGCCAGCGCGGAGTCGCTACCCTTCGCCGATGCGAGCTTCGATATCGCCTGCTCGGCCTTCGGCGCGGTCCCGTTCGTCGCGGACTCGGCGAACGTGATGGCCGAGGTAGCGCGCGTGCTGCGCCCCGGAGGCAGATGGGTGTTTGCCGTCAACCACCCGATGCGGTGGATATTTCCGGACGATCCGGGACCGGTCGGATTGACGGCGGCCATTCCGTACTTCGACCGCACCCCGTACGTCGAGTTCGATGCCGAGGGCACACCGATCTATGTCGAACATCATCGAACGATCGGAGACCGCGTTCGCGAGATCGTGGCGGCGGGACTCGAGCTTCGAGACATCGTCGAGCCCGATTGGCCGGAGTGGCTCGATCGCGAATGGGGTCAGTGGAGTCCGCTGCGCGGACAGTTGTTCCCTGGCACTGCCATCTTCTGCTGCGTCAAGCCACTCACCTAGCGGTCATCGACGTAGGGTTCGCGCGATCACCGCTTCGGTGAACTCGGCCGTCGATGCCAGACCTCCCACGTCCGCCGTGGCTACCCCCGACTCCAGCGTCCCCCGCACGGCCGATCTGATTCGGGTGGCCGCGGCCGTCAGCCGTACATCTCCGTCGTGTTCGGCCAGCCAGTCCAGCAGCATCGCCGAGGACAGGATCAAGGCTGTGGGATTGGCCCTGTTGCGTCCGGCGATGTCCGGAGCGGAACCGTGGGCGGCCTGCGCCATCGCCTTTGTCTCCGAGGCGTTGAGCGATGGAGCCATCCCGAGGGATCCGGACAGTTCCCCGGCGAGGTCGGACAGGATGTCGCCGAACATGTTCTCGGCAACGATCACGTCGAAGTCGCTGCCGCGGCGCACGAGGTGCGCCGTCAATGCGTCGATGTGCTCCTCGTCGACATGGACATCGGGAAAGTCCTCGGCGACCGAGCGGCATGCGTCCCGGAACAACCCCGTCGTCAGGGCGAGCACATTGGTCTTGTGCACGATGGTGACGTGCTTACGCCTGCCCTGCGCGAGTGCAAACGCTCGGCGGGCGATCCGCTCGCATGCGTCCCGAGTGAACACACCTACCGCGAGTGCTACGTCGGGCGTAGGCATGAACTCCCCACTCCCGACGAACATGTTCCGATCGGCATAGAAGCCCTCGGTGTTCTCGCGCACGACGACGAGATCCATGTTCGGGGATACCGCGCGCACGCCGGGAAGCGCCGCCGCCGGGCGGATGTTCGCGAACAACCCGAAGGTCTTGCGCACCGTCCCACCCGGAGTCAGCTGCTGACGGAACTCCTCCGGGTACGACGCACTGTCGTGGGGTCCCAGCACCCATCCGTTCAGCGTGTCCAACTCCGCCAGCGTCGAGGCAGGAATCGGCGAGCCGTGCGATTCGATGGCATCTCTACCGAGCGGCAGCATCACCCAGTCGACATGCGGCCCGTGCGTCGCCTGGACAGCAGCGTCCACCACCCGCATGGTCGCGGGAACGATCTCGTGTCCGATGCCGTCGCCGACCATCGAGCCGATCCGTACCGTCTTTGCTTTCCCGTCAGCCACATCAGCCATCATGACTCACTATGGTCCAGTCGCTGGAATTGATACTCGACGACGCGCTCGACGAGTCCGTCAGGCGGGAGTGGCAGATGCTGCTCGATGCCGATCTTCCGAGTCAGGGTCGGCACACCGGTTCGTCGAACCGGCCGCACATCACACTGTCCGTGGCCGAGGAGTTCGACCGACTCGATGCTCGCCTCGAGAGCGAAACGATCGAGAGCGCATTCCCGGTCCGCCTGGGTGCATTGATCGTGTTCCGCGGCCGGTCCGTGACGCTGGCTCGATCGGTGGTCGTGTCGGAAAGTCTGCTCGAGCTGCATTCGAGGGTGTCGGAACTCGCGCAAGATGCCCACGGTTATCGCTCACACACGAGACCTGGGCGATGGACCCCACACGTCACGATCGCGCGCAGGCTCACTCACACCGAGTTGTTCGACGCCATCCGATGCCTCGACTCCACGCCTGTCGATCTCGACGGAACCACCTCGGGGCTTCGGAGATGGGACGGCGAACGGAAAATCGAGTGGCTCGTAGGCGAGGGCAGGCATCAGAATCGGTAGTCGCCGAACTGGGTCACCTCCGCGTGCGTGTCGGGTGCGTATCCGAGAGCGATTGCCAAGTACATGGGCGCGAGAAAGGCCAGGATCAGAAGTGCGATTGTCATAGGGAAAGCTTCTAACCAGCAGCTACGCGCTACCAGTGGCAGATATGACACAGTTCCTCGTTTTTCTGCCATACTTGTTCTCGTGCTGAAACGAGTAGTCGTGCCACTCCTGCCACTGACCGAGCAGTTCGAACTCGGAGTCGCATGCGAGGTCTTCGGCTTCGACCGATCCGACGAGGGCCTGCCCACCTACGATTTCTCGCTGATCGCCGGCGTCGCCGAACCCATCAGATCGCGGTTCGGTTTCACCATCGATGTGCCGTACGACCTGGCCCAGCTCGACGAGGCCGATCTCATCATCATCCCGGCAGGTGGCACCCACGCCTCGGTCGACGGAAGCTACGTGTGCAGCAACGACTACGACGCATCGATCGAGCCATTGTTGGACAAGCTGCGCGCAGCTGTGACACGAGGAGCCCGAGTGGCGAGCTTGTGCAACGGCGCGTTTCTCCTGGGCAAAGCAGGCCTGCTCGACGGACGCCGCTGCACCACTCACTGGCGCCACTCCGCGCGACTCGCCGCGGAGTATCCGCTCGCCGAAGTCGATCGGAACGTGCTCTATGTCGACGACGGAAATGTGTTGACCAGTGCGGGGACTGCCGCGGGAATCGACTTGTGCCTGCACATCGTGCGCAAGGAGCAGGGCAGTACCGTCGCCAACGGGATAGCCCGCCGGATGGTAGTTCCGCCCCACCGCGACGGCGGCCAGGCCCAGTTCGTGACGGCGCCCCTACCGGCGACCGAAGTGGAAACGCTGGCCCCTCTGCTCGACTGGATGACCGAACACCTCGACGCCGATCTGTCGGTTCGAGTGCTATCGGCACGAGTGAACATGTCTGCACGCACATTCGCCCGAAGGTTCGCGGCAGAGACCGGAACGACGCCTGCGCGATGGCTCAACGACCAGCGCGTTCTCGCTGCCCAACAGCTGCTCGAGAACTCGGACCTGTCGATGGACGTCATCGCCGAACGCGTCGGTTTCGGCAACGCAGCCGTGATGCGTCAACACTTCGTTCGGGTTCGTTGCACAACCCCGAACTCCTACCGCCGCACCTTCCGCTCGGTTCCACAGCCTGCTTGATCGGGATGATTCCGGCACGGTGGTGCGTTGAAGTAACACGAGAACAAGAGAAGAATCGACGAAAGGGCAGGCGTGGCAACACAGACATTGACTCAGCAGAACTTCGACGAGATCGTCGGCGGCAACGACGTAGTACTCGTCGACTTCTGGGCGTCCTGGTGCGGGCCGTGCAAGCAATTCGCGCCCACCTTCGAGAAGTCTTCCGAGTCGCATCCTGATGTGGTGCACGCCAAGGTGGACACCGAAGCCGAGCAGGGACTGGCCGCAGCTGCCAACATCAAGTCGATTCCCACGATCATGGCCTTCCGCGAAGGCGTGCTGGTATTCGCTCAGCCAGGCGCACTTCCCGCTGCGGCTCTGGAAGACCTGGTCGGACAGATCAAGGCGCTCGATATGGACGAGGTCCGCAAGCAGCTCGCCGAGCAGACCCCCGACAACAGCTCCGAGTAACACCGCTACCAGTACGAACAGAAGGGGCCGACCACATTTGTGCGGTCGGCCCCTTCTCGTTGCATCAGAGTCGAATCAGGACTGTCGCCTCTGGCTGGTCAGTGAGCGGCCCGATCCCAGCTCGCACCCGTTCCGACAGACACTTCGAGGGGAACCGACAGGTCGATCGCCGACGACATCTTCTCGCGCACCAGGGCCTCGACCTCCTCGCGTTCGGACTCGACAACTTCGAGAACCAGCTCGTCGTGAACTTGCAGCAGCATGCGCGAGGTCAAACCGGATTCCCGCAGTGACTTGTGCACGTCGATCATCGCGACCTTGATGATGTCGGCGGCAGTTCCTTGGATCGGTGCGTTCAGCGCCGCCCGCTCGGCAACCTCGCGTCGCTGACGGTTGTCGCTGTTGAGATCGGGCAGATACCTCCGCCGGCCGTACAGGGTGGAGGTGTAGCCGACCTTTCTGGACTCCTCGACGGCTTTGCGAAGGTAGTCGCGCACTCCACCGAACCGGGAAAAGTACGCTTCCATCTGCTCTTTGGCCTCGTCGGTTGAGATCTTCAGCTGCGCTGCCAGTCCGAATGCGCTGAGACCATAGGCGAGGCCATAGGACATTGCCTTGACGCGCCGACGCAGCTCGGGAGTGACCTCGTCGATCGGTACTCCGAAAGCGCGTGCGCCGACGAAACTGTGCAGGTCCTCGCCGGTGTTGAACGCTTCGATCAGCCCTTCGTCGCCCGACAGGTGAGCCATGATGCGCATCTCGATCTGGCTGTAGTCGGCGGTGAGCAGCATGTCATAGCCCTCACCGACGACGAAGCCGTCACGAATGTGGCGGCCGGCTTCGTTTCGGACCGGGATGTTCTGCAGGTTGGGATCGGTCGAAGACAGCCGTCCGGTGGCCGCGACGGTCTGATTGAACGTCGTATGGATGCGGCCGTCGTCGGAAACCGATTTGAGCAAGCCGTCGACAGTCACCTTCATGCGTGTCGCGTCACGATGATCGAGAAGGAACTTCAGGAAAGGGTGTTGTGTCTTTTCGAACAGCCCCTGCAACGCGTCGGCGTCAGTGGTGTATCCGGTCTTCGTCTTCTTGGTCTTCGGCATCTCCAGCTCGTCGAACAGCACCGCCTGCAGCTGCTTCGGTGATCCGAGATTGATCTGCTTGCCGATGACCTCGTACGCAGCATTCGCGGCCTCGCTCACCTGCCCGGCAAACGTACTCTGCAGTTCGCCGAGGTGGTCGAGGTCGATCGCGATGCCGGTCGCTTCCAGATCGGCGAGCACCGAGAGCAGCGGCAGCTCCATGTCGGCCAGCAGCGATGTCGACTCGATGCTCTCGAGTTCCTCGTCCAGAGCAGTAGCGAGGTCGAGCACGGCCTGGGCACGCAGGATTTCGCCTTCGGCTACCGCCGCGCCCGCCACGTCCTCGGTATCGAGCAGCGACATCTGCCCCTCGGCGGAGTCCTCTGCCCGCAACTCACGTTTGAGGTACCGCAGAGACAGATCGTCGAGATTGAAGCTGCGCTGGCCCGGACGGACCAGATACGCGGCCAGGGCTGTGTCGCTCGTCAGACCGCCCAGCGTCCACCCCCGCCCCCGCAACGCGTGGATTGCCCACTTGGCTTCGTGGAGCGCCTTCGGCTGCGAGGCGTCGGCCAGCCATGCGGTCAACGCCCGTTCGTCCGATTCGTCGAGCTCGCTGGTGGTGACGAAACCGCCCTCGCCGTCGGCAGCGGCGATCGCGATGGACACGGCGTCACTGTCGAACGGCCGCCGCGGACCGACGACCGACAATCCGTGACGCAGACCGCTCGCAGCATGCGCGGACAACCAGTCCGCCAATTCGCCGACTGGGATCGCTCCACCCTTGACCTCGAAACCGCCTTCGGCTTCGGGTTCCACCGATGACAGCGTGTCGAACAGCCGATCGCGAAGGACGCGAAACTCGAGGTCGTCGAACAGACCGTGAATTTTCTCCCGGTCCCACGGTGCCAACTCGAGCTGATCGGGCGTATAGGGAAGCGGGACATCGCGAACCATCTCGGTGAGCTCGCGGTTGAGCACCACGCTGGACAGGTTGGCACGCAGAGCGTCGCCAACTTTGCCCTTCACCTTGTCCACGTTGGTGACGAGCTCCTCGAGCGACCCGTACTGCACGATCCACTTGGTAGCCGTCTTCTCACCCACACCGGGGACGCCGGGCAGATTGTCGCTGGGGTCGCCGCGAAGAGCGGCGAAATCCGGATACTGCGACGGCGACAGGCCATACTTTGCTTCGACCTCACCCGGGGTGAACCGGGTCAGCTCGGACACGCCCTTCTTCGGGTACAGAACCGTGACGTTCTCGGTCACCAATTGCAGCGAGTCCCGGTCCCCGGTGACGACCAGTACGCGATAGCCGAGCGCCTCGGCCTGCGTGGTGAGGGTGGCGATGATGTCGTCCGCCTCGAATCCGGGTTCGGCCATGACCGGAATACCCATGGCCCCGAGCACATCCTTGGTGATGTCCACCTGCCCAGCGAACTCGTCCGGCGTCTTGCTCCGATTCGCCTTGTAGTCGGGGAATCTTTCTGCCCGAAAGGTCTGGCGCGAGACGTCGAACGCGGCCGCGATGTGCGTCGGCTTCTCGTCCCGCAGCAAGTTGATCAGCATCGATGTGAACCCGTAGACCGCGTTGGTCGACTGCCCACTGGTGGTCTTGAAGTTGTCCACCGGGAGCGCGAAGAACGCACGGAAGGCAATCGAGTGGCCGTCGATCAGCAGCAGTGTCGGCTGCTGACCGCCGGCGGATGTGTCGGTCGAGGGTGCGGGTGCAGCGCTGGCGTCGATTACTGGGCTCACGGTTACCCAGTCTATGTAGCGGGTCCGACAAGCTGTGGGCGGATGCGGTGGCCCCGGCCGACTGCCGCGCGAGCGGTTCGAAACACAAATGAAACTCACCGGAAATTCGAGACGCCGATTTCGTGCGCTTACAGAGGTTAGAGTCCGACAATTGCTAGCAGCCGGACCCGCCGTGGGGTCGGCCCGACAACCGTCCGGAGGACGTGCGTGGCTCCAATAGTTGGATGGACCCGAAGAAAAGATCGAATTCGGTCCAGCAGCCGAATACCACTTCGCTTTCTCAGACAGATCCTCCTCATCGCGATCCTCGGTTCCATCGCAGCGGTCGCGTTCGGCGGGACCGCCCTCGCGCAGGAACCGACCCCTACTCCCCCGTCTGCAACCACGTCGGAGGCTCCGCCTGCCGACGCCGAATCCGTCAGCGGCAGCCTCAACAACGGCGGTGAACGGTTGGCGGGCGTCGATGTTCTCGCCCTCGACGAGTCCGGCGAAGAGGTCGCCCGGACAACCTCGGAGGCAGGTGGCCGTTGGACTCTCGAGCTCTCCCCGGGGTCCTACACATTCGAGGTCGACCCCGAAACACTTCCCGACGGTGTCAGCGTCCAGGATGCGGTGCAACGCGACGTCGTCGAGGGCCGCGCCAATACCGTCGTCATCTTCTCCTTCGGTGAGGCGCGCAGCGCCACGGAACTACCGTTCTACGAGAAGTTCCTTCGAACCACGGTGGACGGCATCAGATTCGGTCTCGTCATCGCTCTCGCTGCGGTCGGACTCAGCCTGATCTTCGGCACGACGGGGTTGACCAACTTCGCCCACGGTGAGCTCGTCACACTCGGCGCAGTTGCCGCCTGGGTGTTCAACGTGAGCATGGGAATCCAGCTGATCCCGGCAACAATTCTCGCGATCATCGTCGGCGTCGCCATCGGATGGCTCAACAACGCAGCCATCTGGAGACCACTCCGAAAACGCAGGACCGGGCTCATAGCGCAGCTCGTAGTCTCCATCGGCCTCGCCATCGCGCTGCGATATCTCATCCTCATCTTCTTCTCCGACCGCGCCGAACCGTTCGCCGACTACCAGGCGCAGACGCAGAACGAGTGGGGGCCTTTCGCGATCACCAACGTCAACCTCGCGTGCATCATCATCAGCGTCGTCGTCCTCGTCGCCGTCGCGCTGATGCTGCAGAAGACGCGAATCGGCAAAGCGATGCGGGCAGTCGCCGACAACCGAGACCTCGCCGCCTCCTCTGGTATCAACGTCGAGCGCGTCGTGACCTTCGTCTGGTGCCTCGGCGGCGGACTCGCGGCCCTCGGCGGCGTGCTGTTCGGTCTGTCCGAGCTGTCCGGCCGCGTCCAGTGGGAAATGGGCTTCAAGTTGCTGTTGCTCATGTTCGCGGGCATCACGCTGGGTGGTCTGGGAACCGCCTACGGGGCCTTCCTCGGCTGCGTCATCGTCGGACTTCTCGTGCAGTGGTCGACGATGATCATCAACCCCGACCTCAAATACATCGGAGGACTGCTCGTCTTGATTCTCATCCTCGTCGTCAGACCGCAGGGCATACTCGGCTCGCGGCAAAGGATCGGGTGACCTCATGGATATTCTCGGAGCGCTCCAAGTATCTCTCGCTCAGCTCGTGGGCCCGTCCGCGATCTTCTACGCTCTCCTCGCCATCGGGTTGAACCTGCACTTCGGCTACGCCGGTCTGCTGAACTTCGGCCAGATCGGATTTGCGTTGCTCGGCGGCTATGGCGTCGGCATCATGACGGTCACCTATCAGCAGCCACTGTGGCTGGGCATCCTGGTCGGCCTCGGGGCCGCCGGGCTGTTGGCACTCGTCCTCGGCATACCCACTCTGCGCCTGCGTGCGGACTATCTCGCCATCGTCACTATCGCGGCGTCGGAGATACTGCGCCTGGTCTTCCGATCGACCGCAAGTGACTCCGTGACCGCCTCGACCAACGGCCTGTTCGGTTTCGCGGACCCGTTCACCTCGTTGAGCCCCTTCGACTCGAGCAAGCAGTACGACTTCGTCGGGGTCAAGTTCTATGGCGACGACCTTTGGGCGATGGTCGTCGGCTGGTCGCTGGTACTGCTGCTGTGTGGTGTCGTCTACCTGTTGACGCACAGCCCATGGGGGCGCGTCCTCAAGGCGGTTCGTGAGGACGAGGACGCTGCCCGTTCGCTCGGAAAGAACGTCTTCGTCTACAAGATGCAGGCCCTGGTGCTCGGTGGTGTCATCGGTGGCATGGGCGGGGTGTTCAACGCACTGCAGACCAAGTCCATCAACCCAGATTTCTACTCGACAGCGCAGACGTTCTTCGCCTTCGGCGCCCTGATTCTCGGCGGCGCCGCAACCGTTTTCGGTCCGGTGGTGGGCGCCATGCTGTTCTGGTTCCTGCTCTCCATTCCCGACGCGATCATGCGGCAGGCGATTTCCGGACCCGACCCACTCCTCGATCTCACAGAGCAGCAGGTGGGCGCAAGTCGTTTCGTCCTCCTGGGCATCCTGATCGCTGTACTGATGGTGTTCAGACCTCAGGGCATTCTCGGGAACAAACGAGAGGTTCAACTCAATGCCTAACGGGAACTCATCGCCGAGCAGGAACCCCAGCACGCTGGAATCCCGAGCTGCGCAGGCGCTTTCAGCTGATCAGCGCGCAGCCCTGTTCGCTGGCGTTGCCAACGAGCCCGGTTCCGCCAAGCCCGACCCCACGCTCGTCGTGGATGGCATCTCACGGACGTTCGGCGGACTCAAAGCGGTGGACGTCGCGCACCTCGAGATCCAACGCGGCTGCATCACCGGACTGATCGGACCCAACGGCGCAGGAAAGACAACGTTGTTCAACCTGCTCACCGGATTCGATCGACCCGACACCGGCACCTGGTCGATGGACGGCCAGTCATTGGGCAAGATGCATCCGCATCAGGTCGCACGCAAGGGCGTCGTTCGTACGTTTCAGCTGACCAAGGCACTGTCGAAACTGACCGTGCTGGACAACGTCAGGCTCGGTGCGACCGGACAGCGCGGCGAACGCATCCTCAACACCTTCATGCCGTGGACCTGGAAGGCGCAGGAAAGGCAAATCACCGAACGAGCCAACGAACTCCTCGCACGATTCAAACTCGACGCCAAGGCCGACGATCTCGCAGGCTCGTTGTCAGGTGGTCAACGCAAGCTGTTGGAAATGGCCCGCGCCTTGATGACGGACCCCTCGGTCGTGATGCTCGACGAGCCGATGGCCGGCGTCAACCCAGCGCTCACCCAGAGCCTTCTCGGACACATCAAGTCCTTGCGCGACGACGGCATGACAGTGGTGTTCGTCGAACATGACATGGATGTCATCCGGGACATCAGCGACTGGGTGGTCGTCATGGCGCAGGGCAGCGTCATCGCCGAGTCGACACCGGAAGAACTGTCCAACAACGGCGCGGTGGTGGATGCCTATCTGGGCAGCCATCACGACCAGGCACTCGAGTTCGACGCCGACGGAAATCCGGTGGGTGCCACCGCCGAACTCGCCGAAGCGATCGAACAAGCCGAAGTCGAGCAGATCAAGGCCGGGGGCAGTCTCTCCGAACCCGAGTTCGTCAGTCCCAACGTCGACGCACCGGCTACGGGCAAGCACGCCAAGGAAGAGAACGAACAATGAGCGAACCGAGTACCGAAAAGCTGACACCGGCCGAGTTCGCCGCCACCCCCGCCGAACACGCACGTCTCGCCGAGGGCGCACTGTTACGGGCGGACAATATCGTTGCGGGATACATACCCGGGGTGAACATCCTCGAATCGTGCAATTTCTTTCTGCGTGACGGCGAGATCGTTGGCATCATCGGCCCCAACGGTGCAGGCAAGTCGACTCTGCTCAAGACTCTGTTCGGTCTCATCCCGGTCAGAGAAGGAACTGTGAAGCTGCGCGGCGACAACATCACCTCGGCCGAGGCGCACGTCCTCGTCACCAAGGGTGTGGGTTATGTTCCCCAGACGCAGAACGTGTTTCCCTCGCTGACGATCGAGGAAAACCTCGAAATGGGCATCTATCTCCGCCCGAAGAAATTCACCGAAAGGTTCGAGTTCGTCAGCGAGCTGTTTCCACTCCTGAGCGAACGCCGAAAGGTCAAGGCAGGAGCGCTCTCCGGCGGTGAGCGCCAGATGGTCGCTATGGGTCGCGCTCTGATGATGGAGCCGTCGGTGCTGCTCCTCGACGAGCCGTCTGCTGGACTGTCGCCGATGTTCCAGGACGAAGTGTTCATCCGCTGCAAGAAGATCAACGCAGCAGGCGTCTCCATCATCATGGTGGAACAGAATGCGCGTCGCTGCCTGCAGATCTGCGATCGCGGATACGTTCTGGATCAGGGCCGCAACGCCTACACCGATACGGGACCGAACCTGATGAACGACCCGAAGGTCATCGAGCTCTACCTCGGAACACTTGCAGGAAGCAAAGAAAAGAAGTAACGGTCGGCCACCTGCCGCAACCTGTTCCAACACAACGACAGAGCCCCGGTCCTTTCGGACCGGGGCTCTGGTCTTGGTTGTTCGGCGTCAACTGAGTTCAGCTGACGGCGACTCACTCGCCGACGACGATGTAATCTTCCGTCGTCAGTGTGTTGTCCGGTCCGAAGACCAGGTTGCCGTACGAACCTGTCGCCGGTTCGCCTGCGTCACTGAAGTTGAGCTCGCCGGTGACACCGTCGTAGTCGATGTCGGTGCCGGCTTCGAGGAGCGGTAGGCACTCGGCGAACGTCGTGCACTTCTCCCCGTCCTTGGTGACGCTGTTGATGTTGGCCGCGATGTCCACGCCTGCTGTCGATCCGGCCTGGACGGCCGCAAGAGCCGGGATCACCACTGCGTCGTACGACTCACCCGCGTAGTTGAAGTCCAAGAGAGCGGGATCGACGGTCTTGAGTCGGTCCTGGAACTCCGTTCCCACGTCGGTCAACGGTGTTGTGCCACGCATTGTGTCGAGCAATCCGGCTGCGACCGACTCGCCGAGGGCATTACCCATGTTGCCGTCCACGCCGTAGACGAGCATGCCGTCGGACGGACCGATTCCGAGCTCGTGCATACGAGTGATGATGCGAGCCGATTCATCGAAACCGATGATAGCTATGGCATCCGGCGCGAAGTTGTTCACATCGTCGATCTCGGCGTTGTACGACTGCGCGTTGGGGTCGTAGATGATGGTCTGCAGCTGATCCGACGGGATTCCGGCTGCTTCGAGGTTCTCGACCGTGTTGCTCGCCAAGCCGGTGCCGTACGGATCGTTGAGAGCCAGGATCGACACACGCTGCGCGCCGTCCTCGGCGATCAGCTGAGCCAGCGCCTGCGCCTGCAGTACGTCGGTGGGTGCGGTGCGGAAGTACTGGCCACGGTCTGCGTAGCAGACGAACTGGTCCGAGGTGTTGGCCGGCGAGATCTGCACGACGCCCGCGCTGGTGATCTTGTCGATGACCTGCAGTGACACAGCCGAGGACGCCGCCCCGACGATCACGTCGGCACCGCCCGCGAGGAGGCGATCGACGGTGGTGTTGGCGGTGTCGGTGGTGGTGTCGCCCGAGTCTCCGGGGATCAACGTCACGGGCTGACTGAGTACGCCACCGGCCTCGTTGATGTCGTTGATGGCGAGCTGCACCCCGGCGACCTCGGGCGGGCCGAGGAACGCAAGGCTGCCGGTGTTCGGCAACAACGTGCCGACCACGAGAGGACTGGTGTCGGGTGTGTCACCTGCTGTGGCCTGCTCGGGCTCGCAGTCGGTGGAGACAGCCTCCTCCGCCGCCGACGTTTCGCTACTCCCACCGGCAGCCGTGTCATCGGTGTCCGAATCGTCGCCCGAGGAACAGCCGAACAGTGCCAGGGATGCGGCACTGAGCACCGCAGCCGTGCGGACATAGGTCCGTTTTGCCATCTAGTGTCTCCTTGATCGCTCTTCTATGACACGCACATGAACAGTGCGCCCCACGCGTGGATCAGACGCTAGCTCCCCGAACCGATTTGCGATTGCTGAGAAGACGGCTCGTGACCTGACTGTGACCTGACGGGCCGAAGATTTACGCGCCCGTAGCGTGACCGAGCCGAGCAGCCGAAAAAATCACGTCTCGGCAGGATTTCCGAGCGTCTCCATGATCACCTCGGCGACAGCTTTCATCGTCGTGCGGCGATCCATCGCGGCGCGCTGAATCCATTTGAACGCCTGCGGCTCCGAGAGGGACTGCGACTCCATCAACCGACCCTTGGCGCGTTCGATGAGTTTGCGGGTTTCGAGGCGCTCCTGGAGATCGGCGATCTCGTGTTCGAGCGCCGAGATCTCCGTGTACCGGCTTGCTGCGAGTTCGACGGCAGGCATCAAATCGGCTTTGGAGAACGGCTTGACCAGATATGCCATGGCTCCGGCGTCTCGTGCCCTCTCCACGAGCTCTCGCTGACTGAAGGCCGTGAGAATGACCACCGGAGCGATGCGCTTCTCCGCTATCTCCGAGGCCGCGTCGATCCCGTCGCGTATGGGCATCTTCACGTCCATGATGACCAGGTCGGGGCGAAGTTCGACAGCGAGGTCCACCGCCCGCTGTCCGTCCGCGGCCTCCCCCACTACCTCGTAGCCCTCTTCTCGCAGCATCTCCACCAGATCCAGGCGGATCAGCGATTCGTCCTCGGCCACCACGACACGAAGAGCGGGTTTGCCGCCCTCCTGCGCAACAGGAGCATCCATGAGTACCAGTCTCCTTTGACGAAGTCATCGACCGGCTGGAGCGTCAAGCGCAGGCCCATCGGGCTCACGCAGGCGCCCACCGGGCCGTCAAGCAATTGAAGGGTACCGGTGCACAGGGCGTTCAGCGCATCTTCTAAAGTAGTGAACCGCACGACACAGCCAGCCCTCGTATCCCAATTGGCAGAGGAAACGGATTCAAAACCCGTCCAGTGTGAGTTCGAGTCTCACCGAGGGCACCACAACCGCAGGCCAGCGCAATCAGCCACCTACCGCTTTGCCTCAGTGTGAAGCAGCCGATGCGGGCGGCCGTCCGCTCAGCCGACCGGCCAAACGACGAGCGTCTTCCACATCGCCGGGTCAGGCTCGGCGGCAGGGTCGCTGAGGTAGTACTCCCACATCGAGCTCCCCGGCGTCACCCCCTCGGCCTGCATCTTCCCCATGATCGCCTCGTAGGTCTCGGCGAGAGTGTCGTAGGGACCGACGTGCATGGCTTCGAAGGCCTGGCCGGCCGGAAGCGATCCTCCGGTCACCCCGCCATCGACACCGCCGGAAAAGGGTTCTGCTACCGGAAAACCAGCTTCGACATCGATGACGTCGGTGGGCATTCCCCGGTACAACGCAAACGGTGGCCCGGCCAGTGGGACGTGCTGTTGCTCAGCCGCGCTCATCACCGCACCGAAGGCGCGGCCGAAGAACTCCGTCAGCTCGTTCATGGGAACGGTCTCGCGGAGCACCGCGGTCGATAGCTCCTGGAGTTGGGTGGACTTGATGTCCGGCGTCTTTTCCGGAGTCGTTTCGGTCATAGGCCAAGGCTCCGTTGTGCGGATTCCGGGGTCTAGGGCCTAACGTCCCCTACGCGCAACATCCGGAGTTCGAGGCGCTGGAGCCAACGGCGAGGGTTTGGACGCAGGGTGGTCATTCAGTCGATCGCGGACAGGTCCGCAACTCACTCGACTGCCGGCGCAGAGGTCGGAGTCTTACGCAGATGATTCTGGACTCGCCCCTCCCCGCGCTCGATGCCATACCCGCGGAATAGTTAACAAATTACGCAACTGCTAATATAGCGATGGATTGCGCGCGGGTCAGGGGTGCGCAATCCACCCCTGCAGCGTGGAGGAGCGATCCATGGCGACATCGCCGCATCAGGGCCACCCGATCCAGGTAAACCCTTGTCGATCTACGCACTGAGGATGGGCGGATCGGCGTGCCAGCCCCAGAGCCAGGCCGGGGAATGTTGGGTGCCCGCATCATGAGTGCCGTGGGCGGCGCTTCGCCAAAGCGCAGACAGAGCATCGTTCGCCAGATCCGCAGAATCGGCCGGATCGCAGAGCCCGAGCCGGATACGACCATCCACCGGGACTCGGGTGAGCACGGCACCATGACACCGTTCTTGTCGACTACCGGGTCGATTCAGGTTCGCCACGTCGACGCCGGCTCGTGCAACGGGTGCGAGATCGAGATCGCCTCAGCATTCGGACCGGTGTACGACATCGAACGCTATGGCATTCGATTGGTGGCGTCCCCGCGTCACGCGGACATTCTCCTCGTGACAGGACCGGTCACACGCAATATGGCTGACCCATTGCGTGTTACGTACGATGCCATGCCTCATCCCAAACGCGTTGTTGCTCTAGGTGAATGCGCGTTGAACTGTGGGGTGTTCAAGGGTGGGTTCGGTGTGATCGGGGCGGTTCGAGATGTCATCCCCGTCGATTTCGACATTCCAGGATGCCCACCGTCTCCCGATGCCATAGTGGCAGCGCTCCGGCGAGTGTCCGGCCGATGAGCTCGGTGGCGGTCGGGATGTCGATGATTTACATCTCAGCGTCGTTGGCGGTCGGAGCAGCTGTGATCTTGCCTGCTCGTGTGCGTCGCATTCTGGTCGGCCTGTTGACCACAGTTTCCGGTATCGGTGGCGTGCTGGCGGGTTGCGCCGCTCTCGTTGTGAGTCAGCGCTTTTCGCTGACCGTCCATCAAGTGCTCCAGTTCGACGGGATCGAACTGCAGGTCGATCCTCTCTCGGGTTTGTTCATGCTGCTGATCGGCGCGGTCGCTGCCGCAGTCGGGGTGTACAGCACCGGATACACCGGCCCAGGTGGCCATCACGAACACCAGGAGGTATTTCCGCCGGGATGCGGGGCGCAGTCACGCACCGCTCAGACCATGCTCCCGGTGTTTGTCGCGTCGATGCTGCTGGTCCCGGCAGCTGCCAACGTCACGACGTTCTTGGCTGCGTGGGAGTTGATGGCGCTGGCATCGCTGATGCTGGTGCTGGCCAACTACCGTGCCGGGAAGCAAGTCGGCGAGGCCGCGCTGTGGTACGCAGCGATGACGCAAGCTGGGGTCGTGGTCATCGTCGTGGGTTTCGGGTTGCTCGCCGGTGGTGTTGGAGGTGAGTCCTTCGACGCGATACGCGAAGGCACGGAGGCGTTGCCTCCGCTCGTGCGCTCGACCGCATTCGTGTTGGTATTCATCGGATTCGGATCGAAAGCGGGTTTGGTCCCGCTGCATGTGTGGCTTCCTCGCGCACATGCCGAAGCTCCGAGTCATGTCTCGGCCCTGATGTCTGCAGCGATGGTCAACCTCGGCTTCTACGGCATCATCCGGGTCGGTTTCGACCTCCTCGGCGGTGGTCCTCGGTGGTGGGGATGGCTCATGCTCGCAGTGGGCACACTCTCAGCGGTGTACGGAGTTCTGCAGGCGAGTGTCGCCACCGATTTCAAACGACTGCTGGGCTATTCGACGACAGAGAATCTCGGCATCATGCTGATGGGTCTTGGTGCCGGCGCCGTCTTCGCCGCAGACGGCAACCGCATGCTGGCGAGTCTGTTTCTGGTAGCGGCGCTGCTGCACGCGCTCAATCATGGCGCGTTCAAGGCGCTGCTGTTCCTCGGTGCGGGATCGGTGATGCGAGCGACGGGGACACGTGACCTCGACCGACTAGGAGGGCTGGCTTCCCGCATGCCGGTGACCACCGCCATGGTCGCCGTGGGCGCGCTCGGGGCCGCTACCTTGCCCCTGGGGAATGGATTTGTCTCCGAATGGCTCTTGCTGCAAGGGTTTACTCACAGTCTCGGCGTGGGCGAGGTGACCGATACGGTGACCACCCTCGCGATGCCGCTCGCGGTTGCGGCGCTCGCATTGACAACCGGACTTGCGGTCGTCACCTTCGTCAAAGTGGTGGGGATCGGGTTCCTTGCTCGCCCCCGGACGGCTGGCGCGGCGGAGGCGAGCGAGAGTCCGGAGAGTATGCGGTGGGCAATGGGTGCCGCGGCGCTGGTGTGCATCGGTTTAGCGTGGTTTCCTGCGCTCCTCGGTGAGGCGCTGGTCCGGGCGATGTCGGTGCTGCCCAGCATCGAAGATGGCAGTCCGGTCGACCGAGACGCGGTGACCCTCCGGCTGGCCGGCATCTCCGGTTCGATGTCACCTCTGCTGGTGGCAGTGGCGCTTGTAGCTGGGACGATTGCGGTAGCGGGCGCCGTCCGATGGACCGGTACACGTATGCCGGCCCGGCCTGCAATGCCGTGGGGGTCAGGGCGTCGCAGTCTGAGCCCCCGCATGGAGTACACCGCGACCGCGTTCGCGGAACCGTTGACCCGTGTCTTCGATGATGTGCTCAGCCCTGAACACGATGTGGATGTGACACCGTATGTCGAGTCGCAATACTTGATCGAGAGCGTCAGTTTCCGGCAGAGAGTTCCCGACCGAATCGAGGCTCGCCTGTATCCGCCGGTGATCTCTGCAGTACAGCGTTGGGGTCGGTGGGCACAGCAGGCTTCGAACGGTGACTTGCACCGGTACCTGGCCGTGGGCTTCGTGGTGACGATACTCGCCCTCGCCGCAGTGGTGGCGACACTGTGAGCAGAGAGTTGATGGTCGATCTCACTGCGATCGGACTCCAGATCGGGGTAGTGCTCATCGGCGCGCCCGTTCTGGTCGGATTCATGCGTCAGGTCACCGCCCGGCTACAGGGCCGGGCCGGTGCCGGGGTGCTCCAACCCTGGCGTGATCTGCGCAAACAGATGGGTAAGGAGTCGATCACTCCCGACGGGAGCAGCGCTGTCTTCAGCATTGCTCCGCTGGTCGCGTTCTCGGCCGTGTTCGTGATCGCTGCCGTCTCGCCGTTCCTCACCACCCGGTCCCGCACGGACGGCGTGGCCGATCTGTTTGCGATTGTGGGCCTGCTGTTGTTGGGCACGGTAGCGCTCGCGCTCGGGGCCTTGGATACCGGAACGGCATTCGGCGGAATGGGTGCCAGCCGCGAAGTGATGGTCGCCGCACTCGCGGAGCCTGCCATCCTCGTCGCCGGATTCGCCTTGTCCACTCGGGTGAATTCCTCCAACCTGGCCGACATGGTCGAGGGGGTAGCGCTTGCCCCCGCAGACGCCGCGACACCGGCAAATCTGTTTGCCGCTGTGGCGATCGGCATCGTCGTACTCGCCGAATCCGGTCGATTACCGGTGGACAACCCATCGAGCCATCTGGAGTTGACGATGCTCCACGAGGCGATGGTGCTCGAGTACTCCGGCCCTCGGCTCGCTGTAGTGGAGTACGCGTCCGCTCTTCGTTTGACCACCCTGATCGGATTGTGGGTGAGCTTGTTCATCCCGTGGGGTATCGCCACGACGTCGACGCCGAGTGCACTGCTCGTCGCCGTGGCCGCATTCGTAATCAAAGTAGCGCTACTCGGTGGCACGATCGCCGTCGCAGAGGTATTCCTCGCGAAATGGCGACTGTTCCGCGTTCCCGAACTACTTGCCGTGTCGTTCCTGTTCGGCGCTCTGGCCGTGTCGACCGCCTTTTTTCTGGCTCGGTGACGGCGGCCATGAATTCGCCGATGTTCAACGAACTGCTCGACCTGGCATGCGGAGCGTTGTTGCTCACCGCAGCTGCGACGTTATGGCGCCACAACCTGGTGGCAATTGTGCGGCTCACGGCGGCGCAGGCGATCGCGCTGGCCGCAGTTGCGGTACTGGTCGCGACACCCGACATGAACGGTGCCCTGTACGGGTTGGCCGCGGTCATCGTGGCGATCAACGCCATCCTGCTTCCCGCGGCGCTGCGGCGTCGGGTGCTCGTACGATCGGCGGTGTCGCCGCTGTTCAACGTTGCCGCCTCGATGCTCGTCGTGGTGCTGTTGACACTCTTGTCCTATGCGGTCAGTCGTCCGATGATCAGAACGGCCCCGGCGGAGACAGCGACGGTGATTCCCCTCGCCCTGGCCGTGGTGTTCATTGGATTTTTCGCTGTGATCACCCGCCGACCGGCCATTTCTCAAACCCTGGGGTTTCTCGCCCTCGTCCACGGGACCGTTGCCACGGCTCTGCTGGTCACCGCCAGCGCCGGTATCGCGACGATGACGCTGAGCCTGGACCTGCTGGTGTGGGTCTGGCTGCGCACCATCGATCGTCGGGCCGAATTCGACGGCGACGCCGATCCGGACACGCTGCGGCAGCTACATGACTGATGGAGACCCGTCCAACATGATGAGTGAGGAGGTGGCAGTACTGGCTGAGTACGGCCTCGCGGCCCACGAGCGGGTGCCGCTGGACCCAATCACAGCGTCGTCACTGCTGTGGCTGCCGATTCTCGTTCCGATGCTCGCGGCATGCGTCATCCTGGTCGGGAGGCATCGAGGCCTCGGTTGGTCGACAGTCGGGGCGAGCGTGATGATCACGCTGACCGGCGTGGTTGCCGCGGTGGTCACCTCCGACGGCTCTACGCTGACCACCGGACCACTACGCGCGGACGCTCTCACCGCAGTGATGCTCCTCATCATCGGTGCCGCGGCCATCGTGGCCACCTGGTCGGGGATGATCGACAACCCTGCCGCGCACCAGGAGTCGAACCAGGGTCGCCAACGGCATGTGCATATGTGCCGTGCGGGGGTACCGCTGCTGTTGGCGTCGGCATCTGCAGCGGTACTTGCCGGCAATCTCGGGTTGCTCTGGATGGCACTGCTCGCGATGACCGTGGCCACCACATTTCTGATCGGTTCGGCTGGCACCCGCACTGCATGGGAAGCGCAATGGAAATACTTGGTTCTCGTCTCCATCGGCCTCGCATTGGCCGGGCTGGGGACAGTCATGGTCTATCTCGCCGCTGCGGCGGTGTCGACGGGAGCGCATCGATCGTTGGAGTGGGTTTTTCTCGCCTCCCGTACCGCCCAGTTGGACCCGGGGGTGGTGCGAATGGCGACGCCGTTGTTGCTGATCGGCTTCGGAGCGGCGGCTGGGCTGGTTCCCTTGCACAGCTGGCTGCCCGATGCTCAGAGTCGAGCACCGGGGCCGGTCGCGGCATTGATATCGGGGTGCTACTTGCCGGTGGCGATGTACGCGCTGCTCCGCTGGAACCGTGTCGTCGCAACGGATTCGACTACCGGGTTCCTGCGTGTTCTGCTCCTCGTGGTCGCGGTGGGATCGCTGGTGTTCGCGGTGTCGATGGTGATCGCGCAGCGAGACTATCTGCGACTGTTGGCCTATACGAGCATGCAGTACATGGCGTTGGCGGTGTTCGGGCTCGCCATCGGTACCCCGCTCGCAGTGGCCGCGGTACTGCTGCATCTTTTCGGTCATGGACTCGCTAAAGCTGTTCTGTTCTGTGGGGCCGGCCAGCTCGCTGCTCCCGGCGGCAGTACCTCCTTCGAGGATCTGCATGGAGTTCTTCGCAGGAACCCCGCCGCTGCCGGGATATCGGCGCTCGCTCTTGCCGCTCTGCTCGGCTTCCCTCCCTTCAGCCCGTTCGCCAGTCTCCACGCACTGCTCGACGCCGGCATCAGTTCCGGACTCGCAGTGATCACGGTGGTTGTCGCCACCACAGTGGTGATCTTGTTCATCTCCGTCGCCGCGAAGCTGATCCCGATGTTCTTCGGTGTCGCCGGCCAACCGGGTGACCAGCCACCAGCCATGCTCGGTCGGGCGCAGAACGCGCCGTTGGTGCTGGGTCTGACGGGAATGGCCCTGCTCGGGATTTTCTCGTTTCCCCTGCACGATCTGCTGATGACTGCGGGAGAGCTGGTGGTCGAGCGATGACCGACTACACACCGGAGGTCGAAACGGACATGCTCACTGATCGAGACTCCCGCGCGGTCACTCACGAGGAACTAGAGCCGGTGTCGAATACGCTGTTGCAGCAAGGTTTCCGGCTTGCCCTCATAGCAGCACACGAAGAAGCGGACGAGTTCCGGATCGTGTACCTGTTCACCGCAGGACCCCCGGACCGGCGATTCGAGCTGGTGCTGCGAACCGGTACGAGATCCCCCGCCATTCCCACCCTCGCCGCATCATCGTTTCCTGCTGGCCGATTCGAACGCGAAATGCGAGACCTGTACGGCATCACGCCAGAGCATCATCCGCTCCCCCGTCGGCTCGTTCGGCATCAGCACTGGCCGCAAGGCTGGTACCCGATGCGTAGCGATGCCGGTCCACCACCGGCTTTCGCTTCGGTGGGCGAGCCCTATCCTTTCGTCACCGTGGCGGGGCCGGGCGTGTACGAGATCCCCGTGGGCCCCGTACACGCCGGGCTCATCGAACCCGGCCACTTCCGGTTCTCCGTGGTGGGTGAAACCATCCTCAAACTCAAGGTGCGTTTGTGGTTCACGCACAAGGGGATCGAGAAGCTCGCCGAGGGCAGAACTCTCGACGAGGGGCTCCCCCTCGCGGAGCGCATCTCCGGTGACACTGCAGTCGGGCACAGCCTCGCGTACTGCCTCGCGGTCGAGGATGCGATGCAATACCAGGTTCCGCTACCTGCAGCGATCCTGCGTGCGATTCTGCTCGAGGTCGAACGTATCTACAACCATGTCGGCACTCTCGGCGGCCTCTGCAACGATGTCGGATTTGCGATCGCGCATTCTCACGCGATGCGAGTGCGGGAACAGCTTCTCCGGCTGAACGCCGACATGACCGGCCACCGGCTGATGCGCGGTGCCATATTCCCCGGCGGCGCGCAGGTACGCACACTTCCTGATCTCGCACACCTGTCAGCGATCGCAGCAGATGTGATCGCGTTCACCGACATGGCCCTGCGGAACAGTATCGTGCGTGACAGATTCATCGGAACCGCGATCCTGCCCGGTCAGTCAGCGCATGACCTCGGCGCACTGGGTCCTGTTTCGCGGGCATCCGGGGACGACGTCGACGCCCGCCGCAGCCACCCGTTTCTACTCGATACGGCCGGTGTCGCGGCCGCAACCGAGACCGCCGGAGACGTGATGGCTCGATTCATGGTGCGGACCGAGGAGATCAGCCACTCGATCGACCTGCTGAATCGGCTGATTCCGCAGGCATCACCCGGCCTGTTCTTCGGTCCCCACTCACCTGCCCGCGATCCCGTATCGGGTGTCGGGCTGGTGGAGGGCTGGCGCGGCACCATCGCCCATCGGGTCGAAATCAGCAATGGCATCGTGACGCGCCTGAAAATCGTCGATCCCTCGTTCATGACCTGGCCCGCTCTGCCGGTGGCTCTCGCGGCGACGATCGTGCCCGATTTTCCGTTGACCAACAAAAGCTTCGATCTGTCCTACGCAGGAAACGATCTGTGACCGAGGTCGTGAAGGAAGCGTTGATCATCGAGCCGGATCTCAGCGCCACCCCGTCCTGTGGGCACACTGCGCTCTGCCTCGATCGGTTCGATTCGCGGATCCGATTCGGGGATGTTCGACCGGGCAGATCGTCTCCGACCAACCGGATGCACCTGTGCTCGGCTGCCGGGGCTCGATCGGCCGTCTGACGCGTCATCTCCCCGATACGCCTGAATGCCAGATCGGCGCTAGCGGGGGGCTCGGTAGCGGGCGGTGTAGCGGGCTTCGTCGTCGATCTTGTGTTGCTTGTCGGCGGTCAGCAGTGCAGGGTCGAGCCCGTGGCTGACGAGCCGATGTCGTTGGTAGATCGGCTTCAGAGCAATCATGAAATAGATGAACGGCAGAAGCAGAATCAGCACCATGCCCACTCGAATCACCAGCGGTCCGGGCACGAAGATGCATCCGACCAACAACGGCAGAAGCGGCACGATGAACCGTGTGGCATAACGGCGTGTCGCACCGGGACCGGTGATGTCATGAATCACCCAGTCTTCGTACTGCGCGGGAAGCTGGCCGAAGAAAACGTATCCAGCAATCTCTCGGGCGGTGGGCTGCGGCGCAGTTCTCACCGGACCGGGCTTCATATCGAATCGCCGCGTCGCTGGTGGCTGGATCGTTCCGGCGCGTTTACGAGACCATGAGGGTAGCCGGACAGTCGAGTCTTGAGCCAGTTGAGTTCCTTCCGGAGGGCGTCGGGGAGTTTGTTGCCACCGATCCTCGCGAACCAATGGTCGATGAGGGCTACTTCGGCGAGCAATTCTTCTGTCCGTACATCCAGCGCGGTGTCGAGGTGCGCCCGGTCCAATTCGAGCCCCGTCAGGTTCAGCGAGTCGGGGGTGGCAACGTATCCCAGTGGCGACACTGTCGCATCGGCTTCTCCGTCGATACGACGTAACGCCCAGTCGATGACTCGTAGGTTCTCACCGAACCCCGGCCACAGGAAGGCTCCGTCATCCCCGCGTCGAAACCAGTTGACGTAGAAGATCTTCGGCAGAGCCCCCGGTGAAGGTGCGTTCGCTCCGATGTCGAGCCAGTGCTGAAAATAGTCTCCGACGTGGTAGCCGATGAACGGCAACATTGCCATGGGGTCACGCCGGGCCACCCCCACCGTTCCTGTCGATGCTGCAGTGGTTTCCGAGGACAGTACCGAGGCGAGAAAGACACCGTGTTGCCAATCGAACGCCTCGGTGACCAACGGGATGGTCGACGCTCGACGGCCACCGAAGAAGATGGCCGAGATCGGGACACCACGCGGGTCGTCCCATTCCGCGGCGGCGGTGGGGCATTGCGCGATCGGGGTGCAATAGCGCGAGTTGGGGTGCGCCGCCGAAGTTTCCGAGCGCGGTGTCCAATCGTTTCCGCGCCAGTCGATCACGTGTTCCGGTGGGGTGTCGGTCATCCCTTCCCACCACACTCCGTCGTCGTCGGTGAGTGCGACGTTGGTGAAGATGGTGTTTCCACGTTCGATGGTGCGCATGGCGTTGGGGTTCGTGTGCCACCCTGTACCTGGTGCAACACCGAAAAAGCCTGCTTCGGGGTTGGTGGCGTAGAGCCGTCCGTCGTCGCCGAAGCGCATCCAAGCGATGTCGTCGCCGATCGTTTCCGCGGTCCAGCCGTCGAGCGTCGGTTCGAGCATCGCGAGGTTGGTCTTGCCGCACGATGAGGGGAACGCTGCGGCGATGTATCGGACGTCATTGTCCGGTGAGGTGAGTTTGAGGATGAGCATGTGCTCGGCCAGCCAGCCTTCGTCTCGGGCCATCGTGGAGGCGATGCGGAGCGAAAACGATTTCTTGCCCAGCAGTGCGTTGCCGCCGTATCCGGATCCGTAACTCCAGATGGTCCGGGTCTGCGGGAAATGGCTGATGTACTTGGTGTGATCACACGGCCACGGCACATCCTGCTGACCCGGAGCAAGCGGTGCACCGACGGAATGTAGTCCTTTGACGAACGACGCATCGTCACCCATGCGTTCCCACACCGGTGCACCGGTGCGGGTCATCACTGACATCGACACCGCAACGTATTCGGAATCGGTGATCTCGACGCCGAACTTCGGATCGGTGGATGCGAGAGGACCCATGCAGTACCCGACGATGTACATCGTCCGGCCCGACATCGCGCCGCGAAACTCCTCGGTCAACACCGTCGTCATGTCGACGGGATCCATCCAATTGTTCGTCGGCCCCGCGTCGGATTCGCGTTCCGAGCAGATGAAGGTGCGGTCTTCGACGCGGGCCACGTCCTCGGGATCGGAGATGCATCGGAACGAGTTTTTCGGTTCACTCAATTCGACGAATGTCCCCTTGTTCACCAGGATCGATGTCAGGTGCTCCCACTCGCCGGTCGAGCCGTCGCACCACACGATTCGGTCTGGAGTGGTGAGCTCGGCGATCTCACCGACCCAGTGCAGCAACTCGGCGTGGGCGGTCGGGGCGACACCGAGATCGACGCTGATCGATGCGGGCATGGTGTGGTGCTCCTTCGAATGGACGGTGGTGATCGTTGGTTCCAGCTCGGTCGCCTCTTCCCGCACGCTGTGGTGCCTCATCCGGCGAACGAGGGCGTGTGGGAATCGAGCGCCCTGTCGACGTAACGGCTCACTGCGGCGGTCAGGAGCGACTCGGCCGAATCGGGCAAGAGGCGGCCGGCGGGAGTCAACAGCACCAGCGCCTGCACACTCGACGCCATAATCGGCACACCGAAGCGATGTTTCGCGTGCCGAGAGAGGGACTCGAGCAGACCTGGCAAGGCCAGGGACGCGTCCACAACGGGGTCGGAACCGATCCCCACGGTGCGCTCGGACTCCCCGTCCACGAGAGCCAACGACGACAGATCGACGAGCAGGTCGTTGTGTGCGATCAGTCGTTGCAGCGAAAAGTCCTGCGCATCATGCTGATTCCAGCTAGTGATACTGCCGACTCCGCATTCGGCCAATAGTGGGCCCAACGACGGTGCCCGTTCCGGGTGAGCGATGACCACTCGCCCCCGGCGACCGATGACACCCTGCCGGGCCAGGGCCGACATCACCGATGCAGCCAAAGCTATCGTCGTGAGATCGATCTCGGTCACGACGACCGGACCTCCGCGGTCTGCTACACGACGAACCAGCGCGGCACAGTTCTGCGGGCTCATTCCCACCACCAACACGATCCCTATGTCGTTGCCGAGACTGCATATTCGGTCGACCACCGCGGGTTCGGTGCAATCGATCAACGGAAGACGCGACACACGGAGCGATGTGCGCTCCTGCAGACACCGGGCGTAGTCCTCCATGGCATTCCAGACCTCACCGGCTACCCGACCTCGCGGGGATCGCCGTGAGCTGTGGGTGACACCTACCACCGCAACTCGACGAGACGTACTCGATGTGGGGATGTCGCCGCGATCGGTGCGACTGTTCACAGCTCTTTGCCTCCGACCGGCTGACGTCACTGAATGGACCATTACATCGATAATGTACGTACTTACGCAATTTTGCAAGTAGGTTGGTCGATGTAGCGGGGCTCGTCACCGTGAGCGCTCGCCGAGAGGCATTTCCCGGAGCAACAAGGAAGGGGCGAGATCGCTCGAATGAGAGCCGGACAGACATCGACGCAATCGGCTGCAGCGGCCGTGCAAGTCGGGCTGGTTCAGGCTGTCGGGATCTTTCTGCTCCTCGAGCAGTACAGCCGAGACAGAGGGGCGACGCCGTCGAACACTGAAGCACCGTACGAATCGGCGTTGAACTTCGTGCTGTTCGCATCGATTTGTGCGTCCGGTTTCGCATGCGGGGTCGTCGTCGCAGCGCTGCTGCAGGCTCGATCCCGACGCCACCAGCAGGACACTGCGAGGCCGCTCGCCCTCTCATCCGGTGCACTGTTCGTCGCGGCATGCCTCGCCACCTTCACAATGGCGCCGTCGGCCACTGCGTTTGCAGCTGCAATTGCTGTCGGCGCCGGCTGTGCCGCACTCGATGTATTCGAAGTCGCTGTACGAACGGTCATGAATCTGGCCGAACGAACGCCAGCCGATACCGGAAACGGTGCTGCCGCTCTGGCGTTCTACGCAACGGGGTTCACAGTGGCGGTAGCGAGCTTCGTCTGCATCGGCACCGACATGACATGGGTTGCGGCAGCAGGCGTAATTGCCCTCACGATTCTCGCGACCGGCGGTGACGCAATGAGGAATTGATTGCCACCGAATCGACTCGGATACGCCGGCAACATTGTTGGGCCGAGGCCGCGAACGGTACAACGACTCACCCCGCCAGTGCACCAGCGATAAGGAACAACCTCGAACATGAATGCCAACACCCCGCCCGGCCAGCGACGACCAATGCCCCGAACAGGTCGAGTTCTCGAGGCCAGAGAGGTCGTGGTCACCGCGATGGCCGCCACGACGTCTCTTGCCGGCACTCTCGACGACACATGGACGTCTCTGCTCGCAGGCAAGAGCGGAATCGGCCATCTCGATGCAGAGTTCCTGGCACAGCACGACCTCCCCGTCCGAATCGGCGGCCGACTGAAAGTAGACCCCGGAACACTTCTCGAACGGGTGGAACGTCGACGAATGTCGTTCGGTGAACAACTCGCAGCCACCCTGGGCCGCCGGGTGTGGTCCGATGCCGGTTCGCCCTCTGTCGATCCGAACCGGCTGGCGGTTTCCATCGGAACAGGGTTGGGAAGCGGCACGGGCCATCACACGAGCTATCGAGGTCGCAGGGTTGAGCCCCCAGGATGTGCAGCACGTCAATGCCCACGCGACATCGACCGGCATCGGCGACCTGTCCGAAGCATGCGCAATCGACAGTGCACTCGGCGATCACGCGGCCGTCTACGCACCCAAGTCGGCGCTGGGTCACTCGGTCGGTGCAGCAGGCGCGATCGTCATGAACTTCTGCCGAGTCAGATTCTTGCTAAGATAAGAAAGTATCTGCTTTCCGATCGCTGCACCGTCCGAAGTTGGGAAGGCAGCAAATATATACAGCGTTGAGGGAATCGGCAGCATCACCGATCACAAAGTGCAGGAGAACGATGTGGCTCTCAACTCGCGTCAACCGCTTTATCAGATGAAGGCCGACTTCTTCAAGACTCTGGGTCATCCCGCACGAATCCGTGTACTCGAACTACTGAGCGCGCGCGAATACGCGGTCTCGGAGATGCTGCCCGAAGTCGGGATCGAGCCGGCCAATCTTTCCCAGCAGTTGTCGATCCTCAAACGAGCCGGTCTGGTCACCGCTCGCCGCGAGGGCCTGTCCGTGTCGTATGCCCTCACTTCTCCGCACATCGCGGAACTCCTGGCGATAGCACGATCGATCTTGACCACAGTCGTCGCTGGTCAGGCCGAGATGTTGGAAGAAACCATGCACATGGAGCCTTTGGTGAGCGAGGCACCTCGGTAGGACGCCGTCAATCCTCGTCTCCCTTTGCTCGACTACGCCATCTCAGAGGGACCCAACATCGCTCTTTCGTTATGCGGTACCGACAGTGCAAGGCAGGAACGCTTGGTGTGCACCTCCCAGCCCGGATGTGCACACCAGGCGTATGTTGCTATGTTAGCAGTTGCGTATTTTGGCAATTAATCAATACAGCGCTCCATTGACAATCAACCTCCGCAAGGCCACACAGCACAAAACCCCGACTCCCCTCGGGCGCCTACAGTGGAGGCATGTACATACCCAGCAGTCTTCGATGCCACGACACGGGCGCAGGCACTTTGTGCGCGCAACGTGTCAACCACCGGTTCGGAGATGCTACGGATCTCCCGGACTCCACCTGGGTGTTCTATGAGTGCAGCGCCGATGCTCAGCACGTGACGGGATATGTCGATCGCCCAGTGACCGATTGATTCGTGTTCGTCGAACGCGCCTACGTCCGACCCGAAAACCTCACCGCGGACTGGCCTTTCACCGTGCCGGCGGTACGGCAACTCGCCCTCGAGGGTATAGAGTTCGACACCCCGGTGACCATTCTCGTCGGCGACAACGGCTCGGGTAAGTCGACGATCGTCGAGGCGGTCGCCGAGGGTTTTCAGCTCGACTCCCGTGGCGGCAGAGCGTCACGCCCGCCGCGGTCGGAGACGATATCGACACTGCTAGGCGAGGCGATCGAGTTGGAGACCACCCCGCGTGGGGCTCGAATGCTTCGTGGGCCGAGGCTGCAGAAGAAGGGATTCTTCCTCCGCGCCGAAACGGCGTTCGAGATGACCGAAAATCTCGGAGGTGTACCGGGTTATTGGGAAGAGGACACCGCGTCGATGAGCCACGGCGAAGGCTTCCTCGCGGTCTTTCGAGCCATGTTCCAAGACCCCGGCTTCTATGTACTGGACGAACCGGAGTCCGCATTGTCGTTCACCGCCTGCCTGCACCTGGTGGCGCTGATGGACGAACTCGCCGAGTCCGGTTCACAGGTCGTGTGTGCGACGCACTCCCCCATCCTCGCCTCGCTCCCCGGCGCAGACATCATCGAGGTCGGCGACCACGGACTACGCAGAACCACGTGGGATCGACTCGAGATCGTCGCGCACTGGCGCCGCTATCTCGACGATCCCGGATCGTATCTGCGCCACCTGCTCGATTGACTCCCGCGACCGAGTGTCACGACATCGCCGAGGCATCGACGCGCGTGCGCACACTGCCAGGTGAAACACCGAGTAGTCGCTTGAACGCGCGCGCGAATGCGGCCTCGGACAGGTAGCCACTCCGCTTTGCGATGTCCGCGACGGTCATGTCACCTGATCTGAGGAGTTCCTGGGCACTTCGCATCCGCCACTGGGCCAGATACCGCATCGGCGTCTGCCCGACCATCGCGGTGAACCGCGCCGAGAATGCCGAACGCGACATCGCAACCTCCGCGGCCAGCGAAGCCACGGTCCACGGGTTGTCCGGCTGGCGGTGGATCCGCGCCAAGGCGGGGCCGATGGCCGGATCCTGCAGTGCGCCCAACCATCCGACCTTTGCAGCGGGATCATGCTCGATCCACGACCGGAGCGCTTGAATGACGAGAATGTCCGACAGCCGCGTGATGACTGCTTCGCCTCCGGGGCGCAGATACTTGGCCTCCTCGGCGACGAGGCCAAGGGTGCTGTGCATCCAAGACAGATGCGGCGCGGGGGCGGATTCGACGACGATCAGCGAGGGCAGTGAGGAGATGAGTTGCGTCGCCGACGGGTGATCGAGCCGCACTGCTCCGCACATCAGCGTCGTCGATGGCCCGTCGCCGCCGTGTTCGAGCACCGCATAACGATCGGAAATGTAGTGATGGGGTAGGTCGTGGACCATCGGCGTCGAGCGTCCCGCCTCATTGTCGCTCAACAGGGTGTCGCTCGACACTGTATGGCCCAATCCGTGTGGCACCAGCGCGAATTCACCAGGGACGAGATATCTCGTCGCCGTGCCCTCCACCTCGATGCGACATCGTCCGCTGGTCACGACATGAAACCAGAGACAATCCTGCATCTCCGGCATCGCCAGCCCCCAAGGCTCCGACAACTCCGAGCGGCAGTAGAAGGCACCCGTCATTCGGAGAAAATGCAGAGCTTCACCGAGTGGGTCCTCGGACGCCCACGGGTCCTGTCCGCGCATGGTCCGAGCGTACGACAATCTGGACGAACAAGCATGAAACTGCGACCGATAGTCATAGATAGTCCTGATCATGGTTGAAATGCTGGACGCAGGACAACGAAAGGACAACATCGTGATCACCATCATCGGTGCCTCTGGGCACGTAGGTGGCAAGGTTGCACAGGAGCTCGTCGAGTCGGGTCACCGCGTGCGGGTCCTCGGGCGTGACGCCGGGGCGCTGGACCATCTCGTCGAACACGGCGCAGATGTACGCATCGGCGACATCGCAGACACCACGTGGCTCACCGCTGCACCCGAAGGAAGCGACGCCGTTTTCGCGATGGTCCCGAGCAACCCGTTCACCGGGCAGTACTCGGACGACCAGGACCGGCTCGGTGAATCCGTCTGTGCTGCACTGAAGAACAGTGAAGTACGCTCCGTAGCGTTGAGCAGTCTGGGTGCGGACCGCCCCGATGCGCCGGGAGTGATCGGCGCTCTACACCTAAGCACCTGGCGATCGCGACTTCGAGCTACGTCCAGTTGCCGTACGAGAACATGATCGAGCTGCTTACCGAGGTCGGGTTCTCGGTGGAATACGCCCGCCACTACGTGGACATGGCGCGGGCCTTCAACAGTCGCGAACTGACCGACCCCGTCCCTCGAACCGCCGTGAACACCACCTCGACCAGCTTCGAGCAGTTCGCGTCCTCGCTGCTCCTTCCCGTCGGCCCACCGTCGTGATCGACAGGGCCACCTCCGTCGCCACGACCGTCGCGGCGGTCGGTTGCGGATCGATCGCGGGCGTTCTGCTCGCGTTCTCGATCAGCGTGATGCCTGCGCTGAGTTCTCGCTCCGCACCGGATGCGATCACGACGATGCAGAGAATCAACGTCGCGATAGTTTCGCCTATGTTCCTGACGCTGTTCCTCGGCGCTGCGGTCGCCGCGTCGACTGCGGCGGTCGGCGCACTGATCTCGGCCAGTGGATCACCAGTACTGATCGTGGCAGGTGCACTGTTGTACGTGATCGGGTGTGTGCTGGTCACTGTCGCGATCAACGTTCCGCTCAACGATGCGCTCGCCGCCGTCGACCCGAGTAACCAAGCGGACGCAGACGTTTGGTCGAACTATCTTGTCCGCTGGACACGCTGGAACCACGCCAGAACGGGCGCGGCATTCGCGGCGTGCGTGCTGTTCACCATTGCGTCCTGATGTCAGTCCTCTGCCGTCGGCTCCTGGTGTCGAGCACGAATCTCCGCCTCGAAACGCTCGATGAGAAGGTCGGTCTCGGCGACGGATGCCTCGCTCGCACCCTCGTCCATCGACGCATCTCTACCCCGGCGTAGCGCCGCGAGTTCCGCTTCGAGTTCATGATTGTCGAGTACGCGTGGATTCAACATGGTTTCATTGTCCCGCCCCGCCTCGCACAACATGTACGAAATCAGTGAGAGTCTCGACCGATGACCACGGTGCACAGCTTCCCTCCGATCGCCGACGACTCGGCGCACACCCTCGTCCTCGGTTCGATGCCGGGAGTAGCGTCACTGCAGGCGGACGAGTACTACGCCCATCCGCGCAACGCCTTCTGGCCGATCATGGGTGTCCTGTTCGGCGCCGGCCTCTCCGTGCCCTACGCGAAGCGGACGGAGACGCTGCTACACCACGGGATCGCCGTGTGGGACGTGCTGAAGCTGTGCACCCGGGACGGAAGTCTGGATTCCGCGATCGTCGAATCGTCCATCGAGCCCAACGACTTTCCTGAGTTCCTCGACGCGCACCCAGCCATCGACCGCATCTTCTTCAACGGCGCCAAGGCCGAGAGCAGTTTCTCGAGGCACGTGGCGCCGCTTCGACAGACTTCCCTCACTCTCGTGCGTCTGCCGTCGACGAGCCCGGCGCACGCGTCGATGACGTTCGAACAGAAGCTGCAGGCGTGGCAGGCCGTCGCCGCGCAGTGATCGCGCACGAATAGCGGCTGCGACAACTCCGGCCAGCACTATGACGAATGCCAGGGGGTAGGCATTGCTGCACAGCAGCCCGATCACTCCCGGTTTCGGGAGCATGGACGTACCGATCACCGCGAAGCCCTCAGAGGCGGTCCAGTACCAGGCAATGAACGGGGCGATCACCACGACGGGCAGCACCCAGCGCCACCGCCACGACGCACGGCATGCCTGATCGAGAGCAAGAACGGTCAGGGGAACACACCACACCCAGTGATGCCCCCAGGAGAAGGGCGAGACCATCGGGGTTGTCAACCCGCACAGTGTCAGCGACAACAGGCGCGCGCCGCGGCGGTGCGCAAGAACAGCGGCCCACATGCCGAGGCAAGCGACCGCCAGCGAGCCGATCACCCACACCAGCAACGGCGGGGACCCGTCGGGCCACGCGCGCGCAAGCATGCCGCGCACAGACTGGTTCGCCGGTGACTGCAGCAGACCGATCCGGTCGGAGTTGAACAGCGCTGAGGTCCAGTACGACCATGCCTGCTCGAACAGCACCACGAACCCCAGGAGCACGGTGCCCGCGAACGTCGCGGCAGCGACGACGGCGGTGCGCCACTGCCGCAGGGCCACTACGTACACGATGAAGAACGCCGGGGTGAGCTTGAATCCTGCGGCCAGCCCTACCCCTACTCCCCTCAATCGGCTTCCCTCTGGACGACCGAGATCCCACAGCACCAGCACGAGAAGCAGCAGATTGATCTGACCGAGCCACAGAGTCATGCGCACCGGTTCGAGCCAGGACGCCGCAATCGCCAAGCAGATACTGACAACGTGGGTGTTGCCGCCTCGGTAGCCGAGCAACCGCCAGCTGAGCAAGACCGCAACGTACAGGAGCACGACGTTCACGACGTCGACCACGACGATCGTCGCCGCTACAGGCAGCAGCGCCAACCCGACGAACGCAAGCGCCGCAAACGGCGGATACGTGAACGGAAGGTTCGTATCGAACAGCGAGAACGTATAGAGGTCCTCACCACTCAGCACCGTGCTACCGCCGTGCCGGTAGACCACGGCGTCAACGCCATTGCCGAACAACCCGAAGTGCGTGAGAAAACCGAGAAAGTACAGATGAGCGACAAGCGCGAGAGCGGCAGCAGCGACAGCTGCTGCTGCCGCGCCGCGGCCGTGCCTCCTAGCCCCACCAACAGGAGCTGGGGCAATGACGCTCGTCATGCTTCGACACGCTACGACGATGCTGCGGAAATCACCGGCCGACACGAACCAGTCGTTCCGTTTCGAGACCTGATCGTTAGGGGCTCGCCGCTCAGGTGTTCTGAGCTACTGCTCCACCGGCTTGCCTGCCGTCTTCCTCGGGAAATGGCGGATGAGACCCTCCTGAACGACGGTCGCCAGCAACAGGCCGTCCATGGAGAAGAAACGCCCGGTCGCCAGCCCGCGTGAACCGGCCGCGACCGGGGACTCAGTTGCGTACAGCGCCCAATCGTCGAACCGAAACGGTCGGTGGAACCAGATGGAGTGATTGACCGTGGCCGCGACGATGCGGTCGAATCCCCACGACAGACCGTGGGTGGTGATGATGGAATCGAGCACCGTCGTATCCGAGGCGTAGCCCATCGTGGCGGCGTGAAAGATGGGGTCGTCGGGAAGAGCACCATCGGCCTTCATCCACACCCGGTTGTGATTGAGCCTCTCCCCTGTTCCCTGCAAGATCCAGGCGGGATCGTTGGCGTAGCGCATGTCGATCGGCTTGAGCGCATCGACGAACATCTGCAGCCGATCCTCGTACCCCACGAAGTGATCCCCGAGCGGCGGGAGGGCGTCGGGATACGGCACGTCCGGCACCTCGACGCTGTGCTCGAGCCCTTTGCCGAAATCCTGGAACGCGGCCAGCATCACGAACACCTCGTGACCGTCCTGGTACGCGGTGACCTGACGGTTCGCGAACGCACGACCGTCGCGATGCCTGGCGACGTGATACTCGATGGGCTTCTTGACATCGCCACCTCTGATGAAGTGAGCGTTGATCGCGTGTACGTCGCGGGTCGTCCCGGCGACGGTACGGCCAGCGGCGATGAGCGCCTGCGCCACCAACTGACCGCCGAAGGTGCGACTGCCGACCTGTCGAGGATGTACCCCCAGGAACGTGTCCTCGCCGGTCTCCTCGAGTTCGAGCAATCCGAGAAGTGTCTGCAGATCCGTTTTCACCTCGGCACCGCCCAACCGTGGCGTCTCGCTCGGGACTGTGGCAGCCCCTGTTCCCCCCGCATCGCTCACTTACCGGTCCTCTTCCCCTATTCGGTGCACGTGGATCAAGTTGGTCGAGCCTACTGTGCCGGGAGGCGCTCCGGCCACGATCACGACCTGATCGCCCTTGCTGTATCGACCGAGCTGCAACAGCGCCTTGTCCACCTCGAGCACCATCGCATCGGTGGTGGCCACCTCGGGCACGAGGAAGGTCTCGGTTCCCCAGCTCAACGCGAGCTGCGAACGCACCTCGGGGATGGAGGTGAAGGCGAGAAGTGGCAGCGATGTGTGCAGTCGGGCGAGCCTTCGTACGGTGTCACCGGACGACGTGAAGGCGACGAGAGCCTTCGCGTTCAAACGCTCGCCGATATCGCGCGCGGCGTAGGAGATGACGCCTCGCTTGGTGCGCGGGACATGAGGGAGAGGAGGGACCCTGTCGCCCTCGGTCTCGACGGTCTCGACGATGCGGGCCATCGTTCGAACCGTTTCCATGACGTACTTGCCCACGGAGGTCTCGCCGGACAACATGACCGCGTCGGTGCCGTCGAGCACGGCGTTCGCGACGTCGGATGCTTCGGCTCTGGTGGGACGGGAGTTCTCGATCATCGATTCGAGCATCTGGGTCGCGACGATGACCGGCTTGGCGTTGGCGCGCGCAATCTGAATGGCACGCTTCTGCACCAGGGGCACCTGTTCGAGCGGCAGCTCCACGCCGAGATCACCGCGGGCAACCATGACCGCGTCGAAGGCCAGCACGATCGCCTCGAGGTTGTCGACGGCTTCCGGCTTCTCGAGCTTGGCGATGACCGGAACCCGGCGCCCCACACGGTCCATGATGGCGTGCACGAGCTCGATGTCGGCCGGTGAGCGAACGAAGGACAGTGCGATGAAGTCGACTCCGAGCGCGAGTGCGAACTCGAGGTCGGCGATGTCCTTTCCGGACATCGCCGGGACGGAGACATTCATCCCGGGCAGGGACAGACCCTTGTTGTTGCTGACCGGACCACCCTCGGTGACGCGGCACACCACGTCGTTTCCTTCGACGCCGGTAACGACGAGGCCGACCTTGCCGTCGTCTACGAGGAGACGGTCGCCTTCGCTGGCGTCCTGAGCAAGCTCCTTGTACGTGGTGGAGACACGGTCGTGAGTGCCCTCGCATTCGTCGACGGTGATGCGCACCGACTCGCCGGTGGCCCAATTGGTCTTGCCCTCGGCGAATCGTCCGAGGCGAATCTTCGGTCCCTGAAGGTCGGCAAGAATGCCAACGGCTTTGCCGGTGGCATTCGATGCTTCGCGGACTCTTTCGTAGTTCGCCTGGTGATCCGGGTGGTCACCATGGCTGAAGTTCAATCTGGCGACATCCATGCCACTCTCGACGAGTTCGCGGATGCGCTCACTGGTGGCGGTCGCAGGTCCAAGGGTGCAAACGATCTTAGTACGTCGGCTCACGGACACGAGCGTAGCCGGTACCCCGCTGCTTCTCTATGGCAGAGGGGTCCGACGACACACTACCGATCAGTAGCCTCGAGTAGCCACTGCTCAACGATCCTGGATCGGTTCAGACTCCGGCGCTTCCGGAGAATAGTCAGACCACCGCGAGCGGCAGTGCCGTCGGGTGCACCGGAGACGGCAGATCCGACCGTCCGGTAAGGAAGGCGTCGACGCCGTGCGCGGCGGACCGCCCCTCCGCGATAGCCCACACCACGAGCGAGGCACCGCGGTGCGCGTCACCGCAGACGAACACGCCGGGCGCGCTCGTCTGCCAGTCGGTCCCGCACGAGAGCGAGCCCCGACGTGTCAGCGTCAGTCCGTAATCATCGAGCAGCTGTCCGTGTTCGACACCCTCGAAACCGATCGCGAACAGTGCCAGGTCACAGGGAAGTTCGATCTCCTCCCCGATCGGGGTGATGATCCGCCGACCGTCCTCGTCGCGCTGCACCTCCACCTCCGCCAGCACCATCGCGCGAACGTGGCCGTTGCCGTCACCCAAGAACCGTTGCACCGCAACCTGATGACGGACCACGCCGCCCTCGGCGTGCGCGGGCGAGGTTCGCAGCACCAGTGGCCACGCGGGCCACGGCGATGTCGAATCGTCGCGCATGTCCGGCAGCGGTTGGTTGTAATCGAGCTGAGTCACCGACGCCGCACCTTGGCGATGCGCCGTTCCGAGGCAATCGGCCCCGGTGTCACCGCCACCGATGATGACGACGTGCTTGTCCTTTGCTGTGATGGACGTCGGACCGTCGCCCTCACACTCCTTGTTCGAGGGCACCAGGTGCTCCATCGCCAAGTGAATACCGTCGAGTTCGCGTCCCTCGACCTCGGTGTTGTCCCGCGCCCGCAGAGCCCCTACCGCCAAGATGACCGCGTCGTATGTCTGCTGCAGCTGCTCGACGGTGAAATCGACGCCCACCTCACAGTCGGTGACGAAATGAGTTCCCTCGGCGCGCATCTGCATCAACCGCTGATCCAGCACGGACTTCTCGAGCTTGAACTGAGGAATCCCGTACCGGAGCAGACCACCGAGCCGATCGTCGCGCTCGTAGACGGTCACATCGTGGCCCGCGCGGGTAAGCTGTTGCGCGGCAGCCAGGCCCGCCGGCCCGGAGCCGACGACGGCCACGCGCTTGCCCGTGTTGATCGTCGGCGCCTGCGGCACGACCGAGCCCGAATCCCACGCCAGATCGGCGATGGTCTGCTCGATGCGCTTGATGGTCACGCTGCCACCGGTCTCACTCTCGGAAATCGAGAGCACGCACGCAGACTCGCACGGCGCAGGACAGACCCGGCCGGTGAATTCGGGAAAGTTGTTGGTCGCGTGCAGGCGATCGCTAGCCGCATCCCACCGGCCACGCCGAACGAGATCGTTCCACTCGGGAATCAGATTGCCCAGCGGGCAACCTGCAGTTCCGGAGTGACAGAACGGGATTCCGCAGTCCATGCACCGACGCGCCTGAACCGACACATCCTCGGCACGCTCGGAAGCGGGCTGCTGCGAGTAGACCTCGTTCCAGTCCTTGACACGCTCGGCGACCGGCCGCTTCGCGGCCTCCTGCCGTGCGACTTCGAGAAAACCTCGCGGATCAGCCACGTGCTGCCTCCATGATCGCAGAATCGACGTCGCGCCCTTCGGCGCGCGCCATCGATGTCGCCTCCAGCACCCGCTGGTAGTCGACGGGCATGATTTTGGTGAACGATGCCGACCGCCGCGGCCAGTCGGCGAGCAGCGACGCAGCCACCGCCGAACCCGTCCAGGCAAGGTGATCGCCGACGGTGTCCTTGAGCCACGCTAGGTCGTCGGGATTCGGTTTCTGCAGCGACACCATGGCCATGTTGACCTGGCTATCGTCCAAACCGAGGACGTAGGCGATGCCGCCCGACATCCCTGCCGCCATGTTTCGCCCGGTGGGCCCGAGCACCACCACACGGCCACCCGTCATGTACTCGAACGCATGGTCACCGACGCCTTCGTTGACCGCTGTCGCGCCCGAGTTGCGCACCGCGAAGCGCTCTCCCACACGTCCACGAAGGAACACCTCTCCTGCGGTCGCACCGTAGAGGATGGTGTTGCCGGCGATGACGTTGTCCTCGGCGACGAACGTCGCATCGGGAGACGGTCGCACGATCAGTCGACCGCCGGAAAGACCCTTGCCCACATAGTCGTTGGCGTCGCCGACAAGATCGATGGTGATGCCCGGACGTAGGAAAGCTCCGAGCGACTGCCCCGCGGAACCGGTGAGTTCGATACGGACCGTGTCATCCGGCAATCCCGCTCCCCCGTACCGGCGAGTCACCTCGGAGCCCAACAACGTTCCGACGGTGCGGTTGACGTTGCGCACCGGCAGTTCGAGCTTGACCGGGTGCGCGTCTTCGAGCGCGCCCTCGGCGAGCTGAATCAGCGTCCGGTCCAGCGCCAGGTCGAGTCCATGGTCCTGTCCGCGTAGGCGACGACGCTGAGTCATCGGCGCGCCGTGTGGATCCTTGGGCATCGCGAAGATCGGAGACAGGTCCAGTCCCTTGCTCTTCCAGTGCGCGACCCCTTCGGCGGTCTCGAGGGCATCCGCGTGGCCGACCGCCTCGTCGATACTGCGAAAGCCCAGCTGAGCGAGATAGCGACGCACATCCTCGGCCACGAATCGGAAGAAGTCCTCCACGAACTCGGGCTTGCCGGTGAATCGTTTGCGCAGTTCGGGATTCTGGGTAGCCACCCCCACTGGGCAGGTGTCGAGGTGGCAGACGCGCATCATGATGCAGCCGGACACGATGAGCGGTGCTGTGGAGAAGCCGAACTCCTCGGCGCCGAGGAGGGCAGCGATGATGACGTCGCGGCCCGTTCGCAGCCCGCCGTCGCACTGGACGGTGATTCTGTCGCGCAAACCGTTGAGCACCAGGGTCTGCTGCGCATCGGCGAGACCGATCTCCCATGGCGCGCCGGCATGTTTGAGCGAGGTCAGTGGCGCTGCGCCGGTGCCACCGTCGTAACCGGAGATGAGTACCACGTCGGCGTGAGCCTTGCTGACGCCGGTGGCGACGGTTCCGACACCGACCGAGCTGACGAGCTTGACGTGAACCCGGGCCTTGTCGTTGGCGTTCTTCAGATCGTGAATGAGCTGCGCGAGGTCCTCGATCGAATAGATGTCGTGATGCGGTGGCGGCGAGATCAAGCCGACTCCGGGCGTGGAATGGCGTGTCTTCGCAACCCAGGGGTAGACCTTGAAGCCCGGCAATTGGCCGCCCTCACCGGGTTTGGCTCCCTGCGCCATCTTGATCTGAATATCGGTCGCATTGACGAGGTAGTCGCTGGTGACACCGAAACGACCGCTCGCGACCTGCTTGACCGCGCTTCGACGCTCGTCGTCGTACAGCCGATCCGTGTCCTCACCGCCCTCGCCCGAATTCGAGCGTCCACCAAGCCTGTTCATCGCCACAGCCATGGTCTCGTGGGCTTCGGCCGAGATCGAACCGTAGCTCATCGCACCCGTGTTGAACCGGGTGACGATGGCCTCCGCCGATTCGACCTCGTCCAGCGGCACGGGCTCGCGCACACCGTCCTTGAATCCGAACAGTCCACGCAGCGCTCCGCCTTCGCGGGTGAGTCGATCGACCTCGCTGCTGTACTTCTGGAACACGTCGTAGCGGCCGGTCCGCGTCGCGTGCTGCAACAGGAACACCGTTTCCGGTGTGAACAGATGCAACTCGCCCTCACGGCGGAACTGGTATTCGCCCCCGATGTCGAGTCGACGATGCACGCGGTCGGTCGGGTTCTCCGGGTAGGCACGACGGTGCCGAACCTTGACCTCTTCGGCCAGCACGTCCAGCCCGACGCCGCCGAGCGTGCTCACCGTGCCCTTGAAGTACTCCCGTACGACTTCTTTGTCGAGACCGATGGCTTCGAACACCTGCGCTCCGGTGTACGAACCCACCGTCGAGATGCCCATCTTCGACATCACCTTCAGCACGCCCTTGCCCAACCCGTACAGGTAATTGCGCACCGCAACAGTCGATTCGACGCCGGTGAGCTCTCCCTCTGCCACGAGGTCCTCGATCGATTCCATGGCGAGGTAGGGGTTGACTGCCGCAGCGCCGTAGCCGATGAGAAGCGCGAGATGGTGAACCTCGCGAGCGTCGCCCGATTCCACCACCAGCGCCACCTTGGTGCGTTCCTTGGTGCGCACCAGATGGTGGTGTACCGCCGCGGTCGCCAACAGCGACGGAATCGGTGCGTAGGTGTGGTCGGAGTCTCGGTCGGAGATGACAAGGGTGCGATAACCCGAGGCGATCGCGTCGCTGGCTCTGCGCCGCAGTTCCTCGATGGCCTCGGCCAGACCCTCACCGCCGCGCTCGACCTCGTAGAGGCCGCGCAGCACCGTCGCCGACAGTCCTGGGTGCTCACCGTCCTCGTCGATGTGAATGATCTTGTTCAGCTCGTCGTTGTCGAGCACCGGGCGCGAAAGCACGATCTGGCGGCACGAAGCGGCGGTGGGCTCGAGCAGGTTCTGCTCCGGGCCCATCACGCGAGCAAGTGAGGTGACGACTTCCTCGCGAATGGAATCGAGCGGCGGATTGGTCACCTGTGCGAACAGCTCGACGAAGTAGTCGTAGAGCTGACGCGAGCGCTGCGAAAGCACTGCCGTGGGTGTGTCGCTTCCCATCGAACCGAGCGGTTCGCCGCCCGATGCGGCCATCGGGGTCAGTACGACACGCAGATCTTCCTCGGTGTATCCGAACGCAACCTGCCGGCGGACCACCGAATCGTGGTTGTACTGAACGTGTGCACGCTCGGGCAGGCTCGCGACATCGAGCAGACCCGCATGCAGCCACTCCTGGTATGGGTGTTCGAGCGCCAGTTGCATCTTGATTTCTTCGTCGGGAACCATCCGGCCCGCCGCAGTGTCGATGAGGAACATCTTGCCCGGCTCCAACCGCCCCTTGGCGACGATCTCGGCCTGTGGGACGTCGAGCACGCCCGCTTCGCTGGCGAGAATGACTCGACCGTCGACGGTCTTCCACCAACGCCCCGGCCGAAGCCCGTTGCGGTCGAGGACCGCACCGACATAGGCGCCGTCGGTGAACGTCACACACGCAGGACCGTCCCACGCCTCCATGATCGAGGCATGGAACTGGTAGAACGCCTGAACCTTCGGATCCATGCTTCGGTGGTTCTCCCAGGGCTCGGGCACCATCATCATCACCACGTGCGGCACGCTGCGGCCACCGAGATGCAGAAGCTCGAGAACCTCGTCGAGCGAGACCGAGTCGGAGCCCTCGGGATTGCAGATCGGGAACAGACGCCGCAGATCACCCGGGATGAGGTCGCTGGCCAGCATCGCCTCCCGTGCTCGCATCCGATTCCGATTGCCCTTGACGGTGTTGATCTCGCCGTTGTGGGCGAGGTAGCGGTGCGGATGCGCAAGCGGCCAGGATGGAAAGGTATTGGTCGAGAAGCGGCTGTGCACGATTGCGATCGCGCTACTGCACAACGGGTTTCGTAAGTCCGGAAAGTACAGGGGCAGCTGCATCGTGGTGAGCATGCCCTTGTAGACGATGGTGCGAGCAGACAGCGACGGAAAGAACAGGCCCGTTCCGGCAGCCTCGATCTCGGGCGTCACCCGTTCGGCGCGCTTGCGTAAACCGAACACATGACGATCCAGTTCGAGACCGCCGGGGCGCTGCCCATCGCGTTCGGGAGCAGCGACGAAGAGATACGACATGTGCGGCATGCATCCGAGCGCGGTGACACCCACATCGGCGGCGTCCGGGTCGACGTCCACAGTGCGCCAGCCGAGTAGCTCCAGACCCTCCTCGACGGCGATGGACTCTACTCGCTCGACGGCGGCAGACCTCTCACGGACTCCTTGCGGAAGGAAACAGATACCCGCAGCGTAAGTGTTCTCACCGTCGTCGGTTGGGCTCGGCAGCGCGAAATCGACCAGTGAGGCCAGCAACTCGACGGGCAACTGGATGAGAATCCCGGCGCCGTCTCCGCTGTTCGGCTCGGCTCCTGCTGCGCCTCGGTGTTCCAGATTCTCCAGCGCGAGTACTCCGTCGGCGACGATCCCGTGCGACCGGCGCCCCGCGATGTCGGCGATCATGGCGACGCCACAGGAGTCCTTTTCCTGGGCAGGGTCGTACAGGCCTTGCTTCGCAGGCAGTTGTGAGAACAGCAAGTCAGCCACCTCCCTCTTGGCCAGGAAGGCGCTCACGGATCGTCCGGCACCAATTCGGGGCCACCACGCGTCCTCGGCGACTCCGCTGACGATCACCTGCGAAAATCGACGGTCGCAAGTGAACTTTCGAAACGAACGGGTCTTACCGGGACAGCTCTGGCCCGCGAAGGAATCCGGCCGACGTGGCCGAATATTTGCAGCGTACCGCAGCGTCCGATGCAGCAGTAAATCAACAGCCTCGTTGCGGGCGATCAGTCACGCAGGGGGCGACCATGCTCGTCGCGAATGTTCCCGGTGAGCATCATGATTCCGTCGATGATCGGCCAGATACCGCCGATGCCACACGTGAGCCAGGTAACCGCGATCTGAGCGACCGCGATTCCGGGCTGATTGAGGTAGAAACGTCCTGCACCGAAGGGACCCAGCAGAATCCCGAGAAGGCCGCCGGTCAGTTTGGACTTGTCGGAGTAGGGTTCGCCGGTCATGGGGTGACGGCCGTAGGGCGCTGCCGGATCCACTGCGTACGGCCCACCCGGGTAGCCGCCGGGCACCGGGTACCCGGGTGGTGGGCCGTAACCCTGCTGGCCGCTGTAGCCCTGCTGACCGCCATAGCCCTGCTGACCGCCATAGCCCTGCTGACCGCCATAGCCCTGCTGACCGCTGTAGCCCTGTTGACCGCTGTAGCCAGCTCCCGGAGGCGGGTATCCCTGCTGCTGCTGCTCGCTCTGCGAGTAATTCGGATCCGGCGGCCCGTACACCGGGCCCTGGCCCGAACCGGTCCACCCTCCCCCATAGCCACCGGGGGTGTCGTCACGGTTGCTGTCATCGCGGCCGGGCTTGTCGAAGCTGATCGACGATGCCTGCTGCGGTCCCGTCTGATCGGTGGCGTCCGCGCCCTGCCCCTTGTCGGAGAACGGCGCCGTCTCGGAAGCGCTGGGCGGCGGATAGCTCGGGGTCTCGCCCCATCCGGGACCGTTGCCTACTCCGGAGTGCACGTCCCAACCCGGGCCGGATCCGGAACCGGAACCGGTAGCGCCGGTGACCGGTCCGACGTCGGAGGTCGCCGGCGGCGCCGACAACGACGCCTCTGCGGTCGCGTCGTAGTCGAATGCGGAACCGAACTCGGGCCGCGTTTGTGGGTCGGATTCCGACGGCTTGGCGGAACCAGAGCTGTCCTCGAACCGCGACGTATCGTCGGATCCTGACTTGTCACCTGACTCGGTCATGTGTGCTCCTCGTTGCGTTTCGACTTTTCATCCGGGTCGGCTGCTCCCGGAGTGCCGTTGACTACGTTGCTCCCGACGGCCTCGGTGTCCACGGAATCGCCGTCCACACCGTCTTCGGTTTCGCGGACGTCGTCGTTCGACCGCAGAGTTTCCGGGTCCTCTCGTCCCTTCTTCGCCAGCACGATGTACACGACAGCGAGGACGAACACGATGCCCGCAGTGAAGGTGTTGATGCGGATGCCGGCGATCTCGGTCGCGTAGTCGTCGCGGAGCAACTCGACCCAGAATCGGCCGGCGCAATAGCCCGCCACGTACAGCGCGAACAACCGGCCGTGCCCGATGGCGTAGCGACGATCCACGATCACCAGCAGCACAACGACAGCGAGGCTCCACAGCATCTCGTACAGAAACGTCGGGTGCACGACTTTGTCCACGAAACCTGTCGATACCCCGGCCAGGGAGTCGACTCGACCGGAGTCGTCGACTCGCTGGTAGATCTCGAGACCCCACGGCCTGGTGGTCTCGCGGCCGTACAGTTCCTGGTTGAAGTAATTGCCGAGGCGACCGATGGCTTGCGCAAGCAAGACCGGCGGCGCTACGGCATCACCGAAGGCCGGTAGCGGGATACCTCGTCGGCGACATGCAATCCAGGCTCCGACGCCACCGAGCGCGACCGCACCCCAGATCCCGAGACCGCCGTTCCAGATCGCCAGAGCTTGCACCGGATCACCGCCAGGACCGAAGTAGGTGCTCCAGTCTGTTGCGACATGGTAGAGACGGCCACCGAGCAGACCGAACGGCACTGCCCACACCGCGACGTCGAGAACTGTGCCCTTTGTTCCCCCACGGGCGACCCATCGCCGATCACCCCAGACGACGGCGACCACGATACCGGCGATGATGAACAGTGCGTAGGCCCGCAATGCGATCGGCCCTATGTACCAGACGCCCTGCGGCGGGCTTGGAATGTACGCGAGAATTGCCGTCGAAGGCGACATGCCGGTGATCACGAAGCCAGGCTAGCCGAACGAACACCCTCGGCGAGTTCGCTCGTGAGCTCGGCGACCGCGTCCAGACCGTTGTCCACGGCGGTGACCAGCGCGGATCCGACAATGACCGCGTCGGCGTACTGTGCTATCTCGGCTGCCTGTGCACCAGACCGGACACCGAGACCGACCCCGACCGGAATGTCCGAGTGACGGCGTATCCGCTGGGTCAGTTCCGGTGCCGCGGAGGACACCGCGTCACGCGCGCCGGTGACACCCATGGTCGATGCGGCGTAGACGAAGCCGCGGCTCGCCGCGACCGTGCTCGCGATTCGCTCCTCCGTCGAGGACGGGGCGAGGAGAAAGATGCGGTCGAGATCGTGAGCATCCGACGCCTCGATCCACGCGCCGGCCTCGTCCGGAATGAGGTCGGGCGTGATGATCCCCAGCCCACCTGCTGCAGCCAGATCGCGCGCGAACGCGTCGACCCCGTAGTGCATCACCAGATTCCAGTACGTCATTACGACGGCCTTGCCACCTGCGGCCGACACCTTCTCGACGACGGTGAACACATCGCGCACCCGCGCCCCTGCACGTAAGGCTGTGTCGGCTGCGGCTTGGATCGTCGGGCCGTCCATCACGGGGTCCGAGTAGGGAATTCCGACCTCGACGATGTCGCATCCGTTCGCGACCATAGTCTCGAACACCTCGATGGACTTGGGGACGGTCGGGAACCCCGCAGGGAGATATCCGACCAGTGCAGCGCGGTTTTCGGCACGGCACTGGTCGAATGTATCCGCGAGCCTGGAACGCCGTTCGGTCATGCTGGCTCACCCTTTTCGTCGTCGACCTTGGCTTCGCCGCGGGCGTCCACCAGCCCGAACCACTCGGCGGCGGTGTCCACGTCTTTGTCACCACGTCCGGAGAGGTTCACGAGGATGATCGCGTCCGGACCCATCTCCTGTCCCAGCTTCAATGCTCCGGCCACGGCGTGGGCGGATTCGATCGCAGGAATGATTCCCTCGGTCCGGCTCAGCAGCCGGAATGCCTCCATTGCCTCGGTATCGGTGATACCCCGGTATTCGGCCCGACCGATGTCGTGCAGGTGAGAGTGCTCGGGACCGACCCCTGGATAGTCGAGACCGGCAGAGATGGAGTGACTTTCCACGGTTTGCCCGTCCTCGTCCTGCAACAGGTAGGAATACGTTCCGTGCAGCGTGCCGGGCGAGCCCCCACTGATGGTGGCCGCGTGCCGACCGGTATCGACGCCGTCGCCGGCAGCTTCGAATCCCACGAGGCGTACGGACGGATCGTCGATGAATGCGTGGAAGATTCCGATCGCATTCGATCCGCCACCGACGCACGCCGCGATCGCGTCAGGTAGACGACCGGTCGAGGCCAGGACCTGCGCTCGCGCCTCCAGGCCGATGATGCGCTGAAAGTCGCGGACCATTGCCGGGAAGGGATGCGGACCTGCCACTGTGCCGAAGCAGTAGTAGGTGTCGTCGGCGTGTGCAACCCAGTCACGGAGCGCTTCGTTGATTGCGTCCTTCAAGGTGCGCGAGCCGGATTTGACCGCGACGACGGACGATCCGAGCAGTCTCATGCGGGCGACATTGAGCGCCTGACGCTCGGTGTCGACCTCGCCCATGTAAACGACACATTCGAGTCCGAGCAATGCGCACGCAGTTGCGGTGGCAACACCGTGTTGACCGGCACCTGTTTCGGCGATGACCCGCGTTTTACCCATTCGCTTCGCGAGCAGCACCTGCCCGAGAACATTGTTGATCTTGTGCGAACCCGTGTGATTGAGATCTTCCCGCTTGAGCAGGATGCGGGCTCCACCCGCGTGCTCCGACAGACGCGTAGCTTCGAACACCGGCGACGGCCGACCGGTGTAGTCGCGCTGCAACCGGTCGAGCTCGGCGAGAAACTCGCTGTCGCTTCGAACCTTGTCGTACTCGGCGGTGACCTCTTCGATGACGCCCATCAGCGCCTCCGGTACGAAACGTCCGCCGTAGACTCCGAAATGGCCGCCGACGTCGGGATCGTGCGGGCTACGGTCGGTCAGCCCCAGGCTCGCCCGAGGAAGATCGCCGCCTTTGGAAAGAGGTGTCGATAGGTCGCTGCTCACCCATCCAGTCTGCCCCAACAGCCCCCGGCATCGGCGTTCGGGGCAGCAACCGGCGACCCCGGCTGGGGAACTATGTCAGCGAGCAGGTTTGGGGCAGGACGGATGGGTGCCCGCCGTCACCAAGTCCGATACCGCTGTACGCGGATCACCACTGGTGACCAGGCCTTCACCGACGAGAACAGCGTCGGCTCCGGCGCCCGCATACGCAAGCAGGTCCGCTGTACCGCGCACACCCGACTCGGCGACTCGGATGACCTCACTGGGCAACCCGGGAGCGATTCGGCCGAAACTGTCACGGTCGATTTCGAGAGTCTTGAGATTGCGCGCGTTGATACCGATGACGCTGGCGCCCGCTTCGAGCGCGCGATCGGCTTCGGCCTCGGTGTGTACTTCCACCAGCGCGGTCATGCCGAGCGACTCGGTTCGGTCCAGCAGCGACGCGAGCGCATCCTGCTCCAGCGCCGCGACGATCAGCAGGATGACGTCGGCGCCGTGCGCACGAGCTTCGTGGATCTGGTACGGCCCGACAATGAAGTCCTTGCGCAATACAGGTATGTTCACCGCTTTGCGAACAGCGTCGAGGTCAGCGAGCGAACCGTGAAAACGCCGCTCCTCGGTGAGAACGCTGATGATTCGCGCCCCACCCTGCTCGTAGGCCTGAGCCAACTTTGCCGGGTCGCCGATATCGGCAAGCGCACCCTTCGACGGGCTCGCGCGTTTGACTTCGGCGATCACGCCGATGCCGTCTTCGTGCAGCGCCGCCGTCGCATTGAGCGGGGCGGGCGCCTTGGCGGCCGCGGCCTTGACGGCCGTGAAATCGATCACCGATTCGCGTGCAGCAACGTCGGCGCGCACACCGTCCAGAATCGAATCGAGAACAGTCATGGTGACCCGAGTCCTTTCCATCGGTGACCTGATGTGAGGAAACTCATCGAGGCCATCCCTAGCGTAGTGGGCGCTTTCAGTCTTCCGAACTCCGGGGGCCGGACCGATCGGTGGGGTCTTCGCCCGCATCCAGGGCATCCCACAACATCCGCTCGGTCAAGTCTTCCCCCTCTCCATTTTCGGCCGCACGCTCCGACGCGGTCTTCGCGCGCTTGGCAACCTCATCCCGTCGCGAGGCCGGGGCGTCGTACTTGGAAGACAGTACCTTCCGTGTGGTCGGTTTCCGAGCCAACGTCACCGCCGCACCGAACGCGCACACCGCACCGACCACAGCGAGGATCGCCGGCGTCGCAGAGACACTGGTGGAAACCACTTCCGCCCGGCCGGGGAGCTCGGCGAGAGTGGCTGCCTTGCCCGCTGATACCTCGCCGAAGAGCGCATCGACGGCGGGAATCGCGGCGGCAACGGCAACCAGGCCGACCAGCGCCGCGAGAATGCGCGACGCCCATCCCCGAACTGCGAACGACGCCGCGACTGCAGCCACCAGAGCCAACGCCAGCGGAGTGGTCGCCGCAGCCCACGTACCACCGTCGAGATCCGTCGATCGCGCCTCCCCCAAGCCGTCGAAGGACACGACCCGGATCCACGTCATCCGCGAACTACCCCACAGGCACGCCGCCGCCACAAGCAACAGGGCAACCGGAATCGCGGCAACCCTCGACCGACGTGGCGGTTGCGCCTCCTCCGTCACCGCCTGTCCCTCTGCTGTCACAGACTGTCCACGGCGCGTAGCGATTCCGCTGCCGCGACCGCTCCCAGGACGGCCATCGCCTTGTTCCGCGCCTCGGCGTCCTCGTATTCGGCGACCGAATCGGCGACGACGCCGGCGCCCGCCTGAACGTAGGCGGTTCCGTCCTTCATCAACGCCGTCCGGATGGCGATCGCGGTGTCGGCGTCGCCCGAGAAGTCGAGATACCCGACGATGCCGCCGTAGATTCCACGCCGCGTGGGTTCGAGCTCGTCGATCAGTTCCATAGCCCGCACCTTCGGAGCGCCCGACAGCGTGCCCGCCGGGAAGCACGCTTTGACCGCATCCAGCGCCTGTTTGCCGTCGGCGAGACGACCGGACACCGTGGACACCAGATGCATCACGTGGCTGTAGCGTTCGATGTGCCGATAGTCCCCGACACGGACGGTTCCGGGAGCGCAGACGCGGCCGAGATCGTTGCGGCCGAGATCGACCAGCATCAGGTGCTCGGCGTTCTCTTTCTCGTCGGCCAGCAGATCCTTCTCGAGCAGTACGTCCTCTTCCTCGGACGTTCCCCGCCAACGTGTTCCCGCGATCGGGTGTGTCGTCGCTACGCCGTCGACCACCGTCACCAACGCCTCGGGGCTCGAGCCCACGATCGAGAACGCGGTCTCACCGTCGTCACCCGGAACGTGCATCAGGTACATGTACGGACTCGGATTCGATGCCCGCAGCATCCGATACACATCCAACGGGGTTGCCTCGGTGTCCATCTCGAAACGCTGTGACAGCACCACCTGGAACGCCTCACCGGCCTCGATCTCTCCGACGAGGCGTTCGACATCTCGGCCGAATCCCTCGGACGTGCGCTGTCGTCGATACTCCGGCTTGGGCCGTGCCATGGTCGAGACGGTGGAGTGGGCAGGAGCTGCCAGATCGGCGCACATCCGGTCGAGCCGGCGGACAGCGTCGTCGTAGGCCTCGTCGACCCGGTCGTCGGTGCCGTCCCAGTTGACCGCATTGGCGATGAGCGTGATCGCTCCCTCGTGGTGATCGACGGCGGCGAGATCGGTGGCGAGGAGCATGACCATCTCGGGGACGTGCAGGTCGTCCTGGGCGTGCTCGGGGAGCTTCTCGATTCTTCGGACCGCGTCGTAGCCGAGGTAACCGACCATGCCACCGGTCAGCGGTGGCAGCCCGGGGAGCCGCTCGGAATGCAGCAACTCGAGCGTCCGGCCAAGTACCTCGAGGGGATCGCCACCCGACGGGACACCTGCGGGGACGTTTCCGCGCCACACCGCCTCACCGTCCGAGGTGGTCAACGCCGCAGGGGTTCCAGCGCCGATGAACGACCACCGAGACCATGACCGTCCGTTCTCCGCCGACTCGAGCAAGAACGTGCCGGGCCGATCACCGCCCAGCTTCCGGTAGGCGGACAACGGTGTCTCCGAGTCCGCGAGGACCTTGCGGATGACCGGAACGACTCGGTGCTCTGCGGCCAACGAGGTGAACGTTTCGCGACTGGTCGTCGACTCGGCGCCGACGTCGCTCGGTACACCCGGACTGGTGGTGGTCTCGCCATGCATGCGCCCATCCTCCCAGGTGCTGTGCGCACTCGAGTGCGCGCGGTAGCCTCACGAGAATGAAACCAGGTGACCGCGTCGAGAACTTCAAACTGCCCGACCAGAACGGCAATCCCCGTTCGTTGGACAGCCTCCTGCAGGACGGGCCGCTGGTGCTGTTCTTCTACCCGGGCGCGCTGACCCCGGGATGCACCGTCGAAGCCTGCCACTTCCGTGACCTCGCGTCGGAATTCGCCGAAGCCGGCGCATCTCGCGCAGGCATCAGCACCGACACCGTCGACAAGCAAGCAGAGTTCGCCGATGTGAAAGCCTTCGACTACCCATTGCTCTCCGACGAGAGTGGCGCTGTGGCAACGCAGTTCGGCGTCAAGCGTGGACTGCTGGGCAAGCTGTCGCCGGTGAAGCGGGCGACGTTCGTCATCGACGTGGATCGGACGGTATTGGAAGTGTTCACCAGCGAGTTCCGTTTCGAGGCGCATGCGGATCACGCGCTCGAATTTCTCCGCAACCGCTCCACGGCCTAATCCCCGTGGACGAATCGACGGAAAGCTCCGAACCACTCTGGTTGACCGACAGCCAGCAGGCCGCGTGGCGCTCGGTCGTTGCCATCGTCACGCGCCTGCCTGCAGCGCTCGACACGCAGCTGCAACGGGACTCGGGACTGACACACTTCGAGTACTTCGTGCTCTCGGGACTGTCGGAGAATCCGGATCGGCGGATTCAGCTCAGGGACCTGGCGACGTACGCCAACGCCTCGCTGTCTCGGCTGTCGCACGTGGTCACCAAACTCGAGAAGGCCGGGTGGGTTCGCCGGGAATCCATCGCCGGTGGCCGCGGGTCTTTCGCCGTTCTCACCGACGCCGGGATGGACAAGGTCATCGACGCAGCGCCCGGGCACGTGGCCACTGTCCAGGCACTGCTCTTCGAAGGGCTGAACGAGGATCAGGTGACACACCTGAGCGAGCTCAGCTCGGTCATGCTGACGCAACTCGACCGGGGCATCGCGGACGGCACCGGCAGAGCCTGACACCGAACGTCAGCTCAGCAGCACGTCCGCATCGAAGCACGTGTGGCGACCTGTATGACAGGCCGCGCCCTCCTGGTCGACGACGAGGAGGACGGTATCGCCGTCGCAATCCAACCGGACCTCGTGCACGTACTGCGTGTGGCCCGACGTCTCGCCCTTCACCCAATACGCCTGACGCGACCGCGAATAGTACGTTCCCTTGCGGGTCTCGAGGGTGCGCGCGAGCGCTTCGTCGTCCATCCACGCCACCATCAGCACGTCGCCGGAGCTGCGCTCCTGGGCGACCGCGCTGAACAGGCCCGCCTCGTTGCGTTTGAGGCGTGCGGCGATCGTCGGGTCGAGACTCATAAGACCGTTCTACTCCTAGAAATTCAGCGGACGACGATGCCGTCGGCGCGCATCGCATCCTTCACATCGGCGATGGTGAAATCTCCGAAGTGGAAGACACTGGCAGCGAGCACGGCGTCGGCGCCCGCGCCCACGGCCGGCGCGAAATGCTCGACTGCTCCCGCTCCCCCGCTGGCGATCACAGGAACGTGCACCGCGGCACGCACCGCAGCGATCATGGGCAGGTCGAAGCCGGCTTTGGTCCCGTCCGCATCCATGGAGTTCAGCAGGATCTCACCGACACCGAGTTCAGCTCCGCGGCGCGCCCACTCGATCGCGTCGATGCCCGTTCCGCGCCTACCTCCGTGCGTGGTGACCTCCCACCCTGATGGCGTGTCCTGCTGACCATCGGGAACGGTTCTGGCGTCGACCGACAACACGATGCACTGCGAGCCGAAGCGCTCGGACAGCTCACGCAGCAACTCGGGCCGGGCGATGGCGGCCGTGTTGACGCTGACCTTGTCGGCACCCGCGCGAAGCAACGTATCGACATCGGCAACAGTCCGGATGCCGCCGCCGACGGTGAGTGGGATGAAGACCTGCTCGGCTGTCCTGCTCACCACATCGAGCATCGTGCCGCGGTCGGAAGTCGAGGCGGTGACGTCGAGGAACGTCAGCTCGTCGGCGCCCTGCGCGTCATAGGCCGCGGCCAGCTCCACCGGGTCACCGGCGTCGCGCAGATTCTCGAAGTTCACGCCCTTGACCACACGCCCGGCATCGACGTCGAGACACGGGATCACACGTACAGCCACCGTCATCGGACACGTCCTTCCAGAAAATCGGCGGGATCGCCGAGTTCGGCGATCACCGCAAGGAGTTCTTCGTGCGCGCCGGGTGAACCCGCAAGAACCGACCCGGAGTCGATGGTCCACGGATTACCGAACAGATCGGTGACGACTCCGCCCGCAGCTTGCACGGCGAGTGCACCCGCGGCGTTGTCCCAGGCTCGGTGGCCGAACACAACACATCCGCCGAGAACACCGTTGGCGGTGTAGGCGAGGTCGACACCGGTGGCGCCGTGCATGCGCAGGCGGGAGGAGACGCGCGAGAGCTCTTCGAGGATGCGCACCCGAAAGAGCCCCGGAATCCGTCCGCGGCTTGCGATGTTGAACGCTCCGAAACCGATCATCGAGTCGGACAGAGGCCGCTCTGTCAGTTTCGGCAGGGCCTCACCGTTGAGTCGCACGGGCCCACCGCGTGCTGCAGTGAATCGCTGTCCCACCAGTGGAAGCCACGTCAAACCCAGCACCGGCACCCCGTCGTCGAGCAGTGCCAGCAGTGTCCCCGCCGAGGGCAACCCGGCCGAGTAGTTGAACGTCCCGTCGATGGGATCGAGCACCCACACCGGGCCCTCGTGCAAATCCGGCCCGCCGAACTCCTCGCCGTGCACGGCGATACCGGTCTCGTCGAACAACTCTGCAGTGAGCCGCTTCTCGAGTTCCAAGTCAACCGCTGTCGCGAAATCGTCGGGCCCCTTCTGCACGGCACTGGGGGCGCCGACTCCGGTGACGAAACGGCCGTGGATACCGTCGAGCAAACGACCGGCGATCTCCAGCAACCGTTGTGGATCCTCGGGCAGGCTCATCTTCGGCGTGCTACCCGGACACTGCCGCGAGCGCGTCGGGCAGCGTGAACCGTCCCGCGTACAGCGCCTTGCCCACGATCGACCCTTCCACTCCCACATCCACCAGACCGGCGATCGCCCGCAGATCGTCGATGGTCGACACACCGCCGGACGCGATGACCGGCCGGTCCGTCTTTTCGCACACCTGGGCAAGAAGTTCGAGGTTCGGACCGGTCAGCGTCCCGTCCTTGGTCACGTCGGTGACGACGTACCGCGAGCAGCCATCGCGCTCGAGACGCTCGAGCACCTCCCACAGATCGCCGCCGTCGCTGACCCAACCGCGTCCCCGTAGGCGGGGTTGCCCGTCGACGATGAGCACGTCCAGACCGACGGCCACCCGATCGCCGAACTCGCCGATGGCCTGCGAGCACCACTGCGGATTCTCCAGCGCAGCGGTGCCGAGGTTCACCCTGGCGCAGCCGGTTGCCAACGCCGCGCGGAGTGACTCGTCGTCGCGGATACCGCCGGACAGTTCGACTTTCACATCGAGCTCACCGACCACCTCGGCAAGAAGTTCGCGGTTGGATCCACGACCGAACGCGGCGTCGAGATCGACCAGGTGCACCCATTCGGCACCGTCGTTCTGCCAAGTCAGTGCAGCATCACGGGGAGATCCGTATTTGGTTTCACTCCCCGCCTCTCCCTGAACGAGACGTACAGCTTCGCCGCCTGCGACATCGACAGCAGGCAATAGGACCAGGCTCACGTGCGCTTATGCTACTGCCACCGACGATTGCGGAAACCGCCAGGGTGTTTCGGCGCCCGCGGGCGCCGAACTCATGTGTCGTCCGACTCTGTCTCGCCCAGACGGCGCGTCATTCGAGTCGACACCACACCCATCGCGGTGATCGCGCTGGCGATCCCGACCGCCACGATGAGAAGCCCCCATCCCGGCGGGGGCGCCAGCACTGCGACGATCACGGTCGTCAGCAGCAGCACCGTCGTCGCAGATCCCAGTGCGAAGACCGCCAGACGGCCGAACGAGAACTCGCGATCGGTCACCGCGTTGCGGTCACAGCGCGGCGGTCACAGCGTTGCGGTCACAGCGTTGCGGTCACAGGGAGTCGACCCAGTTCTTCAACAGAGCAGCTCCGGCGTCACCGGACTTCTCCGGGTGGAACTGGGTGGCCGAGAGCGGGCCGTTCTCGACGGCGGCAAGGAAGTCACCACCGTGATCGGCCCACGTCAGCAGCGGAGGTGGGAGCACGTCGGACGGCTCCATCTCCCACCTCTGGGTTGCGTAGGTATGCACGAAGTAGAAACGCGTGTCGGCATCCAACCCGTCGAAGAGCACGCTCTCCTTCGGCGCGCGCACAGTGTTCCACCCCATGTGCGGCAACACGTCCGCCTGCAGTCGCTCGACGGTGCCCGGCCACTCGCCGCAGCCGGCGGCCTCCACACCGAACTCGACGCCGCGTTCGAACATGATCTGCATTCCGACGCAGATGCCGAGCACAGGACGCCCCCCGGCGAGGCGTTGGCCGATGATGCGATCGCCTTTGACTCCCAGCAGACCCTCCATGCAGGCGGCAAACGCACCGACGCCCGGCACAACGAGACCGTCCGCAGCCAGTGCAACCTTGGCATCGGAGGTGAGGGTCACGTCGGCGCCGACGCGATCGAGCGCTCGTTTCGCCGAGTGCAGATTGCCCGAGCCGTAATCGAGCAACGCCACAGATTTCATGACCGGAGTCTATCGGGCCGGGTACGGGCCGCGATCGCCACCGCCACCGCCATCATCACCGCGAGCGCAGACGCCATGACGAACCCCGCCGAGTAACCGACCGTGCCGACCACGAGGCCTAGTGCCATCGCACCTGCCCCGGTTCCGGCGTCGAAGCCGATGTTCCAGGACGCGCTGGCCTGACTGTAGCGCCGCGGTCCCGCCGCTCGGAAAGCCATGACCAAGCTGTCGTTCTGGGTCGCTCCGTAGCCGAGCCCGAAGACCGCAGCTGCACCGAAGAACACGTAGCCGGGATTGGATCCAGCAACCGCGAACGCGAACAGCGCAACACCCCCGGAGACGAGAATCAGGGCTGGGGCGAGCGCCCTGCCCACTCCGACGCGGTCCGCGATCGCACCTGCCCCGTATCGGCCCACCAGCATCGCGCCGCTGATCACAGCCAACGCGATGCCGATCATCGTCTCTCGTCCGATTTCGGCGATGGGCAGCAGGCTCGACAGCCCACCGAACGAGGCCGACGCGGCAGCGATCGCAAGACATGGAATCAGCAGCTGCTTTGCCGCCGAGTTCTCACCGGACGCACGTGCCGGGGGTGCGGTCGGGTGAATCGGGGGCAGGAAGGCAATGGCGATCAGACCGAGCATCGGCACGATCGCACCGAGCACGAACACCGAAGCCGGCGATACGGCGAACAATGCGAGACCCAGCGGCAGGGTGACCGTCTGGGACAACGCGATGGAAATGCCCTGCGCTCCAGTGGCCCGACCGAGTTGTCCGGTTGGTGCCAGCTCTGCCACCAAAGCCGAACCGGCGACGGTCAGCATGCCGAAACCGATTCCGCGAACCGCCGATACCGTCAGCGCAGGCACGACCGCCACCGACAGCACGAACAACGCGGCCGGGAGCCCCAGAAACGCGCAGCCGAGGGCCAACACCTTCCGATGTCCGAGCCGCACCAGCAATCGCGGCACCCACAACTGCGTCAGAACTGTCGTCGCCATGAAGATCGCAGTGCTCGCGCCCGCGACCGCGTCAGAACCCCCGCCGACCGAGATCGCAAGGGGCACCACAGGCAGAAGCAGCCCCCACCCACCGAAGGCGGCAGCGCCCATCATCATTGCTGCCGGCAGTCCCCTGATGGACAGCAGCGGGGTCAAGCCTGGCTCACAGGCTTCCCTTGGTCGACGGAACGCCGGTGACGCGGGGGTCGAATTCGACTGCCTGCCGCAGCGCGCGGGCCACGGCCTTGAACTCCGCCTCGGTGATGTGATGCTGATCGCGGCCGTACAGAACACGCACGTGCAACGCGATCCGCGCGTTCATCGCCAACGACTCGAAGACATGTCGGTTGATGACGGTGGCATACGGGACACCCGGGTATCCGCCGATGATGGAATGCACCATGTAGTCGGGTTCTCCGGTGTGCACGCAATACGGCCGACCCGACACGTCCACCGATGCGTGCACCTGCGTCTCGTCCATCGGAATGAACGCATCACCGAAGCGCGTGATGCCGGACTTGTCGCCAAGCGCCTGACCGAGCGCCTGACCCAGAACGATCGCGGTGTCCTCGACGGTGTGGTGGGCGTCGATCTCGATGTCGCCCTTCGCGTGCACGGTCAGGTCGAACCGAGCGTGTGTTCCGAGCGCGGTGAGCATGTGGTCGTAGAAGGGCACCCCGGTGGAGATGTCGACGACGCCGGTGCCGTCCAGATTCAACTCGACGGTGATGTCCGATTCCTTGGTCGCACGTTCGATCCGCGCGATCCTCGGTGTGTTCGCTGTTGTCATGAGATTGTCTCCGCTGCACTGGTGGTGTCGAGTTCGCTTCGCACGAGGAGCGCGCTGACGTCGAGGAACCTGTCGTTCTCGGAGTCGAGGCCGATGGTCGTTCGCAGGTAGCCGTCGATACCGACGTCGCGGATCAGCACCCCCTCGTCGAGGTAGCGCTTCCACGTGGCCGGCGCGTCCACGAACCTGCCGAAGAGGACGAAGTTGGCGTCGCTGGGAACGACGTCGAATCCGAGTTCGGTCAGGCGCGCCGACACTCGATCGCGCTCCGCGGACAGGTGGGCCACGCTACCGAGCGTGTCGGAGGCGTGGCGCAGCGCCGCGAGGGCAGCGGCCTGGGTGACGACGGACAGGTGGTACGGCAGACGCACCAGGAACATCGCGTCGACGACCGCGGGCGCGGCGACGAGATAGCCGAGCCGTCCACCGGCGAAAGCGAAGGCCTTGCTCATCGTCCTGCTGACCACGAGCTTGTTCGGGTACTCCCCGATCAGTCCGATCGCGCTGGGTAGCGCAGAGAACTCGGCGTACGCCTCGTCCAGCACGACGATCCCCGGTGCTACGTCGAGGATGCGTCGCAGGTCGCCCGTAGCGATGCTGTGTCCGGTCGGGTTGTTGGGGCTGGTGACGAACACGACGTCCGGGTTGCGTTCGGAGATGGCAGCGACAGCAACGTCGACATCCAGGGAGAAGTCGGCCCGACGGTTCGCCTCGATCCAGTCGGTCTGCGTGCCGGAGGCGATGATGGGGTGCATCGAGTACGAGGGCACGAAGCCCAGCGATGTCCGCCCCGGTCCACCGAACGCCTGCATCAGCTGCTGCAGAATTTCGTTGGATCCGTTGGCCGCCCAGACGTTCGACACATCGACGTCGAATCCGGTTTGGCCGGTCAGGTACTTCGCCAACGCAGTGCGCAGTTCGACGGCGTCGCGGTCGGGATACCGGTGCAGCTGTGTCGCCGCCTGGCGTACCGACTCGGCGACATCGTCGACGAGGGCCTGCGTGGGGGGATGCGGGTTCTCGTTGGTGTTCAGCTGAACCGGCACCGTGAGCTGCGGAGCGCCGTAGGCAGTCTTGCCCCGCAGGCTCTCGCGCAGTGGGAGATCTGCGAGCGTGGTGTCACCCCCGACAACACTGACGGCGCTCATGAGGACAGCCTCTCGAAACGCAACCGGACAGCTTCGCCGTGGGCGGGGAGATCCTCGGCATCGGCGAGTGCAATGACGTGCGGAGCGACGTCCTTCAACGCTGCCTCCGAGTAGTCCACGACGTGGATGCCGCGCAGGAAGGTCTGCACGCTCAGCCCGGACGAGTGCCGCGCGCACCCCGCGGTCGGCAGCACGTGGTTGGAACCGGCGCAGTAGTCGCCCAGACTGACCGGAGAGTAGGCCCCCACGAAGATCGCGCCCGCACTGCGCACACGTGCCGCCACCTCGGACGCGTTCTCGGTTTGGATTTCCAGGTGCTCGGCCGCGTAGGCGTCCACCACCGCCAGACCCTGATCGACGTCGTCGACGAGGACTGTGCCGGACTGCGCCCCCGACAAGGCCGTGCGCACACGCTCGGCGTGTTTGGTGAACTCCAGCTGAGCCTCGAGGGCGCGGTCGACCGCATCGGCGAGTTCCTCGCTGGTGGTGACCAGCACACTCGCGGCCATGACATCGTGCTCGGCCTGGCTGATCATGTCGGCGGCGACGTGAATCGGATCGGCCGTGGAATCGGCGAGAATCGCGATCTCGGTGGGTCCGGCCTCGGAGTCGATGCCGATGAGCGAACGGCACAGTCGTTTGGCCGCGGTGACGTAGATGTTCCCCGGTCCGGTGATGAGATCGACCGGCTCGAGCTCGGTTCCATCGGTGTCGGTGCCGCCGTAGGTCAGCAGGGCGATCCCCTGGCCCCCGCCGACCGCCCATACTTCCTCGACACCGAGCAATTGCGCTGCGGCCAGAATGGTGGGGTGCGGCAGTCCCCCGAAAGCTGCCTGCGGCGGCGATGCGACGACGAGCGAACCCACACGTGCCGTCTGTGCGGGCACCACGTTCATCACCACCGACGAGGGATAGACCGCATTTCCGCCGGGAACGTAAAGCCCGACTCGCTCGACGGGGACCCAGCGCTCGGTGACGGTCCCGCCGGGGACGACCTGCGTGGTGGAGTCGGTGCGACGCTGATCCGCGTGCACCTTTCTGGTTCGTTCGATCGCCACCTCGAGCGCCGTACGCACAGCGGGATCGAGATTGTCGAGCGCCTCGACGAGGGCGGCTGCGGGAACGCGGACACGATCGGGCCTTACGCCGTCGAACTGCTCGCAGAATTCGAGGGCAGCGTCCACTCCCCGATCGCGCACCGCGTCGACCACCGGACGTACCTGATGCAGCACCGCATCGACATCCACTCCACCTCGAGGGAGAGCGCCGCGTAGTTCGGCGGTGGATGGAGTTCGACCACGCAAATCAACGCGGGCGAGCTCGATGCGGGCAGGCATAGTTTTCCCTTCGACAAAGCGGTGAGCTGAAATCTTCTCGACAACGGTGTTCTGCCGAACCTTCAGGATAGTGGCCCGAGGCAGGGACTAGCGCCGCACGTCCCAGAGACGACGGATGAGGTTGCGTGCGCGGCGACTCAGGCGTACTTCAGGGCGAGCTGTTCGAGAGTGCTGCTGATTCCCTTCGCGTTCTGTTGCGGCACTTTGAAGAGCTCGAGCGCCTTCGGCGACTTCGCGGTGTCGTAGCGGAAGGCTTCGGTGACTGTTGTCACACCTGGCTGCGTCTCCTCGAACTCCCAGCGCCAGCTGTGTCCCAGTGGATGCTGCCACTCGATGACTTTCGAGCCGTCGTCGTCGCGGAAATCGGTGACCGTGCTCGTGATGCGGTATGGGACGCCGTACTGCTTCATGCCCACCGAGAACTTCGCGCCCTGTTCAAGTCGCTCGGGGCCCTTGACCGTGTCCTTGACCGTCCCGGAGCCATCGAGTTCGCCATGTCGGCGCGGATCGGAGACGATGGCGAACAGTGCATCCGCGCTTGCGTTGACGTCGGTCTGGCGAGCAACCACTCGGCTGCCCATGTCTACTTTGCGTATTGAACCCATGCCTGCTTTGTACCCGATCGGGACAGATCCATTCAGCGAAAACCATTGGGCATACAGCAACCCCTCGTTGTTCAATGAATCCATGAACTGGCATGTTTGGCTGGCATTTCTCGGAGCGAGCGTCGTGATCAGCCTGTCCCCCGGCGCCGGCGCGATCGCGTCGATGTCGACCGGCCTGCGCTACGGTCTGCGCCGCGGCTACTGGAACATCTTCGGGCTGCAGCTCGGCCTGTTGCTGCAGATCGCCATCGTTGCAGTCGGCCTGGGTGCGGTGCTCGCCAACTCTGCGCTGGCGTTCACCGCGATCAAATGGTTCGGCGTCGCGTACCTGGCCTACCTCGGCATTCGGCAGTGGCGCGCGGCACCCACCGATATCGCCGACGGACTGCCCGTTGCCGATCGCGGAATCGCGATGCTGGGGCGGGGCTTTCTCATCAACGCCAGCAATCCCAAAGCCGTCGTCTTCATGCTTGCGGTACTGCCGCAGTTCCTCACCCCGGCCGACGCACTTCTGCCCCAGTATCTGGCCATCGCTGCGACGATGGTGGCGGTGGACTTGCTGGTGATGACCGGCTACACATCGCTCGCGGCGCGGGTCCTCACACTGATGCGTTCACATCGTCAACAGGTGGCGACCAACAGAGCGTTCGCGGGTATGTTCTTCGTTGCCGCGACGTTCCTGGCCACGGTTCGACGGGCAAGCCCAGCCTGAACGAGAGGTTTCATCGTGAGGAAGAATCCGCGGGGCGGCGCATGAGCTCCCGGTGCCCGTGCTCGAGCGGCGAACAATTCGACGACTGCTGTCGGCGGATCTTGCACGGCGAGGTGAATCCCGCCACAGCCGAACAGCTGATGCGGTCCCGATTCAGTGCATTCGCAGTTGCCGACGAGGCGTACTTGCTGGCGTCCTGGCATCCCGACACCTCGCCGGAGGGGATCGACCTGGACCCCGAGCAGAGGTGGTATCGCCTCGACATCCACCGTGTGCAGGCCGGTGGCCTGCTGGATCGCACCGGTGGCGTCGAGTTCAGCGCGTACTACCGACACCCCGAGGGCAACGGAGTTCTCCGCGAGGCATCTCGCTTCGTTCGCGAGAACGGCCGCTGGCTGTACCTCGACGGGACGGCCGCCGGCAGCTCGTGAGGATTGGAGTCGGTACTACCGCAGCTTCTGCGGCCGGTTCGTCGCCGTTCGCCTGGCTTCGACCTTTGCCTTGACTCGCTCTGCTTCCTCACGCACCTGCTGTTGGGTGCGGCGCTCCTTGACCAACCACTCTGGCATGTCCGCCAGCAGAGCGTCGATCTGCTCCGTGGTGAGGGCCTCGGTGACGCCGCCGCGAGCGAGACCGGCGATGGACACTCCGAGCTTGCGGGCGATGGCGTCCTTGGGGAACGGCCCGCTGCGCTGCAGATCGGACAGCCATTGCGGCGGATCACTACGTAGGGCGTCCAGTTCGGCACGGGTGACCGGGGTGGACTGGAACTCCTCCGGCGCTGCAGGGAGGTAGATGCCGAGCTTGTTCGCCGCGGTCAGGGGTTTGAGGTGCTGTTGCTTCTTCTCCGGGCTCACCCCGACAGCCTATCCGGCTCCGACGCCGAAGTACGCCACGGCCATCTCCTCGCCTACTGTGAGCCATGTGAACTTCGACGTGCAGACCCTCCGCTGGTACGTCGCTGTCGCCGAGGAACTGCACTTCGCACGCGCTGCCAAGTCGCTGAACATCGCGCGCACCAAGCTCAGTGGCGCCATCATCGACATGGAGGCGCAGCTCGGCTACTCGCTGTTCGTTCCCGGAGCGTCGCCGACGCAACTGACCGAGCGCGGCGCCGAGTTGCTCTCCTCCGCGCGGATCCTCGTAGCGGAAGACGACGAACGTGCACGCATCCAGGCCGCAGAAGCGTCGACGCAGACCCACACTCTGACCGTCGGCTTCACTGAGGGCGTCACTCCCACGAAGTGGGCACGAATCTGGAACGAACGATTCCCGGACGTCGCTCTCGACCTCGTTCCGACCACGGTCGAGACCCAACTGAAGCTGATTCACGACGGATCCGTCGACATCGGCTTCGTGCGGTTGCCGATCGAACGCGACGGGCTCGACGTGGTCGGTCTCTACGAGGAGGTTCCGGTGGTGGTGGTCCCGAAGGAGCATCCGGTAGCTGCCTTCGATCGCATCGGTGTCGTCGATCTGGCCGACGAGCACCTGCTGCAGGCCCCGGAGATCGTGCCGGAGTGGGCATCGATCGCCACCGAGGTCGCCGACGGTTCGGCTGCGCCCCTGCCGCCGACCGGTTCGAACGAGGAGCTGATCGAGTACGTCGCTGCAGGTCTCGGCATCGCCATCGTCCCGCAGTCGATCGCGCGTCTGCATGCACGCAAGGATCTCCTCTACCGGCCGGTCGACGGTGTAGCTGGTTCGCCGATCGCCATCGCGTGGCCGACCGGGCGCGCCAGCGCACACGTCGAGGAGTTCTTCGGAATCGTCCGCGGTAGATCGGTGCGCAGTTCGCGTGGCACCTCCCCGACCGCGTCGAGCACACCGCCGACCAAGAAGCCGAAGTCGGGCGCGCCCGCGAAGAAGACCACCGGCGCGAAAAAGACGACAGGCGGGGGAAAACAGGCCCGCACGACTACCCGCGGAAAACGCCCGAATCGCTGACGGAGGTCAGGTACCCAGGCCACGCAGCTTGTCGAGTTCGCGCCGCTCCCGCTTCGTCGGCCGCCCGGCTCCCCGATCGCGGCGCGGCACAGAGGCGAGGATCTCCTTCGGTGGGGGTGGTGGGCTCCGGTCGATCATGCACTCGGCTGCAACGCCGGCTCCGACGCGCTTGCCGACTATCCGCGTCACCACGACGATCTTCTCGAGTCCGCCGACGCGCATCCTGATCTCGTCGTCGGGTCCGATCCGCTGGCCGGCCTTTGCAGGTGTCCCGTTGACCCGAACGTGTCCCGCTCGGCAGGCCGCGGCAGCAGCGGAGCGGGTCTTGAACAATCGGACCGCCCAGATCCAGCTGTCGAGGCGGACACTCTGCATTTCGGACATCGACCGTCCAACCTACAAGATCACGCCGAACTGCGCGCGAATCCGGTCTTCACATGTCCAGCCCGAGATCGAGCGCCCGCACCGAATGTGTGAGGCCACCGACCGCCAGGAAGTCCACTCCGGTCCTCGCGTAGTCGTGTGCCACATCGAGCGTCAGTCCGCCGGAGGATTCCAGGCGCGTCATCGGAGACAGCTTGTCGCGGCGTTGTACGGCCATCTGCGTCTGCCAGAGAGCGAAGTTGTCCAGCAGAACCAGCTCGACGTCCTCCGCGAGCACAGCGTCGAGCTGCTCGAGGCTGTCGACCTCCACCTCGCACTCGATATCGGGCGCAGCTGCGCGCACCGCCTTCAGCGCTGCCACCACCGATCCGGCCGCGACGACATGGTTGTCCTTGATCAGGGCGGCGTCGCCCAGCCCCATGCGATGGTTGACGCCCCCGCCCGCCCGCACCGCGTACTTCTGGATCGAACGCAGCCCCGGCAACGTCTTTCGACTGTCGCGAATCCTGGTGTCGGTATCGGCGACCTCGGCGACCCAGGCTGCAGTAGTGGTCGCGATGCCGGATAGGTGGCACAGCAGGTTGAGCATGGTTCGCTCGGCGGTCAGAAGTCCCCGTGTCGGTGCGGTGACCGTGAGGATCGACTGACCCGGAGCCACTCGGGCGCCGTCGACCGCCCGGTCGACGATGTCGTAGTTGCCTGCCCCGATGACCTCGTCGAGCACGAGTAGTGCGATGTCGAGGCCGGCGACGGTGCCGGGCTCGCGCGCGACGACAGCGGCCGTGCAGGACGCGTCGGCGGGGACCGTTGCCGTGGTCGTCACATCGGATCCGTACCGGAGGTCCTCGTCGAGGGCTGTTGCGACCAGCGCGCGCACCTCGTCGACGTCCAACCCCTGCTGCCGGAGAGCGTCGTGCGCGCCCGAAGTGTTCGAGGTGATCTCACTGCTGGTCATGTCACTCCTGTCAGGGCGGCGGTGGATTCGAGTACCCCGTCGCGCAGACGCAGTCGAATGCTCCGCGCCGAGTTCTGGTCGAGGTTCGGAAAATCACGCCGGGTGTGCGCGCCGCGGCTTTCGCGCCGCTGTGTGGCAGCGAGGACAAGGGCCGATGCTGTGAGCGTCAGGGCTGCGTCCTCCCGGGCGTGATCGCTGGGCGGCGTTTCGCACGCCAGTGAGGTCAGCGCCGATGCCGCGTTCTGCAGGCCCTCCGAATCCCGGACCACTCCGGCGCTATTGGTCATCAGTTGCTGCAGAGCGGCTCTGGGGACGCTGCGGGTGGGGCCCACGGCCGCATCGAAGTCGGGGATGTCGAAGTCGGGGATACGGCGACCGCGTCGCTGCGCGGCGGCCACACCGGCACGCTCGCCTACGACAAGACCTTCGAGCAGGCTGTTCGAGGCCAACCGGTTCGCGCCGTGCAGACCGGTGCGCGCAACTTCCCCGGCTGCGAGAAGACCGGGAACGCTGGTGCGGCCCGAAACGTCGGTGACCACACCTCCGCAGGCGTAGTGCGCAGCCGGTGCCACGGGAACCAGGTCGTCGAGCGGGTCGATCCCGGCTGCGAGACACGATGCGGTGACCGTGGGAAACCGCGTGTGGAAGTTGCGGATCGCTCGCGCGTCGAGCCACACGTGTTCGGCGCCGGTCCGGTGCAGCTGCTCCGCGATCGCACGCGAGACGACATCGCGCGGAGCGAGGTCGGCGAGAGGGTGTATGCCCGTCATGAACCTCACCCCGTCCGTGTCGACGAGATGGGCACCTTCACCTCGAACGGCTTCGCTCACGAGGGGGCGAATACCGGTGGCCCCGGCGGCGAACAGCACCGTGGGATGAAACTGGACGAATTCGAGATCGGCCACTTCTGCGCCGGCATGCAACGCCAGCGCGATGCCGTCTGCCGTGGCACCTTCCGGATTGGTACTGCAGGTGTACAGCTGGCCGGATCCGCCCGTGGCCAGCAGAACCGAGGGCGCATGGACGACGCCGTAGCCGTCGGCGGAGGCTACGAGCAGTCCGGCCACCTCACCGTCGGCGAGGAGAACTCGAACGGCCGAGGTGTCGCGCAGAACACGGGTGTCGCGCAGAACAGGGGTGTCGCGCAGAACAGAGCCGTCGAGCGCGCGCTGTACCTCGGCTCCGGTCGCGTCGCCGCCTGCGTGCACGATTCGGTGCGCCGAGTGGCCACCCTCTCGTGTTCGCGCCCACGCACCGTCCGGTCCGCGGTCGAAGTAGGCCCCGAGCGTTTCGAGCGTGGCGACCGCACGCCGGCCGTCGGCGATGATCGATCGGGCGGCGGACTCGTCGCACAAACCACCGCCGGCCTCGCACGTGTCGGCGACGTGCGCGTCGACCGAATCCGCAGTCCGAGAATCACCGGGAACAGCGATGCCGCCCTGCGCGTAGCGGGTGGCCGTCCCGTCCGAGCCGCCCTTGGCGACCGTCACCACCCGCAGTCCGAGACGTGCGGCAGCCAACCTCGCGCTGAGCCCGGCGACGCCGGCCCCGACCACGACTAGGTCAGCGGACGCTTCCCACGAGACGGTCGTCCCGCGAGGTGTTCTCACTCCCCGCCGCCCGGATTTCCGATCTCGATCATGCGCTGCACCGACTTGCTCGCGACATGCGCGGTGTCGAGGTCGACGTGTACCTCGTCCTTGCCCTCGACGAGGCAGCGAAGCAGCGCGGCCGGAGTGATCATCTTCATGTAGCTGCACGACGCGCGATCGTTGACGGCTTGGAAGTCGACATCAGGGGCGGCGCGGCGCAGCTGATGCAGCATCCCGATCTCGGTGGCGACGAGCACCTGTTTGGCACCCGTGGTGCGGGCCGCGTCGAGCATGCCGCCGGTCGAGAGGATCTTGACCTTGTCCGCGGTGACGAACCCTTCGCCGGCGAGGTACAGAGCCGAGGTTGCGCAACCACATTCGGGGTGGACGTAGAGCTCTGCATCGGGGTGTGAGCGCGACTTCGCTGCAAGTTCGTCTCCGTTGATGCCGGCGTGCACATGGCATTCGCCGGCCCAGATGTGCAGGTTTTCCCGTCCGGTGACCCGTTTGACGTGGGCGCCGAGGAACTGGTCTGGCAGGAACAGGATCTCTCGGTTCGGGTCGATCGACTCGACCACCTCGACAGCGTTCGACGACGTGCAGCAGATGTCGGTGAGCGCCTTGATCTCGGCAGTGGTGTTGACGTACGAGACGACGACCGCGTGCGGGAAGTCGGCTTTCCACTCGCGCAATTGTTCGGCGGTGATGGAATCGGCCAGCGAACACCCGGCCCGCTGATCGGGGATGAGTACCGTCTTCGACGGACTGAGGATCTTGGCCGTTTCGGCCATGAAGTGCACGCCACAGAAGATGATCTCGTCTTCCGGAACCTCGGCTGCGATGCGCGAGAGCGCGAGCGAGTCGCCGACGTGGTCGGCGACATCCTGAATGGCCGGCAGCTGATAATTGTGCGCGAGCAGTGTCGCGCCGCGCTTGCGCGCCAATCGTTTGATCTCTGCCGCCCACTCCTCGGTGGGCTCGACGCCGCTGTACCCGCCTGGACCGTCGACGATGTCGGCCGTCCCGGCCCACACCGACTCGGTCGACGCTGCTGCATCCCCTGGCAAGCCCCGGGGTTCGAGCTCGGTTGCACTGCTCGCCATGGCGGTTCTCCTTCGTCCATCATCCGGTCCGCTGATGCCGGATTTCGTTCTTGCAGGTTTTCGACTTACAATCGAAAACATGCGCAATCGTAGCACTGTGCACGAAGTCCTCATCGCGGTCTTCCAAGTTCGCAGCTTCGGCGCAGGTAGGGCACCTGAACTAGCGGTACTGCTCTGGCAGCGCGCGAAGGACCCGGAGAAGGGAACCTGGTCACTTCCCGGCGGCGTGCTCGAGGACGACGAGGACCTCTCGACGTCGGCGCATCGGCAGCTCGCAGTGAAGGTCGATGTCCGCGAGGTCGCCCACCTCGAGCAGCTATCCATTTTCAGCGATCCCCACCGCGTTCCCGGTGCCAGGCGCATCGCGTCGAACTTCCTCGGTCTCGTGCCCTTCTATGCGGATCCGACGCTGCCGCCGGACACGGCCTGGCACCCGGTTGCGTCACTTCCCGAAGCATCGTTCGATCACGGCACCGTTGTCTCGCACGCGCGAAATCGATTGATCGCCAAGCTGTCCTACACGAACATCGGATTCGCTCTGGCTCCCGTCGAGTTCGCGATGTCGACACTGCGCGAGATATATTCCGCAGCCCTCGGCTATCACGTCGACGCCACCAACCTCCAACGCGTGCTCGGCAGGCGCAAGGTGATCGAAACCACAGGCAGGACGTCACCCTCGGGCAAAGCTGGAGGTCGCCCGCCGGCGCTGTACCGGTTCGCCGAATCGTCGTTGCGGGTGACCGACGAGTTCGCGGCGCTGCGCCCTCCGAACCAAACGCTGCCGGACTAGGGCCGCTCGGCCTCGACGTACTCGGTGCCGTTCGCGGACGCGCTCTCCAACTCGTCGCACGGCACGTCTTCGTCCGGGGTGTACCGAAGATTGTCGTGCGGATTCATCGCCGCCAGCAGCACGACGACAAGCGAGGTGATCAACGGCTGCACGACAAGCACGAGCAGGGACCCGATCCCGGGAGCTACCGACACCACCGACCCGACCGCCGAGTCCTCGGGGCGGGGGTGGATCAGGCCGGCGATCCAAATTCCGATTGCGAGCATCGCCGCGGAACCGAGAGCAGCACCGACGAGCAAGCCCAGGTACAACATCGGTCCACGGGCTCGCGTCCATGCCCAGAATGCCACCGGCAGCACAATTCCCGCGACGAACGCACCACAGGCGAACAATGCAAGCGCGTCGAATCGATGCAAACTCTCGCCCGTCAGAGCGGCCCCCACACCGGGAGCGACTACGACGACCTGCTCCGGCGGCGCCAGGACGGACCACACCAGACCGCTCAGCGCGCCGACGAGCACTGACACCGCTATGGGCAAACCGGCCATCCGCCTTCGCTGCATGGTCGTCACCGCTCTCCGAATGCAGCCGAGTCGATCGCCCCATGACGCGAGCATGTCGACGACCACCCGTGCGGCAATACCTGAACCACCCTGCGGCGTCCGCAGTCCGCACAGAATCGAGGCGGTTCCAGCCCGAGCATCACCGCTCGGGGAAGCCTGTCGCCATCCCCGGGCTGCACGGGACGTCCCGTGTAGGGGTTGTAGCGCTCGTCGCTCGTCACGCAGTCCACCTTAGATGGTGGAATTGAGCGCTTTGATCGGCATCCGCAGGCTGTCGAGCAGGTCGAGATCAGCCTCCGCTGGACGTCCGAGTGTGGTGAGGTAGTTGCCGACGATCACCGCGTTGATGCCGCCGAGCATCCCCTGCCGGGCACCGAGGTCTCCCAGGGTGAGCTCGCGGCCACCCGCGAATCGCAGAATGGTGCGCGGGAGAGCAAGGCGGAACGCAGCAACGGCGCGGAGCGCCTCGGAAGCCGGGAGCACGTCGAGATCTCCGAACGGCGTGCCGGGCCTCGGGTTGAGGAAATTGAGCGGAACCTCGTGTGGTTGCACTTCGGCCAGGTCGGCGGCGAACTCGGCCCGTTGATCGAGCGACTCCCCCATGCCGAGGATTCCACCGCAGCAGACCTCCATGCCGGCATCGCGCACCATCGCAAGAGTGTCCCGCCGCTCCTCCCACGTGTGGGTGGTGACCACCTGCGGGAAGTACGAGCGTGCGGTTTCGAGATTGTGGTTGTAGCGGTGTACGCCCATCCCGACGAGCCGGTCGACCTGCGCTTGGTCGAGCATTCCCAGCGAGCACGCAATGTCGATCTCGACCTCGCTGCGGATCGCCTCGATCCCAGCAGCGACGCGGTCGAGCAAGCGGTCGTCGGGCGCTCGTACCGCAGCGACAATGCAGAACTCCGTCGCGCCGGATTTTGCGGTCTGCTTCGCGGCTTCGACGAGGCTCGGTATGTCCAGTCGAACCGCGCGCACAGGCGACTCGAACAACCCGGACTGCGAGCAGAAATGGCAGTCCTCAGGGCAACCGCCGGTCTGCAGACTGACGATGCCCTCGACCTCGATTTCGGGCCCACACCACGCCATTCGGACCTCGTGAGCGAGAGCGAGCAGCTCCTCCAGTCGCTCGTCGGGTACGTCGAGCGCGCTCCTGACCTGCGCCCGGTCCAGCCCCACCCCGTCGGTCAGCACCTGCTCGCGCGCGATGTCGAGGATGTCGTTTCGGTCTGCTACTCGGCTCACGGACACTCCTGGTTCGGCAATACGCCATCGATAGTTGAACACCGCATAATTGAACACCGTTCAAGTTGAACGGCGTTCAGGCTATGCTGGGCATCGGACGGTGTCAAAAGCCGATCACGACAGGGAGTGTGGAGTGCAACTGCGCAGAGCCGACGTCCTCGACGGCGCGATCGCGATACTCGACGAGTACGGTCTGGGCGATCTCACGATGCGTCGACTGGCCACGTCGCTGCACGTGGGCCCCGGCGCCCTGTACTGGCACTTCAAGGACAAGCAATCCTTGCTGGGCGCGATCGCAGACGCGCTGCTCGCCGATGTCGACGCGCCACCCTCGGGTGAGACATGGGACGAGCGGCTGCGCGATCTCGCGCACCGCCTCAGAAATGCACTGCTCTCACGCCGAGACGGCGCAGAACTGGTCGCGGCCACCTACGCATCACGGCTGGTGACCAACAACATTCGCGAGCGCCTCGCCGCAGTGTGCATTCGCGCGGGCCTCACCCGTCGCGACGCCGAGCCGACCGCCGACACCCTGCTCTACTACATCCTCGGCCAGACCGTCGACGAGCAGGCGCGGATGCAGATGGACTCCGCGGGGGCACTCTCCGAACACGCTTCGCCCCTGTTCGAGACTCCCGATGCGACAACACGATTCAACTTCGGTCTCGGTTTGTTCATCGACGGTGTCCGCCACAAACTCGGCGAGAACGCCCGTATCTAACTGCCGCCGAAAATCGGTCCGAGACCGGCGCTGTTGGCAGTATTGCCCGCAAATGGATTGTCGTGCACCATGTACGTCCACGTCGATGTCGGACGCTGCAGACCTGCCTCGTCGAGGTCGATTCCCTCGGCGGTGATCTCCGCGGATTCGAACGTCGCGCAGGCCTGTTCCATCGCCTTGTTCGACAACTCCCCGAACGCCTCCACGGCAATGCGGTGATACTCGTCGAGCGGGTTCTCGCGTCCCAACGCACGCAGGTGGATGCTCTCCCGTACATCGGCCAGGTGAGCAAGGTACTCCGACCACGATCTATCGAGATGGAACAGCACGATTCGGCGCGCCGCCGTCACGAGCACATCCTCCGAGATCGACTCGCGCAACGTCGCCGCGCGGGCAGGGACAGCGGCGGACAACACATCGAGAGCCTCGTTCGAGGCCAGAAACGTCGCCCGTCGTGCGTCGAGGATGCTGCGGTGTTGCGCCGTCAGCTGGTTGTAACGCCACGTCCGCGAGTGCACCTCGAGCATCGTCCCCTCGGCGATGCGTTGGGCATGGTCCATTCTCGACGCCACCCCCGGCGCCGTGATCAGACCCGAATCATCGTGTTGCCCAGGCTTGTCCTTCGGACCCAGATTCGCTGTCACGACCTCGTCCTCCCAGCTCGAGAAGAACACCGACCGCCCGGGGTCACCCTGCCGACCGGCGCGACCCCGCAACTGATTGTCGAGTCGTTCGGTGGTGTGACGACCCGTCCCCACCACGAGGAGACCACCCAGCTCGGCCACCTCATCGCGTGCCGCGACGTCGCCGGAGGGGCCGCCGAGCTTGATGTCGGTACCTCTGCCGGCGATCTGGGTGGAGACCGTCACCGCGCCTCGAACGCCCGCTCGGGCAATCACATCCGCTTCCTCGGCGTCGTTCTTGGCGTTGAGAACCACCGCGGGCACACCTGCCGCCGCGAGCAACGCATTCACCTCCTCCGACTCGGCCACATCGTGGGTGCCGATCAGAATCGGCTGCCCGCTCTCGTGGATTTCCTTCACATGAGCCACCATGGCGGCGTTGCGGTGGGCCGCGGTGTCGTAGACGCGATCGGGCTCGTCGAGGCGAATGTTGGGTCGGTGCGGCGGAACGACGGACACACCGAGCCCGTAGAACTTCTTGAGTTGCTCACCGGCCGCCAGGGCCGTGCCGGTCATGCCACACACGGTTGCGTACCGGCCGATCAGTGCCTGGACAGTGATGGTGTCGAGGATTTCACCGGTCTCGGTGGGTTTGAGGCCCTCTTTGGTCTCCACTGCCGCCTGCAATCCGTCGGGCCACCGTTGTAGTTCGGCGACGCGACCGCGCGAGGCATTGATCAACTGGACCCGTCCATCACGGACGATGTAGTGCACGTCTCGCCTGACGAGCACCTGAGCGTGCAGGGCGACGTTGACGGACACGAGCGTCGATCCCACGTGCTCCTCGGAGTACAGGTCGATTCCGCCGAACTCCTTCTCCACTCGCTCTGCACCAGAGTCGGTGAGGAAGACGTTCCGGCCGTCGGTGTCGGTGTCGAAATCCGTTCCGGCTTCCAGGAGGCGAACTGTCTCGATGACCTTCGCCGCCGGCACCTCGGTCGAGACCGAGCCCGCCAGCACCAGCGGCACCAGAGCCTCGTCGACCAGCACCGAATCTGCTTCATCGATCAATGCCACGTCGGGTGTCGCCGTCACCAGGTCTTCGGCGTCGTCCACGAGATGGTCGCGAAGCACATCGAAACCGACTTCGTTGACCGAGGCGTACGTGACATCGCTGCCGTATGCCGCCCGACGCTCGTCGAGCGTCGAGGATTCGGACACCGAGCCGACCCGAATGCCGAGAAGGCCGAACATCGGGCCCATCCATTCAGCATCTCGACGAGCAAGAAAATCGTTGATCGACACCACGTGCACGGAGCGGCCAGACAGGACGTATCCGACGGCGGCCATGGCTCCGGCCAGTGTCTTGCCCTCGCCGGTCGCCATCTCGACGACTTCGCCTTCGAGCATGCGAAGCGCGGCAAGGAGCTGCACATCGAACGGGGTCATGCCAAGCGAACGGCTCGATGCCTCACGAACGAGTGCCAGGTATCGCGGGACATCGAGTTCGCTGCCGGTGTGGACGCGCAGCTCGTTGGCCGCGGTGGCGATGTCCGTATCGGACAACGCGCTCGCCCAGGCCGAATGCGCAGCCGCCCGGTCCACCTGAGTACGCGAACGCGCCTGACGCTTCTGCGCCGAGCGCCCGAGCACCTTCCAGAACCGATCAGAACCGAATGCCATTCACCAATCCCTACATGCGAAGCCACCGCGATGCTCGCGCATCGTCTCTACCAGCCTACTGACGGCGCCGCTGCATTCCTCCAGGCCGAGGGTTACGGTCGACATCGAGCGCTGTTCGAGTCCATCGCTGTTCGAGTCCATGGAGTACGCAGCGAGTTCCGACGAAGGAGTACATCAAGTGAGCACTACCACCGAGACCGCCATCCTCGCCGGAGGTTGCTTCTGGGGCGCCCAGGAGCTGATCAGGCATCAGCCGGGCGTGCTGTCCACTCGCGTCGGATACTCCGGGGGTGACGTCCCCAACGCGACATACCGCAACCACGGCACGCACGCGGAAGCAGTCGAAATCGTCTTCGACTCATCTGTGATCTCGTACCGGGACCTGTTGGAGTTCTTCTTCCAGATACACGACCCGTCGACGAAGAACCGTCAGGGGAACGACGTGGGAGTGAGCTACCGCTCGGCGATCTACTTCACCACCGACGAACAGAAGCGAGTGGCGCTGGACACCATCGCCGACGTCGACGCGTCAGGATTGTGGCCCGGAAAAGTCGTCACCGAGGTGACCGCAGCAGGCCCGTTCTGGGAGGCCGAGCCCGAACACCAGGACTACTTGCAGAACTACCCGAGTGGCTACACCTGCCACTTCGTTCGCCCGGGCTGGAAGTTGCCCCGCCGCGAAGTAGCAGGCAGCTAGCCCAGTCGGCTGCCTCTTCGGGCCGGTGCGCGAGGCGTGTTCGATCGCACACCGGCCACCGGTGGTCGGCGATTGTTCTCCGAGGTGAACGCAAAGTATCGTTCGCGCCAACAGGACATCACCCCGATAATCGCCGACCCCCGGAGCTTCAGCCCCCTTATGCACGCCCAGTACTCACCAGCAGGCGTCGCGGAGACAGATGCTCACGCCGTTGCACCGACGAAGCCGCGTCCGGCGTTGCGGGAGGATCTCAACGGTCTCCGCGGCGTCGCAATTGCGCTCGTGGTGGTATTTCACGTCTGGATGGGTCGGGTCTCCGGCGGCGTCGATGTGTTTCTCACCCTCACCGGTTTCTTCTTCACGGCGTCACTGATTCGCGCGGCCGCATCCGGTGGGTCGTTGAATCCGTTCACTCGGCTCGGACGCGTGCTGCGCCGCCTCGGACCGCCGCTGGTGATCGTGTTGCTCGGCGTCGCGATCGCCACTATCGTCCTGCTTCCGCAGACGCGGTGGGTCGATATCGGCAACCAATTGATCTCGGGTGTCTTCTTCTTCGTGAACTGGGAGTTGGCGTCGACGTCACAGGACTACCTGGCAGCCGATCCCGATGTCAGCCCTCTCCAGCACCTGTGGTCGGTCGCTGTTCAGTTCCAGTTCTATCTGGCGGCGACCCTCCTCGTATTCGGTCTGGCCTGGGTTCTCCGTCGCTCACGAGGCGGACACAGATTCAGTCCCCACCCGCGAATCTTCTTCGTGATCTTCATGGGCATTGCAGTGGTGTCGTTCGTCTACGCCGCCGACGGCACGGCGCGCCTGCAGTCCTGGAATTACTACGACACCGGTGCGCGCCTCTGGGAGATCCTGCTGGGCGCAGCAGTCGCGGCTCTGTTCGCGTGGCGGCCGCCCAACTCCGGCTCCTGGGCCGACCTGTCTTGGTCGAACCGAGCGTCCAGAACAGTCCTCGCTTCCGCTGGCCTGATCGCGATCCTCGCCTGCGGCTTCGTGGTGAGCGGGGTCGAGGAGTTCCCGGGCCCGTGGGCGCTGCTCCCGGTCCTGGCGACGATCGCGCTGGTGATCGCCGGGCCGAACACGGCGGTGGCGCACCTGCTCAGCACCCGGTTCAGCCTGTGGCTCGGGTCGATCGCGTTTCCGCTGTACCTGTGGCACTGGCCGATACTGATCTTCACGCTCGCCTACACAGGTGCACCGACGGCAGACTTCGCCACCGGCGCACTCGTCATCGCCGCGTCGGTCCTTCTCGCCATGGGCACGGTTCGGCTGTTGGAAAAGCCGGTGCAGGCCTCCCCCCGATCGTTCCACGCCACAACCATCGCAGCCGTTTCGGCAGTACTCGCCGCTGTGCTGGTAGTCGGTGCCATCAGCTGGGATCACTTCATCCGGCAGTCGGTGGCCGACCTCCAGGCCACCTCCACCTTGGATCCCGCGCTCTACCCGGGGGCACTCGCACTGACCAAGGGCAACGTGCCCGACGACGCCGAGGTGGTCCCCGAGCTGTTCTCCGCTCCGGAGGATCTCCCGCAGAGCACGATCGACGGGTGCATCGCCGACTTCGAGACGACCGACGTGTTGAGCTGCGAATACGGCGATACCCTCGCCTCTCGAACAGTGGCCCTCGCAGGCGGCTCGCACGCCGAACACTGGCTGACCGCAGTGGACCTGCTCGGGCGCGAACAAGGGTTCCGCGTTGTCACGTTCCTGAAGATGGGGTGCCCCCTCACCGCAGGACACATGGTGCTCCTCGGCGACAACGAATACCCGGGGTGTGTCGAGTGGTCACGAGCGGCGCTCGATCGCATGGGGGAACTCCGACCGGACTACGTGTTCACCACGTCGAGCCGCCCGAGAGAGCAAGGCCCCGGTGACTACACCCCAGATTGGTACATCGACGTCTGGAACGAACTGGCGTCCTACGGCATCGAAGTCCTCGGGGTACGCGACAACGCGTGGCTCGCCCGTGAGGACGTCGCATATCGGGCTATCGACTGCCTCGCCGACGGTGGTGACGCGACATCCTGTGGGATGCGCCGAAGCGATGCGTTGGATGCGGTCAACCCGACCCTCGCCGCATCCTTCCGTCAGCCGGCCGTCCTGCCACTCGACCTCACGAACGCGCTCTGCGACACAGCAGTCTGCCGCGTCATCGAGGGCAACGTGCTGATCTACCGCGACGAACATCACCTGACCGCTACATACATGCGCACGATGGCACCCGAGCTGGGTAGGCAGATAGCTGCCGCGACCGGCTGGTGGTAAGCCGGGTACCGGCGGCCACAGTAAAGTTGCACTCATGTCACAGGACGCACCCACCGAATCACCCGCCGTCGAAGTCTGGCCGGGAAGCGCATATCCGCTGGGCGCGACCTACGACGGGGCCGGTACCAACTTCGCGCTGTTCTCCGAGGTCGCGGAGGCGGTCGACCTCTGCTTGATAGCCGATGACGGAACCGAAACCCGCATCCGTTTCGAAGAGTCCGACGGCTACGTCTGGCACGCCTACCTGCCATCGGTGATCCCCGGCCAGAAGTACGGCTACCGGGTACACGGACCGTGGGACCCGTCGCACGGTCACCGATGCGATCCGAGCAAGTTGCTCCTCGACCCGTACGGCAAAGCGTTCGAGGGTGCGTTCGACGGAGACCGCTCGCTGTTCTCGTATTCGCTCGACATGCCGGAACCTTCGGCGCCGGATCCGCAGGGTGAGGCAGCTGACGCAGACAAGCCATTCGAGGATGCCACCGACCTGACAGATTCGGACAAGACGATCCTCGAGTCCGATCCCGTCGCCCACGACGAGACCTCCAGCGATGATTTTCCGCAGCACGATTCACTCGGTCACACGATGACCACGGTGGTCATCAACCCGTTCTTCGACTGGCAGGCCGATCGCGCGCCGAGGCGTCCGTACCACGAGACGGTCATCTACGAGGCGCACGTCAAAGGCATGACCATCGCGCATCCCGACGTGCCGGAGTCGCTGCGGGGCACGTACGCAGGTCTGGCGCACCCGGTGATCATCGATCACCTGCAAAATCTGGGCATCACGGCGATCGAACTGATGCCGGTACATCAGTTCATGCAGGATCAGACCCTGCTCGACCAAGGACTCCGCAACTACTGGGGCTACAACACGTTCGGGTTCCTCGCCCCGCACGCGGACTACTCCTCCAATCCCACGGCAGGTGCTGCGGTCACCGAGTTCAAGGCGATGGTGCGGGAGTTCCACGCAGCCGGGATCGAGGTGATCCTCGACGTCGTCTACAACCACACCGCCGAGGGCAATCACATGGGCCCGACCATCAGCTTCCGGGGCATCGACAACGCTGCCTACTACCGCCTCGTCGACGGCGACCTCGCGCACTACATGGACTACACCGGCACCGGTAACAGCCTCAACGCCCGACACCCGCACACGCTGCAACTGATCATGGACTCGCTTCGGTATTGGGTGACCGAGATGCACGTGGACGGATTTCGCTTCGATCTCGCGTCCACCCTGGCTCGCGAACTGCACGACGTGGACCGCCTCAGCGCGTTCTTCGATCTGGTGCAACAGGACCCGATCGTCAGCCAGGTCAAACTCATCGCCGAGCCGTGGGACATCGGCGAGGGTGGCTACCAGGTCGGCAACTTCCCAGGCCTGTGGACCGAGTGGAACGGTAAGTACCGCGACACAGTCCGCGATTACTGGCGCGGCGAGCCGGCCACCCTCGGGGAATTCGCATCCAGACTCACCGGGTCCTCCGACCTCTACGAGGCCACCGGCAGACGTCCCGGCGCCAGCATCAACTTCGTCATCGCGCACGACGGCTTCACTCTGAACGATCTGGTCTCGTACAACGACAAACACAACGAGGCGAACGGCGAGGACAACAACGACGGCGAGAGCCACAACCGATCGTGGAACTGCGGGGTCGAGGGCCCCACCGACGACCCGGAGATTCTGGACCTGCGCGCCCGCCAGATTCGCAACATCATGGCCACGTTGCTGCTGAGCCAGGGCACCCCGATGATCGCGCACGGGGATGAGATGGGGCGCACCCAACAGGGCAACAACAATGTCTACTGCCAGGACTCCGAACTGGCCTGGATGGACTGGTCGCTCGCCAAGACCAACTCGGACTTGATCGAGTTCACCAGGGCGGCCATCGCCCTGCGTAATCAACATCCGGTGTTTCGTCGCCGTCGTTTCTTCGAAGGCCTACCGATTCGAAGCGGCGAACAGACACGAGACATCGCGTGGTTGACGCCTGCGGGTGAGGAGATGACTCCTGAGGACTGGGACAGTGGATTCGGCAAGGGCTTGACCGTGTTCCTCAACGGCGAGGGCATTCCGGAGCCCAATCAGCGTGGCGAGAAAGTACTCGACGATTCGTTCCTGCTGTGTTTCAACGCGCATCACGAGACCATCGAGTTCCAGACACCCGACGGTGAATACGCCAAGGAGTGGACTGTTGCGCTCGACACAGCCGCGCGAACGGGAGCGAGTGAGAATGTCATCGAAGCGGGTACACCGGTGAAGGTGGCCGCTCGGTCACTGCTCGTTCTACGAAAGACGGACTGACATATGCCGATCCCCTCCAGCACATATCGACTTCAACTGCGTGGGGACGGCTTCACGCTCGACGATGCTCGCGGAATCGTCGACTACCTCGACGACCTCGGTGTCACCCACGCTTATCTGTCTCCGATACTGACGGCGGCCGAAGGGTCGACACACGGGTACGACGTGGTGGACCCGACGACGGTCTCCGCTGCACTGGGTGGGCGTGAGGCTCTGATCGAACTTGTCGCCGAGCTGCATGCGCGCGGCATGGGCGTGATCGTCGACATCGTTCCCAATCATGTCGGTGTCGACAATCCGCGTCAGAACGTATGGTGGTGGGATGTCCTGGGCAAGGGGCAGGCGTCGGAGTACGCCACCTTCTTCGATATCGACTGGTCGCCGGAGAACGGCACCGACGGCAAGATCGCCCTGCCCGTCCTCGGCTCAGACGAGGACGCCTCGGAACTGTTCATCGATCGAAGCGGCGACGAGGCCTTGCTCGCCTACTACGAGCACCGCTTCCCCATCGCAGCGGGAACCGACTCGGCCGCCGACGGCACAGCCGTCGACGATGCGCGCGCCGTTCACGCCCGTCAGGCCTACCGATTGGTGAGCTGGAAGGCAGGACTCGTCGGATATCGCCGGTTCTTCTCGGTGAACGGTCTCGCCGGTCTGCGGCAGGAGGACTTCGACGTGTTCGCCGCCTCGCACAAGCAGGTCGCGAGTTGGATGACCGAGGGGCTGGTAGACGGTCTGCGGGTGGATCACCCGGACGGTCTCGCCGACCCCGGCGCGTATCTCACCGAACTGCGTGAGCTCATCGGCGATGATCGCTGGCTCGTGATCGAGAAGATCCTCGCGCGCGGCGAACCCCTCGACGAGTCGCTTCCGGTGGACGGCACGACCGGATACGACGCCCTCGCCGATCTCGGTGGAGTGTTCGTCGACCCTTCGGGTGCGTCCGCACTCGGGGACCTGTCTCTCGCGCAGACAGGTACTCGCAGCGACGGCGAATGGTTGCACGCGAGCGAACAGGCACTCAAGGAATCGGTCGCAAGCGGGGATCTCGCACCGGAGGTGCGCAGACTCGCCCGAGCGGTTCGAACCGAAACCGGCACCGACGTATCTGCCGACGTCGTCACCCGCGCGATCGTTGCTGTGCTCGCGCGTATGCCGTACTACCGCGCGGACTACTCGCCGCTCGCCGGGACCACCGCACGAGTGCTCGGCGCGGTTGCGGGTGCGGAACCCGCGCTGGAGCCAGGATTGGACGCACTCGCCGCGGCCTTGATCGCGGACCGCGAGTCGGCAGTTCGGTTCGAGCAGGTCTGCGGCGCGGTGACAGCCAAGAGCGTCGAAGACTGCCTGTTCTATCGGGCGACCCGATTGATCTCGCTTCAAGAAGTCGGCGGCGACCCAGCACAATTCGGTTCCACTCCTGCCCAGTTCCACCTTGCGAACGCCGACCGCGCGGTGCGTTGGCCGGCCGCGATGACCACCTTGTCCACGCACGACACCAAGCGAGGCGAGGACGTCAGGGCACGAATCGGCGTGCTGTCGCAGACTCCCGATCTCTGGGCACGGTGCATCGCAGACTGGCACGCAATCGTCCCCGGACCTGACGGCTCCACGGCTCTGTTCCTGTGGCAGAACTTGTTCGGCGTATGGCCCGCCGACGGCAGGATCGACGACGAGCTGCGCGAGCGTGTCCATGCTTACGCGGAGAAGGCAATTCGTGAGGCCGGCCTCGGTACCGGTTGGATCGAGGTGAACGAGGCTTTCGAGAACGCGGTGCACGAGTGGCTGGATTCGGTAATGGCAGGTCCGGTGGCGGATTCGATGACAGCACTGGTCTCGCGTCTCGCTCCGCACGGCCGTAGCGACGCTCTGGGGCAGAAGCTCCTGCACCTCGTCGGCCCCGGAGTACCCGATGTGTATCAGGGCACCGAGCTCTGGGAGGACTCTCTGGTCGACCCGGACAACCGTAGGCCGGTCGACTATTCGGTTCGGCGCGAACTCCTGGCCGCTACGGCTACACCGACTCTCGATCACACCGGCGCCGCCAAGTTCTGGGTCGTCAGAGCAGCACTTCGCCTTCGGCGTGACCGTCCCGACAGTTTTGTCGGCGGCACCTACGCATCCGTGTGCGCAACAGGCGACGCCTCGTCCCACCTGATCGGCTTCGCTCGTGGACCCGTACTCGGCGCGCCCGATGTCATCGCCCTGGCGACGCGGCATTCCCTGAAGCTCGAGTCCGAGGGTTGGGGTTCGACGGCAGTGGTATTACCCGATGGGCAGTGGACAGACCGGCTCACCGGCACCACGTACGTAGGCGAGGCCGCAGCCGCCGATTTGTTCGCTGCGTTGCCGGTGGCGCTGCTGGTGCGTCACACACCGACCGTAGAGAACCCGGAGAGTTCAGGAGAGAACGACGCATGACCCACCGCTTCGAGGTATGGGCGCCGACGCCGAACACCGTCCGTCTGCATCTGGACGGAGAACTGCATCCGATGCACCAGGGCACCGACGGCTGGTGGTACGTCGACGTCGATGCGGCGCCCGACAGCAGGTACGGTTTCGTCCTGGACGAGGACGACACCGTCCTGCCGGACCCCAGGTCGCCTCGACAACCCGAGGGTGTGCACGAGCGGTCTCAGGTACATCGTCTCGACGAGGGAGCGTGGACCGATTCCACGTGGACGGGGCGACAGCTACCCGGTGGCGTCATCTACGAGTTGCACATCGGAACCTTCACTCCTGAAGGTACTTTCGACGCCGCGGTGGACAAACTCGACTACCTCGTCGATCTCGGTGTCACCTTCGTCGAAATCATGCCGGTCAACGGGTTCAACGGAACCCACAACTGGGGATACGACGGCGTCCTCTGGTACACCGTCCACGAGGCCTACGGCGGCCCCGACGGGTTGCAGCGCCTCGTCGACGCGTGCCACCGCCGCGGACTCGGTGTCGTACTGGACGTGGTCTACAACCACCTGGGACCGTCCGGCAACTATCTGGACCGCTTCGGCCCGTACATGGCCCAGGGAGCGAACAGCTGGGGTCAGGCGATCAACTACTGCGAGGCCGATTCCGGCGCGGTACGGCGTTACGCGATCGAGAATGCTCTGCGCTGGTTTTCCGAGTTCCATATCGATGCCCTGCGTCTGGACGCCGTCCACGCCATCGTCGACCACACCGCGACGCACCTTCTCGAAGAGCTGGCCATCGACACCCGCAGACTCGCAGCACATCTGGGGCGGCCACTGACCTTGATCGCGGAGAGCGATCTGAACGATCCGACCCTCGTCACCGCCCGGTCCGGAGGCGGTCTCGGGCTCGACGCCCAATGGGACGACGACATCCACCACGCGATTCACGCCGCGGTCTCCGGTGAACGGCAGGGGTACTACGGCGATTTCGGATCCCTCCAAGCCTTGGCGAACACGCTGCGCCAGGGTTTCTTCCATGCAGGCACCTACTCGTCGTTCCGGGGTCGTACACACGGTCGGCCGGTGGACACACGGCGCATTCCGGCAAGCTCGTTCGTCACGTACACCACCACGCACGATCAGGTCGGCAATCGCGCGATCGGCGACAGGCCGGGTTTCTACCTATCCCCCGGGCAACTCGCTGTCAAAGCTGCACTGGTTCTGGCCTCTCCGTACACGCCCATGCTGTTCATGGGCGAGGAGTGGGGGGCGTCCACGCCGTTCCAGTTCTTCACCAGTCACCCCGAACCCGAACTCGGCAAGGCCACTGCCGAGGGCAGAAAAGCGGAGTTCGCCGAGCACGGCTGGGACAGCGCGGACATCCCCGATCCGCAGGATCCGGACACCTTCACTCGATCCAAGCTCGACTGGTCCGAGCTTTCCGCAGGCGACCACGCACGACTGCTGGATACCTACCGGGGCTTGCTGATGTTGCGGCGTCGCTTCGCCGAGATCACCGATCCCTGGCTCGAGAATCTCACCGTCGACTACGACGAGGACGAGCGGTGGATCGTTCTGCACCGTGGTTCACTGCGAGTGGTGTGCAACCTGTCGGAGAACGAGGTCACCGTTCCGGTCGGCGGCACGTCGCTGTTGGCGTGGACCGATCCGATCTCCGACGAAACCGGTTCGGCGACCAAGATTCCGGGTCACTCGTTCGCGGTTCTCGCTGACCCTCGCGCGTGATCGTCAGCGACGGGGCCGCAGACGCACCAGAACGCCGATTGCCGTGGCTGCCATCACGACTGCTGTCGCGATCGCAGCCGCGTGCATACCGGTGACGAAGGCATCGTGAGCCGAGTCCGTCAGCGCTGCACCGATATCGGCCGGGAGATCCTCGGCGACAGCGCCTGCGCCGCCTAGTGTTTCCCGAGCCGCGGCAGCCGGTTCGCTGCTGAGACTGCCGACGTCCAGACCCCGTCGGAAGAACGACATGACGACGGTGCCCAGGATCGCTACACCGAGTGCGATGCCGAGTTCGTAGGCAGTCTCGGACACTGCGGACGCCGCCCCTGCTCGTTCGGGTTCGACCGCCCCGACGACGAGGTCGGAGGTCAGTGTCAGCGCAACACCCGCCCCGGCGCCGACGAGCACGAACCCGAAGATGAACAGTGCCGGACCGCTGTCGACGCGCAGTCCGTAGAGCGAGGCGGCACCGATCGCGGCAAACGCGAGTCCCCCGGCCAGCAACGTCGCCGGCGCCACGATCCGCACCATGTATGCCGCCAGCAGCGAGGCGACGATGCTTGCAGCAGTGCCTGGCAGCAACAGCAGTCCGGCCTGCAGCGGACTGTTGCCGAGTACGAGTTGCAGATACTGCGCGCCGAAGAACAGCACGCCGGCCAAGGCGAAGACCGACAGGAAGTTCGTGAACACCGCGGTCGAGAAGGCGGGGTTGGCGAACAGGCGCAGATCGATCATCGGGTCGGCGAGCCGTCGCTGCCTGCGTACGAACATCACACCGGAGACAATTCCGACCACCGCGGCGAGAACGGTTGCTGGTTCCATGCCATGCGCCACGGTCTCTTTGACGGCGTAGACGAGCGGCACGAGCGCAAGCATCGACAGTGCTGAGCTGACGAGATCGAACTTTCCGGGAAACGGGTCCTTCGATTCCGGTATGACCAGTGGGCCGAAGCCGATGAGCGCGATCATCACCGGAATATTGATCAGGAAGACCGAACCCCACCAGAAGTGTTCGAGCAACCAACCTCCGACGAGGGGGCCGCCGGCCGCGCCGCCGCCGGCCATGGCACCCCAGATTCCGATGGCCATGACGCGCTGCCGAGGATCGGAGAACATGGTGCGGATCAGGCCGAGGGTTGCCGGCATCAGCGTGGCACCCGATACGCCCTGCAGGACGCGGGCTCCGATCAGCATCTCCGGGCTCGTCGAGAACGCCGCGACCACCGATGCGATGCCGAAGCCCGCAGCACCGATGAGTAGAAGGTTGCGCCTTCCGACTCGGTCGCCCAATGTGCCCATCGTGATGAGCAGTCCGGCCAACACGAACGAGTAGACGTCGATGATCCAGAGCAGCTGATTGCTGGTGGGTGCGAGATCAGCACTGATGAAAGGCAGCGCCAGATCCAGAACGGTGCCGTCGACCGCGACGAGGAGCACCGCGAACGCCAGGACGACAAGGCCGAGCCACTCCCTGGGCGTCGCCTGCTGGGGTGCCTCCGGTTGCACGCTGGGCATGCGCAACTCACTCACTGACTTCTCCTCGAATCATCCGGGGACTGACCGTCCAGCCGGTACAGTGCCAAGCTAGCAGTAAACCGTCCAGCCGGTAAAGTCGATTGGGTACAGTGGGCGGCATGTCATCGGACACACGCGATCGGATACTCGACGCCCTGGAGGAAATGCTCCTCGATCACGGTTTGAGCAAAGTGACGCTGGAATCCGTCGCGTCAAACGCCGGGGTGTCCAAGGGAGGGCTGCTCTACCACTTCAGCACCAAGGACGCGATGATCGCCGCGATGGTCCGACGGCTCGGCGAGCGATCCGATCAACAGCGCGCACAGGCCGCAGAGGGCGGCACAACCGTCGCCCAGTGGTACCTGCAACCACCGGGGTCCATCTCGGACAAGGAGACGGCGCTCTTCCGCTCGACACTCGCCGTGCTGCGCAGCGTCGACGGAAACCCCGGCGAGATCCACCGCGCGGTCACCGAGGTAATGCGGTTGTGGGACGAGGGACTCCGGTCGGAGATACCGGACCCGGTCTCAGCCGAGATCGTTCGACTCGTGGGCGACGGTATCTATCTCGGGGCCCTGCTCGACCTACCGCCCGTGGACCGGGACCTGCATCGACGCGTCGTCGAACGCCTACTCGGACCGGATCAGGTCAGATAGCGATAGGCGGGCGAACCCGGTTCGAGTTGTTCCACCCGCAGACGAGAGGTCCGCATGCGCTCGAGCAGCGCACTGAGACCCGTCGCGACCCCCAACTGGATTCCCACCAGCGCGGCGCCGGTCTCGCGATTGTTGCGCTTGACGTACTCGAACAACGTGATGTCGTCCTCCGGCCCCAGCACCTCGTCGAGGAACCGACGGAGCGCACCCGGTTCCTGCGGAAAATCCACCAGGAAGTAGTGCTTGAGTCCGAGGTGGACCAGTGACCGTTCGAGGATTTCCCCGTATCGCGACACGTCGTTGTTGCCACCGGAGATCAGACACACCACGGTGCTGCCCGGCGCCACCGAGATATGCGTCAGCGCGGCCACACTCAGCGCACCGGCCGGCTCGGCGATGACACCCTCGTTCTGATACAACTCGAGCATTGCTGTGCAGATGGCACCTTCGTCGACCTGTGTCATCAGAAACGGCCCGGAGTCTGCTGTTCTCCCCGGGAATGTCGGCACCGCCACCAGTGGCAGTGACGCGTGCGTGACCACCTCCGCACCCAGCGAACGCAAAGCCTCGAACGGGACGTCTCCGATGCGGCGAACAGCGGCGCCGTCGACGAACGGGTCGATATCGGTCAGCGTCACCGGTCCTCCGGCGACGAGCGCAGCCGTCATCGATGCCGCTCCCGACGGCTCGACACCGACCAGGGCGGTCGACGGCGACCTCTCGCGCAGGTAGGTGGAGATGCCGGCGATGCATCCGCCGCCGCCCACAGGCATGACGACCGTGTCCGGCGGCGACCCCAATTGCTCGATTATCTCCGCAGCAATGGTCCCTTGACCGGCCACAGTGCGACGATCGTCGAACGGCGGAACCATGGTGGCACCGGTTCGTTCCGCATCGTCCGCGGCAGCAGCCGCAGCCGCGTCGAAGGTGTCCCCCGTCAAGATCAGCTCGACGTAATCGCCGCCGTGCACAAGTATGCGGTCACGTTTCTGCTTGGGCGTGTTCGCGGGCACATAGATGCGGCCGCGTACCTTCATGGATCGACACGCGAAGGCGACGCCCTGCGCATGGTTGCCTGCACTGGCGGTCACCACTCCGACTGCCAACTCCTTGGGAGTCAGCTGCGACATCAGGTTGTATGCGCCCCGGATCTTGTACGAGCGCACGATCTGCAGATCTTCACGCTTGAGGTAGACGTGCGCGCCGGTGACGGCAGACAAGCGCTCGCAGTACTGGAGAGGTGTTGCTGCCACGACATCGGAAATTCGACGGGCAGCCGCGTCGATGTCGTCCGCGGTGACCGCGAACGAACGAGTGCTGTCGACGACATCAGAGGGTGCGACATCAGGGGTATTGACCACGCGTCCATGCTGCCACCAGTGACCATGGACAACCGACTCGGGACTATCCCCGAGGCTCGAACTGCGACGGCAGCGGTACGTTCCGCAAGTTCGACTTCGCCATCTGCACGGCCTCGCCGACGCCTCCGTTCATCACCGTTCGCGACATCGCCAGCGCGAATCCCTTGATCTGCCCGCCGGTGATGTTGGGCGGCAACGACAGTGCGTTGGGATCGGTCACGATGTCGACCAGCGCTGGCCCGTCGTGTTCTAGTGCCGAACGAATTCCCGAATCGAGATCCGACGGATCCTCGATCCGCACCGAGAACATGCCCAGCGCCGACGCCACGGCGGCATAGTCGGTGGCGGGAACGTCGAGGCGAAGTCGGGCAATCCTTCGACGAGCATCTCGAGTTTCACCATCCCGAGGGTCGAGTTGCTGAACACGACGATCTTGACCGGCAGGCGATACATGGCAACGGTCACCAGCTCACCCATCAGCATGGACAGTCCACCGTCACCTGACATGGACACGACCTGCCGTGCCGGCAGTGCAACCTGCGCGCCGATCGCGTGTGGGAGCGCGTTGGCCATGGAGCCGTGCAGCGCCGACGAGAGGAACCTGCGGCGTCCGTTGGGGTTCAGGTAGCGGGCGCTCCACACGTTGCACATACCGGTGTCCGCGGTGAAAACGGCGTCCTCCGCGGCAAGGTCGTCGAGAATCGAGGCCGCAAATTCGGGGTGGATCGGGGTGCGCTGCTTGACAGGCTTGGTGTATGCGCCGACTACCTTCGTCATCAGGGTGTTATGACGATCAAGCGTGCTCTGCAGGAATTTGCGATCGTTTTTGCGGTGCACCCGGTGCAGCAGTGCCGCCATCGTCGCCTTGGCATCACCGTGCACGGCCAGATCGAGACTTGTTCTGCGGCCCAGATTTTCGGCTGCACTGTCGATCTGTGCAGTACGAACCTCGTCCGGAAGAAACTGGTCGTACGGGAAGTCGGTTCCGACGAGCAGGAGCAGATCCGCGTCGTGAATACCGTCGTGCGCGGCGCCGTACCCCAGGAGCCCGGTCATGCCGATATCGAATGGATTGTCGTATTGAACGAACTCCTTGCCGCGCAGGGAGTGTCCGATCGGAGCACCCAGAACCTCCGCCAGCTCGAGTAGTTCGGCCCGCGCATCACGTACACCCGCGCCCGCGAAAATGGCCACCGTGCTCGCCTCGTTCACAGCGACTGCGAGCGACTCGACGTCTGCCATCGATGGAACGAGCGACGGCGTACCCGTGCGCACGAACGCGGGTGCCTCCCGGGCGACCGCCTGATCCGCAATATCACCGGGGAGCGTCACCACTGCAACTCCGGACTTGCCGACCGCGTGTTGCACCGCGGAGTGGATCACGCGCGGCGACTGCTCGGCGGTACTGATCAGTTCTGTGTACACCGAACATTCGACGAACAACCGGTCTGGGTGCGTCTCCTGGAAGAAGCTCGACCCGATCTGCACGCTCGGGATGTGTGAGGCGATGGCCAGCACCGGAGCTCCCGAGCGGTTGGCATCGTAGAGACCGTTGATCAGATGCAAATTCCCAGGGCCGCACGAACCCGCGCACACCGCCAGCTTCCCGGTCAGCTGGGCCTCGGCGGAGGCCGCGAAAGCCGCTGCCTCCTCGTGCCGAACGTGCACCCAGTCGATCCCCCCGTCTTTCGAACCGCCACTGCGTCGGACCGCGTCGACGATGGGATTGAGACTGTCGCCGACTATGCCGTAGATGCGTTCTACGCCGGCTTCGATCAGCTGCGCGACTATCTGTTCTGCAACGGTTCTGGGGCTCAACTCGATTGTTTCCTCACACTTTGGTCAGCACGAAAACGGGGATCTCCCGGTCGGTCTTGCGCTGGTAGTCCGCGTAGTCGGGATACGCCGCCACGGCGCGGTCCCACCACACTGCCTTCTCGTCACCGCTCACCTCGCGGGCAAGGTAATCGGCCTTGTCCGGACCGTCCTGGAGCTCCACCAGAGGTTCGGCTTTGACGTTGTAGTACCAGACCGGATGCTTCGGCGCGCCGCCCAGCGAGGCGACCACGGCGTACTCCCCGTCGTGTTCGACCCGCATCAACGGTGTCTTACGAAGCTTGCCGGTCTTGTTGCCCTTGGTCGTCATCAAGACAACCGGCATACCGTTGAGCGTCGTTCCCTCGGTGCCGCCGGAACGTTCGAGAAGCTCGGCCTGCTTGCGCGCCCAATCCATCGTGCTCGGTTCATATTCTCCTGTAAGTGGCATGACATCCAGTCAACACTCCTGTACCCCGCCAGCGCCAGACAAACCCTGCCCCGCGCCCGCATGTGTCCGCCCCGCGCCCGCATGTGTCCGCCCCGCGCCCGCATGAATGGACCATCACAACGGCTAGACGGTTACAAGGGACCATTCATGCCGAAAAAAGTGCGAAAAAAAGTGCGAAAAAAGAGGGGGCAGCAGAAAGTTCGGTGGACCGAATCCTGCATTACGTATACCCTGATGCGGGTAGACAGCATCGCCGAACGGAGAGATCGGATGACGTACGTAGTCCCGAGCACATCGACTCGTCAGCATCGGCGTCCGAACACGGTCGACATCGCGGGTATCGCGTGGCCGGTGTACAAGGTCGAGGCACTCGTACTCGGAATTGCGATCTTCGTCGGCACACTAGCGCTGACGACGTCGCTACAGATAGCGGTTCTCACCAGCGCCGCGACGACCGTTCTCGCCTGGTGGTCGCTACTTCTCCTCGAGCGCCGCTCACGCGACTGACCCGGCGTCGGCATTCGAAAGCGAGCCCGTTCGGACGCGAGACCGTCAGCCGGCGAGGCAGCCTGGACCGAGCAACGCTTTGAGGTCACCCATCAGCGCTGAGGTGGGAGTGACCCGCAAGCTGTCGTCGAGCTTCATGGCTGTGACCTTGTCACCGCTCACCAACCGTAGGTGCACATCCGACGTTCCCGGATGACTCATCAGCACCTTCTTGAGGGCACCGACCTTGTCCGCTGTGCACAACCGCGTCGGCAGGCTGACCGCCAGCGGTTTCGCGACGCCCACTGCCGACAGGTCCGGAACCGCAAGATCGTTCGCGATCAGTGATGTTCGGTCGTCGCGGACCGACACGCGCCCCTTCACCAGCACCACGGAGTCCTCGGTGACGTCCGCCCCGAACACCGAATAAGCCTGCGGGAAGAACAACACCTCGATTCCGCCGACGAGGTCCTCGAGCTGCGCCGACGCCCACGTCAAACCGTTCTTGTTGACGCGGCGATTCACCGAGGCCAGGATGCCGCCGATAGTGACCTGGGTGCCGTCCTTGACATCACCTTCGAGGATCGCGGGGATGTTGGTATCGGATTGCGCCGCGAGCATGTGCTCGACGCCGAGCAGCGGGTGACCCGAGACGTAGAGACCGAGCATCTCGCGCTCGAGCGCCAACCGATGCTTGGATTCCCATTCCTCTTCGGGGACGCGGACATTGAATACCGCCGAAATCGACTCGTCGGCGTCCTCACCACCGAAGAGATCGAACTGACCGATCGCCTCGGCCTTCTTCGTCCCCATCACCGAGTCGATCGCGTCGGCGTGGATGAGCATCAAGCCCTTGCGAGGATGCTCGAGCGAGTCGAACGCTCCGGACTTGATCAGCGACTCGGTGACCTTCTTGCTGCAGGCGGTCGCATCGATCTTGTTCAGGTAGTCGGAGAAGTCCGTGTACTTCGACTTCTCCTCGCGTGCCCTGATGATCGACGCCACCACATTGGTGCCCACGTTGCGGACCGCGCCCAGACCGAAGCGAATGTCCTTGCCGACCGAGGCGAAGTTGAGCTCGGATTCGTTGACGTCCGGTGGCAGAACGGTGATGCCGAGCTTGCGGCAGTCGGCCAGATAGATGGCCGACTTGTCCTTGTCGTCGCCGACGCTGGTGAGCAGACCCGCCATGTATTCGCCGGGATAGTTGGCCTTGAGGTAACCGGTCCAGTAGGACACCAACCCGTATCCAGCTGCGTGCGACTTGTTGAACGCGTAACCGGCGAACGGGAGAATCGTGTCCCACAACGCCTTGATCGCAGGTTCCGAGAAGCTGTTGGCGAGCATCCCCTCGCGGAAACCGGCGTATGCCTCCTCCAGCACCGAGAGCTTCTTCTTACCCATGGCGCGGCGCAAGATATCGGCCTGACCGAGCGAGTATCCGGCGACCTTCTGCGCGATCTGCATGATCTGCTCCTGATACACGATCAGGCCGTACGTGTCCTTCAGGATCTCGGCGAGCGGTTCCTCGAGCTCGGGGTGAATCGGCTTGACGTCTTGACGACCATTCTTGCGGTCGGCATAGTCGTTGTGCGCGTTCATGCCCATCGGCCCCGGGCGGTACAGCGCCAGAACGGCGACGATGTCCTCGAAGCCTGTGGGTTGCATCCTGCGCAGCAGGTCTCGCATAGCGCTGCCGTCGAGCTGGAACACACCGAGCGTGTCACCACGCGCCAACAATTCGTACGTCGCTGGATCGTCGAGACCGAGAGTGTCGAGATCGACCTCGATCCCCCGGTTGCTCTTGATGTTGTCGATCGCGTCACCGATGACCGTCAGGTTGCGCAGACCGAGGAAGTCCATCTTGAGCAGGCCGATCGCCTCGCACGACGGGTAGTCCCAGCCGGTGATGATCGCGCCGTCCTGGGCGCGCTTCCACACCGGAATGGCGTCGGTCAGCGGCTCCGAGGACATGATGACCGCGCAGGCGTGCACGCCGGCGTTGCGGATGAGGCCCTCGAGTCCGCGCGCGGTCTTGTAGATGGTGGCGACGTCGGGGTTCGAGTCGATGAGCGCTCGGACCTCGGTCGCTTCCTTGTACCGCTCGTTGGCCGGATCGGTGATCCCGGCCACCGAGATGTCCTTGGCCATGATCGGCGGCGGCAGAGCCTTGGTGATCTGGTCGGCGATCGCGAATCCCGGCTGCCCGAACTGGACTCGCGCCGAGTCCTTGATCGCAGCCTTGGTCTTGATGGTGCCGAACGTGATGACCTGTGCGACGCGATCGCTGCCCCACTTCTCGGTGGCGTACCGCACCATCTCGCCGCGGCGACGATCATCGAAGTCGATGTCGATATCGGGCATAGACACACGCTCGGGGTTGAGAAATCGCTCGAAGAGCAGGCCGTGCGGAAGCGGGTCGATGTTGGTGATACCCATCGCGTACGCGACGAGTGAGCCTGCTGCCGATCCACGACCCGGTCCGACGCGGATACCGACCGAACGTGCGTACGCGATGAGGTCGCCGACGACGAGGAAGTACGCGGGGAAACCCATCTCGAGAATGACGGAGATCTCATACTTGGCGCGATCACGGTATTCCTGTGGAACACCGTCGGGGAATCGCCATTCGAGGCCACGGTCGACCTCTTTGGTCAGGAAAGAACCCTGGGTGTCGCCTTCGGGGACAGGGAAGACGGGCATGCGATCGCGGTGCGCCCACACCTCGTCGTACGGCTGGACACGCTCGGCGATGAGCAGCGTGCTGTCGCACGCGCCGGGCACCTCGTCATCCCACAGCGCCCGCATCTCTGCTGCGGACTTGAGGTAGTAGCCGTCGCCGTCGAATTTGAAGCGGGTCGGGTCACTCAGGGTCTTGCCGGTCTGAATGCAGAGCAGCGCTTCGTGGTTTTCCGCTGCATCCTTGGTGACATAGTGGCAGTCGTTCGTGGCTAGAGGCGGGATCGACAGCTTCTTGCCGATGTCGATCAGCCCTTCGCGCACGCGCCGCTCGATCGACAGTCCGTGGTCCATCAGTTCGAGGAAGAAGTTCTCCGGGCCCCAGATCTCCTGCCACTTGGCTGCCGCTTCGAGGGCCTCCCGATCCTGGCCGAGACGCAGCCGCGTCTGTACCTCACCCGACGGGCACCCGGTGGTCGCGATAATTCCTTCGGCGTGCTTCGCGATGATCTCCTCGTCCATGCGCGCCCACTTGCCCAGCTGACCCTCGATCGAGGCCAGCGAGGACAGCTTGAAAAGGTTCCGTACTCCGGTTGCGTTCTCGGCGACCATCGTCATGTGCGTGTACGCGCCACTACCGGATACGTCGTCCGACTTCTGGCTGCGATCGCCCCACAACACACGCTTCTTGTTGAATCGCGACTCGGGAGCGATGTACGCCTCGATACCGATGATCGGTTTGATTCCGGCCTTCTTGGCCTCGTTGTAGAACTCGCTCGCGCCGTACATGTTGCCGTGGTCGGTCATTCCGACTGCCGTCATCTCGAGGCGCGCGGCCTCTGCGAACATAGGCGCGATCTTGGCGGCCCCGTCGAGCATCGAGTACTCGGTGTGGTTGTGCAAATGAACGAACGAGTCGGCCACGAAGGTTCTCTCCTGAAGGTCGTGCGTTGTCGAAATACGAGCCGCGAACGTACCCACTGTAAGCGGTCCGACCGACAGAATTTTCACGCTGACGGTGTGTCCTGGGAGGACGTGACAGGTGTGACGGAAGAGACCGATCCTCTGCTTCAGAACGAAATCGGCGGCGGTCCCTGCTGCTGATCGGACGCTGCTCGGTAAAACTCCCGCTCGCGCACCCCCGCGATGCCGGCGAACAGTAGCCACGGGATCGTCACGACAAGCTTGTTCAGCGTTGCGACCGCATCGTTGTAGTACTGGCGGGCGAAGGAGAGTTGGTTCTCGGTGTCCGCCAGTTGCCGCTGTAGATCGAGGAAATTGGCGGACGCCTTCAGGTCCGGATAGTTCTCGGCCACCGCGAGGACGTCGATCACGGCCTTGTCCAGCTGCGCATCGGCGGCGGCCTTCTCCCCGACCGTGCCCGATGCCGTGGCCTTCGACACGCTCGTTCGCGCTGCCGTCACCGCCTCGAGAACAGATTTCTCGTGGGCGGCATATCCCTTCACGGTCGTCACCAGATTCGGGATCAGGTCTGCCCGACGCGTGAGCTGCACATCGATGCCGCCGAGCGCTTCCTGAGCGGATACATCAGCAGATCTGAGCTTGTTGAAGCCGACGACGAACAGCGCGCCGACCGCCACTACCGCCACCACAAGAATCACCACTGCTGTCACAACCATGGAGTTACCCACCTTTCGCTGCAGATCGTTGCCGTGTCACCAGGAGCCACCACCACCACCGCCACCACCACCACCGCCACCACCCGACGAGGACGAGGACGAGGACTGCGTCGCCTCGTAGGAACTGATCGACGACGACAACGCCGAGTCGAAACTGTCGAACGAGGTCCCCGATCCGAGGAAGCCGTGCGAGGTTCCCGCGGTGACCGGATACCACGTCGGCGTCGGCGGCTCGGTGCCCGTCGCGTCGCGGAACTTCTTCGCCCATTGCTCCGCGACCCCGAAACCGACGGCATAGGGGACGAACGCGGTGTACATGTCCGCACGCGCCGAGAAGTCGAACCTGTCGACGCTGGACGGGGTGGACAGCAGGCGGCGGAATCCGCCTGTACGGGACCATACTTCGCGTCCGCGTGCCGTCCTGCGCGTTCCGGTTCCCGGACGCGTGAGCGCTCGTCCGCCGATGACGAACGCCGCGAACGGCACTCCCGCCATCGTCGGTGCCAGCCATCCGACGAAGCCGACGATCGCGAGTACGAAGGCCAGCACGACGAGGCAGGCCCCGAGGTACTCGAACTTCGAGGACACGACCAGGTGTTCGTCGCGGCCCCACGCCTTGCACTCGGCCTCGGTCAGTGCCTTGGCGGAACTCAGTGTCTTGCCGGCCGACACCGAACCGTCGGCCGAGAACCCAGCGCCGCGTCGCGTGACACCGAGGCAGGCTCCCAGTGCCACGGTGACACGATCCATGCGGCTCCAGCCAGGGCCGTCGTCGTTGCCGACTATCCGCCAATCCTCGGTGCCCTGCTGTCGGAGCGTGACGACCCCCTGCTGGGCCATGTGCAAGAACGAACTCGACAGCGTTGTCGACCCGAAGCTCTCGCTGTGGATCCAGTTCGCCTGTACCGGTCCGATCCCCTCCGGCGGCGCGTACATCACCGGGAACCCAGGTTCCGGCTCGTGCGCAGCTCGCGCCCACACCCACCCGGCAGCCAGGCCGATGAGGCCGAGCAGCCCGACCAGGGTGGCGACCGCGGGCGAGCGCCCCAGAACCTTGTCGAACGACGACGACCAGGGCAGGATGTCGCGCGCAGGTGCGGGGAGATTCATCCCGATTCGTACGGTGACCGGCTGTCGGGGATCGAGGTCCGACGCCGCAATCGTCACCACATCGGTGCCCTCTCCACCGACCGCGCAGGGCTGTGCGTTCCGGTCGTCCGCCGAACATTCGACCCGACCGGACGGAGCGGGAAGTGTCACGACTACGTTCGCCTGCCGAATCGGCATCTCCCAGCCCGGGGCGACGACGTTCCAGTAGAAGACCGACTGCGCCGAGGCCGAAGCGTCACCGACCACGGTGGCAAAATCACCTGCACCGGCCGAAGGAGGATCGATGACACCTTCGACGGTGTACGAGATCTCGTACACGTGAACACCCTGCGAAACATAGGAATTCGGGTCTCCGATCTTCGCCACGACATAGCGTTCGGCAGACTCCGTGCTGTACTCGACCGGAACGTCGCGGCCGTCCAGCGTGACCGACGACACGGTGGGGATCTGCCGAGCACCACTGTCGGTCGGGTTCGTGACGTCCCAGTATCTGAAGATGCCGTGCCTACCCGAAGGAAACTGCGCGGTGATGGTCTCCACGGCGCTCAGATGCCCGTCGACCTGAATGTCGTAGCGCGCGGAGTAGTCGACGATCGACACCGGATCGGACGCTGCCGACGACGACGCGGGTATCGACGCCACGATCACGGGCCACAGTAGACCGGCGGCGGAGAGTATCAGCAGAACCACTACCGCACCGATTCTCTTCACGTGCCCCTCCGGCAGCCGATGAACTGCAGCAACTATGCACTCCGGCGGGCCCCGGTGCCACCGGAACTGTGCAGCATTCTCAGCGCGAGGGAACGTCGCCGTCGTCGGGTAGCGGCGCGACGACATCGACGTACTCCGGGAGGAGCGGCTCCACCGCAAACTTTCCGGACACTACATCCGGTGGAAGCGCCTGCACCGCCCGCACGTCAGCCCGGTCGGCCACCTCGGTCAACTCGGCCGCAGTCCCGCGCACCACCACCGTCACCACGCACGCGCACCCGTCGAGCAGACGTTGCTGCGACACCGCGGCGATCTGCGCCTCCCGGTCCCCCACCCCGAACGATCCCTGCACCTGGCTCGCTGCACGCACGGTCGAATTCAGTACCGACCGTGCGCTGCCCGACACTCCGACGGTGAGTATCGGAGTCTGCACACGATCGAGCGGAACACGCACCAACACCTGCGAGATGCGAATCCCGTCGGCGACGGCATAGGCCTGTTCGGCAGTGAGTTCGCGATCGAACGACACCGAGCCCCATCGAGGTTCGGTGCTGTCGGTATCGCGACTCTCCTCGGCGCGGGCCAGGTAGTCGGCCACCGGCTCACCGCTGTCCGGGCCGAGCCGGTCGGTGCTCACACCCAATTGCCGCACCGGATTCAGGTGCCCGATCACGGCGAGTGCCCCGATCACGGCAGCAGCGGCAACCACGCCGCCGAGCGCACCGGAGGCTCCCCTGCTGCGCATCACGCCTTCCGGAGTACCTCGAGCGCGTGCTCCAGATCCGCGGGGTACTTGCTTTCGATTTCCACCCACCGGCCATCGGACGGGTGTGCGAATGCCAGCGATTTCGCATGCAACCACTGTCGTTCGAGGCCGAGCCTTTCCGCAAGACGCGGATCCGCCCCGTACGTCAGATCACCGCAGCACGGATGCCGCAACGCCGAAAAGTGCACGCGGATCTGGTGCGTACGTCCGGTCTCGAGGTGCACATCCAGCAGGCTCGCCGCCTGAAAAGCCTCGATGGTGTCGTAGTGAGTGACACTCTCCTTGCCATCTGCGCGCACCGCGAACTTCCAGTCGTTGCTACCGTGCCGAGCGATGGGCGCATCGATGGTTCCGCTACTCGGATCCGGGTGCCCCTGCACGAGAGCGTGATAGCGCTTCTCGATCGTCCGCTGCTTGAACGCTCGCTTGAGCAACGTGTACGCACGCTCGGAGGTCGCGACGACCATCACCCCGGACGTACCCACATCCAGACGATGCACGATCCCCTGACGCTCGTGTGCACCCGAAGTCGAGATTCGGAAACCCGCTGCAGCCAGGCCCCCGATGACGGTTGGGCCGGTCCATCCGACGCTGGCGTGTGCCGCGACACCGACGGGCTTGTCCACGGCAACGATGTCGTCGTCCGCGTAGAGAATCTCCATGCCCTCGACGGGTTCGGCTTCGATGCTCAGTTCGCGTGCTGGTTCGGGCAGTTGCACCTCGAGCCAGGTTGCCGCCGACAATCGATCGGACTTGCCTACAGCCGAGCCGTCGACGTGCACCGAGCCTTCCTCTGCCAGAGTCGCCGCGACGGTTCGCGAGAGACCGAGAAGCCGCGACACTCCCGCATCCACTCTCATGCCGTCGAGGCCGTCCGGCACCGGCATCGATCGTGATTCCCTCATTCTCGACCCGCCGACTTCGTATCGGCATCGTCCTTGGTGGACCGCACACGCTCGCCGTTGGGTTCGAACCCGAAGAGCGTCAGCACCACGAGCATGATGGCACCACACACGATCGACGAGTCGGCGACGTTGAACACCGGCCACCACCCCACCGAAACGAAGTCGACGACGTGGCCTTGCAGCGGACCCGGCGCGCGGAAGAAACGATCGATCAAGTTGCCCAGCGCGCCACCGAGAACGAGGCCGAGGCCGAGGGCCCACAGCGGCGAACGCAGTGTCCGCCCGATCCGAATGACAGCGATGACCACGCACACCGCGACGATGGTGAGAAGCCACGTCATCCCGGTTGCCATCGAGAACGCCGCCCCGGGGTTGCGTACCAGTCGAAGAGTGACGACATCGCCGATGATCTCGACGGGATTGCCCGGTTGAATCCACCGCACTGCCGCGATCTTGGTGACCAGATCCAACGCGAGGACGACGAGGGCGATCGTCACCAGCATGGAAGTTCTGAGCGGCTTCGGCGCCGCGGTAGCCACAGAAGCCGCGGCGGGCTCGCTACCGTCCGGCGGCGTTTCGACGGGCGTCGCTGATTCGTCACCGGAGTTCAGGGCAGAATCCAGGCTTTGTTCATCGGTTTCATGGCTGGTCGAATCGGTCGGGCGGTCATCACTCACACCTCTATCATGTCGCATCATCGCGATGGCGCCGCCAACAGGACCTCCGGCGGCCGGCATCGCGTGTGTTCGCGGCGGGAGCGGCATACGTAGCCTGGTGGCCGTGATCTCGATTTCCGAAACTTCGACACAGCGTCTGCGTGCGCTTGCCGCCGCCACGGCCGCGGCTCTTCTGCTGGCAGGGTGCGGTACCGCCGAGGACGATGCGCCGACGGACACCGACGTGTCCACGTCACCGTCGGCGATATCTCTTCCGGTCACCCCGGTGACGATCGAGTTGGTCGACCCTGGAGCAGAACCCCGCAGTTCCCTGACCTACGAGCCGGCCGGAGAGCAGTCGGTGGTGTTGACGACGAGCTCGACTGTCTCCCAGCAGATCGACGACCAGGCGGCACAGGACTTCTCCACCCCTGAAATCACCCTGCCGTTGACCGCCCAGGCACCGGAGTCCGACGCAGGCGGTGAGATCAGACTCCGCATCGGGACACCTATGTCCGCGGACCAGCGGCTGACCGAGGCCCTTGCCGTCGCCGAAGGATCCGAAGCGGGGCTGACGGTCACCGACACCGGCGCCGTCACCGCCCTGAGTATCTCGCCGAATGCCGACGCCGAGGATGCTGCCCGGGCCGCGATAGAACAGGCGCTCAATCAAGCCGTGTACCGTTCGATCTCTTTCCCGTCCGAGGACGTCGGAGTGGGCGCTGTCTGGACCACAGAGCAGCAGGTCGTCAGCGGGTTGACGCTCAATCAGACAACTACGGCCACGCTACGAGAGCGAGACGGCGACCGCCTGACCATCGATCTGCGCATCGATCAGACGCCCGAGTCGGCGACGCTGGAACTGCCCGACGATGCAGGCCAATTGGCGATCGATACATACACGATGTCCGGTACCGGCACGCTCGAGTTCGACCTGGGTCGATCGCTACCTGTGTCCGGCGAAGTCACCGTCGCGGGTGAGCAGCAGTACAGCGACCCCGAGGGGACGACGGTGTTGCGGCAGGACATCAGCGACACACTCCGGTGGAGCACCCCGTGAGGCGCGCACGTGCGGTCGCCCCCGCGTTTGTCTCTGCGTTCGCCTCTGTGGTCGCGGTCGCCGGTCTGGTCGCCTGTGGGTCTCCCGAAAGCGAAGCTCCGGACGCCGACACGTCCGTACCGGCCGGAGGTGGATTCGGCCCGCAGAGTGTCGCGCCGGACCCACTGCTGGGATCGACTATCACCGATCCGATAGTGCTCGAGTCGTCGATGCTGGCGGCACAGGAGCTCCCCGCCGGGTACGCAGCGATTCCCGATCCGGTCCGCGATCTCGGGCTCGATCCGGCACCCGATTACGACTCACCGGACCGATCCGGCACCGATCCCGACGAGTGCGCGAACGTGCTCGCACCGATCTCGGAACAGCGTGCGGATGCATCCTCCGATGCCGTGGTCCGCTACTCCGGGCCGAACTTCTCCTCGATCGACGAGGACGCCGCCAGTTATCTCGACGACGAAGCCGCTCAGGTGTTCGGCGCCGTGCAAGAGACGTTCGCCGGGTGCGCCACCTACACCGGTACCGACGCCGACGGTTTCGCCGTCGACTACCGACTCGAACCCCGAGATCAGGAAACGATCGGCGACGCGTCCGCGTCGGTTCGGCTCACCACGACGAGCGAGGGATTCAGCCTAGTCTCCGAAGCAGTGGTGGCCGTGGTGGACCGCACGGTGATGCAGTTGGTCGTAACCAGCCAGGAAGGCGCCGATCCCGCGGCCGTCACAGACCTGGCGAAGACCGCCGCCGAAAAGATCCGCGGCGCGAACACCGGCGTCTGACCCAGCCCGTCACAGCACAATGACCGTCACAGCACAGGCCCGTCACAGCACAATGCCGGTGTACTCGCCTCGAGTGGGAGAGCACACCGGCATCAGTGTGTGGAGACTAGGCAGCAGGCGGGCATGCGGGCGAGGTCAGCCCTGCGACCTGAACCAGACCACAAGCGTTCTCTCGCGACAACTTCCATACGCCGTCCTCGGCAACGAAAGTGAAGCTGCCCGGGTTGGCCTGACCGTTGATGGTCAAGGTCGCACCGGCGTTCAGAGTGCCGTCACCAAGATCGTCGACACTGGTGATCTCGATCTGAGCACCGTTCTGGACCGCCGCGGCAGCAACCTGGTTGATCAGCTCAGGATCCTCTTCGGCACCCTGGATCAGCAGTGCCTTCTCCTCGACCGGAACGGCCGGGTCGAGCCCGCGCAACAGTTCGCCGTTGAGCTCCTCCGCGCTGGGCACCGGCGGGTAATCGCCCGAGGGCTCGACCGGAGCGGCTTCCGAAGTCGGTGCCGCCGCCGTCGTCGTGGCGTCGGCGTCGTTGTCGCCCTCGTCCGATCCGCAAGCGGTCATCGTCAGCGCTGCGGCAATAGCGACGCCGGCAACCATGGTCTTTCGGGTGTTACGAAGCTTCAAGTGCTCTGTCCCTTCATCTGTTCTACTCGGTCACCGGTGACAACGGAGATCGTCCGATATTCGTTCGTCTCGGGCCGCTCCACTATGCCACCCGAGAACTCGGGCGTGAAGTACCAACCCTACCCGCCGGTAAGAACGGGCTACTCCAAACTACCGAGCGCATCCGCCACGACCAGCATGTCGTCCCCGTCCGCAAAGGTACGTGCCCGCCCTGGCCCAGAGGACCGAGTTTCGAATCGAACTGTCACCACGGAGTGACCTGCCCCCTGAATCCATCCGTGTCCATATTCAGGATGCCGTACATCCATGCCCGGGTGCCAGCTCGATCCGCCCTCACCGCCCTCACCGACCAAGGTGCCTTCACGATCGACATCGAGCGCCGGCGTCGCAGTAGCCTCCCCCACCGCGACGGCCTCCCCCACCGAGTTCGGGGAGTCGTACTCGAGCTCCGGAAACAACGATCCCTGCCGCACCGACGATAACCCGGCCAGACTGACTCCTACGAGGCGAACGGGTCCCAGCTCGACCGGATCGAGCACTTGACGCTGAGCCGTCGCAACGATCGTCTGCAGGTCGACGGTTGCGTAGGGAAGGGTGAGAGAACGCGTGATGACGCTCATGTCCGATTTCCGAAGTTTCAACACGATCGTTCGCGCACCGCGTCCGTCCTTGCGCAACCGCTCGTGCGCAGCCTCGGCGCTTCTGTCGACGGCGGTGCGCAACTGAGCAAGTGTGACGATGTCGTGCGCAAATGTCGTTTCCGCACTGACCTGTTTGGCCTCGCCTCGCTCGGCGACGGCGCGATCGTCGATCCCCCGCGCCAGCTTGTGCAGACTCGGCCCCACGGTAGCGCCCAGAATCGACGCCGCTTCGGACTCCGGTGTCGCGACGAATTTGCCGATCGTGTCGATTCCGAGTCGGCGCAACTTGTCCTCGGCTACGGGTCCGATACCCCACAGTGTGCGGACTGGCAGGGCTGCCATCAGCTCCGTTTGTTCCTCGGGCGTGACCACCGTGACACCGGCGGGTTTCGCGAGACCGGAGGCAATCTTCGCGATCTGCTTACCGGAACCCGCGCCGATGGAAGCGACGAGCCCGGTCTGCTCCTGAACCAGGTTGCGAAGCATCTCGCAGAATTCGGCGACCTCGGACGCCGTGGCACCGACCAGTTCCGGTGGCTCCCCGAATGCCTCGTCCATGGACAACTGTTCGAGTACAGGCATCCTGCCGCGCAGGCCCTCGAACACTCGACGGCTGAGCGCTTGATAGAGGGCACCCCGCGGCGGGAGCACCACAGCCGAGGCGCCCACCAGCCTGCGCGCCTGATGCATGGGCATCGCCGAGCGCGCGCCGAACACCCGCGCCTCGTAGCTGCATCCGGCGACGACACCGCGGCCCCCGGCGCCGCCCACCAACACCGGCCGTCCCCTCAGCGTGGGACGGGTCAACTGCTCCACGGACGCGAAGAACGCGTCCATGTCGAGGTGCAGCACCCATCGCCTACCGCGGGATTCGGTCACGATCGAAAAATACTCTTCGCCGCGATCATGCGGTGCCGGTGTCGTTCTCGGCCGCGTCGAGGTGGAAGTCGAGCACTTCGGCGGCCCGGCGCGGCGACGGGTCCGCCCACATCTCCGCGTACACGTCGTTGGCGGCCAGCGACCTCACCTCGGCCCTGTCGATATACAGCGTGCCGTCCAGGTGATCGGTTTCGTGCGCGACGATGCGCGCCGGCCAACCCTCGATGGTCTCGTCGATTCGACCACCGTCGAGGTCCTGGCAGCGCAGCCGGACGACTGCGCTGCGCGAGACCACGGCCTGGTACCCGGGAACGCTGAGACATCCCTCGTAGAAGGATCGGCGCCCTGCACCGATGTGGGTGTACTGCGGATCGACCAAGACCCGAAACGGCAGCGGAGTGCGCTCACGTTCGCGTGCTACTTCCTCGGCCACCTCGTACGTATCCTCGATCACCGCCAGCCGCAACGGGATTCCGATCTGAGGGGCGGCCAATCCGACGCCGGGCGCGTCGTGCATCGTCGCGCGCATCACCTCGACGAGTCGTTCCAGAGTGCGCTGTTCGAGCTGATCGACGCGCCCGACCGCCGGCGTCCGCAACACGGGTTCACCGACCGGGACGATCGGCACAACTCCGTCACGAGCCTCCGAGAGAAGCTTGCGGACGGTCTCCTCCAGCGGCCGGCGCAACGTCACTTCGCCCGCGTGATCCGAGCGCGCACGCCCTCCCCCAGGTCCAGCGCACCGGAGCCGGCAACGCCGCCCTCGGTGACATCACCGTCGACCAGAGTCAGGGCGAGGACTTCGCCCGAAATGAGGCCACGATGGGTGTCGAGCCACGTCCGCCGGTTCTCGGGCACCTCGATGACGATGTCGATCCGGTCGGACACGTCCAGGCCCATGCTCCGGCGGGCGTCCTGAAGCTCGCGGATACGGTCCTTCGCCCACCCTTCGGCTTCCAGCTCCTCGGTGATCCGCGAATCGAGCACCACCAGTCCTGCATTTCCGGGCAACGCAGCAGTCGAATCAGGCTCGGCCGCAACAAGTTTGCGGGTGTACTCGGCGGGCAGCAATTCGATGCCCGCAGCGTGGACGACGCCCACAGCATCCTCGTTCCAGTCACCCGCCTTGACTGCCTTGATCACCTTCTGCACGTCCTTGCCGATTCGAGGACCGGCAGCACGAGCGTTGACGACGAGCTCGAACTTCCCGTGAACCGCTACATCCTCGGTGAGATCGACCTTCTTGACGTTGACCTCGTCCGCGATGATGTCGGCGTACGGACGCAGACGTTCCGCATCCTCCGCAGCGACGGTGACCTCGGGCAACGGCAGTCGCACTCGAAGGTTCTGCGCCTTGCGCAGACCCAGCACCGTCGAGCACACCGTCCGCACCTCGTCCATCGCACTGACGAGTTCGGGATCCGACGGCAGATCCGTGCTCGACGGCCAATCCGTCAGATGCACCGATCGTCCGCCGGTCAAGCCGCGCCAAACGACTTCGCTGACCAGTGGCAGCATCGGAGCGGAGATGCGGGTCAGCACTTCGAGCACCGTGTGCAGAGTGTCGATGGCGTCGGCGTCCTCGGCCCAGAACCGCGAACGAGACCGTCGGACATACCAATTGGTGAGCGCGTCACAGAACGTCCGCAGCTCGTCGCACGCGCCGGCGATGTCCGTCTTCTCGAGCGCCTCGGTGATGGCGTCGCGAGTTGCAGCAAGCTTGGCGAGCACGTACCGGTCGAGCACGTTCGGCGAGTCGGTTCGCCACTGCCCCGGTTTGCCGGCGTAGAGCTGCAGAAAGCTCCAGGCGTTCCAGATGGGCAACAACGCCTGACGCACGCCCTCACGGATACCCTGCTCGGTCACGATGAGGTTTCCGCCGCGAAGAATCGGCGAGGACATGAGGAACCAGCGCATCGCATCACTGCCGTCTCGGTCGAACACCTCCTTCACATCCGGGTAGTTGCCCTTGGACTTGCTCATCTTCTGGCCGTCTTCGCCCAGCACGATGCCGTGCGCGGCAACCGTCTTGAACGCGGGACGGTCGAACAGCGCAGTCGCCAGCACATGCAGCGTGTAGAACCAACCGCGCGTCTGACCGTTGTACTCGACGATGAAATCGCCCGGATTGTGACCGTGTCGATCCCCCGTCGCTTCACTCGCCCCGTTGAACCATTCTTCGTTCTCGAACGGGAAATGCACCTGGGCATACGGCATGGACCCGGACTCGAACCAGCAGTCGAGAACCTCGGGTACGCGCCGCATCGTCGACTTGCCGGTCGGATCGTCCGGGTTGGGCCGGGTCAGATCGTCGATGTACGGACGATGCAGGTCATCCGGGCGCACACCGAAGTCGCGTTCGAGTTCGTCGAGGCTGCCGTACACGTCGAGTCGCGGGTACTCGGGATCATCGGATACCCACACCGGGATCGGGCTGCCCCAGTATCGGTTTCGACTGATATTCCAGTCACGCGCACCTTCGAGCCACTTGCCGAACTGTCCGTCCTTGATGTGCTCGGGAACCCAGGTGATCTCCTGGTTGAGTTCCACCATCCGGTCGCGGAACTTCGTGACAGCAACGAACCACGAGGGCACAGCCATGTAGATCAGCGGCTCACCGCTCCGCCAGCTGTGCGGATACGAGTGCTCGATGGTCTCGTGACGCAGCAGTCGACCCGCCGCCTTCAGGTCCTTGATGATGACGGGATTGGCGTCGAAGACCATCAAGCCCTCGTACGGCGGCACCAGAGAAGTGAACTTCCCGCCCGGATCGAGCGGCTGTACCACCTCGATGCCGTGCGCCGTTGCCACGTCCATGTCCTCCTCGCCGAACGCCGGCGCGAGGTGCACGATCCCGGTTCCGGAATCGGTGGTGACGTAGTCGGCTTGGAGGACCCGGTGGGCATTTTCGTGACCGAGGAAGAAGTCGAACGGAGGTGTGTACGTGAGGCCGACGAGCTCGGCACCGGTGTGCTCGGACAGCAGCTCCGGTTCCTCACCGAGCTCGCGCGCGTAGTGCGCGAGCCGCTCAGCAGCTAAGACGTAACGTTCGCCGTCGCTTCCGCGCACCTGGAGGTAGCGGATCTCGGGGTGAACCGCGATCGCCAGGTTCGATGGGAGAGTCCAGGGAGTGGTGGTCCAGATGAGCGCCGATGCACCATCGAGCGGCGATCCCGGCGCAGACAGCGGCATCGTGACGGTGACGGCAGGATCCTGACGCATCTTGTACGCGTCGTCGAGACGTGTCTCCTGGTTGGAAAGCGGAGTTTGCTCGTACCAGCTGTACGGAAGAACCCGGTAGCCCTGGTAGATCAGACCCTTGTCGTACAACGACTTGAAGGCCCACATGACGGACTCCATGAAGTCGACGTCGAGAGTCTTGTAGTCGTTGTCGAAATCGACCCACCGGGCCTGACGGGTGACGTAGTCGCGCCATTCGTCCGTGTACTGCAACACGGACTGCTTGCAGTAGGCATTGAACTTGGCGAGACCCATCTCGTCGATCTCGGACTTGTCCTTGATGCCGAGCTGCTTCTCCGCTTCGAGTTCGGCGGGCAAGCCATGGCAGTCCCACCCGAACCGCCGTTCGACCTTCTTGCCGCGCATGGTCTGAAACCGCGGGATGAGGTCCTTGACGTATCCGGTCAGTAGGTGACCGTAGTGCGGGAGGCCGTTGGCGAAAGGCGGACCGTCGTAGAAGACGAACTCCTCGGCATCAGCGCGGTTGTCGATACTCGCTTGGAACGTCTCGTCGTCCGCCCACGCTCGAAGCACTTTCTGCTCCAACTCGGGGAACGACACGCTGCCGGCCTTGGTGCCCGAGATGTCGACACGTGGGTACCGGTCTCCGACGGGAAAAGCCGCAGTCTCCTGGAACTGAGCGCCGGCCTGGGACTGTGCGTCTTGTTGGGACATGATGCTCGCTTCCGTGCCGTCCGATCCGCATGCGAATCGGCGATGTCGTTCGGCACGGGGACGATGACCGACGTGTGGACGTCAGTACCGCGGTACCACCCCGTTTGCGGCAGGTTCATCGATCGATGAACCTGCCGCCACTCGCACAGGCTGTGACGGGCCGACCCGTTCGGTTCTACTGAGCCCCACAGAAAAGGGGCCGTTCTTCCGAAGACTCCCCGGTGATGGCCGGATCAACGCCTGAAAAGCTCTTTGCGTCGATAGTACGACGCGCCCCCCGTTCTACTGCTCAGGAGGGTTGCTACGCCCGGTCAGTGCGCCGACCAGTAACAGCACAGCGCCGACGATACAGACCGCGATACATGCCCACGCCCATACTACGGAACCGGTAGTCAACGCGACCACCAGCAACGCAAAGCCGATTCCGGCCGCACACAAGGTCAGAACCAGCACAGCATTCCTCGCTCCGGACGAGCCTCACGGCTGTCGTCGGATCCAGGACGGGCCGTCACGCGCCGAGCCAGGAACAGACGAGAGTCAGTTGTTTCCCTTGGCATAGGACTGGCTGTATCCGGACGACTGATTGTCCTGGTTGAAGCTGTCGGAACCATTGTCCACCGGGAGTGCCGACGAACGGTTCTCGAGCTCCTCGAGCTGCGACTCCAGGTAGGACTTGAGCCGAACACGGTACTCGCGCTCGAACGTCTTGAGCTGCTCGATACGACCCTCGAGGACCGAACGCTGCTCGTTGATCGTCGCCATGATTTCGGTGTGCTTACGCTCGGCATCGGCCTGCAGGGCATCTGCCTTTTCCTTGGCCTGGCGCAGCTGCGTCTCGGAACGGGTCTGCGCGTCCGTGACGAGCGACTCGGACTTCTGACGGGCGTCGGAGACCATCGCTTCGGAGCGCGTCCGAGCATCCGTGACCAGACGCTCCGCGTTGGTGCGCGCATTTCCGAGCAACTGCTCGGACTCGGTCTTGGCGTCGCTGGTGAGGCGGTCGGCCATTTCCTGGGCGAGGCCGAGGATCTTCGCAGCCTGCATGTTGGAGTCGCCACTCTGCGCCGCGGCAACCGGAGCTGCGGCAGGGGCGACCACGGGAGCAGGCTTCGGTGGCTCGACGGGACGCGCAGGCTCGGGGGCCTTCGACTGGACCGGCGCGGACTGCGCTGCGCTGCCCCTGGAACTCTTGGCATCAGCCAGTTCCTGGTCGAGCTCTCCCACGCGCTGGCGCAGGTCGGCGTTCTCTTCGATGAGTCGCGACAACTCTTGCTCGACGAGGTCGAGGAAAGCATCTACCTCGTCTTCGTTGTAGCCACGCTTACCGATAGGCGGCTTGCTGAACGCGACATTGTGCACATCGGCTGGAGTCAGCGGCATGGAAGGATCCCTTCACGCGTCTTGAGGCGGTAGAGCAAGCATTCAGTTTTATCCCATTCCGCACTAGCCGGAACAATCAAACTGTAACTGGCGTCCATTCTGTCACATCGGTCGCGCTGGTCGCGCGCGCCCGACGAAGTCTTACTGCGATAGTGCGATATTCACGACGCCAATGTCCGCACGATCGTCATGAGAATGAACACTCCGAACAGCAGCACCATGATCGAAAGATCCAGCCGAACACCGCCCAGATTGACCGGCGGAATCAGTCGGCGCAGGAGTTTCACCGGCGGATCCGTCACAGTGAAAATCGCTTCGAGAACGATCACCACGAAGCCGGAAGGCTGCCAGTCACGCGCAAACGACCTGATGAATTCGATGATGATGCGGCCGATGAGAAGCAGCCAGAATATGAAAAGTATGAAGTAGACAACCGCGAACAAGGCCACACGTCATACTCTGCCCGAAAACAACGGCTCGATCAAAGCGAGCAGGTCAGACGGTCATGCTGAGAGGAGCGGAGCGCTCTACTGGCTGTAGAAGCCCGTCTCGGCGATACGCCGACGTTCCTGGGGCGAGACGTCGATATCCGCGGGAGAGAGCAGGAAAACCTTGGTTGCGACCTTGTCGAACGATCCCCTGAGCGCAAACGCGAGACCCGCTGCGAAATCCACCAGACGCTTGGCGTCGGCGTTGCTCATCTCGACGAGGTCCATGATGACCGGCGTGCCGTCACGGAAACGTTCGCCGATGGTCCGCGCCTCGCTGTAGTCACGCGGGCGCAGGGTGGTGATCTTCGACAGAGCGCTGCCGTCGTCGGTGACCGGGCTTCGGCGCGACTCGGCGCGCACCATCGAATCACTACGCAGGCTCCGCTCCGGATCCATGCGCGTGTCCACGGCGAGGTTCCCACGGGTGGCCGCACCGCGCCCTCCGCCCGATGTCGAGCGCGAGGTTCGGCCGATCGGCGCAAGCGTCGGCGCAGATCGAGGCGCCTCGTAGTCGTCGTACTCGCCATCGACGTCGTCGAGGTCGTCACGGGTCGGCCGACGGGAGGAGAACGACGGCTTGACGAATTCACGATCACGCCGGTCGTCGAGATCGCCGTACGGATCGCGGCCACGCGAGGATCGATGAGAGTCCGGTTCGTCGAGGTAGTCGTCTTCGTAGTCCGCGAGCGGAACCATGCCGAAGTACGCCTTGAACTTGTGCAGGGTGCTCATCGATCTTGCCTTCCGTGGCGGGTGTCAACGTGGCCTGAGTGTCAGCAACACTGCCACTCGTCGAGCGCTGTGTCAGTTGTTACTGATGTGGTTTTCGGCCTGTACTGGCGAGGTTATCGGCCGTGAACCGAGTATTGCGGTACCGACACGCACGCACGTCGATCCGTGTCGCACTGCAGCTTCGAGATCGGAGGTCATGCCGGCCGACAACTCACTCGCACCGGGGTGCTGCGTCAACAATCGCTGATGCAGCTCGGCCAAATCCGCGAAAGCGGCGTCGGGATCGGCCTCGATCGGCGGCACTGCCATCAACCCGGACAATCTCAGGTTTGCTGCCGAGGCCACGCGGTCGGTCAACTCGTCGAGATCCCCGCGCTCGACTCCCCCACGATGAACATCTCCGTCGAGACTCACCTGCACCAGCACGTCCAGAGGTGCTGACCTGTCGCCGTCGCCGATCGCCTTGCCGACCGCTTTCGCCAGCGCGTCCACAAGTCGCGCACTGTCGACGGAATGAATCGACGTAGCCCAGCGGGCGACCGACCTTGCCTTATTGCGTTGCAGGTGACCGATCATGTGCCATCGGGCCGGTGCGGTGGCGAATACCTCGGCCAGCTCGTCCGCTTTCGCCGACGCTTCCTGTTCGCGGGATTCGCCGAACTCTCGGCAACCGAGCTCCCAGAGAATCTCGACATCGCTGGCGGGAAAGAACTTCGTCACCGGAAGCAGTCGGACTTCGTTGCTGCCGCGACCAGCCGACGTGCACGCTGCGCGCAGTCGCGCGCGGACGGACTCCAGCGCGGTCTCGATCTGGTGCGACCTGTCCGAGGGTGTAGTCATGAGCCCAGTCAAGCAGGTCCACTTTCCATCCAGATGACGCTCGCCATTCGGCCGGTCGGGGCGGATCGTCGATGACTGAACAGCGTGCGATCCTCGATGGTGCAGCGCGGATCCATGGCGACACCAGCGATTCCCGCATCGAGAAGTTGCTTCCTGATCCCCGCTCGAATATCGAGGCCAGGGGTCTTCCTGACGGTTGTGGTGGCGCTACCGGGCAGGTGGCGTTCGACATCGGCCTGCATCGCGGCGGGCACCTCGTACTGACGCCCACTCGCCGCCGGTCCCATGAAGGCCCCGATACGGCTCAGTTCGGCGCCCTGCTCCACCATGGCGTCGAGAACCCGGGTGACGATGCCGATACGTGCCCCGACTCGGCCGGCGTGCACGGCAGCGATGACTCCCGCATCCTCGTCGGACAGCAGCAGAGGTACGCAATCTGCCGTAAGCACGACCAACCCCAAGTTCCGTGTGGTGGTCACCACCGCGTCGGTGACGGGGATCGGATCCGACTGAGGGCCGTCCACCACGGTCACCGACCGGCCATGGACCTGTTCCATCCACACCAGACGGTCGGCGCCGAGACCTAGCTCACGACCCAGTCGGGCACGGTTGGCGGCGACCGCCGACGGTTCGTCTCCGACGTGGTCGCCGAGATTGAAACTGTCGAACGGCGGGGCCGACACACCCCCCGCACGGGAGGTGGTGACCCGACGAATCCTGAATGACTCTTGCGGCACCGTGGATCTACCGACGCATGAACGATGGCACGTCCACGTCGTCTTCACCGTCGTCGTCGGCAACCGGGACGCGGCGGCCCGAACCGGACTGACTGCTCGACCCGCCATTGGAACTGGAGGACGGTAGAGGCGGAAGCGTACTGCCGTTTCCACCTCCGACGGAGTCACGGAAGACCGCGCCCGACTCGACCGGTTCGGACGAACGCGAGGAGGCCACCTCGCCGGAGCGCGCCGAGCCGATCGGACTGCGAGTGGACGATGTGGACGCTTCGACGGGTCGGCGAGTAGGTGTGCCCCCGTCGAATCCGGCGGCAATGACGGTCACTCGCACTTCGTCGCCGAGCGAATCGTCGATGACGGTTCCGAAGATGATGTTCGCATCGATGTGCGCAGCTTCCTGCACCAGCGAGGCCGCCTCGTTGATCTCGAACAGTCCGAGATCGGAGCCGCCGGCTATGGACAGGAGTACTCCACGGGCCCCTTCCATCGAGGCTTCGAGGAGTGGTGAGTTGATCGCCGATTCAGCGGCCTTGATGGCCCGGCCTTCCCCACGCGAGGAGCCGATGCCCATCAGGGCGCTGCCGGCGCCCGACATCACGCCCTTCACGTCTGCGAAGTCGACGTTGATCAGACCCGGGGTGGTGATGAGATCGGTGATGCCCTGCACGCCGTTGAGAAGAACCTCGTCCGCGCTGCGGAAAGCATCCATCAAGCTGACCGCTGCGTCACCGAGCTGCAGGAGGCGATCGTTGGGGATCACGATGAGTGTGTCGCAGGATTCGCGAAGTTGCTGGATGCCGGTATCAGCCTGTCCGCCACGTCGTTTGCCCTCGAACGAGAACGGCCGCGTGACGACGCCGACGGTCAGTGCACCGAGCTTGCGGGCGATGTTGGCCACCACTGGCGCACCACCCGTGCCCGTGCCGCCACCTTCACCTGCGGTGACGAAGACCATGTCGGCACCTTTGAGCACCTCTTCGATCTCGTCTTTGTGGTCGTCGGCCGCTCTCCTGCCGACCTCGGGGTCGGCGCCGGCGCCGAGCCCACGTGTGAGTTCTCGACCGACGTCCAGCTTGACGTCGGCGTCACTCATCAGCAGTGCCTGGGCGTCGGTGTTGACCGCGATGAACTCGACTCCCTTGAGTCCCTGTTCGATCATGCGGTTGACCGCGTTAACGCCGCCGCCGCCGATGCCGACGACCTTGATTACGGCGAGGTAGTTGTGCGGGGGCGTCATTGGCTCTCGCCTTCCGTGGTTGTGTTCTGATGTCCCGAGCCTCGAGCCAAACCCTCAACCTAAACCACAGGCTCAGAGTTATGTCAAGTACTCGACGTTCGGAACGCTATTCACCGGGACCTCGATCCGCCACTAGGCGCGCCGAGGACACGGAAACAATTTCAGAAGTTGCATCACCGGCCGATGCCGATCCGGTGAAAAGTGCTACTTGGTGGTGGGGAGATCCGGACTCGACACGTCGATGATCTGTCCCGGCTGCGACAGCAGGGCAAGAGCGACAGCGGATTTGCGTTCCGCCTTGCTCCCATCCCCCCAGATGACAGTGCGTCCGTCGTTCAGCAAAAGAGACACGTCCGAAACGGAACTCGCACGCACTTCCACGACCAGAGCGCGCAACGCCGGTGACATCGAGTCGAGTATCGCCAACGCGACCTCGGTCGAACCGTCGCCGACGCCGGGGCTCTCGGTCACCAACCGCGGCAGGCCCGGCGGCGGCGGAGCAATCGCGAAATCGACTGCACTGGAATCCAACAGGTGCGTGCCGTCCGATTGATCGACGAAGACGACGGGAACGCGTTCGGTGACGGTGACCTTGACCGTCGAGGGGTAGACCCGCTGTACACGCACCGATGCCAGTGCGGGGATCGTTGCGACCCGCTGCGCCGCCGCACCGGCGTCGACGCGGACGAGCCTCTCCCCCAGCGTCACTCCGAGCTCGGCAATCACCTGCTCCTCGGCTACCGACTCGGCGCCGTTCACTTCGATCGCCCGGACCGAGAGCAGTGGGGTGAAATAGACCGCGGCCACACCCCCCGAAACGAGGGCGAGCACGGCGACCGCAATCATCACAGCCTTGCGCCGAGACCGCGATACGCGGCGACGTTCCTCATCACGGGCCCGACGCCGATCATCGCGCTCCGAGGGTTCCGAACCAGGGACTGTCGAGGCGTCCGTGCTCGGACGTCCCGACCGCTCCCGCCTGGACGTCACGTCGTGGCCCGGCCGGTCCCGTTCCCGAAATCGGTCTTGGACCGAAGTGCGTCGAGAATCGGACCGGCGAGCATCGTGACGTCACCCGCCCCCATCGTGATCACCACGTCCCCGGGTGCGCTCAGGGCTGCGACTTGCTTGGCTACGAGCGAGAGATCGGGTTGATAGTTGACAGGCTTCGTCACCGCCGATGCCACCAATGCACCGGTCACGCCGGGCAGCGGTTCCTCGCGCGCGCCGAACACGTCCAGCACGACCACCTCGTCGGCGATGCTCAGCGCCTCGCCGAACTCGTCCGCGAACGTTTCGGTTCGTGAGTACAAGTGCGGCTGAAACACCACGACTACTTTGCCGCGGGGCGCGGAATCCGGTACGTCCTTTCCAACGCCGGCGACGAGTTGCTGGGCGGCGTTCAGGACGGCACGCACTTCGGTCGGGTGGTGGGCGTAATCGTCGAACACCCGCACACCGTGCTCGCGTCCGCGCAGCTGGAACCGACGGTGCACGCCGCCGAATCCGGCCAGTCCAGCCAGCATGTGCGACGGCTCGGCACCGGCCTGGATGCCGGCGGTGAACGCGGCCAGGGCGTTGAGCGCGGTGTGCCGCCCGGGGACGCCGAGCCGCAACGTTCGCGGCGCGTCCTCTCCCTGAATCATCAGCTGCGCTACCCCGCCGACGTCCTCTGGCTCCCATTGCAGCAACCGAACGGCCATCTCGACGTCACCGGTCTCGGTGTCGGCCGATCCGTAACCGAGAACTCGTACACCGGGTAGCGCACGCGCCTGCACTCGATGCGCCAGTGCTGCTGAGCCCGGGTCGTCCATGCAGGCGACCAGCACGCCGCCGGGACCGAGCAGAGCGACGAAGTCGTCGAAAACCTGAACATAGGCCTCGGTGGTGCCGAAGTAATCGAGATGGTCGGCTTCGATGTTCGTCACGATCACGACGTTCGGTGTGTATTGGAGCAGCGAACCGTCACTCTCGTCGGCCTCGGCGACGAAAACCTCGCCGCTGCCGTGATGCGCGTTGGTGCCGGCCTCGTTGAGCTCACCGCCTACCGCGAACGACGGATCGAAACCGCAGTGCTGCAACGCGACGATCAGCATGGACGTGGTGGACGTCTTGCCGTGCGTACCGGAAACCAGCAGGGTGCGGTAGCCCTCCATCAGCGAAGACAGCACTGTTGGCCGTAGCACCACGGGTATGCCGCGCCGACGCGCCTCGACCAACTCGGGGTTGGTCTTCGGTATCGCCGCGTGGGTCGTGACGACCACCGTCGGGCCGCCGGGGAGAAGATCGAGCGCAGATGCATCGTGTCCCACCCGCACTTGCGCACCTCTGGCCCGCAGCGCGAGCACCGCCCTGCTGTCCTTGGCATCGGATCCGGAAACCTGGCCCCCACGGGCGAGCAGGATGCGCGCGATGCCGGACATCCCGGCACCACCGATGCCTACCATGTGCACCCGCGTCAGCTCTGCGGGAAGCTCGGACATGTCCGTCCCTTCACTTGTCACTTCGACTCACTCGTCACTGCGCCAGGGCCTCGCTTCTGTGTCTCGACGCCACATCGAGCACGATGCGCGCGACGGTCGTGGCTGCGTCACGATGACCTGCACTCGATGCTCCAGCGGACATCCGTGTCAGCGCCGCCGAGTCGGTGATCAACTCGACGATCTTCTCCGCCACATAGCGTGAGGTCAACGCACTGTCCGCGAGAAGTATGCCGCCTCCGGACTCGACGATCGGCCGGGCGTTGAGTTCCTGCTCGCCGTTTCCGTGTGGAAGAGGAACATAGATCGCGGGCAGACCGGTCGCCGAGACCTCGGCGACCGTCATCGCACCCGATCGACAGATCGCCAAGTCTGCGGCGGCGTACGCCAGGTCCATACGAGTCAGGTAGGGGACGGCAACGTACCGCGCGGCGGGCCTGCCATCGACAACGGCGGATTCGTTCACCGCGACGTCCACGGTGTTCTTCGGGCCGTGTGCGTGCAGAACGGAGATGCCGGCCTCGGCGAGCTCCGTAGCTGCGCCTGCGACGGCTTCGTTGAGTGACCTCGCACCCTGCGAGCCCCCGAAGACGAGCAGTACCGGTCCGTGAGACGGAAGGCCGAAATGCTCGCGCGCCTGTTCGCGGGTTGCGGCGCGATCCAGTCCGGTGATGGTGGGGCGCACCGGAATGCCGACGATCTCCGCCTCGTCGGAACCGCGGGCCTTGACCCCGCTACCCGGGACTGCTGCCAGGACGCGCCGAGCCAGCCGCGCGCCGACTTTGTTGGCGATTCCTGCGCTGGCATTCGCCTCGTGGACCACGATGGGAACTGCTCGCCGGCGACCCAGACCGCCGCGTGCAGCCAGATAGGCGGGTAGGGCAACGTAACCACCGAAGCCGACCAGCACATCCGCGTCGGTAGCGTCGAGCACGGCCCTGGTCCGCCGCACGGACCGGACGACCCGAGCGGGCAACCGCAGCAGATCCAGCGTGGGCTTGCGGGGCAGCGGTACCGGAGGTATCAGTTCGAGGCGGTATCCACGAGCAGGGACCAGCGTCGTTTCGAGGCCACGCTGGGTACCGAGTGCGGTGATACGCACGTCGGCATCGAGCGCACGGAGAGCGTCGGCTACAGCCATCGCGGGTTCGATGTGCCCGGCGGTGCCGCCACCTGCCAGGACGACCGACAACGGTTCAGTTGGAGCATTCACCCTCGATATCCTCGCCCATCGGGGTGCCTGCGCCCATTGGCGGGTTGCCCGCGGCCGCGAACACCGGGGTCCGCGCGCCTTCGACCTGGGACGGGCTGACGCTCTCTGCCCGCTCTGCCACCGACTTCGGCCATATCGCGACCACCGCGTGGTCGCGGTGCTGCCTCTCGCGCTTCGGATCGGCGGCGTTCGGCGGCCCCGAGAGCGGGGCGCGTCGAGCGAGAGCGGGCCGCGGCTGCCCGCAGTGGTGAGTAGGAGGCGGGCATCGGCAGGCGTAGCACCCGGTCGAGTCGAGACTGGTGGCCCGCATGCAGCGCCGCGATTGCCTCGGGCTCGTGCCGCGCAGCATTGGCGATCACTCCGAACATGAGCAGTGTGATCGCCGTAGACGATCCACCGTAGGACACCAGCGGGAGCTGCAGTCCGGTGACCGGCAGTAGTCCGACGACATACCCGATGTTGATCATTGCCTGTGCGAAAATCCATGTCGTTGCGCCGGCCGCGAGAAGGCGCAGGAATGGATCGACCGAACGCGCCGCGATACGCAGACCGGTGTAGACGAAGAGGGCGAACAGACCGAGCACGGCCATACAACCGATGAAGCCGAGTTCCTCGCCGATTATCGCGAAGATGAAGTCGTTGTGCGCGTTGGGTAGATAGCTCCATTTGGCCCGGCTCTGGCCAGGTCCGACGCCGAACAATCCACCGTCCGCGAGGGAGAACCTGGCCTGATTGGACTGGTATCCAAGTCCCTGTGGATCGTCTCCGGGGTTGAGCCATGCCTTGATTCGGTTCGATCGATACCCGGCCGTGAAGGCCAACACCGTTGCGGCAGCGAGACCACCTCCGACCAGGATTGCGAACAACCGAGCTTGGAGGCCAGCGAACCAAAGCAACGCAACCAGAATGATCCCGATGGCGATCGCGGTGCTCAGGTTGGGCTGCAGGACGATCAGTCCGGCCATGAGCAGCGCGGCCGGGACGAGTGGAATCAGCAGCGATTTCAGACTGGCGTGCTCGCTGCGCCGCGAGGCCAACAGGTGTGCGCCCCACAGGACGAGTGTCACCTTCGCCAGCTCGGAAGGCTGGAACGAGACTCCGGCGACGTTGAACCAGCGACGAGCGCCGTCCGCACCCTCGGAGCCGACGCCAGGAATCAGCACCATCATCAGCATCACGACGGACATGCAGAACAGCGGGAAAGACAGTTTGCGCAGCATGCGAACCGACATCCGCAGCGCGATGTAGAAGCCGACTACGCCGAGACAGACACCGATCAACTGCTGTGTGAAGAGCGAGTACGCGGAGCCGTCCGCCGCGTAGGCCTCGGGGGCCGAGGACGAGAGAACCATGACCAGCCCGAGGATCGTCAGCAAGGCTGCGACGGTCACGATCAGGTGAAACGATGCCAGCGGCCGTTCCAGCCACAGGCCGATTCTGGTGCGCGGCGAAGGTGACTTCCGCTCGCCGGTCCCTTTCACGAGGAGTGCCCGCCGGCGCGCCCGATCTCGGCGCCGTCGAGCGCGAGGACCGCCTCGGCGAAGCTTCGGCCTCGGTGCCCGTAATCGACGAACATGTCCAGGGACGCTGCGGCGGGCGCGAGAAGCACGGTATCTCCCGGCTGTGCGCGAGACGCGGCCTCTCGCACGACGGCTCGCATCACTACATCCGCATCTTCCGCCACATGAGTCACACCCGTATCGTCTCCCGGCGGGAACGTCACGACCGGAACATTCGGCGCGTGTCGCGCCAAAGCCTCCGCGATCTGCGCCCCGTCCCGCCCGATCACCACGGCAGCTACGAGCCGCGGGGCGATCTCGGCGACGAGTTCGTCGACGGACGCGCCCTTCAACAGTCCTCCTGCTATCCAGACGACCCGTTCGTAAGCGAGCAGCGACGACCGCGCCGCATGCGGATTCGTGGCCTTGGAGTCGTCGACGAACGTCACCGCGGCAACCGTTGCGACCACCGCGGCGCGGTGCGGGCCCACGCTGTACGTCTGTAGTCCGGTGGCGACATGCTCGGCGGAGATCCCGATGGAACGGGCGAGTGCGGCAGCGGCGAGCGCGTCCATGAACCCGGCCGGGCCCTGAGGCACGATCTCATCTGTGTGCAGCAGTCGCTGCGCAGCACCGAACGCGTCGTCGATCAGGTATCCGTCGCGTATTCCCAGTTCTTCGCGGCTCGGCTCCGCCAGGCGAAAGCCGACGACCTTATTCGCCGGCGACGTCCTCGCCAACGCGGCTGCTCGGGCATCGTCGAGACCGACAACCGCGACAGCCCCGGTCAGCGCGCGAGCTTTCGACAAGGTGTAGCCGTCCATTCCGCCGTGCCAGTCCAGATGATCCTCAGCGATGTTGAGAACGACCCCCGCATCCGGTTTCACCGAAGGCGCCCAGAACAGTTGGAAGGAGGAGAGTTCCACCGCAAGCACCGTCGGGTGCGGCGTGGCGCGCAGTGCGTCCAGGATGGGAAGACCGATGTTGCCGCACGCGGCACTGGGCAGACCTGCGGACGACAGGATCGACGCGAGCATCGATGTCGTCGTTGTCTTTCCGTTGGTTCCGGTCACCACCAACCATTTCGCCGGTGGCCCGTAGATAGCCGCGCGGTCGACCCTCCAGGCCAGCTCGACATCACCCCAGATCGGTATCCCGCGCTGCGCGGCTGCGGCGAGCATGGGCGCGTCAGGCCGAAATCCGGGACTGGTCACCACCAGTGCGATCCGGTCGAGCATCGCTTCGTCGGCGAGGAGCTCATCCTGGCGCACTCCCGCCGCACCGACCGAGCGCGCGGCTTCGATCGCATCCGGGTCGGAGTCGGTGACCACGACCTCGGCGCCGAGCTCGCGCAGCGGCACCACTGCCGCGAGGCCCGATATCCGCCCGCCGGCCACGAGGACGGTCTCACCCTTCAACCAGTCCAGACCCTCGGACACAGCCTCTTCGGACACAGCATCTTCGGACACAGCGGCCTAGCCGCCGACCGCGGCGAGATACTCGCTGTAGAACAGCGCGAGACCCACCGCCGACGCGATTGCGGCCAACAACCAGAATCGAATTATCACCGTGGTTTCTGCCCAGCCACCGAGTTCGAAGTGGTGATGGAACGGAGCCATCCGGAAGACACGACGCCTGCTGGTTCGGAATACCGCAACCTGGATCACGACGGAGGCCGCCTCGGCCACGAACAGCGCTGCGATGACAACCATGATGAGCTCGGTCCGGGTCACGATCGACAGACCGGCGATCAACCCACCGAGTGCGAGCGAACCGGTGTCGCCCATGAATATCTTCGCCGGGGCGGCGTTCCACCAGAGGAAGCCGATACAGGCACCGGCCGCTGCAGCACAAATGAGTGCGAGGTCCAACGGATCGCGTACGTCGTAGCAACCCGGTCCGGGGTTGGTGGAACATGCCTGCCGGTACTGCCAGAACGTGATGACGGTGTAGGCACCGAGCACCAATGTCATCGAGCCCGCCGCGAGGCCGTCGAGGCCGTCCGTGAGGTTGACCGCATTGGACCAGGCGGTCACCAGGAAGTAGCACCAGACGATGAACACGATGGGACCCAGGCTGATGGTCGCGATATCGCGGACGTAGGAGAGCTGCTGACTGGCCGGGGTGAGTCCGTTCTCACCCTTGAACTGCAGGGCGAGTATTCCGAACAGAACGGCTGCGACGAGTTGCCCAACCAGCTTCGCGGTCTTGTTCAGTCCGAGGTTGCGCTGCTTGCGGATCTTGATGAAATCGTCGAGAAACCCGACGAGCCCCAGCACCGTGGTCAACCCGAGCACGAGGAGAGCCGACGCCGATGGACCGTCCGCGTCGTAGCCGACGCCGATGAGGTGCGAGCCCCAGTAGCCGGCCCACAGGCCGGCGAGTATGGCGACGCCGCCCATGGTCGGGGTGCCGCGTTTCGACTGGTGACTGGCCGGGCCCTCGACTCGGATCTCCTGGCCGAAGCCCTGCTTCGAGAACGCTTTGATCAGCACCGGCGTCAGCAGAATCGCGACTGCGAGCGCAATACCTCCAGCGAAGAGGATCTGTCTCACTGCGATTCCTCCGGTGTCATGATGTCCTTCTCCCCATCCGCAGCGGTGTTCTGTACGAGCGCATCGGCAACCGACCACAGTGCGACCGACTGAGATGCTTTGACCAGCACGATGTCACCGGGCTCCAACTCGGCCTCGAGCACCGCGACTGCTGCTGCGTGGTCCGGGACGAGCATCGACTCCTCACCCCAGGACCCCTCCATCACCGCCCCCTGGTGCATTGCCCGTGTCGGCCTTCCGGACTCCACGATGATCAGCCGACTGACGTCCAGACGCACCGCGAGCCGTCCGATCGCGTCGTGCTCGACCACCGAATCCGGTCCCAGCTCACCCATCTCGCCCAGCACCGCCCAGGTACGTCTGGGCGGGCCACCTCCGGACCTCGACATCGACACCAACGCCTTGAGCGCAGCCCGCATCGAATCCGGATTGGCATTGTAGGAGTCGTTGACGATGGTGACCCCATCGGCGCGAGTGCGCACATCCATGCGTCGGGCCGAGGCCGCAGCCGAGCCGGCGAGCGCGTCAGCTATCTGGCTGAGTTCGGCGCCGCATTCGAGCGCCACTGCTGCCGCGGCCAGTGCGTTACCGACTTGGTGTTCACCGTGCACGGCCAGCTCGATCTCGGTGCGGCCGACCGGGGTCACCAGGGTGAAACGTGCACGCGCATGGTCGTCCAGCACCACGTTCTCGGCACGAATGTCCGCATCGGCGGAGTGCCCGACAGTCACCACGCGTGCCGAGGTCCGAGATTTCATCTCGAGGACGAGGCGATCGTCGGCATTGAGCACCGCTACTCCCCCGTCTGCCTCGCTGGGGAGCGACTCGACCAGCTCACCCTTCGCCAGAGCGATCCGATCTCTCGATCCGAACTCACCGAGGTGAGCCGTACCCACGTTGAGAACGACACCGATGCGGGGCGGGGCCGCGTGCGCCAGCGAGGCCACGTGACCGACACCGCGCGCCGACAGCTCGAGAACGAGAAAATCGGACTCCTCGTCCGCGCGCAGCGCGGTCCACGGATGGCCGAGTTCGTTGTTGAACGATCCGGGCGGCGCGACGACTGTGCCCAGCGGGCGAAGGACCGATGCCAGCAGGTCCTTGGTCGAGGTCTTGCCGGATGATCCGGTGACGCCGACGACGGTGAGCCCCGAGGTGGCTGTCAGCTCCGTCACCGAGGCACGGGCCAACGCGCTGAGCGCGGTCAGCACCGCTGCGCCCGACCCGTCGGCGTCGTGTTCGAGAGCCATTGCTCGGCCATCGTGCGGGATCGGGTCGACCACGATACTCGGCACACCGAGCGGACGAGCAGCCAACACTGCCACCGCACCCGCATTCACCGCGGCGACCGCATGGTCGTGTCCGTCCACGCGAGCGCCAGGCAGCGCGAGAAAGAGCCCCCCGGGAGCAACTCTGCGTGAATCGAATTCGACGGCGCCGTCGACGACGCGGGACGGGTCGTCGACATCGTGGAGCTTCCCGCCGACGATGTCGGCGATCTGCTCGATGGTCATGGCTTTCACGAGGTCGCTCCTGCTTGTTGGCCGATCTTTCGATCGATGGCGTCTGCCAGCACGACACGGTCGTCGAACGGATATTTCACGCCGCCGATCTCCTGCCCTGTCTCGTGCCCTTTGCCTGCGACGAGAACGACGTCGCCGTCCTGCGCCCACCGCACGGCCTCGGAAATGGCGTTCGCGCGGCCCTCGACGTTCCTCACTTCTCCGCGCTCCTCGGGAGCGAGTGACATGGCGCCGAGCAGTACAGCCTCCCGGATGGCCGTCGGATCCTCCGAGCGCGGGTTGTCGTCGGTGATGACCAGCAGATCAGCGCCTCTGGCACCGGCTGCGCCCATCGGCGCTCGTTTCGTGGTGTCGCGGTTTCCCCCGGCTCCGAGCACGACGGCGACTCTGCCGGTGGTCTGCTTGCGCAAGGTTTCGATAACTGCCTCGACTGCGGCGGGTTTGTGGGCGTAGTCGACCACTGCCAGGAAATTCTGACCCCGGGAGATGCGCTGCACTCGTCCCGGTACGTCGACCTCCTTCATTCCGGCCACCGCCCGTTGAACGTCCGCGCCAGCTACCGCGCAGATCGCGGCAGCGAGCACCGCGTTGGCGACGTTGTAGCGTCCCGGCAGCCGTATCGACGCGTGGTGACGGCATCCGCCGGGGCCGAGCAGGGTGAAGGTCTGGGCGCCGCTGGGATCCGGCGCCCAATCGGCGACAGTCCAGTCGGCACTGCCGGTCACCGACACGGTGATCACATCGGATCCCCCCGAGGCGGCGACGTCGGCCATGCGGCGGCCCCAGTCGTCATCGACACAGACGCACGCCGACTGGGATCGCACACGCGAATCCGCTGTGAACAGTCGACTCTTGGCGAGGAAGTAGTCCTCGAGGGTGCCGTGAAAGTCGAGATGATCCTGCGAGAGGTTGGTGAAGGCAGCGACCGAAAACACGGTTCCGTCCACTCGTCCGAGTGAGAGTGCGTGACTCGAAACTTCCATCACGACGGTGTCGAGGCCACGTTCGAGCATCAATGCGAACAAGGCGTGTAGCTGCGGCGCTTCCGGTGTTGTCAGGGCGCTGGGTACGCGAGCGCCCGCAATCTTGGTTTCGATCGTGCCGATCAATCCGGTGCGGCGGCCCGCGGCAGTCAAGGCCGCTTCGAGCAGGTACGCCGTCGTCGTTTTGCCCGATGTACCGGTGATCCCGATCACGGTCATCTTTTCCGAGGGTCGTCCGTAGACGAGTGCCGACATATCGCCGAGCACGGTACGCGGGCGGTCGTGCACGAGCACCGGTACCGGTAGAACGGGGAACTGTCGCTGCAGGATCTCGAGGCCCGCCGAATCGGTGAAGATCGCGACAGCTCCGCGCTCGATCGCGTCACCGGCGAAGGATGCCCCGTGGGCAGTCGATCCGGCCAAGGCAGCGAAAAGATCGCCGTCGAGGATGGATTGGGCACGTAAGTCTACACCGGTCACCATTCGATGTTGTCCGTCTGCGGCCGGCACGACGGTGGCGTCCGCAGCGGCGGCGATCTCCTCGACAGTGGTGTGCGGGGGGTTCGAGGGTCGGGACGGGGTCGGAGCAGGCTGTGGCTCGGCTGGCACAGACACTGTGCTCCTTTCTGCTGAACTGCTGGCGCGGGACATTGAGACGGTGGTTGCGCTCGGGCCGAAACGAAAGGTCGAGGAAAGCGACATTTCGAAACCGAGCACGAGGACCGAAGGGTCAGGTTACCGGCGGGTGCCGGTCCCCCAGCCCCCCGACCCATGGGCCGAGAGGTCGATCACGCTCAATCGGCTTGCAGAACCAGCTTCGGACCGGGGTCTGCAGAGAACGGCACGCTGTCGCGTTCGAGCATCCAGCTGGCGATGTTGTGGAACAACGGCGCGGCCGACTGCCCTCCGGAACCATCGGCGCTCCGCGTTGGAGCATCGAGCATGATTCCGATCACGTAGCGCGGATCGTCCGCAGGTGCAATACCAGCGAAGGTGATCCAGTAGTCCGAGTTCGAGTAGCAGCCACAATTGGGATCCACCTGCTGGGCGGTGCCTGTCTTGCCGCTGATCTGGTAGCCCTCGACGCCCGCTGCGACGCCGGTACCTCGCTGGTTGCCGTTGTCGTCCTGGGTGACCGATCGAAACATCTGCCGGACGGTCGACGCCGTCTCCGGACTGACGACATGGACACCCTCAGGCTGTTCGGTCTCTGTCCGGTTTCCGTCCGGGTCGACCGTGGCATCGACGATGCGCGGCGGGATGCGTACTCCGTCGTTGGCAATCGCCTGATACATCGCAGTCATCTGCAGCAGGGTCATCGACAGGCCCTGCCCGATGGGGAGGTTCGCGAACGTGCCACCCGACCACTGATCGCGATTCGGCACGCTTCCCGCGCTCTCTCCGGGTAGGCCGACGTCCGTTCTCTGTCCGAGACCGAAACGAGCCAGCATGTCCGCGAAGCGATCCTCACCGACGCGCTCGGCAAGCATCAGGGTGCCGACGTTCGAGGACTTACCGAACACGCCGGTCGTGGTGTAGGGCGCGAGGCCGTGCTCCCACGCATCCTTCACCGAAACACCCGACATGAAGATGTTGCCGGGAACTTGCAGTACCTCTTCGGGTGTTGTCAGTCCGTACTCGATCGCCGCCGCTGCAGTGATGATCTTGTTGACCGAGCCGGGCTCGAAGGGTGTGGAGACAGCGAGGTTGCCCATCTCTTTGCTTCGGTCGTTGTTTCCGACACCGATACCGGGGTTGAACGTGTTGTCGTTGGACATCGCAAGAACCTCACCGGTTCTCGCATCCTGCACGACTGCCGAAGCGTTCCTTGCTCCCGACAGATCTTTGGCGAGCTGAACTTGCTGCTGCACGTAGTACTGCAGGTCGGCGTCGATGGTCAGTTCGACACCGGAACCGTTGACGGCCGTTTGCTTGTCCCGCCAGCTACCTGGGATGACAGCGCCGTCGGACCCGCGATCGTAGGTCTGTGACCCATCGGTTCCGGCCAACGTCGAGTCCAGAGAGTCTTCGAGCCCCAAGAGTCCGTGACCGTCCCAGCCGGTTGCTCCCACCAGATTGGCAGCGAGGGACCCACCGGGGTACTCGCGAATGTCCTGTCGTTCGAGACCGACTTCTTCGAATTCTTCGCTGATCCGCGTAGCGATGGTCGCATCCACTCCGCGCACCAGATAGGTGAAGGTGTCGTCGCTTTCGAGTTTGTCGAGAATGACGTCCTCGGGTGCGAGATCGCCCAGTTCATCGTGTATCCCGGCCGCGATCGCATCGAGTCGGTCTTGCGTGGAGGGGTTCGTCGGATCCTTCGCGCGCGCCTCGTCCAGTTCACGGCGAACCCGGACAGGCTGGAAGGTCAGCGCTTTCGCTTCCATCGTGAATGCGATGGGATTGCCGTTGCGGTCCATGATCGAGCCTCGAGTCGCCGGATCGACGAGCGTCGTGGTTCGTTGCGAGGCCGCCTCGGCGGAGAGTCGGTGCCCGTCGACTCCCATGATCCAAACCAACTGCAGGGCCACCACGGCCAGTACACCGAACATGGCGATGCGGCCGAACCCGCTTCGAAAAGCGAAGGACGACGCATCGAAGCGTGTATCGGATCCCGCGCGCGGTCGACCGGCGGGGGCTCCCGGACGTCGAGACGATTCGGCTCGACGACGCGGGACGCCGTATCCCTGATCGTCGGATGCATTCCGCGACAGCGGCTTACGGCGAGGTCTTCCGGTGGACGGCCTGGTCACTGCCGACTACCCGAAGGACTCGCCGACGGGATGCTCATGGGAACCAATTGTTCACCGAGGGCTGCGGTTCCAGCGGCATTCGATGTGTTCGGCGTGGCGCGTGTGACTGGTGGGACCGAACTGGCACGCGGGACGGAGTCGGCTGCCGAGGTAGCGGCACGCGCAGGCAGGGAGTTGCTCGAGCTGCCGGCAGAACCGGATTCGGACGATCCCGTCGATCGATCCGAGTTCGCTGCAGCCACCTCCGACGGGGGATCCAACGGGGCCACGGGCGCGCCCTGCGCAGGCTGTGGCGTACCGATCACCTGGACCGAGCCGTCCTCCGCGACGAGAAGGCGCGCGGTGTCGAGGGCAGGAATCATGCCCTGCTCTGCGGCTTTTCGGGCCAGCTCGGGCGCGGAATCCGCAAGCTCGACGTCCCGCTGCAGCGACGCACGTTCCTGGACGAGACTCTGGTTGTAGGCCTTCGCGTCACTGAGCATGTACGAGTCACCCGCAGAACGGGTCGTGAGCAGAAGGGTCAGACCCAGTCCCAGCGAAAGCAATCCGATGATCAGCGCCACGAAAGGAATTCGGGCAGTGATCGCGGATGCAGTCAGAGATCCACGCTCCGCCGGATTTCCGGCACCCAACCCGCGAGCGCTGGCCCGCTGCTGACGCCTCTCGTATGCGCGGAGAGCCGCTCCGGAACGCCCAGTTTCGGGTTCCGATGCCTTCGACCGTCGCCGACGCTTCGCCGGAGCCGTACCCGCGGTGACAGTCATACCGATTTCCTCGCAATCCGCTCCGCCGCGCGCAGACGTACTGGCGCCGAACGCGGGTTCTCTTCGATTTCTTGGTCAGAGGCGCGCTCGGCACCTCTGGTGAGCAGACGAAACTCAGGCCCCATACCCGGAAGCTCAACGGGAAGCCCCTCGGGGCTCGTCGATTTGACGCGCGGCGCCAGCTCCCTCTTGACCACGCGATCCTCGAGCGATTGGTACGACATGAACACCACCCGACCCCCGACCGCGAGCGCGTCGAGACCTGCCGGGACTGCCCGCTTCAGCGAGTCCAGCTCACCGTTGACCTCTATCCGCAACGCCTGAAACGTTCGTTTGGCGGGATGGCCACCCGTTCGTCGAGTGGCAGCAGGGATCGACGCGTAGAGCAGTTCGACAAGCGCGGCACTGGTGGTGAATGGCTTCGCTTCGCGCTGTCGAACGACCGCGGAGGCTATCCGGCCCGCAAACCGCTCCTCGCCGTAAGTGCTCAGGACGCGCGCGATCTCACCGTGCGAATAAGTATTGAGAACGTCCGCCGCGGTGATACCCACGGTGGGATTCATGCGCATGTCCAGCGGAGCATCCACCGAGTACGCAAATCCACGTTCGGCTTCGTCGAGTTGCATGGAGGAAACGCCGAGATCGAACAGGATCGCATGCACCGCGTCACGTTCCGGCAACCCCGACTCTTCCAACGCAGCGCCGATTCCGTCGTAGGTGGTGTGCACGAACGTCGTCCGATCGGAGAAACCGGCGAGACGCTTGCTCGCGAGCCGGAGTGCATCCGGATCGCGATCGAGTCCGATCAACTGGAGTGTCGGATAGGTACGAAGGAAATGCTCCGAATGACCGCCGAGACCGAGTGTCGCGTCGATCATGACCGGCGACTCACCTCGCGCCGCAACTGCAGTCAGTGCAGGTCCGAGAAGCTCATCTGCCCGGCCCAGTCGAACTGGAATATGTTCGGGTTCGAACGCCTTCGACGTTCCGACTAGCTCGGGAGCGATCTCCGGGTCGGGCGAGTTCGTGTCGCCTTCCACAATGTTTCCTCCCGGTCTTGCTTGTGAACACCCTCGTGCGGTGCTCACATAGATCGATGATGGGGGCGAATGCCGCGAGGTCCCTGTCCGATAGGAACCTGGCGTTGGGGAAGAACGTCAGGGTCCTGATCTGCGAAACCTGGCGTTGGGGAAGAACGTCAGGGTCCTGATCTGCGAAACCTGGCGTTGGGGAAGAACGTCAGGGTTCTGATCGGGCAGAGGCCTCGCGGCACTCGGCTTGTTGATCCGGGCGGCTACACGATGCCTTCCAGCGATTCGTCGAACGCATCCGAGAAACTCTGCTCACTCTCGGCCGAGTAACGAGCCCACGCCTCTTCGTTCCAGACCTCGATGAACTCGATGGATCCGTTCACCACGACGTTGCGCTCGAGGTTTGCGTACTGGCGGTGGTCCGCCCTCAGGGTGATTCGCCCCTGGCCGTCGAGCTTCTGCTCGTCGGTGCCCGCGCCGAGCTGCCGTATGTACGAGCGAGCAACCGGGTTGGAGCGCGAGGCCTCGGTCAGTTTCCGCACCTTTTCCGCGAAGGCGTCCTGGGTGTAGATGGCGAGGCTGTGGTCCTGACCTTTGCTCACCATCAACCCACCCTCCAGCGCTTCGCGGAACTTCGCCGGCAGCGTCAACCGGCCTTTGTCGTCGAGCTTGGGCGTGTAGGTACCGAGGAACACTCGACACCTCCCACTCTCTTCGCTTCCACCACTTTACCCCACTTTCCCCCACATACAATCCCGCCAGCGCACTCTTTCCGAACAATCATCACAAAACTCCAGCTCGAGCGCGTGGAAGACAGTGGGGAAGAATTCTGCGACATGCGCACCGCCGCGAACCAGCGAAGGGCATCGGACCGCAGTCGAGGTGCAAAACCCCAGGTAAAAGCCAGGATGCCGCTCGCTGCAAGTCGGTATGCAAAATCGGTGGGGGGAAGTGGGGATCGGCGTGGCCACCGCCGATCGAGTGGGTGAGAGTGGGGAACCTCAGCCGGCACGAGCCCGATCAGTGACTTGCGGGAATTCGGCCAGCGCATGCAAAAGCGGCGCCTACCGTGTGGTAGACGCCGCTTCGACAATCAGAATAGTGACGATCAAACTTGTAGTGACGCTCGACCTTTGGGGGACGAGCGCACGTTTCATGTGATGACGAGTGGTGCCGTAGTCCTTCGGACCCCGTCACCGCTCATCGAGTTCACTCCTGTTCGAACCGCCGCCGGAACCGATCTTCCATTCGCGAAGTGAAACTGCCGCCCTTGCGGCCCGGCTTCGACTTTTGTCCCGAACTGCTGCGTTTCCCAGGACCTGCGGCCGCAGTGCCCGAGCTTTCGCCCGACGCCGCGTCCTCCTCCGAGGCAGACGAACCGCCGCGGGGGCCACCGAGCAGATACAGAACCCCGGCGCCGAACATGAACGCGAATCCGACAAGACTGATCACCGGGAACCCGCCGGGCTGGAATGGAATAGCCACACCGGAAACGAGAAGAACAAGCCCCAATACGAACAGCGCGATCGCTTGAAAGCGCCGCTTGCTCGTCGCCGTACGCATACGGCCGCTTCTCACGTGAGAGGCGAACTTGGGATCCTCGGCGTAGAGAGCGCTCTCGATCTGATCGAGCATGCGCTGCTCGTGCTCGGAGAGTGGCACGGTACCTCCCCCTGCACAGATATTGAAAGTCATTTCGGGTGCGAAACGACGGGAAGCTGACCTTGGCGGCTACCTACCGTTGATAATACGAGCAGAATCGCCCGCTTACCACCTACTCGGTCGATGTGTTCCTGAGAATGTTCGAAGAGTCCCTGCGCTGAGGTCCGGACCGCCACCGGATTCGGTCCGCGATCCGGCCCGAGGGCGACGCTTCGACCACGTTACCGCTCCGTTTTCGGTGTAATGCGCCCTCTCACGCGGTCATCGAGCGCGGATGGGCGCCGACAGGGTCGAGGCGGGAATCCGCCCCGATATATTCCTCGACCACGTGCAGGAACCGCCCCACCTGGCGATAGAAATCGTCAGCCATGTCGAGGTCGATCGACCTCGACAATCCTGCGAGAACCGCTGCCCGTGTTGCCGAGTAGCCGGAGAAGTACTCCGCCCACGCTTCCAGTTCGGGCGCTGCCTTGGTCAACAACACCCACGCATTCCGAGAACGCGCCCGTGCCGTCGAGATCGGCGCGGCCTCGATCACTGCAGCGGCCCCACGCAACGCAGCGGTGTAGCAGTCGAGAAACTGGTCCGATGCCGTAGCTGCGCCTATCGAACCGGACAAGAACGCATCCGCTCGACCGAGAAGCAGCCTGGCGCGCGGCGACACCGGCGGACGAACTCCGGCGCGGAGACCTTGTGTTGCCATACTCGAACCCCTCCCGATCGATTCGCCGTTGTCGACCGCGTTTTCGCCACGCCCGGCCCTCGACGACGCTCTAAGGTCGGAACCCGGCGAACCCTCGCTTCCCTCGAGACTTCGCCGGATCGCCGACATCGAACATCCGTTCGACATATTCAATATAGCTGCGCCCACCGACAAGTAGTCAAGGAAAGGTTGAGAACAGTCGCCACCGAAGCGGAACCGACCCCCCACCTGGTCGACCTGTCAGCCCAGGAAATCCGCCGAAGACTGCCTGAAGCACTGTCGATCTACGTCGAGGCGATGGGCTACCCGCAGGGCACCGAGTACCACCGCGCGCCGATGTGGTCCGAGCACGTCCTTCGGCCAGGCTGGCGCGGTGTCGGCGCAGTCCTGCCCACACCCGAGAGCCCTCTCGTGGCGATCGCCTACGGATATCGTGGAGCGCCCCACCAATGGTGGAATCAGCAGGTCCGCGACGGCCTGCGTCGTTCGGGAAAGAGCAACGAGTACATCGACGCAGTTCTGTCCGACTACTTCGAGCTCACCGAGTTGCACGTCCGACCGGACGCTCAGGGGCATGGCCTCGGCAGCGCCCTGACGCGCCGACTGCTGGCCGGACGCACGGAAAAAAACGTGCTGCTGTCCACTCCCGAGGTCGCCGGTGAGGACAACCGAGCTTGGCGACTCTACCGTCGGCTCGGTTTCGAGGATGTCCTCCGCGACTTCACGTTCGCCGGTGACCGTCGCCCCTTCGCAGTGCTCGGCCGCGTCCTGCCGTTCGAATAGCGCCTGCCGTTCCAACTCCGGCGCCCTTCCAACACCACAACCGACCGGTCGCGGAAGACCTATAGCCTGGAGTGGTGATCGACGCCGTAGTTGTGGGATCTGGCCACAACGCCCTTACCTCGGCCTGCTATCTCGCTGACGCAGGGTTATCGGTGGAAGTACTGGAAAGGGACACGATCATCGGCGGCGGGGTGTCCTCGATCGAACGCTTTCCGGGTCACCAGGTGGATCGAGGTTCTTCGGCCCACATCATGATCCGGCACACCGGAGTGATCGAGGAATTGGAACTGGCCGAACACGGATTGCGCTACGTCGAGTGCGATCCGTGGGCGTTCGCACCGGGTACGCCGGGAACCGACGAACCGCCGCTGGTGTTTCGACGCGATCTGGACGCGACGTGCTCGTCCATAGCGCAGGCGTGCGGGTCGCAGGACGCACGCGCGTACCGAAAATTCGTCGACAAGTGGGGACCGAGAAGCGTCCGAACAATGCGGGCCTTCTCCGGGGCGCCCACCGGCCCCAATCTGCTCCGGTCGTTCTGGGGATTGGATGCCCCGAGCGGTGGTAGCGCACTGTCGCGAGAATTCATCACCAGCGGTGATGCACTGCTGGACGAGACGTTCTCCTCCGAGCGCCTGAAGGCTGCTCTGGCATGGTTCGGGGCGCAGTCCGGTCCCCCGATGTCCGAACCAGGGACCGCACCGATGGTCGGATTCGCCGCTCTCATGCATACGCTGCCGCCGGGGCGGGCCATCGGTGGCAGCGGCGTGCTGACCGATGCTCTCGCCTCCAGACTTCGATCCCGCGGTGGACGCGTCACCGCGGGCGACGCGGTCGAAGCGCTGACCCCATCGGAACAGGCGTGGACGACACGTACCGCATCCGGTCGAACCGTGCGCAGCAGGATGGTCGTCGCTGGCTGCCACATCCTGACCACACTGAAACTTCTGGAGGCAGGTGGGCACAACCCACGCCAGATCGACACATGGCGGCGCGGCATTCGGGTCGGGCCCGGCATCGGAATGGCTGTCCGCCTCGCCACCGATGCCCTCCCCCAGTACCCGAATGCACCGTCGACGCTGTCCGCGACGGCCGGGCTGCAACTGCTTGTCCGAGATCGAGCCCACCTGCGGATGGCGCATGCGTGTGCGCTCACCGGCGAGCTACCCACCACGCCGGCTGTCCTAGCCATGTCCTTCACTTCGATCGATCCCAGCGTGGCCCCGGAGGGTGAGCATCAGATCTCACTGTGGTCGCAGTGGCAGCCACACACTCTGACCGGCGGCCGGCAATGGCGAAACAGCTCCGACAGGGTGGACCCGACCGATCTGGCCGAAATCGAGGCCGACCGCATCGTCGACCAGGTGGAAGCCGCTGCCCCGGGTTTCCAACGTTCGATTCTGCACCGCCACGTACAGTCACCGGCCGATATCGAACGGGAACTGGGAATGGTCGGAGGCAACATCATGCACGTGGAGATGTCCTTGGACCAGATGATGATGTGGCGCCCCATCCCGCAGTTGTCGCAGCACCGCGTTCCCGGCGCGCCCGGCTTGTATCTCACCGGCGCTTCGACACATCCCGGCGGTGGCGTGATGGCCGCGAGTGGCCGCAACGCCGCGAGGTTGGCTCTCGCCGACGCCGGCGCAGGGCGATTCCGTCGATGGATCGGTGCCCGACGCCGATGAACAAACTAGTGATAGCACTCGCTGCGGGGGCGATCGGAGCACAGATCGTGTATCCGCTCGTGAGCGGAAGTACCCGAGATATGGTCACCGTGGCCGTCGTCGGATTCTTGGCGGCAACTGCCGTCACCCACGCCGTGCTGACCCGGGGACCTTGGTGGGCTGCGGTGATGGCCTGCGGCACTGCCGGCCTCGGCCTCGCCTCCGAGATAATCGGTACAGCGACCGGCTTCCCGTTCGGCAGCTACTTTTATTCCACCGGACGCCTCGGACCCGAGGTCTTCGGCATTCCCGCCGTCATTCCGTTTGCCTGGACCGCGGGCTTCTATCCGATCTGGTGCACGGTGACTTTCCTTCTGCAACGCAGACAGAGGTCGCCGATGAACATGTCCGTGCGGCGCATTGCCCTCACCGCGGTGTCGATGGTGGGCTGGGACCTGTATCTCGACACGCAGATGGTCACCGACGGCCACTGGACATGGACGACACCCATCCCCGGTTTGCCCGGCATCCCGTCGATACCGATGAGCAACTACCTCGGCTGGTTTCTGGTTTCGCTCCTCATGGCGTCGATCATCGAGGCAGCCACCCGCCTGCTGTCGCGAACCACGATCGAATCCACCGCTACGGAAACTGCCGCGCACGCTGGGACCGGATCCGATACCGTCCCCATCGTGTTGTTCATGTGGACCTGGCTCGGGTCCGCCTTCGCACACGCCGTCCTCCTCTCCGGCGGAGAGATGCACTACTCGGCCATATACGGGTTTGTCGTGATGGGAGTGATCGGGATACCTGTCCTTCGTTCGCTGATCGTCTTTCGCCGACGCGCCGGCTCCGCCTCTGTCTGAGCGCCACCGACAGCTCTACGCGCACTGTCTGGCACGATGTCGCTGTGCAGTCGACAACCCGTGAAAGCAGGTCCCGCAACCATCGCCGACTTCTGTCCGCGCTCACCCTGGCGTTGCTCCTCGCTCCCCTGTTGACCGGGTGCCTGCGCGCCCAGGTCTCGATGGGTGTGTCGGCCGACGACCGAGTGTCCGGACAGATAATCGCCGCGACGATTCCCACCTCGGACACCGACACCGGACCGACGCTCACGCCGCCGTCCACTCTCGCGAACAAGATCCGCGTCTCCGAGTATCGGCAGGACGGTTACGTCGGCAGCGAAGCCAGATTCGACGATCTGACGTTCGGCGATGTGCAGACGCTCGGGTCGATGTCCGACCAGGCGGTGGGCAGCTTCCAGTTGATCTTCCAGCGCTCCGGCGACACCGTCAGCCTCGATGGCAATGCCGACCTGCAGTCGGTCCCGACTCAGGGTTCCGATGTTCAATTCACCATCGCTTTTCCTGCACGTATCGGAACGACGAACGGGACTCGTGAAGGCGACAACATCATCACGTGGAAGCTCCCCCCGGGAGAAATCACCGCGATGCGTGCCGAGGTCAACTACCCCGACCCCAATACGCGCAGTTTCGCCGGCTGGGCCGGAATCGTAGGCGGAGTGACCATCGGTGTCGCTGCGATCGTCGGAGCGATGGCCTGGGTCAACCGCAATCCCCCCGTGCGGCGCCGCAACTCGTCTGCGTGAGCGCCACGTCCGATGTCATCCGACGCCTGACAGCAGCGGGCGCAGTACTAGCAGGGGTATCCGCAGCGCTCTCGGTCGTCAATGCGACCACGATGCGCCGACTCACGCCGCCGCGGACGGACGCTCGCGAAAGCGTCGCGATCTGCATCCCGGCCCGGAACGAAAGAGAAAAACTCCCAGCACTTCTGGTCGATCTCAGGGCACAGGCACGGTGCCCCCACCTCGAGGTGTTCGTGCTCGACGACGGATCCACCGACGACACCTTCGCGCTCGCCGAACGAGCGGTGGCGGCGGATCCTCGGTTCGAACTGATCCGTTCGGATACGGACCCACCCCCGGGCTGGACCGGCAAAGCCGCCGCATGCCGAATCCTCGCGGAACGCGCGTTCGACCGTGGCAGCGTCGACTACATCGCATTCGTCGACGCGGACGTCCGTCTCGACAGCCATGCCGTCGCATCCGTAGCCTCGGCCCTTCGGTCCAGCGGAGCCTCGCTGCTATGCCCCTGGCCGCGGCAACTGTCCGGCACCCTTGTCGAATCCCTTGTACAACCGCTCCTGAGCTTTTCCTGGATGTCGACACTTCCGATACGAGCAGCCGACGCGTCGACACGCCCGTCCACTGTGGTGGCGTGCGGTCAGTTCATGATGTTCGACGCGAACGCGTATCGATCGATCGGCGGGCACGTTTCGGTGGCTGGGAGCCCGACCGAGGACCTCGACATCGCTCGCGCGCTCCGCCGACAGGGCCGACGCACCGTTCTCGTTGCCGGTGGAGAATTCGTCCGATGTCGCATGTACGACGGCTGGCCTGCGGTGCGTGACGGGTACACGCGGTGGTTGTGGAACGCGTTCGGGGGTCTTTTCGGGTCTGCTTCGGTGCTCGGCGCGATCAGCGTCATGTATCTCCTGCCGCCGGCAGCCGCACTTTTCGGGTCCGGAGCGACGCGCCGATGGGGGCTGCTCGGATACTGCGCCGCGGTCTCCTCGCGCGTCGCGGCGGGGTACGCGGAATCGGGTGGCTCGACACCCTTGCTGCGGACCGTCGCTCGCGCGACCGCGCACCCGGTGTCCGTGGCGATCTATGGCGCACTCACTATCGAGTCGTTTCGCCGCCACCGCCTGGGCACCACCACGTGGAAGGGCAGACCGCTGACGACGGAATTCTGAGGGTGTCAGACTCGAGCTTCGCAGACACCGAGATTGGTGAGAACCTCGCGAGTGGCCCGCGCGAAGTTCAGCGTGATGAAGTGCAGCGCCGGAGCACCCTCGGCGATGAGCCGCTCGCACATCGACGTCGCCAATTCGATACCCACCTCGCGAACAGCCGCGCGATCTTCCTCCGGACCGGTACCCGCTGCGGCCGTGAAACGATCGTCGATCTCACGGGGTAGAGCAGAACCCGACAGCGCGAGCGCCCGACGAACCGTTCGCAGGGAGGTTATCGGCATGATCTCGGGAATGATCGGCTTCGCTCCCTCCTCGGGATCGCACGCCACCACGCGGTCCCGCAACCTCAGATAGTCGTCCACATCGAAAAACATCTGGGTGATGGAGTATTCGGCGCCCGCGCGCAGCTTGTCGACGAGAACTCTGGTGTCCTGTTCCAGGTCGATCGCGCGGTAGTGCCCCTGGGGGAACGAGGCGACGCCGACATGGAAATCGCCCAGCTCGCGGACCAGACGGACCAATTCCTCGGCGTACTCGACCCCGTCCGGATGCTTGTCCCAGTGGCCCAGCGGATCACCGGGCGGGTCCCCACGCAGGACGAGGACGTTGGAGATTCCGCGGTCCGCGTAGGCGCCGACCATCGACCGCAACTCGGCGACGCTGTGGGACACCGCGGTCAGGTGCGCCACGGGCAGCAGCGTGGTCTCCTCGGCGATCTGCCCGGTGACCCGAACAGTGCGGTCACGGGTCGACCCGCCGGCTCCGTACGTCATGGAGACAAATGCCGGTTGCATCTGTTCGAACTCGCGAACAGCCCGCCACAGCCTGGCCTCCGCGGCCTCGTCTCTCGGCGGTGAGAACTCGACCGAGAATGGGATCTTGGTGGAGTCGGCGTCGCGAAGCCGGTCCACTATCGACGGAGTTCGGGTGAGCCGCGCCGCGCTGGGCCGCCCCCTGACGGCTTCGGATGTCACACCGCAATCATAGTTTCGCACTGTGACACCGTCGACGGCAGCCTCACATGGCCGGGTACATCGTCGGCGTTGGCTAAAGTGGACATGCAGCATCGCTCTCTCGCGTCCGACTGGAGGATCCCCTGTCCGGCAAACTGCCCACGCACCCTGCAACCGCGACCATCGACACCACCGACACCACCGCCGCCGTGCTCGGCGCGGGCACGGCGAAGCCGCGCGAGCTCGTCGAAGCTGCGCTGATCGAATTCTTCGCCTCGAGGACCGAACAGGTAGCTGAGCTCGGCGACCGCTACGTAACGGCCGTTCGCGAACTCACCGAGTTCGTTCTGCGCGGCGGCAAACGAGTGCGTCCCGCGTTCGCCTGGACTGCCTGGCTGGGTGCCGGTGGCAACAGCACCAGCGACGGCGCGGCGTCGATCGTTCGCGCCTGCTCAGCACTCGAACTGGTCCAGGCGTGTGCATTGATCCACGACGACATCATCGACGCCTCGGTGACGCGGCGTGGCTTCCCCACCGTGCACGTCGCGTTCGCCGACCGGCATCGCAGTGCGAACTGGTCCGGCTCCTCCGAACGCTTCGGCGAATCGGCCGCAATCCTGCTCGGCGACCTCGCGTTGTGCTGGGCCGACGACATGCTCAGAGAGTCGGGCATCGACGACGCGGCGGCCGCACGTGTCTCACCGGTGTGGTCGGCGATGCGAACCGAGGTGCTCGGCGGCCAGTTGCTCGACATCGAAGCAGAGGCAGGACTCGACGAGACCATCGATGCCGCAATGCGCGTCAATCGGTACAAGACCGCTGCGTACACCGTCGAACGACCACTGCAGATCGGAGCGGTTCTCGCCGATGCCGCGCCGGATCTGACCGCTGCGTATCGATCGTTCGGCACCGACATCGGGCTGGCCTTCCAGCTCCGAGACGATCTTCTCGGGGTTTTCGGCGACCCCGGTGTCACCGGAAAGCCGTCGGGCGACGACATCCGCGAGGGCAAGCGCACCGTTCTGATGGCCGTGGGGATGAAATTGGCGGACCGCGATTCGCCTGTATCAGCACGAACTCTGCGCTCGACTCTCGGCACGATCGACCTGAGCGAGGACCGAATTGCCGATGTTCGATCCATTCTTTGCGATATCGGTGCTGTGGCTGACGTAGAGCGCCGCATCGAGGACCTGACCGACCGGGCACTGGAAACACTCGCCGAAAGTGCCACCGAACCCGGCGCAGCGGCGCAACTGCGGGCCATGGCGATCGCGGCCACACAACGTACGTACTAGACCGCTTCTTCCTCGACTACATCTTCCGAAAGGCACACGTGCACTCGATAGCCGGCCCCACAGAGTCCGTCGTCGTTGTGGGAGCGGGGCTCGCCGGACTCTCCGCCGCGCTGCATCTCGCTGGCGCGGGGAGGCGCGTGACCGTATTGGAACGCGAGAACTTCGTCGGCGGTCGTGTCGGCATCTATCCGGTGTCGGCCGAGGACGGCTCGCGGCTGTACGACATCGACAACGGGGCCAGTGTGCTCACCATGCCCGATCTCATCGAGTCGGCTTTGGCAGCGGTGGGTGAGAACTTCGAGACCGTCACGCCCAGAATCGAACTCACTGCACTCTCGCCGAGTTATCACACCCGTTATGCCGACGGGAGTTCCATCGACGTCTACGCCGACCCCGACGCGATGGCCGCGGAGGTCGCCCGCACGTGCGGTGCCGCCGAAGCCGAGGGGTATCGCGCGCTGCGTCGCTGGTTGGCTTCCATTTTCGATGCCGAGTTCGACCGATACATCGACTCGAACTTCGATTCGCCGCTCGACCTCGTGTCCACTCCGTCCGCGTTGCGCGACACGCTGACACTGGCGCGGCTCGGAGGCTTCGGTCGTCTCGGACCCCGAGTGGAGAAGTTCTTGAAGGATGAGCGGCTGCGTCGCGTGTTCACCTTTCAGGCGCTGTATGCCGGTATGGCTCCCGCGAAGGCACTGGCCGTGTACGGCGCTATCGCGCACATGGACACCTCGCTCGGGGTGTATTTCCCGGTGGGAGGTATGGCATCGATCGCCGCGGGCATGGCGGACGCGGTCAGCCGCAACGGGGGTTCGGTGATCACCGGCGCCGAGGTCTCGCACATCACGCGCTCGCACGACCGGGTGAGCTCCGTTCGAACCACCGATGGCAGAGACTTCGAGTGTGACGCGCTCGTGTTGACGCCGGATCTTCCGGTCGTGGACCAGTTGCTCGACGAATCAGGTGCGCCGTCGCGTTTTCGACGCCGCGGCTACAGTTCGGTGTCGCCGTCGGCCGTGGTCTTCCACGGCACGGTTCCGACCGAGGTGACAGCGACCTGGCCGGCGCGATCGCACCACAGCATCGACTTCGGTGCGGAGTGGGCGTCGACATTCGATCGGATCACCGCGCGCCGCGGCCGAGGCTCGCTGATGACGGACCCTTCGTTGTTGATCACCCGCCCCGGCGTGACCGATTCCGCATTGCTCGTCGAACGCGACGGCGAGTTGTGCGAACCGGTATCGGTTCTCGCACCGTGCCCGAATTTGCGCAGTGCACCGTTGGACTGGAATCGTCTTCAGGGGCCTTACGTAAGAGAACTGCAGCAAGAATTGGTACAACGCGGTTACCACGGGGCGACTTCGATGACGATCGACCACGTCGACACGCCGCAGACCTGGGCTGATCGGGGAATGGTCGACGGCAGTCCGTTCTCGTCCTCGCACGTCTTCCGGCAAACCGGTCCGTTCCGCAGAAAGAACATGGTGGCGGGCCTGGCCAACGTGGTGCTCGCGGGTTCCTCGACCACCCCAGGAGTGGGGGTACCGACTGTGCTCGTCTCCGGCAGACTTGCCGCCGAGCGTATAGTCGGCCGATCCTGACGCACAGGAAACGAACCGCCGATGATTGGGAATCTTGCCTCACGCACTAAACTGCGGCCGTGGGTCGGTGGCATCACCCCCTGCTCTGCAAATCGATACCGAGACCGCAAGAAACCCTGAAATCGCAGACCGACCTGCCGTATGGCCGTGAGGAGGATGACCGTACCGATGTCCTCGGTCTCGCGATCAGCAGCCTCCGGCGCAAGTCGTCCCGCCCCGAAGGGCCACGAAGAGCCGTCGGCGGTGCCGCACCGGTCAGCGGTCCGCCAGTTGGCGCTATTTCTCCGAAGCCCCGAAGGTCACGCAGCAGCTCTGGGCCTGATCGGTGCAGTGCTGATCACCTTCGGCGGATTCGGCGCCGGCAGCGTACGTCGCCGCGATCCGCTCCTCGAGATCATGCACCTGTCGTGGTTGCGGTTCGGCCACGGACTCGTACTGTCGTCCATCCTCGTCTGGCTCGGTGTGGTGCTGATGATCGTCGCCTGGGTTCGTCTCGGGCGCGCAACCCTCGGCGGGCGCACGACACTGAGCGAGCTTCGGTGGATCGTCCCCGTCTGGACAGCCCCGCTACTGCTGTCCGTCCCGATGTTCAGCCGGGACGCCTACTCCTACCTTGCGCAAGGCGCGCTGCTGCGCGACGGCTTCGACCCGTATGCGGTGGGTCCGGTTGCCAATCCCGGCCTGCTCCTCGACAACGTCAGCAATGTCTGGACGACGACGACGGCGCCGTACGGACCACTCTTCCTCCTGCTCGGTCAGGCGATCACCAGTATCACCGGCGACAACGTGATCGCAGGAACGATGCTGTTGCGCATCACCATGCTTCCCGGCCTCGCGCTGATGATGTGGGCAGTTCCGAGATTGGCGACGCACATGGGCGGCAAGCCCACGATCGCGCTGTGGCTCGCTGTCCTCAACCCGCTGGTACTCATCCACCTCATCGGTGGTGTTCACAACGAACTCCTGATGGTCGGACTCATGACTGCCGGCATCGTGCTGGTTCTCGAACACAAGCACGTCGGCGGTGTTGCGCTCGTCGCAGTCGCCGTAGCTATCAAGGCCACGGCCGGTCTCGCGCTGCCATTCATGGTGTGGATCTGGATGATTCACGAACGTGAGCGTGCGATCGCGGAGAACAGATCCCCGATGTCGCCGGTGAGGTCCTTCCTCAAGACAGCCGGAACCGGGGCCGGGGTCTTCGGAGCGGTGTTCGTCGCAGCGTCGCTGGTGGCAGGTGTGGGCATCGGCTGGCTCACCGCGCTCTCCGGCTCCGCCAAGATCATCAACTGGTTGTCGTTGCCGACGATTCTGGCTCACCTGATCACGGTGAGCACATCGTGGTTCCTGGACACCAACCTCGGGCCCGTCCTCGAGATCACCCGCATGATTTGCGCCCTGGCTCTCGTGATCATCATCGTCGGAGCGTGGTGGTTCTACCGACGCACCGAGCGAGACGCGGTCAAAGGCATCGTCGTCGCTCTGGTCGCCATCGTCGTACTCTCCCCTGCAGCTCTGCCGTGGTACTACTCGTGGCCGCTTGCCCTCGCAGCAGGCTTCGCCCTGTCGACGCGCACGCTGATGGTGCTGGTCGGATTGTCTGCGTGGCTGATGCTCGTCTTCCGACCCGACGGTTCGATCGGGTTGTACACCCTCGGCCACGTCTCCCTCGCCACCTTCGCCGCGGTCGTGGCAGCTCTCTCACTCACCACCGTCGATCCATTGAGGCTGCGAGGAAAGCCCCCACATACATCGATTCCGGAGGAAAGCCGTGCCACATCGCAGACGACCCCTTCCGACCGTGGGTGAACTGGACGGAATCGATCCGGCGTTGCACGGTGCTTACCGGCTGTGCCGGGACCTGAACGCGCGCCACGGGAAGACGTACTTTCTGGCCACGCGTTTGTTGCCGGTGGACAAGCGCGCGGGGGTGCATGCCCTGTACGGGTTCGCTCGCATGGTGGACGACATCATCGATGTCGACTTCGACGGTTCGCTCGTCGACGAATCGTCCGAGGACAAGACCCCTCTGGCGCCGGCGGATCGGCGCGCAGCCGAGCGAGTCGACTCGCTCGAGGACCGTGTCCGCTCGGCACTGAGCGGTGCGGTACTGGGCGAGAGTCCCTCCGAGCAGGTTCTGACGGCCCTCGTCGACACGGTGGATCGGTACGCGATCCCCCACGAATACTTCTATGCGTTCTTCCGTTCGATGCGGATGGACATTCCCGGCACGGATTTCTTCCGGTCGCGCTACCGAACAATGGCCGAACTCCGCGAATACATGTACGGTTCCGCCGCCGTCATCGGACTCGAGATGCTGCCCATCCTCGGCGCCTCCAGCGAGAACGCAGAAGGGCCCGCTGCTGCCCTCGGCGAAGCCTTTCAGCTCACGAATTTCATCCGAGACATGGGAGAGGATCTCGACCGGGATCGGATATACCTGCCGACCGACGAATTGGCCGCCTTCGGCGTCGACGAGGCACTGCTGCGGCACTGTCGCGATTCGGGGCGCACCGACCAGAGACTCTCCCGAGCCCTGGCGCACCTGATTGCGCACACCCGCGCGGTGTACCGCCTCGCCGAACCCGGCATCGAGATGTTGGACCCGCGCGTGCAGTCGAGCATGCAAACGGCATTCCTGCTCTACGGCGGGATCCTCCGCGAGGTCGAGGACGGCGGCTATCGGGTTCTTCAGGAGCGGGCCCGAGTGCCGGGATGGCGTCGACTCTCGGTTGCCGGGCCCCGCCTCGTGGCCACCGGTTGGACCAGGCTCAGATCGCCATCGCCTGTGCGCGCCTGATCACCTCGCGCATCAGATCCCCGTGCATCGCGTCGATCGGGGTGCCGGGAAGGCTGTCGTCCGGTTCGAACAGCCACTCCAGAATTTCTTCGTCTCGGTATCCGCCGTCGTGGAGCACGGCCAGCAAGCCGGGCAGCCCCTTGACGATCTGCTTGCCGGGAGTGTTCAGAAACACCTCTGGGACCCCGGGGACTCGGTTGCGTTTGACCGCGATGAGCTGTCGGTCACGCAGCATCTGCTCGACCCTGGCCTTGGGAACCTCGAGAATTTTGCTCACATCGGCCAGCTGTAGCAGTGAAACCGAGGGAGCCAACACGTCGTCGGAATATGGGATAGCGCTCACTGCAGTAACGTTAACTGGTTGGTCCTCGGATGCGAAAAACACAGTCCGGGTGCGTTGCGCCGAGACTACGGCGATACCTGCGCTGGCTACCATCGTCTCGAAGCGCTCGATTCGGTGCTCATTTCTCGAGGAGGTACACCACGGTGATGTCCGGAGGATCCGTAACGGCGGGTTCACTGCTGGATCGGCGCTACCGCATCGACGCCCAGATCGCTCGCGGCGGAATGTCCACGGTGTATCGCGCCCTGGACACGCGACTGGATCGGCCTGTCGCGGTCAAGATCATGGACCCCAAGTTCGCCGAGGATCCGCAGTTCGTGGCGCGCTTCGAGTTCGAAGCCCGGGCAGTCGCGCGGCTGAACAATCCAGGTCTGGTGGCCGTTTACGATCATGGCCGCGACAGGGATGTCGCGTTCCTCGTCATGGAACTGGTCGAGGGTGGGACGCTCAGGGAGCTTCTTCGCGAACGCGGACCGATGCCGCCGCATGCTGCGGCCGCAGTCGTGGGACCGGTTCTCGGTGCACTCGCCACCGCACATCGCGCAGGTCTGGTCCATCGTGACATCAAGCCCGAGAACATTCTGATCTCCGACTCGGGCGATGTGAAGATAGCGGATTTCGGCCTCGTGCGGGCTGTAGCCGCTTCCAATGCCACATCGGCAAGCGTCATCCTCGGCACTGCCGCATACCTCTCACCGGAACAGGTCACCACCGGTTCGGCCAACGCCGGTAGCGACGTCTACGGGGTGGGAGTCGTACTGTTCGAGTTGCTGACGGGGCGTACACCCTTCAGCGGCGACACCTCACTCTCCATCGCCTACCAGCGAATCGACAACGACGTCCCCCGTCCGGGCGGTTTCATCGCCGGGGTGCCGCCCGAGTTCGACGATTTGGTGCGCAGGGCCACCGAGAGAGACCCGGCGACGCGATTCCAGAACGCCGATGAAATGGCACGGGCGCTTCGCGCAGTATGCGCCGAGCTCCAGTTACCGCCGTACCGCGTACCTGCGCCTCGCCGCTCGGCCGGGCATCGAAGTGCCGCAGCGTTGGGCGCCCCCACCACATTCGCCGACCGTGAGAGCGAACAACCCCGGGCCCGGCAAACCGAAGTCGTCGCAGCATCCGCAGGCACGGGGACCCATCACACGCGAGTACACACCGCGCCGACCTCTCGCGACGAGCAGGATGACGTCGATTCGGTCCCACCTCGTCGAGTCGGACGTCGAGAATACGAGTTCCCCGATTTCGTCGCCGACAGGCAACGCTCTCGCCGCGCAATCGTCGTCTGGCTCACCATAGTTGCCTTGCTCGCGGTCCTCGTCGGAGTCGGCGGCTGGTGGATGGGGTCAGGTCGCTACACAAGCGTGCCCGAGGTCGGCGGACTCGATCTCGTCAGCGCACAGAACGCCCTGGAATCGGCGGATCTGGCGAGCGAATCTCGTGGAACCTACTCGGACACGGCACCGGTCGACATGCTCATCGGCACCGACCCGGCGTCAGGGTCACGGGTCGCGCGGGGTGAGACCGTGTTCCTGCTGGTATCCCTGGGACAGCCAACCGTGCCGGAGGTTCCGCCGAACACCGACGTCGCCGCCATGGAGGAAGAGCTGCGTGAACGTACCTTCGCTACCGAGGACGGCGGTGAGGTCTTCAGCACGAACGCGCCGATAGGCGATGTCGCGGCACTCGATCCGCCGCCCGGGACAGTGCTGTCGGTCGGGGACACCGTCAAGGTGCTGCGATCGAAGGGAGCTCCCCCCGTCGATGTACCCGACGTTGCGGGAATGTCCACCGACGATGCTGTCGCGACCCTCGCGTCGATCGGCATTTCGGTTTCGGCCACCGATGTGGAGTTCGACGAGAACACCGACGGTGGCAAGGTCATCGATACATCGCCGCAGATCGGTACCACCGTCACCGCCGGTAGCAGCGTTCGAATGCAGGTGTCCAACGCCGTCACGGTCCCGTCGCTGCTGGGACGATCCGCCGGGTCGGCGCGTGAGATTCTCGAGCGACTCGACTTGGAGGCGCAAGTTCGTCAGGTATTCGATACCGACGGTTCCCTCGTGGTCTCGCAAACCCCGGGGCCGGGTTCCAGAGTTGCCCCGGGGTCGTCGGTGACCGTGGTGTCCTTGCCGTAGCGGCCACCTGCTGCGGGCCTTCGGCCAGCCGAGCTCAGCCGCGCAGCATCTCCGCGACGAGGAACGCGAGCTCGAGCGACTGCTGGGTGTTGAGCCGCGGATCACACGCAGTCTCGTAGCGTCCCGCCAGATCCAGATCCGATATCTCCTGCGCACCGCCCAGGCATTCGGTGACGTTGTCCCCGGTCAGCTCGACGTGGATTCCGCCCGGGTGCGTTCCGAGTCCGTTGTGGATCTCGAAGAACCCCTGGACTTCGTCAACGATTCGATCGAAGTGCCTGGTCTTGTATCCAGTGGACGCCTCGTGGGTGTTGCCGTGCATCGGATCGCACTGCCAGATGACCTGATGTCCGGTTGCCTGGACCTTCTCGATGATCGGCGGAAGCATCTCGCGGATCTTTCCGTTGCCCATCCGGGAAATGAGAGTCAACCGGCCAGGCTTGTTGGTCGGATCCAATCGCTCGACGTACTCCACCGCCATGTCGGGCGTGGTGGACGGCCCGATCTTGAGTCCGATGGGATTGCTGATCAACTCGGCGAGTGCGATGTGTGCGCCGTCGAGCTGCCTCGTCCGATCGCCGATCCACAGGAAATGAGCGGAGAGATCGTACAATTTCGGGTGGTCGGCGTCGGCGTTGTCCAACCGCAGCATCGCACGCTCGTAGTCCAGCACGAGCGCCTCATGGCTGGCGAAGATCTGGGCTGTCTCCAGATTCGGGTCCTTCACTCCGCATGCATCCATGAACCGCAGTCCCCGATCGATCTCGCCGGCGAGAGCCTCGTACCTGGCTCCTGCTGGTGAGCTCGCAACGAATTCGCGATTCCAGTCGTGCACCTTGTGCAGATCGGCCATCCCTGCGCCGGTGAGAGCTCGCACCAGGTTCATTGCGGCACTCGCGTTGGCGTACGCACGCACGAGCCTCGACGGGTCGTGCCGCCGCACGGCCTCGTCGGCGAAGAGTGAGTTGACCATGTCGCCGCGATAAGACTTCAGTCCGAGCGCATCGACGTCGGACGAACGCGGTTTCGCGTACTGCCCTGCGATGCGTCCCACCTTCACCACCGGCATACTCGCGCCGTAGGTGAGCACCACGGCCATCTGCAGCAGGGTGCGGATGTTGCCCTTGATGTGGGGTTCGGTGTTGTCGACGAACGTCTCCGCACAGTCACCGCCCTGCAGCAGGAACGCCTCTCCCCTGGCGACAGCTGCAAGCTGATCGGACAGCGCCTCGACCTCACTGGCAACGGTGATCGGCGGTACACTCTCGAGCACCTTGCGCATGTCGGCGGCCTGCGCGGGATCCCACGAAGGCTGTTGCGCCGCGGGCTTCGCGAGGGCATCGTCCAACTGCTTGCGCAGCGTCGTCGGCAGCGGCGGAAGATCGGGCAAGCGGTCGATAGGTACGTCGACAGTCCAGTTCACCTGTTCAGGATATTCGCTCCTCGTCCTGGCTCGGCGCGCGGCTCCCGGTAGCGGCTCGGTCGATCAAGCCGATGACGCTTCGATGGCCTCGAATCTCGCCAGGTTGTGCCGCGCATCGGCGAGCGCGTCGTGAGCGTCGTCTGGCGCCGGGGGCAGGTACGGGCTCCCTTGATCCTCCCAGCGCTGACGAAGCTCACGAGTGAAGCGGGGCAACGAACGCGGCAATTCGGTCATCGAACCCCACAGCTGGCACAGCGCCACGTGGTCGTACGCGGCCATCCATGCCCACAGCTCGACCTCGGTATCGGGAGACGGCACGAGGAAATCGAGTAGGTCGTCGCGAATCCGAGCTCTGCTCTTCCACAAGGGTGACGAATACGGCGGCAGCTTGGGCAACACGTTCCGACGGACCCATTTACCGGCGCGCTCCGGGTCGAACTCGGAGGACACCGCATAAAATTCTCGACCATCCTCGGATACCACTGCAATCGAGACCAGCTCGATTGTGCGACCATCCTCGATGAACTCGGTGTCATAGAAATAACGCACGCACACAGCGTATCCCTCGCGTCGGTACCTACCGCGCAGCGCAGTCAGAAGAAGGAACGATGTTCACGCCACCGGAAACCACAACACCTTCCTCGCCGGCACGCTCGCGCCTTCCGCTCGAGCTGCGATCCGTCGCTACCGTTCTCGCGTGTGTCGTGATAGTCGCGGGCGCCCTGGCCGGAGTCACGTACAACCTCCTCGGGCTACCCCCGCTTCGCGATCTACCGAACCTCGGCGACTTCTACCGCCTCGATCTCGATGTGTACCGCATCGGTGGCCAGGTCTTCGCGAGCGGATCACCGCTGTACGGCAGTATCCCCACCACTGAATCGGGTACGTCGCTACCGTTCACGTACCCGCCGATCGCGGCGGTGCTGTTCAGTCCCCTTTCGGCCATGTCGCTGTATTGGGCCGGACTGCTCGTCACAACGCTATCGTTGGCGCTGCTCGTCGTGACGATCGTGCTGACCCTGCGTTCCCTGGGCTACACCCCGACTTCGCTGATGCTCTGGGCTGCAGCAGCGGTGTTCGCCTTGTCGATGATTCTCGAACCGGTCTCCTCCACCCTCGACTTCGGCCAGATCAACATCGTTCTGATGGCATTCGTCGCCGCGGACTGCCTACTCGACAAGACCCCCTGGCCCCGCGGAGCGCTCATCGGGCTCGTCGCAGCGGTGAAACTGACGCCCGCCGTGTTCATTCTGTACTTCCTCCTGCGCAAGGACTTTCGCGCTGCAACCATCGCCGCGATCAGCTTCGCCGCATTCACCGCACTCGGCTTCGTCGCCACCTTCTCGGATTCGGTGAAGTATTGGACCCACACTCTGATCGACTCGGACCGCATCGGAAATCCGGCGTACCCCGGGAATCAGAGCATCACAGGCGTCCTGGCCCGCTTCGGACTCCACGACTCGATGCGTTCAGCTGTGTGGATCGTTCTCGCCTGCGCTCTGCTCGCCGTTGCAGCCTTCGCCATGAGACGAGCGTTCGCGACCGATCACAGTGCGTTGGCCCTCGGCGTCAACGCACTGTTCGGGCTGTTGGTCTCCCCTGTGTCGTGGTCGCACCACTGGGTGTGGGCAATCCCGTTCGCGGTGGCTTTGGGGACGTTGGCATACCGAAGCCGGAACGCGTTCGCGATGGCTTTCGTCGCTTTCGGAGTCGTCCTGTTCTACGTCGCTCCACAGTGGCGAGTGGCCGACGGACGGTTCTCCGGGATCGGTTGGCCCATCTTGGACCAGCTCGCTGCATCGTCATACGTGTGGTGGGCGATCGCAGCGATCACCATGGTTGCGTTCGTCCCGAAAGGTCACCCCGCCGGCGCCCAGGCAGAACGCGGACAGCTCGACCCGGCGGTGCCGAGCTCCTGAGCGGGGTCGAACTTCTGAGCGACCGACGGGCCGGAAGAGCTCGCGGTCAGCTCGCCTTGGTGTTCGGTAGCCGCTCAGGATCGACGGAAGAGCTTCTCGCGCCGGATAACTCGGCATCGAGCACAGGCTTGTCAGCCGCCTTCTTCAGCGAAGCGGCGTACACATCCACATATTCCTGACCGGACAGCAGCATCAACTCGTACATCACCTCGTCGGTGACAGCGCGCTCTACGAACCTGTTGCCCGCGAGTCCTTCGAACCTCGAGAAATCGATCGGCTTTCCGATCTTGATGGTGATCTTGGTGGGCCGCCACACCTTTGATCCGATCGGGTTCATCTTGTCGGTACCGATCATTGCGACGGGAACAACCTGAACGCCGGTCTGAAGCGCCAACCGGGCCATGCCGGTCTTGCCCTTGTACAGCCGACCGTCCGGCGAACGGGTGCCCTCGGGATAGATGCCGAGCAACTTGCCTGACTCGATCACACGCTTGCCTGCGTTGAGTGCATCCTGGGCGGCGTCGGCACCTGTCCTGTCGATGGGAACTTGACCGACCGCGGTGAAGAACCATTTCTGGAACGCACCCTTGAGGCCTGAGCCGGTGAAGTACTCGCTCTTCGCAAGGAAAGTGATACGCCGCTTCACTTTGAGCGGCAGATAGAACGAGTCCAGAACCGCCTGATGGTTACTGGCCAGGATCATCGGTCCGCGGGCCGGGACGTTCTCCAGACCTTCGATTGTCGGCCGACCGAGTGCGGCCAAGATCGGGCCGATGAGGACGTACTTGAACAGCCAGTACCACATGGCGCCCTTCCTGGATTCGAACGTTCCCGATGCGAGGAACCAAAAGAAACTGTACCTACCGTTTATGACCCCAGCCACAGGAACTGCGAAGTGGCGGCAAACATCACATCCTACGTCCGCCAGCAGGTGTGGAGAACTCGGCCCGTGCAAGATCCGCGGCGCCGATCATTCCAGCGGCCTCACCCAGTTGGGTGCTCCGTATGCGCGCGAGCGGTCGGTGTCCGGCGCCGGTGGACAGGCGCGAGTAATGCTCACGCGCCTCGGCCAAGAACTGGCTCGACGACGTCGCCACCCCTCCCGCGATGACTATCAGATCGGGGTCGTATACGTCGCTCACCATAGCGAGTCCCATGCCTAGCCAACGCGCGAAATCCTCCATGGTGCGGCGGCCGATCTCGTCGCCGTCCTGCGCCGCAGAGGCGATGCGTCGGCCGGTGAGCGAGCCCGGGTCGAGGAACACCTCGCGCGCCAAGATCGTCGACGATCCCCGATCTGCCGCGAGCAACTCGACGGCTGTATCAACGAGAGCAGTTCCGCTGCAGTAGCGTTCCCAGCAGCCTCGCTTACCGCACGGGCAGGATCGGCCGTCCTGGACAACCTGGATATGCCCCAGTTCCGGTGCGACACCATAACTTCCACGATAGATGCGCCCGTCGATCAACAGTGCGGCACCGATGCCTGTGCCGATCGCGACCATCACCACGTTTCGGCCGTCCGAAGCGGCGCCGAACCGATATTCCGCCCAGGCAGCAGAGTTGGCGTCGTGCTCGAGAAGCACAGGAAGGCCGATTCGCTCGCTCATCTGACGCGCAACCGGGGTGTCGACCCAGGGCAGGTGTGGTGCGAATCGCACCGAAGTTCGATCCGAGTCGATGAAGCCCGCAACGGCCAACCCGACCGCGTCGACGGGGTGCCGCGCAGAGAGCTCGTACACAACGCGGTCGAGACCCTGTTCGAGTGCTTTCGCGGAGTGCGGAGTCGGCGACTGCGTCGAATCGATGACGTGGCCCGAGGCATCGACGACCGAAGCGCGGAGACTTGTTCCCCCGACGTCGATGCCGATCGTCAGGGACTCCCGATAACGCTTCATTTCCGACCTTCCTCGGCCGCCCCCCCCCGAACGGCGTACGAACTGCTCCCGACCGATCGCAGAATCGGGCGAGTGGACTGTGCTCAGTCCTGGGAATCCGACTTGGTCGAATCTTTCACGGTTACGGTAATCGGTTCGAATGCTGGACGTCGAATCATCGACTCCTCCGGCTCGCGTGCAACAGTCGGCTCTTCGGCACGAGTTGCGCCATCGGGCCGATCCTCGCTCTGCGCTGCGGACGGCTGACTCGCCGGGTCCACATGCTCAGCGACGATCTGGCGGATCAACGCGATGACAGATGCACCTTCTGAGGTGACCAGGGTGAGCAGGTCGTGCTGCTCACCCCTCAGCAGGGCTGCCAGTGCGCAAACCGGACACCAACTGCATCCCTGCCGAGGGCGCTCGCTCTGCTCTTGAACAGCCTGACGCAACAGCGGCTCCAGCCGCGTCAGAACGGTCTCGGCGAGCGACCAGAGCTCGGCCGCGACGTCGGAGTGTTGGTTGTCCACCTAGAGTCCGCCCCTCACGCCGGCCATAGAGACGGGTCCGGTCGGAAGCGGATCGTGAGCATGCCGCTTTCGTACTCGGCGCCGATCACGGTGCACCGGCGCAGCACAGAGGCCAGACGGACACGATGTCTGGTTCCGTCGGCGCCGATGATGACGTCATCCTCCACTCGGCCGAGATTCAGCGTCGTCGGGTCGACGACGGGCAGCACCATCGTCATCGTGTAAATCGATTCCAAACCCGAGCCCGAGGCGCGCGCAACCACCGGTTCGGCACCGCTCGCAGCGTCGTCGACGGAGCGATCGAGCGCATCCGCCGCACCTCCCCGAAACGCGAGACTACCGAGAGAGGCCAACCCTACCGGTTCACCCGGAGTGAGTTCGATCACCACCAGCTCGTACCCTCGGGCGACGGACTCGATCTCCGTGAGCACATGTTGCTGAGCCGAACGCCACCCTTCGAACCAGAACACGGCCGCGTGCGTGCCGATCAGAGTCGTCGACGCCGAATTCAAGTTCGGCAACACCCGATTGACCATGACTGTGTCGACGGGCAGCCCGGTCAGCGCAGCCGCGGACAGGGTCCGTCGGGTCTCCGCGAGTGCCACCGAATCAGGTGTGAGCACGATCGTTACCGAGGTTCGGGAGTGGTCGAACAGCAGGCCACGGACGATGTCGGCATCGGCTACCACCCGCTCCACCAGCGCAACGACGACTGTCAAACGCGGATCGGATCCTGTGCCTGCAACGATCCGATCGTGCTGGGGCCACAGCCGCTCGAGATAGCTGCCCACCAGGTCCGGCATCCGCAGTGTTCGGAGCGCATCGGCAGTCGCGGGGAGATCGACGAAAACTGTGTCCCACGTGCCTTGCTCGACGAGTTCGGCAATGCGCTGCAGACCGAGCAGCTCCTGCACCCCCGGTGCCCCCACGATCTCCTCGGGCTCGACTGCGCCGAATCTGACGCCGTGCTCGTGACCGGCGCCGGACACAGCAAGCAACGCACCGAGCGCGCGGTACCGCGCCTCGACCAATGCGAGGGTGTCGAGCTCGAGGGCATCGAGTCCCGGCTCGACCGAAACCACGTCACCGGCGGAGTATCGCGTGACCGACCCCAGGACATCGGCCAGGGAATGCGCCTGATCGAGTGAGACCACGAGGGCGCGCGAGCCCGAGCGGGCATGTTTCACCGCCGCCGCAGCAGCCAGCGTCGTCTTGCCGGATCCACCCTTCCCAACGAACAGACGAAGAGCGGTACGGACATCGGAGCGAGAGTCTTTCAGCCTTCGACCCGCTTCTTCAGTTCCTTCAGCGCAGTATCGGTGATGACCTTCTCGGCCTTGCGTTTGAACAGTCCGATCATGGGGATATTGAGGTCGACTGTCAGCTGATAGGTGACCTCTGTGCCGCCGTCGACGTTGTCGGCCAGCGTGTACGAACCGGCCTGGGATTTCTGCATCTCGCCCGACACCAGCTCCCAGGACACGGACTTGCCGTCCGGTGCCCACCGGTAGCTGAGTTCGTAGGTGTCCTTGACCATCCCCGCATCCAGCACGAATTTGACACGGTCGGCACGGCCGTCGGGACCCGTGGCCAACACTTCCACCGACTTCGCGGCCGAAACCCAGGACGGGTAGGCATCGAAATCAGCGATCACGTCCATGACCTGCGCGGACGGTGCATCGATCGTGATCGACCTCTGAGTCTTCTCGGCCATGCTGTTACTCGGTGTCCCTTCTCTTCTTGTCCGGGCCCGCGGTCACGAAACCGGTTCACGCATCGGTAGCGCGACGTCATTCATCTCACACGATGGCAGGTGGACACACAACGGAGGTGGACACGAACGGGCCGAAAACTCCACCCACCCCACAGTGGCACTCAGGTCGACGCATGTCCGGGTCGCTCCCCGGCAGCCCGCCCCGATTCCAAGTGTCGCTTGATCTCGAATGCCATCGCCTTACCTGCAGTCCTGCGTCGACGATTCTCGTCAGCGAGATCGCGTGCCTGCCCCGATGCCGGCTCCGCATGAAGAAAGTAGTGCACGATCACACCGTCGAGGGCCGGTATGGGTTCGAGCCACACCTCCATTGTGCCCTCGAGTGCACCGTCGACGGCCCACCTGATGCCCTTGTCGCCGCGATCGTCGGTAACGCGCACCCTCAGATCGGGCCACCAGGCGCGCCAACTGTCCGGTCGAGCCAGCGCTTCGGCCACCACCGATCCTGGGGCCGCAACGAAGGTCTGATCGGCAACCTGCACACTGCTCACCCTGTGAGCTTCACATATCACCGAAACTCGACACACACGAGGCAGTCGTTCGCCTCGCGCAGCCAGGTTCTACAGTGAGACCTCCGAGTTACTCGTGAGTAGAGCTAACTGTATTTCTTTCCTGGAGGTCACCCGTGCGTGAGTTCACATCGCCCGCCCGATTCGTCGTGGAAGACGGTGCGTCGGCCGTCGACACGGTGTTCACGCGCGCATCCGCTGCACCGAAATCGATCGCGTTTCGTCGCCTGCACGAGGGCACCTGGTCCGACGTCACTGCCGAGACGTTCGCGACCGAGGTGACAGCCGTCGCGAAGGGGCTGATCGCGTCAGGCATACAGCCGGGCGACCGTGTCGCGCTGATGTCCTCAACTCGCTACGAGTGGTCACTTATCGACTACGCGATCTGGGCGTCAGGTGGAGTCACGGTCCCCATATATGAAACCTCCTCGACCGGCCAGGTCGAGTGGATTCTCTCCGATGCCGAGCCGGTGCTTTTCGTCATCGAGACCGTCGAGCACGCCGCACAGACGGCGGAGGTTGTCACGGCCTCCACTTCAGTCCAGCGCACATTCCAAATCGACGGCGGCACCGGCGAATCCGGGGCGATACGCGAGTTGACCGAGCTCGGTTCCAACATCTCCGACGACGAGGTTCGAGCACGAGCTTCCGCACTGCGTTCGACTGATCCGGCAACGCTGATCTACACCTCAGGAACAACGGGACGGCCGAGAGGGGCGCAGCTGACACACGCCAATCTGCTCTCCGAATCCCATGGGATACGCGAGACATCGCTGAAAGTGCTTCTCCACGAGGGCAGTCGAACCCTGATGTTCCTTCCGCTCGCGCACGTCCTCGCCCGAGCCGTCTCCATCGCGGCCTTCGACGCCGGCACAACCGTCGGCCATACCAGCGACATACCGAATCTCGTACCGACTTTCGGCACCTTTCAACCGGACTTCATTCTGTCGGTCCCCCGAGTCTTCGAGAAGGTCTACAACACCGCGAAACTGAAGGCCCACGCCGACGGCAAAGGCAGAATCTTCGATGCCGCGGCCGAGACTGCCATCGCGTGGAGCGAAGCGAAGGACAGCAGCGCGGGAGCAGGTTTGGCGCTGCGCATCAAGCACGCACTCTTCGATCGACTCGTCTACGCAAAGCTTCGAAATGCGCTCGGCGGGCGATGCCAACTCGCCATTTCCGGAGGCGCACCGCTCGGGGCACGGCTAGGACACTTCTATCGCGGAATCGGTATCCCGATCTACGAGGGCTACGGCCTGACGGAGACCAGTGCCGCGTTCGCGGTCAACACCATCGGAAATCAACGCGTGGGCAGCGTCGGCCGTCCATTGCCGGGAAACTCCGTGCGAATCGCCGACGACGGTGAGATCCAGATGCGCGGTCCCGTGGTGTTCGCCGGATACTGGCGCAACGACGACGCCTCCGCAGAATCCCTCGCCGACGGCTGGTTCCGCACCGGCGATCTGGGTTCACTCGACGAGGACGGGTACATCACCATCACAGGTCGAAAGAAGGAGATCATCGTCACCGCCGGCGGCAAGAACGTCTCACCCGCCGGTCTCGAAGATCAGCTCCGCGCGCACTCGTTGATCAGTCAAGCCATCGTCGTCGGAGATCAGAAGCCGTTCATCGGAGCTCTGGTGACTCTCGATGCGGATGCTCTGTCCAAGTGGAAGGCCACCCACAGCAAGCCCGCCGACGCCACAGCCGCCGACCTCGCGCAGGATGGCGATCTAATGTCCGAAATCGACTCCGCAGTTGCGGCGGCGAACAAGTCCGTCTCGCACGCCGAGGCCATCAAGAAGTACCGAATTCTGCCGAACGACTTCACTGAGGAGTCCGGGGAGATGACGCCGACGATGAAATTGAAGAGAAACGTCATCACCGAGTCGTACGCGGACGACATCGAGGCGATCTACGCCTGACGGCCACCAGTTGCTACAGAAGCCGGCGTAGCTTTTCCGCGAGAACGTCCCAGCGCCAGCTGCTCTGTACCCACCGGCGTCCTGCCATACCCATCGACGCGGCCAGCGCACGGTCACCGAGGATGTTTGCGACCGCCTCGGTGATCTGCTCGACGGATCGCCCGTCGACGACGAGGCCAGTCTTGTTCTGCAGCACGGTTTCCGGTGCACCACCGGACATTCCAGCGATCACCGGTACTCCACAGGCGCTGGCCTCGAGGTACACGATCCCGAGCCCTTCAACATCGAGTCCCGCGCCTCGAGTACGGCTGGGCATCGCGAAGACATCTGCAATGGTGTGGTGCGCGGCGAGTTCCGCCGACGGCACCGTTCCGGTGAACACCACATGTTCCTCGACACCCGATCTGCGTGCGAGCTCGCGAAGCGTCTTCTCGTAGGGCCCGCCGCCGACGATAACGAGGACGGCACCGTCGATTCTCTTGCGGATGCCGGTGAGCGACCGGATGAGCACGTCCTGCCCCTTGCGCGGAACAAGCCTGGACAGGCACAGCACGGTCGGTCTGTCCCCCAGCCCGTACCGCGCCCTCAACTCGGCGCGGGCACCAGCATCGGGCTTGAATCGTTCGGTGTCGACGCCTGGTGGCACGTGCTCGAGGGCCGCCTCGGGACCGAAGGCCGAGGCGAATCGGCTGCGGGTGTACTTGCTGACGTAGGTAACCGTGTCGACGGAATTACCGATGGTGCGCAGCGTCGATCGTGCGCCAGGGATCATCGACCAGCCCACCTCGTGGCCGTGGGTACTGGCCACGACGGTGTCGGCACCGGCACGCCGGAGCGTTGGCGCCATCACCGCCAACGGGGCTGCGGCGCCGAACCACACGCTCTCGCACGAGTGAGACTGGACGAGTTGCGACGCGCGGCGGGCAACACACGGAGTCGGGAGCATCAACGTCGTCGGGTGCCGAACAACCTCGAACGGCTGACGCGCGTCGAACTTCACGTGACTGTCCCCACGCCAGCGGGGCGCGTACACGACAAGTTCGTCTTCGGGGAACCTCGAGGCAAAGCTGTGCAGGTAGGACTGGATGCCACCGGGCCGCGGCGGAAAGTCGTTCGTCACCAGCAGTGTCCGTGGCATTGCACCACCGTAGGTCAGCGTGACTGCTGCAGCACCCACGCCCCCCATGCCTGCAAGAACTCCGGGGTACCCATCTCCGTTGCTGCCCTCAGCGCCTCATCGACTTCGGTCGCATTCTTAGCACCGGTGGCGAGCTGCGCGTACAACCCAAGCAATGCCTGCTCGCCGAACTGCTCGACCACGAAGGCGCAGATCGACCACGCCGACTCGTAGGCCAGCGTCGCCCGCAACCCACCCGCGGTGAAGTCCGAATCCTCCGGGAGCACAGTCGGCGCTCCACCCGCGGCGACGACCCGACTCAGCGTCGGCGCAAGTCCGGCGAACTCGGCACCGGAACCGCGATAGCCCGAGAAGTCGGCGAACCCCTCGAGCAACCACGTCGGTGACCCGTCGACGGTGTCCGCGCGTGCTGCCACGTGCGTCAGCTCGTGCCGAAGAACGGATCTGGTCGTGAACTCGGTGAGCAGGTCCTGCGCGGCAGGACCGAACACCACCCGTTGACCCGACACCGGACGATTCGGTTCGATTGCGTCGGACACCGTGACCGCCGCGACGTCGGTGGCCGCTCGTGCGTCGCCGACGGAGGCCGCGAATTCCTCGGGCGATCGCGAGGAAAAGATCAGTGCGGTCTGCGACCAGTCCGAGCCGTAGAAGTCGGACACCGCGTCGACAGCGGCCGGCAGCTCACGAACCAGCCGGTCGATCAGCACTCCATGCTCGGGAGGTCCTACTACAACGGACGTGCCGCCCCTGGTCGATACGGATGTTGCGTTGACCGGCCCGAAGTCCCAAGGCCCGCGCCACGTCGGACGATCCGTACCGACAGCGGTGTCCGAGACGATCCGCCATTCATCGTCTCGTTTCGCGAGTAGCAGTGACACCGGTCGGCGAGTGGGGTCTGCGTCGGGCCCGGTGACCGCGAAATTGAGAATCACCGACGGTGCCCAGACGTCGGCAGCGTCGAGCGGTCCTGCGACAGCGGACGGAACGGGAACCTCCGGTTCGTCCACGAGTTCGTATTCCCACTGGTCGAGCGGCACAGCGGCGAGATTTTCGGCACGGCGCAATTCCGAGTCGAGGAAACCGGGAGCGGCCGCCGGATCGATCACATCCGCGATAGCATCCTGGTCGTTGGTTCGAACTGCCTCCGACCAACGCCGGAGCAGTGATTCGGCGCCCTCGCGTCGTTGCTGCTCGTAGGGGTTGACGACGGTGGTGGTCGAAGTGTCGGAGCCGTCCCCTCCCGACGATTCGCTGGGCGGGGACACTGAGCTACACGCCGATGCGAAAACGAGGAGCGTGCACAGCAGGCTCGCCGAGAAGAATCGAGACCGGGTCACTACCGAAGATCAGTAGCGTCGAGCGCCGTAGAAGGGGTATGACGCCATCGACTGAACCTTGACGGGAACACCGTAGGTGGACGCGTGCAGAACGTTGCCGTTGCCCGCGTACAGCCCGACATGTGAGGCGTTTGGATAGAACAGGACGAGGTCTCCCGGCTGAAGGTCCTTTTGGTCCACCGGGGTACCACCGGCCGCTTGCGCTTGACTCGAACGTGGGAGCGTCTTACCCACCTGCTTGTACGACCAGACCACCAGACCGGAGCAGTCGAAACCGTCGGGGCCGGCAGCCCCCCACGAGTACGGCTTGCCGACCTGAGTCAGACCGGCCTGAAGGGCTCCGGAGGAGGACCCGGGGACAAGACCGGACAGGAGTTTCGACAGATCGAAGCCCTCCGGTAGCGGTGATCCGGCGAGTTCGGCCTGTTCGGCGCCGGAGAGTGCGTTGTAGCTCGCCACTACCTCCGCAGTTTGTTCCTGCAACTGACTCTGCTTCGCCTGCAGATCGTCGCTTACCACCCGGGCCTGCTCAGCGGCTGTACGAGCCAGATCGACGGCCGCTTGCGACGCCTCCTGCGCAGCCGCCGCGTCGGCGCTGGCCTGCTTGAACTGCTCTACCTGACGCGTTGTTTCGGCCGAGATGATGTCGAGGGCCGACATCTGGTCGAGTAGCTGCTGCGGCGAATCGCTGACCATGACAGCGAAAAGGCGATTGGTTCGGCCGCCCTGATAGTTGACATTGGCGACCTTGTCCATGGCGGGCTTGAGCTCCGCGAGCGCCTGCTGCGCCCTGGTGAGGGCGTCCTGGTTCGCCGCGAGAGCAGCGTCGGCGTCACGCTGCGCGGCAATCTTGGCATCGAGGTCGATCTGCGCGTTGTGCAGAGCTTCCGTGGTCTGCTCCGATTCGCGTGAGAGCTCTGCCAATCTGGTCTGCGCATCGGACGCAGTGTCGATACCTGGCTGAGCGTGCGCGATTGCTCCCTGACCTGCGATCAGGAATACGGCAAGCACTGCCGCAACGAGGACGCTCAGCTTGGAACGATTGACTATCGGTGTCGCCACGAAAGGTGACTCTCCGTTTCTGCCTGGGAGGCCTGAGGGGCCAGCGTAACGGTTCGAAAAACAAACCCTACCCACGAGTAGTGGGTAGCGGGCAGGAATTCGGTCGGAAAACCGCCATTTGTTGGGATTCGATCGAAATAATGGGTACTCGGCGGACTCGGTCAGGTTACGGAACGGCCACAATCGTGTCCACCCGTGTTGTCCATCGAGGAGGCACCGAACCGAACAGAACAGCACCAGAGCGCGCCGACGAGTCGGTGCGCTCTGGTGCTGTGATGAAACGCGGTCGCGAAAATCAGTAGCGACGCGCTCCGTCGAACGGCATGGAATCGACAGGTGCCACCTTGACCGGCACACCGGATGTGGACGCATGGATCACGTTGCCGTTGCCCGAGTAGATGCCCGAGTGCGAACCGCCGTAGAAGGAAACGACGTCACCGGGGCGCAGATCCGCCTTCGAGACAGGCGTGCCAGCGGCTGCCTGGTCGTAGCTGGTACGGGGCAGGCTGACACCGGCCTGCTTGTACGCCCACTGGACGAGACCCGAGCAGTCGAACGAATCCGGGCCCGAAGCGCCGTAAACGTACGGTGCGCCGATCTTCGTCTCCGCAGCCTGAACGGCCTTCGCTGCCGGCGTCACCTGGGGTGCGACCGGAGCCGGGGCGTTAGGTGCGGGAACCTGTGCCGGAAGCGGCGGCATACCCGGAATCTCGGGGATCTCGAACGTTCCGACACCGGGGATGGTGATGGGGGCCGCCATTGCGGGGGCAGCGGGAAGAATGACCGCACCGGCTGTGATCGCACCGGCTACGAGAATTCGACGCAATGGGCGGGTTGAAGTATGTGACGCCACGAAAAGTTGTGCTCCGTTTCTTCCGTTCATCCACCGACCGAGTTAGCTGACGGGTTCGGGCTGGGAAGATCAGCCCTACCCGCGTCATCACCGTGAAGGCGACTAAGCGGGATTCACCCCAATGGAAATCGGGTTCCCGGTACGGGCACTCTCACGAGCGGCCCGATTAGGCGGTGACTTGCGACGCCACTCCGGTGTGGACTGGCGAGACTCCGCAAGGTCTCAGGAAGGTTACGAAATGGCATACCCCTGTGTCGACCCCAACTCGCCCAACGCGCGTGAACAGTTCGCTTCTGCACTACATGGCATGCCGATTCGCCCCAGTGTCACGAGTGGATAACGACTCGCCCACAACCCGGTCGTTCGCGTCCACCACGAGGCGCAATCGCGGCACCAGGCCGCTGTCCGCAAGTACGTCCATGGCGCCCAATTCTTCCTGGTCGAAAGCCATTTTGGACAGCTTCGACACCGGCTCGGTACCGCCTCGGCCGGCCCGACCCGGGGCACCGAGGAGCACCGTGACAACGCAGTCGGCGCACGCGATATCGCGGACCTTGCAATCACCACAGTCGACGATCATGTGATCCTCATCTCTTTCATCGAGTCAGCCCGGAATTCCGGCTGTCGAACGAGAACCTAACGACAGGCACCGACACGAACCGCCGAGCCGGCGGACTGTCAAGGGACTGTCGGTGGGCCGCGCTAGCGTCCACGACCGTGAGCCTCCCGATCCAGCTGAGCTTCGACGAACTCGACACTCCGTTGCACGAGACGAGCTTCGTCGTCGTCGACCTCGAAACCACCGGAGGCAGCGCCGACACCGAGGCGATCACCGAGATCGGCGCCGTGAAAGTCCGCGGCGGTGAAGTCGTCGGCGAGTTCGCCACACTGGTAGATCCGGGCCGGTCGATTCCCCCGTACATCGTGGAACTGACCGGAATCACCACCGCGATGCTGATCGGAGCGCCCCGCATCGAACGAGTCCTGCCGGGGTTTCTCGAGTTCGCACGTGGATCCGTACTCGTCGCGCACAATGCCCGCTTCGACATGGGGTTCCTCCAAGCCGCCGCGTCACGCCTCGATATCGCCTTTCCCAGGTTTCGAGTTCTGTGCACGGTGAAGCTCGCGCGGCGCGTACTCACCCGCGACGAGGCCCCATCGGTGAAGCTGTCGGCCCTGGCCTCGCTGTTCCAGGTCGGTACGCAGCCGACCCACCGCGCACTCGACGACGCACGCGCCACCGTCGACGTTCTGCACGCCCTCATCGAGCGCGTGGGCAATCAGGGCGTGCACAGCTACGCCGAACTGGTCGACTACCTCCCAGCTGTCTCGGCCGGACAACGCGCCAAGCGCACACTGGCCGCTCACCTACCGCGCACCCCGGGCGTCTACCTGTTCAAGGGTCCCGGAAACGAGGTCCTGTATGTGGGCACGTCGAACAACCTGCAGCGGCGCGTCCGCAACTACTTCACCGGTTCGGAAACGCGCGGGCGGATGAAGGAGATGGTCGGACTGGCAGTCGGCGTCGACCATGTCGAGTGTGCGCATGCCCTCGAGGCAGGAGTTCGCGAATTGAGGTTGCTGAGCGCGCACATCCCGCCGTACAACAGACGATCGAAATTTCCGAAGAAGGGGTGGTGGATCACCGCCACCAACGAGGCGTTCCCTCGACTTTCCCTCGTCCGTGCACCGGCCCCGGGTTCGATCGGGCCCTTCGTCGCTCGAGGTGACGGCGCTGCGGCCGCTGCCCTGATCGCAGAATTCACCGGCATCCGAACATGCACGCGGCGGATACCGATCTCCGCCACCCACGGCCAGAACTGCCCACCCGAGGCGGTCGGTGGATGCGCGGCAGCGACCGCAGGAATCGTCACGGCCCAGGAGTACGAGAGCGCACCGGCGCTGTTCCGCGAACTCGCGCTGGGCCGTGACGATCACATCCTCGATGCAGTTCGATGCAGAATCACCGAACTCGCCGACGCCGAACTGTTCGAATCGGCCGCACGCATGCGCGACCGACTCGCAGTCCTTGCCGACGTACTGAGAAACCTGCACCGCCTCTCCTCGATCACCGACATCGCCGAGTTGATCGTCGCGCGCAAAGATTCGGCAGGCGGGTGGGAACTAGCAGTGATACGACACGGCCGGCTGACGGCCGCCGCGACGGCTCCTCGCACGGTGCACCCGATGCCCGTCGTCGAAGCGATCGTCGCCGGGGCGGAAACCGTAATTCCCGACTCCACTCCCCTCCGGGGCGCATCACCCGAGGAAGTCGCGCTGATTGCTCGCTGGATGCACTCGGACGGGGTCAGAATCGTTCGGACGACGGATGGTTATGCAGAGCCCCTGCACGGCGCCGGGGCATGGCGCCAGTGGTGCGGCGTCGCACGCACAGTGTCCCGGCGTGAACGAGGGATGAACGAACCGACAGTGCGCCTGGCAATCTAAGCTCGGGTCTCGGCACGTGATCGACACCTGATCTTCCTCGGCTGCAAAGGAGCCCCATGATCAACGCCATCGTCATGATCGACGCCGAGGCACACACCATTCCGGAGACAGCGCAGGCTGTCGCCGACGTGGAGGGTGTCACCGAGGTGTATTCCTGCGCCGGCGACGTCGACTTGATCGCCATGGTCAAGGTTCGCGATCACCAGAGCATCGCCGACGTGGTGACTCAGCGCATCAACAAGGTGCCCGGGGTACTGAACACCGCGACCCACATCGCGTTCCAGTCCTACTCCAGCGCGGACATCGAGGCAGGTTTCTCGATCGGAGAGTGATCGTCAGTCGAGCTCGTTGGACCGTGACACCCACCGGTTGAGGAGGTCTGTGGTCGCACCCGTATCGATCGCCTTCGCTGCGCGCTCGAGACCGTCGGCAAGACGAGCGTCGAGCTGGACCGGGTCGATGCCACCGGAAATCCCGTCGAATGCCGTGAGCGCCGCGGCCGCGTTGAGCAACACCGCATCGCGCACCGGTCCCCGATCTCCCGCGAACACCGCATGCGCGATAGCAGCGTTCGTTGCTGCGTTGCCGCCCTTCAGCGCTTCGATCGGCACCAGGTCCAGCCCGAGAACTCTTGGATCGATCTTCGCCTCGGTCACCGCGCCATCGGATACCACGAAGACGGTCGTCGTCGTCGACAATGTGATCTCGTCCAACCCGTCGTCACCGCGCACCACCAGTGCACTGGCCCCGCGCTCTGCAAACACCTCGGCCACCACGGAGACGAGGGGGGCGAACGCACATCCGATCAACCCGGCTCTCGGTCGTCCCGGGTTTGTCAAGGGTCCCAACACGTTGAACACCGTGGGGATCCCGATCTCCTTGCGAGGAGGCCCGGCGAAACGTAGTGCGGGGTGATACACCGGCGCGAAACAGAAGCCGATCCCGACGTCGCGGACTGTGGTGGCAACGCCCGCGGGTCCGAGGCCGAATTTGACCCCCAACGCTTCCAGTACGTCCGTCGTGCCGCTCTGCGAGGACGCGGCACGGTTTCCATGTTTGACCACGCGTGCACCCGCGGACGCCGCCACCAACGCCGCCATCGTGGAAATGTTCACCGTGTCGGCACCGTCGCCTCCGGTTCCCACGACATCGACCGCAACCGGATCACAATCCACCAGTGTCGCGTGCGCAAGCATCGAATCAGCGAGTCCACGAACTTCTCCCGGCGTCGGACCCTTCATTTTCAACGCCACGCCGAAAGCAGCGATCTGCGCAGCCGTGGCGTTGCCGGACATGATTTCGTCCATCGCCCAGCTCGTGTCCTCGCTGGAGAGATCAGCATGAGACGTCAACGCACCCAGCACCATTTTCCACGTCCTGCTCGGTGCGCCGCTCTTCGATTCGGTCATTCGCTCCCCATGCCTCCCTCGACCGCCGGCGCTCGACCGTCGGGCTTTTCGTCGATGCGGCCTCCCGACTTGCGTGGAGAAGCTTAGTCAGCGGTGGGTGCGCCTGGTTGCAGCGCGTCCCAGCCCGCGACGACTCCACCTCTACGTTGGGCAAGACCCGCCATCCGGGAGCGCTCCTGCGAGCAGTGCAGGGCGTCCAGAATTTGCACACGCTGCAGCGTCACCTCGACCCCGGCGGCCACGTCCACCCTGCTCGAGCTCGCGTTGATCTCCGGTACCGGTGACGGGGAATCCAACAGTTCGTAGCCGTCCTGCGCAACCACCGATGCGGCGTCGGAAACCGTTTCCACCGGCAGCACGAGGTGATGCCGGAAGACTGCTTCTTCGTCGACCCGCCACCCGGTTTCCTTCGCCCCGCGATCCAGCGCCGCCGAACACGACTCCGCGTCATCGAACGACGACGCCACGATCACCAGGTCTGGCCGGCTGGAGTCGAGCGCCTTCCTGGTCGACCGGGAAAACAGTCGCCGGAACCAGGATGCGCCAGCGTTCGTTGCCATGAGGGAAGCCTTTCTCGCAGTTCGCAGCCCGTCGCCACACTGGTCGCGACCTGGGCTTTTTTCGGGGCCGCCTGAACCGAGCACATCGGCGACGCGCCAACATCGGACCCGAGTATGCCTCCGGTACTACGAACAGTCATACTTCTCTTTGTGACGAGCGCTGTAGGGACTCAAGGATCGGCAATCACCCAACGCGTGCACTCGCTGAACCGCCCCAATATGGTCAGCGTCGGCACCATCGTGTGGCTGTCGAGCGAACTCATGTTCTTTGCCGGACTTTTCGCGATGTACTTCGTCGCGAGGGCGCAAGCCGACGGAAACTGGCCACCGGAACCGACCGAGCTCAATCTGACGCTCGCGGTACCGGTCACCGCGGTGTTGATCGCGTCCTCGTTCACGTGCCAGCTCGGCGTTTTCGCAGCCGAGCGAGGCGACGTGTTCGGACTGAGACGTTGGTACATCATCACCCTGGCGATGGGCGCGTTCTTCGTCGCCGGCCAGGGCTACGAGTACTACCACATGGTCCACGAGGGAACATCGATTTCGTCGAGCGTGTACGGATCGGTCTTCTACATCACGACCGGCTTCCACGGACTTCACGTCATCGGCGGATTGATCGCGTTCGTGTTCCTCATTACCCGAACCCTGGTCAGTAAGTTCACGCCTGCCCAAGCGACCGCAGCGATCGTGGTGTCCTACTACTGGCACTTCGTCGACATCGTGTGGATCGCTCTCTTCGCCACCATCTACTTCATTCGTTAGAGCAGTTCAATTGTTTTCACTTCGCCAACCGCAGCGGACGTTCGATATCAGCCCCCGACGTTCGGTCCGTCCCGACACGACAAGGGATAGAAGATGAGTTCATCTCCCCCAGCAGCATCCGGTGGCAACACCGACGGACTCGGCTCAGCCGAGTCCGTCTCGGCCGTCAAGAGCCGACGTGGACGCAAAATGCGCCGCCGGGTCACCGGCACTCTCGTACTCATGATGGGTCTGCTCAGCGCAGGTTTCCTCGCCTCGGCACTCACGCCGACACCCCAGGTCGCCACTGCTCAGCTGGACTCCGCTGCGTTGATTCGCGAGGGAAAGCAGCTCTACGACACTTCGTGCGTCACGTGCCACGGTGTGAACCTGCAGGGTGTGCAGGACCGCGGCCCCAGCCTCATCGGCGTCGGCGAAGCGGCCGTGTACTTCCAGGTTTCCTCGGGACGTATGCCCGCTGTGCGAAACGAAGCGCAGGCGACCCGGAAGCCACCGAAGTTCGACGACAAGCAGATCGACGCCCTCGGCGCCTACATCCAGGCCAACGGCGGTGGACCCACCGTCGTACGCGAGAGCAACGGCGAGATCGCTCAGTCCTCACTCGCCGACGGAGACATTGCGCGCGGCAGCGAGCTGTTCCGCCTCAACTGCGCTTCGTGCCACAACTTCACCGGTGAAGGCGGAGCGCTTTCATCCGGCAAGTTCGCGCCGCCGCTCGGACCTGCGAACGAACAGCAGATTTACACGGCCATGATCACCGGTCCGCAGAACATGCCCAAGTTCTCCGACCGGCAACTGACGCCAGAGGAGAAGGTCGACATCATCTCCTACGTCAAATCTGCCCAGGAGACTCGTCCCGCAGGTGGTTGGGATCTCGGCGGCTTCGGCCCCGCCACCGAGATGATCGCAATCTGGATCATCGGAATCGGTGCCGTCGTCGGCGCAACAATGTGGATCGGAGCTAGGTCATGAGCGACGCTGAGTCCGGACGCAATGCCGGCGATCACGGCGACGGTGTCGATAAGAACGACGCCGACAAGCTTGATGTGAACAAGCAGTACACGGACGAAGAGCTTGCGGGAATGACCCGTGAGCAACTGGTGGAGTTGGGTACCAACCTTGACCACGTCGATGTGGCCTACCGCCGCAACCGATGGGCTGTCGAGGGAACTCGGGCCGAGAAACGAGCCGAGCGCAGCGTTGCTGCGTGGTTCACACTCGCCGGTATCTCCGCCGTTGCCTTCATCGCGATCTACCTGTTCTGGCCGTGGGAGTACGCAGGAATCGGCGACGAGAACTATGGCGCCTACTCGCTGTACACCCCGCTGATCGGTCTGACGATGGGCCTCGCCATCCTCGGCGTCGGCGTAGGCGCAGTGCAGTTCACCAAGAAGTTCATCCCTGAAGAGGTATCGATTCAGGATCGCCACGATGGCGGCTCATCGGAGGTCGATCGAAAGACCCTCGTCGCGGAGCTGGGCGATTCGTTCGAAACTTCGACGCTCGGACGCCGCAAGGTGATCAAGCGGTCACTGCTCTTCGGCGGTGGCGCGCTCGGAATCATGACGATCATGCCCCTCGGCGGTTTGATCAAGAATCCGTGGGCAGAGGGCGACGATTCTCCGCTATGGGTCTCGGGCTGGACTCCGCGCTACGCTGGAGAGACGATCTACCTTCGGCGCGATACCGGTCGACCTCACGACGTCGTTCTGGTGCGCCCCGAGGATCTGGATGCCGGAGCTATGGAGACCGTTTACCCCTTCCGCGAAGCGGATCGCGATGACGATCACGCATTGCTGATGTCGCTGCGAGGTATTCGCAATTCTGTGATGCTCATTCGTCTGCGCACCGAAGATGCAGCAACGGTCATCAAGCGCAAGGGCCAAGAGAGCTTCAACTACGGCGACTACTTCGCTTACTCCAAGATCTGCACGCACCTGGGTTGCCCAACGTCGCTGTACGAACAGCAGACCAACCGCATCCTGTGCCCCTGCCATCAGTCTCAGTTCAACGCCCTCGAGTACGGCAAGCCGATCTTCGGACCGGCTGCTCGGGCACTTCCACAGTTGCCCATCACGGTCAACGAGGACGGCTTTCTCGTGGCAAGCGGGGACTTCGTCGAAGCCCTCGGGCCCGCGTTCTGGGAACGTCCCAACCGCACGTTGGAGAGTGACTCATGAGTCCTTCGCTGCAAACCCTCGCGGCCAAGCAGGCCGATGGTGTCGACAGCCGCTATCACCTCGCACCGGGCCTTCGTCGGCAGATCAACAAGGTCTTCCCGACGCACTGGTCCTTCTTGCTCGGCGAAATCGCGCTGTACAGCTTCGTCATCCTGCTGATCTCGGGCGTGTTCTTGACCCTGTTCTTCGACCCATCGCTCAGCGAGGTCGAGTACAACGGCATCTACGAGCCGCTCCGCGGTGTGACGATGTCGCGCGCCTACGCCACCACACTCGATATTTCCTTCGAGGTTCGCGGTGGTTTGTTCATGCGGCAAATCCACCACTGGGCCGCACTGATGTTCGCGGCGTCGATCATCGTTCACATGATGCGCATCTTCTTCACCGGTGCGTTCCGGCGCCCACGTGAGGCCAACTGGGTCATCGGTAGCCTGCTTCTCATCCTGGCAATGTTCGAGGGCTTCTTCGGATACTCCCTCCCCGACGACCTGCTCTCCGGCACCGGTCTTCGCGCCGCATTCTCCGGCATCACGATGAGTATCCCGATCATCGGAACCTGGATGCACTGGCTGATATTCGACGGTGACTTCCCAGGCACGATCATCATTCCGCGCCTCTACGTCGCTCACGTTCTACTCCTTCCTGCAATCATCCTTGCGTTGATCGCTGCTCACCTGGCCTTGGTCTGGTACCAGAAGCACACTCAGTTCCCCGGGCCGGGTCGCACGGAGAACAACGTCGTCGGCGTTCGTATTCTCCCTGTGTTCGCAGTCAAGTCCGGCGCGTTCTTCGCCGTCACATTCGGCATCCTCGCGCTCATGGGTGGGCTCATCCAGATCAACCCGGTGTGGAATCTCGGTCCGTACAACCCGTCACAGGTATCCGCCGGTGTTCAACCGGACTTCTACCTGATGTGGACAGACGGCATGGCGCGGCTCTGGCCGGCGTGGGAGATATACATCGGCGATCGCTACACGATCCCTGCAGTGTTTGCCGTCGCGTTGATCATGGGCCTCGTATTCGCGATCATGATCGCTTACCCGTGGATCGAAAAGCGGCTGACTGGCGACAATGCGCACCACAACCTGCTCCAGCGTCCGCGCGACGTGCCGGTCCGCACCGGTATCGGCGCAATGGCCATCTCGTTCTACGTCGTACTGACGCTGTCGTGCATCAACGACATCATCGCGTACAAGTTGGACATCTCGTTGAACGCCATGACCTGGATCGGGCGTATCGGCCTGCTGACCCTGCCGCCTATCGCCTACTTCGTGGCGTACCGGTTCTGCATCGGTTTGCAGCGCAGCGATCGTCAGGTTCTCGATCACGGCATCGAGACAGGCATCATCAAGCGTCTGCCGCACGGCCAGTACGTCGAGGTCCACCAGCCACTCGGTCCGGTGGACGACCACGGTCACCCGATCCCACTGCCGTACCAGGGCGCCGCAATCCCGAAGAAGATGAGCAAGCTCGGTTCCGCTGGCAAGCCCGGTTCGGGATCACTGTTCCGTCCCGACCCCGTCGCCGAGAGCAAAGCCCTCGAGGATGCGGAGCATCATGGAGAGCTCGAACAGCTGAACATGCTCAGGAGCTACCAGGAGTCGCTGTACGGCAACGGTTCCAAAGGCAACGGTTCCAAAGGCCACTCCAACGGTCACGGTGCCGAGGGCAGTGAATCGGACAACTCACCGGCTCGTACGGAAAGCGACAACGAGCGCTAGACGTTGACATGAAGTAGGGCGGCACCTGACCAAGGTGCCGCCCTTTTCGTGTACCCGGGTCGAGTCGGACCGGGTCGCCGTTCCGTACGCCCATCCGTACGCAGGACCGGAGCGCCGAAACGACGGCCCATCATCAGGACCTAGCCCAGTCCACTCCCCTCCCCCACGCCCGACGGGGTCGTCCTCGGGTCGCTGCCGCCCAGGTGACCGAATGCCGCCCTCGCTGCCGCCCAGGTGACCGAATGCCGCCCTCGCTGCCGCCCAGGTGACCGAATGCCGCCCTCGCACACTCACAGTGACCGGATGTGACATTCGCTGCCGCCCAGGTGACCGAATGCCGCCCTCGCACACCCAGAGTGACCGGATGTGACATTCGCTGCCGCCCAGGTGACCGAATGCCGCCCTCGCACACTCACAGTGACCGGATGTGACATTCGGTCCCGCACGGACCCGCTCGGTCCCGCACGGACCGGCCCAGTCCGTCCCCGGCCCAGTCCGAGGCCCAGTCCGAGGCCGAGGCCCAGGCGATCGAATGCAACTCCCCCGGACACCTCGGTGACACTGCGTCTCTTCGACAACTGGCGAGTCAACGACAAACGCGCCGGCTGCCCTTTAGGGCAACCGGCGCGTTTGCGTTTGTTGTGTTGGAGAGTGTCAGTGCTTCTCGGGTCCGAGATGGTACTCGAAGACCAGGCCTGCGGCTGCGGCCAGTACAAGTGCCACACCCAGTGCGATCATCCACCAGAGCAGGAACGCGAAGCCGACGGCGACGACTGCGCCTGCGGCGGCGAGGAGGATCGGCCAGAAGCTCCCTGGGCTGAAGAAGCCGAGGTCACCCGCACCGTCACTGACCTCGGCATCGTCGAAGTCCTCCGGACGGGTGTCCAGACGACGCGCGACGAACCGGAAGTAGGTTCCGATGATGAGCGTGAGGCCGACCGACAATGCGATGGCTGTGACGCCGGCCCATTCGACACCCGTGCGTGAGAGACCGGTGAAGAGGGCGTACACGATCCCGACGATCAGAAAGAAGACAGTCAGGATCTCGAAGATCTTCGCTTCGATTTTCATTTCAGCATTCTTCCTGGGTCAGTTGCCTTCGGCGACGGATTCGGACCGTTGCAGGCGATCCGTGGTGAACGGGGTGGTGCTCGTGGCGATCGGTGACTGACCGATAGCTTCCAGTGCCTGAGCGTTGTTCAGGCCCTCGCCGCCGTCGGATTCGGGCTTGCGCAGGTCGATGTACTCCTGGAAGTCCTCGGGCGAGACTGCACGCACCTCGAAGTTCATCATCGAGTGGAAGGTGCCGCACATTTCGGTGCATCGACCGACGAAGGCGCCCTCTCGCTCGATCTCGGTGATCTGGAACACGTTGTCCGAGTGGTTTTCCTCCGGGTTCGGCAGCACGTCGCGCTTGAACAGGAACTCGGGCACCCAGAAGCCGTGGACGACGTCCGAGGACGCAAGCTCGAATTCGATCCGCTTGCCGGTCGGCAGCACCAGAACGGGGATTTCCTCGCTCGAGCCGACTGTCTCGATCTTGTTGTAGTGCAGGTAGGACAGGTCCTGCGGGTTGACGCCGTGGATGGCACCGGGGACGAACTCGCCGTCTTCGCTGCCCTCTGCTTCCCCACCGGGAGGCGTTGCTGCGGCCTCTGCTGCTGCCTGGGCTTCGACGTCGACGCCGTCGTACCTGGGCTCGCCGTCCTTCAGGTCCACTGCTTGATACCCGAACTTCCAGTTCCACTGGTACGCAGTCACGTCCACGGTCACGTCCGGATCGGGCTGCTTCTCACCGACGTAGTTCTGCACCACGACGGTGAAGTAGAAGAGCACTGCGATGATGACGAACGGCACCGCGGTGTAGAACAGCTCCAAGGGCACGTTGTATGCCGTCTGCCGAGGGAACTCGGGGGAATCCTTCTTCTTGCGGTGGAAGATGACCACCCAGAAGATCAAGGCCCACACGATTACGCCCATGATCAAGGCTGCTATCACCGACCACGTCCACAACTCGCGAATCGACTCACCCTCAGGCGTGATGCCCGAAGGAAAACCGAAACGCAGGACGTCGTTGTCGATGGAGGAGGAGCAGCCCGACAACAGCAACGCGGCTAGGCCGAGAAATGCTGTAAGCCCAGCTCGCCGAAGGATCCGACTCTGCGCCACGTTCACGCCTTCCTGATCGCTCACCACTGAAGAATGAGGGTTTCCACATGCGGATGCCCTAGTACTACGCAGCGTAGACCAAAGGAGCCACGACACCACTGTTGGGTCGTTACCTCGCTCGCACCGTGTCTGCGGCATACTCGGACTTTCCAAGCCGCCGGGTCGCCGACAGGTAAACGTCACCGCGACGGCACTGTTTTTCAACCGCGAAACGAGGTAGCAGACTCTGTGTGTGGACTACTCGGTGTACTGACATCGACCGGCACCGACGCTGCAGGGGTGGACCTCGTCGAATCCGCCATGCACTGCATGCGTCACCGCGGTCCCGACGAACCGGGGACCTGGCACGACGAGGACGTGATCTACGGCTTCAATCGTCTCTCGATCATCGACATCGAGCACTCTCATCAACCGCTCCGCTGGGGACCGCCCGAGAATCCCGAGCGCTACGCGTTGACCTTCAATGGCGAAATCTACAACTACCTCGAGCTTCGCGATCAATTGTCCCGAGAGCACGGGGTCAGCTTCCGCACCGAGGGCGACGGTGAACCGATCGTCGCAGCGTTCCACCACTGGGGCACCGAAGCGGTCCGCAGGTTGCGCGGAATGTTCGCGTTCGCGATCTGGGACAGCGAAAAACGAGAGCTGTTTCTCGCTCGCGACGCCTTTGGCATCAAGCCGCTGTTCCTGGCGACAGGCCCGGGCGGTACAGCGTTCGGTAGTGAGAAGAAGAGCCTCCTCGAGCTGACCGACCTGGTCGGTATCGGCACGGACCTCGATCCCCGCGCAACCGAGCACTACACGGTGCTGCAGTACGTTCCCGAACCCGAGACCCTGCACCGCGAGATTCGACGACTCGAGTCGGGCTGCTTCGCGACACTCTCGCCCGGAACGACACCGGTGGTGACGCGGTACTTCACCCCCAAGTTCCCGGTGAAGCCGTTCACGCCCGGATCCGAGAAGGCGCGCTACCAGGAGATCGCGGAGGCCCTCGAGGACTCCGTCGCCAAGCACATGCGTGCCGACGTCACTGTCGGGGCTTTCCTCTCCGGTGGTATCGACTCGACTGCTATCGCGGCACTTGCAATGCGCCACAACCCCAAATTGATCACCTTCACGACCGGCTTCGAACGTGCGGGCTACTCAGAGGTCGACGTCGCAGCCGAATCGGCAGCGGCGATAGGCGCGCGTCACGTAATCAAAGTTGTCGGCCCGGAGGAATTCGCAGCATCGATCCCCGAAATCGTCTGGTATCTCGACGACCCCGTTGCCGATCCGGCGTTGGTTCCCTTGTACTTCGTCGCCAAGGAGGCACGAAAGCACGTCAAGGTCGTACTTTCCGGCGAGGGTGCCGACGAGTTGTTCGGCGGCTACACCATCTACCGCGAACCGCTGTCGTTGAAGCCGTTCGACTATCTCCCGAAGAGCCTCCGCCGCGCGGCGGGTTCACTGAGCGAGAGAATTCCTGAGGGCACCCGCGGCAAGAGTTTGCTGCACCGCGGATCGATGACGCTCGAGGAGCGGTACTACGGGAACGCTCGCAGCTTCAACGACGCACAATTGCGTTCGGTGCTTCGCGATTTCCGCCCCGAATGGACGCACACCGACGTGACGGCGCCGATCTACGCCCAGTCCGAGGGATGGGACCCGGTCGCTCGTATGCAGCACCTCGATTTGTTCACCTGGCTCCGGGGCGACATTCTGGTCAAGGCCGACAAGATCACCATGGCCAATTCGCTGGAATTGCGCGTACCGTTCCTCGACTCCGAGGTGTTCGCCGTGGCCGAGAAGCTTCCCCTCGAACAGAAAATTACCAAGGACACCACCAAGTACGCGCTCCGGCAGGCGCTGGACGGGATTGTTCCCGGACATGTCCTGCACCGCGCGAAGCTCGGGTTCCCGGTTCCCCTTCGTCACTGGCTCCGCGGCACCGAACTCTTCGATTGGGCACACGAGCAGATCGCGGAGTCCGAGACCGATCACATCCTGAACAAGGCTGCCATCACGGCGATGCTGAACGATCACCGCGATGGCAGGGTCGACCACAGTCGCCGACTGTGGACCGTACTGGTCTTCATGGTGTGGCACGGCATCTTCGTCGAGAAGAGGATCGTTCCGAACATCGCCGAACCGTCCTATCCGGTCGAACTCTGATCGGAGTGCCGCCGCTGAGATCAGGCAGGCAGGATGTCACCGATCTCTGCGGCCGCAGCCGAGCCGTAGGCAGCACCGAGTCGCTTGAGAGCGTCGTCGCGCACGAAGGTCCACTCCTGCGTGCCTGTGGTCTCGAGCACCAGTACGGCCACCAACGAACCGAGCTGTGCTGCTCGCTCGACCGAAGCTCCGGCCAGGTGCGCGATCATGAAGCCTGCTCGGAACGCGTCTCCGACCCCGGTGGGATCTACCTTGCTGGTTTCGGGAACGACACCGACGTGTGTCCTCGTTCCGTCCTCGGCGACGATCTCGACGCCTGATTTGCCCAGTGTGGTGACGCGGATCCCGACCTTGGCCGCGATTTCGGCCTCGGACATGCCGGTTTTCTGCCGCAGGAGGCCCCACTCGTACTCGTTGGTGAACAGGTAGGTGGCGCCGTCGATGAGCGCCATCGCTTGCTCGCCGGAGAGCCGCGCGAGCTGTTGTGACGGGTCCGCCGCGAACGGAATGCTCGCCTGGCGGCACTGTTCGGTGTGGGCGATCATCGCCTCGGGATCGTTGGCGCCGATCAGCACCAGTTCGAGCGGGGATTTCGAGGCGAGCTCACCGATGGAGATCTCGCGGGCCTCACTCATCGCGCCGGGGTAGAAGGATGCGATCTGCGCCATGTCCGTGTCGGTGGTGCAGACGAAGCGGGCGGTGTGGGCAGTAGTCGAGATTCGTACACCACCACAGTCCACGCCGTTTGCCTCGAGCCAGGACCGATACTCGCCGAAATCGGGTCCGACTGCGCCGACGAGTAGCGGCGTGCCCCCCAACACCCCGAGTGCGTATGCGATGTTTCCGCCGACGCCACCCTTGCGGATGACGAGGTCGTCGACGAGGAAGCTCAACGAGATGTTGGAAAGCTGGTCCGTGACGAGTTGTTCGGCGAACTTGCCCGGGAAACGCATGAGGTGATCGGTGGCGATCGATCCCGATACCGCGAGAGTCACGTACTTGGGCCTTTCGGTGGTGGTCTGCAGAAAACCAGTCGGGAAAAGAAGCAGGGCGAAAAGCCAATGCTACTGCTCGGTACTCCGTGGTGGCAGAGACGCCCGGCTGTGCTTCTGACAGACCTCTGACCGGCACCCGATGGAATGGGTACCGGTCAGAGGTGTGCGGTGCTCGAGGTCAGTTGAACGAATCGCCGCAGGCGCACGAGCCCGTGGCGTTCGGGTTGTCGATGGTGAAGCCCTGCTTCTCGATGGTGTCCACGAAATCGATGGACGCTCCCTCGACGTACGGGGCGCTCATCCGGTCCACTGCGAGTGTCACTCCGTTGAAGTCCACTGCGAGATCGCCGTCGAGGCTGCGATCATCGAAGAACAGCTGGTAGCGCAATCCCGCGCAACCGCCAGGTTGAACAGCGATGCGCAGCGCGAGGTCGTCGCGGCCTTCTTGATCCAGCAACGCCTTGGCCTTCGACGACGCGGCTTCGGTCATCGTGACCTTGTGCGTGATGGTCTCGTTCGAGACGGTCATGGGCTCTCCCTGTCAGTCGTACCAAACCCGTGAACGACTCAACCGTACTCCGAATGCGGATATTCCTCACGATCACGTCCGAAGCACCGTCTCGCGGCGCGCCGCCCTGATCGGTCCGCCGTCAGGATTGACTGCTCCGTCTCGTGAACTCCTCGGCTGCACTGTTCGCCAGCAGCTCGAGCTGGCGCCCGGCCTCGGACATCGCCTTGTCGATCGAGCCCGCGAAGTCGGCGACCGAGTATGCGCGTGAGATTCCGGTCGAGGCCAGTTGATCCGGGTCGAGCTGGACCTGACCAGCCAGAACGATCGTTTCGACGCCAGTTCCTGCGCCCGCTGTCGCCAGGCGGGTGACCAGTTTCCCGCGTAATGATTGACTGTCGAACTTGCCTTCACCCGTCAGGACCAGGTCGACCGACCGAAGCAACGCCGCCTGGTCGGTGACCTCGGCCACCACCGCGGCGCCGGGCTCGGCACGGCCACCGAGCGCGAACAGCGCGGCGCCGATACCTCCCGCTGCGCCGGCGCCGGCCGATTGCGCGACATCACGGCCAGTTTCCACCTCGATTGCGGTGGCCCATTCGCGGTTGCGCTCGTCGAGCAGCTCGATCAACGGGGCGTCGGCACCCTTCTGTGGGCCGAAGACGTGCGCCGCGCCCTGCTCGCCGAGCAGGGGGTTCTCCACATCGGTTGCCGCCACCAACTCGATGCGCGAGAGGCGCCGCACCGCGGCCGAGAGCCCGCCGAGCGCATCGACCATCCCACGTCCGCCGTCGGTGCAACTGCTCCCCCCGAGACCGACGTACACGGTATCGACGTCGTCGATCTCGAGGGCAGCCGCCAGCAGCTGGCCGACTCCCCGGCTCGACGCGGACAGCGCGCTGTGTGTCGTCGGCGGCCCGCCGAGTAGCGCCAAACCACACGCTGCCGCGGCCTCGATGTACGCGGTACTACCGTCGAGGAGCCACCGTGCTCGAGTGGGCTTCCCGAGCGGGCCCTCGACCTCGCGTTCCTGAACAGTCCCGAGCCGGGTGGCCAACACGTCCACGAACCCGGGCCCGCCGTCGGACTGGGGGGCGATGCACATCTCGTCCCCCGGGCGGGCTGCCGACCATCCGCGAGCGATCGCGTGGGCAGCATCGTTGGCCGTCAGCGTCTCCCCGAAAGAGTCGGGCGCAACCATCACTCGCATCGTCAGGAGTGTAAATGTGGGCGCGCCGTTCGGCATGTCCGAACGCCGCGGCTATCCGCCCCGGCAACGAATCGTCGGCGCTTGGACGTGGCCGATGTTCGTTCGGTCGGCGACATCCCATAACCTGGGAGGGTGAAGTTGCTACGTCGCGGGAACTCTGACAATTCGGACGGGGACGACTCGAAGTCGTCCAGCTCGTCTACCTCGTCGTCGGACGAGGCCTCGTCCGTCGAGTCCGTCGGCAAGGGTCGTCCCACGCCGAAGCGGCGCGAGGCCGAAGCGCGGCGGCGTGGACCGGTTCCACCACCGCCGATGACCAGCAAGCAAGCCCGCGAACGCAGGAAAGCCAATCGCGGCAACAAGAACGATCGGAAGAAGGCCTCGGCGGAGCGCCGGGCATCTTCCGCGGATCGCCGCGCACGGATGCTCGCCGGCGAGGACAAGTACCTGCTTCCGCGCGACAAGGGACCCGTCCGCGCCTTCGCACGGGATCTGGTGGACGCGCGACGAAATCTCGTCGGGCTGTTCATGCCGCTGGCACTGCTGTTGATCTTCGCCCTCTTTCTGAGCCCGGAAGTACAGGCCTTCGTCACCTTGGCGATGTTCGTCATGATGGCCTTCATGGTTATCGAAGGCGTGTACATCGGCCGTCAGATCAACAATCGAGTGCGGGAGCGGTTCCCGGATACTTCGGACGGTGGGTTCAAGCTCGGCTGGTACGCCTTCGTCCGGGCATCGCAGCTGCGCAAGATGCGCGCTCCCAAGCCCCGCGTCGAGCGCGGCGCTGCGGTGTGAGGTCTCCTCGCCTGTGACTGCGAGGCCGGACCACTCCCCCAAGCCGCTGCGAGTGCTCGTTCTCGGGGGTACGCGGTCCGGGAAGTCTGCGTACGCCGAGTCGGTTGCGCAGAGTTGTTCGTCGTCGTTGGAGCGTGGGCGCGTCCGATACGTCGCGACGGGTCGGCGCGATCCGAACGACGCCGACTGGCAGGACCGAATCGACGCTCATCGTCGACGACGCCCGCATGCATGGGAAACCACGGAAATTTTCGAGTCGTTGCCCGCAACGTTGAGCGCCGGGGCGGACGTCACCATCGTCGACGATCTGGGTACGTGGCTGACCGGCATCATCGACGACCGCGACGCCTGGACACTGCCCCGCGGGACCGTCGTGCCGGAAGGTGATGCCCTCGTCGATGCGGTCGTTCGATGCACCGGAACTGTGCTGCTGGTCAGTCCCGAAGTCGGCTGGGGAGTAATCCCGTCCACTCGGTCCGGACGGTTGTTCCAGGATGAAATGGGCTCGCTGAACGGTCGACTCGCGGCGGTGTGCGACCGTGTCGTGCTGGTGGTGGCGGGATTGCCGCTGATGCTCAAGGACACGCGCGAGCAAGCCGGTCCCACTCGATGAAAGGTCGTCAGTGACAACTTCTTCGGAACCCGCCGAACCGACGACGGATTCGGCGGACTCGAACCCGCTCCGTCCGGTGTCTCCGCCGTCGTCGGAGGCGCGGACGCAGGCCGCTCAGCGCCAACGTCTGCTGACCAAACCCGCAGGAAGCCTCGGCCGGCTCGAGGGTCTGGGCGACTGGGTCAGCGCTTGCCAGGACCGCTGTCCACCGGCCCCGCTGACACGGCCACGGGTTGTGGTCTTCGCCGGTGATCACGGCATCTCTGCGCACGGAGTGTCCGCTTATCCCGCGGCGGTGACCGGTCAGATGGTGGCCAACTTCATCCGGGGCGGCGCAGCGGTCAACGCGCTCGCCGACGCGGTGGGAGCGTCGGTGCGTGTGGTCGACATCGCCGTCGATGGCGACACCGACCCCTCGGTGAGCACCCACAAGGTCAGACAATCCTCCGGCTCGATCGACCGCGAGGACGCACTCAGCCAAGACGAGGTGCTCGCGGCGATCGACGCCGGTCGCGCCATCGCCGACGAGGAAGTCGACGGCGGGGCCGATCTGCTGATCGCCGGTGACATGGGCATCGGCAACACGACACCGGCAACGGCCTTGGTCGCTGCCCTCACCGACACCGAGCCCGTCGCGGCTGTCGGTCGCGGCACCGGTGTCGACGACGCAGGGTGGATTCGCAAGACCGCGGCGATTCGCGACGCCATGCGCCGGGCCCGCCCGGTGGTGAAAGATCCCGTCGCTCTTCTCCGTGTGGCCGGGGGCGCCGATATCGCTGCGATGGCAGGGTTTCTCGCGCAGGCTGCCCATCGCCGGACACCGGTGGTTCTGGATGGTTTGGTGGTGACTGCCGCGGCCCTCGTCGCCGAGGAGTCCGCTCGCGGCGCGCGCGAGTGGTGGATAGCGGGTCATCGTTCCACCGAGCCCGCGCATTCGATTGCGTTGCGCCACCTCCGAATGGAGCCGCTCCTCGAACTCGACATGCGTCTGGGCGAAGGATCGGGTGCACTGGTTGCACTGCATCTCGTCCACTCGGCGATCGCGACTCTCAGTGGCATGTCGACCTTCGACGACGCTGGGGTCAGCACCGACACCCCGGCGCTGTCCACGGACTGACCATGGGTCTCGGTCACACCGTGACCCGCGTGATCAACGGTCCGCGACTGGCCCTGTCCTGGCTGACGGTGCTGCCGGTACGCGGCCCGCACGAGGTCGACCGGGAGGATGCCCGCAGGGCGATTGCGAGCACGCCGCTCGTCGGCCTGCTGCTCGGCGGTGTCAGCGCGTTGTTGCTGTGGGTTCTCGGGATCGCGTCGGTGCACGCAATGCTGGCGGGCCTGTTGGCGGTGTCCGCATTGGCACTGCTCACACGAGGTATGCACCTCGACGGCCTGGCCGATACCGCCGACGGTCTGGGTTGCTACGGTCCGCCGGAACGGGCGCGAGAGGTGATGCGGTCGGGCACCGCAGGCCCCTTCGGCGTCGCGGCGATCGTGCTCGCCCTGACAGTGCAGGCGGCGGCTTTCGGTGCGCTCGCCGACGATCACTCCTGGTGGGCGATTGTTCTCGCGGTCACCGCCGGCCGAGTGGCAGTTGTTCTCGCGTGCCGTCGAGGCGTCTCGGCCGCTTCGGACACCGGTTTCGGAGCGCTCGTCGCGGGAACCCAGCGAAGACTCGTGGCAGCGATATGGACCGTTGCGGGTCTCGTCGCCGCGATGTGGGCCGTCGACGAGCGGTGGTGGCAGGGACCGCTGGTGATTGCGTTCGCGCTCATCGTCGTGCTGGCCGGTGTGCGGCATTGCTCGCGCCGGTTCGGCGGGATCAGCGGCGACGTCCTCGGGGCGACGGTGGAAACGACCACGATGATCGTCGCGGTCGGCTTTCTTCTAGGCCCCTAGCCTCGACCTTTCCGGTCGGCGTCGTATCGAGTCAGCGCACGTATCCAGTCAGCGCACGTATCGAGTCAGCGCACCGTGTCCCGACGTTTGCCTGCAGGGGCGAAGACCCAACCCCGCAGAGCGAGGAATCGCAGACCTCCGATGACTGCGCTGGCGGCGATCACCAGAAGTGCCTGGGTCATTCCAGTGGCAGCGGGTACGAACAGATGTAGCAGGGCGAGCGCCAGCGAGCTGAGGAGAAGCCCGACAAGTGCCAGCGAGCCTGCCTCCCATTGCGCAGCGAACCAGTGCACTCGGTCTGCGGCCCGGAAGGTATGGCGGCGGTGCAGCTCATTCGCCAGCACTGTGCTGACAGTAACCCCGACTGTGTTGGCAACGAAGGATCCGTATCCGGTGAGGAAGAGGAAGACGAGCGCGTAGAGGGCATTACTGGACCCTCCGACGAGCGCGAACCTGGTGAACTGCGCGAGCCAGCCATCGCCGGTAGGGCGCCACAGCGCGACCTGGAACGCTGGTGCAACCGCGGTCACAGGCTGGTCGCGATCGTTTGGGGTCGGGCGTCGAGGGTGACGACGGTGCGTTCGCCGCTCGGCAACCACATTTTCTCCCTTCGGATCCGGTCTGCGTCGCCGAACCTCTGGCGCGGTTCTTCAGGTTTCGCGTTTGGCGCAAACATACCCCATGGGGTATCGATCGGTCGGATGTTCGACACCAAACGTGTACCGCGCTGGTTCTCTCACTTCACTTTCGGGACAAGTGAACAGACGGACTCGGTCGCCGCCGGCGGCGGTCAGGCAAGCGTGAGGAAGAGCTTCTCGAGTTCCTCCTCGGACAGCCGGTCGGAGCAGGTGCTGTCCTTTTCGTCGAGAACGCATTGACGCAACTGAGCTGCGACGATCTTGAAGCCGGCTCGGTGTAGGGCATGCGAGACCGCGGCGAGTTGGGTAACCACGTCACGGCATTCCCGACCGGATTCGATCATCGTGATCACCCCAGCGAGTTGCCCCTGCGCCCGACGGAGTCGGTTGAGCACCAACGCGGTCGACTCGGCGGCGATGGCGGATTCTGTGGTCATTTATCGACCTGCCTGTTCGGAGTTGTGTCCATAACTGGAGCACTCATGGTTGGTGTGGTTTTCCAATATCGCCCGGCTCATCGGGTACCGCCTTTCTCGGCGGGGTTGCCGCTGCGCAGCCACGCACCTGTCCCACCGGCGACCGAGACGGCGCGGCGGCCGGCGCCGCTGAGAATGTCGGCACCATACAGGCTGCGGTTTCCCGAGGCACAGATCACGTAGACCATGTCGCCGTCGGGGACCTCGGCAACCCGGGCGCTCAACTCACCGAGGGGGATCCACTGCGCGCCAGGCACATGCGCCTGCACGTACTCGTAGTCCTCTCGCACGTCGACCACCGGCGCACCGGCCTTCCACGCGTCGGCGAAGGTGGCGATGTCAATTTCCTTCACTGCAACTCCTCTGGTCGTATCCGGCCCTCTTCGATCAATACCCCTTGGGGGTACTTGACATACCCTAGGGGGTATATGCCAAACTGTCCATAGCAAGCCCCGAGAAATCGACCCCATGGAGGAAAACGCGATGATTCTCGAGCAGTACTACATCGAGTGCCTGTCGCATGCGTCGTACCTGATCGGCGACGAAAGCACTGGCCGCGCAGTCGTAGTCGACCCGCGCCGTGACGTCACCGAATATCTTGACGACGCACAGCGCCTGGGCCTGACCATCGAGGGTGTGATCAACACCCACTTCCATGCCGACTTCGTATCCGGGCATCTGGAACTGCTCGATGCGACCGGCGCGTGGATCGGTTTCGGTGAAGCCGCAGAGGCCTCCTACCCGATTCGCCGCCTTGTCGACGGCGAGCACCTTTCCCTCGGCGAGGTCGACCTGGAAATCCTGTCCACCCCAGGGCACACCTGGGAATCGATCAGTGTGCTGGTGCGTGAGCATCCCGACGCCACCCCCGCTGCGGTTCTCACCGGAGACTCGCTGTTCATCGGCGATGTCGGCCGCCCCGACCTGGTGAACATCGGCGACAGCTCCACCTCGGATCTGGCCAAGGCGATGTATCACACGATCCACGAGAAGCTACTGACCTTGCCCGATACGGTGACGGTGATGCCCGCGCACGGTGCCGGTTCATCCTGCGGAAAGAACTTGTCCGAGGAGCTGACCTCCACCATCGGCGAACAGCGGGCTACCAACCCGTCGGTGCAGCCGATGACCGAGGATGCATTCGTGGCGTTGGTGATCGACGGTCAGCCGGCGGCGCCGTCGTACTTCTCGGTCGATGCCGGGTTGAACAAGACGATGCACCCGTTGCTCGATCAGGCCCGCCTCATTCCGGAACAGACACCCGGCCAGGTTCGAGCCGAGCTCGAGGCCGGTACCCGGGTGCTCGATGCCCGCAGCGTCGACGACTTCGCCGCCGGACACCTGGAGGGCTCGGTCAACGTCGGTTTCGACGGCCGGTTCGCTGAAACCGGTGGCATGGTCGCCGAGGTCGGAGAGCGGATCGTGCTGATCACCTACCCCGGTGAGGAGCAAGACGCGGCACTGCGGCTCGCCCGGATCGGCTCGGACAATGCTGCGGGCTATCTCAACATCGGTACCGACGGAGTGTTCCCGACCGAGCTCGCCGATCTGGTGCGCATCGCGCCGCGCACCACCGTGCAGGAGTTGGACCACCTGCTGGCCGCCGACGCGGTCACCCTCGTCGATATCCGAAACCTGGGTGAACGTGACTCCGGGGTCATTCCCGGGGCGATCGCGGTCCCGTTGGCGCAGTTGCGGGTTCGGCTCGAGCAAGTACCTACCGACCGGCCGATCGTGGTGCACTGCGCCGGCGGGTGGCGATCGAGTGTGGCGGCGTCGCTGCTGCGCGCGCAGGGCTTCGAGCGGGTCAGCGATCTCGTCGGTGGCTACAACGAATGGGCCGAGGCGCACGTCCCGGCCTGACCGACTCGACAACATCCCTATTACACGTCAGCGAAAGGACCACCTCGTGACCACCACAGATCTCACCGCCGCGGACTTCGAATCCACCGTCTCCGGCAAGGGCATCGTCATCGTCGACTTCTGGGCGGGGTGGTGTGGCCCATGTCGGGCGTTCGCTCCGACTTTCGAGAAGTCATCGCAGGCACACCCCGATATCGTGCACGCCAAGGTCGACACCCAAGCGGAACAGCAACTTGCCGGTGCCGTCGGTATTCAATCCATTCCCACGCTGATGGCGTTCCGCGACGGTGTGCTCGTCTACGCCCAACCCGGAGCCCTCCCCCAAGCCGCCCTCGAGGACTTGATCGCCCAGATCAAGGGACTCGACATGGCTGCAGTCCACGTGAAACTCGCCGAGCAGAAGGCGTCTACGAACGCCTAGGTGTCGGTAGCGCAAACGAGGCAAGAAGCGCAGCTCACCCCGGGGCGGTGAGAGTGCGGTGTTCGGGAAGAACCGAACCCATTAAGCCCTGGGGGGTATACATTGAAGCGCGTAACTGCGATGCAGTGATCCCCCCAGTGCTCGCCCCATGCCCGCAGTACCCACCCGTCTAGAGAGTTCGCATATGAGCCAGAACAAGCCCGGCGACGGTCTTTCGACGCCAACGAAACCCCCGCAGAATGCGAGCGGTGCACTGCCCTCGACACTTGGGGGCCCGATGGCGCATCTGGGCGCAGCCATGGCAACACACGCCAAATGGGTATTCGCCGTCTGGGTGATCGTGCTTATTGCCTTGGGCGCGGCGGCCCCGAGCGTCTTCAGCTCACTGGCCGGCGCTGGCTGGCAGGCCAACGGTTCGGAATCGGTTCAGGTACGCGAGCTCGCCGAAGAACACTTCGGCGGTAACTCATCGGCCGCTGTCCAGGTGGTAGTGCACTCGGACACGCTGCTGGTCAGCGATGCCCCGATGCAGGAGACGGTCGCCGAGGCCACCACCATATTTGCATCGGATCCGCGATTCGGTGAGATCGTTCCGCCGCAGCCGGGCATGTCGATCAGCCCCGACGGACACACCGGCATCATGATCGCCGGCGCGAATGCCAGCACCGACGACATGGTGAAGGCGGTCGACGAACTCAAAGACGAACTGACCGCACTTTCGGGTGACGGCATCGAGGTGTATCCGACCGGATCCTCCGCTCTGTGGAGCGACTTCAACAAAGCCAACCACGATGCCATGATCAAGGCCGAGATGATCTCGTGGCCGGTGACCCTGGCGATCATGGTGCTCGCCTTCGGCTCCCTCGTCGCCGCTGGATTGCCACTACTGCTGACCATCGCAGGCCTGGTGGCCTCGGCTGGTGGTCTCGTGCTCCTCAACGAGGTGACCCCGATCTCGGTGTGGGCGATGAACTTCGCGATGATGTTCGCCCTCGCCCTCGGCATCGACTATGCCCTGTTCATCGTGGCCCGCTTCCGAGATGCGCTGAGCAAGACCGCCGACACGCGGGCTGCGGTGGCCGAGACCATGGACACGGCCGGCAAGGCGATCGTCCTCTCCGGGATAACAGTGCTGGTGAGCCTATCCGCCGTACTACTCGTCCCAGCCCCAGCGGTACGCACGATGGCCGTAGGGATCATGCTCGCCGTGTTCTTCGTCCTGGCCGCCTCCATGACCCTGCTCCCGGCGGTGTTGGCGAAGCTCGGAAACAAGGTCAACGCCGGCGCACTCCCCTTCGCCAAGCGTCAGAAGCACCGCTCCCCGAAGTTCGAGGCGTGGGGCGAAATACTGCACAAGCATCCGTGGCCCTTCGCGATCGGCGCGCTGTTGGTGCTGGTCGCTCTGGCCCTGCCGGTCATGGGTCTGAAGGTCGCCATGCCATCGATCGAGGTCGTCCCTGAAGACGCCCCGGTCCGCCAGGGTTACGCCCTGGTCCAGGAGCAGATGGGTGAAGGCGCACCCGGCATGCTGCAGATCATTGCTCCGGCGGCCGACGCCGAGGCGACTGCAACCGCCGCCGCCGGCACCGAGGGGATCGCCATGGTCACCCCGCCGCAGCCTGCCCTGGACGGCACCGACTACGTCATGCTTCAAGCCATCCCGAACGTCGATCCCTCGGATGAGCAGATGGGCACCATACTGTCGCAGCTGCGCGCGGATCTGCCCGACAGTGCGCTGGTCGGTGGTGCACCTGCCGAGAACCTCGACCTACAGCAGGCGCTCAACGACTACTTGCCGGTCATCGTCGCAGTCATCCTCGTCCTCGGGTTCCTGCTGCTTCTCGTCGCTCTGCAAGCACCACTGATCGCGCTCATCGGCACCCTGGTGAGCCTGCTCTCGACCGCGGCGGCGTTCGGTGTCGCAAAGCTGATCTTCCAGGACGGTGTCGGTGCGAGCCTGCTCGGATTCGAGCCTCAGGGCTTCCTCGACGGCTGGGGGCCGGTGTTCTTCTTCGCGATGATCTTCGCGATCGCGATGGACTACACCGTGTTCCTGCTCTCCACCGCCAAGGAACACTACGAAACATCCGGCGATCCGGACGTTGCGCACATCATGGGACTCGCACATTCCGGGCGGGTGATCCTCGCCGCGGCGGCAGTGATGGTGGCGGTGTTCTTCACCTTCGCACTGTCGGAGCCGTTGCCCCCGAAGGAGATGGGCATCATTCTCGGTGTCGCGGTGCTGCTCGACGCGCTGTTGGTTCGACTGATCCTGCTGCCGGTAGCCCTGAGCCTGACCGGGCACGCCGCCTGGTGGTCCCCGGCATGGCTACGCAAAGCGCTGCCGAGCATCACGTTCTCGCACGGTTGAGTCGAGCGTGACTGCGGATCGCTGGCAGCCTGCGTGCAGGTGATCTTCCTTCGCTGAGCCTCGGAAAAGGCGGTGACCCGGAACCGTGTCCCACAAGATCCTCGTCGTGGACGACGAACCGAGCATCCGCCGGTTGCTGCGCGGCTATCTGGAGGCAGAAAGCTTCGCTGTGTCCGAGGCTGCGACCGGTAGCGAAGCACTCGCCCTCGTCCGGTCGGGCCGGCCGGATGTCGTCCTCCTCGACGTCCGGCTGCCCGACCTGGGCGGTATCGAGGTACTACGAGAGATACGAAGCTTCTCCGATGTGTTCGTCCTGCTGGTGACCGCTCGGTCGGACGAGGTGGACAAGCTCGTGGGCCTGGCAGTGGGCGCCGACGACTACATCACCAAACCGTTCAGTCCGCGGGAAGTCGTCGCTCGGGTGCGCACCGTGTTGCGCCGATCCCGCGGCGCCGAACCCGCGGCCACACGTCTGGTTTTTCCAGGATTGGTCGTCGACGCCGACGCACGTCAAGTGACCGTCGACGGTCACCATGCCGATGTCACCGCGCTCGAGTTCGATCTGCTCAGCGCGCTGGCCCGGACGCCGGGACGCGTCTATTCGCGCCGCCAACTCCTCGAGAACGTCTGGGACGGCGACTTCTTCGGCGACGAACGCGTTGTCGACGTCCATATCCGCAGCATCCGCCGCGCTCTGGGCGACGACGCTGCGGCGCCGCGTTTCATAGGTACGGTTCGCGGGGTGGGGTACAAGTTCCTTCCCCCCGCCGGAGAATTGCGGTGAGCGCCCTCGTGCGGAGCATGTCGGGCCGGTTGTTCATCTCCCACCTGGTGGTCGCGCTGGTGGGCTCACTGGTCACGTTCATCGTCGTCCGGGTCTCCGCCCCCGCTTTGTTCGACGAGGAAAGTCGCAGACTCGGTTCCGGTCAGGCGCGCGGTGGTGGGCAATCGCCGTTGCGCGGCGTCGTGGCCGATGCCGTCACCACCGCGCTACTGCTCGGTGTGCTCGCCGGAGTCCTCGCGGCCGCAGTTCTGGGTTTCGTGGCGTCCCGGCACCTGCTCCGGTCACTGCGTTCGGTGCGCTCCGGTACCCGCGCCATCGCTGCGGGCAACTACCGGCATCGAATCAAGCCCCCGGGCGAGCGGGAACTGGCTTCGGTCGCCGCCGACGTCAACGACCTCGCGACCCGGCTCGCCGATACCGAGGCCCGCAGGGTGCGGTTGCTGGCGGAGGTTGCGCACGAGATGCGAACACCGCTCACCGTGATCGACGGCTATGTGGAGGGGATCATCGACGGCATCTTCGGTTCGTCCGAACTCGGCCGGATCGAACCGGAGGTCCGGCGCCTACGCCGGCTCGCCGACGACCTGTCGACTCTGTCGCGGGCCGAGGAGGACCGTCTCGATCTCCAGTACGCGGAGTTCGACCTGTCCGGTCTCGTCGAACATGTCGCCGCCCGGATGCGCCCGCAGTTCGATGACACGGGCCTGGCGCTCACTGTTCGGTTACCGTCCGGTCGTATTTCGGTGCGGGCCGATCCTGATCGGATCACCCAGGTTCTGACGAACCTTCTCGGCAACGCGCTGATCGCAACGGACTCCGGTGCAGTGACCATCGATGTCGCCGCCCGCAGTGACGCCGCCGTGATATCGGTGACCGACACCGGCGAGGGTCTGGCGGCCGGCGATCTCGAGCGCATCTTCGAGCGTTTCTATCGCGTCCCGGCGCGCCGCCGCGTCGACCAGGATCCGGGGTCCGGGATCGGCCTGACGATCAGCAGGGGAATCGCCCGTGCCCACGGCGGTGAGCTCTCCGCGAGCTCCCCCGGCCGCGGGCACGGTGCCACCTTCACCTTGCAGTTGCCTTATTCGGCCGCACCATGACCCTGGCGGTCATGGCCGTTCCCGCCCTTTCCCTCGTGACCCTGCCCGGCCCGACTTCCGCGGTCACCGACGACGTGCTGTTCCCCCGATGCCGCACCCTCGAATGCCCGTAAGTGGTTCTCGGAACCCTTGCGCAGCTTCTCGTATACGCGATCGATCGCATCCTCGTCGCTGACCTCCATGGCGGTCGTCAGACCGGAGATATCGGCGGCTTCGAGTTCCGCTCCGGCGGCATAGGCCGCCTCGACCGTGGCCAATCCTTGGGCGAGCCACGCGTCGTACTGCTGCTGGAGTTGGGGATCTGCGTAGACACCCACCGCCAGTCCAGCTGACGGGTCCGGTACACCGTACTGCTCGAGCAGTACCCCGACGGTGTCGTAATGGCGTTGTTCGCTGGTCGAGATGTTGTCGAAGATCTGAACCTGCCACGCGTCGTGGAACTGTCGGTACAGGTCGCGGGCCATTCTCTCCTCTTCCCGCATCAGAGTCAGATCCGAGCGCTCCTGCTCGGAGAGCGATTGACCGGTCTGCGAAATCGGAGTCGGCTGTGCCGACACCGTCGCCATACCGAATCCGGATACACCGATTGCCGTCGCTGCAACAACCGCACTTGCTGTCTTCTTCCAAAGTCTCATTGCCGAGACCACCCTTTCTCTCACCCTCGAGTCAACAGCGGTCCCGTGAAATACCCTGGTGGGTTTGTGTGAAGATTCGATGAGGACGGTGCAGTCAAGGACGAGTTTTGGCTGGAGACGCAAGTCACCTCTTTTCTTATCGTCGCAGGTCAGCGCAATAATCGAAAGCGAATTCAAGGCCGTACAATAGAAGGGATTATCAAACAAAAAGGGGAGCTAATTTTGACGCCAAGGGTAGCGATTTTAGGAGCAGGCCCGAGCGGACTCGCACAATTGCGAGCATTCGAATCGGCAAGATCATCCAGTCCCGAAACAGTACCCGAAGTGGTGTGCTACGAAAAGCAAAAGGACTGGGGCGGAATGTGGAATTACACATGGCGCACAGGTCTCGACGAAAACGGCGAGCCAGTCCACGCCAGTATGTACAGATTTCTTTGGTCCAATGGTCCGAAAGAATGCCTCGAATTTGCCGACTACTCTTTCGAGGAGCACTTCGGCCGCCCGATTCCGTCGTATCCGCCTCGCGCAGTTCTGCAGGACTACATCATGGGCCGCGTCGAGCAGAGCGACGTGCGCAAATACATTCGCTTCAACACCGCCGTCCGGTGGGTGAGCTACTCGCAGGAGAGCGAAAAGTTCACGGTCACGGTGATGAACCACGACAGCCACGAACTCGAGTCGGAGCAATTCGACTACGTCATCGTCGCCACCGGGCACTTCTCGACGCCCAATGCGCCGCAGTTCGAAGGTCTCGACCAGTTTTCGGGACGGGTGTTGCACGCCCACGATTTCCGGGACGCTCGCGAGTTCGCGGGTAAACGCCTATTGCTCGTCGGCAGCAGTTATTCGGCCGAGGACATCGGCACACAGTGCTACAAGTACGGGGCAACCGAGGTCACGTTCAGCTACCGATCGGCTCCGATGGGACACGATTGGCCCGAAGCATTCTCCGAGGTGCCACTCCTGGAACGTCTCGACGGCAATGTCGCGCACTTCAAGGACGGAAGTACCCGTGAGGTGGACGACATCATCCTCTGCACCGGCTACCAGCACAATTTTCCGTTCCTGCCAGATGAGCTGAGGCTACAGACCAAGAACCGCCTCTACCCGCGCGACATCTACAAAGGAATCGCGTTCCAGCAGAACCCGAAACTGATGTATCTGGGCATGCAGGACCAGTACTTCACGTTCAATATGTTCGACGCCCAAGCTTGGTATGCGCGGGACGTCATTCTCGGCCGTATCGAGCTTCCCAATTTCGACGTCCGAGAAAAGGACATCGATGACTGGCGGGGCAATGAGGAAATCCTCGTCACGGCGGCAGACGAAATCGACTTCCAGACGGCGTACGTCCGCGATCTCGTCGATCGCACGGACTATCCAGAATTCAACGTGGAGAAGCAGGGCGAGCTTTTCAAGCAGTGGAAGCGCGACAAGAAGAACGACATCATGGGATACCGAAATTCGAGCTACGCATCCACGCTGACCGGAACGATGGCGCCCCCGCTGCCCGGCGATTGGCTGCATATTCTCGACGATTCGTCGGAGTCGTTCCTGAAAAACGACTTCTCGATGTCGACCGCGAGCCTCGATATCTCAGGGGTGGCGGTTTCCTGATCTCGGACGACTCGAACGGCAGCGCGCACCGATCACGCCAGCTTGGTCATCCAACCGTGCGTGTCGGCGAAAGTGCCGCGTTGAATACCGGTCAAGGTGTCCCGCAGCGCAAGGGTGATCTCACCGGGCTCACCATCGGCAATTCTGAATTCGCCGTCCGTGGACTTCACGCTGCCGACAGGGGTGATCACGGCCGCGGTACCGCAGGCGAAAACCTCGGTGATCTCGCCCGACTCAGCTTTCTTCTGCCACTCCTCGGTGGAGATGCGGCGCTCTTCGACGGGAATCCCGGCATCGGTCGCAAGGGACAGTAGCGAGTCGCGAGTGATGCCGGGGAGCAGGGACCCCGACAGCGACGGCGTCACCAGTCGAGCATCGGATCCCGAGCCGAGCACGAAGAAGAGATTCATCCCACCCATCTCCTCGACGTACCGACGCTCGATTGCGTCGAGCCACACGACCTGATCGCACCCCTGATCACTGGCCTGGGCTTGAGCGAGAAGCGAGGCGGCGTAGTTGCCTGCGAACTTCGCTGCGCCGGTGCCGCCGGGCGCTGCACGCACGTATTCGGTGGACAGCCACACGCTGACCGGTTTGACCCCGCGCGGGAAGTACGCCCCCGCCGGGGAGGCGATCAGCATGTATCGGTAGTCGTCGGCGGGCCGGACTCCCAGTCCGGCCTCGGTCGAGAACATGAACGGGCGAAGGTACAGCGCGTCTTCACCGCCGGCTTCGGGGATCCAGTCGTGATCGACCGCGATGAGTTGTTCGATCGAGGCGATGAACAGTTCCGCAGGCAATTCGGGCATCGCAAGTCGACGAGCCGAGGTCTGGAACCGCTCGGCGTTGGAGCTCACCCGAAACGACGCGATGTCGCCATTCGGCTGCCGGTAGACCTTCAATCCCTCGAAGATCGCCTGACCGTAATGCAGCACCATCGCGGCCGGGTCCAGCTGAATCGGCCCGTACGGCGCGATGGTCGGGTCGTACCAGCCCTTGTCGGCGGTGTAGTCGATGATCGCCATGTGGTCCGTGAAGAACTTCCCGAACCCCGGCGCAGCCAGTACGGCGTCCCGGGCCTCCGACGGCGCCGGAGAGGGATGCTGCACACGGGTGAATTCGGGGACGCCTGTCATGGGGTGGATCCTATCTAACGAGAGTTCACTCACTTGGTATTGACCGATACGAACGGCGGCGCGACGATCTCGCACCTGACGGCACGCCCGCGAACATCGACCTCGACGATGTCTCCAGGTGCCAACGCCGAATCGGTGTCGACCAGCGCCAGCGCGATCCCGACGCTGAGCGAGGGTGAGAACGTCCCCGAGGTCGTGACGCCGACCGGTGCACCGTCGCGCGAGACGGTCTGCCCTTGCCTCAGGACGCCGCGGTCGAGTGCTTTCACGCCGCGAAGCTGACGGGCCGGACCGGCTTCCTTTTCCGCGAGGAGTGCGTCCTTCCCCCAGAATGCAGGCTTCTTCCAACCGACGGCCCAACCGCACCGCGCTTGCAACGGAGTGATGTCGAGCGACAACTCGTGCCCGTGCAACGGGTATCCCATTTCGGTACGCAAGGTGTCACGGGCACCGAGTCCGGCTGCCTGACCGCCCGCGGCAGTGACGACCGCGAGAAGCTCGCGGAAGAGCGCCTCGGAATCGGCCCACGGGGCGATCAACTCATAGCCGTGTTCCCCGGTGTATCCGGTCCGGCACACGCGAACCGGGATCTCACCCCACCGAGCGTCCGCGAAAGCCATGTACTCCATGTCCACTGGCAGACCCAGCTGTTCGACCACGGACTGTGAACTCGGACCCTGCACCGCGAACACGCCGAAGTCGCGATGCTGGTCGACTATTCGCACTTCGGCCGGCGCATGCGCGGTCATCGCCGCGACAACTGCCGCCGTGTTCGCCGCGTTGGGTACGAGAAACACTTCCTCGTCGCCGACGAAGTATGCAATGAGATCGTCGACGACGCCGCCGGTTTCTGTGCAGCACAACGTGTACTGCGCCTTGCCCGGACCCACTCGACCGAGGTCGTTGGTCAGCGAGGAGTTCACGAAGGCCGCCGCGCCGGGGCCGAGGATCGATACCTTGCCGAGATGGCTGACATCGAAGAGGCCGACGGTGCTCCGAACCGCCTTGTGCTCGGCGACGACGCCGGCGTACGAGACGGGCATCTCCCACCCGCCGAACGGAGCGAATGTCGCTCCCAGTTCCGCGTGAACGACGTGGACGGGTCCGCGAAGAAGTTCCTCTGCACTCATATCGAGCAACGCTAGCGGAGATCGGCAGCCGTTGAACGAATCACCTCCGGGTCCGGTCACTACGATCGATTCGACCGACACAATCGATCCCCATCAGGAGCTGCCCCGTGCCTTCGACTTCACCCCGCACCCTCGGACCCGAGCTTGTGCTGGCCGGCCGCCTCGGAAAGGACGTCGACGTACTCGTCGTCGCGTTGAGCACCAGCGAGGACGGGCTCGAGCTCGTCATCACCGACGACATCTCCGATGATGCGCTGGCCTCGGAATTGCTCGACTCGTTCGAGGCGGTCGGTGCAACCGGCAAGGCCGACGAGCTCACCCGCATTCCAGCCCCCGCGGCCCTCGATGTCGGCAGCGTCCTCGCTGTGGGTCTCGGCAAGTCCGCGGACATCGACACCGAACGCATCCGACGTGCGGCAGGCACTGCCGCGCGAGCCCTCGCGGGAACGTCGACTGCGGCAACCACGCTGTCCTCCCTCGACCTGGGCGCAGCCGCCGAAGGATTCTTCCTCGGCGCCTACACCTTCACCGAATTCAAGTCCTCGCTCTCGGCCCCCGGGCCCGATGCTGGTCCGCTTGCTCGTGTCGAGTTGCTCGTCGCCAGTCCTCGATCCCGTGAGGCCAAGGCCGAGCTGGCGCACTCGACGGCAATTGCCGAATCCGTGGCCATTGCACGCGATTTCGTCAACACGCCGCCGAGCCACCTCTATCCGGAAGCCTTCGCCGCGCGCGCGAAGGAGCTGGGCACAGCGGTCGGCCTGAACGTCGAGATACTCGACGACAAAGCTCTGGAAAAGGGCGGGTACGGCGGAATCCACGGCGTCGGAAAAGGGTCCGCGCGCCTGCCCCGACTGGTCCGGATGACCCATTCCGGTGGCAAGAGGAAGGGGAAGAAGGTCGCTCTGGTCGGCAAGGGCATCACCTTCGACACCGGCGGAATCTCCATCAAGCCCGCCGCCGGCATGGAGAACATGACCTCCGACATGGCCGGCGCCGCCGCCGTGGTCGCCACCGTCATCCTCGCCGCCAAGGTAGGTCTGGCGCTGGACGTCGTCGCCACTGTCCCGATGGCCGAGAACATGCCGTCGGGAACGGCCCAGCGTCCCGGGGACGTGCTGACTCAGTACGGCGGAATCACCGTCGAGGTCATCAACACAGACGCAGAGGGCCGCCTGGTACTGGCCGACGCCATCGTCCGTGCCTGCGAGGACGATCCCGACTACCTCATCGACACCGCGACGCTGACCGGCGCACAGGTTGTCGCGCTCGGCAACCGGACGCCCGGTGTCATGGGCACCGACGAGTTCCGCGACCGTGTGGCGGCCATCTCACGGGCCGTGGGCGAAGATGGCTGGGCAATGCCCTTGCCGAGCGAAATTCGACGCGAGTTGGACTCGAAGGTGGCCGATCTGGCCAACGTCACCAACGGCCGGGCCGGCGGCATGCTGGCCGCGGCACTGTTCCTGAAGGAGTTCGTCGCCGAGGGTGTCCAGTGGGCCCACATCGATGTGGCGGGACCGGCGTACAACACCTCGGGCCCGTTCGGATACATCGGCAAGGGCGGTACCGGTGTGCCGGTGCGCACGATGTTCGCCGTTCTGGAGGACATCGCCGAGCACGGATAGGCGCCTCCGGCGCATGTGAGTGGAAGTACATAGCCCGCTATGTACTTCCACGCACATGGGGGGCGAAGCCGCTACTCGGCGGCCCGGCGCTTGAGGATCTTCTGTCGTGCGTCGTAGTCCCTCATGCGCTGGGGATAGCGGGTCTTGCGCACGTCGTAAACGGGAATCTTCAAGTCGGGTCCGAGCTTCTTGAGGTCACGCTCATCGACGGCGCGCCGAGTCCACTCGCCGTCGTTCGCCACCAACACCACGGTGACGGGAGTGACCGTCGTCTTCGGCTCCACGTATGCCTCTACACCGATTCGAGCTGCCGTCCAGTCGGCCAGGTACTGCGCTGTGGAACCAGTTTTGGCTCCTCGGCTCTTGGCGGTGCGTCGCGCGAAGCGATCGAACAAACCCACAATCGAACTCCTGTCGTCGGTACGTGAAGACTGATGTCGTCGTTCGCACGGGCGGTGTTACCGACCAGTTTGCCAGTACGGCAGCTGCCCTCGGGGAACGCGCGAAGCCCGGAGATGGAAGGATGATCGTCGAGGGTCCAACTCTCTCGTTGTCGAGAAAGAATTGCCGATCGTTTCGAAAGGGTTCCACGTGATTGCTGTGTTGCGCCGCAATTCGTGGAGTTCGTCATTCCTCGGCTCGACGCGGGCTTCCGCACCTCGGACTCCCGCAGCGCTGACGATCGCAATTAACGCAAGTATCGTCCGCGAACCTTGCAACGCCAGCACAATGGTCGTTGCCGACGCCTGGTCTCACGACCACAAGTCGTAAGAACTGAAAAATACCCGCACACAACTTGTCGAGGAGTCAACAGACATGGCCTTCTCCGTCCAGATGCCAGCTCTTGGTGAGAGCGTCACCGAGGGAACTGTCACCAGGTGGCTCAAGCAGGAGGGCGACACCGTCGAGGTCGACGAACCCCTGCTCGAAGTATCGACCGACAAGGTCGATACCGAAATTCCATCTCCCGTCGCTGGTGTTCTGACGAAGATAGTGGCCCAGGAAGACGACACCGTCGAGATCGGTGGCGAGCTGGCTCAGATCGGCGATGCCGACGACAACTCCGGTGACTCGTCCGACTCCGCACCGGCCGAGGAAGCATCGAAGTCCGAGCCGGCAGACGAGCCGACTCCCGCGGCCGAGCCCGAGCCGCAAGCCGAGCAGGAAGCTCCGGCCGAGGACGCTGCTCCAGCGCAGTCGTCGAGCAGTTCGAGCTCAAGCGGATCCGGTACTACGGTGAACATGCCCGAGCTGGGCGAGTCGGTCACCGAGGGAACCGTCACGCGTTGGCTCAAGGCCGTCGGTGACGATGTCGCGGTGGACGAGCCCCTGCTCGAAGTATCGACCGACAAGGTCGATACCGAGATACCGTCTCCCGTCGCCGGCACCCTTCTCGAAATCAACGCCGAAGAGGACGACACCGTCGCCATCGGCGGTCAGCTGGCCGTCATCGGATCCGGCGCGCCCGCCGAGAAGGCGCCCGAGCCGCAGAAGGCACCCGAGCCCGAAAAGGCGCCTGAGCCGAAAGCCGAGGCGCCGAAGCAGGAAGCCCCGAAGCAAGAGGCCCCCAAGCAAGAGGCCCCCAAGCAAGAGGCCCCCAAGCAGCAAGCCCCCAAGCAGCAAGCCCCCAAGCAGCAAGCCCCCAAGCAAGAGGCCCCCAAGCAGGAGTCCTCGGGTGACTCCACGCCGTACGTGACCCCGTTGGTGCGCAAGCTCGCCGCGGACAACGACGTGGACCTAGCGAGCGTCAAGGGCACCGGCGTCGGCGGGCGCATCCGCAAGCAGGACGTCCTCGCGGCAGCGGAGGCCAAGAAGGCACCCGCACAGGCAGCGGCGCCGGAATCGGCCCCCGCGGCAGCAAAGGCACCCGCGGCAGCCACGGCCGGGGTTCGACCCGAGCTCGCACACCTGCGTGGCACCACGCAGAAGATCAACCGCATCCGTCAGATCACCGCCAAGAAGACTCGCGAGTCGCTGCAGTCCACCGCGCAGCTCACGCAGACCTTCGAGGTCGATGTGACGACGATCGCCGCGCTGCGAAGCAAAGCGAAGTCGACTTTCCAGAAGAACGAGGGCGTCAATCTGACGTACCTGCCGTTCTTCGCGAAGGCCGTCGTGGAGGCGCTGAAGGCGCACCCGAACGTCAACGCGAGCATCGACGAGGACAAGAAGGAAATCACGTACCACTCCGGTGTCCATCTCGGCATCGCCGTGGACACCGAACAGGGCCTCCTCTCCCCCGTCATCCACAACGCGGGAGACCTGTCGCTGGCTGGTTTGGCTCGCGCCATCGCGGACATCGCATCACGTGCACGCTCGAACGGCCTCAAGCCCGACGAGTTGTCCGGAGGCACCTTCACCATCACCAATATCGGTAGCCAGGGCGCGTTGTTCGACACCCCGATTCTGGTTCCACCGCAGGCGGCAATGTTGGGCACCGGCGCCATCGTCAAGCGGCCCGTCGTCGTCAAGGACGGTGCGGGCAACGAGTCCATCGGTGTCCGTTCGATGGTCTACCTGCCGTTGACCTACGACCACCGCCTGGTCGACGGCGCGGATGCGGGTCGCTTCCTCACCACCATCAAGCAGCGGCTCGAAGACGCTTCGTTCGAGGCAGATCTGGGTATCTGAGACAGCCGCCGGTCCCGCGTTTCTGTATCGTGAAGTTGCAGACACAACGCGACCGGGCCCTGCGTGAATCGGGGTGAATGCACATCGGTCGGGGCACCATTCGCAACGCGAATGGTGCCCCGACTCTGTCGAGGAGGCTGTCGGATTCATGCGAGTCGTCATAGCAGGTTCGTCCGGTTTGATAGGTACCGCGCTCGTGGCGTCGCTACGCAGCAAAGGCCACGAGGTCGGCAGGTTGGTTCGTCGCGCTGCCGCAGGGCCGGACGAAATCCGATGGGATCCACCCCAGGGCGAAGTGGACGAACGTGCGCTGCGCGGCACCGATGCCGTAGTCAATCTGTGTGGTGTCGGAATCGGCGACAAGCGCTGGTCGGGTGCCTACAAGCAGCTGGTGCGCGACAGCCGCATCACGCCGACCGAAGTCCTGGCCGACGCATGCGCACGGCTCGACGTTCCGACACTCGTGAACGCAAGCGGCGTCAACTATTACGGCGACACCGGTGATCGCGTCGTCGACGAGTCCGGTGCCATGGGTCAAGGGTTTCTGGCCGAGGTGTGTCGCGACTGGGAGAACGCCACTGCGGCAGCCTCGACGGCAGGTGTGCGCACGATCATGTTGCGCAGCGGCGTCGTCCTCTCCTCACGAGGCGGCATGCTCGACAAGCTGCGGCCGCTCTATCTGTTCGCGCTCGGTGGCCGACTCGGTAGCGGTCGCCAGTACTTTCCGTGGATATCGCTCGAGGACGAGATCGATGCCATCGTGCACGGAATCGAGAACACCGATGTTTCCGGTCCGGTCAACATGGTCGGCCCGGCGCCGGTGACCAATGCTCAGTTCAACAGCGCGTTCGCGCGGGCCGTCAAGCGGCCCGCACCGTGGGTGGTACCCGGGTTCGCGCTGCGCGCGATCATCGGTGAATTCGCCGAGGAGGCAATCCTGACCGGTCCGCGCGCAATACCGAAAGTCCTCGAGGACACCGGGTTCGTCTTCACCCACAACACCGTCGGAGAGGCACTGAAGGCGGCCGTCGGTCGCTGACTTTTCGGCGGTCGCGAGCAACGGCGTAACGTTCTCGCGTATGACTGCTGGGATCTCCGCGCGGGAGAGTTCGGAACCGATCGTCGTCGAGCAGATCGGACGGATCGAGTACCTCGAGGCGTGGGCGCGTCAGCGCGAACTTGCCGACATGCGCGCAGACGGGCAGGGTCGGGACACGCTCCTGTTGCTCGAACACCCGTCGGTGTACACAGCGGGGCGACGCACGTCCCCGGAGGACCGCCCCTCGGACGGAACACCCGTCATCGAGGTCGACCGCGGCGGAAAGATCACCTGGCACGGCCCCGGCCAACTCGTCGGCTACCCGATCGTTCGGTTGGCGCAACCGATGGACGTGGTGCAGTACGTCAGACGTATCGAAGAAGCCTTGATCTCGGTGTGCACCGACCTCGGAATCGACTGCGGCCGCATCGACGGTAGGTCGGGAGTGTGGCTGGCGTCGGAACCACGCGACGGGAAATGGTTGCCGGAACGCAAGATCGCGGCCATCGGCGTGCGGGTACAGCGTGGCGTGACGCTGCACGGCTTCTCCCTGAACTGCAACTCGTCGACGTCGGGATTCGACGCAATCGTGCCCTGCGGAATCGCCGACGCCGGCGTGACCTCACTGTCGAGTGAACTCGGCCACGAGGTCACGATCGAGGATGTGAGCCCTGCCGTCTCGGCGGCCGTGCTCGCGGCCCTCGACGGTGACATGGAGGTCACCGAACACCCTGTTGCACGAGTCGAAACCGCCGGAGCGGCGAGCAACCCGCAGTTCACGACGATGAAGTTCGGCGCGTAGCATCGACGAGGTGACTGTGGCACCTCGAACATCCCCCGACGCCGCGCCTGCAACCGGGTCATCCCCCGACGCTGCGCACGCCGCCAGCCATTCCTCCGACCCCGCGCTCGCACCGCCCGGACGGAAGTTGCTTCGGCTCGAAATTCGCAATGCGGAAACCCCGATCGAACGCAAACCCAACTGGATCAAGACCAAAGCCAAGATGGGTCCGGAATACACCGAGCTCAAGAGCTTGGTCAAACGAGAAGGCCTGCACACGGTCTGCGAGGAAGCCGGTTGCCCCAACATCTACGAATGCTGGGAAGACCGCGAAGCGACCTTCCTCATCGGTGGCGAGCAATGCACCCGCCGATGTGATTTCTGCCAGATCGACACGGGCAAGCCCGACGCACTCGATCGCGACGAGCCGCGGCGGGTCGCCGAGAGCGTTCAGGCGATGGGCCTGCGCTACTCGACCATCACCGGGGTCGCCCGCGATGACCTGGAAGACGGCGGCGCCTGGCTCTACGCGGAAACCGTGCGATACATCAAGAAGCTGAACCCGAACACCGGCGTCGAGTTGTTGATCCCGGATTTCAATGCGAAGCCGGACCAACTGGCCGAGGTGTTCTCTTCTCGGCCGGAGGTGCTCGCACACAACGTCGAGACGGTTCCGCGGATATTCAAGCGGATACGACCGGCGTTCCGATACCAGCGATCGATGGATGTCATCACCGCTGCGCGCGAGGACGGCCTCGTCACCAAATCCAACCTGATCCTCGGCATGGGCGAGACTCCCGAGGAAGTTCAGGAAGCGATCCGCGACCTGCACGAGGCAGGATGCGACATCCTGACCATCACGCAGTACCTGCGTCCGTCGCCGCGACACCACCCAGTCGAGCGGTGGGTCAAGCCCGAGGAGTTCGTCGAGCACTCCGACTACGCCACCGAGGTCGGTTTCGCGGGCGTCTTGGCCGGCCCGCTGGTCCGCTCGTCCTACCGGGCGGGTCGCCTCTACGCACAGGCCATGCAGCATCACGGCCGTGAACTCCCCGAGAGCATGAGCCACCTGGTCGACGGTGGCGAAGCATCGCAGGAGGCCAGTTCACTGATGGCCCGTCTGGCCGCACGCTGACCGAGGTTCGCCGCAGGGCGAACAGGCGCGGTGCCGAGGAGCGTGGCCACGGGACGTATCCTGTGAGGTATGGCGAACGGCAGTAAAGCTGGCAAGGCAGGCAAGCCCAGCAAAGAAGCAAAAGCGGCCGCGAAGGTAGCTCGCAAGAAGGCATCGAAGGAACGGCGCAGTCAGCTGTGGCAGGCGTTCCAGATGCAGCGCAAAGACGACAAGTTGCTGCTGCCGCTGATGATCGGCTCGATCGTCGGCATCGCGCTGCTGTCCTTCCTGATCGGCATGATCCTGGGCATCGAATGGTTCGTGCTGCCGTTCGGTCTGGTGCTCGGTGTGCTCGTGGCGTTCATCATCTTCGGTCGGCGTGTACAGAAGTCCGTCTACCGCAAGGCGGACGGCCAAGCCGGCGCTGCGGCGTGGGCGTTGGACAACCTCCGCGGTTCATGGCGGGTGACCAACGCGATCGCCGGAACCACGCAGCTCGACGCAGTACACCGCGTCATCGGCAAACCTGGCGTCATCCTCGTCGCCGAGGGCGCGCCGCAACGCGTGAAAGCACTTCTGGCGCAGGAGAAGAAGAAGACCGCCCGACTGGTCGGCGACACGCCGATCTACGACGTCATGATCGGGAACGGTGAGAACCAGATTCCCTTGTCCGGCCTGCAGAAGTATCTGACCAAGCTGCCCAAGAACATCGACACCAAGCGCATGGACACCATCGAGTCGCGCCTGTCGGCGCTGGGCACCAAGGGCGGCCCGGCCATGCCGAAGGGCCCGATCCCCGGAGGCGCAAAGATGAAAGGCGTTCAGCGCACTATCAAGAGGCGCTGATCTCGCTGGGTGCGTATGCGCTAGCGCATACGCACCATGGCAGTTCCTGTCGCGCGATCGTGCATGCCGCGTCCGTCGTGATCGGAAATCACGGCCGGGAAGACGAAGAGAAGAAAGAACGTGCGGACCAATGCGCGAAGGAACCCGACGCGTGCCGACACGTCCACCCGAGCAACCTGAATACCCATGATGAATTGACCGGGTGTGAACGAGAAAACGCTCACCGCGGCGACGCCGGCTACGAACCACACCAGCAACGTGATGGTGGACATCGACTGCGGAATCGTGAAGGTGTTGACGATGAGCGCGGAGATCCCCATGGCCATCAGCCAGTCGATCAACAGCGCACCGGTGCGGCGGCCGAGCCCGACGAGAGCCCCCGGGCCGGTGGACGGCAGTCCGAGCAGTTCTCCCGGGTAGTTCTGCTCGGTGCCGTCGTCTTCATGGGCGGCGTTGGGTCCGGACAACCAGGAGCCTGTCATTCGTGCCATGGGTACCAGGATAGGCGTCGGAGGAACGGCGGCGACCGGCCGTCACCGTAGTGTGTGCGGTGGAGCACGACGATCTGTGTGCTGCACGACGCAGAACAACTCGTCGCTCCGGCAAGGTCTGCCAGAGGCGCGACGCGTAACACGGGCGAAACACAACCTTGACTGGCGGGCAACACCAAGTCCATAACGTGCTGGTCGACGGACTCAACAAAGGAGTAACAGCGTGGCTTTCACCACGGCCGAAGAGGTCATCAAGTTCATCGCCGACGAGAACATCGAGTATGTGGATATCCGATTCACGGATCTCCCCGGCATTCAGCAGCACTTCTCGATCCCGGCGTCTGCGTTCACGCAGGATGTCTTCGAAGACGGTCTCGCGTTCGACGGTTCTTCCGTCCGCGGTTTCCAGTCGATTCACGAGTCGGACATGATGCTTCTTCCGGACGTGACCACGGCCCAGGTCGATCCGTTCCGCGCAGCGAAGACACTCAACGTCAACTTCTTCGTTCACGACCCGTTCACTCGCGAGTCGTACAGCCGTGACCCCCGCAACGTGGCGCGTAAGGCCGAGGAGTACTTGGTCTCCACTGGCATCGCGGACACCGCCTTCTTCGGCGCCGAGGCCGAGTTCTACATCTTCGACTCGGTTCGCTACGACTCCGGCATCAACGGCGCATTCTACGAGCTCGACTCCGTCTCGGGTTCCTGGAACACCGGCGTCGAGACCAACGCAGACGGTAGCCCCAACCTCGGCTACAAGGTCCGTCCCAAGGGCGGCTACTTCCCCGTCGCACCGTACGACCACTACGTGGACTTGCGCGACGAGATTTCCACCAACCTTCAGAACGCAGGCTTCGAGCTCGAGCGTGGCCACCATGAGGTCGGCACCGGCGGACAGCAGGAAATCAACTACAAGTTCAACACGCTGCTCGCAGCTGCTGACGACCTGCAGCTGTTCAAGTACATCGTGAAGAACACTGCCTGGAAGAACGGCAAGTCCGCCACCTTCATGCCGAAGCCGCTTTTCGGCGACAACGGCTCGGGCATGCACGTCCACCAGTCCCTGTGGAAGGACGGCAAGCCCCTCTTCCACGACGAAGCCGGCTACGCCGGACTGTCGGACCTGGCTCGTCACTACATCGGCGGCATCCTGCACCACGCGCCGTCTCTGCTGGCGTTCACCAACCCCACCATCAACTCGTACCACCGTCTGGTGCCGGGCTACGAGGCCCCCATCAACTTGGTCTACAGCCAGCGCAACCGCTCCGCAGCTGTGCGTATCCCGATCACCGGCAACAACCCGAAGGCCAAGCGCCTCGAATTCCGCGCGCCGGACAGCTCGGGCAACCCGTACCTGAACTTCGCTGCGCAGATGATGGCCGGCCTGGACGGCATCAAGAACAAGATCGAGCCGCAGGCACCGGTGGACAAGGATCTCTACGAGCTTCCGCCGGAGGAGGCCAAGAACATCCCGCAGGCTCCTACGTCGCTCGACACGGTCATCGACCGCCTCGAAGCCGACCACGAGTACCTCACCGAGGGTGGCGTCTTCACCACCGACCTGATCGAGACGTGGATCTCGCTCAAGCGTGAGCAGGAAATCGCTCCCGTCAACCTCCGTCCGCACCCGTACGAGTTCCAGCTCTACTACGACGTGTGATCTAGCACCTAGCTCACCTCACCGCCCCGCCGATCTTCGGCGGGGCGGTTTTGTGTGTACAGAAGGTAACGAGTACTCGAATCAAGGTTTACTTCCACCTGCATTGCGCCACTCTCGAACAGACGTACTGCACGTATCCGCGAAACAGGCGGTGAACTCGAATCGAGGGTGGGATTTCATTCGATGGATGCGCTCTGGAACTTCATCTCCGGTCGACGACAACAACTGCTCACCGACTCGTACCTGCACGTCTCCGCTGTGCTGCAATCTGTCATTCTCGCGACCATCATCGCGATCCTGGTGGGGATTGCCGTCTACCGCTCCCCCGCCGGATCAGCGATCGCCACCGCACTCGCCAGCACCATCCTCACGATTCCGTCGTTCGCCCTGCTGGGTCTGTTGATTCCGATCCTCGGTCTCGGTGTCGCACCGACCATCACCGCCCTTGTCCTTTACGCGCTCTTGCCGATCATCAGAAACACGATCATCGGGTTGGCGTCGGTCGATCCTGCAGTGACCGACGCCGCGCGAGGCGTCGGTCTGAACCGCATGAGAATTCTGGCGAGAATCGAGATGCCCCTGGCCTGGCCGTCGATTCTGGCCGGCATGCGGGTGAGCACGCAGATGATCTTCGGCATCCTGGCCATCGCCGCCTACGCCAAGGGCCCCGGGCTGGGCAATCTGATTTTCTCGGGCCTGAGCCGCGTCGGCAGCCCCAATGCGGTTCCGCAGGCACTCGCAGGAACCGTCCTCATCGTCATACTCGCTCTGATCGTCGACGGCCTCCTCGTCCTCGTCGGGCGTCTTACAACCTCGAGGGGTATTCGTGACTGAAACAACCAGGCAGCATGTCTCCGGCGTCGAGATCGTGCTCGATTCCGTCAGCAAGCGGTACCCCGGTCAGAAGGCCGCAGCAGTCGACAACGTCTCCTTGACGGTCCCTGCGGGCGAAACCGTGGTCTTCGTGGGTCCATCGGGTTGTGGGAAGACGACCACGATGCGGATGATCAACCGTCTGATCGAACCGACGTCGGGCACCATCACCATCGACGGCAAGGACGCACTGTCCATCAACGCCGACGAACTGCGCCGCGGCATCGGATACTCGATCCAGCAGGCCGGGTTGTTTCCCCATCTGACCATCGCAAAGAACGTCGGTACCGTTCCCGGTCTGATCGGGTGGGACAAGAAGCGCATCGCTGCCCGCACCGACGAGATGCTCGACCTCGTCGGCCTCGACCCGGATACCTATCGCCACCGCTACCCCCGGCAGCTGTCCGGCGGACAGCAGCAGCGGGTCGGGGTGGCTCGGGCGTTGGCAGCCGACCCCCCTGTCCTGCTGATGGACGAACCGTTCGGCGCGGTCGATCCGATCACTCGCGGACTGCTTCAGGACGAACTGATGCGGTTGCAGACCGAACTCGGCAAGACCATCGTGTTCGTCACCCACGACTTCAACGAGGCAGTGAAGCTGGGCGATCGCATCGCGGTGCTCGGTGACCAGTCGGCGATCATGCAGTACGACACTCCGGAGGCCATTCTGGCGAACCCGGCAAACGAGATGGTCGCCGGCTTCGTCGGCGCCGATGCCTCGCTCAAACAACTCACGCTCACGCGTATTCGCGATGTTCGGCTGCTGCAATGCCCGACGGCCGAGGTGGGCGATCCCGTCGATGCTTTCCGCGCGAAGATCACCTCTCGCAAATGGCAGTGGGGCCTCATTCTCGACGATCGCAAGCGCCCCCTCAGATGGGTCTCTCCCACGCACCTTGCGACTGCGTCCTCGCTGCGCGAGGTCGGGATGCCGATCGGTGAGCTCGTCTCGATTCAGTCGACACTGCAGGACGGACTCGAAGCCCTGCTGGCCGAGAGCACGGCGTCGACCGTCGTGACCGGGCTACACGGGGAGTACGTCGGCCTCATTTCCATCGACACTCTCGTGGATCATTTGCAGACCATGCGCGAGGCACACGCCCACGATCACGACGACGCCGACGAGCCTGACCCGATCGAGCCCGAGAATGCAGCACGGGAGACGTCGTCGTGACCGCATCCCAAGCTCGGGCACCGGAGATGGAGGTGCCTCCCGACGAAGGCACCGCAGAGCGCGCAAGCCTCGCGCGGGGCGCCCGGATCCGGTTGATGGTGCAGCCGACCATTGTGCTGATCCTCGTAGCCTCAGTACTCCTCTGGGCCTTCAACCGCGACTTGACCGCCACTCAGCAGGGCAGCATCAGCATCTCGAACATCGCGTCGTTGACGTGGCAGCACATCCTCCTCACGGTCGCCGTCGTCGTCATTGTCATCATCATCGCGGTGCCGCTGGGCACACTGCTCACTCGGCCCGGCTACACCAAGCTCGCTCCCATTTTCGTCGGTATCGCGAACATCGGTGCGGCTGCCCCTGCCATCGGTCTGCTTGTTCTGTTCTACCTGGCAACCAAGCAGACCGGGTTCTGGACCGGCGTGCTGCCGATTGCGTTCTACTCACTGCTTCCGGTGCTGCGCAACACGATTCTCGGGTACCAGGAGGTCGACCGCACGGTGATCGACGCAGGGCGGGGCCAGGGGATGTCGGCCGCGACGCTGCTACGCCGGGTCGAGTTTCCGTTGGCAGTGCCGTACATCCTGGCCGGACTCCGCACATCGCTCGTGCTCGCCGTGGGCACCGCGACACTGTGCTTCCTCGTCAGCGCAGGAGGACTGGGAATTCTGATCGACACCGGATACAAGCTCCGCGACAACGTGACCCTCGTCGTGGGGGCCGTGCTCGCGGTATCGCTGGCATTGTTCGTCGACTGGCTCGGCGCGCTGGCCGAACAGTATCTCGGACCGAAGGGGCTGCGATGAAATCCGTCCGTGGCGGCGTGCTCGCGCTCGCACTGTCCGGGGTGATACTCGCCGGATGCGGTTTGGAGTCAGGTGGTGCGGTACCGCTCGAGGTGGGCCCAGGGAGCATCCAGCCGGTACCCGAACTCGAGAACGTGAAGATGACGGTAGGTTCCAAGGACTTCAGCGAGCAGATCATCCTCGGCTACATCATCGAGTTCGCGATGGTTGCCGCCGGCGCCGATGTGCGCGACCTGACCAACATTCAGGGCTCCAACAGCACCAGGGACGCGCAACTCGACGGCCAGATCGATCTCACCTACGAGTACACCGGTACCGGTTGGATCAACTACCTGGGCAACGAGATCCCGCTTCCCGATTCGCAGCAGCAGTACGAGGCAGTCCGCGACGCCGACCTGGCAGCCAACGACATGGTGTGGGCGGTACCGGCGCCGATGAACAACACGTATGCGCTGGCGATGAGTCAGGAGACAGCGCAGCAAACCGGAGTGAGGACGCTCTCGGACTACGCCGAGTTGGTGCGCACCGACCCGGCTGCAGCATCCACCTGCGTCGAAACCGAGTTCAACGTCCGACAGGACGGGTTTCCGGGGTTGGCCGCGAAGTACGAGTTCGATCCCAATGCGGTGCCACGTGAAATTCTGCAGACGGGCATCATCTACCAGGCGACAGCCGACGGCAATCCGTGCAAGTTCGGCGAGGTGTTTACTACCGATGGCCGCATCATCGCACTCGACCTGGTGCTGCTCGAGGATGATCGCTCGTTCTTTCCCAAGTACAACCCGGCATTGATAATGCGAAAGGATTTCGCCGATGCACACCCTCAGGTGACCGAGGTGATGGCACCGATCTCGGCAATGCTCACCGACGAGGTCATGACCGAACTGAACCGGCAGGTCGACGTCGAGGGCAACGAGCCGGCGGAAGTGGCCCGGGACTGGTTGGTTTCCGAGGGATTCGTCACCATGGGGTAGGTCCCCATGTGCGCGGAAATACGTGTCCCTCTATGTATTTCCGCGCACATGCGCGCAGCGCCTACCCGCCGAAGGTCCGCTCCACCACCTGCTTTGCACGACGCGTCACCCGCAGGTAGTTGTCGAGGAACTCCCCCGCGTCGCCGTTGCTCCAGCCCGCGACCTTCGCCACCGCCGAGAGCACGTGGCCCGGACGAGGGAGCTGGTCGGTCGGCTTGCCTCGCACGAGAACGAGGGCGTTGCGAGCCTTGGTGGCCAGGATCCATGCTTCGCGCAGCAACTCCACATCGGTTTCGCTCATCAACTCGGCGGCACCGATGGCATCGAGAGTCTGCAGTGTCGACGTGTTGTGCAACGAGGGCACTTCGTGCGCATGTTGCAGCTGAATCAGCTGGACCGTCCATTCGATGTCGGCGAGTCCGCCGCGGCCCAGCTTCGTGTGGGTGGCCGGGTCCGCGCCCTTCGGCAATCGCTCCGAATCGATCCGTGCCTTGATGCGACGTATCTCGCGAACAGCGTCCTGCGAGACGCCGCCTTCCGGATAGCGCACCCTGTCGGCCATCAGCAGGAAGCGAATCCCGAGATCCTGGTCTCCGGCCACCTGGTGTGCACGAAGGAGCGCCTGCACCTCCCATGCTTGCGCCCACTGCGCGTAATACGCCTCGTAGGAGGCGAGCGTGCGGACCACGGGCCCGTTGCGCCCCTCCGGGCGCAGTCCGGTGTCGACTTCCAGCGGCGGATCGGTACTCGGCGCACCGAGCATCTTGCGGATCCTGTCTGCGATTCCGTTCGCCCATTTGAGGGCGACAGTGTCGTCGGCGTCGCCGGTCGGCTCGCACACGAACAGCACGTCCGCGTCGCTGCCGTAGCCGAGTTCGCCGCCGCCGAGACGCCCCATTCCGATGACCGCCAAGGTTGCGGGAGCCGGTTCCCCGCGCTCGGCGGTACTGGCCCTGATCGCAGCATCCAGCGCGGCATTGATGACGGCAGCCCACACCGAGGACAACGCGCGGCACACCTGCGGCACTTCGAGCATGCCCAGAATGTCCGCCGATGCCACCCGAGCCAACTCGTGTCGGCGCAACGAACGTGCCGCGTTGATGGCCCTGGCCGGGTCCTCGTAACGGCCGGACGAGGACAGGATTGCGCGGTACGTCTCCTCCGGCTCGACGTCGAGCAGTCGCGGACCCGTCGGACCGTCAGCGAACAAGCGAATCACTTCAGGCGCTTTGATCAGCAGATCCGGCACGTAGGCCGAGGATCCGAGCACGATCATCAGCCGCTGCGCGACGGCGCCTTCGTCGCGGAGTGTGCGCAGGAACCAGGTCTGATCGACTGCGGCCTCGGACAACCTGCGGTAGTTGAGCAGACCGGCATCGGGGTCGGGGGTATCGGCGAGCCATTCGAGCAGGGTCGGCAGCAGTACCGCCTGGATCTGCCCCCGCCGGGCACCTCCGCCGACCAGGGCCCGAAGGTGCCCGAGGGCATTCTCGGGCGTTGCGAAGCCGAGTGCGGCGAGCTGGCGTTTGGCGGCATCCGGCGTCAGCCGCACGGTGTCGGAATCGAAGCGCACCACCGAATCGAGCAACGGTCGATAGAACAACTTCGCGTGCAGACGGCGAATGCGCTGGGCGTTGCGTTTGATTTCGGCGTTCAGCACACCCAGTGCGTCGCGGTTGCCGTCGGGACGCATGTGCGCGGCCCGCGCCAGCCAGCGCAGCGCTTCTTCGTCGTCCGCCGGCGGAAGGGTGTGCGTTCGCTTCATCCGCTGCAGCTGCAAACGATGCTCGAGCAGTCGCAAGAACTCGTACGAGGCGGTGAGATTGGCTGCGTCGTCGCGGCCGATGTATCCGCCCTCGGTGAGCGCGGCGAGCGCATCGACGGTGCCCAACACACGGAGAGTTTCGTCGGTGCGGCCGTGCACGAGCTGCAGCAGCTGGACGGCGAACTCGACGTCGCGCAGACTTCCGCGTCCGAGCTTGATCTCCCGCTCCCGTAGTTCGGGTGGAACCATCTCCTCGACGCGGCGACGCATCGCTCGCACCTCGGGAACGAAATCCTCGCGTTGGGAGGCGAGCCACACCATCGGGTTCAGCGCGGCGACGTAGTCGTGACCGAGTTCGAGGTCTCCGGTCATCGGACGTGCCTTGAGCAGGGCCTGGAACTCCCAGGTCTTCGCCCACCGCTTGTAGTAGGCGATGTGTGAATCGAGGGTGCGGACGAGTTCGCCCCTCTTACCTTCCGGTCGCAGGGCGGCATCGACCTCGAAGAAGGCCGAGGAGCCCACTCGCATCAGCTCACCGGCAATCCGGCTGGCGACCGAGTCGGCGGGCTCGGCTACGAACACCACGTCCACGTCGGAGACGTAATTGAGTTCCCGTGCACCGCATTTGCCCATCGCGATCACCGCGAGACGGGTGGGACACGGCCTGTCGGGGCACGCGGTGGCGACGGCAACGGCGAGGGCGGCAGTCAACGCGGCGTCGGCCATGTCGGAGAGCTGGTTTCCCACCAGCTGGTACGGAAGCACCGGCTCGTTTTCGACGGTGGCGGCGAGGTCGGCTGCCGCCAACACCATCACTTGATCGCGGTAGGTCTTTCGCAGCGCTGCGACGGCCTCGGGCCCGATCACCCCGGCCCGATACAGGCTCGGTGCCGCGTTCTCGCCGGTCTCGGGAACCGCGTCGACCGCGTCGAGCAGTTCCTTGGTGAGCTGCGCCTTGCTGGGCAGTTCGATCTGCGCGTTGGCTCCGGCCGATCTGCCGGGCGGAGTGCTGAGCAGTTTCCACGACTCGGGATCGGACACGAGGTGGTCGGCCAAGGCGCTCGATGCACCCGTCAGACCGAACAGTCTCCCGCGGAGACCTCGGTCCGACCGCAGGGCGGAGTCCAGTTGCGCATACCGATCGCCCAGAGCTTCGGCCAATCGAACGAGCGTCCGGAGGGCAAGGTCAGCGTTGGCAGCACGAGAGAGCGACCACAGCAGTTCGAGGCTGTCCTCGCCGACCCATCCCAGCTGCTGAAGATCGCCGGGGGCCGACGATTCCACCAGGCCCAACCGACCTGCCCCTGGGACAATGGACCGTGACGTGGGTGGGCGCACCATCAGCGCACCCCCGGACTCTGACGTGACACAGATTTCACCTTATCGCGGGTGTGAATTCCTCGAACCGATCGAGGTAGAACCTAACCCATCGAGGTGTGCAATCGTCACAACCCCAGGTAGGCCTTGAGCTCGTACGGGGTGACGTGGCTGCGGTATTCCTCCCACTCGCGACGCTTGTTGCGCAGGAAGAAGTCGAAGACATGCTCACCCAGCGCTTCGGCGACGAGTTCGGAATTCTCCATCGCGTTCAGGGCCTGATCGAGGCTGCCGGGAAGTTCCTTGTAACCCATTGCGCGCCGCTCCGCAGTGGTCAGAGCCCACACGTCTTCCTCGGCCTCGGGAGGAAGCGTGTAGCCCTTCTCGATTCCGCGCAAGCCGGCTGCCAGCAGTACCGCGAACGCGAGGTACGGGTTGCAGGCGGAGTCAGGACTGCGGATTTCCACGCGCCGCGAGGAGGCCTTGTTCGGGGTGTACATCGGCACACGGATCAGGGCAGAGCGGTTGGCCGGGCCCCAGGACGCAGCTGTGGGTGCCTCCCCGCCGCGAACGAGCCGCTTGTAGGAGTTGACCCACTGGTTGGTCACGGCACTGATCTCGTTGGCGTGCTCGAGGATGCCTGCGATGAACGATTTGCCGGTCTCCGACAGTTGCATCGGGTCGTCCGGGTTGTGGAAGGCGTTGGTGTCGCCCTCGAACAGGCTCATATGGGTATGCATCGCCGACCCGGCCTGGTCGCTGAAAGGCTTGGGCATGAACGTTGCGCGCACGCCCTCCTCGATCGCAACTTCCTTGACCACGTAGCGGAAAGTCATGATGTTGTCCGCCATCGACAAGGCGTCGGCGTACCGAAGATCGATCTCCTGTTGTCCGGGCGCAGTCTCGTGGTGACTGAATTCCACGGAGATGCCCATCGACTCGAGTGCGTCGATCGCGTGACGGCGGAAGTTGGGTGCCGAGTCGTGGACGGCCTGGTCGAAGTAGCCACCGTTGTCTGCCGGCGTCGGCGGTGTGCCGTCCTCGGGGCTGTCCTTGAGCAAGAAGAACTCGATCTCCGGATGGACGTAACAGCTGAAACCGAGGTCGGCTGCCTTGCTCAGCTGGCGACGCAGAACGTGGCGCGAGTCGGCCCAGGACGGCGAGCCGTCGGGCATCGCGATATCGCAGAACATGCGCGCGGAGTGCTGGTGGCCCTTGCTCGTGGCCCACGGCAGGATCTGGAACGTCGACGGGTCGGGTTTCGCGACGGTGTCCGCTTCCGAAACACGCGAGAACCCCTCGATCGCGCTGCCATCGAAGCCGATGCCCTCGTCGAAGGCACCCTCGAGTTCGGCCGGCGCGATGGCCACCGATTTCAGGTAACCGAGGACATCGGTGAACCACAGGCGGACGAAGCGGATGTCGCGCTCCTCCAGAGTCCGGAGCACGAATTCCTTTTGGCGATCCATGTCCGCGAGAGTAAGCAAACGGCGTTAAATCTGTGTTACATGGTGAATTCGGTCTCACTTCCGACATGTCTCACCAGGTCCAACGCCGGTGTGAGCACGATCAGCACACCAAATCGTTACCTGGCGGGGTCAGATTCACGAGGTACTCGACCACTGGTCCGTCTATGCACGCCACTCCGGAGAACGCCACGGTGTGCTGTGTGCCGTCGAATGTCACCAGGTCTGCGTCGAGCTGCCGTGCCAGCTCGACGCCGGCTTGGTAGGGCGTGGCAGGGTCGAATGTCGTCGAGACCACCACGAGCGTCGGAAGACCAGAGACCGTGACTGTCCCCGGGTTTCCGGTGTTGGGCACCGGCCAGAACGCGCAGACATCGAGGGGCGCCGCTCCCGTGCCGAGTCCGTCGTCCAGGAATGGTGCCGCCTCGCGGTAGCGACGGTCCGCTTCCCCGGCCTCGGCTCGATCGGTCGTCGGCGGATCGTCGACGCAGCGAATGGCGTTGAACGCGTCGTCGAGATTGGAGTAAGTGCCATCTTCGAGTCGGCCCTGGTACGTGTCCGCGAGGCGGAGCAAGGTGTCACCGCGCCCCTCACTCAATTCGTTGAGGCCCGCGCGCAGAAGCCGCCACAGACTCTGCGAGTACAACGCCTGCTGCACCCCGGTCACTGCGTCGTCGTAACTGAGGCCGCGCGGATCAGTGGTGGCGGCGGGCGTCTCGATCAGAGGGTCGACGAGCTCCCGGAAGCTGCTGCTCGCATCGGCCGGATCGTTTCCGAGCGGGCATCGGCCGGTGAGAGCGCAATCTTCTGCGAAAGCATCGAAGGCCGCTTGAAACGCCGCCCCCTGGTCGATGGCCTCGTCGACGGGGCTCTGCTCGGGGTCGAGTGCGCCGTCGAGCACCATCGCGCGGACATTGCCACCGAACGCCTCCGCGTAGGCGGTGCCGATCCGGGTGCCGTACGAGTACCCCACGTAAGTCAATTTCTCATCGCCGAGGACGGACCTGATGACGTCCATATCGCGCACGACCTCGCGGGTGCCCACATGCTCGAGAACCTCGGCGCCGGTCCGTTCCACACACTGCTCGACGTACTCGCGGTGGTCCGTTTCCTGCTCGGCGATGCCCTCGGGCGAGAGGTCGACTTCGGGTTCGCGACGTTCCCGGTCGATCTCCTCCGCGGTAAGACACCGAATGGCGGGTGTCGACGCGCCGATACCGCGAGGGTCGAAGCCGATCCGATCGAACCGGTCGGAAATGTCCGAGCTTTCGGCCTGGGTGGCGAGATAGAGCCCCGACGACCCGGGGCCGCCGGGGTTGAACAAGATCGAACCGATCTTCTTCCCTGCCGCTTCCGACCGCGAGATGGCGATGCTCGCCGTCTCGCCGGCCGGGTCCTCGTAATCGAGCGGAACGCTCACGTACGCGCAGGAGACCGAGGACGGCAGGACGGTGCCGTCGGTGCTGAAGCTCTCGCACGACCCCCAGTCGAGTTGCTGTGTGTAGAACTGTTCCAGGCCGTCGGGTACGACACCCGCTCCCGGCGGGAACTCGGCACCCGCCTCCGACTCGGCCACGCCCTCGATCGTTCGGTCGACGGCACATCCCGTCGCTGCCAACGCCGCGGCGCCGAGCACCGCCACCAATCGCGTCGTCACCCTCGCCCGTGCGAACGCGATCATCTCTGCTGCCACCGCACTCTGCGCGTACATCTCATGCAGGTGATGGTGCCAGAGGTGGAGGCACGAGCGTCCACAACTCCGCTCTGGCCCACCCACGCTAGGCTTCGATTCGTGCAGGCATTGAGAGTCGCCCTCGCCCAGATCAATTCCACCGTCGGCGACCTGCCCGGCAATTGCGCACTCATCGCCTCGTGGGCCTCGCGCGCCGCACAGGAAGGCGCCCAGGTCGTCTTGTTCCCCGAGATGGCGGTGACGGGCTACCCCGTCGAGGATCTCGCTTTGCGCCCGTCGTTCGCCCGAGCTTCGAAGCAAGCTCTCGAGGAACTCGCGATCACGCTCGACCGTTCCGGCTGCGGTGACACGGTCGTCGTCGTCGGATATCTCGATCGCGACCAGGCCGGCTCGCGGAACAGCGCCGCCGTACTGTTCGGCGGCGCTGTTCTCTCCCGATACGACAAGCACGCTTTGCCCACGTATCGAGTCTTCGACGAACTGCGGTACTTCGCACCCGGTTCGCGCCTGAGCATCACCGAGGTGAACGGGTTCCGCCTGGGCGTGGTGGTATGCGAGGACATCTGGCAGCCCGGTGGCCCGGTGCCTGCGTATGCGGCTGCCGGAGTCGACCTGTTGTTGTGTTTGAACGCGAGCCCGTACGAACGCGGCAAGAGCGCCGTTCGTCGGTCCATCGTCGAACGGCGCGCAGCCGAGGCCGGTGTGCCCATCGCGTACACCAACCTTGTCGGCGGACAGGACGAACTCGCCTTCGACGGCGGAAGCCTCGTCCTCGCAGCAGACGGCACGCTGCTCGGACGTGCCCCGGAATTCGCCGAACACCTGCTCTGCGTCGATGTCGCCCCACGGCAGGCTCCAGGATCGAACCAGGATCACGTTCCCGGCTGGAGCGTCGATCGACACACACTGCCCGATCTGATCGTCCGTGGATGGGACCGAACCCCGGTGTCTGTGGCGCCGCCGCGTCCGGACGAGGACCTGGTGTGGAGCGCCCTCGTCACAGGCCTTCGGGACTATGTGCACAAGAACGGTTTCACCTCGGTGGCCCTCGGCCTGTCCGGTGGAATCGACTCCGCGGTGGTTGCTGCCGTCGCCGTCGACGCACTCGGCAGCGACGCGGTGCACGGAGTGTCGATGCCGTCGAAGTACTCCTCGGACCATTCACGCACCGACGCCGATGAACTTGCTCGCAGCACCGGTATTCACTTCAGGACGGAGCCCATCGCTGCCACGGTCGATGCCTTCGTAGACCAGCTGACACTCGAGGGCCTCGCCGAGGAGAACATTCAGGCCCGCTGCCGCGGAATGACATTGATGGCCCTGTCCAACTCGGCAGGCCACCTCGTCCTCGCGACCGGCAACAAGTCCGAATTGGCGGTCGGCTACTCGACCATCTACGGCGACGCGGTGGGCGGCTTCGCCCCGATCAAGGACGTCCCGAAATCGATGGTCTGGGCACTTGCTCGATGGCGGAACAACGAAGCAGTGCACCGCGGTGAAGTGCCACCGATTCCCGCGGGCAGCATCGACAAACCACCGTCGGCCGAATTACGGCCCGATCAGCTCGACACCGATTCACTGCCCGATTACGACGTGTTGGACGCCATCCTGTCTCGCTACGTCGACTTCGATCGCAGCGTCGAAGACATCGTCGCCGCGGGCTTCGATCGAGGCACGGTCGAGGACATCGTTCGCAAGGTCGACGCGGCCGAATACAAGCGCAGGCAATATCCCATCGGCACCAAGATCACTTCTCGGGCGTTCGGTCGGGACCGACGAATGCCAGTCACGAACCATTGGCGCGTCGGCACCGCGCAAGTGTGACCAATTGCACGTCCGACTCACCATCGACGAGAGGATCGGGGCTGGCAGACTGGATGACGTCATCAACCCCACATCCCGGGGACCCGCACGGCGGGCCTCGAGGAACCGAAAGGGACAAAGATGTCCGATTCTGTCTACGGTTCGACCGACGCACCCGTCTCCGCCCTCACTCGCAAGACACGCACGCATCATTTGCTGCAGATGAAAGCCGAGGGTGAGCGCTGGGCAATGCTCACTGCATACGACTACTCGAGCGCCCGCATCTTCGAGGAGGCCGGCGTCCCTGTTCTGCTGGTGGGCGACTCCGCAGCCAATGTGGTCTACGGATACGACACCACCGTGCCCATCACCATCGACGAGCTGCTGCCACTGGTCCGCGGCGTCGTACGAGGCGCCCCCAACGCCCTCGTCATCGCAGATCTCCCGTTCGGCACCTACGAATCCTCGCCGCAGCAGGCTCTGGCAACCGCGACGCGCTTCATGAAGGAGGGGCTCGCGAACGCCGTGAAGCTGGAGGGAGGCGAACGTGTGGCAGATCAGATCGCAGCCATCACAGCTGCCGGCATCCCGGTGATGGCGCACATCGGCTTCACCCCGCAGAGCGTCAACGGATTGGGCGGATTCCGAGTGCAGGGCCGCGGCGACGGTTCGGAGCAGCTCGTCGCCGATGCCATCGCCGTCCAGGAGGCCGGCGCGTTCTCCGTGGTCATGGAGATGGTGCCCGCAGACATCGCCGGACAGGTCACCCGCAAGCTCACCATCCCGACCGTCGGCATCGGTGCCGGAAACGAAACCGACGCCCAGGTGCTCGTGTGGCAGGACATGGCGGGCTACACCAACGGCAAGACCGCGAAGTTCGTCAAGAAGTTCGGCAACGTCGGCGACGAGTTGCGCAGCGCCGCTGCGGCGTATCTCGCCGAGGTCCGAACCGGTGTGTTCCCCGGCCCGGAGCACAGCTACTGACCTGATGGCACACTCGTCGGCATGAACTTCGGTGCCATCAAACCAGACCCTCAGAGGTACGCCCGCGCAGTTGTCTCCATCGTGGGCGTGGCCGCGCTCGCGGTCACCGTCGGCGCATGCGGAACCGACACCACGAACACAGGGCAGTCGTCGACGCCGACCACCGCCTCTGCGTCACCGGTGACCACCGCTCCTGCTGCTGCCGACACGATCACCGATCAGCAACGCTTGCAGCTGTGCACCGATCTCGAAGAGCAGCTTCAGGAATGGCGAATTCAGGGCCCGACGCTGGGTCGCGGCGGCCTCAACATCGTCGTTCAGACCTGGGCTGCGCAGAGCGGGGTCATCAACCTGCGGATCGTGCAGGACAGGTCGATCGTCGACGAGATCACGGTGGCGCAGTGCCCCGAGGTTCGCGAAGAGGCGATGCGTTCGCTCGACATTCCCGATCTCGCGTCGGGACTGGTCGGGTTCTGAGGATGCCCGAAGGCTACTCGCGCAAGCTCTATCCGCCGATCGAACCATACGACGCGGGCCATCTCGACGTCGGCGACGGTCAACGCATCTACTGGGAAACCAGTGGGAATCCTGCCGGTAAGCCAGTTGTGTTCGTGCACGGCGGCCCCGGGGGCGGAACCGGGCCGGCGCAGCGTCGCTATTTCGATCCCGACAGATATCGGATCGTGCTGTTCGACCAGCGCGGTTGTGGACGATCGACTCCGCACATTGCCGATGGAGCGGATCTGACGGTCAACACCACTGCTGATCTGGTGGCCGATATCGAAAGACTGCGGGAATTCCTCACGGTCGAACGCTGGCTGGTGTTCGGCGGATCCTGGGGGTCGACGCTGTCCCTCGTGTACGCCCAGAGTCACCGACATCGCGTCACGCATCTGATTCTGCGGGGCATCTTCCTGCTTCGTCGCAGCGAGATCGACTGGTACTACAACGGCGGAGCAGGCCACATGTTCCCAGAACTGTGGGACAAGTTCCTCGCACCGGTGCCCGAGACGGAACGAGACGGCGATCTGGTCGAGGCATATCACCGCCTGTTGCACTCCCACGACCGTGACGTTGCGACCGAGGCCGCGATCGCGTGGTCGTCATGGGAGGCGGCGACGAGCTACCTGCTACCGCAGCCGGATCAGATAGCGGAGAACGCCGATCCACGTTTCGCGTTGGCTTTCGCGGGAATCGAGAATCACTATTTCCGCAACGGTGGATTTCTGCGCGAGAACCAGTTGCTCGCGGACGCCCACCTACTGGCCGATATCCCCGGCGTCATCGTCCAGGGTCGGTATGACGTGGTGTGTCCGGCAACGAGTGCGTGGGAGCTGCACAAGGCGTGGCCGTCCTCGGAGTTGATCGTGGTCGACGACGCCGGGCACTCCGCTTCCGAGCCCGGCATCGTCCATCACTTGGTCGAGGCAACCGACCGCTGTGCGTCGGCGTCCGACTCGTAGCCGAACTCGATCCGCCGGGTCTCCATATCTGCCGCGGTCAACGTCACCGTTACCCGCTCCCCTTCCGGGGGCGCTCCGTTGCACTTGCCCATGACGATGGGTGATTCGACGAATACTTCCGCCGGCCGTTTGCCCTCGGCGCCGCGCAGCACCACCGCCGAGAAGCGCTCACCGACGCGCTCGTGCAGAATCACCGCCTCGGTCAGATCGATACATGCCCTGTCGACTTTCGACGCCGTCGAATCCGACCGCCGCATGGCTGCGGGGAGGTCGGGTAGCGCACGCCGAACCCAGTCGGGGATGTCCACACCTGCTCCGACTGCGAGGCATATCTCTGTCGCGAAGCGGTCCGAGAGCCGGCGGAGCGGCGCCGTCACGTGCGCGTAGGGGGCGGCAATACCTGAATGCTCGATGCGCTCGGGGACATCGCCGTCGAACGCTGCGTAGTCCGCGCCGCGCAGCAGAGTGGTCGCCCGCGTCATCAGCGCCAGCGTGGTGGGTGCATCGCGCGGCAACGACGCAAGCACAGCGCCGGCGGACGCTCCCTCCGGCCAACCGATTCCCAGGATCGCCGCGGTGTACTTCAGCGTCTCGACCACCTCATCCGACGCCGCCGGCAGCGTCCGGAGAAGTCCGACACCGGCGTCGAGCATGGTGCGCGCCGCACACATACCCGTCAGCAGTGAAACATCGGCGTTCCAGGCGTCGACATCAGTTCGTGCCTGTAGCGCGATGTGCCAGGACTTCCCGTTTTTCACCACGTCCTGCTCGGGCAACGTCAGGTCGATCGCCCCGCGCCGGATCGCCGACTGCGCTCGCAGTGCACCGAACTCGCCGAGAGCCGCGATGGACGTGTGTGCCGTCCCCTGCTCGAAATCAGCCTGTACCCGCGCGTAGTCGAAGCGCGCCACCGACCGGACGGTTGCCCTGGTCACCTTCCAGGAGACTGGCTCACCTGCTTCGTCCAACTCGATCCGCCAGAGTGCCGCCGGTCGGCTCTCGCCGGGAAGCAGACTCGCCGAGCCCTCCGACATCACGCGAGGATGCAACGGGATCGAACCGTCCGGAAGGTAGAACGTCTGACCTCGCTGACGGGCCTCCATGTCCAGTGCGCCCTCCGGCGCAACGAATGCGCCGACGTCTGCAATTGCGTAGTGCAGTAGGTATCCAGCCGCCAGCTTTTCGATGTGCACGGCCTGATCGAGATCCATCGACCCTGGAGGGTCGATGGTCACGAAGGGAATGTCGGTGCGGTCTCGGCGATCGGACGCGTGGCGATCGGTTGCCGACCGAGCTTCTGCGAGAACGTCCGCCGAGAACGCATCGTGCAGATCGAATTCGGACTTGATGGAATGGAAGTCGAACGCTTTTGCCGACAGGTGCGCCAGAACCACCGTCAGTTGTTCCAATCCTCGTCGGCCTTGTCGGCGGCCTTGTTGCGTTCAGCCGCGATCTGGATTGCGCGCTCGGCGCTCTCCCGGTCTGGGTACGGCCCCATCCGATCCAGCGCACCCGACTCCTTGCCCTGCGAGACCGTCTTGGTTCGTACGTCGTAGTACCACGCTTCGTCGTTGCTCATGGTGCCAGTCTGCCCGAATCGGCGCGCTAGGAGAATGGGTGCGAACGAGTCGGCATATAAGCCGGATCCTGTGCTTCGTCCTCACCGAGGTGTGGACGAAGCGACGACCATCCATCTGGGCACACCGTCGCCGGGTACCTCGAGCAGTCCACCCGCAGGCTCGGGCGAGCAGCCCTCGAACCCCTGCGCAGCCGCACCGTGAGACTCGCAACGAGCCCTACGGTGCGACCTTCGACCTTGCTCCGGGCGGGGTTTACCTAGCCACCCCGGTCACCCGGGGTGCTGGTGCGCTCTTACCGCACCGTTTCACCCTGACCCACACTCGCGCGTTCTGAAAGAACACGCGAGCGTGGGCGGTCTGTTTTCTGTGGCACTGTCCCGCGAGTCACCTCGGGTTGCCGTTAGCAACCGCCCTGCTCTGTGGAGTCCGGACTTTCCTCGGCTCGAAGCTTGGTGGAGCGTGTCCCCCAGTTCTCCGTGCCGCGGCCGTCCAACCAACTCGTTCGCAGGTTGAAACTCTACTGCGTCGTACCCGCGAACTACAGTTCACCTCATGAATTACGCCGTCCTGCTGCGCGGAATCAACGTCGGTGGAATCAACATCAAGATGGCGGACCTGCGAGAGGCGCTGATTTCAGCCGGGTTTCGAGATGTCCGCACGGTGTTGGCAACGGGCAACGTGCTGCTCGAATCCGGGCTCACCGGACCGGAAACGAAGGCGCGGATCGAGAAGACTCTCGCCGACCGCTTCGGGTACGAGGCGTGGGTCATCGTGCTCACGCCCCCGGCGCTTCGATCCGTGGTCCAGCGATATCCGTTCGATCCTGAGCGCGACGGGTGGCATCCATACGTGATTTTCGGTAGCGACGCTCGTCACCTCGCCGAACTCCTCGACGCGGCGGACGCCCTCGACCCCGCCGTCGAACGTGTCGAGAAGGGCGAGGGCGTCGTGTACTGGGAGGTCGTGAAAGGGCGAACCACCGACAGCCCGTTCGGGAAGTCGACGACCAAGACCAGGTACAAGCCCACCATCACCACCAGAAATCTGCGAACACTCGGCAAGATGCTCTCGTGACCGTCCTCGCTGCGTCCCTTGTCGGCGCAGTGTTGCTGTTCGCGATCGCGCGTCCTCGAGGCCTGCCGGAGATCGTCGTCGCCGGGCCCGCCGCAGTCGCAGCGCTCGCGCTGGGGCTGGTCACTGTCGACGCTGCGCAAGCACAGGTGCTCGAGTTGTTGCCGACGGTGATCTTCCTGGCGTTCGTGCTGATGATCGCCTACCTGGCCGACACACTCGGTGTGTTCTCGTGGATGGCAGCCACGGCGATCGATGTCTCGCAGAGCAGCCCGCGGCGGCTCCTAGCGGCCGTCTTTGCGGCGGCTTCGCTTACCACTGCTGTGCTGAGTCTCGATGCCACGGTCGTGTTGTTGACACCGGCGGTCATCGGTGCGGCGCGGGTGCTGCGCACACCGGCACGGCCGTACAGCTACGCAACTGCTCACCTCGCGAACTCCGCGTCCACGCTGCTACCGGTGTCCAACCTGACGAACCTGTTGGCATTCGCCGCGACCGGGCTCACTTTCGCTCATTTCGCGATGTTGATGGCACTGCCGTGGGCGGTGGCGATTGCTATCGAATTTGTCGTGTTCCGGATCTTCTTCCGACGCGACCTCGCTCGACAGGGTGCAGTTGGTCCGGATGGGAGTCCGACCGAAGCGGCGCCGGATAGGAGGCCGGCGGTTTCGGGGGCCGGGCAGCCTGCTCCAAAGCTCGCCCTCGCAGTTCTGGCGACGACGTTGCTCGGCTTCGGCGCTGCCGGATTCGTCGGCATCGAACCGTTCTGGGTGGCTGCGGCAGGCGCCGGCGTTCTCGCGGCATACGCACTGCGGCACGGGTACACCGCGCCGACCAGGGTCCTCAGCGCCGCCGACCCGATGTTCTGCGGCTTCGTGCTGTTGCTGGGTGTGGTCGTCCTCGGCGTCACATCCGGGCCGATTGGCGACTGGCTAACCGGGGTCCTGCCGACCGACACATCGCTGACCGGTCTGCTGGTCACCGCACTGATCGGCGCGTCCGCGTCGAACATCGTCAACAATCTGCCTGCGACATTGTTGTTGCTTGCCGCATTGGGGCCATCGGCGCCGCCTGGCCTCGTCCTGGCGATGATCATCGGGGTGAACCTGGGACCCAACCTGACCTATGTCGGATCGCTGGCGATCATGCTGTGGCGCAGAGTGACCTCGAACAACGGTGAACCTGCATCGCTCGGCACGTTCACCCTGCTCGGTTCGATCACGACTCCGCTGACGATCCTGGGATCCGTGGCAGCACTGTGGTTGGCGTTAGGAGCTCAGATATGACGTGTCGTTGACCAGACGCACCGACGCACCGCCGTCCGGGTAGAACTCGGCGACGCTGAGCGAGGCCAGATCGAGATGCAGTCTGTACAGAAGGGACGGACCGACGTCGAGAGCCAGCTGAAGCAACATCTTGATCGGCGTGACGTGGGTGACGACGACCACCGTGGATCCGGCATACGCCGTGATCAGTTTGTCGCGGGCCGTCGTGACTCGTCCCAGCACCGTGTCGAATGCTTCGCCACCAGGCGGGGCCACGGAGGTGTCGCCGAGCCACTTACGGTGCACGTCCGGGTACCTCTCGGATGCCTCGGCGAAGGTCAACCCTTCCCAGTTGCCGAAATCGGTTTCGACGAGTTCGTCCATGGTGGTCACGGGGAGGCTCACTCGATCTGCCAGAGCCCGGGCAGTGTGTTGCGCCCGATCGAGAGGCGATGCCACCACAGCGGCGATGTCGGCGGTGTCGGCAAGGTGAGCCGCAGCAGCCGTGGCCTGCCGCTCACCGAGGTCGGTGAGTACTGGATTGCCTCGGCCGGAATAGCGTCGCTCCACCGACAACGGTGTCTGGCCGTGCCTCAGGAGCAGCAGCCTCGTGGGGGCGCCCACCGCCCCGGTCCATCCCGGCGCAGCAGATGAGCCCGCCGGTTTCTGCTGCACCTTCGGTGGAGTCTCTTCGAGCTTCGCACCGGTCGCGGCAGCATCCATCGCTTCGTTGGCGAGGCGGTCCGCGTGCGAGTTCTCAGCGCGCGGTATCCACGTGTAGGTGACGCGATCGAAGCCGCGAGCTACTTCTGCAGCTTCCTTGTTCAGAGGAATCATGTCCGGGTGCTTGACCTTCCAGCGCCCAGACATCTGCTCCACCACCAATTTCGAATCCATGCGGACCTCGACCTCGCGGGCTCCCACGTCGGCCGCAGCCGTGAGCCCTGCGATGAGCCCTCGGTATTCGGCCACGTTGTTGGTGGCAACGCCCAGGGCGGACCGTCGTTCCGCCAGCACCGTCGAACGGTCCGAGGTGAAGACGACAGCCCCGTAACCGGCGGGACCGGGGTTTCCGCGCGAGCCGCCGTCTGCTTCGACGACGACCCTTGCCACTGCGCTCACAGACCCGATTCTTTGGTTCGCACCAGAATCGCGTTGCACTCGGAGCATCGAATGAGCTCGTCGGCAGGCTTCGCGGCGATTCTGGAGATCTCGCCCCGGTCGAGTTCGATACGGCAGGCACCACAGCGCCTGGCCTGAAGCAGCGCGGCACCGCGGCCGGTGAGCGAGCGCTGCTTCTCGTAGATCGCAAGAAGTTCAGCCGAGAATGTCGTTGCGAGTTCCGACCGTCGTGCAGTCGCTCGCTGCTCGGCGCTCTCCACGTCCGCGACCGCGTCGTCGCGGCGGCGGCCGGCGTCGATCAACTCGTCCTCGATCTGGGTGAGCTGCGCTCCAGCATGGTTGTAGTCGGTCTCGGATGCCTCACGTCTTTCCATGACCTCGAGCAGTTCCTCTTCGAGAATTCCCTGCCGACGTTCCAGACTGCCGAGCTCGTGCTGCAGCTCCGACATCTGCTTGGCAGCGACGGTGCCGCCTTCGAGGAGCTTTCGGTCGCGGTCCTCTCGCTGGCGGACGGCGTCCACCTCGCCCTCGAGCTTCTTGATGTCCCGGTCGAGATCGTCCATGGCGATCTGCACGCTGACGGCAGCGTCTTTGCGCGCTACGCGCTCCGCCTCGAGTTTCTCCAACTCGGCCTGCTCGGGCAGAGTTTTACGGCGATGTGCGATCTGCGTCAGCTCGGTGTCCACTGCGGCCAGTTCGAGAAGGGAGGCCTGTACTCGGGGGTCGACATTCACGCGTGATGACTCCTGCGACTATGGAAGTTGATTCGGTCAAGCCTACCGGGTGCGGCGGCTAGCGTTCACCGCTCGCGTGGACCGATCCCACTGTCCACGGATCGGTACGACGGACGCTGACACGACTCGTCCATCCTGGATACCGCGAGAACCGTGAGTCCAGAACACCGCGTGCCTGTTCACACCACGGCCACTCCGAGGCCCAGTGTGCGACATCGATGACGGCAGGCCCGCCGGCACGCAGGTGCTCGTCGACGGGGTGGTGCCGGAGATCGGCCGTCACGAACACATCGACACCCAACGAACCGACGACTCCGAGGAATGAGTCACCCGACCCTCCACACAGCGCCACCGTGGACACGATCGAGTCGGGGTCGCCCGCCGCCCGGACGCCCCACACGGTCTCCGGCAGAGCCGCCCGCACGCGCTCGGTGAAGTCCCGCAGCGTCGATGGTGCGTCGAGCGTGCCAACTCGCCCGAGGCCGGTCGAGGTCGGCAACGGTGCTTCTTCGAACACGTCGAACGCCGGCTCCTCGTAGGGATGGGCTCGACGCAGAGCCGCCAGGATCTCCGCACGCGACGAGACCGGGGCGACCACTTCGATCCGGTCCTCCTCGACCTCTTCGAGTTCCCCGATCCGGCCGATGGCAGGTTGAGCGCCGATCTCGGGCAGGAACCGGCCCAGGCCGCGGACGGTCCAGCTGCAGTCGCGGTAACGCCCGATCGAGCCGGCACCTGCATCGAACAACGCTCGGCGCACGGCGTCGCCGGCGGCTGTCGGGACCAACACGGACCACTTGTCGATCCGCGGTGTATCGATGGGCGCGATGGGGCGAGTTGCCGTCACCCCAAGCGCCTTCGCCAACGCGTCGGACACCCCGGGATCGGCGCTGTCGGCATTGGTATGCGCGGTGAACAGTGCGCAGCCCGCTCTGATGAGTCGGTGAATCAACGCGCCCTTGGGGGTGTCGGCAGCGACCGTATCGACGCCACGGAGAAGCAGCGGGTGGTGCACGACGAGTAGGTCGGCGCCCCATTCGATGGCCTCGTCGACGACGTCGGCGGTGGCATCGACCGCGAACATCACGGCGCCGATTCGGGCTTGCGGATCGCCCGCGACGAGGCCCACCGAATCCCAGCTCTCGGCCAGGCGCGGCGGGTACGCATCGTCGAGAACATCGATGATCTCGGCGAGCGTCACGGGATGTTCGGTCACATTCGTCTCCTCGGTAAAGCTCGCTGTAGTCCTTCGATGAGCAGATCTACCTGATCCGGCGGCCGGACCGCGACGCGAAGGTGCCCCGGGGCCAACCCTGGAAACGTGTCGCATCGACGCACCGCGACGCCGTCGGCTCGGAGCCTCGACCTGACCTGCTCGGCGGCCGGAATCTTCAACAGTAGGAACGGTGCCTGCGGTTTCCCGCAGATCTCGATGCCCAGGCTCTCCAAACGGGCGGCCATCGACCGTCTGTCCGCGCCGATTGCTTCCGCTTTGGCAGCGGCGATCTCGAGCGCACGGGGTTCGCTACAGGCCGCGATCGCTTCGATCTGCAGTGTTCCGACCGGCCAGTGGGCGCGGCCGCGAGTCAGGGCGGCCAACACGTCCGGGTGGCCCAGGGCGTAGCCGCACCGCAGCCCCGCGAGCGCCCATGTCTTGGTGAGACTGCGCAGCACCACAATGTCGTCGAACGTGTCGCCGGCCACCGACTCGCGTTCACCGGGAACAGCATCGGCGAATGCCTCGTCGACGACGAGCACACGGCCGGGCCGTCGCAGCGCGAGAATTGCACTCCGCTCGTGCAGAACCGATGTCGGGTTGGTGGGATTTCCAATGACGACCAGGTCTGCCTCTTCTGGAACCGAGGCTGTGTCGAGTGTGTACGGCGGCGCCAACATCACCTGCACGATGGGCACGGACGCTTCCCGCAGCGACACCTCGGGTTCGGTGAACGAGGGATGCACGACGGCCGCGAGACGGGGACGCAGTCTTGGCAGCATCGCAAATCCCTCTGCTCCGCCGGAGAGCAGCAATACCTCGTCGGGAGAGCGCCGGTGTCTGCGAGCGATGGCCTCGCGTGCATTCAGATCGGCAGCTGCGCTGGGATAGGAACCCAACGACGTCAGAGCCGCGGCGATCCTGGCGGTGAGCCAGTCCGGTGGCGCGAGCCCTTGAACGTTGACCGCGAAATCCATCAGTCCGTCGCCAACTTCGACGTCACCGTGGTGACGGAGAAGCGCCATCGAGTCCACTGCGCTCAGGATCCTTTCGTTGCCGATGAGCGTAGTCGCCGCCGTCACCGATATGGTTTTGTCATGACAAACCCAGCTGCACCGGACCGCCCGGGTGCCACGGTTGTGCTCTTCGATCTCGATGGAACGCTCACCGATTCTGCACCGGGAATCTTCGCCGGATTTCGCCACGCGCTGGAGACCATCGGTGCCCCCGAACCCACACCGGCCCAGCTCGAAGGTGTCATCGGGCCACCGCTCATCGACACGCTCAGGATGATGGGCTTGCCGGAGGGCCGCGCGCAGCAGGCCCTGAGCGCGTACTTCGAGCGCTACGACGCCACCGGCTGGGCCGAGAACACTGTGTTCGAGGGCATCGAAGAGGTCCTCGAAGGCCTGCGAGCTCGGGGTATTCGCCTGGCTGTCGCTACCTCGAAGTCGGAGCGATTCGCCCATCGCATCCTCGACCACTTCGGGCTGTCGCGGTATTTCGAGTTCATCGGCGGCGCGAGCAACGACGGTGTTCGACGCGCCAAACCAGACGTCATTGCGCACTCACTGCGCAATCTCGAACTTGTTCCCCGCGAGGTAAGTGCCGGTGGAACGGCCGGTGTAGTGATGGTCGGCGATCGTGACCACGACGTCCACGGCGCCGCGCGATTCGCGATACCGGCGGTCTACGTGGACTGGGGATACGGCATCACAGGTGAGGATGACGAGGCCGCCTTCACTGTTGCGACGATGGAGGAGTTGAAGAAGGTGCTCGATGAACTCACCCGCTGACCGAGCAACCCTGCACATCACGTTCATCTGCACCGGCAACATCTGCCGTTCCCCCATGGCCAAGAAAGTCTTCGAGACCTACGTTCGCGAAGCCGGACTCGTCTCGAGCGTGCGGATATCGAGCGCAGGCATCGACGGTTGGCACGAAGGAGAACCGGCAGACTCCCGCACCGTCGCCGAACTGGACGCCCACGGGTACAGCAGCGAGCACGAGGCCACTCAGGTGGGCGCGGACCACCTCGCCGCGGACCTGCTCGTCGCTCTCGATTCCTCGCACGCCACCGAGCTGCATCGACTCGGCGCCCCGAAAGATCGAGTCGTGCTGCTGCGCGCATTCGACGACGCAGCCGATTCGGAGTCGGTGGCAGACCCGTACTACTCGACGGACGACGCCTTCACCGAGGTGCGAGAACAGATCGAAGCGGCAGTCCCCGGCCTCGTGCGGTGGCTCGAGAACAAGCTCTCCGACGAGGCGTCGTAGGTCACTTCGAGTCAACCGCTACCGTAGATGTCGTGCGAAGGCTCAAATTCCTCTTACGCCCCCAGTGGCTGGCGCTGGCTGCTGTCGTCGCATTGTTCGCGTTTCTGTGTTTCTCCGTTCTCGCCCCCTGGCAGCTCGGCAAGAACACTTCGACTGCCGAGCGCAACGAACTGATCAATCAGTCGACGGAGTCCGAGCCGGTCGCGATCGGTGAGCTCCTCACCTCGACCGATCCCGCAACAGGAGAGCCGAGTTTCGCCGCCCAGGACGAATGGCGTCGCGTCACTGCCACTGGCACGTACCTCCAGGACCAGGAAGTACTCGTTCGTCTGCGGGTCGTGCAGCAGTTGCCGGCCTACGAGGTAGTCACCCCGTTTCAGCTCACCGACGGCCCGATCGTGCTGGTCAACCGCGGGTACGTGTTGCCTGAGCAGGGAACTGCACCACCGCCGTTCGAGGCGGCACCAGCCGGAGAAGTCACTCTCGGCGCCCACCTCCGGCAAGCCGAAGATGGCTCTCGCGCATCGATCGAAGAAGCCGGCCATGTTCAGGTCTACAACATCGATCCCGAGCAGATCGGTTCTGTGGTGGGGGTGAGCGCAATCGACGGCTACCTTCAGCTCGAGAGCGATCAGCCAGGCGGCCTCGGTGTCATCGCACTTCCCCAGACCGATTCCGGCCCCTATCTGGGGTACGGGCTGCAGTGGCTCGCATTCGGCATCATGGCGCCGCTCGGGCTCGCCTACTTCGTGCGGGCAGAGTTGCGTGAGCGACGCAAAGCCTCCGGTGAGTCCGAGGACACCGCACCTGAGGACACCGCACCTGAGGGCGTCACCTTGCCCCTGCCGACCGAGTCGGATCCTGTTGCGGCAGAACCGGAGTTCACCCTGCCGACGCGCAAGCAGCGCAAGTCGAAATCGAAGAACACATCAGTCCCGAGCACGGCGAACGATGTCCGCCTGGCCGATCGCTACGGCAAGAAGCGCTGAGACCACCGTCGCGGCGACCTGCACCAGAACGGACAGCGCCGCTGCGCGGTCGAGGTCCGAGGGTGTCGGTGTACGGCCGGACCCGAGCGTCGGTCTGATCTCGATTCCGTGGGCGTATTCGGTTCTCCCGCCGAGACGAACCCCCAGCGCTCCCGCCGCGGTGGCTTCGGCGACACCGGCGTTGGGACTGGGATGACGTGCCGCGTCGTCCCGCCACGCTCGAATCGAGTCCGACGGCCTGCCACCTACCGCTGGCGCGAGTGCCACGGTGAGTGCGCCGGTCAGGCGCGCGGGGGCCAGGTTGACGACGTCGTCGAGTCGCGCCGCGCACCACCCGAACTGCCGGTACCGCTCGGATCGGTATCCGATCATCGCGTCGAGTGTGTTGACGGCGCGGTACCCGACCACGCCGGGAACACCTGCAACAGCTCCCCACAGCACAACGCCGACGGTCGCGTCGGAGGTGTTCTCGGCCACCGATTCGAGCGCCGCACGCGCGATCCCCTGCGCGTCGAGTACGTCCGGGTCGCGCCCACACAGCGAAGGCAGAAGCGCCCTTGCCGCTGCCATGTCACCGGCGGTCAGGTGGCCGGACATGCGTGCACCGGTTCGCGAGAGCGACGTTCCGCCGAGGCACGCCCACACTGCCGAGGCGGTCAATGCTGTCTCGGCGATCAGCCCACTACGCCGCGCGATGCCGGTGGCCACCACACCCGCGGTGACCGTGCCGCCGACCAGCGCGCTCGTGTGCAGTACACCGGCCCACCTGGAATCCCGATAAAGACTGCGCTCGGCCCGCGCAGCGATGAGACCGAAACCGGCGACCGGATGCCACCTGCGGGGATCGCCCACTATCCGATCCAACGCAAGCCCGAGGGCAAGTCCCGCAGCCCGAGCGTGGAATCTCGTTCCCGAGCCCGTCATCCTGCCGATGTGCATGACCCGACGGTAGACACCTGCGACTGCGTGGCCACTCGGCGGGTGCGCGCGATCACGCCCAGCGAGACCGATACACGCCCGCCATTTGACGGTTGTTGAACTCGAGGTCGCGACCCGAGTTGAGCATCGCCACAGCGATACCGAAGAATCCGACCGTTGCCATCAGAAACATTGCCATGATTTCCCCCGAAAAGGTGTCGTGGGCCTGCAAACCAGCCCTGATGATCTTGATTGTTGCCGACGCGTCCGTGGATGGAAATGCAGATGAGTGCGCCATCACATGTGGCGGCTGTCACGACGAGTCACGCGTCTAGGATCGTTCTCATGACAGTCGACGGAACATCCCCCGCTCCTTCCACCACAGGTAGGCCGCGGTGGGTGAACAAGGCGATCGTCATCGCCATCGGCGTGGTCGCTCTGGTGATCGCGTACTTGATCCTGTCTGCGTTCCTACCGCGCTGGTGGAGTATTCGTGTGGCAAATCTGGCCGACCAGACGTTCACAAGAGGAATCTCTTGGGGCCTGACATTCGGCATCGTCTGCACCGTGATCCCGCTCGCGTTGTTCGCAGCAGCGTGGCTGGTGCGCAAGCGCCGAGGGGGCAAGATCGGCGCGATCGTGTTGTCGATACTGGCTTTGCTTGTGGCCGCCCCGAACCTGCTGACCCTGTCGATCGTCCTCGGTAGCAACAACGCGGCGCACGCCGGCGAGCGAACGCTCGACACCGAGGCGCCAGGATTCCGCGGGGCAACCGCCCTGGGGTTTGTTCTCGCGATTGCGTTGTTCGCGTTCTTGACCTTCGTCATCGTCCGCGCGCGGCGCCGACGGGCCCAGAAACGGCTCGACGCAACGACAATCGACGCGGCGGGAAGTGGTCAGTAGGTGCGTGGGAATCAGGGAACTACGGGTGCTTTCCCGCCGTCGTACGGCTCGACCGTGACCTGCGTCTCGGGCGCGAACGTCATCACGGCGGGACCTGTTTCTTCCGCTACCGTCACCACCACCGACATGCCCTCCTGGGCCACCGATTCGATACGCCCACGCTGTTCACCCGTGTCGTTCACGAGCGCATAGTCCCCGACCAACACGAGCAGCTCCTCGGCCGAGAGTGTGCGTCGGCCACCGAAATCTTCCACAGTCATGTCACCACCGTAGGCGAGGTGGTACCGGTTTTCGCTCGCTCTCCCTTGGCGGATCGGTGACCAGGTCAACGGCCGGGCGTCAGATGCGGCGCATCGGCGACGATGTCGGTCAGCACGTCGTTCACCGCCTTCACCCGCGCGAGCCCGGTGAGTTCACGCGGAACCGCGACCCAGTAGGTCCTTTCGATCGAGAACTGCTCGGGCACAACCCGCACGAGGGAGTCGTCCGGTTCACCGATGTAGCTCGGCAACGGGGCGATTCCGAGACCGCTGCGCGCCGCGAGCCAGTGCCCGGTGATGTTGTTGGTCTGGATTTGCGCCCGACCGTCGGCGAGGATCGAATCGAGTATGCGCAGCGGCTCGACGTCGAGGAGCGCGGCCACGTACCAGATCAGTGTGTGCGCGCGTAGGTCGTCCAGCTTCGTGATCGTCGGGGCGGCATCGAGATACGCCCGTGTCGCGTAGAGGTGTAGGGAGTAGGTGGCCAGTTTGCGAAACGACACGAGCCTCGGCGACGGTTGCTCCAGGGTCACGGCAACGTCGAATTCCCTTGTGCTGAGCGAGTTGTGTTCCGTTGCGGTGACGAGTTCGACATCGAGATCGGGATGCATGCGCCGCAACCGTGTCAGGTTGGGCGTGAGCACGAAGGCTCCGAAACCGTCGGGCGCGGCTATTCGAACCGACCCCGTCAACGAGCCCATCGTTGAGGTCTGGTCCTCGAAAGCTGCGATGAGGGTGGACTCGACCTTCTCGGCGTAGCCGACCAGGCGTCGTCCGGATTCGGTGAGTCGCCATCCGGTGGGGGTTCGATCGAACAACCTGCCGCCCACCGATTTCTCGAGGCTGGTGATGCGACGGCCCACCGTGGTGTGGTCGACGCCGAGCGCACGGGACGCCTCGTTGAGCCGACCGTGTCGCGACACTTCCAGAAAGAACCTGAGGTGGTCGGCACTGAACACGTGGTCAACCGTAGCACTGCATGCATTTATGCACGTGAAAGTGCGATTTTGACCTTTGACACATACAACAATGCGAACGAGACTGGGGTCACACCACGAGCAAAGGACAACCGTGACAACTATCGCTCACTGGCTGGACGGGAAGCCGTTCGCCGGCACCTCCGACCGCACAGCCCCCGTCACCAACCCCGCCACCGGCGAAGTCACCGGACAGGTGGCGTTGGCCACCGTCGAGGACGCCCGCGCGGTCATCGACTCCGCCGCAGCCGCATTCCCGGCGTGGCGCGACACCTCACTGGCCAAGCGCACCGCGGTGCTGTTCACCTTCCGCGAACTGCTCAATGCCAAGAAGGGCGAGCTCGCTGAGATCATCACCGCCGAGCACGGCAAGGTGCTCTCCGACGCCCTCGGTGAAATCAGCCGCGGCCAAGAAGTCGTCGAATTCGCCTGCGGCATTCCCCACCTCCTCAAGGGCGGCTACACCGAGAACGCCTCCACCAACGTCGATATCTACTCCATCCGCCAACCCCTCGGCCCCGTCGGCATCATCTCCCCGTTCAATTTCCCCGCCATGGTGCCGATGTGGTTCTTCCCCATCGCCATCGCCGCCGGAAACACCGTGGTCCTCAAGCCCAGCGAGAAAGACCCGACCGCCTCCATCTGGATGGCCGAGCTGTGGAAGGAGGCCGGGCTGCCCGACGGTGTCTTCAACGTCCTGCAGGGCGACAAGCTCGCCGTCGACGAACTGCTCGAGCACAAGTCGATCAAGTCCATCAGCTTCGTCGGCTCCACCCCCATCGCGCAGTACGTGTACTCCACCGGCACAAGCCACGGAAAACGAGTCCAGGCCCTCGGCGGTGCCAAGAACCACGCCATCGTCCTCCCCGATGCCGACCTCGACCTCGCCGCCGACGCCATGGTGAATGCCGGTTTCGGCTCCGCAGGTGAGCGTTGCATGGCCATCTCCGCACTCGTCGCCGTCGGCGACATCGCCGACGAACTGGTAGCCAAGATCGTCGAGCGCACCATCCCGTTGGTAACCGGTGACGGAACCAAGGGCTCGGACATGGGCCCGCTGGTCACCAAGGCACACCGCGACAAGGTCGCCTCCTACGTCGATGCCGGTGAAGCCGACGGCGCCACCATCGTCGTCGACGGACGCACGGTTCAGGCCGACGGCGCAGCCGACGGATTCTGGCTCGGCCCCACCCTCATCGACCATGTGAAGACGGACATGTCCATCTACACCGACGAGATCTTCGGACCCGTCCTCTCCGTCGTCCGCGTCGACACCTACGACGAGGCGCTCGAGCTCATCAACTCGAACCCCTACGGCAACGGCACCGCCATCTTCACCAACGACGGTGGCGCAGCGCGACGCTTTCAGAACGAGGTCGAGGTCGGCATGATCGGCATCAACGTCCCCATCCCCGTCCCCATGGCCTACTACAGCTTCGGTGGTTGGAAGAACAGCCTCTTCGGCGACAGTCACGCCCACGGCACCGAAGGCATCCACTTCTTCACCCGCGGCAAAGCCGTCACCAGCCGCTGGCTGGACCCCAGCCACGGCGGCATCAACCTCGGTTTCCCCCAGAACACCTGACCCCTATGTGCGTGGAAATACGTGGCAGGCCACGTATTTCCACGCACAAGCGCGAAGCGCCCTACAAAGGAGTAGTGCATGGTTGCCAATATCTCGTTTCCGCGATTCCTGAAACTCGGACCAGGCGCCGTCGAAGAGCTCGGGTCGGTATTGAACGACCTGAAAGTCGAGCGTCCACTTCTGGTCACCGACGCTTTCATGGTGGGCAACGGAAGCGCCGAGCGATTGATGAAAATCATGGAGGCAGCCGGCAAGAAGGCTGCGTTGTTCTCGAAAACCGTCCCGGACCCGACGACCGAATCACTGAGCGCGGGTATCGACGCCGTCAAAGCCCACGCCGCCGACGCGATCATCGGTTTCGGAGGCGGTAGCCCGATGGATACAGCCAAGGCGCTGGCCGTGCTGTCCGAGCAGGGCGGCGTCATGCGCGACTTCAAGGCTCCGCGCGTGTACGCGGGCCCAGCGCTCCCGATCATCGCAATTCCCACTACTGCCGGAAGTGGCTCGGAAGCAACGCAGTTCACTATCATCACCGATGTAGCGACGGACGAGAAGATGCTGTGTCCGGGGTTGTCGTTCCTCCCGATCGCATCGATCGTCGACTCCGAACTCACGATGTCGATGCCGCCCAGACTCACCGCAGACACCGGCGTGGACGCGTTGACCCATGCCATCGAGGCGTACGTCAGTGCGAAGGCCAATCCGATCTCGGACGGTCTCGCGCTGGCTGCGATGAAGACCATCGGGAAATACCTCCTGCGTGCGTATCGCGACGGTTCCGACCGTGAGGCCCGCGATGCAATGTTGACCGCGTCGACCCAGGCCGGTATGGCGTTCTCCAACGCAAGCGTGTGCCTCGTACATGGAATGAGCCGGCCGATCGGGGCGCACTTTCATGTGGCACACGGTCTTTCGAATGCCATGTTGCTTCCGGCAGTCACTCGGTTCTCGATATCCGGTGCGCCCGGCCGCTATGCCGATTGCGCACGCCAGTTGGGGGCGGCCGAACGTCAGGACAGCGACGAGGCCGCGGCGGCGAAGCTGATCGAGTTCATCGACACCTTGTGCGCCGACGTCGAGGTACCGACACCGAGCACCTATGGAATCGACGCCTCCCGCTGGGAGGAGTTGATCCCGCTGATGGCCCAGCAGGCGCTGGCATCCGGTTCCCCGTCCAACAACCCGGTCGTTCCGACTGCCGAGGAGATCGCCGAACTGTACCGAAAGGTGTTCTGACGCGAGTTGTGTCGGCGGCCTACGGTGAACAGGTGACCACGCGATCGAATGCCATCACCATCATCGGCGCAGGTGTCGCCGGCGCCGCCTGCGCAAATGTGCTGCGTGACGCCGGCCTTGCCTTCCGCGTACTCGACCGCGGGCGCGCGGTCGGCGGACGCATGGCCTCGCCTCTGTTGCACGATCGGCGCGTCGATATCGGGGCCGGGTACTTCACCGTTCGCGATCCGGAATTCGAGGCTGTGGTCCAGCGATGGGAAGCCGCCGGCATCGCTCGGCCGTGGACGGACACGTTCGGTGTCCTCACACCCGACACGGCACCGGCGACGAGTACCGGACCGATGCGATGGGCGACACCGAACGGTCTTCGCTCGCTGGTGCAGAACCTGCTGTCCGAGATCGACACCGAGACGGTGAATGTCGACCACTTACCGGATGGCGATGTCGTGTTGGCCATGCCAGATCCTCAGGCAGCCAGGTTGTCCGCTGTCGCGGACCCGGTCGAGTACCAACCCGTCGTCACTGTCGTGTGTGGATTCGATTCGCTGAAGCTGCCGTTTCGGCACGCCGCTTTCGTCAACGACCACCCGGTGCTCGAGTTCGTCGCCGACGACGGTGCACGGCGCGGTGACGGCGCGCCTGTGCTCGTCGTGCATACCACCGCGGAGATGGCCAAAGAGCATCTCGACGAGCCGAACCGTGCTGTTGCGCCGATCGTCACCGCAGTTCACGCTCTCGTCGGATCCACCGAACCCGTCTGGTCGTATGCACACCGCTGGACGTTCGCCAAGCCGTCGTCCGTCCACGCCGCCAGCTATCACCTCACCGAATCATCGGGTCGGCGGATAGGTTTCGCTGGAGATCAATGGTGTCCGAGTGGTGCCCCGAGAATCGAGAGTGCGTGGCGCTCCGGAACCGATCTGGGGCGGGCGTTGGTCGCATCACGCTGATGCACTCGCGCGTCAGTCGAGTTCGGACGATGCCGCGGCGATGATCGCGTTCGACAGTCGCTCCAATGCCGCGGTCCGCACACTCCATTGCTGCCAGTACAGCGTCACATCCACGCCGGTCCCCGGAAACATGTCGATCAACTCGCCGGTGGCTTCCCAGCGTTCGCTCTGCTGCCGCGGCAGCACCGCCCACCCGATTCCCAGACGTACCGCTTCGGCGAAGTCCGCCGAGGACGGAACGTAGTGCCGACGCGCTCGACATCGCTCACCCGTCGTTTCCACCAGGTACCGATCCTGTAGATCATCGGAGCGATCGAACACGAGCATCGGGGCGTGAGCCAACGAATCGGATGTGGTCGCGTCCCGAAACCACCTTTCTCCGAACTCCGGTGAGCACATCGGTCGGTAGCGCATGAGGCCGAGCCGCGTCACCGAGCAGCCTTGCACCGGTTCGGCCGACGCGGTCACCGCGGCCATCACGATTCCCTGACGCAGCAGGTCGGCGGAATGGTCCTGATCGACGCGGCGTACGTCGAAGGTCATCGCCCCGGACAGCGATGCCAGTGCCGGGAGCACCCACGTGTTGAGCGAGTCTCCGTTGACGGCGATCGGTACCGTGACGGCGCCCTCTCCCCCGGTCTCGAGCGATACCTCGGCAATCAAGGCTCGAACTTGATGAGCCAGGCGAAGATACGCGACGCCGGCTTCGGTGATGCGGGCCGGTTTCGACCGCTGCAGCAACACTGCTCCTGCAGCGGCTTCGAAGCCCTTGACGCGCTGGCTGATTGCGGAAGGGGTCACGTGCAATCTGCGGGCCGCTGCGTCGAACGTTCCCTCCTCGACGACGGCAGCGAGCGCCTCCAGTTGCGCGAGGTCGAAGTTCGTCATAAGAGATACTAACGTGTCGTGAAAATCATTCGCTGTACTGTAACCACCAGGTTGCATAGGTTCGATCGCATGCATCCAGCACTGACGCCGTCCATGGCGGGTTTCGCCTTCGGCCTGTCGTTGATCGTTGCGATCGGCGCCCAGAATGCGTTCGTGCTCCGTCAGGGAATCGCTCGGCGACACGTGCTTGCGGTCGTGACGGTCTGCGCGACATCGGACGTCATCCTCATCACCGCCGGAGTGGCGGGCGCCGGATTGGTCGTCGGAACCAATCCGGGCCTTCTGCAGTTCGCCTACTGGGGCGGAGCGGCCTTCCTGCTCACCTACGCCGCGTTGTCCGCCCGACGAGCAATGCGAAACACATCTCTGGAAGTGGAAAACACAGCGCACACAAAGCAACTCGGAACGGCCATCGTCACTGCACTCGCATTGACCTGGCTGAACCCGCACGTCTACCTGGACACCGTGGTTCTGCTGGGTTCCGTTGCGGCTACCTACGACACGACTCGGTTGTGGTTCGGCGTGGGTGCCGCAGTCGCCAGCCTCGCCTGGTTCAGCGCATTGGGATACGGCGCCCAGTTCCTACGCCCCCTGTTTTCGAGGCCTGCCTCGTGGCGCGTGCTCGACGGAGCGATCGCCGTGTTCATGCTGTGCCTTGCCCTGACACTCGCCATCCAGGCAATTAGTTAGTGCACTAACCATTCGTGTACGCTTCAAATTATGAACGGTGATCCACTCGCGCTGGACCGGCAAGTGTGCTTTGCGCTCGCAGTCGCCAATCGCGCGGTGCTGAGCGTCTATCGGCCACTTCTCGAACCCATGGGCCTGACTCACCCGCAGTACCTGGTGATGCTCGCGTTGTGGGAGAACTCGCCGATGTCGGTGAAGGAGATCGGCGCGGCGCTTCAGCTCGACTCCCCGACCCTCTCCCCGCTGCTCAAGCGGCTCGAAGCGGGCGGCCTTCTCGTCCGCACCAGGAGCACGAGCGACGAACGCCAACTCGACGTGCACCTCACCGAGGATGGCATCGCGCTGCGTCGTGAAGCCGAGAAGATCCCCCCGGCCGTTGTCGCCGCACTGGGCGTCGACATCGCCGAGCTGGAGGAGCTACACACCGTGCTCGGTCGAATCAACCGGGCAGCAATCGAAGCAGGAGCCATACGATGACCGACCTCGAACGAACCAGTCCGAATCTCGTTCAGTGGCTCAAATACACCGCCGGCCGACCACTACCCGCCTCGATGCGCGGGTGGGTCGAGAACGATCTGGTCGGACGAGGCGCGGTACCCAAACACCTTTTCCGGGCAATGATTCCGTTCCTACCGATCTTCATCGGCTTCTTCGTTCTCTTTCCAGGACCGCTCTGGTTGCGAGGGTCGATGTTTCTGCTGGGCTTTCTCCTGGCGATGTTCTTCACACTCGCCTACATGGAGCCCAACCGCGCACGCAGGCTCGAACTCAACGGTCTGCCACCGGATCTGCAGAGCGCACGCAAACGCGCCGCCGCACAGGACGAGCGGACGCGATACGAGAGCCAACACCCCCGAAAGTGATTCCGGAGGTCACCCTCCGACGACGATCCGCTCCCCCACCGCCACGACGGCGCGCCGCAGACTCTTCGATGCATGTCTGCTCAATGGGCCCTCGTCCATACGCAACGCCTGGATGGTCATCAACAGCTCGATGAGTGTCCGGGTCGACAGCGTACGTGTCGCATGCTCGTTCGCAGCCGCCTTCCTGCTCGCGGGCACCGGCCCCGGCGGAAGATAATCGAAAGCGCGTTGGACGTGCGTTTCCTCGAACTCGCGACGCAGCGCCGACGCCTCGGCCGTGGCACCGGGCAAGTGATAGTGCAGCAACCGCGACTCATGAGGGTGAGCTTCCACCCAGTCCCACACGGCAACGATGACGGCCTCGAGCGAGGGTTGCTCGGCGGGGTCCTCCCCGGCACGGACGTCGGCGACGACCTCGTTGATCATGTCGAGAACACGTCGCATGGCCAGTTCGAACAGTTCGTCCTTGCCCGCGAAGTGGTAGTAGACGGCCGATGACACGACGTTGGCCTCGAGTGCCACGTCGTGGATGCTGGCGTCGGAGAAGCTCTTGGCGGCAAAGACGCGGATAGCCGCGCTGACGATGTCCTCCCTACGGGAGGGCCGATGCGGTGACTTCTTCTGCACCGGATCGCCGGCCCCTTGGTCGCTAACCATGCATCCTCACCAGTAGTAGATCCATCGGACACTAGTCTTGCATGATCGAAACCGAGGAGAGATCAGTGCCAGCAGCAAAGCGTCCCGCGCACCGACCGTCGCGGCGCGGTGTCATCGTGGAGACCGCCTTCGAGTTGTTCGCCTCGAGCCCTGTCGACACGGTCACCGTTGCCGATATTGCAGCTGCCGCGGAGATGACCTCGGCCGCAATTTATTATCACTACCCTTCACGCGAGGAGATCCTGCTCGAAGGACTCCGCGAGTTCGCCGAGTCGTATGTCGGAGAGATCGAACGCCTGGCCGCGGAGGAAGTGGTGCCGGCGGCGCGCATGGGGGCAATGATCGAACCGTTCGTTCGATGGCTCGCCGACAACCGGACCCGCGCATCGGTCTACTTCGTCCAATCACGGGGAGCGAGCCAGCAGGTCGAGGCGATCAGGCGTGCGAACGCGCTGGTGTTGATTCCCATCCTCGGCCGAGCTGCCAAAAAGGCGCGCGGCAAAGTGTCGGCCGCCGAGGCCGGCGTGATTGCTTCGGCGCTCATCGCCGAGTTCGAGATCTTCGCCTCCGCGTTCCTGTCGGAGGATCGGTCCTTCAAGACCCTGGGCCGCGCCAAGTTCATCGAAGCCGGAGTCGCCCTCGCGGACCGGATCGCGGGTACCGATACCGCCTGAACCAACCATTCCCCCGCAAGGCGCGACGAGACCCGGGCGCCTGCTGAGCGAGTGCTGTACAGGGACTTTGGGCCCTAGCGGCCAGGTCCCGACAGATCCGAAGGTGGTAGATGCACAGGCGCGTTCCAACACCACACCCGCCATAGAGCGCCTCATCGTGAGGAGGGAATGCACCATGAGGAAGAAACTGGTTCTGGTTCTGTCCATGTCGGTGGCACTGGTCATGTCGGCCGGGGCAGGGGAACACAAGCCAGGTGGGAGCGAGAGGACACCGCGGCTGCAACCGCGGTGGTTCATCGTGCTCTTCTGGAAGGTGCACCGAGCTCTGTTCCGGGTCACCGGTGGCCGTCTTGGCTTGTGGCCCGCGCGGGGCCAGCGTTGGGGCGCAATGCGATTGACCACAACCGGACGCCGCAGCGGTCAGGCGCGGTCGGTGATCCTCGGTTACATCGAGGACGGCCCGAACCTGGTGACCCTGGCGATGAATGGCTGGGGCGAAGGAGAGCCGGCATGGTGGCTGAACCTCCAGGCGCACCCGCAGGTCCGGGTCCAGCTCGCGGACGGGACGCGCGAGGTCGTCGCCCACGCCGCGACCGGCGAGGAGCGGGCCCGGCTGTGGGACCGATGGCGGGCAGTGGACAAGAATCTCGACGGCTACGCCCGTCGCCGATCACAGACTGCCGTGGTGGTGCTCGAACCCAGAAGCGAACCTGTTTGATGTACGCCGCCTCGCTCGGCAGCTACGGTGCGATCGGGCGATACATCGACAACCAGAACACTCTGCCCAGGGTGCGGGCGAAGCGCTCGTCCTCGGTGGTGTGACCGGCGGTGAGGGCCTCGATGAAGCTCGCGCGCATGGTGGTGACGATGAATCGTGCCGTCTGGCTCGTGTCGACCTCGGCCGGGACGAGCCCGTCGTGTCGTTCGCGGTCGAGGCGGGCGGCCATCTTGCGGGTGTAGGTCTCGGTGGCTTCGCGCAGGGTGGCGCCGAACTCGCTGTCGGAGGACGCGGTTTCCAGATAGGCACGCCAGATGGGCGCGCTGGCCCTGGCCAGGGCCAGCATCTGGGTGACGATGTCGGCCAGGGTATCCGCGGACCCTCCGTCGCTGCGGGTCCACCACGAGTCCGAAGCGGCGAGGAACTCCTCCACTCCGGGCTGGGCGACGCGCTGGATCAAAGCGGTCTTGTCCGGGAACCATTGGTAGAAGGTGGATCGAGACACTTTGGCCAGCTGCAGGATTCGTTCCACTGGCAGCTCCGCGTAGCGTTGCCCGTCGCTCAGCAGCGTGGTAGTCGCCTGCAGGATTCTTGCTTCGGTGCTTGTGCGGCGACGTTGGGGCGTTGCGGTCACAGTAGTTGATCGTACATACTGTCCGAACCATTAATCGAACATCTAGTTCGAATAAGAAGGGTGAGTGTGGCCCAATGACCGCGACAGTGGAGAAGAAGACCTTCTGCGGAATCTGCGAAGCGTCGTGCGGGTTGATCGCAACGGTCCAGGCCGATCGTGTGCTGGAGCTACGGCCCGATCCCGATCACCCAGCGTCACGGGGTTTCGCATGCTCCAAGGGCGTCCAGTTCCACAACGTGGTCACCGATCCGGACCGAGTTCTGTATCCGATGCGACGACTGCCCGACGGCACCTTCGCGCGCGCGAGCTGGCGCGAGGCGTTCGACGACATCGGCGCGAGGCTGCGCCGGGAGCAGCGCGAGCACGGCAACGAAGCCATCGGTGTGCTGTGGGGCAATCCCATCGCCTGGAACTACGCCGCCGCAGTCACCACGGTGGGTCTGGCCGCGGCGCTGGGAACCAAGCACCACTACTCGTCGGCGTCGATCGATGTCAACAATTACTGGGCCGCTGCGCACATCATGTACGGCGCAACGGCGATCAACCTACTGCCCGATTTCGCCGACACCCATTTCGCGCTCATCCTCGGCGCCAATCCGGTTGTGTCGCACGGAAGTCTGGTGACGACCGGACGGATCCGCGACGTATTGCTCGACATCCCCGCACGCGGAGGCCAGGTCGTGGTCGTGGATCCGCGCCGCACCGAAACAGCCACACTGTTCGAGCATGTTCCGATTCTCCCGGGCGCGGACCCATGGCTGCTGGGAGCGATGCTGGGCGTGATGTTCCGGGAGGACCTGATCGATCAGCACGCGGTGCGCACACAGACCGCCGGCATCGACGGGTTACGTGAGCTGGCCCGGTTGTTCGACCTCGAAACCGCTGCCGCGCGCTCGGGCATCGACGCCGCGACCATCACACAGCTTGCGCGCGACATGGCCGCAGCGCCCACTGCCTGCGCCTACGGGCGTTGCGGGGCATCGCTCGGCAAGTTCTCGACATTGACCAAATTCCTGCTCGACGCCCTGTCGGTCGTCACCGGCAACGTCGATCGACGCGGCGGCATGGTCCTGGGTGATCCGATGGCCGATATCGAAGGTTTCGCCGAGTTGCTCGGAGTGTCCGGGCGTGGCCGATGGCGCACCCGGGTCGAGGGCGCCCCAGAGGTCAACGGGCAGGCGCCGGTGGCTTGCCTGGCCAAGGAAATCACCACTCCCGGTCGCGGACAGTTGCGGGCGCTGATCGCCATGTCCAGCAACGTCGTCACCAGCGGACCCGGAACCGTCGAGACTGCCACCGCGCTCGAGACCCTCGAACTGATGGTGTCGCTGGACCCGTACATCACCGAGACCTCACGGCACGCACACTGGATTCTGCCGCCGTCACTGTGGCTCGAACGCGAACAGATGCCGGCGTTCACCCAGGCTCAATCCACGGTGCCGAACGCGCAATGGGTGCGCCCGGTGGTCACGGCCCGCGGACAAGCACGCGATGACTGGTGGATCATCGATCAGCTCGCGCGCGAACTGGGCGTGGTGCCGTCCCCGATGCCGGGTGCACAGTGGCTGGGCAAGCTGGGAGTGCGGATTCCGCCCTCGTTTTCGATAGATCTGCTCACCCGCGTGGGCCGACATGGCGATCTGTTCGGGCTCCGACCCCGAGGGATCAACCGCAAAAAGCTGCTGGACCATCAGGGCGCGATCAAACTCGCCGATCATTGCCCCACCGGCGTGCTCGGAAAGAAGATCCACACCCGCGACGGACGCATCCAGTTGGGCTCGCCGGAAATGCTCTCCGAAACCCGGCGATTGGCTGTCCCCGACCCGTCCGGAAGCGAATATCCATTGCGACTGTTCAGCATCCGGGAACTGCGATCCCACAACTCGTGGCTGCACAATGTGCCCAAACTGATGACCGGGCTACGCAAGTGCCGAGCGAAGATGCATCCGGACGATGCCGCAGCAGCAGGGGTGCACGACCGCGACGTCGTATCGATCACCTCGCCGTGGGGGAACATCGAGGTTCCTGTCGAGGTGACCGAGGAAGTCTTCGCCGGCTGCCTGGGCCTCACCCAGGGATGGGGTCACGCCGGCACCTGGTCCACGGCGGTGGCCGCGGGCGGTGTGAGCTACAACCAGCTCACACCCACCGACGCCAGCGAGATCGACATGCCGTCGGGCAACGCCTACTTCAACGGAATCCCGGTCGTGGTGAGTGCTCGATGACGTATGTGATCACCCAGAACTGTTGCAACGACGCCACCTGCGCGGACGTGTGTCCGGCCGCGTGCATCCACCCCACCCCGGACGAACCCGGTTACGCCAGAACCGAAATGCTCTACATCGATCCGGCGCGCTGCATCGATTGTGGGGCCTGCGCAGAAGCATGCCCGGTCGATGCGGTCTACGCCGCGGACGAACTTCCCGCCCCGCTGCGCGCGTACTCGAGCATCAACGCCGACTACTACCGCGACGATCGGCCGGTGTCACTGCCCACCCCGGCCCTCCCCCGCCCGCAACGGACAACGCACCGCGCACCGTTGCGTGTAGCGATCGTCGGCGCGGGTCCCAGCGGGTTCTACGCCGCGGAACGCCTGCTCTCCGAGAGGGACTCGCCGGTGCAGGTCTCGATGTTCGATCGACTACCGACACCGTTCGGGCTCGTCCGCGCGGGCGTCGCGCCCGACCACACTCATACCAAAAAGATCACCGACGTATTCTCCTGGACCGCTGCGCGGTCGAACTTCCACACCTTCTACAACGTCGAGATCGGACGACACCTTTCCCACGCCGAACTGGCACGACACCACCACGCGGTGATCTATACCGTGGGCGCGTTGAGCGATCGACGACTCGGGATCCCCGGGGAAGACCTTCCGGGCAGCCATGCGGCCGCGGAGTTCGTCGCCTGGTACAACGGACACCCCGACTACCGGGAGCGACGCTTCGATTTCGGGCACCGTCGCGCCGTGGTCATCGGCAACGGCAACGTCGGCCTGGACATCGCCCGGATACTGCTTATGGGCGTCGAACGACTGCGCCACACCGACATTGCCGATCACGCGCTCGAGCAACTGGCACACAGCAAGATCGAGGAAGTGGTGCTGCTCGGGCGGCGCGCTCCCGCGCAGGCCGCTTACACCACGCCAGAGCTGCTGGCCTTCGCCCACCTCGACGACATCGACGTTCTCACCGATCCGGTGACCCGCACCGGCGACGACCTGAACGACACCCCCGCACGCAAGTCCAGGGCATTGTCCGAGGTTCTGGCCGCCAACCGCGGCGGGACCAAACAACTGACGCTGCGCTTCCTGAGCGCTCCCACCGAGATACTCGGTACCGACCGTGTCGAACGCCTGCGCATCGCGCACAACCGCATGATCGAACGCGAGGGCACGCCCTCCGCCGAACCAACCGGCCGCATCGAGGACATCGAGACCGGGCTCGTCTTGCGCGCAGTCGGATTTCGCGGCCAACCGATCCCCGAGATCCCCTTCGACACCCGCTCGGGGACCATACCCAACGAGCACGGACGGGTGCTCGACCCGAGCACCGGCCAGCCGCAACCCGGGGTGTACACAGCAGGCTGGATCAAACGCGGACCCTCGGGCGTGATCGGCACCAACCGCACATGCGCCGCTGAAACCGTCGATCGACTGCTCGAGGACTTCGATTCGGGCAGGCTCACCGACCCGGCACGATCTCCGCGCGAGCTGACCGAACTTCTCGACACCCGCCAGCCACACCGCATCGACCGCGCTCAGTGGCAGCGGATCGACGAGTTCGAACGCGCCGCCGGCCGCGCCACAGGCCGCCCACAGGTGAAACTCACCTCCACCGACGAGATGCTCACCATCGCCCACGAACGCACTGCCGATCGGGGATGACCTCGACGGTCAAGGGTTCGAACGTCACTTCTGTTGTGGGCGCAGAGGGGTTCGAACCCCCGACCGCTGGTGTGTAAAACCAGAGCTCTACCGCTGAGCTATACGCCCGAGTGCCGCTGGCCTGAGCCAACGGAACGCTTGGAGAAATTTATCGTGTAGACGCCGGATCTCCAATTCCGCACGTCAGACGCCCTCCTATGTGCGCGGAAATACATAGCCAGCTATGTATTTCCGCGCACATGCGCGAAGCGCCTAGACCGAAGCCAGTGCCTTCTCCCACGCTGACTGATCGCGGGCCTCGCCGGGCTGGTTCATCTCGGCGAAGCGAACGATCGCGTCCTTGTCGATGACGAAGGTACCGCGGTTGGCGAATCCAGCCTTGTCGTTGAACACGCCATAGGCCTGCGCCACCGCGCCGTGCGGCCAGAAGTCCGACAGCAGCGGAAAGGTGTATCCCTGCTCCGCCGCCCAGATCTTGTGAGTGGGCGGTGGCCCCACCGAGATGGCCAGGATCGCCGAGTCGTCGTTTTCGAACTTGGGTAGCTCGTCACGTACTTTGCACAGCTCACCCTGGCACGTCCCGGTGAATGCCAACGGATAAAAGACCAACAGAACGTTCTTGTCCCCGCGGTACGAGGACAGGGTGACTTCCTGGTTGTTCTGGTCCTTCAGAGTGAAGTCGGGCGCCGACGCGCCCACCTCGAGTGGCATCGAATTCCGTCTTCCTGTTCGGCTGTCTCTACCGTTTGGTTGCCTGCGTCTTGGGCTGGACCAGCCGACTGCCGATCCAGTCGCCCAGATTTTGAGCCGATGTCTGCGTCAACCCTGCCGTGGGAGCCGACTCGGCGATCTCACTGGGCTCGACGTGGCCTGGAAGTCCGGTTTTGGGGCTGAGGACCCAGACGAATCCGTCGTCCGACAACGGACCGATGGCGTCCATGAGCGCGTCGACGAGATCACCGTCTCCGTCGCGCCACCACAGCAGTACGACGTCGATCACCTCGTCGGAGTCCTCATCGAGGGTCTCCCCGCCGATAGCGTCCTCGACGTCTGCCCGGAGGTCGTCGTCTGTGTCCTCGTCCCAGCCCAGCTCCTGGACAACCAAGTCGCGGGTGATTCCAAGTTTCTGAGCGTAGTTCTGAGCGTCCGCCGCGGCGACCACGGTGGTGACCTCCTTGCATAGTGGGTGAAGTAGTGCAAGCGAACAGTGTTTTGGCCGTAACCGCAAGCTGACCGCGCCGAAATTGCGTACATAAATTTCTACTGGCGGGTATTGGGACTCCGTACTACCTACACCGGAGATGTGTAGGAGAATTGATCAGGATCACTGAAACGAGGAACGTAGATCGCCGTCACAGAGTGCGAGATACATGGCAGCGGCCGCCACACCGAGCGCCCGCCACATTGAGGAGTACACACGTTGTCCGAGATGAACCAGGACGATCGGCAGAACACAAAATCTGCCGCAAAGACGAGCGGGCCCACCGGCTCGGACGGTCGAGTACGCGTCATCCGCGAGGGTGTCGCCAGCTACCTGCCCGACATCGACAATGACGAGACCAACGAATGGATCGAATCCTTCGACGGTCTCCTCGAACGGTCAGGTCCGGCCCGTGCGCGCTATCTGATGCTGCGGTTGCTCGAACGCGCCGGTGAACGTCGGGTCGCGCTGCCGTCTTTGACGTCCACGGATTACGTGAACACGATTCCCACCGAGAACGAACCGTGGTTCCCCGGTGACGAATCGATGGAGCGTCGCTACCGCGCTTGGATTCGATGGAACGCCGCCATCATGGTCCACCGCGCCCAGCGTCCCGGAGTGGGAGTCGGTGGACACATCTCCACCTACGCTTCCTCCGCCGCGCTCTACGAGGTCGGTTTCAACCACTTCTTCCGCGGCAAGGATCACCCTGGCGGCGGCGACCAGGTCTTCATCCAGGGTCACGCGTCCCCCGGCATCTACGCACGCGCATTCCTCGAAGGACGCATCCCCGCCGAGCGCATGGACGGATTCCGCCAGGAGTACTCGCACTCCGACTCCGGCGGCGGCCTGCCCTCGTACCCGCACCCTCGCTTGATGCAGGACTTCTGGGAGTTCCCGACGGTCTCCATGGGCCTGGGTCCGATGAACGCCATCTATCAGGCACGCTTCAATCACTACCTGCACGACCGCGACATCAAGGACACCTCCGACCAGCACGTCTGGGCGTTCCTGGGCGACGGCGAGATGGACGAGCCCGAATCGCGCGGCCTGGCGCACGTCGCCGCCACCGAGGGTCTCGACAACCTGACTTTCGTAGTCAACTGCAACCTGCAGCGCCTCGATGGACCGGTCCGCGGCAACGGCAAGATCATTCAGGAGTTGGAGTCGTTCTTCCGCGGCGCCGGCTGGAACGTCATCAAGGTGGTCTGGGGACGCGAGTGGGATGCACTGCTCCACGCCGACCGCGATGGTGCGCTCGTCAACCTGATGAACACCACCCCCGATGGGGATTTCCAGACGTACAAGGCCAACGACGGCGGCTACGTTCGCGATCACTTCTTCGGCCGCGATCCCCGTACCAAGGAACTGGTCAAGGATCTCTCCGACGGTGACATCTGGAATCTCAAGCGCGGCGGGCACGACTACCGCAAGGTGCATGCCGCGTACGCCGCTGCGATGGCGCACAAGGGCCAGCCGACGGTCATCCTGGCGCACACCATCAAGGGCTACACCCTCGGTAAGCACTTCGAAGGGCGCAATGCGACGCACCAGATGAAGAAGCTCACTCTCGACGACCTGAAGACCTTCCGCGACCTGCAGCACATCCCCATCTCCGACGAGGAGTTGGAGAAGGATCCGTATCTGCCGCCGTACTACCACCCCGGCGCCGATGCCCCGGAGATTGCGTACATGCTCGATCGTCGACGCAAGCTCGGCGGGTTCGTCCCCGAGCGTCGGGTCACCCCGAAGCCGCTGCCGCAGCCGAGCGACGACACCTACAAGACGCTGCTCAAGGGTTCCGGCAAGCAGGACGTCGCGACGACGATGGCGCTGGTGCGCGTGATGAAGGAGCTTCTTCGCGACAAGGAGATCGGCCACCGCATCGTGCCGATCATCCCCGATGAGGCCCGCACGTTCGGTATGGACTCCTGGTTCCCGTCGCTCAAGATCTACAACCGCAACGGCCAGCTGTACACATCGGTCGACTCCGAGTTGATGCTCGCCTACAAGGAGAACTCGTCGGGTCAGATCCTGCACGAGGGCATCAACGAGGCCGGTTCGACGGCGTCGTTCACCGCAGTCGGCACCTCGTACTCGACGCACGGCGAGGTGATGATCCCGCTGTACATCTTCTACTCGATGTTCGGCTTCCAGCGCACCGGTGACGGCCTGTGGGCTGCTGCCGATCAGATGGCACGCGGATTCGTCCTGGGCGCCACCGCGGGTCGCACCACGCTCACCGGCGAGGGCCTGCAACACGCGGACGGTCACTCGTTGCTACTGGCCTCGACCAACCCGGCCGCCGTCGCGTACGACCCGGCCTTCTCCTACGAGATCGCCCACATCGTCAAGGACGGTCTGCGGCGGATGTACGGCGGCACGGAAGGAGTCGAAGGCTTCGGCGGGGAGAACATTTTCTACTACATCACCCTGTACAACGAGCCCTACCAGCAGCCGGCCCAGCCGGAGGACCTCGACGTGGACGCACTTCTCAAGGGCATCTACCTGTTCGAGAAGCCGCAGGACGGCGACGGCCCCGAGGCGCAGATTCTGGCGTCGGGAGTCGGTATCGTCTCGGCACGCAAGGCCCGTGAGCTGCTCGAGTCCGAGTGGGGCGTCCGCTCCGGTGTCTGGTCGGTCACCTCGTGGGGCGAGCTTCGCCGTGACGGTGTCGAGGCGGAGAAGGAAGCGCTTCGCAATCCGGGCGCCGAGAAGCGTGTGCCGTTCGTGACGCAGGCCCTGTCGAACTCGGCCGGCCCGGTCGTGGCGGCCTCGGATTGGATGCGCGCGGTCCCGGACCAGATCCGCCAGTGGGTGCCGGGCGACTATGTCACGCTCGGTACCGACGGTTTCGGCTTCTCCGACACCCGCCCGGCTGCTCGACGCGTGTTCAACGTCGACGCCGAATCCATCGTCGTCGCCGTCCTGTCGGCTCTCGCGGCTTCGGGTGAGATCGACAAGTCGAAGGCTGTCGAGGCCGCGGAGAAGTACCGCATCGACGACGTGCATGCTGCGCCGACCTCGTACGCCGATACCGGTTCTGCATAATCCATAACCCACCCTCGCCCGTCCACCGAAGTCCCGTCGTCGCGGGACCCCGGTGGGCGGGCGTAGGTTTTTCTCATGGTCGACAAGAACGGAGCCGGTGGTGGCGAGTACCCCGATAGCTACATCACCGACAACGAGGTGCATCTTCCGGTGAAGGCGTTGTCGCCGTCACGGCAGAAGCGCGATCCGCTTCCCGACGCGTTGTTGCGCCGGGTGAAGCAGTTCTCCGGGCGCTTGTCGACGGAGGCCGTGACGGCGATGCAGGATCAGTTGCCGTTCTTCGCTGGTCTGGACGCGGCACAGCGGTCGAGTGTGCAGTTGTTGATTCAGACGGCGGTGGACAACTTTTTGGAATGGTTGAAGAACCCGCAGAGCGATATCAGGTTCAGCCTGGATGCGTTTCAGGTCATTCCGCAGGATCTGGCGCGGCGTCTGACGCTGCGTCAGACGGTGGACATGGTTCGCGTTGCGATGGAGTTCTTCGAGCAGTGGTTGCCGGCGTTGGCTCGCAACGATCAGCAGCTGGTTGCCCTGACGGAGGCGGTATTGCGGTACGGCCGCGAACTTGGTTTCGCGGCCGCGTCGGTGTATGCCAGTGCTGCGGAGTCACGTGGTGCATGGGACACGAGGCTCGAGGCTCTTGTCGTCGACGCCGTTGTGCGCGGCGACACCGGATCGGACATGCTTTCGCGGGCTGCGACGCTGAACTGGGACGCCACCGCGCCTGCCACGGTGCTGGTGGGCACTCCCCCGGACGATCAGGGCGTGTCTGTGGTGGGCACGGTGCATGCGGTCGCGCAGAAGCACAATCGCGCCGCTCTCGCCGTGGTTCAGGGGACCCGGTTGGTCATGGTTGTGAGCGGACGGTTGACAGACGATCCTACGAGCAGTTCGTTTCTCGAGGACATGCTGCGCAATTTTTCGGATGGGGCTGTGGTCATCGGACCGACCACGCGCACTCTGGGCGCTGCGCATTCGAGCGCCGTCGAGGCGTTCGCCGGGATGCAGGCGGTGGCTGGTTGGCGAGGCGCTCCCCGGCCGGTGCATGCCGGCGAGTTGCTGCCGGAACGTGCGTTGCTGGGTGATTCCGCTGCCATCGAGGCTCTCAACGACCTACTGGTTCAGCCGTTGTTCTCCGCGGGTTCCGGGCTCGCGGACACCCTGGACGCGTACCTCGACTGTGGCGGCGCGGTCGAGATGTGCGCCCGGCAGCTGTTTGTTCATCCAAATACGGTGCGCTATCGCTTGAAGAGAATTGCCGAGGTTACGGGCCGCGACCCGACACAATCTCGTGATGCGTACGTGCTTCGGGTCGCGGCAACAGTAGGACGACTGACTCGAACTCATCACGAACCACACTATCCAGCACCACACATCCCACAGGTAACATTCGGCGAAGTTGTGACGTAACGCCATGCAGGGGTGCGGCGATGCGAGCGCCCCGTGAGCCGTTTTGTGGGGTCTCCACAAATTGCACAGCAAGAGTTCATCGAGAGCAACATCTCTGAAACCGGCCTCAACGGTGTTCTCTTAACGATGTGATTGCGTTGCTTGCGCCCGGCCAGGGCTCCCAGACACCCGGAATGCTCGTGCCATGGCTCGAACTACCCGGAGCTACAGATCGCGTCGCCCTGTGGTCCAAGGCGTCCGGTCTCGACCTCGTGCGCCTCGGCACCACCGCGACAGCCGAGGAGATCACCGACACGTCGGTGACTCAGCCGCTCGTCGTGGCAGCGGCATTGCTGGCCTTCGAGGAAATCGCCAGCCGCGGAATCCTGCCGCAGGACATCGTCGTCGCAGGGCATTCGGTGGGCGAACTTGCAGCCGCCGCGGTGGCAGGGGTGATCACCGCCGACGAGGCCGTCACTCTGGCCGCCGTCCGCGGATCCGAGATGGCCAAGGCATGCGCGCTCGAACCGACCGGCATGTCCGCGGTTCTCGGCGGCGACGAGGCTGTCGTGCTCGCCCGTCTCGAAGAACTCGGCCTCGAACCTGCCAACATCAACGCTGCCGGCCAGATCGTCGCCGCTGGTCTACTCACCGCACTGGCCGAGCTGGCCGCGAACCCGCCGGAGAAGGCTCGCGTGCGTGCACTTCCCGTTGCGGGCGCATTTCACACCCGCTTCATGGCGCCCGCCCAGGAAGCAGTCACTGCTGCCGCGGCATCGATCACGCCGAACGAACCCGTCCGGACTCTGCTCTCCAACTCCGACGGCAACGCTGTGGCATCCGGCGCAGACGCGCTTGCCAAGTTGGCAGCTCAGGTGACCAAGCCGGTCCGCTGGGATCTGTGCACCGCCTCGCTGCGCGAGCGCGCGGTCTCCGCTGTGGCAGAGCTGCCTCCGGCGGGAACACTGATCGGAATCGCCAAGCGCGAAATGCGTGGCACCCCGAACCTCGGGCTCAAGAAGCCCGAAGATATTGCAGCATTGGCCGAGCTGACCTAGCTTTACGAAACTCCCGTGACCACCTGCGTCACGGGCTCGACGTGCCCACCTCGCGGAATCGGTGGCGCACACGAAGGACCGTTCGTGGGATAGCGCAGTGGCAAAAGACTTCGGGGCGTCGATTCACGACGCACCGACCCGCAAAAGATCGACCGAAAAGAAGGGAGCCACTCAAGTGGCCAGCCAGGAAGACCTCATCGCCGGACTTGCAGAGATCATCGAGGAGGTCACGGGTATCGAGCCCTCCGAGGTGACCATCGAGAAGTCCTTCGTGGACGACCTCGACATCGACTCCCTGTCGATGGTGGAGATCGCTGTTCAGACCGAGGACAAGTACGGCGTCAAGATCCCCGACGAGGACCTCGCAAGCCTGCGCACCGTCGGTGACGCTGTCTCGTACATCCAGAAGCTCGAAGCCGAGAACCCCGAAGCTGCCGAGGCAATCAAGGCCAAGCTCGACGACTCCGCGAGCGAGTGAGTCCAACCGTGACCAACCCATCCACCAACAACGGACGCTTCCCGAGTGTCGTCGTCACCAGCCTTGCTGCGACCACGTCCATCGCCGGTGACGTGGACGCCACGTGGAAGGGTCTGCTGAACGGCGAGAGCGGCATCGGTGTGCTCGAGGACGACTTCGTCTCCGAGTACGGCCTGCCCGTTCGAATCGGCGGTCACCTCGCAGTGAGCCCGACGACTCTGCTCAGCCGAGTGGAGATTCGTCGCCTGAGCTATGTGGAGCAGTTGTCCACTGTGCTCGGCCGCGAGGTGTGGAAGAACGCCGGTAGCCCCGAGGTGGACCCGCTCCGTCTCGGAGTGTCCATCGGCACCGGTCTCGGTGGCGGCGATGCACTTATCGACGCCAACGACAAGATGAAGGCCGGCGGCTACCGCAAGGTGTCCCCGCTTGCCGTTCAGATGGTCATGCCCAACGGCCCCGCAGCGGTCGTCGGGCTGGAACTGAAGGCACAGGCCGGCGTCATCACGCCGGTGTCGGCCTGCTCCTCGGGATCGGAAGCCATCGCGCATGCGTGGCGGATGATCGTCATGGGTGACGCCGATATGGTCGTCACCGGTGGCGTCGAGGGATACATCGACGCGGTGCCGATCGCGAGCTTCTCCATGATGCGCGCGATGAGCACCAACAATGACGACCCGAAGGGTGCATCGCGTCCTTTCGACAAGGATCGCGACGGATTCGTCTTCGGCGAGGCAGGCGCGCTCATGGTCATCGAGACCGAGGAGCACGCGAAGGCTCGCGGAGCAACGATTCACGCACGTCTGCTCGGCGCCGGTATCACCTCCGACGGTTTCCACCTGGTGGCACCCGATCCGGAAGGCACCGGAGCTGCCCGCGCGATGTCGCGGGCCATCGAGACCGCAGGGTTGCAGAAGTCCGACATCACGCATGTGAACGCACACGCCACGGCCACACCGATCGGTGACACGGCCGAGGCGCTCGCGATCAACAAGGCGGTCGGCAACCACGCGGCTGTATATGCACCGAAGTCTGCACTGGGCCACTCGATCGGCGCTGTCGGCGCTCTCGAGTCGGTGTTGACGGTGCTTGCAGTGCGAGAGGGAATCATCCCTCCCACGCTGAATTTGGAGAACCAGGATCCGGAGATCGATCTCGACGTCGTCAAGGGTGAAGCCCGCGCCGGACAGATCGACTACGCGATCAACAACTCGTTCGGATTCGGTGGGCACAATGTGGCGCTCGCCTTCGGTCGGGCCTGATAGCCACCGTCAGGTGACTTTTCAGCCCTGAGCACTCGAACCCGGGTGGGGGTCTTCATCGACCTCCGCCCGGGGATCGCCCCGCATCCGGGGCACGCAGAAGGAGAAGGCGATGACCATTCTGTCCCCCCTCACCCGTTCGGGTAGTTCCACCGATCCTCGCGATCCGGTCGCGCGACTGGAAAAGCTCTTCGATGCCGGAACCATGGTTCCGCTGCACGACCGTGACAAGTCCGGTCTGCTCGCCGCCGCCGGTGATATCGACGGCGTGCACACCGTCGCCTATTGCTCCGACGCCACCGTCATGGGCGGCGCCATGGGAGTCGACGGGTGCAAACACATCGTCTCGGCCATCGACACCGCGCTCGACCGCGGCGCGCCCATTGTCGGAATCTGGCATTCCGGCGGAGCTCGGCTCGCCGAGGGTGTCGAAGCACTCCACGCCGTCGGCCTGGTGTTCGAGGCGATGGTTCGCGCTTCGGGTGTCGTCCCACAAATTTCTGTCGTTCTCGGTTTCGCAGCCGGTGGCGCCGCATACGGTCCTGCTTTGACCGATGTCGTCATCATGGCTCCCGAGGGACGTGTCTTCGTCACGGGTCCCGACGTCGTCCGCAGCGTCACCGGCGAGCAGGTCGACATGGCATCTCTCGGTGGACCCGATACGCACCACAAGAAGTCGGGCGTCTGCCACATCGTCGCGGACAGCGAACTCGACGCACTCACCCGTGCTCGCCGGTTGGTGTCGATGTTCAGTGAGCAGGGCACGTTCGATATCGCGGCCGCCGAGCATGGTGACACCGATCTCCGTGCTCTGCTGCCGGAGTCGAATCGCCGGGCCTACGACGTCCATCCGATCATCGACGAACTGCTCGACAACGTCGAGGGCGAATCGACCTTCGAGGAATTTCAGGGCGGCTGGGCGCGCAGCATCGTCGTCGGGCTCGGGCGGTTGAGCGGGCGGACCGTCGGCGTCATCGCCAACAACCCGATCCGTCTCGGTGGGTGCCTCAACTCGGAGAGTGCAGAGAAGGCGGCCCGCTTCGTTCGGCTGTGCGACGCCTTCGGTATCCCGCTCGTCGTTGTGGTCGACGTTCCCGGATACTTGCCGGGAGTCAGCATGGAATGGGAAGGCGTCGTTCGCCGCGGGGCGAAACTGCTGCACGCCTTCGCCGAAGCCAAGGTCCCCCGCGTCACCCTGGTCACACGCAAGATCTACGGCGGCGCCTACATCGCCATGAATGCCCGCGCTCTCGGAGCCACCGCGGTGTACGCGTGGCCGGGTTCAGAGGTCGCCGTGATGGGCGCCAAGGCTGCTGTGGGGATCCTGCACAAGAAGGCTCTGGCTGCGGCGCCCGAGGGTGAGCGCGAGGCCCTGCACGATCGTCTCACCGTCGAACACGAGACCATTGCCGGCGGGGTGGACCGGGCCGTGGCCATCGGCGTCGTCGATCAGGTCATCGAGCCGGCGAGCACACGCTCGACCATCGCAAAGGCTCTTGCCGGGGCGCCTGCGCTCCGCGGCAATCACAAGAACATTCCCCTCTGAGCAACTGAGACGACTGTGCCCCGGTGACTGGTCACCGGGGCACAGTCGTTTTCGAGCTACGCGGTCAGTTCTCGAGCCACCTGTGTGAGTGCGCGAGCCGGATGACCACTTGGCGCACGTCGAGAATCTGCTCGGCGGTGAGGCCACGATTCGCGCGCAGCAATGCCTCGGTCAGTTCGTTGGAGAACTCGTGCGGTGAAAGAACATCGCTGCCGACATCGTCGTAGTCGGCCGTCTCGGCGTCGGGAACGACAGCCGGCACCGCGGCGCGGGTAACCGGCTTCGGCGAATCGATGATCTGCACCTGGCCCGCTTTGAGTCCGCGGTCGCCCTCCTCGGCTACGTACTCGACGCGAACACCGGGAGCGAGAAGACGCTTGTCGAAATCCAGATCGTTGACGTGGATGAACACGTCCTCGCCGCCCTCGTCCGGAGCGACGAAACCATATCCCTTGAACTCGTCGAATCGAATGACCCTACCGGTCGACAACATGACACCACCCATTCCACACACCAGCCCACATGCCTACCCTGGCACGGGACCGACGATACTGGATGGCGCTCAACCTGCGTTGCGGCTGAGCCAGGAGGCGTCGAATTCTGCGCTGCAACTGCGGTACGGCTCGAGCGCTTCGTCCCAGGGGGCGCCGAGGGCGTAGTCGATCTCGGCCGCGAGCGAGGACGAGTTACCTGCCATCATCGCTTTGAGGCGCATTTCACCGAGGATGACATCACCGTTGGCGCTGGTGCAGCCGCGCCACAGGCCGAGTCCGGGCACGTGTGCGAAACGTTCACCGTCCACGCCCTCACTGGGATCCTCGGTGACCTCGAAACGCAGCATTCGCCACGGACGTAGCGCTTCGGCGAGTTTGGCACCCGTGCCCACCGGCCCCACCCAGTTGGTGGTTGCACGCACATGGCCGTCGGACGACGGCTGCGCCGACCAGGCGAGCTTCGCACGACTGTCGAGCACGTCGGACAGCGCCCATTCCACGTGCGGGCACAACGCAGTGGGCGACGAGTGGATGTACACAACACCCGCCGTCGCATCCGCGAATTGATTCGATGCGCGCATTCGATAACACCTCCAGCTTCGACGAGGGACGTCTTCCCCAACGACCTCGACATGCGCTGATTTTCAGATGCTGCCTTCACACGCGTACCTGTACTAGTGTGCCCCGAGTTACCCCTGTTACGCCAGTGCACTCCTGAATCTATCGGCTCACCTGGTGTTGTTGCCGATGATCTCGTCCGACAATTCGGGCCACAGGGGCTTGGCCCACTCACCGAACGCCATATCCGTCAGCACAACGGTGGCAAGACGAGCGTCGGGATCGACCCACAGAAACGTCCCCGACTGCCCGAAGTGACCGAAGGTGCGCGTCGAATTGCGGAGACCGGTCCAATGCGGCGATTTCGAGTCCCGCAGCTCGAAACCAAGCCCCCAGTCGTTCGGCTTCTGCGAGCCGTAACCGGGAAGAACGCCGGCCAACCCTTCGAATTGCACGGTGACGGCCGAGTTGACCGTATCGGCGGCCAGCAGCTGTGGGTCGAGCAGTTCGGCGGCGAACGCCGACAGGTCGTTCGCCGACGAGCGGGCGCCGTGCCCGGCCGGGCCGCCCAATACCGAGTTCGTCATCCCCAGCGGGTGGAACACCGCCTCGGCGAGGTAGTTCTCGAAAGCTATTCCGGTCTCCGCGGCGATCGTGTCCGCCAACACCTCGAACCCGGCACTCGAGTAGATCCGTCTGGTGCCGGGCTTTGCCTGCACCTGCTGATCGGCGAACGCGAGCCCGGAAGTGTGTGCGAGCAGGTGCCGCACCGTCGACCCTTCAGGGCCTGCGGGTTGATCGAGCGCGATGGCCTCTTCCTCGATGGCAACCAGCGCCGCATACGCGACGAGAAGTTTGGTCACCGATGCCAGCTCGTAGACGCGATCGAGGTCGCCGTACCGATCGACCACACCGGAATCGGACACCACCGTCGCCGACGCGTTCTCCACGGGCCAACCAGCGATCAAATCAAGACTGTGCACGTCGTCAACCCTAGTCGTGGCCCCCCTTCGCTTGAATGGTCCTCCCGCGTGCCATCTGATCGTATGGATGCGCCATTCAAGCGATAGTGGGCTACCGGAATTGCGTGAACTACCGGTCGGAGTCGGTGTACTTGATGACGCCGCGGATGTTCTTGCCGTCGAGCATGTCCTGATAGCCGGAGTTGATGTCGTCGAGGGTGTAGGTGTTGGTGATCATGTCGTCGAGATTGAGCTGCCCGCTCTTGTACATCGACAGCAGCAGAGGGATGTCGTGACGCGGGTTGCCGCCGCCGAAGATCGCGCCCTGCAGATCCTTCTGCAGCATGGTGAACAGGAACAAGTTCAGCTTGACGTCCATGTCCTCCATTCGGCCCATTCCGGTGACGACGCATCGTCCGGCTTTGGCCGTGAGGAGCAGCGCCTCCTCGATGTTTTCACCCTTGATCTCGCCGACCGTGATGATGGTCTTCTCCGCCATCCTTCCCTCGGTGAGTTCCATGATCGGCATCAATGCCTCTGTTGCGCTGGAGAATACGTGGGTCGCGCCGAACTTCAACGCCTGATCTCGTTTGAACGGAACAGGATCGATGGCAATGACCTTGGTGGCACCCGACTGGACAGCGCCCTGCAGTGCACTCAGGCCCACTCCCCCGACGCCGATGATCACGACGGTTTCACCCGGGGTCACCTTGGCGACATTGGTGGCGGACCCCCACCCGGTGGGCACGCCGCAGCCGACGAGTGAGGCCACATCGAAGGGGATGTCGTCGTCGATCTTGATGGCGGAGGTCTCATGCACCGTCATGTACGGAGAGAAGGTTCCCAGCAGGCACATCGGAATGACGTTCTGGCCTCGCGCCTGAATCCGAAAGGTGCCGTCGCTGATGGCCATTCCGCTGAGCAGTCCCATACCGAGATCGCACAGGTTCTGATGTCCGTTGGCGCAGGCGGGGCAGTGACCGCACGACGGAATGAAGGACAGGACGACGTGGTCGCCCTCTTTCAGGGTCTTCACTTCCGGTCCCACCTTGGTGATGACCCCGGAACCTTCGTGGCCACCCATGACCGGATACGACGGCATCGGTGTGGCACCGGTGACGATGTGGTGGTCGAGTGGCACATTCCTGCCGCCTCCATGCGGATCTGGACCTCACCGGCCACCGGATCCCCGACTTCGATTTCCTCGACCGACCACGGCTCGTTGAGACCCCACAGCACAGCGCCCTTGGTTTTCATCGCGACTCGCCTTTCGCACGCAGCTCGGCTCGCTGGTCGAGCCGATCGCAGTGCAACCGACGATAGTCACACAAGTCCAAAATTGGAACACGTTCTAGTAATTGATTGATGTGAATGCAACTCGACGCGATGAGACTCGTGCGGATCAGCGGGCAACGCACCCACCCCGCGCTACGCTCGGAGCAAATCGAGGGGAGATCTTCCAATGACGGTGGAATACGGATCGTGCAACCTGTGCGAGGCGATGTGTGGACTGGAATACACGGTCGAGAACAACACCGTCACAGCCATTCGCGGGGACAAGAAGGACCCACTTTCACGTGGGCACATCTGCCCCAAGGCGCTGTCGCTGATCGATCTGCATGCAGACCCGGATCGGCTGACTGCACCCGTGCGCCGAACGCCGACCGGCTGGAAAGAGATCGGATGGGACGAGGCCTACGATCTCGTCGTCGACGGCCTGGTCTCCACCCGCGAAAAGCACGGGGCCAACTCCGTCGGCATCTACCAGGGCAACCCCAACGTGCACAGCGTGGGAGCACTGACGCACGGCGTCCCCTTCACCTCCATGTTGCGGACCAAGAACAGATACTCGGCCACCTCGCTGGACCAACTGCCACATCAGTTGGTCAACTATCTCCTCTACGGCCACCAGCTGGCGCTGCCGATCCCCGACATCGACCACACCGACCTCTTTCTCGTCCTGGGCGGAAACCCGATGGTCTCCAACGGATCGATGATGACGGTCCCCGATTTCGCGCACCGTGTTCGTGACCTCCAAGCGCGCGGCGGCACCATGATCGTGGTCGACCCGCGCAAGACCGAAACCGCCGATGTCGCCAACGAGCATCACTTCGTCCGTCCGGGGACCGACGCACTGCTGCTGCTGGCGATGATCAACGTCGCCCTCGGCCTACCCACCCGAATCGCCGACTACGTCGACGGCGCGGATGACGTCGCCGCACTCGTGGCCGATTTCACCCCCGAGGCCGTCGCCCCTGCGGTCGGCATCTCCGCCGCCGACATCACCTCGCTCGCCGAGCGGTTCGCCGGGGCAAACTCCGCCGTCGCCTACGGACGCATGGGTGTGTCCACGCAACGCTTCGGCAGCGTGTGCCAGTGGGCGATCCAGGTACTGAACATCATCACCGGCAATCTCGACCGCGTGGGCGGGGCGATGCTGACCAGTCCCGCGATCGACCTCATCGGGAAGAAGGTGGTCGGAAGGGGTCATTTCGACGCCTGGCGATCCCGCGTTCGAGATCTTCCGGAGTTCTCCGGAGAGTTCCCGAGCTCGACGCTGGTCGACGAGATGACCACGCCGGGCGAGGGCCGAATTCGCGCCATGGCGGTGTTCTCGGGCAATCCCGTCCTGTCCATGCCTGGTGGTAAGAAACTGGACGAGGCGTTCGCGAATCTGGACTTCATGGTGTCGTTCGACTTCTACGTCAACGAGACCTCACGTCATGCCGACGTAATTCTGCCGCCGACCATGGCGCTCGAGCGCGATCACTACGACCTGATCTTTCAGGCTTTCGCGGTGCGGAACACCGCGAAGTTCATGCCGGCGATCCTGAAGCCGAAGCCGGGGACCAAAGCCGACTGGGAGATTTTCCGCGATCTCGCGCTGCGCTACCAGGCGCGCCGCGCCGGCTCCCGCCTCGACCAGTGGAAGTCGAGGCTCCAGCCCGCGTCGATAGTCCGGGAGGCGCGTCTTCGACTCTCTCCACGGCGCACCGTCGACCTACTGCTGCGCAGGCAACGCAACGGGCTGTCGGTGTCGCGGCTGGCGAAGTCTCCGCACGGCATCGACCTCGGTCCGCTCGAGCCCGGTCTGCCCGGGAAATTGCAGACTCGCAACAAGCGGATTCAGCTCGTCCACGACATCATCGTTGCCGATCTGCCCGCGTTGCACGATGCGATGCTCGGCGCCGAGCCACTTCGCGACGGGGAGCTCCTGATGATCGGACGACGTCATCTACGCAGCAACAACTCCTGGATGCACAACGCGACTCGGCTCACCAAAGGCAAGCCGCGGCACCAGCTCCTCGCGCATCCCGACGACCTCCTCGCCCGCGGGATCGACGACGGCGCCACCGTCTCGGTGACCTCGGCAGCGGGATCGGTGCACATCGAAGTCCACGCTTCCGACCGGATGATGCCGGGTGTGGTGAGCATGCCCCACGGATTCGGACATCAGCGCGACGGCGTCGAACTGTCGGTCGCCACCTCCGTCGCCGGCGTCAGCGCAAACGACGTCACCGATCCCCAGCAGGTGGATGCGGTATCGGCCAACGCGATACTCAACGGCGTGCCCGTAACCATCGCCGCGCTCGGAGATCGAACCGCCGACCCTGTGGGCTCCGGCAGCGGACGCCTTCTGTAGCATTCTGACCGCTCGCCCAGCGCGAGATGGGGCGGTAGCTCAGTCGGTTAGAGCCGTGGACTCATAATCCATTGGTCGCGGGTTCGAGCCCCGCCCGCCCCACTCACATTTGCCCAGCTCAGGGCGGGTCAAATCGTCAGTCGACGGTATAGCAAACCCGCTCAAACCGACTAGGGATAGCACAGGGATAGCAGTTCCCGAACTCCCCCGGCATTTCGACTGGTCGCTACTCGCCGTCGAGAGCGTCGGCTACGGCGTCGAGGCCGTCCTCGAACAGCCCCGAGTACACGTCCAGGGTCATTGCAGCGGAACTGTGGCCGAGCTGGCGCTGCACGTCCTTCACCGAGGCACCCTTACCAATGGCCAGTGAGGCGTACGTGTCGCGTAGATCGTGCGGTGTCAGCGGAGCGAGTTGCGCGAGCTCGACGGCAGGCTTGAACACTCGCTTGCTCCATGACGGATTGCGGACCGGTTCGCCCGATCGGGACGGGAACACAAGCTCGCCGCCCTTCCGACCGTCGATCTGCTCCCGGAGCGGTTCGACCAGCGACCGAGGGAAGGCCACCGAGCGGGCCGTGTGATTTTTCGTATCCGACCACGCGAGCTTGCCACCGACCTCGGAGACCGACCGCTCGATACGAAACCGCCGCTTGTCGAGATCGACACACTCGATCCGCAGACCCGCCAGCTCACCGAACCGGACACCCGTCAGCGCGAGCGTACGAATCATCAATCCATCGACCGAGGGTTCGGCGTCTGGGATGAGATTCCGCCCGTCGTCGTCTTGTCCGATCGGTGGCCCAGCGACCCGCTTACCGGCGCGCTGAGCCTTATCCCGCTGAATGACGAGATAGTCGGCAGCACCGACCAGTCGCGCAAGCTCGTCGCGGGAGAGGAACCGCTGCGACGCCCGACGCGCACGCGGGAGCTGTATTCCGTCGCACAGGTTGCGCGGCATCCGGCCGTCACGCACCGCAAGGTCGAGAATCATGCGGGTCACTACGTGGACATGACGCACGCTCGACGGTGAGAGCTCGCGATGGGTGGTGAGCGATGCGATCCACGTAGCGAGATCGCCGTGCTCGACGTCGACCAGGCGCACGCCCTCCCAGCGGGGCAGAACGTGCGTGTCGAGCACGCTCTCATACGAGCGCCGAGTGCTGGCCGTTCTCGACGCGAGACCGGCCCTCCAGACCTCGGCGAGCGCTCCGACCGTCATCTCCGCCCGAGCAGGTGCAACGTGGTCGCCCCGCACGACTGAGGCCATTTGTTCCGAAATCCACGCCTCGGCGCGCGCTTTCGTGTCGAAGCCCTTCGAGATCGGAGCGCCTCCGAAGGCGGGCACATATCGGGCCGTCCACCGTTTCCCGACGCCATGCCGTGACGACGGCTTCTTCTTCTCGGATCGGCATCCACATTTCACGTCATCGGGGCCGAGTAGGTCACGAGTGTGCCAGCGGTCGAAGACATTGGAACGCACACGTCGTGCAGCGGGGATTGCGGAGGGCATACCGGGAAGTCTAGGTCACCTATGACCAATGGAATATTTGCTATCCGTGTGATCTGCATCACATTCACTCGACGGGCATGACCAGCACTTTGGAACTTTGATCGCCAAAGCTGACACGGCCTCTGACCTGGTGATGTCCGATTCTTTCGTCAAAGTTGACATGTGGCACAACGGTTTTCGGCGTGATCTAGTGACGTCACAGCATGAACCAACCGAAACCCCGGAGGCACCAATGCAACCCACCGACCGACTCAACGCAAGCGGTGCGGCCGAATTTCTCGACCTTTCCACCAAGACGCTCGCCAACATGCGAGCACGCGGAATCGGCCCGCCGAGCTACCGGATCGGTGGCCGAGTCTGGTACGACCTGCGCGATTTGAACGTGTGGATTGCTCGCGAGAAGGCCGCAACGCTCGTAGGCGCGTAAACCGGGGGACCGTCGTCGCCATCCCAAGGCCGGCCAGCTCACAATCCGCCGACTGAAAGATGGTCCCCAGAATGCTTGACGCAAAAGAAAGCCCCGGCATCTCTGCCGGGGCCTCCCACCAAGTGACCCGCCTACCGCTAAGCGAGAACACACGCATTCTAGCGCGTGCCGCCGACATTCTCGAGTCTCCCGTTTTCTGGGGTTGCGTCGCGTTGCTCTCCAACGTCGTCGCGCTGGTCTCGATCGTCGGCGGTGGACGATGATCCGATTTGCCGAGTGCGAGCCCCACGAATACGACGAAAGTTGCCGGGTCTGCCGCGACGCTCACAGCTCGCGCTTCGACGGACCCAAGTATGCCGCCGACGAACGACGACTCGTGTTGCGCGCGATGGGAATCCGATCAATTCGTTTGCAGAACCGCCTACTTGCCGAGGGTGGAGACGCGCTTATCGACCTCGCTGTGCGGTGCCTTACGGATTTACCGTCGTCGGTGCTGGAAACGCAGCTCGACGCCACGGTCCCGGTCCGCAGCATGGGCAACGCACCGGTCACCGACCGAACCCACCGGATGCGCACAATCGACAAGCGGGACCCACGAAAAGCGCTCCCTAAAAGCACCGTGGACGTTCTGCGTGAGTTCTACCGCGCCGAGGGTCGACTGCCGGTCATCGTGCCGCTGGCCATCGGGGCCGAGGTCGCGGCCGAGGTGGGATTGCCGACGAGATTTCTGATGCCCCGGCCCCTGCGCGCAGAGCTTGTCGCGCGCTTCAAGCACGAACTGACGGAGATTTTCTAGTGACTACCGACGACACCCGCTGTCTGCGACTCTCACGCCAACACAGCGGACAAGCGCGGTGGGCATACCTGCTCGCCGAACATCATGCGAACGACGTCATGTTCGTTACCGGTCTCGGATGGTTCGCCTACGACGGGACCCGCTGGACCGAGGACCCGGACGGAGTGGTCGCTACTCGGCTACTGCTCGCACTGCTCCGAGCGGGTCGCTCGCAGGAGTCCGTGGACAAGGACGCTCTGTCCGAGATTGCGTCCTGTGAGCGTGCGAGCGGACTTGCTGGAGTGCTCAGCATCGCGGCGAAGCTGCCCGAGTTTCACTGCACCGTGGCCGACCTGGACGCCGACCCGAACGTTCTCAACGTGGCGAACGGGACCGTCGACCTACTCGACGGGACATTGCGAGCGCACGACCCAGACGACCGAATAACGAAGGTCACACGCGCGGCATACCGACCCGAATCCCGTTCCGTGGCGTGGGAGAGATTTCTGGAGTCCTCACTGCCCGACGCCGAGGTTCGCACATTCCTCCAGCGATACGCCGGCTACGCACTGAGCGGCCGAGTAACCGAGCACATTCTGACGATCCTGCACGGAGAGGGCCGGAACGGTAAGGGAGTGTTCTACGGCGCTCTGAATCACGCGCTCGGATCGTATGCTGGCATCGGCGAGTCCGAGTTGTTCCTCGATCGCAGAGGCGCGCACACCACCGGCGAGATGGACTTGCGCGGACTGCGACTGGTCACGGTCTCCGAGACCGGACAGGGTGCCCAGCTCGCCGCTGCGACGGTGAAACGACTTGTCGGCGGGGACAGGATCAAAGCGCGTCGGATGCACCGAGATTTCGTAGAGTTCGAGCCGAGCCACTCGCCGTTTCTCGTGACGAACCATCTGCCGAAAGTGCGCGGCGACGATCCGGCGTTATGGGCACGCCTGCGTGTGGTCCCGTTCGGCGTGGTGATCCCGGAGGCCGACCGAGTGAAGGACCTGCCGGTAAGCCTGGAACTGGACGCGGACGCCGTACTCGCGTGGATGCTCGCCGGCAGACGCGACTACCTGGACCGTGGAGACCTCGCAGCTCCCGAGGCCGTGAAGGTTGCTACGGCCGGCTATCGGCGCGCTCAGGACGCCGTCGAGCAATTCCTGGACCAGGCATGTGAGAAGACGATCGGGGGCCGAGCGCTCTTCTCGCAGATGTACTCGCGCTGGAGCGCATGGGCCGAGCGCGCCGGACACGAACCGCTCCAGAAGGGAGAGTTTCGGAAGGCGCTCGAATCTCGTGGGATTGCCGTTCGACTCAGCTCGAAACGCCAGAACGAGGTTCACGGCTACGTGCTTCCGACGCTTCGACTCAAGGTCTCGACGGAGCCCGAATAGCGCCGAGGCGGAAAAAGCGGAAAAGCTACATGGACTTTCTCATGTGTACGCGTAGGGGAATCAATGTGGGTTTTCCGCTTTTTCCGCAGAACACCTTATGACCAGCAGAAATGCCCAACCCACGGAGGTAGAGATGCCCAAGTTCACGGTCGATATGACCCCCGAAGAGATGGGACTGACTCGGACGTGCGGAACCTGCAAGGCCAAGCCTGGCGTCGCGTGCGTCATTCGTCGGCGCGGGGACGAACTCCGAATGCATGGCACCCGGCAAATGTTGGGAGTCGGGAGTTACAACCGCTGGCGCTACGGGCCGAACGGGCCGAGTTAAAACCCACCAATCAAAACCACACACTCACGAAAGCGAGCACCACATGACCCTCACCAACTCCACAGGATTCAACCCCAACACACCACCGACGAACGCGGACGACATCGCCCAGGAAATCGGTGAGGACGAGAGCCCCGATCTGCTCTCGGCTAGCGCAGTAGAGGCAGGGAACCGACTCGCAATGTCCGACGCCGGAGAACGCGACATGAGGGCCGTAGTCGGGACGACGCAAGTGGGAGCCCGAGAGCGCGACTTGCGACTCTCGGAAGACCGAGCAACAGCCGAACGTGCACGCGCCCAGATCGACGCACAGCGCGGTGGACCGACGATCTCGACCGCACTGCGCGGAGAGGCCGGCGAGGCCGTGAGCGAGCTTCTACGGCTCGATGACATCGCACGGCAGGCATCGGCCATCGAACACCGCGTAAACGCCGAGGTCGGCGAACTGGAGGCGGCGAAGGCCAAAGCGGCCGAGGATGCCCTACTGGACGGCCTTCTGGCGGAAGGGTGGGATGCCAGCGCGTCGAAGAGGGCCGTACCGCCGATCCTCACGCCCTTCATGGCGCACAACGAGCATCAGCGGCCCGTGGGTCGGCCGGAAGGCTTTGCCGTGGACGTGCGCACTCGACTCCGCCGGCAGCACACCGAACGCAACGCCAAGCGGGTTCGCAACAACCTTGAGAGCATCGAAAAGCTGCTCAGTTCTCGCACACTGTCGATTCTCGATAGCGCCGGTACGGCAGCGGACGCCCTTGAGGCAGCGGGCCTATCGGTCGACGCCAGCGCAGAAGACATCATCGAGCAAGACGACCCGGCGGTCTCGGCAGCCTGGCGAGCATGGCGGGAAGCCGTGGTCCGGTGGACCGAGGTCCAGTCGACGCGCCGTTGGCTCGCAGTGGCGCTGTCGAACGGGTTCGATCCGAAACGGCCTCTGGAGTTGCTGAACGACACAGACGCCGAACGGATTTCGTGGGAGCGGCAATTCGTGGGAGCCGAGGTAGGGGTCCGTGTAGAGGGGTCCCATATGACCCTTGTCTGGTGGCTCGCACATGGCAGGCCACCGGCCGCAGGGGTAGCGGCACTGGACGAAGTGGAGGCAGCACAGTGACCGCCAAGAACCGAGGGGTTGGTCGTTATCTGTCCGACGACCATCACGTTGCGTCCGTGTTGAGAGCCAAGAAAGCTCAGCTGGAACGGGATGAACGTAAACGGGAACACGAGAACTCGATGGCCATCAACAGAAGCAAGCGCGAAGCCGATCGGCAGGCCGAGGCCGACAAGTCGCACGGAGTCTCGCAGGTGGAGGCTGGTCGAGTCGAGAGCGGTGGGTCACCGATCAAGAATGCTCAGCGTCGCGAGAACGCCGGCAGAGGGTTCGGCCGGTACTTGGACAACTGACGGCAGCCGACGCCTCAGCGTGGCGTACAGCCCCGGCATTCCATCGCGGAGTGTCGGGGCATCGTCGTCTCGACCCCAGGGGGTCCACCTCCCCCCGCCCCCGTTCACGGAAGGCAGCCCCGTACTGCCAATCCTCACGCGAGCGGTGCTAACCGTATCGGCCCCAGGTGCCTGACCTGGCGTTTTACCCCCTCTAAGACCCTCCAGCTCGACCGTAGAGCGACGACCTCGGCGTCATAGACCCGAAACACATTGGCGCTTAGCCCTTCTCACTCGAACGAGCGGGTTGGACTCTCGCCGGCCGTGGACTTTTGACAGCGCCGATACCGTGGTCGCATACCCATAGGGGGTATGTTCCGTGACCGAAAGCGACGGCCGAACATGGCGATACCGCAACCCTCGGCGACCACCAGAGCCGAGCACATCACAGCAGCCGAGGACGCACTCGCGCGTGCCTACAAACTCGCCGACGCGAACGAGAACGTCGACCCCGAGTTCTGGCTGTCGCTCTCGGCACAGCACTCGATTCTCGCGCAACTGAAGGCGTGACCGACATGACCGACCTGACAGCGATTTTCACAGCGAAAGCGACCGAGCTAGGGCTCGCGCTGGACGCCGACGATCTCGCCGTGCTCCAGCGGGCTCAGCAGGCATCGGACGCGGCCGACCGCTGCGCGCGCGAACTGGAGTCACCCGGTATCGGCTCGACCGCCATGAAAACGTTCATGGCCGAGCAACGCGCGCAGTCTCTCGCGCAAGCGCGACTTATGGCCGACATGGACCGACGTCTCGGCGTCGCAGCCGCGCAAGGCGGTGCGAGAGGCATCCGAGGCACGTACACCGGCGACGGATCGCAGAACAGTGCGAGAGATGCCGAGCGTGCGAATCGGCGCGGTGAGACACGACAGAGCCGCACAGCACAGCGGAGGGCATGATGGCGCGCCCGATCGCAGCGCCCGCGAGGCCGGACACCAGCGACGACGACTCGACGCCCGCCGAGATGCACCCGGAGGCGTGGCGTCGTTGGCTTCCCGAGGTCCACGACGAGCCGACAACGGAGTTCGAGAAGGACATCGCCTACCCGAACGGCTGGACTGCGAATCCGTTCGGCTCGACGGCCGAGAAGCGGGCATTTACCCTACCGACGCCCGTCGACGGGTGGCGCGAAGAAGTGGCCGCACAGCTGCAATGGCGTGCCCGCGACGAGTGGAGGGCCGCGCAGTGACCACCGCCGACGTGTCTCTGATCGTGCCGGCGACGTGTCCACGCGGACACCGGCTGGAGCCTCGCACGGTCACGCTCGACGTGCGGGTCGTCCAGCACACGAAAACGTCGCGACGTCTCGACGCGACGTCGTGGACGTGCGTGCCCTGCCTGCGCGCCGAGTGCTACACCGCGCATACGGGCCAACCTGCGCCGGCCGAGATATTGCGCGCCGAGTGCTTCGCACGTCAGCACGGATGGTCCAGCTCCAGCGGGTGGCACCGACGCGTGCGATTCGGCAGCGGACGACAGTTCACCGACCGCGACGAAACGCCGGACAAGACCAAACGAGCACCGAGGAAAACCGAAATGACTCACTCTGACCCGACATCGAGCGCAGCACTCCGAGGAATCAACGTTCAACGGCGAGCGGCCGAGTCCACCACCTGGCGCGACTACCTCGACCCCTACGAAGTGCCGACCGAGGCCGACCGCGACGACGTCGAAGAACTGGGGCTCGAGGCGTGGAGGGACGCCCGCGCATATCGGCGCTACCGCCAGACGCGACACGGACGGGCCGCATGAAAGGCGGATACCTCCAGCGCCGGCGACGTCGTCCGCCGATCATCGCCGTCTCGGATAGCAATGGGATAGCAGTAGCGCCGAGACACGGCGGGAATCCAAGTGATGCACCGGGAACTCAGGACGTCGATTACCTGCGCTACAGTCGATTTGAGGGCACGTTCGGGAATCCTCAGGATCGGCCGTGAACGCCAAAATATAACTCATAATCCATTGGTCGCGGGTTCGAGCCCCGCCCGCCCCACCCCGCGCACAAAGCTCGAACCCTTGCCAGCAGAATCGTTGGCAGGGGTTCGGGCCTTGTCGGCGTTCTGAGCCCAGTTGAGGGCGTTGGCGTTGACCTCGTGGTCGAGCAGCATCTCGAGGGGCCCGTTGTTCTCGACCCGGAGTTCGTCGTCCTCCTCGATGTAGACCTTGGTGAAGAAGGCCTGGTTGCACAGGCGCCGGTTAGCGTCGTCGCACCGGTTGTAGATGTCGGCGCAGTTCTCCAGCAGGTTCAGGGCGTCGTCCAGGTGGGCGCGGGCGTCGACGTACTCGCCGTGGTGGGCGTCGATGCGGCGGTTGATGCTGTCGAGTTCGGTGAGGATGCGGTCTTGTTCTCGTTTGAGCAGGGACAGCGGGATCGCGTCGGCGTAGTGGGCTTGCAGCCGTCGTTCTTGTTCGTGCTGGAGGCTGTCGCGGCGGGTGGTGAGGCGGGCGAGTTCGTCGGTCTCGGCGGCCATGAGCTGGTCGAACTCGTGGTGCAGCATCCCGGCGAGGGCTTCGCGGTGGGTGGGGGTGATCTGGATGCACTGGTAGTAGTCCTCGATCAGCTTCTCCACGTCGGCGATCAGGATCGCCGCGCGGGCGCAGTCGGTGCGCTTGGAGTGCCGGCCGGAGCAGACGAAGTAACAGTAGACGTTGCCGTGCCGATTCTTGGCGTTGGAGACGATCAGCCGGGACCCACACAGCCCGCAAGGCGCCACGGCTCATCGCCGGCCTGATCCCGTCCGCCGATGGTCTGATGACCGGCGATATGCGCCGAGCGCTTGATGAGCGACGCGAGCTGATCGAAGCCCGTGCCGATGCGGTGCTCGACACCGCACGCCAGGCTGGCGAGCCCTGGACGGAACCACTCGGTGAGCCACCCCGCGATCCGCGCAAGGAAGCGGCGTGGCGACGGCACGCCCGCACCGTCGCGGCCTATCTCGACCGGTACGTCATCACCGATGACTCGCCCCTCGGCCCGGAACCGGAGAACGTGGCGCAGAAGATCGACGCGGCTCGCGCAAGAAGCGCACTTGCACGGGTAAAGAAGCCGCCCGCCGGTCCGCGTCCGTCACCGAGCGTCGCTCGAGCGAGCGAACTTCTCCCGGGCGGAGCATGTGATCTGAGCCCGAGGGAATGTCGGTGCGGCGGCGTAGAATAGTTACATGGGTGTAATTCCTGCAAGTTCGACCGATCACGGAGGCGAGATGCCGGCCGGACAGGCCGACGCGCCCGGACGGCAGGACCATCCATCCACGACGATCGAGCCAAGCACCCCATCCGTCGATCGTTTCCAGATTCTCGCCCTCGATGGCGGGGGAGCCAAGGCACTGTTCACTGCTCACGTGCTGGCGCGGCTGGAGCAGGACCTCGACGTCAGCATCAAGGACTCGTTCGACTTGATCGCTGGCACGTCGGCGGGTGGGATCGTCGCGCTCGGGTTGGGTGCCGGTCTCACCCCGAGCGAGATCGTGGGGCACTACGAAGAACTGGTCGAGGCGGTCTTCCCGGCCGTGCGCCGGCGACTGTGGCGGCGGCCTCGCCAACTCACTGCGCCCATCTACGACGGCGATGCGCTGCGCACCGCCTTGACGAAGGTACTCGGCGAAGGGCTGCTGGGAGACAGCGCGAAGCGGTTGGTCATCCCGGCGTGGGACGTGCAACGAGGCTCCGTGCACATCTTCAAGACGCCGCACCACACACGGCTCGCCCGAGACTGGCGCATCCCGATGGTGGACATCGCGATGGCGACCTCGGCGGCGCCGCTCTACTTCCCTGCCGCGCGTGTCGACGGGCACCGCCTCATCGACGGCGGCGTGTGGGCGAACAACCCCTCTGTCGTCGCGATCGCCGAGGCCGTGAGCATGCTCGATGTACCGCTCGCCTCGATCAGGGTGCTCAACGTCGGCACCATCGACCAGCTCACGAACCACCCCAAGCGCCTCGACCGCGGCGGGCTGTTCAATTGGGCGAAGCCGATCGCGCCACTGATCCTCACAGCCGGCAGCCGTGGCGGACAGGGCATCGCTGAGCATTTGATCGGCAAGGCCGCTTTCACCAGGTTCGATGCTCTCGTGCCGGGCGGACTGTACGCACTTGACTCGGCAGACCCGAGCGATGTCGCAGGCCTCGCCGCGTCCGTGAGCCGCGAGCTCAGCCCCATCTACACCGCGCGATTCGCAGATCATCGCGCGGCTGACTACACACCGTTGATCGGAGACCGACACCGCGGCGACCCGACCAGCACGTCGACCACGGAGGTCTCCCGATGAAGCTCACTGACTACTTCAACGTCCTGCTCAAGGACACCGTCAACCTCGGCCAGGTGAAGCTCGACTCGCTCGACTCTCGCGTCGAGACGGTCTACAAGGCGTTGAAGGCCGACGAGCAGATCGGGCACCTGATCCTCGGCAAGACGCCCCAGGGCTCGTGGGCGCACAAGACCATCATCAACCCGGTGGGCAGCAACGAGTTCGACGCGGACTTCATGCTCGACATGAGCGAGAACGCGGACTGGTCCGATGATCCCAAGAAGTACATCGAGGAGGTCTACGCGGCTCTGCACCGCCACAGCACCTACAGCAACATGCCGCACTCACGCAAGTGCCGTTGCGTCCGACTCGTCTACGCGAACTCCATGCACCTCGACATCGTGCCGCACCTCAACCTCGCCGATGGTCGCGAAGTCATCGTCAACCGCGACGACAACGCCTGGGAGTCGACCGACCCCCAGGGCTTCACCGACTGGATGAAGAACAAGGACGCGCTCGCAAAGGGCAACCTCCGCAAGGTCATCCGACTGATGAAGTACCTGCGCGACCACAAGAACTCCTTCACCGGCACACGGTCGATCCTCCTGACGACACTGCTCGGCGAGCAGGTCACCGAGCTGCGCGCGCTACTCGGCCCCGGCTACTACAGCGACGTCCCGACCACCCTCCTGCACCTCGTGAAGGACCTCGACGCCTGGCTCGAGGCGCGCCCGATCAAGCCCTCCATTCCAGACCCGGCCGGATCCGGGGTCACCTTCGACCATCGGTGGGAGCAGGCAACCTACAGCTACTTCCGAGACCGCATCCATGTCCACGCCGCCGAAATCGAGGAAGCGTACGAGGAGGAGAACAAGGAGCGCAGCATCGAGCTGTGGCAGGGCATCTTCGGTGACAGATTCAAGGCCCCGGCCACCTCGTCCAACAGCGCGAAGTTCCCGGCAGCAGCTCCCGCGGCCGCTTCCACCGTGGGGCGGTCTGGCCGCGCGGGATGAGCCGCCGCAACCGGGCCACGCTCTCGGCCTGGCAGAAGCATCTCGTTGACGAGCTGAGATCACTCGCCAGGGAGCACCCCCACGACGTGCGGATAGTCCAGCAGCCTCGGCTCGACTCCGACGGCGACGCCACCCTCCGACTCCGGCTCCACACCGCCGACATCCCTCACCGCCCCGGCGGGCTGGCACTTGGAGACGACGAGGAGTTCATCGTCAAGATTCGCCCCTCACTGTTCGCGCCCCCGAGCGCCGAGGTTGACCACACCCGCTTCCTCGATTTCCCGCACGTCCTCCAAGGGCAGCGGCTCTGCATCTATCTCGACCCCTCCCGCGAGTGGCGTCCGTCCGCCGGGATGGCCGGATTTCTCAGCCGACTGTGGGACTGGCTCACCGATGCCGCCGGCGGAGCATTCGATCCCTCGACCGCGATGTACCACGCTGTCGGAGGAGTGCTCCACCACGCCGAGGACACACCCACCATCGTCGTCCGCGAACCTGGGCCGCCGAAGCGGCAGCAGCTCGCTCGGCTCGTCGCCCGCTCACCGCACCGATACGACCTCACCTACTCGACCGACCGCGACGGACACCGCACACCCGTCTTTGTCCTCGCGAGCGACCTTCCATTCGGCGCGGCATCCACCTTCGCGCTGTTCCTGACGCTCCTGGACGACCCGCACCTTGACCGCGCCGAAGGACGACCACCAGAAGTCTCACTGCAGTCGCCCGCGTTCCTTACCTCGCTCCTTGCCAGTGCTCTACGAAACCCTGACGGTACCGAGCAGTACTTCGTGCTTGCTGTGCCGCACCCCGCAGGGGGACCGCACCATCTTCTCGGCGGACGCCTTCCCGCAACTACGGCCGACGCCCTGCGACGCCTCGCCAAGAAGCACGGCACCGCGGTCAACCTCGATCCCGCGATCATCAACGCCGACATCCCGATCGAATGGTGCAACATGTCCGACGAACGGCAAGAGGTCACGACCCGGCGCGACGACAACCGTCCCGTCAATGGCTTCCAAGGAAAGACCGTTCACATCTGGGGCTGCGGTGGCCTGGGCTCATGGCTCGCCGAGTTCATCGCACGCGCCGGAGCCAGTGCCATCACTGTCTGCGACCCCGGCACCGTCACCGGCGGACTGCTTGTGCGACAGAACTACACCGAAGCCGACATCGGCCAGACGAAGGCCGACGCCCTCGCCACACGCCTCCGCGCGATCCGCGACGACCTGACCGTCACCGTCGCAGAAGGAAGCGTCCCCGATCCAGCCGTCTCTCTCGCCGCGAACCTCATCATCGACGCCACCGTCAGTCACAGCATCGCTACCTACCTTGACACCCTCACAGGCGAAGCCCGCAAGGCCCTCATCGCCCAGGTCGCCACCGACGCCGGGACGGGATCGCTCGGTATCGCCAACATCTGCGCGCCCGGTGCCGCCTGTACGCCGTCTGAGCTTGACGACCAGGCAGGTCGCTCGGTAGTGGCCGATGGTGGGTTGGAGCTGTACCACCCGCTCTGGGAGGACGCAGCCGAAGGCGACGAACTGATCCCCACCAGAGGATGCTCCGTACCCACATTCCACGGCTCGGCCGCGGACCTCGCTGCCGTCGCCGCGACACTCGTCAACATGATCGGCCTGCACCTCCAACAGGCAGAGGCACCTGTTTCAGGAACCCACCTCATCGCCCTGCCGCACGCACCAGCCGGCCCACGGCATCGCTTCCTTCCCGCGGCGTCGGACCCCCGCGGATGAGATAGCACGGGGTTACGTGTGTCGTCGCGCGGGCGTACAGTGGCGGCCGAGGCAGGTCCTCCTCGATTGCAGGTCCTTCGGGACGGCCCAGCTTGGGCGCTCACACACGTACTGCCTCCTCGACGGAGAGACACGTGTGACGAGAGGCCCGCCATGATCCGCCTGATCTGGGCGCTCAGCGCCCACGCTCGCTACTATCCGCGCCGCTACATGCCCACCAACCGACTGCTCGACGCGATCCGCCGTCGACACAACTTGAAGTGGGGCATCCCCGCGATGCTCCTTGCCGTTCCCTACCTGCTGATAGCGAGCATCTGCACCAACGCGTTCGACCAGGGTGCCCCAGGCTGGCTGCATCTGGTCGCGCTCTGGTCGGTGTGGAACGCGATGAAGTTCATCATCATGGGGCCGATCAGCCTCGTCCTCCTGGTGCGCGCCCGTATCCGAGTGGCTGGTGCACGTCGCCGGGATCGAACACGCGAGACCCCGAAATGGACCACGCGCCAGAGGGAACCGACTGCCTACGTCGCGGCACGGTAGCCCTCGCCGGGACAGGCCTTACTCGATCGGCGAGCGTAGTCACGCTCGCGGCTGTCCGCGGCCGGCCGCGAACAGCACGCCCTATCGGTGCGCTGGTCGTTCCTTCGCGCGCCTGCCGGTCGCTCTAGAATTGAGCCTGAGTAGCACGGTCGATCCCGACCTCGCACTCGCGGCGAGGGAGGATGACGGTGACAGACACGACGCCACCTCAACGGGTAGACCCGCGCGACCTGCTCAGCGAGTGGGCGAACACCTCCGACGAGTGGGTGCGCTACATCGTGAGGCACGTCCTCAACGGCGGCGGGCCGCTCGGAAGCGAGGAGCAATCCGGAGCGTACGTCCTGTTTCGTCAGGAGAAAGCCTTCGATACCCGCGAAGTCCCCACGGAGGGGCCGCTCGTCACCCTCGAACGCGAGGATGAGGCGATCGAGCCGCTGACCCTTACCTCGCTCTCCGAAGTCGTTGGTGTCAACGCCTTGGTAGAAGGCGGAATCATCGAGCCACATGCCGGCCTGACGATCCTGTTCGGAGAGAACGGCACAGGCAAGACGGGGTACTCCCGCATCTTCAAAGCCCTCGCGGCGAGCCGCACTGCCGATGTGATCCTCGGCGACATCGAAGCGGCATCGCCGCAGCCCCAAGCAGCACTTGTCGGTTACACGCTCGGCACTGAGTCGAAGACCTACACCTGGACCGGACAACAGGGCGTCGCGCCCTTCACCAGGATGTCCATCTTCGACAGCCCTTCTGTCAGCTTCCACGTCGATGACGACCTTGAGTACGTCTACGTGCCAGCAGCCTTGGCACTGTTCAATCACGTCATCGCAGGCATCAAGTCGGTACAAGCCCACATCGACCGGGCCGTCGAAAGCCTACGATCTCGGTCCACAGGGCTTCTGTCTCGCTTCTCACGCACCGCCACGGTTTACCCGCTCATCGAGACGCTGGGAGCGTCCACTGATCTGGAACACCTGAGGTCGCTCGCCGACTCCGACCCCGACGTCGACACACGTATCGGCGACTTGCGCCGCACGGTCGCCGCGCTGGAGGCGGACGCCATCAGCGCTGAGATCAAGCTGCAACAGCGAGTCGAACGCGTCTTGACGCAAGCTTCCAACGCGGCCACCGTGATGGCTGACTTCAACGTGGAGGCATACGGCCGCGAACGCGACACCCTTCACGGACTTGAAGAGGACTACCGCGCATTCCGAACCGCCCTGTTCGAGGCAGCCGACCTACCGGCCGAGCCCGACGACACTTGGAGCACGTTCATCGAGGCCGGCGAGGCATACCAAGCACATCTCATTGCGGTCGGAGCACACGACGCCGATCGGTGTCTGTACTGCCGACAGCCACTGAACGAAGCGGCGCGATCGCTGATCGGCAAGTACTCCGAATACCTCGAAGACAAGATCACCGCTGACATCGCCGCTTCAAAGGCGCGGCTCCACGCACTTACAGAACCGGTCACCTCGATCCAGGTCAACGACGTCTCTACCTTCGCCGACGAGTACGCAGATGCCGAGGACAAGCCCCACTTCCACGTTGAACTCGACCGGACCCTGAACACCATCGCGGAGCTAACCGAGCAGCTTCTCGCCGCTTCCGCTGCGAACACAGCGCTGACCGAACACGCCGGTACAGATGCGATAGCGCTCGGCTCGGCGTTGGAGACCGCCAAGCAAGCCCTCGGCGAACTGAGGGCACAGGCAGCTACACGGGCTGACACCTTGGCCGAGAAGAAGAAGGAGGTTGTCGAGCTAGAAGCCGCAGCAGAACTGACGAAGTCGTGGACGCTCATCGAGTCACACGTCCGCGACGCCAAGCAGGCTGACCGGCTCACGCTGCTCGCCAAGCCCATGCCTGGGCTCCTGCGCGCTGTAACCGGGCTGGCCAAGACCGCAAGTGACCAGATGATCAACGAGAGCTTCGATGCGCTCTTCAACGAAGAGTGCGCGGCACTCCGCGCGCCCGCGCTGCACGTGGAGTTCGTCGGCCGTCAGGGGCGCGCACAACGCCGCAAGATCCTCAGCGGGAAACACAAACCGTCCAAGGTGCTCTCGGAGGGAGAGCAGAAGGTCCTCGCAATAGCGGACTTCCTCGCCGAAGCGCGCCTCGCCGGAATCACCGCGCCCGTCATTTTCGATGATCCTGTCTCAAGCCTCGACCATCGCCGCATCAACGAAGTCGCGCAGCGCGTCGCGTCGCTCGCTGACACGACACAGGTCATCGTCTTCACCCACGACATCTTTTTCGCCAGCACGCTGCTTACGCTCATGGAAGCAACTAAGCGCTGCTCCTACTTCCAGATCACCGATGAAGAGGGCAAAGGGAAGGTCACCCGAGCGACGGGTCCCCGCTGGGACAGCTTGAACAACATCAAGAAGAACATCAACGAGACCATCCAGGCAGCAAAGTCACAGGACGGCGATGCGCGGGCGGCGCTGGTCCGCACGGGTTATGGCTGGGTGCGCGCGTGGTGTGAGGTCTTCACCGAGACTGAACTACTCCAGGGCGTCACGCAGCGCTATCAACCCAACGTGCGCATGACCAACTTGCCCAAGATCAAGTCCGAAGCACTTCCTGCTGCGATCGATACCATCAACCGCATCTTCGAGGAAGCATGTCGGTACATCGACGGCCACTCACAACCCCTGCCTAGCCTCGGGGTCAGCCCCACACTCTCCGGACTCGAAGCCCACTGGGCCGAGCTGACCGAGGCGCGCACCGCCTACAACGCGGCGACCCCGTAGGGCTCCTCAACGCCACACCCGCCGCAGCGGACCCGAGTCCCAGCCATAGGCCCTCATGTCAGTCCTCGGGCTTGGCACGCTGCGCGCGACAACTGTTCACCCGTTGCACGTCGGAACCGTGAGGGAGAATGAAGCTGTGACTGAGCGCATCCCTGAGGCAGAGGCGTACGTCCGGTTTCGCCTGGACGAGCTCTCGTCGCGGAACGAGCATCATCGGTTCGAGGAGATCGCGACACGGGTTACTCAGAAGCGGATCAGCTCGAACATCATCGCGACCGGACCGGTCAGCTCGGGTGGCGATCAGCAGCGAGACGCGGAGACGTTCACAACCCGTCTCCCGAATAAACTGCCGCACTCGGCAGGCTTCGCGGCCGCTGCTTCGACCTCACCTGTGGTTCTGGCCTGCACCGTCCAAAGCGGGAGCTTGAAGCAGAAGGTCCTCAGTGACCTCGCCGGCATCTGCGCCGACGGTGCGGCTGACGTTGACCACGTCGCGTTCTTCAGCGTGCACCCCATCTCCGAGGGCGTGACCCACGACGTCCAGCAGACCGAGGGGCGGGCAGCACACTCGACCACCCTCAAGTGGCAGGGAGCACGCCCGTGGATGTGAGTTTGAGCATGCGCCCCGTTGTGAACTGAGGGTCCCGTGCTTCACGTCTACCTCGATCAGTTCGCATGGATCGGTCTCGCCAGAGCAGCACATGGCCGGCCGGACGGCGCGCGCTACCGCGATGCACTCGAGATGTGCCAGGCGGCAAGGGCGCACGAAGTGGCATCGTTCCCCCTCGATCTGTATCGGTACTGGGAGACAGCCAAGAACCACAACGACGGCTCCAGGAACCGCCTGGTCGACACGATGATCGAGTTGTCCGACTTCGACGCCATCATCACACCCAAGCAACTTCTCTATTACGAGATCGACATCGCCCTACGCGCCCGTTTCGCACGGCCAAACGATGTGACTGCGCCTCGCGTCTTCGGACGAGGCATCGCTCACCTGACTGCCGGCGGCGTCCACAACTCCATGAGGCGGACCGACCAACGGGCCGCCTCCGAAGACAAGAGCAGCGACCTCAGAACTCCGATCGACCGCCCGCTCGAAGAGCTACTGCTGCGCGCAGGTCCAAGCACTCACGCACGTGCGGGCCTACCACTCGACCTAGTCCGCTGGGGTGACTTGTTCGTGCGGCACGAAGTCAGCGTCGCTGAAGAGATCGCGCGGCGGAAGGTGCCGCGCGCTGAATTGCTCCCTGCGGTCGTCCACTCTGATTTCAACGATATCGCCCCGGCCATCCGTGAGCGGGTCACGGCCGCGGGCATCAGTGCCACGGAAGTGACCGAGACTTTGGGTGGAGTTGGCCTGCTCCAACTCGTTGAGTCCCTCCCCTCGCGCCGGGTGACGAACGCTCTGCGGGTGAGCAAGCACCTCCATCCGCGTTCGCACCAAGAGTGGAAGGCGAACGACTTCATCGACGTCGTCCAACTTCCCGTCCCCGCGGTCTACTGCGACGTGGTGTTCACCGAGAAACAGTGGGTCCGAGCCTTGACGCGCGAGAAGGACGACAGGCTCGATGAGCGGTTCGACACCAAGCTCATCTTCGAACCCGAACAGCTGGTCGAGGTGCTGGTCGCCGCGAGCCTGTGACGGCGAACGTGATGCCCCTGGTCCATCGACGGGAGCGACCAGTGACTACGGCGCCGAGCGCGCAGACTGGTTCACCGCGGGCTGACGGCGCCCGCTGGGGCGAATCTCGACACCTTTGGCGGCTAGCGCTCTTCTCACCGCCTGCTGGCTCACGCCGAAGCGCAGCCCAACCTCCATCAGCGTCAACCCACCCGCGTACAACTCGACCGCTTCGGGCAGGTGGCACTCGTCAAGACCGCGCCTGCGGATTGGGACCGAGCGACGGACGAGGTGCCGCTGCTATGCGGCGGTGCACGCTGAATCGCTCACCCAGCGTCGCGCCTGGCTCGTACAGGGCCACCAGCTCGTCCACCTGTGCCGGGCTCAGAAGGGTTTGAGCCATCCCAACTGCACGCACCATCCGACCCCGCGAGTCCACTACGGACTGCGCCAACGGCCTGCGGTCCCGCCGGTAGACCCCTCTTGAACTGCGGGAAGCCATCGTTTTCAGGCCGGACAGGGGTTCTCGAACTCTCTACGGAGGTCCACCAAGACGGTCTTGCTCGAACCCGGCACCAAAAACGTCGGCGAGAGAGGCCTCGAAGGCTTTCGACCAGTCGACGTGGTCGAAACATATTCAACGGACCCTTCGACGGGGTTCGTTTTGATTTCCGGATAAGGTTTGAGAAAACGCTGCTCAGCCGCGTAGTAGTCATCGAACGGCTGGTTGCGAACGTCACGCTCAACCCCTCGACATCTAGATGGAAGCGCTGATGGAACCCAGAACTGGCAATCCAGGTGGCCCCATCACCCTGGCAAAACCAGCTCACGGTGGCCCCAAGCTCATGGCAGACGACACTCTCCGAACGTTCCTCTGCTGGATTGTGTCACCGAAGGTGGTGACCCGGCGAAGAACAAGCTGCTATTTATGGACAGATCGATACACAATTGCTACCGTCTCCCCATGGGCAGAACGGCTGAGTTCGATCGACGGACTGCCGTTGACGCTGCGCTCGGCCAGTTCTGGACTCACGGGTTTCACGGAACCAGTACCGAAACATTGTGTCGCGTAACGGGACTGGGTCGCAGTAGCCTGTACAACGCTTTCCGCAGCAAGGTGGGTCTGTACGAAGAGTGCATGGCAACATATCTCGCGGAGGCAGACGACTCGGTCGATGCGGTTCTCATGTCCAGTTCGACGACCGTGTTTGAACGCATTTCGGTGCTGTTCAGCGACCTGATTGACAGCGAGATGGACCGGCGCGCGTCGGGCGGCCCATCAGGGTGCTTTTCGGTGAATACGGCGCTCGAAGCTACGGACGATCCTGAGCTCGCGGTGCCGCTTCAGCAATTGACAGCGAGTCTGCACCGACGACTCTCGATCATGGCGGACTATCTGCTGGCCGGACAGGCCAGCGGTGATATTTCCTGTAGGTTGCCACCTCGCGCGCAGGCCGAGATCATCAACGGTGCTGTCGTCGGCATGCGGGTGGCTGCACGAGTGGGATCGAGGCGCGAGTCCATGCGCGCCATCGCCGATGGTGCATTGATTGCCCTGAGGCCCTAAAAAACCGAGAAGTCCAGCAGTCGTGAGCAGGGACGCACGGACCGATTCTGTACGGATCTGTATAGAAAATGACTCGGGCGCGGTTTCTCCGACGAATTGCACTAGGCGAGGGCAACTTCGGCCATGCGCCAGGACCACACAACGGCTTTCCCCACGCTGAAAGGACCGCTACATGAGGAGCACCGAATTGGCCAGGCAACAGAGGTCCGTTGTCGATGGCATCACCCGAGTCCCTCTCCCGGTGTATGTACTTGCGTTCACCATTCTCGCGTTCACGACCAGCGAGTTTATGGTGGCTGGCTTGATGAACGACCTGTCACGGGATCTTCCTGCAACCATCCCCAGCGTCGGCTACTTGATCGCAATCTACGCCCTATCGATGGTGCTCGTGGCACCACCTGCCTCCATCTACCTCACCAGGTTCCGCCCCAAATCTGCCCTGATAGCCATTTCGATCGTGTTCATCATCGGCGAGCTGATCGCCGCTGCAGCGCCCAGCTACACCGTCATCGTGATCGGTCGCATTCTCACCGGAGCTGCCGCAGGCACCGCGTACGGCGTCACTCTGTCCATCGCAGCCCAGGCAGTACCCGAGAGGATCCGCGGCCGCGCAATCGGTATCGTCATGGGAGGCAACACGATCGGAACCGTCATCGGGCTCCCTCTCGCCAGCTTCCTCGGCAACGCGTTCGGTTGGCGACTGGCCTTCGGTTTCGTTGCAGTCCTGGCTGCCATTGCGCTAGTGGCGAGCTTCATGCTGGTCCCGGCAGTGGACGCCGGCCCCCGACCGAGAATTGTGGCTCAACTGTCGGAGTTGAGAAACGGCAGCCTCTGGCTCGCATACGCGACAAGCGGCTTGCTGATCGGCGCGGTCTTCTCTCTCTTCAGCTACTTCTCACCCATCCTCACCGAACGTGCCGGATTCGACCAAGGCTGGGTCCCCATCATTTTGGCCGCGTACGGTGTCGCGTGCGTCATCGGCATCACTGTTGTCAGCCGCGTCGCCGACAACTTCCCACTGACCGCGGCGGGCGTCGGCGCGGTCGTCATCTTCCTGTCCGGTCTACTGTTCATCTTCGGTGACACCAACTCACTGTTGGTCTTGTTCGGCGTCGCAGCTCTCGGGTTCGCCGGAGTCAGCCTCAATCCAGCATTCGCGGTGCGCGTCATGAAGTTGGGCGGCACATCATTTGTCGTCAACACCGTTCACACCTCGATCATCTGCTTCGGCATCTTCCTCGGTGCTTCGCTCGGCGGTGTGATCATAGACCTGTCCGGATCTATCCAATCGGTGTACTACCTGTCGCTCGCTTTCGCGGGCATCGGAATACTTTCGCTGCTACCGAAACTTGGTACCGCGCGAGTCGAGCTGACGAAGTGACCTCGACCCAGCGGCCAAGCTGCGGGGACTGCTCACCCTGGCGGATCGCGACACGGTCGCAATCGCAAACGAGCCGAATACGTAATCTGCTCCACCGGAAGCCGCCTGACCCTATTCTGAAACGGGTCGGGAGCCCTGAGGAGGTTGCATGTCGAAGACCATCGTTCGCTCTGCCACCGCGTTTCTGTCCTGCATCGCCCTGGTGGGTCTCGCGCCCGCGGTCGCTGGAGCCACCCCGCCGTCCGGGGTGACGGCGGAGACTCTCGCGCACGCATCGTTCCCACTGTTGCCCGGCAGCGCCGAGATCGCGGGTACCGATTTCACGGTCCGGAAGATCGTCATCGCTCCGGGCGGAACCACCGGTTGGCACTATCACGACGGCCCGGTGTACGCGTATGTCGAGTCGGGTGTTCTCACCCGCGTCGTGAACGAGTGTGCACACGTTTCCTCGCCCGCCGGCGCCTTCGTCGTCGAGGACGTCGGTGCAAACCACGTGCACGAGGGCATCAATGCCGGGGACGTTCCCGTCGTTCTGTACGCGGCATACATCGAACCTCCTGGCAAGCCGTTCGCCGAGGATGCACCCGCTCCCCCGTGCGCCGGGTGAGCCCCCACTTCCGGGCACTGGGTAACCTGGTAGGTCGTATGCAGATACGCGTGTTCGGTGGATAGCGCCAGCGACCACCGGATTCGTCACGACCCGATCGGAGACTCCATGGACGACGACAAGATTTCGACCGAAGTTGCGTCGACCGACCCGGCAACGGTCTTTGCTGCACTCGCCGACATCGTCTACCGCGGCACCAGCGCCGATGAGGTCTACTCGGCGATCTGCGTCGCCGCCACGCTCCTCGTTCCCGGGTGTGACCATGCCAGCCTCATGCTCGTCGACCGCGGCCGAAACGTCACCGTGGCGGCCTCTGATCGGATAGCCCGCACCGTCGACGACATCGAGCGGGCAACGGGCGAAGGCCCGTGCCTCGACGCCATCGACAACGAAGCCGCCCAGATCGAAACGGACTTCCTGACGCCCACCGCATGGCCGGCGCTGGCCAAGGGGGTCTTGGCGCGCACCCCAGTTCGCGGAGCGATGGGCTTTCGCTTGTTGCTCGATCATCAGAAGGTCGGGGCGCTGAACCTGTTCAGTGACACTGCAGGTGCGTTCACCAGTGAAACGGCGGATCGGGCCATCATTCTGACGGCGTTCGCGTCGGTGACGGTCTCCTCGATCCTGCACGGCGAGGAAGCTCAGACTCTCAGGATGGGGCTGCGCAGCAACCGGGAAATCGGCAAGGCCGTCGGTTTGCTGATGGTCTCTCACGAGGTCACCGACGACCAGGCCTTCGACATGCTGCGCAAGACCTCTCAGGACATGAACGTCAAGATCGCGGCGCTGGCGCAGTCCGTGGTGAAAGCCCACAAGCAGAGCATCAACTAGCGGACGTCTGCTTCGGGGTCGGCGCACCAGGTGCCTCGACGCGCTTCGGAAGCGCGAACACGAGCAGCAACGCGAGCACTGCGAAGCAGGCGCTGACCGACATCGCCATCGACGCGGCATGGGTGAAGCCGGTCGCCACGGTGTCCGGGCCGGTGATCTCGAGCGATCCGAACAGGACGCTGCCGATCACCGCGATGCCGACCGCGCTGCCGATTCGCTGCATCGTCGAGATCACGCCGCTGGCGGCACCCGCATCCGCTCGGTCGACGGTCGCGACGATGAACTGGGCGTTGGGGGCGATGAACGCTCCGTTGCCGAGGCCGCCGATGAGCAGCGGCACCAGCAGCTTCCAATTGGTCAGGTCTGCGGCTTCGGTCGTCGCGAGCACGATCCACACCCAGATCAAACCGACAGCGACAAAGGATGTGCCCAGCAGTAGGACGGTACGTCCTAGTCGCTGGGTGAGTCTGTTGCTCTGCGAGGCCCCGATGATGCTGCCGATCGCGAACGGCAGCATCACTGCGCCCGTCGAGAGCGCAGAGTTTCCGAGACCGGACTGCCACAGCAGCGACAGTGTGAAGAAGATACTGGTGAAGGACGCGAAATACACGAGCGCCAGGATCGTGCCTCCGGTGAAAGCGGGATGCGCAAACAGCTTCGGAGGTACCAGCGGGTTGTGTCCACGCCTGCTGTAGCGAACCTCCCACGCACCGAACGCGGCTACCAGCGCAACGCCCGCAGCCAGCGTGAAGTAGGTCCACAGCGGCCAGCCCTGTTCTTGGCCCTCGATGAGCGGAACGAGCAGCGCGACTAGACCTGCGGAGATCAGCACGAGTCCGATCCAATCGATGCCCGATTCCGATCCCGTCCGCTCCTCGGTCTTGTTCGGCAGTAGGACGGCCGCAGCGACGAGCGCAAGAATTCCGATGGGCAAGTTGACCCAGAAGACGCCCCGCCAACCGTTCTCGTCACCGAAGGCCTCGATGATGAGTCCGCCGGCGATAGGTCCGAGCGCGGTCGAGACCCCGATGACTGCACCCATGATCGCGAACGCTTTGCCGCGGACCGGCCCAGGAAAGAGAAGTTGAATGAACGCGGTGACCGCGGGTACGAAGATGCCGCCCGACAAACCTTGAACGATGCGCGCGAGCACCAACTGCAGGTCGTTCTGCGCGAATCCACAGGCGAAGCTGGCGACCGTGAACAGCGCTAGACCGGTGAAGAAGACCCATTTGTGGCCGATCCGATCGCCGACCTTGCCGGCCGGGATCAGCGCCAGACCGAAGGCCAGCGCGTAGCCAGAGATGATCCACGACAGGGTTGCCTCCGACGCACCGAGACTGGTTTCGATCGTGGGAAGTGCCACGTTGACGATCGTCGTGTCGAGCAGCGCCATGAACATGCCGAGCAGCAGCACCACCAGTGCCTGCCAAGCCCGGCGAGGCACATCCACCGTCGGGGCGGACGCACGTGAGTTGGTCTCGGTCATTGTTGTGAACAATCCTTCGAATGCGGGGGCGGTTGATGCGGTGGTAGATGGGTCCGTGCCGTCTCGTCGGCGACGATGTCCGGTAGTGCTTCGCGCAGATTCTCGTGCCAGTCGATCTCGGCGAGGAGGCGTTGCTCGCGGTGTTCGAGCGCGAACACCTCCGCGAGGGAGAGATACGGCCTGGCTCTACGTGTCGATGTCACCGTTGTCTCCAGCAACTCGCGCAGCATCGCCACCCGGGCGTTGATGACCTCGGGCAAGGAGTCGAGACGGTCGGGGTCGAGTCGCGTGAGAGCCAGATCGAATGGGTCGGGCCGTAGTGTGAATTCCGACAGCCCCTCCCTGCGCAGGGTGGTCAGCGCCCCGCGGCCGAGGTCGGTGATGGCGTAGACCTGCCGGGCAGGGAAATTCCCGGCCTGCTCGGTGCGGACATCGGCGATCAACCCTTCGGCGTGCAGACGCTTGAGAGCGCCGTACAGACCACCCACGGAAATGTCGGTCCACATGTGTACGTGCTCTTGTTCCGCGAGTAACTTCAATTGATGACCGTGCATCTCTCCCCGCTGAGCCAGCGAGCCGAGGATGAACAACCGAATCGAAGACACGAAACTACTCTTGCACGAGTACTCGATGCTCGTCAAAGTAACTCAGCTCACTGACCTGCGAGAATGACCGAAATGTCCAGCCACCGCGCCTTCCGAGTGCATCACCGAACCGAGTTCACCATCGCGGGTGAGCAACGGTGAGGACAACGTCACGTCGGGCTAACTGATGTGTCATAGTCCGGAATCCTCGACCGAGCAGGGTGATCTCGTGGCAACAGAAACAGTCGACCGTGCTGCGGACACCGTCAAGACGGTCTGCGCGTATTGCGGCGTCGGGTGCGGAATCACGCTGCAGATCGGACGTCGCCCGGACGGCACGGCAACAATCGAGAAGTCGGTGGGCGACCCGTCACACCCCGCCAGTCGCGGCCGTCTCTGCACCAAGGGTTCGACCACCGCGGACATGCTGGCCGCCCCAGGTCGACTCGCCACCGCTCTGACCCGTACCGCGCGGGGCGACGATCCCGTACCCACACCGACCTCCGCCGCCATCGAACACACTGCGCGCACACTTCGGGCCATCCTCGACGAGCATGGCCCGGACGCTCTGGGCATCTACGTCTCGGGACAGATGTCGATAGAGGCGCAGTACCTCTCCAACAAACTCGCCAAGGGGTTCATCGGGACCAACCAGATCGAGTCGAACTCGCGGCTATGCATGGCCAGCGCCGGCACGGGTTACAAGCAGTCCCTCGGCGCCGACGGTCCCCCCGGTTCGTACGAGGATTTCGACCACGCGGACGTCTTCCTCGTCACCGGCGCCAACATGGCGGACTGCCACCCGATTCTCTTCTTGCGGATGATGGATCGGGTGAAGCAGGGCGCGAAGCTCATCGTCGTCGATCCGCGACGCAATGCGACGGCCGACAAAGCGAACCTGCATCTCCAGATCTCACCCGGCGCCGACTTGGACCTGTTGAACGGCCTCCTCCATCTACTGGTCGCCGGCGAACACATCGACCGCGAGTTCATCGCGGAGTTCACCGACGGCTGGGATGCCATGGAGGAATTCCTCGCTGACTACACTCCTGCCCGCGTCAGCGAGAAAACCGGTATCGCGGAGAGCGACCTGCGGACCGCAGCCAGGTGGATTGGCGAGTCCGGCAATTGGATGAGTTGCTGGACAATGGGTCTCAACCAATCCACGCACGGCACGTGGAACACCAACGCGCTCGTCAACCTCCATCTCGCGACGGGTGCGATATGCCGCACCGGCAGTGGGCCGTTCTCGCTCACCGGGCAACCGAACGCCATGGGCGGCCGCGAGATGGGATACATGGGCCCCGGTTTGCCCGGTCAACGCGCGGTTCTCTCCGAGGAAGACAGGACGTTCGTCGAGCAGCAGTGGAAACTGCCCACGGGCACACTGCGCACCGACACCGGCGGCGGCACGATCGACATGTTCTCCCGGATGGCCGACGGCGACATCAAGGTATGTTGGATCATCTGCACCAACCCCGTTGCCTCCGTTGCCAATCGCAAGACCGTCATCGCTGGACTCGAACGCGCGGAACTGGTGATCACGCAGGACGCATTCGCTGATACCGAAACGAATGGCTATGCCGACGTGGTGCTTCCAGCATCGCTGTGGACGGAGTCCGAGGGCGTGATGGTCAACTCGGAGCGAAACCTCACGCTGTTCCGCAAGGCCGTCGACGCCCCGGGCGAAGCCATGCCGGACTGGCAGATCATCGCGTCCATGGCCTGTGCGTTGGGTTACGCGGACGCGTTCACCTATTCCTGCGCCGAAGAGATCTTCGAGGAGATCAAGCAGTTCTCCAACCCTCGAACCGGCTACGACCTGCGCGGAGTGACCTACGCGAGGCTGCGCGAGAGCCCACTGCAGTGGCCGTGCCCGCCAGATGATCCAGACGACCGACACCCCATCCGGTACATCAACGACGGCGTGAGCCAGACGCAACAGGTTCGCGAGGACGGCAGTGTCCCGGCGTTGTCCTTCCCAACCCCGACCGGCCGCGCACAGTTCTTCGCCAGGCCTTCGATGGCGCCCGCGGAAATGCCCGATGACGACTACCCGTTCCTGCTCAACACCGGCCGCCTGCAGCACCAGTGGCACACCATGACCAAGACCGGCAAAGTCGCGAAACTCAACAAGCTCAATCCCGGCCCGTTCGTCGAGATCCACCCTCTGGACGCCGAGCGGCTCGGATGCAAAGCGGGTGACCGCGTGGAGGTCGCATCGCGGCGCGGCCGTGCGGTACTCCCGGCCGTGGTCAGCGACCGGGTGCGGCCAGGAGATTGCTTCGCACCGTTCCACTGGAACGACTCCTTCGGGGAATACCTCTCGATCAATGCCGTGACCAACGACGCCATCGATCCTTACTCGCAGCAACCGGAATTCAAGGTCTGCGCAGTGACTTTGACCAAGGTCAGTTCGGAAAGCACACCCGATCTACCGGACTCGGTATCGACGCGATCCCCCGTCGATACGCTCGCCGAGCTGGTGGGGCCATGCGCGGGGCCCACTCTCCCCCTCCCACCTGTCGAACAACACTTCGTCGCCGGATATCTGGCCGCGCTTCGCACCGACGCCGCGCGTGAGGCGTCGGGCATCCCCACACTCCCGCCGGTGACACCGCTCTCGCCCGATACCCGAGCATGGTTCGAAGGGCTGCTCGCCGGACTGTTTTCACGAACCGATGCAACACCGGTCGCCGACGGCGCGGCGGCGCCTGAGGAAGAGTCGGGCGATACCGTGCTCGTGCTGTGGGCCTCGCAAACAGGCACCGCCGAGGAGTTTGCATTTGCGTGTGTCGACACGCTCAGGTCATCCGGCCTCGACGTTCGGGAACACGTCATGGACGACTTTCTTCCGGCGAATCTGACCGACTACAACAGTGTTCTGGTGATCAGCAGCACCACCGGAGACGGGGATGCACCGGACAACGGCCTGACCTTCCTCGACGGACTCTCCGGCGAATCGGCGCCCGATCTTCGGGGGGTTCGCTTTTCCGTTCTCGCTTTCGGGGACTCGAACTACGACGACTTCTGCGGCAACGGCCGCCGCCTCGACAGCCGGTTGGCCGATCTGGGAGCCGAGCGGCTGGTGGGTCGTGTCGACTGCGAACCCGATCACGAGGAGGCGTCCTCGGTCTGGCTGGAACGTGTGCTCGCCAAACTCACCGCGCAAATCAGCACCCCGACGAGCACCAAGCCGAGCACGATTCCTAGCACGACGTCCGGATCGCGTGGAACGTCATCGACGGGGTACGGCAAGAAGTCGCCCTTGCCTACCTCCTTGGTCCGCAACACCCCCCTGTGCGCTGCCGGCTCGGCCAAGGACGTTCGTCAATTCGGCTTTCACCTCCCCGAGGGGACGTTGAGCTACGAGGCCGGCGACGCCCTCGGCGTGTGGCCCCGAAACAGTGACGCGCTCGTCGAAGAATGGTTGACGGCAACGAGACTCGACGGCGACACGGTCGTCGACATCGCGGGCCACGATGCGATGCCACTGCGAACGGCGCTGCGCGAACGACTCGAAATCGCGAAGGCGTCTCCGGACCTGTTGGCGTTCGTGGGAACTCGCACACGCGACGCCGATCTGGAGCGGTTGCTGATGCCGGAGAACAGAAGCGCATTGGCCGACTGGATGTGGGGCCGTCAGTCGATCGACGTGTTGACCCACGCACCGGTTCAGGCAAGCGTCGACGAGTGGCTGAGCGTACTGAAACCGCTTCAGCCACGGCTGTATTCGATCTCGTCGAGCCCGAAAGAGAATCCCAATGAAGTTCAGCTGACGGTGTCCACGGTGCGCTACAACGTGCACGGCATCCCCCGCCGCGGTGTGTGTTCAACGTACTTGGCAGATCATGCGGACGGCGAGGACGTGCCCATCTTCGTGCAGAAGTCTGCCCATTTCAAACCCCCGGAGGACCCGAACGCGCCGATGATCATGGTCGGCCCGGGGACGGGCGTCGCCCCGTTCCGCGCTTTCCTGCACGAGCGCAGAGCACTGGGACACACCGGTCCGAACTGGCTTTTCTTCGGCGAGCAGCACGCCGCGACGGAGTTCTACTATCGCGACGAGTTGACGACGATGATGGACGACGGCACTCTCACGCGACTGGATCTGGCGTTCTCCCGCGATCAGTCGTCCAAGGTGTACGTCCAGGACCGGATGACCGAGCATGGCGCTCAGTTGTGGAAGTGGCTACAGGAGGGTGCGCACTTCTACGTATGCGGCGACGCAACCCGCATGGCAAAGGATGTGGACAACGCATTGAAAGGCGTTGTTGCCCAGCACGGGAAATTAGCGCCGTCGAGCGCCGAGGCATACGTGCGGGCCCTTTCTGCGGAGAAGCGATATGTGCGCGACGTCTACTGACTTGGTGCACAACATCGATCGTTACCGTTTTGTGTCCGTCCTTGTCGACGACACTGATGGGCAGGCGTTGCGACCTATCGAAACGCGATAGGCACACGCGAAGAGCGCAATCCGACTCCCCGGCTACGGTTTGCCGTGTTAGGTTCATTTGGATCCGAACAATCGTACAAAGTGTCGAGAAAGGCATCCGAAAGTAGCCACGGCGCTTGCCGGCCGGGGCCAACGCGGTATGCGGAACTTTCGTTCTGCGCCTCCATCGAACAGTGACCGGAAGGCATCGCCCATGGCACTCTCAGTGCTGCTCAACGTTTCGAACAAGAAGATCGCCGCTTCGCTTGCAGGTGCGTCCCTCGTGGCCGCCTCCCTCGCCGGATGCACGTCCACGGACGACACAGACAGCGGACAAACCCAGCTGCAGGCATTGCAGGACGCCGGAACCATCACCGTGGGATTCGCAGGCGAAGCGCCCTACAGCTTCGAAGAGAACGGTGAATTGACCGGCGCAACAGTCGCTTTGCATCGCGAGATTTTCGGCAACCTCGGCATCGACACGATCGAGGGCGTCAATGCGGACTTCGGCGCACTGATTCCCGGCCTGCAAGCCAACAGATTCGACGTGGTCAGTGCGGGCATGTCGATTCTTCCGCAGCGCTGCGAGCAGGCCGCGTTCGGCGACCCGGAGTTCAACTACACGACCGCCCTGATGGTGCCGACGGGCAATCCCGCCAACCTGACCGACATGCAGTCCGTCGCCGACAGCGGCCTGCGGCTGGCAACGATGACCGGCGCAATCGAATCGGACTACGCCACTTCGCTCGGCATCGACTCGACGCAGGTGTCGACCCCGCAGGACGGAATGGACGCTGTCACCTCGGGCCGCGCCGACGTCTTCGCACTGACGGCGATCTCGCTCAACTGGATGAAAGCCAACAATCCTGAGGCGCCCGTCGACGTCACCGAGTCCTTCGTCGCAGTGATCGACGGGAAGCCACAGGTCGGGGCAGGCGCAACGGTGTTCCGCACCGACGATGCAGAACTGCTCGAGGCTTACAACGAGGAACTGGCGAAGATTACCGCAGACACCGACACCTACCTCTCGATCGTGGGCGAGTTCGGTTTCACCGCCGAGGAGCTTCCCGACCCCTCGCTCACCACCGCTCAGCTCTGCGAAGGCGACGCTTGATCATCTGGGCGACTGAACCGAGAGCGACTGAACCGACACTGTGAACGACAATATCGAGGCCTTCCTGGATTCGTGGCCGCGGATCCAGGAAGGCATTCTCACCACTGTTTACCTAACTCTTGGCGGCGCGCTACTTGCGTTGGTGCTTGCGCTCACCCTCGGGCTGGCAGCGGGTAATCGACACATGTACGTGCGGGCACCCGCCCGCGTTGTGGTCGAGTTCTTCCGCGGCACATCGCTGTTGGTACAGCTGTTCTGGCTGTTCTACGTTCTTCCTCTGTTTGGCTATCAACTGGACCCGACGTTCTGCGCGATCCTTGCACTCGGACTGAATTACGGCGCCTACGGGGCCGAGGTCGTGCGCGGATCGATCAGCGCAGTACCGGCCCCGCAGTGGGAAGCTGCACTGGCACTGAACTTCTCACCTTGGCAGCGGCTGCATCGGGTGGTGTTTCCCCAGGCCTGGGTGCAGATGATCCCGCCTTTGACGAACCTGCTGATTCAGCTGCTCAAGGGCAGCGCACTCGCGAGTTTCGTTCTCCTCCAAGACCTCACATATCAGATCGAACAACTGCGACGCGGCACGGGTGACACGCTGTTCGCGTTCGGAATCGGACTCGTTCTGTACTTCATCATCGCCTACGTGCTGACCCTGTTCATGAATGTCGTCGAGGTACGCGCCAAGAGCAAGCTCGGTAGCGGACCGTCACTTCGGCAGGTTCTGAGTCTGCGGCCCGAACGCGTCGACCAGAATGTGGGAGTGGGCCGATGAGCGTCGACTGGAGCTGGGAGCGCGCATTCGATTCCATTCCGTTCCTCCTCGAGGGATTCAAGATCACCCTGCTCGCCACGGTTCTCGGCTTCATTCTGGCCGCGACATTGGGTCTGGTCATCGCGGTCCTGCGCCATGCGGGCCCGAAGTTCGTCACCATCCCGCTCAGGATGGCGAGCGAGTTCATCCGGCTCACGCCGTTGGTGGTGCAGCTACTCTTCGCGTACTACCTGTTGCCGCAGTTCTCCGCCTTGCAGATCGGTATCGCGGTCCTCGGTATCCACTATTCGACCTACATGGCCGAGGTCTACCGCGCAGGTATCGACGCTGTCCCACCGGGTCAGTGGGAAGCAGCGCGGGCACTGTCGCTTCCCACCACACGAACGTGGCGCGGGGTCGTACTGCCTCAGGCGATCCGCAATACCGTGCCAGCGCTGGGAAATTACGCGATCTCGATGTTCAAGGACACGCCGTTCCTGTTCGCCATCACCGTCGTCGAGATGGTGACCGCGGCGCAGCAGTACGGGGCTCGCACGTTCCAGTATTTGGAGCCCATCACCATGGCGGGCGTCATCTTCCTGCTTGCGAGCTACCCGACGTCGATTCTTATCAGAAGACTGGAGAAGAACCTTGCCTACTGACGGTTCGGCGAACAAGCCGATGATCGTGTTCGACAAGGTGGTCAAGCAGTTCGGCGACCACGTCGTGCTGGACCATCTCGACTTTCGAGTCGATCGCGGTGAACGCGTTGCGCTCATCGGCCCGAGTGGTTCCGGTAAGACCACCATTCTGCGCCTGCTGATGACCATCGAGAAGGTGAACGGTGGCGTCATCTGGGTCGAGGACGAGCCTCTGAGCCATCAGTACAAGGGCGACAAGCTCGTCGTCGCGTCCGAGAAGCATCTTCGGGCGGTTCGCACGAAGATCGGGATGGTCTTTCAGCAGTTCAACCTCTTTCCCAACATGACTGTCATCGAGAACATCACCGAGGCACCGGTCCACGTGCTCGGCAAGAGCAAGGCCGAGGCCACCGCGCGTGCCCGCGAGCTACTGCAGACGGTCGGGCTCGCGGACAAGGAGAACGCTCACCCCACCAAGTTGTCGGGTGGCCAGCAACAACGTGTCGCCATCGCGCGCGCACTGGCAATGGACCCGGACATCCTGCTGCTCGACGAGGTGACGTCGGCGCTGGACCCCGAACTCGTTGCCGACGTGCTCGATGTTCTGCGCAAGATCGCCGAGACCACTGACATCACGATGCTGATCGTCACCCACGAGATGGGGTTCGCCCGCGACGTCGCAGACAGGGTTCTCGTGTTCGACAACGGCCGCATCCTCGAGGAGGGCACTCCGGAGGACATCTTCACCCGTCCGCAGAAGGAACGTACCCAGGCGTTCCTGAAAGCAGTCCTGACGAACTGACTCTGCTCGAGCTCGCTCAGCCCGAGTAGCTGGAGATTTGAATCAGGTTTCCGCAGGTGTCGTCGAAGGTCGCGACCGATACCGGGCCCATGTCCGTCGGCTTCTGAGTGAATACGACGCCGCGGCCCACCAGGCGTTCGTATTCGGTCTTCACATCGTCGACTGCAAAGGATGTGGCCGGTATGCCGTCGGCCATCAGGGCGTCACGGAACGGCTTGACGGCAGGGTGCTCAGCGGGTTCGAGTCCGAGTTCGGGTCCGTCCTCGTTTCCCGGACTCACGAGGGTGAGCCACTTGTGTTCTCCCAGTGGAATTTCGTGCTTCTTCACGAACCCTAGGACACTTGTGTAGAAGTCGAGGGCTTTGTCCTGGTCGTCGACGAAAAGGCTGGTGATGTAGATCTTCATGGGTGCTCCTTGCCCGAGTCCGGTGTCGGCCACCGCTCGACGATGCGAGCCAGTGGTCCGGTGTCGATGAAGTGAAACTTGTAGCGCCCCCTGCGTTCTGCGCGGACGAGCCCTGCGGCCTCGAGCACGTCCAGATGCTGCGACACCGCTTGCCGCGAGGATGACAAGCCGTGTTTGGTAGCGAGCCGGGAGCAGAGTTCGAACAATGTCTGCTCGTCTCGCTCGACCAACTCGTCCAGAATCACCCGACGGGTCGGATCCGACAACGCCTTGAACAGTTCGGCAGCTCCAGGTTGCTCTGCCATGGTTTTCAACCATAGGCAAGCACACGCTTGCATGTCAAGACTCTGGTACAGCACATGATTTAGTAGGTAAGCCTGCACTGAGTTACGATTCACGTCTTTGCGCCTCCGTGCGCAGGCTTGCTCTCCATCCGCTTTCGAAGAAGGACACCTCCGTGCGTCGTACTCGCAATCGAGCAGCACTGATTGCTCTCACTGCCGTCACAACCGCCTCACTCGTGGCCTGCGGTGCATCCGAGACCGTCACCGACGAGGTGGTGGCCACCACCGACGGCGGCACAACCTACCCGCTCACGATCGACAACTGTGGCGAGTCGGTCACAGTCGATGCCCCACCTCAGCGCGTGGTGTCCCTCGATCAGAACTCCACCGAGATTCTGCTGTCACTGGGACTCGAGGACAGGCTTATCGGTAGCGCGTCATGGACGGATCCGGTACGCGAGAATCTCGCCGACGCCAACGAGACGGTGCCGCGCCTGGCCGACAACGCACCCACCTACGAGGTCGTGCTGGGCAGCGACCCGGACTTCGTCACGGCATCGTTCGGTCGGCATTTCAAGCAGGGTGGTGTCGCAGACCGTGCCCGGTTCGCCGAGACCGGAACCGGTAGCTACCTATCCCCCACCGACTGCGACAACGGGGTCAGTGTCAACGGTGGAAACAAGCGCACCACCGCGCTGACCATGGACGAGCTGTACCGGGAGATCAGCGAGCTCGCCGCGATCTTCGACGTCAACGACCGGGGCGCGGAGTTCGTCGAAGAACTGAAGGCTCGAATGGATTCGGCCACTGCCGATCTCGAAAACTCGGATGTATCGATGGCATTCTGGTTCGCCGATACCAAGAGCCCTTATGTGGCAGGCGGACTCGGATCCGCCAACCTGCTCGCGACCACCGTCGGCGCCACCAACGTCTTCTCCGACACCGTCGAAGACTGGCCGGCAGTGGGATGGGAAACGCTCGTCGATCGTGACCCGGACGTCCTCGTGCTGGGCGATCTGGCCCGCAACAGGTTCCCCGGCGACCTTCTGGCGGACAAGATCGCGTTTCTCGAATCCGACCCCGTCACCAGCATGATGGCCGCGGTTCGCGGAAACCGATACATCGCGCTGCACGGCGCCGAGATGAACCCGTCGATCCGGTCGGTCGATGGCGTCGAAAAGCTGTCCGACGCTCTCCGCGAGATGGGTCCGGTCTCCTGACGGGCACACTCGTCGGCGAGGAGCGCCCACTTCACGCCACGAACGAGAGAGCACGCTGGGTACGGGGAACCGTACTGACCGTGGCCGGATTCGCGGCTCTTCTCGTCTCGGTGCTCGTGGCGATGACACTCGGGCCGGCCGACATCTCACTCGTCAACGTGCGCGACATCGTGCTCAACCACCTTGGGTTGGCAGACATCCCGGTTCGGGTGTCCAAGAACGCCATCGTGTGGCAGGAACGACTCCCCCGGGCGCTGGTCGCCGCGACCTGCGGCGTGGGACTCGGAATTTGCGGAGCGATCATGCAATCACTACTGCGAAACCCGTTGGCCGACCCGTTCGTGCTCGGAATCTCGTCCGGCGCATCGACGGGCGCCGTCGTCGTCGGCGTTCTGGGCGTCGGGGGCGCAGCGCTGGGTCTGTCCGGCGGCGCATTCATCGGAGCCCTCGTCGCCTTCGGGCTTGTGCTACTGCTCGCGCACCTGTCCGGCGGCACCAACGACCGGGTCATTCTGGCCGGCGTCGCCAGCACACAGTTGTTTTCGGCGCTGACCTCATTCGTCATCTTCGCCTTCGCAGATTCCGACGAGACCCGAGGCGTGATGTTCTGGCTTCTCGGCTCGCTCGAAGGCGTTCGATGGGACGACGTGATGCTGTGTGCAACCGTCGTCGGAATCGGTGCTCTTGTCTGCTTCCACTACGCCTTCGTGCTCGACTCCTTTTCGTTCGGGAGCGATGTCGCCTCCTCGCTCGGAATCGATGTCCGCAAGGTGCGCATAGCGCTACTGATGATCACGGCACTGATCACAGCGACGCTGGTCAGTGTCGCGGGCGCAATCGGTTTCGTCGGACTGGTACTCCCCCACGCCGCACGCTTCCTGGTCGGATCGAGGCACAGTCGACTCATTCCGACGACAGCGATCATCGGAGCGATCTTCATGGTGTGGGTCGACGCGGTGTCCCGCGTCGCGTTCGCACCGACGCCGCTACCGGTCGGTGTCGGAACGGCACTGGTCGGTGTTCCGGCGTTCATCGTGATCATGGCACGCAGGAGGAACGTCCGATGACGTTGAGCGCGAACAGTGTTCGGTGGAACCGCGGCGGTTCACTCGTGGTCGACGGTGTCACCCTCGACCCTCGTCCTGGCGACATGGTCGGCCTACTCGGACCCAACGGCTCCGGCAAATCCTCGCTGCTACATCTGATGTGCGGCGCTGTGAAACCCACGTCCGGGATGGTGTCCCTGGACGGGGAGGACCTGACCTCCCTGCGAAGACGAGACATCGCCCGCGCCGTCGCTGTGGTCAGCCAGCACGCCGATACCGATATCGACATCAGCGTGCACGACGTCGTACGACTCGGCCGCATTCCTCACCGAGGCACCTTCGGCGGCGACCCGACACGCGATGCCTCGGCCGTCGATGCGGCTCTTGCGCACACGGGGTTGTCGACGAAGGCGGAGCGCAAGTGGCACATGCTCTCCGGCGGTGAACGCCAGCGTGTGCAGATAGCCCGAGCGCTGGCTCAGGAGCCACGCGAGTTACTCCTCGACGAGCCGACCAACCACCTCGATATTCACCACCAGCTCGAAATTCTCGCGCTGGTGGCGCGACTACCCATCACGAGCGTCGTCGCGCTGCACGATCTCAATCTCGCGGCGATGTTCTGCGATCAACTGCTGGTGATGAAGCAGGGCCGAGTGGTCGCAGCTGGGCGGCCGACGGACGTGTTGACCGAGGAACTGATCGCGAACGTCTACGACGTGAGGGCCCGGGTCTCCACCGACGAAACAAGTGGGCGTCTGTTCGTACGATTCGAGCCCGGGCCGGTCACCGATCTGCGGGTCGACTCAGTTTGCGCTTCCGGTGTTCAGTAGCCGCAGCAGATCCGACAGGAGCTCGTCCACAGTCGGCAGGGCAGCGAAGCCGGTAGCGGTCTCGTCGACCGCGGCCTCGTCCTGACCTGGCACGACGATGACCGGCGATGCCTGCTCGACGGCGAAGGACTCGTTCGGGAAGAGTTCCAGCACCTCGCCTACGTTGGGGTAGTTCGAGACCCACAGCGCCGAACCCGGATCCACCCCGACGCAGGTCGCCAACGCGACGTAGGTGCCGTCGGGCAAGTCCGTCAGCGTCTGCGTGCTCACGCCTGGCTGTATCTCGCCGCGGTCGGCAAGGGTCTGGTCACTGAGCTCTTCGATAGGTGGCAACTCCCCACCGGGTGCGAGGGCAACGGTCGTCGTGCACGTCAATGCGCCGCCGGAGTTGTTGGTGATGGTGTTGGTGAGCGCCCGGCCCTCGAGATCGAATGCGTACGAGACGTCGGTTGCCTCGGCGGCGGACGCGGGGCCCGCGGTTGCGAGAACGAGCGGAATCGACGCCGCGGTGACGAAAGCGGCCCGGGTGATCAAACGCATGCAGTGTCCTGTTCGTAGAGCGGATCGGGAACGAAGTTCCAGTGTGCCCCGAATGTCGCTGGTTGACACCCTTCGCAAGCACATTCGATGGCGATCACGGGCCTGAACTGCACAAACGCAGGCCGAACTCGTTGATTGTGGTTGACTGATTCGAAGCGAAGGGACGCCTGCAAGGGCCCTTCTTCCGAAGACACGTCGTGCTGGAGCAAACCGAAAGAGAACCTGGGAAGAGCTGATGGGCACGACTGTCAAGTGGGCCGAGAACGGCCAGGAACGCTCGGCGCTGTGGCGTTCGGAGAACAACGCTCCGGCTCCGAAAACCATTCATATCGTCGGTGACGACATCACCGCCGACGTCGCCTACAAGCGCGCGTCGACCGGTGAGTACTTGCTGTGGCGGGGTGATTTCAATAATGCACGCCAACTGTTGACCGCGCTGACCCGGCGAGCTCAGCCGAAGGTGCGCCGGCCGTCGGACTCTCCTGCAGAGGACTTTCACCTGCACCGCCAGGATCAGGCCCGGCGAGCGCGCACCCTCGGGATGCTGCTCGTCGAACTCGATGCGAACCACGTTCTGGATTACGGCCGAGCTCCCGACGTCCGACTCGCGGCCACCGAGGTCTACGGCGAGACCTCCATGCCGTCATTGCTGTCGCTTCGAGAGCTGCTCAGTCTCATCGGCGCTCACGAATGGCGACGCAAAGGTGTTCACATTCCCGCCCTGGGCGCCAGCATCGAACCGCATTTCGGTGTCTTCTCGCCGCTGCGTGGCGAGTACGTGCAACTCGTCGCCGATGCTCCTCTTCCCACGGGAATCACCACCGCGTTCGACATCGGTACCGGCACAGGGGTTCTGGCTGCCATCCTCGCGCAGCGCGGTGTCTCCCACGTCGTCGCGACGGACCGTGACCCTCGGGCGGTTGCGTGCGCCACCGCAAATCTCGAGCGCTTGGGTTTCGCCGACCGGGTCGACGTGCAGCTCACGGACATCTTTCCTGCCGGACGCGCTTCGCTGGTGGTGTGCAATCCGCCGTGGATTCCCACCAAGCCGACCTCGGGTATCGAACACGCCATCTACGACCCAGGAAGCCGCATGCTGCGAGCCTTCCTCGATCGGCTCAGCAAACACCTCGAACCCGGCGGCGAGGCCTGGTTGGTGATCTCCGATCTGGCTGAACTCCTCGGGCTCGCCACGCGAGAGGATCTACTCGACTCGATCGACCGCGCGGGCCTCGAGGTTCTCGGCCGAACGGACACATCGCCGACGCATGCCCGCGCCCGCGACTCCGACGACCTCTTCCACGCCGCGCGATCACGCGAAACCACCTCGTTGTGGCGGCTGGCTCCACGCTGAGACGTACACACAAAAGCTACTGGGATTGCAGGGCGCCTTCGCTTCCGCGACCAATTGCGTTTGGGTGCTGCTATACCAATGAGTCGAGAACGTGTTGCTCAGCTCTACGTTGAAGAGTACGAGTACAAGTCGGTGTGGCGCGGCTGACCTACTCTCACAGCTTGCCTGCGAGCCACCTCCACCCATGCTTCATCGCCATTCCGCGGATCAGCATCAGCACGCTCAGGCTGAACCCCCATCCGATCACACACAGCAACACGCCGACCCCTGACTGGCCGGTGACGTCCGTACTCGCCTCGACACAGAACGCCGTCGAGAACCCGGCCGTAGTGCCCAATGCTGCCGCGTACCCTCCGGTCTTGGCCCAGCGCGACAAATAGGCGGCGAGGAAGCACAGCAGCACCACCGTCGCACCACACGCGACCACCTGCCACGTCGGGAACTGATTCGGCGCGGGCAGCCCGGGTCCGCGGAACTCGCCGCTCTGGTTGGCCGACCAGCTCAACCACCCGGCGCACGAGGCGAATCCGAACACGAATGCGAGGGTGCCAGTGGCCCACAAACCGAGACAACCGGTGCCCGTGCCTTGTTCCCGCTGCGAGGACATACCCCAGAGAAGGAGTGCACAGAATATCGTGGGCACGCCGACGAAAATGAAGACGATCCAGAGAAATTGCGACCACGAAAAGTCGACTGTCATGGCCACAGCGCCGGTTCATCATCGATGTCGACCACATCAGGATTCAGCCAGAACGTGGCATCGGGATCCCACCCACCCAGCAACGTCGATCCTTCGTTGTCGGACAACGAAATTGCGATGGACCACCATTCGCCGGCCACCTCGCTGTCGGGGTCAGCAGTTCGACGCTCCCTGAACTGCGTTTCGTTCGCCAGAATGCCCTTTCGCCACTCGACGGGTGACATCGCATGTACCACGAGGCGAGGATTGTCGACGTCCACGGGCTCGCCCCACCGTGTGGTGTGCTCCGACGACAGGACGGCGGCAGCGATGGGACGTAGAGCTGCAACGACGTGCGGGTCAGCGAACTTCACGTCGTCGTTCGGTGGCTGCCAGGCCCGCACGAGGTCGGCGTCGTACGCGAGCGCTTCGAGCAGGTCCATCTCGGACAGCTCCCAGATCGCGCTGATGTCGACCCCCTCGATCACTTCACGAGCATCAGCGGTCGTCTGTGGACGGTTGAAGCCCGCCGCACGTGCGTCGGTGCTGCACTTGTAGGCGACGTTCGCGCAGAAGAAACGCCCGTGGGGTGACCCGAGAGCAAGTGTCACCAGTTCCATGCGGTTGACGCTATCCGACGGCGAAATTGCACCTTCTTGCCTGGATCTTTGACAAAGCTCGCCGAGCGGTCAGAGCCTGATGATGGTGCTGGCCGCCATTTGTTCCGCTTGGGTGTACAAACCACACGACACGGACAGACCGCACGAGCCGGATCCGGCGCAGACCACGTCCCGGCGCGCAATACTTCCGGCCCCTTCCGCGCGCGGCTGTCCGAGTCGGCGATTCGTCTGTATGTGCCCCTTGCGCCGCGAGCAGGGGCGGCGAAAGATCGGTCCTGCAGTGGTTGCGGCCGCGGGCCGTCGGCGGGTCTGGCGGTGGACCGCGACGGGTCGTCCACTGGCGAGTTCGCTGCGGGGACGACGTCCCTGCGGGAGGAGAAAAGGCCATGTTTGTTCAAGTCATTCAAGGGAAGGTTTCCGACGAGCGGCAGCTACGCCGATGTATGGACCGTTGGGCCGAGGAATTGCAGCCGGGGGCCACCGGCTATCTGGGATCGACCTCCGGTATTCGCGAGGACGGGACGTTCATCCTTTTGGTGCGGTTCGAGTCGCACGAGGACGCCGTGCGCAACAGCGAGCGTCCCGAGCAAGGGGCGTGGTGGGCCGAGACGGAGCAATGCTTCGACGGCCCGGTGTCCTTCATGGACTGCCCGGATCCCATGGAGTGGCTCGGCGGAGGCTCCGACGACGCGGGGTTCGTACAGATCATGGAGGGGCACACCACTGACTCGGACCGGCTGCGTGAGCTACTGACCCAGTCCGGCGACCGCCTGCACAGCGTGCGACCGGAGATCATCGGCGGCATGTTCGCCTCCAACGGCGACGGCGACTACGTCGAGGCCGTGTACTTCACCAACGAGTCCGAGGCCCGCGAGCACGAGAAAGTCACGGTGCCAGACGATCTGCGCTCACTGTTCGAGGAAGAAGGTCGACTGATGGGCGAGATTGACTACTTCGACCTGCACGAGCCGATGCTGGTCTCCGCGCAGCGGTAGCGACCACACCGACATCCCGCGCAGCGGTGAAAGCTCCGCCGCTGCGCGGAACGGTGGTCACCGATTCCTGGCGACCGTTGACTCGCCGCTGCCCGGTGGAGGAGTGTGAGTGAGGAAGGGTTTGACCCGTCGGCGCCGCCGGGCGCCGCCCGAGCTGAAGGGTGTCGACCGTGTATGCACGCTCTACAACCATTGATGCGCATCCGTCGTTCATCGACGTCGGGATTACGCACATCCGCGATACCGTAATGCCCGCGCTCGCCGGCATCGACGGCTGCGCCGGATTGTCCCTGCTGGTCGACCGCGGCTCCGGCCGGTGCATTGCCACCAGCTCCTGGCTGGACGAGGATTCTCTTCGCGCGAGCGAAAGCCACGTCCTGCAGCTCCGCGACAGCACGGCCGACGTCTTCCACGGCACCATCACCGTTGCGCGGTGGGACATCGCCGTTCTGCACCGCGACCACCACTCGCACCGTGGCGCCGGTGTGCGGGTCACGTGGCTCGAGGTCGAGCCCGGCCACCTGGACCGCGCCATCGACGTGTACAAGACGGCGTCCCTGCCCGCGATGGCGGAGCTCGACGGGTTCTGCAGTGCCAGCCTGCTAGTCGATCCTGCCGCCGGTCGCGCCGTGGCGTCGATGACCTTCGACACCGCCCTGGCGATGAGCGGCAACAGGGACAAGTCCGAGACCATCACAACTTCGGAATTACGCGCGTCTGGTGCGCAGCTGCTCGAGGTGGAAGAGTTCGAGTTGGCGATCGCTCATCTGCACGTACCTGAAATGGCCTGAAAGGCCAGTACTTGTGACAACCGTGTGACAGGATCCGCCGATTCCGCATGCGGAATCGTGGAGCTTTTTGCTGGGCTTGAAGCAATGCCGCTGGATAGTGCAGCTGTTCAAGCGGCAGGGTCGAGCAGAAATCACATTGCCGGATACCGGTGCGACTCCGCAGCGATCTATCGGTCGCCAGTATGGTCGCAGCATGACTGTGCGAGCGGGTGTGGTGGTCACTGGAACAGAAGTTCTGGCTGGTCGGGTCACCGACAGGAACGGCCCGTGGGTGGCCCAGCGACTACTGGAGATGGGAGTTGACGTTGCGCACATCACGATCTGCGCTGACCGGCCCGATGACCTGACCGCACAACTACAATTTCTCGCGGATCAGCGCGTCGACTTGATCGTCACGACCGGAGGCTTGGGCCCGACCGCTGACGATCTCACCGTGGCGACCGTTGCCGCTCTGTACGGCCGGGAACTGCACCTCGACCAAGAACTCGAGCAGCAAATCCACGCAATCGTGCAGCGATGGCGAAGCCGGCTCAGTTCTGCAACCGACTTCGAGCCGCTGCGGGCAGGTATTCGCAAGCAAGCAATGGTTCCGGCAGGTGCCCATTCCATTCCGCCGACCGGAACCGCCCCCGGTATCGCGATACCTGCCAACGGCTCCGGGACGCTGCCCGCGGTTCTGATATTGCCCGGCCCGCCTCGCGAACTGCAGGCAATGTGGCCGGAGGCACTCGACAGCGCGCCGGTCGCCGAAGTCGTGGCCCGACGCGCACAGATCCGTCAGAACACCATTCGCGCATACGGGCTGTCCGAGGCCGACATCGCCGCAACGCTGCGGACGGCAGAGCGCCAGATCACGGGATTCGACGATCTCGAGATCACCACGTGCGTGCGACTCGGGGAGCTCGAAATGGTGACCCGATACGCAGAGTCCGCGGCAACCGCGTACAGCGATCTCGCAACTCTCATCGACAAACATCATGGCTCGCAGGTCTTTTCGACGGACGGATCCACCATCGACGACATCGTCGCGACTCGGCTGGCGGGCCATCGAATCGCCACTGCGGAATCGTGCACAGGTGGCATGATCGCCGCACGTCTCACCGATCGCGCGGGCTCGTCGGCGTATGTCATCGGCGCGGTGGTGTCCTACGCGAACGAGGCGAAGACTGGCCTTCTCGATGTCGCGGCCGAGGTCATCAAAGAACACGGCGCCGTCAGCGAGCCGGTGGCAGCACTGATGGCAGAGGGTGCGTTGAGCAGACTGGGCGTCGATATCGCGGTATCGACCAGCGGCATCGCAGGACCTGGGGGTGGCACCGACCTCAAACCAGTCGGCACTGTCTGCTTCGCAATCGCCGCCGCCGACCGACCGACCGTCACCCGTACACTCCGACTCCCCGGCGACCGAGCAAGCGTGCGTACGCTTTCCACCACCGCGGCAATGCACATGATCGCCGACGCAGCTCCAACCGAGTCCAAACAGTAGTTACTGTGGTGCAGATATGCCGAATCCGTTCACTCGAGCTCCGCTTCTGGTCGGAACGAATACAGTCGAGGCATGACTACCGAGACCTGGACGCTCGACGCAACGGACGGCGGGCAGTTGGCTGTTCGGACGGATGTCGCAGGAAAAGCATCCAAGATGGGGCATCGCCTCACGATTGCGATGACCTCCTGGACTGCGAGCGTCGAGTGGTCGGGGGACACACCTACCGCGGTCACCCTGACCGCCGAGGTGAGCTCACTCGAAGTGGTACATGGCGAGGGTGGACTGACACCGTTGATCGGACCGGAGAAAATCGTCGTGAAAGCCAACGCGCTCAAGAGCTTCGACGCCGACAGATTTCCATCGATTCGATTCCGTTCGGCGGAGATCACCGCCGTCGACGCTGGATTTCAGCTGGCAGGCACGGCTGAGATACACGGCGTGTCGAGGGAGATCACCGTGGATGTCAACGTCACCGACCTCGGCGATCGGTGGCATATCGGGTCGGAAACCACTGTGCGTCAATCGGATTACAAGATCACTCCGTATTCGCAGATGTTCGGAGCCATGAAGGTGGTGGACGATGTCACAGTGACGTTCGACGCCGACTATCGCAAGTCCTGAGCCTTTCCAATTCACCTGCAATGGTGGACACTACGACGGTGAGTCGAAACAGATGGATGGTCGGATCCTGCGCATCAGCCCTGGTACTGGCCGTAGCCCTGACTGCGGGTTGCAGCAGTCCAGCTACCACGTCCCCCGAGGGGCCTCCAGGAGTGCACGTCAACGGCGTCGGAGAAGTTCAGGGCGCACCGGACACGTTGACGACCCGAATCGGCGTTCAGGCCACGGCCGAGGACGTCACCGCCGCCATCGAAGAGGCGAATGCTGCGGTCGCTGAGGTGACGGACGCGGTCATCGCAGCCGGCGTCGCTCGCGAGGACATCCAAACTCAACAGGTGTCGATCGACCCGCAGTACTCCGGCGCACTGCCGGGCGGCACCTCGACCATCTCCGGATATCAGGCCACCAACACCCTGCAGGTCACGGTTCGCGACCTGGCGAAGGCGTCCGCGGTCTTGGGCGATGCCACATCAGCTGGTGGCAACGCGACCCGAATCTCCGGGGTCTCGTTCAAGATCGACGACGATTCCGAGCTGATCACCGATGCTCGGTCCAGAGCGTTCGCCGATGCGCGCGATCGCGCAGAGCAGTACGCGACGCTCGCGGGCGGCGAACTCGGTGGCGTTCTGTCGATCACCGAGTCGATCACCGGCCAAGAGCAGCCGAGGGCCCTCGGCGAGTCCGCCAGTTCGTTCGACATGGCGGTGCCCATCGAACCTGGCCAGCAGACGGTCAGCGTGTCCGTATCGGTGAAGTGGGCGTTGAACTAGATGTAGCGGGCCGGCGGTGGCACGCTCCGTCGACCACTGAACCCGGAACCTGCACTCGCGGTTCGAGACCGAGCGACTCCGCGAACGCGAAGGCCTCCGCGAAGAGCAACGAAGTCGACGCCGGCTTCGTGCTCACCTGCCAGACCTTCCCCGTCAGCGACACCGTCACCGTCGACTTCGACGCCTGATCCGACCTGGTTTGCCGACCGTTTTACGCGCTCCGTTCGATTCGAAGTAGCCCGAGCTGCTCGTCACCGATCGCAGTGACGCGTAAATCATGTTGCGTGAGTTCGGATTCGATAGCGATGGGGTCGACCACGTTCCATAGGTATTCGACTTCAGCCGCATCGATCTCGGTTCCGTCCTCGCTCGTCCGGTAGGTCATGTGCCATTTCATGGTCGTGTCGTCGATGCGTTCCGCCCATGCGGACCCGTGGTAGGTGCGGTGTCCGACGCGCTCTTCTGCCATCTCGAATTCGGGGACGGCGGAGGCGGTGGTTGGTTGCTGGACGTTGATCACGGCGTAGCCCTGCGGCCGTAGTCCCGCGGCGATCAACTGCCATAGTTCTTCTCGTGCTTCGCGGTTCAGGTGGCCGAGCGTGTTCATCACGACGAATGCGTCGAAGGATTCAGGCAGCCGCGACGCCGGGAAAGGCCGGTTCTCGATCGTCACCCGTGAACGCAGGTCGGGGTCGGACGCGACACGGTGCAACAGAACGGCGCGGAGGTGACTGGACGGTTCGACCGCCACGATGCACGCGGTCGGCGCGGCACGTGCGATGACATCGGTTCCGAGCCCGGTGCCCGCCCCGAGTTCGACGACAGTGCTGTGTTCGGCGAGGTCTGCCAATGCCTCCGTGACAGCGGGCGTCAGGTGCTCCCACATCCCCGCGCTGAGCAGATCGAGGTGGTCGGCGGATCGGGCGTACGGATCTGCATACGCGTGCACGTGGGTCCTCTCGGTCAAGCGGTCCGACCCGGCGAGGGTCGGCTACCATCATCGACAACGACAATCACTTCCAATAGTAGCGGCGCATGTATTCGTCCGCTGATCGGAGCTCGCTGTTATGTACGACGTTGTCATCGTGGGCGCAGGCGTTGCCGGACTCAGTGCAGCACTGGTGCTCGGCCGTCAGAAGAGGGCTGACCCTGGCGCATGAACGCCGGTCTGAGTGCCTACGTCGCAGACAATTACTCGGACCAGTAGCATGACGCGCACGCTCTACCAGTCCCGCAATTGCACGATCACCTCCGATCAGCGCTATCCAATCGGATCCCTTGCATCGAGTGAGCCGACCTTCCATATCCATACCTTCAGCAAGTTGGCGGTCCTCTTACCCTGGCAAGCCGCACAAGACATGGTTCATCGTCCCTGGAGCAGCAAAATCACCAAAAGTCCCACTCGGGAACGACCGCGTGGGGAAGGTCATTGAAACGACGCCCCTGCTGAATGTCGACCTGTCCCAATCCGGAGGTCGTCCCAGTAGCAGTTCCGGACCAGACCGCGAAGCGCATCAGAGTCTGGAACCACAGCACTGTCGTGATCGAGTCAGCCGCACAACGTACGACTGCATCGACCTCAATAGCCGGTCTCGTTCGCGCCTGCCCTCGCTTCGTGTCAAACCCCAGTTGCTGCTCGCTGACAGTCAATCGCGAGACACTCACAGCGAAGGTGCATTCGAGCAATTGCTCGATCACGTCTTGGGGGACGGACTCTTCAAAAGTAAGACCACGATCATCGGGGGTCGAATGCGGCCGCCACACCAGCATTTCGTTCCAGCGGCGAGCAAGGCGCGACAATAGTCGTCCCGGATGAAACTCGAATACAGGGTCTCTGGTCGCGAACACCCATGGTGACGCGCTACGGATTCTGAACTCGGCAACCGGGTCGTCGATACTGTCTACCGGATCGGGCAGCCACGGATCTGTGAACGCATCACCCAATAGGGCTCGTTGACGGACGTCTGCGACGAGGCGTGCGGCAACGCATCGCAGGAATACACCGCCGATTTCGAACTGTCGCCCAGGAAGAACCGTTGGATCGATAGGAGGGACGTAGCGGTCCGAGAGCCAGCAGACGGTCGCAGTCAGCGTCGATGCCTGCTGGTCGATTGCCACCGACCGAACGGTGTGTGGCTTGACCACACCGTGATGAGATCTCTCGTACTCGCCTACCACATTCAGCCCCAAAGGGAGGTACTGCGACCAACGCAACCTGGGCTGGAGCCGAGCGCCGTCACCACTGAACTCGATCTCCCAACGCTGCACGGCGACCACGATAACCCACGGAACCCGCCGCTTGATCAGAAGCGGTATGCATTCACATCAGGTCGCAGCCATCCATCGTTTCGGTCTGCGACATGCGACTGTCAGCCAGCACGACACGGGCAGCGATTCTGTGCCCGTAGGCGTTCGTGCTGTCGGTGACTATGAGTCACGATGCAGAGTTGGGACATCAACCGCTTCTGTGCCCGTAGGCGTTCGTGCTGTCGGTGACAAACTCTTCGGAGTTGAACCTCCACAATTCAGTTTCTGTGCCCGTAGGCGTTCGTGCTGTCGGTGACCCTACCTGATTTTCGAGTGCTGTGACCTGGCACTACTCGGTCGCGTTGCATGCACCCTGGTCCGGAATTACTCGCTACCGACACTTGCCCCACCGCCATGGCTTCACCTGCGGAAATGACTGCACGCGCCTCGACACTGTTGAGCGCTCCGTCGACGGTGGCACTTGGGAAGTCCGATCGAGGCTGCCCACCGACGCTTGATGCCGCTGAGGCGATCTCCGCGAATTGTGATGCACGCTTTTTGTCTACGACACGTTCTGGGGCGGGTTTGTACCCGCCCCAGAACGCACCCGACGTCTACTTCTTCTGCTTGGTCTCCTGCGCCTTGCGCCGAAGCTCGGCGGCGAGATTGCGCTTGCGGATTTCCTCGGCCTTCTTGCGGATCTTGAGTTGTTCTTTGGCGTAGCGCACTTCGCTCACGTTCCCGGCTGTGGGCTGCTGGTAGTCCATGATGTCTCCTTTGTGCTGGGCGTTGTTGGTACACGATGCATGTCGCGGACAGCTCGGCATTGTCTGCCGCCGCCGCTGACGCTGCATACGGGTGCATACCGAGGCGTGTGGGCACGAACACGTGCGTAATCCGGGTGGGCAGCCAGGTCGCCCACCCGGATGACAGCGTCACGAAAGGTGCTGTTGGGCGCGAGTTCCGAGGCTCTGCTCGACCTGGAGTTCGATGAGCAATGCCCGTGATCGAGTCACCACCACGCGGAGCGCCTCGGGGTCTGGATCGGCAGCCGCAGCACGAAGCAACTTCGCCGAATTAGACTCGCCGACAGTTCGTTTCGCGATCTGGCCGCCACGCAGCCACCGCGCGAACACTGCATCAGCTGCGACGGTTCCACCGCCGCCGAGAACCCACTCGGTGATCCACTGAATTACTTCGGGGGTGCCGGTCTCGATGTGTCGTTCGAAAAGGCGAAAAAGTGCGCGGTAAGGGTGGCTGCCTCCGGTGTCGATGTCGATCAACGAGCGGACGAGCTGCTGTTCAGGTTCGATCGCCGCTGAGGCCGTGGAAGCCCATTTGATCCCCGCCACCGGGCTGGTGGCTATTGGATCCGCGTCGATATACCGGCCGTCATCGCTGAAGCACGCTGCTTCAAGAGATTCAGTCAACATCGCGCGGCACTCAGATTCAAACTCCAACCACAGTCCAGGATCTGCGTCTTGGATGGCATTGCGTGCTTCGACGATGAGGTCAGCGACCACTGACAAATCGGTGACGAGAAGTTCGAGGACGGCATCCGAAGGTGTCGAGTCGCGGTTTTGGCGCCGAGAGGCGGCCACGTTGATCCTCACGGTGTCCTGCAGGTAGAGCGCTAAACCCAGCGTGTCCGGCGAGGGTGCGCCGAAGTGAGCAGCGCTCCGGTAGTGGCGCCCGTAAACTGCGCCGATAAGCCGCGAACCGACTTCGGCAAGCATCGGGGTCAAACCAAGACTGAGCAGCTTCCGGAGGGGTCGTGCGGTGGCAGCTGTTTCGGCGGCGTCGAAACGCGGCCTAACGCGAATCAAGTCACGCAAGACCTGGGCGAGATCAAATTCTGCCGTTCGAGTTTCCGGACTCAGTTCGTCGCGTCGGCGGAGGTCCACGAAACGCTGACGATCGATCGCCAGATTAGCGTCAAGCCGAATCAAGGTAGCTCTCACTCTGTTTCGCATCTGCGGGTTGATGATGGAGTACCTTCTCTTGCCGCTTCTTCGGCCGATCTCGGTTGGAAGCTCCATGGCCCAATGACCTTCACAAGGACAGGCAAGCGAAAGTGCGTAGGCAAGCAGGCCCGCGTAGTCGGTATGGATCTCCTTGGATCCAGGGCTCACATTATCGTGATATCGACGTACGACAGTGTCGATCACGCGGCCGACGCTGTAGCGACAACGGTCATTGATCACGCAGTTCTCGCGACGGCCGATGCGGGTATTCGATTGCACAACGAACTCCTGGTGCAAGGAAGTTTCTTCCCATGCACCAGCCGAGGGCGGCTGGGATGGCCGCCAGGCTGCACTTCCTTATTCGCAGGCCTGACGGCCAAACTTTCAGAAGTCGCGCTGTTCGATTGTTTCACCGAGCCAAAGCCCGCAGACGAAAATCTACGTCAGGCCAGCCGGCTCGTCAACCTTTCGCGTAGCAGGTCGGACACCTCGGCGGCAGCACCGCGCACGTTGTCCACGATAACGAGGGTATCCCCCTTTCCACCCGAAACAGACCGGGAGTAGTCGTGACCAACACAGTGGGTCCAATCAACACCACCGCCGCGGATACTGCGGCGAACTCCGGCAGCGGCCTCGCTGCATCGCGGAGCAGGTTGCGGTCGGTGAATGCCTCCGCACTCGAGGGGTTGTGCGCCCTGCCTCTTGCGGCGTTAGCAACGCTTGGGGCAGGGCTGGTGCTCGTGCAGTCCGCCGCCACCGCGGCCGAGTTCGTCTTCCTGCGGTCCTCGCTGGCATTGATCATGCCGGAACAGCCTGCGGCGCTCAGATCGGTGATCTCCGCTGGAATTCTGCTAGGGTACGCGACTTTATGGTTCATGGTGGGTCACCGCTTGGCCGCAGCTCAGGATGCCAAGATCGCAGGCAGCACTGCGAAATCCGGTGACGGAGTAAGAGCATTCGGGGTGCTCGGCATGCTGTACGCAGTCCTTGCCTTATTGGCCTTGGGCGGACTGACGTGGCGACGCTCCTCGGTTTTGGCCGACCGCGAGGCTGCGAAAGCCCGCGCCACCGCGGATACCGGTAGCGGCGTTCTTGGTGGGTCCGCCTCAGGCGGAGTCGATCCCGCGGTGGCCGCACAGAAGGCCCACGACTCGGCACTGATCTCCGACGCTCTGTTCGTCGGCGGAGTGATGCTGATGTTGGCGGCTGTCTCGGTCGTCGTCGGTGCCGCGTTCCACCTGCTCGTGCGGGCCTGGCGAGTGGTCGCCGCGGAAAAGGTAGCCGCCCGCGCAGAGCGCACCGCCCGTGTTGCTGACACCGTGCGTCACCGCGCTCATTGCGACCTGTTGAGCCGAGACCGGATGCGGGAGGACCGTGCCGTTCTGGCCGAACGCTACCTCGATGCGTTGAACGCGCGGTTCGAGCATGCTCGCCGTCACGCACGTGTGTATCTAGCGGTGCGCCTGGGTGATCCGTCCATGACCAGCCACATCATCACCGACCCTGAACCCTCCGATTCACGGCCCACCGAACCGGGTATCGCCCTTCCGAAGACCGCGCCTGACTTCCCCGAACTCGACGCACGCTGACATCTCTGTTGCTGCCGGCGGCCACCACCGCCGGCGGCTGTGGACCACGTCTTGTCCCCGACATCACCGGTGGACCCCCCATACCTCAGGAGTTGACCCATCGTGTACTCGACCAGTCGCAGATTGATCCGCCGCCTCACGGCCGGTGTCACAGCAGCCTCCACCGCGGTACTGCTCACCGCGTGCGGTACCGATGTTCCAGAGCCAACCACCCCGTGCGGGATGATCACTGATCTCTCCGAAAGTGCGAGGGCCGTCACCGATAGCGCCCGCGCGGTGGTCACCAGCTTCGCCACCGAGGAAGGCTGCGCCTCGATTCAGGTGATTCCCATCACTTCGAACTCGTCAGGTGAACAGTGCTCGGCCACCCCGGTCTCCCTTACGAACCTCACTGCAGCTCGCGACAACCCAGACGGTATCGCCGCCGAGGTTGAAGACGTCAAGATCCCGGAATTGTTCGGACGTATCCGTGGTCTCGCCGACTGCATCGCCACTGCCGGCACAGGAGGAGCGTCCGACATCACGGGCGCTTTCCGCCAACTCGACCGGATTCTCGGCGCGGGGCAGACGCCGACGGTCTTGGTGGTCAGCGATCTGATGCACAACATCGACGTCGCACTGGAATCTGCACCCCAGGACACGCCCGAGGAGCGCACGGCCCTGGCCGCTGCGATCGCTGAACAACTCCCCGACCTTTCGGGGTGGGAACTTATTTCTGTCGGTGGCGCGGCAGGTACAACTGGCATCGGCGCGAAGCGATCGGACACTGTTCAGAGGGTCTGGGAGGAAGCGGTAACCACCCGCGGAGGCACATGGACACAGGCGGCGATGTGAGTCCAGGTCACCACCCGTCCACCTGGGTCGGTCGGTTGAATGATCGGCACATCGAACCTCAACCCAATACAGTCGGCTATTCAAGTGTCCGCGCTACCGGCGCGACCGACCCGGGAGGACCGCAGTTGCGCCAGTGGTACATCCACGTCGACTTGACCGGAATACAATCCTACGTCTACCGGTCCCGCACGCTTCTCGACGGCATCGGACGTGCCGCGCAGATCGAGGACCTCACCGATCCGGCCTGGCTCGAAAGCCACCACATTCTCGAGTCCGGTCAGCACCTCGTCCATCGTGGTGCCGGAGCGATAACATTCGGCGTCGACGACACCTCGTCAGGTGAGAGCGAGGTGCCCCCGGAAACCGTTCGCACCCTCGTGAGCCGCTATACCCGCGCTGTTTTCGATGTATCCGACGCGCTCTCCCCGGTGGTAGCGATCCAACTCGTCCCCGATAAGCAGGCCCCGCATGACGCGCTCGACCTGGCAGCGAAGTTGCTCGTCGCGGCCCGCCACACCACGCTCCCGCACCTGGCCGGGGCTCTTCCACATGCCGCTGTGGCCTGCACGATCACAGGAGTGCCCGCCACCACCGAAAGACGCAGACCCGACGGCACCGTTGTTCCGGTCGCCGACGAAGCACTACGCGCCCGCAGCCGCGGAAGAGACTGGCACCGCGAGCGGCAGGAGCAATGGCTTTCCGCCGCACCACTGCCTAGCGGCCTCGAATTTGCCCTCCCTACAAGCATCGACGCACTCGGGCGCAGCGAATCGGTGACCAGCCACATCGCAGTACTCGTCATCGACGTCAACGACCTCGGAGCAATACTCGCCTCGGTTGAACATCGTGACACCGCGACCGTCGCCGACGCCCTGCGCGGCCTCACCAACGGCATGGTCCAAGCGATGATCGACCGCGTCGCTATTGCAGTGACCGTTCGTGAGGAACCGGACGGCACTGCGGTCCCCTGGGTCAGCGGAGCGCCGGTCGCTCTCGAATTCCCATTGCACCGCTCGGACAGCGACGGAATAGACGAGATCGATGACGTCGACGCCAACGACGCAAGAAAGTGGTTGCTCCCGATACGCCCTTGGGTAACGGCCGGTGACGACGTGGTCCTGGTCTGCGAGTCGCGCATCGCTTGGACCCTCGCCGCCGCTGTCATCGACTGGCTCGACTCTGCCGACACCGCGCACACAGATGAACACGACCCGCGCACCCGGTTGCGCAAGGCGTCCCCGGTCTTCGGTCGCGACGACCATCTCGCTGTCACCGTAGGTATCGGAATCGCTGTCGTACCGGTCGGATACTCATTGGCTGCAGCACACGACCTCGCTGCCGGGTTGTGCACCTCCGCGAAACAGACACGGCGCTTGCACCACAGCACCGATGGTGGCCACATCGTCGACTGGTACCGGGGCACCGCCGACCCTGCCGTCGTGTTGTCCGATCGCGCGGATCCAGGCGGCGGGCTTCGCCCCTATCACTCGCCCCCGCCGTGGCAGCCTCACCGAAGCAACTCGGCGACGTGGGAGCATCTTCTCACTGCACTCGACCCCGCCCGCACCGATGGGATACGCGGCACCGGGACCTGGGCGGACCGTCGTAGCTGGGTCAAGACAGATCTCCGTGCCGCCGCACTCGCCAGCGACCCCACGACCGAATCCCTCGACGGGGTCATCGCTGCGAAGATTGCCCGTGAAGTCGCGCTCACCGGCACGACCCTGCCGACTCCTCGGCTCCTACTCGCACCGGTCCCACCGACCTGGGCGCCCAAAGGAAGCATCGTCGTCGACGTGATCGATCTGCTCGACGACCACCTGATCCTGACCGACCACCGACTCGATCCCGCACCGCAGAAGGACCCGGCGGAACAGGATCATCCGGCCGCGCAGAACCATCTCGATGAGGCTCAGTCATGAGCGAAACCGAAGTCGAACAACCACGCTCGGTCCCGGCCGAGCTGACCATCCGTCTGCTGACCCCGGCGCAGATCGGAATCGCTACCACTGATCCGCTCGACGTCGACCTGGACGTCGTCGTCGACGACACCGGGCTGCCGTACATCCCTCGCCATCGCATCGCCCAACGGCTGCGTGAGGTGGGCTCCATCGCCGCCCTGTCCGATGCCAACGCTGTTGGCGCGACCACCAGACTGCTCGGAGCCGCCCGATCGACCACTGGGCGCCGACTTCTGCGAATCGGACATGCTCACCACCCCACGGACGTCCGGATCACAGTGGCGCGATCGGTTGCCGCCGACCGTGGCACCCACGGTGCGGCAGCGCGACTGCACACTCGAATTCGTGACGCCTACACCACTATTGTCACCTCGACGCAGATCAGTGACGACGGCGCACCCACTCCTGGCACGCTCCGCACTGTCCGAGCCGTCCGCGCCTCGCTGATTCTCCACGCCCCGCTGCAGTGGCTCGCGCCCCCGACCGAAGCCGACGTCACCCACCTGGCTCGGTTGTGTGTATTCCTCGATCAGATCGGAGCCGGTCAGAGCCGAGGCCCCGGACAGATCGAATGTGCGCTCGACTGCGACCGCGAACACACCGTCGCACTGGCTTTTCCCACCACGCCTACCGTCACCACAGCACTCGGCGGGAGTACCCGATGATCACCTTCCTCGATGTCACATTCGCCCTACGCGAACGGGCACTGCTCAATCCCAGCGCACGCGGAGTTGCGCCGCGCACCAGCCACGAGATTCCCGGTGCAGCTCTGCGCGGGATGATTGCCAGCGCTTGCACACAGGACGAGCTGAGCATTCTCGTCGCCAACGAAGGAGTCTGGTGTGCACCGGCCCTACCGCTTTTCCAACCCACCAACACTCCGGTGCTCGCGTACCCTGCTGCCCGCAGCACGCTCGTCGATAACACTGTCGGCGCCCGCCACGGCACCATCCATGACGCACGCGACCTTCCGAACCTCACCGATGTCACCGACTGGACCACACCCGCCGGCCCCACCATCACCGACCGCGGCACCCTACGCCCAGCACCGACCCCAACCACCGTCATCGACCGGATGCGCCGTAGTGACACCACCGACACCACTGCACGCTCAGGACCATTCACCGAAACGGTGCTCGCACCAGGTACCGAATTCAAAGCGACTTTCCGTATCGTCGACGAACGCGCGCCCGACATCCTGATCGAAGTCCTGAACCGCAGCACACTGACCGTCGGCGCCAGCTCCGACGGTGCATACGGCGGGGACCTCGTGGTCCTCGGTCACCGCGTCCACGAGCACCCCTGGCCTGAGCCCCAGCGAAACACGGCTGAGGGAGAAACCCTCGACCTGGTGTTGGTCACCCCTGCACTGGTCCGCAGCTCATGGACCGGCGACTACGATCCATCCGCAGTCGGCGACGCGCTCGTCGAGTCCATCGACCGCCATACCGCAACCGACGGTGCCGCCCACCCTGCAAGGCCCGCTTCGGTCGCTGCGACCCGCGTCGGCGGCTTCAATCGAATGTTCGGTGGGCCTCGCCCAGAACACTGGGCGGCCGACGCAGGCAGCGTCGTCTCGATTACCACCACCATCGACATCGACGCGGACACCTGGACCGCGATACTGACCAATCGCATCGGTGACCGCCGAGCCGACGGATACGGACTTGTGCGCATGAGCACCCCCGCGACGCGGGCGACCACCATGACCGTCCCCACTCACCGCAGTGGTACTGCGGCCGTGCGGCTGCCCGACGGGACTCCCATCGCCGACGACACACCGGTATCCAACACGCCGGCAGTGCAGTCGCTGCAGGACCGCCTTTTCCGTGGTCATGCAACACCCCGCATCACCGACGATGCGCGCGTGATCGCACGTACCGCCACCTCACCGCCGTCTCGGCACACTCTCTCCCGGCTGCTCGCGGCCCTTCCCAGCCCCAATCCCGACACCGATACCGCGACTGCTGAACTGGACACGCTCATCCGCACCATCGCTTCCTTCCCTGACCGCGGAGTCGCACACAGTTCCCTGATCCGCTGCAGGCTTCGCGTCGACCCGTGGGCCCTGCCTTCCGGCACCACCACGCCGAACACCATCACCCTGGCCCGGTGGATCGCCGACGCATCCCAACCGAACGGCACCGCCCCTCTCGATCCCTACGACCTGGTCGATGTAGCCCTCATCACGGACACCACCGCCAACGACACTGCCCAAGACTGGATCAAAAACCACCGACCCCTCCTTGCCCATCTAAAGGTGCGCCGCTTACTGCGCGCGCTCCGTACCAGCGAGGCAACTTCATGACCGCCGCAGGCCCGGTGATAGTCCACGTCCGAGCACGCGTGCACCTACGTAGCGACACCACGCTGTCCACGGGACGCGGCACCGCCGGTGCAGAACTCGTCCGAGACGGCTCCACCGGGCGACCAATATGGCTGGGCACCAGCCAAGCCGGGCTCCTGAGACATCACCTACAAGCCGTCGCCGGACTCGATGTGGCGAACCGCCTGTTCGGCACCGGTGACCGACCCAGCACCGTCCATACGTTCGACGCAGTCGCCCACAACCCCGAGCAGGTCACCCCGGCCATCGGATTTCGTACCGGTAATCGCACCGATCCTGCCACTGCTACCGTGGCCCCCGGCGCAGTGTTCACCGACGAGGTCCTCCAACCACCAGCCGCGTTCGACTGCGAGTGGGCCCTGCATATCGACTCCACGCGCGCCGACGCCGCCCACTGGGTCGCCGCGTTCGCTGTCGCGCTGACGGGTCTGACCAACGGGTCCATCACATTGGGGATGCGCAGCGGGCGAGGCCGTGGCAGCGTCTTGGCCGACTCGTGGACAATCACCGTCCACGACCTGCGGACAGCTCACGGTGTACGCGGATGGTTTCTCCGAGACCGCGTCGATCCCGGCCGCGATCTCACAGCCGAGAACTCCGAGATCAGGACTGCCCTCGATTCCGCGTGCGCCGCGGCGCCGAAACCGGCCCGCATCACCGGTGTTGCCGACGCATTCGACTCGATCGACGCAGCCGACCGCCGCAACCAACTCACTCTCACCATGACGCTCGCATCTCGAGAACTGTTGGCCAACAATGCTTCACACCCTGCAACGTTGCTGCACGGCTCCCCGCCCGACCCCGCACGCGCTGACCTCGGCACTGCCGAACGCCCGCTGCCCGTGCAGCGAGCGCCGTTGCACCGTCCCCGAAGCGGCGGCGACCCTGTAAGTGTCGACTCCGGTACAGCACTGCACAATTGGTTCGCACGGCACGCCCGATGGATCCTCGGCGCTCTTGCCGCCGACTCCACCGACCCCGACGCGTCACAGACGCGAGCGGAAGCGCTCCACGCCGAGCTGTTCGGAGCACACGGTTCCACGGCGCGCCCATCACGAGTGCGAGTTGACGAGCCACCGCTGGTAGGCGGAACAGTCGAGACCCTCCCACGCGTGCGAATCAACCCACTCACCCTCGGGTCGGTCGAAACAGCGCTGTTCGCCGACCGCGTCCTTGTGGGCGCCACATCGACAGCCACCGTGAGGATCCGCTGCACCGAAGACATACTCGACGTCACCACAGGCTTGTTCGCGTTGATTCTGCGCGACCTCACCGACGGCCACGCACCTCCCCTCGGCGGTGGTGTCAGTGTCGGTCACGGCCGCCGCATTCTGACCGCCGCCACCATCACCGGGCCGCGGGAGATGTTCCCTACCTGGGAACGGTTCCGAGACTCCACTTCCCGTGTCGCCGCAGTCACCGCACTGATCGACTTCATCGACCGAGGCCAGGAGATACCGTGACCACGCCCACCATCACAGGCCTACGACTGACCACCGTCGCACGGGATCAGGTCCTCACTGCCCTCACCACGGGCGCTGCGCCGACGCCGCCGGATACCGACAACATCGACGGAGCGGGTGCCGCACCGACGTGGTGGATGATCGCCGAACGCCCCGGTGACGGTTATACCGTCGGCCGGCTCGCACCCGGCGACAGCTGGCATTTCGCCGACACCTTCGGAGCACCTGCACGATTCGACCCCTCCACGTTCATGCACCTACGCATCTTCACCAGTGGCACAGAATGTCTCGTCGTCGGCGTCGACACGCCGGCCGTCTGGCGAACCGCCATAACCACTGAACCGAACACCCCCACCACACCGCGCATTCGAAGGGTGCTGCTCGAGCAATCCAATCGGCCCTCTGTCGCTGCCTACCCCCAGAACAGTCCCGCGGTCACCGTCATCGTCGATCCCGCCACCGGCAGGAGAACTGTTGTACCCGAACCACGCAGCAGCACTGCGCCACTGACGCTGACCATTCGGGAACACTTCGCCGCAGACCCGAGAACCGGCGCCGTCCGCGTTGCCGCCGTGTGCTTCGACCACTACACCGCCTGACGCGGACCGACCACACTTCTTTACGACCGGAAGGCGAATGATGACCGCCCCCTACACCTTCATCCCGTTCACCCCACCGCTGCCCTCCGTTGCTCTCGACGTCGACCGCTCGAGTGCACGACACGACCGCCCAGTGACCGGCCGACTCAGCGGGCACATCGATCTCACCATCACCGCACTGAGCCCGGTGTTCATAGGTTCCGCCGAGCGCGAGGAACGCCACCTCACACTCGGTGGACACCCCGCCATCCCCGGATCGACGCTCAAAGGTCTACTCAGGTCGACACTCGGTTCGATGATCGGAACAAACATCGGCTCACAACCGGAAGGGCAGAAGCACTTTTGGTACCGCAATCCCGTTGAACCCCGAGTCAACAGGCGTACGGACACAGCATTCGAGCGCGCCGACAAGGCCCGAATCGCCGCACTCGCACAGCGCTATCACAAGCGCCGCGACGGCCAAGGCGCGCCCGGTAGACAGAGAATCGGGCTGCTCGTTGCCCGCGAAGACGGACGCTACGAGGTCATCGAGAGCGCCCGATTGCGGCTGAAGCTACCCGAGCACGTCCGCAGCTCTCACACCACTCACTACGCGTCGATCCCGAAGGTCCGCCGCGCCGTCCTCTCGCGCGACCTCGGAATCGGAACGTTCGAGGCATCGAATGAGACATTGCGCCACATCAACGACCGGCTGATCCACGTCGTGTGGGCAGCGGTATGGGCGCGCGGAGCAGACTTTAAACAAAGAAATGATTGGGTGGCGCGACCACGGACGATGCGTTGCGTACCGTATGCGGTCGGGTCCACCGCCAAGCATGCCCAACAGAATGCTCTTGCTCGGCTGCGGACCGACCGCACCAACGAATCGGTGCCCGCCGACTGCATCGCTGCGGAAACGGCGTTCGACAGTTTCCTCGATGAGTACGGGTTCGAGGATGGCCGAACCGGAAATCCGGACACCGCCGAGATGGTCCTTCACGCCACCGGCCTAGTTCACGATGGCAATACGTCCACCGTGCACGCCTACCTGTTCAGCATTCCCGGCACCTACGCTGACGACTGGATCGCCGACACGTGGATCGCGGATGAAACCAAAGCCAACAAAGGCAATAGCCAACGTCGCGATACCCTCCGAGTACCGCCGGAAGTCGTCAGGACGCTCGATGACCCCGACCAACTTACCGAGTACCAGAACGCGCTTCCCGACTGGAAGCAGTTGGCCGACATGCACGGTGCGGGTGCCGAGGGTCTGCCAGTGTTCTTCGACACCGCCACCCACGACGTCTCCGGCCGAACAGTCGAGGAGGTGGTCCGAATCGGCCGCGCAGGCGGCTTTCGAATCCCTGCCAGCGGCACAGTCCTTCAGACCGTTCCCCCGTACGTGCACCACCGACCTGGCAAACTCGCCGACGAAGGAGCTGACGCCGTCCAGGCTTTGTTCGGCGACGTCGACGGCACCGACGCGATCGCGGCACGAGTGCACTGCGGACACGCTCTATCCGACTTCGGCAGTGCCACAGAACTGAGCAGGGCAGCGATTCCGTTGTTGAGCCCGAAAATTCAGGCCTGGCATACCCGGTTACGGCAACCAGCATCGGACACACCTTCGGGGCAAGTGACTTACGACATCGAAGGAGATATGTCCTATCGTGGCCGAGAGGTCTATCTACATCGCTGGGACCAACCAGCCTCGGCAGGCCTCGAGGCGCACGCCAGTGAATGGACAAAGGCAGTCACCGCCCACGCCGAGATTGCTCCAGAAGGTGCAACCAACACCGGTGAGAGCACCGATACCACCATTCGCCCCGTCGCGCCCGGCACCGTCTATACCGGCCGGATCACTTTCGTCAACCTCACCAGCGCCGAACTCGGCGCACTGCTCACCGCCATCACTCTCGCCAACCCCGCCAGCACCGGCAGTCCGGAACCAGTCAGAGCCCACAAAGTCGGCGCCGCCAAGCCCCTCGGCCTCGGATCAGTACATCTTGTTCCGCAACTTTTCCTGCGAGGCACTCGCCGGTACCGATGGACGGACCAGTCCGACATGCCAGCACCGAACCCGGCAGACCACTCTGTGTATGTCGAGGCGTTTCGCGAGGCGCTGAGAATCCACCACGGCGGAGACAGCAACTGGGTGAGCGCTGCAGACCATGAAAAATGGCCAGCCACCATCGCCGCGGTCTTCCGCGCAGCCCAGTGGGCCCAACGTCCTCCCCGACACGCCACCCGAGAAATGACGGTGAAAGAGCATGCCGCGCGCCGGGTACCCCGGCCGCTGGAGACGCTGCCATTCACGGGACCACCGATACACCAACCCCCTGCCGTATCCAGCCCACCCACGAGTTCGGCGAAACCCACACCAGCCACCGCACCACGGAAAGTACCGACGAAAGCGCATCGACCGAAGCCCGGTGACCGCCGCCGCCGGTAGCAACCGCCACAACGGTGGCCCACTCCAGCGTCGTATGCAACTGTTACATCGTGAATGCGCCCCCCACGACGCTCGGCAACACCAGAACGTTGGTAGCGTCGGTCGGCACCAGTCCGTTGCCGATCGTGCTGTCGGTTAGAACCATCGTCCCGCAGAGGCTGATCCTGGTTCATTCGACCGCGACAAGAGCGGTAGCCGTACGTCTCGTGAGTGTGCTCAGTGACCTGGGGCAGTTCGACATCGAATTGGTCGATTGCGGGGAAGGGACATCGTTCGCCGACACGTACCGCTCGCTGACTGCCGCTAGCGGAGTGCCATCGTCGTTACGGTCCCTCCTCGACGGCATCCCCTACCTACTCGACTACACCGGCGGGACATCGGTGATGGTCGCCACGGCAGTCGCTGTCCATATCGAAGACCACCACGGAGATATCCCGAACCTGCGCTTCTACGTCGATGACACCACCGGCGTACTCGTCTCCGACGCAGGTGTCAGCTATCCCATCTCCGCAGACATCACGATCGGCGACAATGCCGCCCTGCACGGGTTCACCGTCGACGGCTGCTTCGCACCACCCGGCTACAGCCCACCTACCGATTCCGAAGTGGCGCCTGCCAGGAGTGAGATCGAGGCCCGCGCAACGCGGGGAGAGGACGAGGACGGCGTCCAAGATATTCCCTGCGTGAGAAACGCATTGGCTCGCCAGTTCACTGTCGTCGCTCCTGGTGAACAACCAGTGCACTCTGCCGAATTGGTCGCAGAGCGACTCGAGAAGGATCGAACGGCAGCAGGGTACGCACTCGAATTGATCACCTGTGCAGCCCTATTGCACGGTACGTGGGACGAAGTGGCTCTAGATGTCACGATCGGATACCCGATCGCCGCTGACGGCGCGCCCAAAGGCCCGGTCGCGCAATTCGACGCAATCGTTCGACGAGGACACCGCATCGTCACCATCGAGGTGAAGAGCTCGCAGAAGCACCTGTTCGAAAAAGCAGGATCCCGCTTGGCCGCGTCTGCACTCGTCTTCGGCGGAGCTACTCGCGTGTTGTCTGTATCCGGCGAGGCCGTTGCCAGCGAACACACCGCCCACCAGAGTTGGGCACCGATCCTCGCCGACCTCGTGCACTGGGACATCCACCATCTCGATATCGCCGACAACTCGTCCGATGCCGGAGAGAAGCTCGACAAAATTTTGCGTGTACTTTCTCGAAGTGATTCCCAAGCAAGAAAATTCGACTGGGATGAGCTAGCTCGGAACGTCGAGAGACTGCAGCGCGCTCGACGACCTGGACCACCTCGCTCGTTGGGTCAACCCTCTGCCGATACTTCACCATCATGGAACGAGCTACTGGCCTCCCACCCGCCTGCATACATTGCAACCGCACTCGGCAACAGTCCACTCGCCGTGTCGCGAGCACTGTCTTTGGGAATCAAGCAGAAGCTGGTCGGAACCACGAGTGCCCTGAACGCCTACAACAGTTTCGCTCCAGAGCAGGCTCAAACAGTGAGTCTCGGTGAGATACTCAGTTTCGAAACGGTACGAAGCACGCTCCACACAGCGCTGTCAACGGGCGCTGATCCTGCGGCATTGGTCATCACACCTTCAACGAAATCAACGACCTCGGCCATGGTCTCACTCGCCGCAGCCACGCATCACGACCTCGTCCACGTCGACGCGCTCCGCGATACCGTGCAGTCCTGGCGTCACGGATCAGGAACGCACCGCAGCACCGAACTATGGGCCACCCTCTCGGACCCCGCTTACGGCAGCTTCGATCATGACGTGCCCCACGGCGATTGGCTCACCGTTTACAACGACCGAATCAGTGGTACCAATAACCCGAGTCGTAGACCGAGCGCCGACCTGTTGATCACCGCATGCCAGACCGTCCGAGACGCATCTCCTGGCAGTCGCGTCGTCTACAGTCCCCAACCCGCAGCGCAATGGTGGTCGCCTGCTTTGCTCCTCGGCGGACGTCGACTCCTCGCTATCGTCCCCGTCGCAGGTGTCGGAAAGAATGCGCCGTGGGACATAGCTGCTGCACGGCAGATGCTCTACGCCGTCGACCAGCACGTCAACCGCCTCGCCGGCGACGTCGGAGCCCTGCTCGTCCTCCTGCCCACAGAAGAGAATCGCGACGACCGCACGGCGGAGAGGCTCGCCGTCGATACTCGATTGCTGCGTAAAACACCACAGCCGTGGATCGGATACTGGTCGCCCACAGAGCCCGACAAACCAATTATTGCCAAGACAACCCTCGAGGAGATCGCGGCATTTCTCCAAACCTGATCCCCCTCGCGCAGACAGCGGTGAAAAAGAGTCCTGCGCAAACGTCCGGCGGCTGACCGAGTGCTGGTGTCCACGACAACACATGTGCCCCACCATTCACCGGACATCAGGACAGGACCCACCCCATGCCATCGCTACGTCGCCGCCACAAAGTACCCACCGAAACAGGGCTGACCGAGGCACCTGAAACTGCCCATAGTCGACTCACTCGCCGCCGTTCGCAGCGGACCTTCTACGCCGTCACCCCGACCTACTGGGAACGCTACCTCGCCCGCCAGACGGGCCGACGTGACGGCCGGCGCGGGACCATCCCCGACCCGGAACACGGGCACACTGCCCACAGCCACGGCATCGAATCCAAGTTCCGGACCACCGCCGAGATCGAACAAATAGAGCTCGCTCGGATCCTCGCCAAGACCGACGAACGTCGCGAACGCCTTGCCACCGAACTCGACCTGCTTCACGTCACACTCGAGGCGGCTCTCGATCGGGCAACCAATGCTCCCGAGCCAGCCAGCGATCCACTCGTGCCAGCCAACGTCGACGAACGACGCCGACATAGAGCTCGAAAGCGTCTCGAACAGTCCGCAACCGCTCACCTCGACGCCACCCGTACACGGCAGCGCGAGCTCCAGATCGAAATCGCGGCTATCGATGTCCTCCGTTCCCATCAAATCCACGTCACCGATCACCGCATCCACTGCGATCAGATGAGCCGTCAACAACTCATCGACGTGTACTGGCGCTCCTACCTCCACACGCACCCAGAACAGGCAGACGTTCGAGCTGGGTATCCGATACCCCAACTCGCACTACCGGCCCTCGACGCCGTCGCCACCCACCACACATCGAACGGACGCAAGTCATGATCCGCAAACGACGACCCCGCACAAGGCCAATCGATGACCAGCGATACTCCACCCGCCCTGTCGATGCTCCGATGAGCCTGCCGCTGATTACCCTCGACATCCCCACCGAAGAACAGCTGCGCGCCGATGCCGCGCACTGGATCGACCAAGCTGTCGCCACAGGCGCCGTCGACGACGCCAACCGAGACCTACTCGACGACTGGTTCGACACCCGAAAAACCAGCGCGCTCACGGCACTTCGAGAACTCATCGACCAACAACGACGCGTCGACGACGCCCTCGTCGACGAAGCCAGCGAACACCACCATCGCGCGCACACCGAGCACAGCGCGCTCGACACCCAAGCAATCGCACATCGCTCTCGTGCGGCCGAGGTTCGCTGCCACACTCTCAGGCCTGACGAGCACTCCGATAGCAGTCCGACCATGTGAGCACTCAGAGAAAGGAGCCCTCGATCATGGGACATCTACTTTCTGCCGCGGCGGCCGAACAGAACATCCTCGACGCCTGGCAACGCACCTTGGACCGCTCGCATGCCGAGCACATTCCTGCACCCGAGGTCGAGAGATTCCGTTCCGAACTGCTACGCAATCTCGCCGCAATCAGCACTGCGCTGCGGACGATGGAGTGGACACCGCAACCGCTGCGGAAAGCAACGATCCCGAAGGTCGATGGCACGCGGACCCTGCATATTCCGACCGTGGCCGACCGTATCGCCGAACGTGCACTCGCCGCGTGCTCACTCGAGCCGTCGATCATCGACTCCAACCCGACAGCTATGCCTTCAGGCCCGGTCTAGGAATCGTCGACGCACGTGAGGCGCTACGAGCTCGAATAGATGCCGGCAATCGTTGGGTCGTACGCACCGACATCGCAGACTACCTCGACGGACTCGACCAAGAACTGTGGACCAACGGGGCAGACATAGTCCGATACGCCGACGACATCGCGTGCGCCGCCGATACCCCTCAGCGAGCTCACGACCATCTCGAATGGATCCGAACGGTCGCCGGCCGTAGGACACTGCAACTGAATCAAGCAAAGACCGCAGTCCACGATCGGCGCTTCGTGCCCGCGGCACCAAGTTCGTCATCACCGCCCCACAGCACCCTCCCGTGATACATCCGGCGTCGAGAACCCGCATGATCGTCTGCAACGACCGCACCATGCTCACCACCGGGGCACTGACACTCGCTGCTCGCAGCGGAGTCAACATCGCAGTTGTCGACCGCTACTCGGGCCTGACCGCATTCCTGAACACACCCCACGACCGCAGCACGATCAGACGTGCTCAGTACACCTATGTCGACGACCCGACGCACAGGCTCGACATCGCGCGACGAATCGTCGATGCGAAAGTCGCAAACAGCGTCACCCTGCTACGTCGCACACCTGCACGTTGGCAACGCATCCCCCTCGATACAGCCGTCCGACTCAACCATCCCCGAGTATCGGCACGCACAGCACCAACGCCAGCTGCGCTTCTCGGCATCGAAGGAAGCGCAGCGCGCCTCTACTTCCACGGCCTCAAAGCCTTGATACCCGAGGACTACTCCTTCACCGGCCGACGCCGTAGACCGCCCACCGACCCCGTCAACGCAATGCTGTCTTACGGCTACACAATTCGGCTCGCCGAGACGACACGCGCACTGGAACTCGCGTCACTGGACGCGACGATCGGATTCCTACACACACCGCACCGAGGGCGACCAAGCCTGGCGCTCGACCTCATGGAGGAGTTCAGAACCCTCATCGTCGACACCGCAGTCCTACGGATAATCGCCACTCACGCCGTCACGCCGGAAGGATTCGACACCCCCCACTGGCTGTCGCATGGACAAACCCACGAAACATGCCCTGATCACAGAAATCGAACGGAGACTATCAACCCAAGTCAAACACCCACACCATCAGCGCGCGATGTCATACAGGGACTGCCTCGGCGAACAGGCCCGCCTCATCGCCAGAATCGTCTCGACCCCCAATATCCACTACACGCCAATGCCATGGCGCTGACACAAGGAATCCGACATGACATATGCGCTCGCAATGTACGACATCGCATGCAACCGGCGCCGCGCACGACTGTCAGACCTTCTCATCGAACTCGGCCCACGAGTGCAGCAAAGCGTATTCGAACTCGACATCAATAAATCTCGCGACCTCGCAGCACTCCGATCGAGCATCACCAACGTCATCGACCCCGCCGAAGACCAAGTCCGCCTTTACCAACTCCCCGCCATCGCGCCACACCGCACCATCATCGGCAACCGCACATTCCAAGAACGAATTCCCTACCTAATCCTCTGACATACTCACCCCCGATCTCAGTTGCTCGTATTCGTTCCCTTTTGTGCCCGTAGGCATTGGTTCCGTCGGTGACTTACTCGTCGGTGACCTGAGACCAGAGCTCTAAGTTTCTGTGCCCGTAGGCATTGGTTCCGTCGATGACTCAATGCGCGTGGACTCGAAGGAAACAAGATGGGTTTCTGTACCCGTAGATATTGGTTCCGTCGGTGACATCAACCTCGCGAGAAGCAGCTGGAATACGGTCCACGTTTCTGTGCCCGTAGGCATTGGTTCCGTCGGCGACAAAGAAAGCGACAACTTATGTCTGCAGGTGTAGTTTCTGTGCCCGTAGGCATTGGTTCCGTCGGTGACAAATCCGGCAATCAGAAAGACTGAAAACATGATCGTCGTTTCTGTGCCCGTAGGCATTGGTTCCGTCGGTGACGTCTACTGCGAGGTGGTTCTATGTCAAATCGAATGTTTCTGTGCCCGTAGGCATTGGTTCCGTCGGTGACTGAAAGTGAGTAATTATGGATCGCAACGTCACAGTTTCTGTGCCCGTAGGCATTGGTTCCGTCGGTGACGAAAGATCGTGTCGAACGCGATCAAGTACTGGTTTCTGTGCCCGTAGGCATTGGTTCCGTCGGTGATCCAAGATCACCAAGGAGCGAGACGAGCTCAAGAGTTTCTGTGCCCGTAGGCATTGGTTCCGTCGGTGACTCCTACATCAGGAGAACCTATGAACAATCTACCGTTTCTGCGCCCGTAGGCATTGGCTCCGTCGGTGACGCGCGCCGGCGAACGGAGAGATCAGCAAGTTGAGTTTCTGTGCCCGTAGGCATTGGTTCCGTCGGTGACCCTACCCGATTTTTCGGCACTGTGACCAGCAGTTCCTTGCTCGTCTTGCACGCACCCCCTCTGCGTTGTCTGAGCCGCCCGGCCGACTTGGTTGACCCCACTTGACCTGGCGAAATGGCTGCACGCATCGTTTGTTGCACGGATCAATTTTCCGGGTGCGACCTGAACCCGTTCATACTGCCATCCCAATCGCGTCGAGCGAAGCCGTCGGATGCGTGCCCGTCAGCACCCGAGTCGGCATCTTGGGCGGAGAACGCGGCGCTCGACCCCTCGACGCAGAAAGACCCTCCAACCGCGCGATATGATCGCAGGTCAGAGGGTCTATCAGCGCTCCCCCGGCTGGACTCGAACCAGCAACCGTCCGATTAACAGTCGGAAGCTCTGCCAATTGAGCTACAGGGGATTACCTAGCGGCTCCGCACTCTCGTGCGGGCCGTGAGAAACAATAGCGCACACACCCATGGGAGTACCAAATCGCCCTGGTCGGGACGAGTCAGGCAGGATGGAGGTACGCCGTGATGTGTATTCAGGAGGACTTTGATGATTCGTTTGGTTCTGGCGGCCGGGGCCGCGTACGTTCTCGGAGCCAAAGCAGGCCGTGGGCGCTACGAGCAGATCCGCAAGACTGCTGCGGTGGTCGCGAGTAGCCCTGCGACGAAGAAAATTATCGAGGTGAGCAGGCAGAAGCTGTCGGATTCGTTGAACACGCAGCCGCGACTCGAACCGATGAAGCCCATCGACGACGAGACTCAGCTCTACGTTCCTCAGGATCAACTCCGGAGGCGTTAGCCTGCGGCGGAGTCGTCCTCGACGTTGCCGATGGCCTGCTCGAGCAGGCTGCGTCGATACTGTTCGAGGGCGATGACATCGCCGAGCAGCGCGTAGTACTCGTCCGGGTTCTCCTGCGGCGACATGCGCTGCATCTTGGATTTGAGCTCGGCCACCTGCTCCCCCACCCACACCTCCTGCAGACGCGCGAGAACGCCGCCGATGTAGCGCGTGAGAGCGATCTCCGACACCGGAATGTGCTCGACGGCCAGTTCCATCACCAGAGACTTCACCACCGGCGTCTGAGCCTTCCTGGCGACGGCATCGACCCACTCACCTCCACCGAGCCCGGCAGCGGTACCGCCGGCAGCGATAACAGCTGCACTGACCGCCGCGTACGCGGCATGAGTGAACGTCTCCGGTGGCAGCGAATCGAACACCGATCCCGCGATCGCCGGATTCTGCAGCGCGGACTTGAGCGCCTCCCGCTGCGGCCAGAGCGCCGGGTCCTTCGGGTGCGGCCTGAGCGGCCCAGCGGGCACCTCGGTGCTCGGTGCCTGACGCTTCTCGAAGGGCACCCGCTTACCCTTCGTCTCGCCGCCCCCGCGGGCATTCTTCTTGGCCTCGTCGCGCACCCGGGCCAACACCATCGCGGTGTCGTCCCAACCGGTCCAACCGGCAAGTTGGCGAGCGTACTCGTCGCGCAGGGAGGTGTCCTTGATGCGTGCGACCACCGGGACCGTTCGCCGGAGCGCCTCGACGCGCCCCTCGGGTGTGTCCAGATCATGTTCGCTCAGCAGCGATTTGACGACGAAGGCAAACATCGGCGTACGCCGAGCCACCAGATCGCGCACGGAAGCATCACCGGATTTCTGACGCAGCTCGCACGGGTCCATACCCTCGGGCGCGATGGCCACGAAGGTTTGCCCGGCGATCTTCTGATCGCCCTCGAACGCCTTCATCGCCGCGGCCTGACCGGCGGCATCGCCGTCGAAGGTGTAGATCACTTCGCCGCGAAAGTAACTGTCGTCCATCATCAGTCGTCTCAGCATGGCCAGGTGGTCCTCGCCGAAAGCGGTACCGCACGAGGCCACAGCCGTCTTGACACCGGAGAGGTGCATCGCCATCACGTCGGTGTACCCCTCGACGATGACGGCCTGATGCGATTTCGCGATGTCCTTGCGCGCCATGTCGAGACCGAACAGCACCTGAGACTTCTTGTACAGCATGGTTTCCGGCGTGTTGATGTACTTGCCGGGCATGGTGTCGTCGTCGAACAGTTTGCGGGCGCCGAAGCCGATGACGTCGCCGCTCTGGCTTCGGATCGGCCACACGAGCCTGCGACGGAACCGATCGATGGGGGTGCCGCGCTTGCCGGGACTGGCGAGCCCGGCGTCGACGATCTCCTTCGATTCGAACCCGCGCCCCAGCAGATGTTTGGTCAGTGTGTCCCAGCCGTCGGGCGCGTATCCGCAGCCGTAGGCGAGCGCAGCTTGGCCGTCGAAGTTGCGTTCGGTGAGATAGTCCCGCGCGGCTTGGGCGTCGGGACCGCTGAGCCTGCCCGCGTAGAACTCCTGCGCTGCCGCGTTCGCGGCGATCAACCTCGCTCGCGTCCCTCGATCACGTTGGACCGATGGCCCTCCGCCCTCGTAGGTGATGGAGTAGTTCAGCCTGTCCGCGAGTTGCTCGACGGCCTCGACGAAGGAGATGTGTTCGATCTTCTGCAGGAACGAGTAGGCATCACCGCCCTCGCCGCAGCCGAAGCAGTGGAAATGCCCATGGTTGGGACGCACATGGAACGACGGCGACTTCTCGTCGTGAAACGGGCACAGGCCCTTCATCGAGTCGCCGCCCGCGCGCTTGAGCGAGACGTAATCGCCCACCACGTCTTCGATCCGTGTGCGTTCGCGAATGGCGGCTACGTCGCGTTCAGGTATTCGGCCGGCCACGAAGAGCAGTCTAGTCCCGAGCTAGACACCCTAGACAGCCCGTCGCCCTGCAGGATCAGCCCCAGCTGGCTTGAGCTCCCAGGCTGCGCTTGTCGATCAGTTCGAGCCTGCTCTCGGTGTACGAGGCGATCTGATCGACCACCACCCGGGTGCGCTCGGAGTCGCTGCCGGCGCGAGTGAAAGCGGGCACGAACACGGGGTCCAGCTCCCCCGGTGCCGAGCGCTGCAGCCACTGCGCAACCCGGTGAATGCGGTCCCGTTGCCGTTCCTGACGAATCTTGTGTCCGGCATCGGACATCACGTACCGCAGCGCCATCGTCTTGAGCAACGCCACCTCCGAGCCCACGATCGGCGGAATCACCAGATCAGCGTCGTACCTGGCCAGCGGATCCGTTCCCCACTTGCCCCGGGTGGCGTCGATGGCAGCGGTCGCGAATCTTCCGACCAGCTCACTCGTCAGGTGTTTGAGCGCCACCGAGGCTTCCAACGTGCCGTCGAATTGCCCTACGGCCTTGACCACGGGCATGAGGGACAGGCGGGTTGCTGCCTCGATGAGTTCGTTGGCATCGAGGTCCCGAAATTCCCGGACACCCAGCTCGGCGAGTTCGCGCTGATCGGCCGGATCGCCCAACGCCCGAAGATCGATCCGTGCGTCGATGACACCGTCTTCCACGTCGTGAACGGAATAGGCCACATCGTCGGCCCAGTCCATCGATTGCGCTTCCAAGCATCTACGACGGTCGGGGGCGCCGTCGCGAACCCACTCGAGGAAGGGCGCATCGTCGTCGTACGCGCCGAACTTCGCCCCGGGCGCCGGACGCAGCCACGGATACTTCGTCGCGGCGTCGAGGGACGCCCGGGTCAGGTTCAGCCCCACGCTGCGGCCGTCCCCGTCGAGAATCTTCGGTTCCAGCCCGGTCAGGATGCGCAGGTTCTGCGCGTTACCCTCGAAGCCGCCGCAGTCGGCGGCAACCTCGTCGAGCGCCCGTTCGCCGTTGTGCCCGTACGGGGGATGCCCGATGTCGTGCGCGAGCCCGGCGAGATCGACGAGGTCTGGATCGCAGCCGAGGCCCTCACCGATACTTCGACCGATCTGCGCCACCTCGAGCGAATGCGTCAACCGCGTCCGTGGAGTGTCCCCGTCTCGCGGCCCGGTGACCTGGGTCTTGTCGGCAAGTCTACGCAGCGCGGCGCTGTGCAGAACGCGCGCGCGATCGCGGGCGAAGGCGCTGCGGTGCGAGGCGTTCTCCCGGCCACCGTTTTCTCGCACGCTGTTGATTCCGGCTGTCTTGGACGATTCGAGAACGAATCGCTCGACGTCGTGTTCGGTGTAGTCGCTCATGGTCACTGACCTGCCGTGTACGCGAAGTCCGCGGTGAAGTGCGTCAGCTGGTACCAGAGCAGTGCACCGGTCTCACGGGCTATTCCGTGCGCCTGAGATTCACGGGTGTAGACCGCGGGCCCGGTTCGAGTTGGCGCCGTCCACGCATCGAGCCCGGCATCTCGCGCCATCGTTCGCGTGCGCAGCGAATGCCATGGGTCGCTCACCAGAACCACCGAGGACAGCCCGCGTGCGAGAAGCAACTCGCTCACCGCCTCGATGCTCTCCAAGGTGTCCGAACCTTGCTCGACAGCGACGATGTCCTCGGCCGGCACGCCCTGCTCGATCAGATAGTTCCGCCCGGATGCCGCCTCGGTGTACAGGTCACCTTCCTGCTTGCCGCCCACCGTGACCACCTCGGGGGCAACCCCCTGCTCGTACAGCGAGGCAGCCTGCGACAGCCTTGCCTCGAAGACCGTCGAGGGTGTGCCCGAGTACTGCGCCGCGCCGAGGACGACGATGGCATCGGCCGGGGAATAGTCGTCGATGCGCGCCACCTGCCACACCCGAACTGCTGTGCCGCCCACGACGATCAGCGCCATCAGCACGACCCCCGCGACGAGACGGACAGTCCATCGACCGAGCGTGCCGAAGAAGCCGAGCCGCTCCGGCTCGTGCTCGGTGTCCCCATGGGCCTCCCCGTATGGGTCGCCGTAGGGATCGCGGTCGAGAGTCGAGTTCACCCCACAAGTTTGCCAGCCGCGCACGACGGCGGGCATTGGGGCGCGCTCGAGCGTGGATCTGCGCCGTCCGAGAGCTGTGCGTGGTTGCACACAAGTTGCCTCGACAGGGCTGCTTGTGACCCCAGGACGCGACTTGTGTGCAGTCAGGACACATCGCCGCACCCTGCCTGCCGGTAGATTCAGTATTCATGGCAGTCGAACACGCACAGCCCGGATCCATTCACCCCCCGTTTCGGCGCCTTCTGGCATCGATCGCCCTCGGCTCGCTACTCGGGTTCGCAGTGCTCCTGGGTGCCGCGGGAACGGCGTCGGCCGAGCCACCGTCTCGCTTGGCAACGGAGATCACCGACACCGTGCAGGCCCTCGACGCGGGTGGCCGCGCGGACGTCGAAGCGTCGATCGACGACCTGTACGAGAGCAGCCAGCTTCGGTTGTGGGTGACCTATGTTGCCGACTTCGACGGGTTGTCACCCGAGCAGTGGGCAGTCAGCACTGCCGGCGCGAGCGACTTCGGACCTCGCGACGTGCTCCTGGCGGTGGCGACGGTGGATCGGGCGTACTACCTCGGCGTCAACACCTCACTGTCCCAGGTCTCCGCGAGCGAGCAGGAGAACATTCGAGTCAACGACGTCGAACCCGCTCTACGCGAAGAGGATTGGTCAGGCGCGGCCATCGCCGCAGCGGTCGCCCTCGAAGAGGCCTATTCCTCCAGCGGTGGCGGTTCCTCGGCTCCTCTGTTGATCGGAATCGGTGCGCTCGCAGTGGCCGGCGGCGGAGCCGTTTTCTACTCCTCCAGGCGAAAGAAAGCACGTATCGCAGCAGAGGTCGACGCGGTGGCCAAGATCGACCCGAGCGATCCGGTGGCACTGGCAAGCTTCCCCAACGACGTACTCGACACCCGCGCCAAGGAAATACTCGTCGAGACCGACAACGCGGTGCGTGCCAGCGCCGAGGAGCTCACGCTCGCGCGAGACGAATTCGGCGATTCCGCGGCTGCACCGTTCATCACGGCGTACGACAACGCCAAGAAGGCGCTGGCATCGGCCTTCGAGATTCGGCAGCGTCTCGACGACGCGATCCCGGAGACTCCTGATCAGCAGCGCGCAATGCTCATCGAGATCATCACCTCGTGTGGACAGGCAGACCGCGAACTCGATTCGCGCGTCGAAGAATTCGAGAGCCTGCGAGATCTGGTCGTCAACGCCGATGCACACCTCGACGAGCTGACCAGGGCCGTCGTGGAACTCAACGTGCGCATTCCGCAGTCCGCGGACACGCTCACCGAGCTGGAGTCCGAGTTCGCGGCAGCTGTGCTTCATTCGATCGCGGAGAACGTTTCCATGGCACGTGAAAGCCTGGAACTTGCCGAGGAGAACATCGCGGCCGGACGCAAGGCCGCCGCCCTCCCTCCAGGTAAGCAGGGCCCGGCCGTCGCGACGATCCGCACCGCGGAACGAGCAGTCGAGCAGGCGAAGGCGCTGCTGGATGGAGTCGATCATGCACGCGACGACATCCGGCACGCGATCGCCACCCTCCCCGAGGCGATCGCGGACGTGCGCCGCGACATCGAGGAGGCGCGTTCGTTGTCCGAGCACGGCGGTGCCGAACTCGAAGCCGCCAAGAACGCCGCCATAGCAGCGATGAAGAACGCCGAAGCGGCGCAAAAATCCGACCCCCTCGGCAGCTACAACGAGCTCGCCGCCGCGGATGCGGAACTCGAGCGGGTCATGGCCGACGCCTCCGCAGACAAAGTCGCGGAGGACCGGTTGCGTGCACGCCTGGCCCGTGACATCGCTGCGGCTCAGGCTCAGATCACCGCAGCCGCGGACTACATTTCGACGCGACGCGGCGGAGTGGGGGCGCAGGCTCGAACGCGTCTCGCCGAGGCCGAGCGTCATCTCGCGGCTGCGCTGCAGCTCGAGGACGAGAACTCCGACGAGGCGCTCAAGCATGCCCACGCGGCGGCGCAGCTGGCCACGCGTGCAACGCAGCTCGCCCAGGCCGACGTCCGAGATTGGGAGGACCGTCACCGCCCGCGCGGCGGCAGTGGCGGCGGGAACATCGCGGGGGCCGTGCTCGGTGGAATCCTCATCAACAGCGTCCTCCGCGGCGGCGGCAGTAGCGGTGGCGGCTTCGGTGGCGGAGGATTCAGCGGCGGCTTCGGGGGCGGCGGCGGAGGATTCGGCGGAGGCGGAGGTTTCGGAGGCGGCGGGGGCCGGTTCTGACCCACTGCCCCGTGTGTGCATGGTTACGTTCGGCGGTAACCATGCACACACGGGGGGTGTGAAGGTCAGGCGCCGAGCAGCCTGGTCGCGAGGTAACCCTCGACCTGATCGAGCGCGACACGCTCCTGCGCCATGCTGTCACGCTCACGGATCGTGACGGCCTGGTCGTCGAGGGTGTCGAAGTCGACCGTGATGCAGAACGGGGTGCCGATCTCGTCCTGGCGACGGTAGCGGCGGCCGATGGCTCCGGCGTCGTCGAATTCGACGTTCCAGTACTGCCGCAGCTGCTGCGCGAGATCCTTGGCCTTCGGTGTCAGATCGGCGTTGCGCGAGAGTGGCAGCACGGCCACCTTCACCGGCGCAAGTCGACGGTCCAGCTTGAGTACGACGCGCTTGTCCACGCCACCCTTGGCATTCGGTGCCTCGTCCTCGGTGTACGCGTCGACGAGGAACGCCATGAGCGAACGCGTGAGACCGGCAGCGGGCTCGATGACATACGGGGTGTAGCGGGTGTCGGTGGCCTGCTCGTAGTAGCTCAGGTCCTGGCCGGACGCCTTGGAGTGCACCGTGAGGTCGTAATCGGTGCGGTTGGCGACGCCTTCGAGCTCGCCCCACTCGCTGCCCTGGAAACGGAAGCGGTACTCGATGTCGACGGTCCGCTTGGAGTAGTGCGAGAGCTTCTCCGGCGCGTGCTCGTAGAGCCGCAGGTTCTCGGGATCGATTCCGAGATCGGTGTACCACTTCATCCGGTAGTCGATCCAGTACTGGTGCCACTCGTCGTCCTCGCCGGGCTTGACGAAGAATTCCATCTCCATCTGCTCGAACTCACGGGTGCGGAAGATGAAGTTTCCGGGGGTGATCTCGTTGCGGAAGCTCTTGCCGATCTGGCCGATGCCGAACGGCGGCTTCTTGCGCGAGGTGGTCAGGACGTTGGCGAAGTTGACGAAGATGCCCTGCGCTGTCTCGGGCCGCAGGTAATGCAGGCCCTCCTCGTTGTCCACCGGTCCGAGGAAGGTCTTGAGCAGCCCGGAGAAAGCGCGGGGCTCGGTCCACTGGCCCGGATCACCGGTTTCGGGATCGCGGATATCGGCCAGGCCGTTCTCGGGCGGGCGACCGTGCTTTTCCTCGTACGCCTCGATGAGGTGATCGGCGCGGTAGCGCTTGTGCGTGATGAGTGATTCGACGAGCGGGTCACTGAAGGTTTCGACGTGGCCCGAGGCCTCCCACACCTGGCGCGGGAGGATGACCGAGGAGTCGAGTCCGACGGTGTCCTCGCGGGTGGTGACCATGTTGCGCCACCACTGCTTCTTGATGTTCTCCTTGAGTTCGACGCCCAGCGGGCCGTAGTCCCAGGCCGACTTGGTACCGCCGTAGATCTCGCCGCAGGGGTACACGAGCCCTCGACGCTTGGCGAGGTTGGCGACGGTTTCGACTTTGGACTTGGGTGCCACTGGCGGAGCTCTCCATCTGGTGTTTTGTTCGAGGACAGGTGCGGGCAGATGCCACCGGTAGCCTATCGGGCGCGGCCCGTTTCTCCGAACACCCTCCGCTCGGTTGACATGCACAGCCATGCATATCAAAATGGAAGTGGTTTGCATTAACAGTCGCTGGACTACTGTGGGGCAGGCACCGAGCGCCGAATCGAAGGAGAACTCTGTTGGCAATTGTGGAGACAGACCCTTCCCCTGTCGGCGAGGACACTCACGACAGTCACACCCTGTCCAGCGACTCCGAACACGCACGTGATCCGTTCGTGTCGGCACCGCCCGCTCCCGTTCCACCCAAGGAAACTCTCACCGCCGCCGGTGACATCCTGCGCGCGCTCGCTGCCCCGGTTCGCATCGCGATAGTGCTTCAGCTTCGCGAATCCGAACGCTGCGTGCACGAGCTGGTGGGCGCGCTCGGCGTCACCCAGCCGCTGATCAGCCAGCATCTTCGGGTGCTCAAATCGGCGGGAGTCGTCCAGGGCGAGCGCAACGGCCGGGAAGTTCTGTACCGCCTCGTCGACGATCATCTCGCTCACATCGTCATCGACGCGGTCGCCCACGCAGAGGAAGGCTGAAGTCAGTGCCCGAGAAGTCGTCGACCGAAACCACCAGATCTCGCAAGCCCGTCGCCGTCGGCGTTCGTGCGACCAAGCAGCGCAGCGCGATCTCCGATCTGCTCGACGACATCGAGGAGTTCCGCTCCGCACAGGATCTGCACGACGAGTTGCGCAAACGTGGTGAGGGCATCGGCCTGACCACCGTCTACCGCACCCTGCAGACCCTCGCCGACGCAGGCACCGTCGACGTCCTACGCATCGACACCGGTGAGTCCGTCTACCGGCGTTGCTCGACCGGCCACCACCATCACCTGGTGTGTCGAGACTGCGGCTACACCGTCGAGGTCGAGGGCCCGACGGTCGAGCAGTGGTCACAGAACGTCGCCGAGGAAAACAAGTTCACCGACGTCAGCCACACTATCGAAATCTTCGGCACCTGCAGCGAGTGCAAGGCCAACTGAGCCGGGCGCACTCGACACCTCAGGGCAGCAAATTCTCGCGGGCTTTCTCCACACCGCCGAGGACGAGTACCAGCATCGTCATCAGAGCTTCGTCGTCCAAGCCGCTGGCGGGAAATATGTAGCGCAGCAACACGTCGGCCATCTTCTCGTGCACGTTGATCGAGATGGACCCGAACTGGGACTCTGCGTTTCGGTCGGCAACCTTCTTGTGCAACGACGCCTTGAGCGGGCGATCCCAGGCAAGCACTGCCGTCAGGGACAGCACTTCCAAACCGGGTGAAAGTTCCAACGATCGCAGCGAGCACAGCGCGCCGGCGTAGTCGAAGCCGAGCGAACCTTCTTCTCCCACTGCGACGGTCGCGAACTGTGACAGCGCGACCTCTGCTCGAGACTGCAACGACATCTGCTCACTCATACTTGACTCCACCGAATCTGCGGTCTCGCGAGGCGTATTCGACGCATGCTTCCCACAGGTCCCGGCGGTCGAAGTCCGGAAAAAGCTTCTTCTGAAATACGAACTCCGCGTAGGCCGATTGCCACAGTAGGAAGTTCGACGTCCGCTGCTCCCCCGACGGACGCAGGAACAGGTCGACATCGGGCATGTCCGCCTCGTCGAGATATTTCGCGACGGTCGCCTCGGTGATCTTCTCCGGATCGAGCTTGCCGGCAGCTGCCAGACGAGCGATTTCCTTGGTCGCGTCGGCGATTTCCGCGCGGCCACCGTAGTTGACACACATCGTCAGAGTCATGACGGTGTTCTTCTTCGTCAACTCCTCGGCGACCTCGAGCTCCTTGATGACACTGCGCCACAACCGCGGCCGACGCCCCGCCCACCGAACACGCACGCCCATCTCGTTCATTTCGTCTCGACGACGACGGATGACATCCCTGTTGAAGCCCATCAGGAACTTGACCTCATCGGGACTGCGCTTCCAATTCTCGGTAGAGAAGGCATACGCGGACAACCACTTCACGCCGATATCAATGCACCCGCAGACGGTGTCCATGAGGACCGCCTCGCCGCGTTCGTGCCCGGCCGTGCGCGGCAGGCCACGGTCCTGAGCCCAACGCCCGTTGCCGTCCATCACCAACGCGACGTGACGCGGGATCAGTTCCGGTTGCAGGATCGGCGGACGAGCACCCGACGGATGTGGATCGGGAGGACGTACGGTCGCCCCTTCTTCAGGCTGGGTGCGCGGTTCGCGTCGTCGAATCACGTTCTTCATCCTGCCCGACGACGCCTTCGAGGACGGAAGCAGGCTGGGCCTCGTGCGGCTTGGCGCGCTCGATCAGCGGGAGTGTGCGGAGCTGTCGCTCGAGGTGCCACTGCAGATGAGCGGCGACGAGGCCGCTCGTCTGATTTCGCACCAGCGTCGATGTCGTCTCCGTGAACGCCCACTCACCACGCTCGAGCGCGATCATCAGATCGAGAACACCTGCCATCGGCGTGGCCGAACCCGGCGGCCGGCAATGCACACAGACCGATCCGCCCGCCGCGACATGGAACGCTCGGTGTGGTCCGGGGGCCGCGCAGCGTGCGCACTCGGTCAGTGCCGGTGCCCAGCCGGAAAAGCCCATCGCACGCAGCAGGAAGGCGTCGAGAACCAGTTCGGGAGGTCGAGTTCGCTCGCCCAGTGCACGCAGAGCACCGACCGTCAGTTGATGCAGGCGACGGGCCGGCGCGTGCTCCTCGCCCGCGAGCCGTTCCGCTGTCTCGAGAACGGCGCACCCAGTGGTGTAGCAGCCGTAGTCGGTCACGATGTCGCCGCCGAAGGCATCGATCGTGTGCACCTGAGTGATGATGTCGAGGTTGCGCCCCGGATAGAGCAGAACATCGATGTGGGCGAAGGGTTCGAGCCGAGCACCGAACTTCGATTTGGTGCGGCGTACCCCTTTTGCGACGGCGCGGACGATGCCGTTGTCCCGGGTCAACAGCGTGACGATGCGGTCGGCCTCGCCCAGCTTGTGCTGGCGCAGCACCACTGCGTTGTCCCGGTAGAGCCTCACCCGGTCCAGTCTTCCACGTCGTGGCCCCGGCACCGGCCCACCACACGGGCGTGCACGTCAGAAACCGAGCTTGCCCATCTGCTTGGGATCGGTCTGCCAGTCCTTGGCGATCTTGACGTGCAGGTCGAGGTAGATCCTGGTGCCCAGCAGCTTCTCGATCTGCAGTCGTGAGGCGGTACCCACTTCCTTGAGCCGGGACCCTCCCTTGCCGATGATGATCGCCTTCTGGCTGGACCGTTCGACGTACAGAATGGCGTGCACATCGAGCATGTTGTCGTGGCCCTCGCGGGGGGTGATTTCCTCGATGACGACGGCGAGCGAGTGCGGGAGTTCGTCTCGCACCCCTTCGAGTGCGGCCTCGCGAATGAGCTCGGCCATCAGAATCTCTTCGGGTTCGTCGGTGAGCTCGCCGTCCGGGTAGAACGCAGGCCCTGGTGGCAGTTCGGAGGCAAACAGATCGACGAGCTTTTCCACCTGCTCCCCGGATTCTGCGGATACGGGAATGACGTGGCAGTCGTCCCCGAGAAGCTTCGACAGTGCCATGAGCTGCTGCACCACGCGTTCCTTCTTGACCTTGTCGATCTTGGTGACGATGCCGATCAACGTGGTCTTGGGGGCAATGTGGCGCACCTGCTCGAGAATCCACCGATCCCCGGGGCCGATCTTCTCGTCCGCTGGGATGCACAACCCGATGATGTCGACCTCGGAATAGGTGTCCTGGACGAGGTCGTTGAGCCGCTGACCGAGCAGCGTCCTCGGGCGGTGCAGTCCCGGGGTGTCGACGAGAATCAGTTGCGCGTTCTCGCGGTGGACGATGCCGCGGATGGTGTGCCGTGTCGTCTGCGGCCGCGAGGACGTGATCGCGATCTTGGCTCCGACCAGCGCATTGGTCAGCGTCGACTTTCCGGTGTTCGGTCGACCCACGAAGCAGATGAATCCGGATCTGAAGTTCTCGTCACTCGATTCAGGCACCGAGTACCTCCCAGCTCTTCCCGCCGCGCCGCGCCGGGATCGTTGTCTTCGATGTGCCCGCGCGCTCACGCGTCACAGGTCGGTGCCTCGGGCGAATCCTGTCTTGCCGAGCAAACGGTTGTCGCGCGCAGCCTGAAGCTCCGCTTCCTCGGCGCGGCGCAGTTCCTCGTACCACTCCTCGAGGATGCGATTCTGCAGGGCGAACATTTCCTTCTCTTCGTCCGGCTCGGCGTGGTCGTAGCCGAGCAGGTGCAGCACACCGTGCACGGTCAGCAGCGCCAGTTCCTGTTCGAGCGGATGACCGGCGGCGGCGGCTTGATCCGCCGCGAACGACGGACACAGCACGATGTCACCGAGCATCGCTGGCCCAGGCTCCGGCGCGTCCGGTCGACCTCCGGGTTCGAGCTCGTCCATCGGGAACGACATCACGTCTGTCGGGCCCGGCAGATCCATCCATCGCATGTGCAGATCGGCCATGGTGGAGGAGTCGACCAGCACCATCGACAGCTCCGCCGCGGGGTGCACGTCCATGCTCGCAATCGCGAATCTGGCTACGCTCACCAATTCCGACTCGGAGACGTCCATCCCTGATTCGTTGGACACCTCGATACTCATCTGTTGCTCGTTCTCTCTCGGTTCTTGCGCGGCTTGGCAGATCGCCCTTGACTGTTCGGCGGAAATTCTATCGACGGGCCGAGCGCGGGCCGGAGCGTCGCTGCGCGCGATTACCGACGGACACGTCGGTCTCTCGGGAGGACTCGAACCGCTCGTAGGCATCGACGATCTCCGATACCAACCGGTGGCGCACCACGTCACTGCTGGTCAAGTGCGCGAAATGGATATCATCCACATCGTCGAGGATCTCGCTTGCAGCGCGCAGCCCGGACCTCGAGCCGCCCGGAAGATCGACCTGAGTGACGTCACCGGTCACCACGATCTTCGAACCGAATCCGAGCCTGGTGAGGAACATCTTCATCTGTTCGGCGGTGGTGTTCTGGGCTTCGTCGAGGATGATGAAGGCGTCGTTGAGGGTGCGGCCGCGCATGTACGCCAGCGGTGCCACCTCGATGACACCGGCCTGCATCAGCTTCGGAATGGCCTCGACGTCCATCATGTCGTGGAGCGCATCGTGCAGCGGCCGGAGATACGGATCGATCTTCTCGTGCAGAGTGCCGGGCAGGAAGCCCAGCCGCTCCCCCGCTTCCACCGCTGGCCGCGTCAGGATGATCCTGCTGACCTGCTTGGCCTGGAGTGCCTGAACCGCCTTGGCCATGGCGAGGTAGGTCTTCCCAGTACCTGCGGGGCCGATCCCGAACACGATGGTGTTGGTGTCGATAGCGTCGACGTACCGCTTCTGGTTCAGAGTTTTCGGACGAATGGTCTTGCCGCGACGCGAGAGAATGTCCAGGCTCAGCACCTCGGCCGGCGACTCGGACACACCCTCGGTGAGCATTGCCACAGTGCGCCGAACCGCATCGGGTGTCAGCGGCTGGGCACGCTTGACGACGGCGGCGAGCTCGGACACGACCCGCTCGGCCAGCGCAACGTCGGCCACCTTGCCACTCAACGTCACGGCGTTTCCGCGAACATGAATGTCGGCGCTCAGTACCTGCTCCAACGTGCGCAGATTTTCATCCGAGGCTCCCAGCAGCGGAAGAACCGCCGCGGGTGCCAGTTCCATGCTGGACCGAACCTCACGTTCGGCGGGAAGTTCGCTGTGTTCACTCACGTGGTGGCTATGGCCTGCTCTCGGTGTCGATAGTTCTTTTGTTCCAAAGTTTAACGCCCTCACCGGCGAGCGCATTCCAATTACAGATCGACCGGCGACTGCCCCCAACGATCGGTGAGGACTCCGATCGCCCCGAGGGCCACAGCCCCGGCCGTGGACGTGCGCAGAACTGTGGGCCCCAACATCACCGGAGTCGCGCCGACCTCGGTCAGACGTGCGATTTCCCTGTCGTCGATGCCCCCTTCGGGGCCCACGACGAGCATCACTTCGTTCACCTCCGCGAACGGGAGGGACGCAAACCCTCGGGTGGCGGACTCGTGCAGCACGGCGACGATGCCGCCCCGAGCAACGATCGAGCCTGCGAGCGCCACGACTGCCGCTGTGTCGTGCAGATCGTCCACCTCGGGCACGAAGGGTCGACGCGATTGCTTGGCGGCAGCAGCAGCGACTCCGCGCCACCGGGACACACCCTTGATCGCTTTCGCGCCCTCCCAGCGAGCCACGCACCGTGCCGATTGCCACGGGACGATTGCGTCGATGCCTGCTTCGGTGGCGAGCTCGACCGACAGCTCGGAGCGATCCGCCTTGGGCAGCGCCTGGACGAGAGTGACCGTCGGGGTTGGTCGAGCAACCACGGACCTCGACGTCACCGCCAACTCCAGCCGGTCGCGCTCGACGCTGGTGACGACGGTGTCCGCAAGCGAGCCGGAGCCGTCGGAGAGCACCAATCGCTCACCGACGCGTATGCGGCGCACCGTGGCAGCGTGGTGCCCTTCCTTGCCGTCGAGCACGGCAGTGCCGCCCACGTCCGGCAGCGGATTGAGATAGAAGACGGTCGCCGCCATCGTCAGCGACCGCTGAACGCTTCCCGCAACCTGGAGAACAGACCGCCGCTGTGCTGTGAGCCCGTGGTGACCACTTCGGCCGCGTCGCGATCACGCAGACGCTTGAGGTCTTCCAGCAGCTGGGTCTGCTTGCTGTCCAGCCGCGAAGGTACGACCACTTCGAGGTGTGCGTGCAGGTCGCCCCGAACACCCGAGCGCAACCTCGGCATACCGTGTCCGCGCAGAACTGCCACGGCACCCGGCTGGGTTCCCTGATCCACCGAGATCTCGGTGGGTCCGTCGATGATCGCATCCACGGAGACCGAAGTGCCGAGCGCGGCGTCGACCATCGGGACCCGGATGGTGCAGTGCAGGTCGTCTCCGTCGCGGACGAAGACCTCGTGCGGCTGTTCGACGATTTCGACGTACAGATCGCCCGCCGGTCCGCCACCCGGTCCGACCTCGCCCTGCGAGGCCAGACGGATCCGCATGCCACTGCTGACACCGACGGGCACCTTGACGGCGATCTCGCGACGAGACCGCACACGACCGTCGCCACCGCACTTGCGGCAGGGGTCGGGAATCGTTTCACCGGCACCACGGCACGTCGGGCACGGCCGCGATGTCATGACCTGCCCGAGGAAGGAACGCTGAACCGACTGAACCTCTCCGGCTCCGCCACAGGTGTCACAGCGAACCGGTTCCGAATCACCATTGGTGCCCGCGCCCGTGCACACATCGCAGAGAATCGCGGTGTCGACCGTGATCTGCTTGGTCACTCCGCTCGCGCATTCATCGAGTGTCAGTTTCGTGCGCAGCAACGAGTCGGCCCCGGGTTGCACGCGTCCACGCGGACCACGCGTGCCGCCTCCCCCGCCGCCGCCGAAGAACGCTTCGAACACGTCGCCGAGACCGCCACCGAATCCGGCGTTGCCGAACCCGGCGCCACCGCCACCGCCCTGCTGCAGTGGATCGCCACCGAGATCGACGATGCGCCGCTTCTCCGGGTCCGAGAGCACCTCGTATGCGGTCGAGATCTCCTTGAAACGGGCTTGAGCAGCCTCGTCTGGGTTTACATCGGGGTGGAGTTCACGGGCGAGCTTGCGGTATGCGCGCTTGATCTCCTGGTCGGTCGCCTTCTGACCGACCCCGAGCGTTGCGTAGTAATCCCGTGCCACTTGTCGTCTCTTCCGTCCATGTCGTTCCAACATCCTGGTGGATCGTTTGCGCGCCGCAAGCTACTCCCGTAGTGCCTTGCGGCGCGCGTGTGTGGCTCTCAGCGTTCAGCGAGAACCTCACCGATGTATCTCGCAACGGCTGCGACCGATGCAATTGTTCCTGGGTAGTCCATTCGTGTGGGCCCGAGGACGCCCATTCCTCCCAGCACCATGCCAGCCGAACCGTATCCGGTGGAAATCATCGAGGCTCCGCGCATCTCCTCGACCTGGGTTTCCTCGCCGATTCGCACGGTCACCGTGCGCGTGTCCTGTGTCACAGCAAGCAGTTTCAGGACCACGACTTGCTCCTCGAGCGCTTCCAGCACGGCTCGCAACGAACCGGGGAAACCAGCGTCGCCGGCGAAGTCCGCGGCATTGCGGGTGAGATTGGCCGTGCCACCGAGAACGAGACGTTCCTCCGGGTGCTCGACGAGTGATTCGATCAACACCGTCGCCGACCTGATCATCGCGTCACGCAGGGACGGCGGTGCATTCTCGGCCAACTCGGCCACGGCAGCCGATGCTGCCGCGAGACGCTTTCCCTCGAGCGCGCCCCCGAGCAGTCGGCGCAGCTGTGACAGGTCTTCATCGTCGATGACGTCACCGAGTTCGACGATGCGTTGATCGACGCGGCCGGAATCGGTGATCAGGACCATCAGCAGTCGCGCAGGTGTGAGTGCCACGATCTCGAGGTGGCGGACAGACGAGACCGACAGCGTCGGATACTGGACCACGGCCACCTGACGCGTCAGCTGCGCCAACAGGCGAACACCGCGTCGCAACACATCGTCCAAGTCGACGCCGTTCTCGAGGAACTCGAGAATCGCACGACGTTCTGGACCCGACAGCGGCTTGACGTCGGCGATGCGGTCGACGAACTGCCGATAGCCCTTGTCGGTGGGTACCCGACCCGAACTGGTGTGGGGTTGGGCGATGTAGCCCTCGGCTTCGAGTACTGCCATGTCGTTTCGGACCGTGGCACTGGATACGCCGAGATTGTGTCGCTCGACCAGCGCGCGGGAGCCGACCGGTTCCTGAGTAGAGACGTAGTCCGCAACGATCGCGCGCAAAATCTCGAATCGTCTGTCTTCGGTGCTAGACAACTTCCGTCCCCTCCGATCCTCCGCTGCGGGCAGCTACGACGCCGCCACTATCGATCCATCGCTCGAGTCTAGTAGCCGCCGCACGATCACCGCCGAAAGGCCTTACTGTGGTCCGGTGGCCAACTCGACTTCGACGACGTACGACACATGATCTTCAAGGGTGTCAGGGACGGAAAGCCGTATCCGGATCACGGGCTCTCACTTCGAGACTGGGCCAGGATCCCGCCGCGTCAACTGCGTCTGGACGAGATCGTGACGACTACCAAGGTGCTCGAACTCGACCGGCTGCTCTCCGAGGATTCGACGTTCTACGGCGACCTGTTTCCGCATGCCGTGCACTACCGCGGAGTGGTTTATCTCGAGGACGGTCTGCACCGAGCCGTGCGGGCAGCGCTCCGGAGTCGGACCGTCCTGCATGCCCGCGTGTTCGATTACGACCTCCTCGGCGCCTGATCCCCTCCCCCGCCGAGATCGAAGTTGTGTAGCAATTCGGCGCGTTTTCGGGGCACAACCTCGATCTCGGCGGAACTAGGTCGCAATAGAGCGCACGACGGCGTCGGCGAGCAGGCGTCCGCGATCGGTCAGAACGAAGCGGTCCCCCTCAGCTGTCATCAGCCCATCGGCCACCACCTGCTCGGCGGCACGACGTTCGCTGTCGTCGAGAACCGCCGCCGGTAGCCCGGTCCGCAGCCGGATCCTGAGCATGAGCTCCTCGAGGTGCCGATCCTGCGCGGTGAGCAGTTCACTGCCCGCCACCGGGAATTCACCCGCCGCCAACTTCTCGGCATATCGAGCAGGATGCTTGACGTTCCAGAACCGCGTGCCACCGATGTGACTGTGCGCACCGGGGCCGGCACCCCACCAGTCACCGCCGTCCCAGTAGCCGACATTGTGCTTGCACTCGGCAGCTGAGTTCGCGGCCCAGTTCGACACCTCGTACCAGTGCAGACCCGCGCGTGCGAGCACCTCGTCGATGCGCTCGTACCTGCTTGCCAGCACGTCGTCGTCGGGCATGGGCAGTTCACCGCGCCGGACCTTACGAGCCATTGCGGTGCCGTCCTCGACGATGAGCGCGTACGCCGACACGTGATCGACGCCCGCATCCAAGACAGCGTCGAGCGACCGGTCGAGGTCCTTCGGACGTTCTCCAGGAGTTCCGTAGATCAAATCGAGGTTGACGTGATCGAAGCCTGCAGAACGCGCCTCCTTCGCTGCCTCGACGGCGCGTCCCGGTGTGTGCGTGCGATCGAGGACGGCAAGCACATGAGGCGCTGCCGACTGCATACCGAGGGAAATCCTTGTGAAACCGGCGCTGCGCAGGCGCTCGAAGAATGCCGGGGAGGTCGATTCCGGATTCGATTCCGTCGTCACCTCGGCACTCTCGCTCAGTCCGACGCTCTCGCGAACGGCGCCGAGTACATCGGCCAAGCCGTCCCCGCCGAGCAGCGACGGGGTTCCGCCGCCGACGAACACCGTGTCCGCGGTCGGGACGCGCCCGCCGCGCTGCTCCATCAACGCCGCTGCGGCGTCGAGCTCGCGGCGCAATCCCTCGAGCCACGACTGCGGGGAGGCGGACGTGCCCAGCTCACCGGCGGTGTAGGTGTTGAAGTCGCAGTACCCACATCGGGTGGCACAGAACGGCACGTGCACGTAGATCCCGAACGGACGCTGTCCTAGACCCTCGAACGCCTCGTCGGGCAGATCGAGCGTCTTCGATGGCTGCGCGTCGAGAAGGTTCACCGGATCAGTCTCCCAGAGCGCGCGCCTCTCCCGCGCCGTGCGGCCGTCCTCGGCTCTGCCAGCCTATTTACCGAAAAAATGGGGTAAATAGGCTCCCCGGGACGGACCAGGGCCGATGCCATGGCACAATGGTCGTCGTGACCGACTTCGGGATTAGACTTGTGGCGCGACGCCACGTCGATCTCAAGCGTGTCTGCAGCTCGTCGTGTCGATGCCGAATGAGCCTGTAGCCGAGCTTCGCGCCCGGCCCGCTCGATTCCGACCCCCTCAGAACCAACATCCGTCCGGATGCGTGTGCGAGTGATGAGTCTCATGCCCGCTCGACCGCGCGGAAGTACCCAAGATGCAGGAGCTACAGATGTCGTCGACCACCGACGCCTCCCAAGAAGCCGTAGAGGCGCCCGTCGCCCGTCGCGAGCGGACCGCACGGCCGACGAAACGCCGCGCCGAAGGCCAGTGGGCGCTCGGCTACCGAGAGCCCCTGAACGCCAACGAGCAGTCCAAGAAGGACGACAATCCGCTCAACGTGCGCGCCCGGATCGAGAATATCTACTCCAAACAGGGCTTCGACAGCATCGACAAGGGCGACCTGCGCGGCCGCTTCCGCTGGTGGGGCCTCTACACCCAGCGCGAGCAGGGGTACGACGGCACGTTCACGGGCGATGAGAACATCGACCTACTCGAAGCCAAGTACTTCATGATGCGCATCCGCTGCGACGCCGGAGCGCTGAACATCGAACAGTTCCGCACCCTCGCGGGTATCTCACAGGAGTTCGCGCGTGACACCGCGGACCTGTCGGATCGCGAGAACGTGCAGTACCACTGGATCGAGGTGGAGAACGTTCCCGAGATCTGGCGCCGCATCGAAGCCGTCGGCCTCAAGACGACCGAAGCATGCGGCGACTGCCCCCGCGTCGTCCTCGGATCGCCACTGGCCGGCGAGGCTGTCGACGAGATACTCGACCCGACCCCAGCCATCGACCAGATCGTCGAGCGCTACATCGGCAAACCCGAATACTCGAATCTGCCGCGCAAGTTCAAGACGGCCATCTCCGGTTTGCAGGACGTGGTACACGAGATCAACGACGTCGCATTCATCGGCGTGAACCATCCCGAACACGGCCCCGGGCTGGACCTGTGGGTCGGCGGCGGCTTGTCCACCAACCCGATGCTCGCGCAGCGCGTCGGGGTCTGGGTGCCACTCGAGGACGTGCCCGACGTGTGGGAAGGCGTCGTGTCGATCTTCCGGGACTACGGCTACCGTCGCCTGCGCACCAAGGCACGCCTGAAGTTCCTGATCAAGGATTGGGGCATCGAGAAGTTTCGGCAGGTACTCGAGGACGAGTACCTGCACCGCAAGCTGACCGACGGGCCCGCGCCCGAAAAGCCTGCTCGGCCACGTGATCACGTGGGCGTCCAGAAGCTCAAGAACGGCCTCAATGCCGTCGGTGTCGCCCCGATTGCGGGTCGGATATCGGGCACGATCATGGCCAAGATCGCCGACGCCGCCGAGAAAGCCGGCTCGGACCGCCTGCGCTTCACTCCGTACCAGAAGTTGATCGTGCTCGACGTTGCCGACGACAAGCTCGAAGAGCTCATCGCCGACCTGGATGCGCTGGGCCTGCCCGCTCGCCCGTCGCACTGGCGAAAAAATCTGATGGCGTGCAGTGGAATCGAGTTCTGCAAGCTCTCGTTCGCCGAAACCCGCAAGCGCTCGCAGGTCCTCGTTCCCGACCTCGAACAGCGCCTGGCAGATATCAACAACCAACTCGACGTACCGGTGACCATCAACATCAACGGGTGCCCCAACTCCTGCGCGCGGTCGCAGATCGCCGACATCGGATTCAAGGGCCAACTCGTCGACGACGGCGACGGGAATCAAGTCGAGGGCTTCCAGGTTCACTTGGGTGGCAGCCTCGGCCTGGACAGTGCGTTCGGCCGAAAGCTGCGACAGCACAAGGTGAACAGCACCGAGCTCGGTGACTACATCGAACGAGTGGTGCGCAATTTCGTCAAGAACAAGGACGAGGACGAGCGGTTCGCGCAATGGGCAGTACGAGCAGACGAGGCGGATTTGCGATGAACGCACAGAGTTCGACACGGATGGACCTCTCGGTGGAGGAACTGAAGGCGATCGCCGAACGAGGCGCCCGCGACCTGGACGGAGCGGGCGCGACCGACTTGCTGGAGTGGACCGAACGCGAGTTCGGTAAGCACTTCATCGTCGCGTCCAACATGCAAGATGCGGTGCTGGTTCACCTTGCCGCCCAAGTACATCCGGGCGTCGACGTCTTGTTCCTCGACACCGGCTACCACTTCGCCGAGACCATCGGAACTCGCGACGCCGTCGAGGCCGTCTACGGCGTCAACATCGTCAACGCACGCGCCGAACAGACCGTCGCCCAGCAGGACGTGGCAGAGGGCAAAGACCTGTTCGCACGCGAGCCCAACCGCTGCTGCGCGCTCCGCAAGGTCGCCCCCTTGAAGAAGGAACTGGCGAACTACAGCGCCTGGGTCACGGGCATCCGCCGCGTCGAAGCACCCACGCGCGCCAACGCGCCTCTCATCTCCTTCGACGACGCATTCGGGCTCGTGAAGATCAACCCGATCGCAGCCTGGTCGGATGACGACATGCAGCGCTATATCGACGAGCACTCCATTCTCGTCAACCCCCTCGTCGACGAGGGGTATCCATCGATCGGGTGCGCTCCGTGCACCGTCAAGCCAGCCCCCGGCGCCGATCCGCGCAGCGGCCGATGGGCCGGCAAAGCCAAGACCGAATGCGGATTGCACGCATCATGACAGTGGAAACGGACATCACCGTGACGACATCGACAGCGATCGACCCAGCGAGAACCCAGACACCAACGAACGGGGCGACTGTGACGACGGCAGGGCGGACCCTTCTCGACAGCGACCGCTTCGACACCCTCGACGCGCTCGAGTCCGAGGCCATCCACATCTTTCGCGAGGTGGCGGGCGAGTTCGAGCGCCCTGTCATCCTGTTCTCGGGCGGCAAGGATTCGACGGTGCTCCTGCACCTGGCCATCAAGGCGTTCTGGCCGGCTCCGCTGCCGTTCGCGCTCCTGCACGTCGACACCGGCCACAACCTGCAAGAAGTACTGGACTTCCGAGACCACGTCGTGGCGAAGTACAACCTGCGCCTGCACGTGGCCAAGGTCGAGGACTACCTCGCCGACGGTCGACTCACCGAACGTCCCGACGGCATTCGCAACCCACTTCAGACGGTTCCACTGCTCGACGCCATCTCGGAGAACCGTTTCGACGCCGTCTTCGGCGGCGCTCGCCGCGACGAGGAACGCGCACGCGCCAAGGAGCGAATCTTTTCCTTGCGCAACGCTTTCGGTCAGTGGGATCCGAAGAAGCAGCGCCCCGAACTGTGGAACCTGTACAACGGTAAGCACTCCCCCGGCGAGCAGGTGCGTGTCTTCCCGCTCAGCAACTTCACCGAACTCGACATCTGGCGCTACATCGCTCGCGACAACGTCGAACTCGCCAGCATCTACTACGCGCACCAGCGCCCCGTGTATCAACGCGACGGCATGTGGATGACCCCCGGTGTCTGGGGTGGTCCGACCGAATCGGAGGACCTGCAGACACTGTCCGTCCGCTACCGCACCGTCGGCGACGGCTCCACCACCGGAGCGGTCCTGTCCGAGGCCGCCGACAACGAAGCCATCCTCGCCGAGGTCGCTGCGTCCAGGCTCACCGAACGTGGAGCCACCCGAGGCGACGACCGCGTTTCCGAGGCCGCCATGGAAGACCGCAAGCGCGAAGGATACTTCTGATGAGCATTTCAACTTCTGCCCCCTCGCGTCATTCCGCAGGCTCACAGCTTCTGCGCTTGGCTACCGCCGGCAGTGTGGACGACGGCAAGTCCACCCTCGTCGGCCGCCTGCTGTACGACACCAAATCGGTTCTCGCCGACCAGATCGACGCAGTCACTCGCGCGTCGGTCGACCGGGGACTGAGCACTCCGGACCTGTCGCTACTGGTCGACGGTCTGCGCGCCGAACGCGAACAGGGCATCACGATCGACGTGGCCTACCGGTATTTCGCCACTCCCGCAAGATCGTTCGTACTCGCCGACACTCCGGGCCACGTGCAGTACACCCGCAACACGGTCTCCGGCGCGTCTACGGCCCAGCTGGTGATTCTCCTGGTCGACGCCCGGAAGGGTGTCATCACTCAGACTCGCCGACACGCCGCCGTGCTGGCGCTCCTCGGTGTACCCAGGCTGGTCTTGGCGGTCAACAAGATCGACCTCGTCGAGGACCCGGCTCGGGTGTTCGCCGACATCTCCGCCGAATTCAACTCACTCACCTCGTCCCTCGGCTGGGCCACCGAAGACGTCATCGAAATCCCTGTGTCGGCCCTGCACGGCGACAACGTCGCGGTCCGTTCCACCAACACCCCGTACTACGACGGGCCAACCCTCATCGAGCACCTGGAGTCGGTGCCGGTGGACGCCGAACCGCACCGTGTGGGTCTGCGTTTCCCGGTGCAGTACGTGATCCGTCCGCGCACTGCAGACTTCCCCGACTACCGCGGGTACGCGGGTCAGGTGGCCGCGGGAACCGTCTCCCCCGGTGACGAGGTCCTCGTCCTCCCGTCGGGAACACGCACGACGGTCGAACGCATCGACACCGCCGACGGCGAACTCGGCACGGCAAGTGCCGGCCGGAGCGTCACCCTCATCCTGGCCGACGACGTCGACGTCTCACGCGGCGATACCATCGTCTCTCCCTCCGATGCCCCGGACCCAATCGGTGAATTCGAGGCCACGGTCTGCTGGCTCGCCGAAAAGCCTCTGCGCCCCGGTGCACGGCTGCTCCTCAAGCACGGAACGCGAACCACCCAGGCCATCGTGGGTTCTCTCGTAGAAAAGTTCGACGAGCAGAACCTCACCGCTGAGCCGTCACCGGAGTCGTTGGAGCTCAACGACATCGGCCGGATATCGGTGCGTGTCGCGGAGCCGATCGTCGCCGACGACTATGCCGTCAACCGTCACACCGGCAGCTTCCTGCTCATCGACCCGGCGGGCGGAAACACTTTGGCCGCCGGTCTCGTCGGCGACGCCCTCTCGGCCGTCGAGCTCGGTATCCCAGAAGCCAGTACTGCAGAATCCGGTACTGCAGAGCCTGTATGAGCACTCTGATCGCCGTCGCCCATGGCAGTCGTGATCCGCGTTCGGCGCGGACCGTCGCCACCGTCGTCGATCGGATCCGTGCACGTAGGCCCGATCTGGACGTGCGGGTGGCGTTTCTGGACTTGTCCGAGCCGAGCGTCGAGGACGTTGTCGACGACGTCGTGGCTGGGGGCGCCGAGGCGGCTGTGATCGTCCCGCTGCTACTCGGAAGCGCGTTCCATGCGCGTGTGGATCTGCCGGCGATTGTCGACGCGGCGCGTCGGCGGCACCCGCGGTCGACCCTCGTCCAGAGCGAGGTTCTCGGCGATGATCGGCTTCTGGTGGATGCCCTTCGTGACCGGATACTGGAAGCGGGTGTCGAGTCGGACGATCCAGATATCGGTATCGCCGTCGCCGCCGTCGGATCATCGAGTGCACCCGCCAACCTCCGCGCGTGTGCGCTCGCCGAACGCGTCCGGTTCGGAACGTCATGGAGAGCTGCCGTGACGTGTTTCGCCACGGCGCCGAGTCCGGGCCCCGCCGAGTCGCTCACGCGGTTGAGAGCGGCGGGGGCTCGCACGCTCGTCGTCGCGCCATGGTTCCTCGCGCCCGGTCTGTTGACCGACCGCGTGTCCGGTGCCATCGATACTTACACCCGCGACGCACCTCTCACCGAGGTGCGTCTGGCCTCCGTTCTCGGGGACCATGCCCTCGTGGCCGAGGTGGTATCCAATCGCTACGACGCCGCAGTGCGTCGATTGCGTACACGGCGATCCGCCTGATCGAGTCCGATCTCGAGCTTGCAGTCAGTGTTCGTCCGCCGCGGAGGCAGCCTCTCCGAAGAAGGGCACCGGCCCATCGACCACCAAACGCACGGTGGATCCGATCGCGATGGAGCCGCTTCCAGTGACCCATGAGGTCACCGAGTCACCGGTCACAACGTGTCGGGAGGTGACAAGCGTGTAGGGACCGGCGAACTCCGTTGCGACGACGTGGAAGCTCCCGTTCGGGTCGATGACCGGCTCGAGCTGCTCCGGCCGCACCAACACCTGACCTCGCCCTGCAGCGCTCCCGACGACGGCGATGGTTCCGAGTACGGTTTCGGCCGCGGCCCCTGTGCGGTCCGCGTCGAGGAGGATCGATTCACCGACGAATGTACCGACGTCGATGGAACTCGGCAGGCGGTACAGCTGCTCCGGAGTAGCAGTCTGTGCAGCTCGGCCACCGAGCAGCACAGTGACGCGGTCTGCGGTGGTCATCGCCTCGGCGCGATCGTGTGTGACCAGCAGCGCGGGCGTCTTGCTCTCTTTCAGCAATGCTCGGACCTCCTGGCGGATTCCCACACGGAGGCCTGGATCGAGCGAGGCGAACGGCTCGTCCATCAGAATTACCGCGGGCTTCGGCGCGAGGGCGCGGGCCAGCGCGATACGTTGCTGCTGCCCGCCCGACATCTCGCTGGGCCTGGCATCGGTTGCCCCCGGCAACCCCACGAGCTCGAGCATGGCCTCGATCCGTGCACGCCGTTGTTTGCGATCCGCGATTCTCTTGTGCGGGAATGCTTTCACCAAGCCGAAGCCGATATTCTCCCCGACGCTCAGATGCGGAAACAGCCCACCTTCCTGAGGCATCAGACCGATCTTGCGATCCTCGGGAGCAATGTGGATCGATGCCGGCTCCGCCAACACCCGTTCATCGAGTTCCACTCGCCCTCGATCGATGCGGTGCAATCCCGCAATCGACCGCAGCAGGGTGGTTTTTCCGCAACCGGAAGGGCCGAGGATGGCGAGCATTTCCCCCGCAGCTAGATCCAGGTCGACACCGGAGAGAACCTCCCGGGCGCCGTAGGACGCGACTAGTCCGCGTACCGACAGCCCGTTCACAGCTGACCCGCCGGTACTGCAGCCACGTGACGCCGACGAATGGCACGATCGAGAACGAACGTCGGAACGGCAGAGACGAGAATGAGAGCGAATGCATAGGGTGCGGCTTCGCCGTACTTGAAAACCTGTGTGGTCGACCATAGTTCGGTGGCCAAGGTATCTACACCTCGTGGACGCAACAGCAACGTCGCCGGCAGTTCCTTGGCGACCGTGAGGAACACCAGGGCACCGCCCGCGGCGATTCCGGGCAGTGCGATTGGAAGGGTCACTCTCAGATCCGTTCTGGTACGGGAGCTTCCGAGCGAGCGCGAGACATCCTCGAGCACGAGGGGGCTCGCAGCGATTGCCGCTCGCGCAGAGCCGACGGCCAAGGGCAGGAACAACACAGCGTAGGCCAGAACAAGCAGTGCCGCGGTCTGGTAGATCGACGGCAGAAAGCGAATGCCCAGAAACACCACGGCCAGTCCGACGGTGATCCCCGGCAGACCGTGCGCAACGAAAGTGGACACCTCCGCGGCGCGTGCGAGTGGTGACGTGGATCGGGCCGCGTAGAGCGCGACGGGCAGGGCGATGATCACCACGAAAATGGCAGCGAAGGTAGAGAACCGCAGTGTCGCGAGCGTGGTCTCCAGCACGTCCCCCCAATCGATGGTGAAGCGCAACGAACGAACGAGCCAGCGAACGAGGCCGAGCAGCGGAACTGCAACCGCCATGGCGAACAGAACCGCGATCGCCGCAAGCGCGGGCAGCGTCCATCGCCCGAGCATGACCGGCTCCGCGGACCGCGGTGCGCCGGAACCGACCCGCGCGGTGGCTCCTCTTCGGGCGCGTCGTTCAGCGAGTGTCAGAACGAGGGCCATCAGCACGAGAACGGCACCGAGCACCGACGCCGCGGTTCGATCCAGACCGCCGCGATAGGCGCTGTAGATGCCCAGCGTGAAGGCGTCGTAGCGCATGAGGGCGACGGCCCCGAAGTCACTGATCGTGTAGAGCGAGACCAACAGCGCTCCCGCAGCTGCCGACGGTACGACGTGGCGTGCTTCCACCGTCAGAGCCGTACGGAGCGCGCTGCGGCCCAGCGTCCTCGACACCTCGGCTCGGCCCGGATCGGCCGAGGCGAACGCCGCCGCGACCGGGAGCATGACGAGCGGAAAACACGACATCGTCAACACCAGCGCAGCTCCCGCGAATCCGGCGAGCGCCGGGAATTCTGCTATCCACACGTACCCGGAGACGTAGGACGGTATGGCGAGTGGCGCGGTCAGTGCGATCGCGAAGAACGAGCGCCCCGGGAGATCGGTGCGCGTCACCGCCCACGCGGCGAGCATCCCCAGCACGAGACAGGCGATCGCGACCACCGATGTCAATGCCACCGTACGCAGAGCGAGGTCCGCTGTGCGCTGCCGAAAGAGCAGGCGCGCAGCCTTGTCCACCCCGCCGTCCAAGGATCGAATTCCGAGGTATACCAGTGGAGTCAGCGCACCCAGCGCTACGACGGACGCGGCAACCGCCAGCAGCGGACGGCCGCGAAACTGTGGACCCAACTAGATCATTCCGACCTCGGTGAGCAGCTTCTGGGTCTCCTCGAGCGAGGCCAGCCGGCCCAGGTCGATATCCGAGGCGCCGAGCTCGGTGAGCGGCGGCAGGTCGTAGTCGGATGTGACACCGTCGATGACCGGGTACTCGGCTGTCTCGTTCGCGAAGTACATCTGCGATTCCTCGGTCAGCAGCGACCGTACGAAATCCTGCGCAGCTTCTTGGTTGTCCGAGGCCGCGAGCACGCCGGCACCGGCGACGTTGACCAGCGCACCGGGATCACCGGGCTCGAAGTAGTGCAGCTCGATGGGTGCGTCGTCTCCGTTCTCTGCCTTGAACGGGTACCAGTAGTAGTGGTTGGTGAGCCCGGCGGCGACCTGGCCGTCGTTGACCGCGGTCATCAGCGGGCCGTTGCCCTCGAATGCCACCGGTTCGTTGGCGGCGAATGCCTCGAGCCACTCGCGGGCGCCGTCCTCACCGCGTTGCACTCGAAGCGCAGTGACGAAGGACTGGAACGAGGCGTTCGTCGGTGCATATCCGACCTGTCCGCGCCAGCGTGGGTCCAGCAGTCCGTCGATGCCGGTCGGCAGGTCCGCGGCCTCTACCTCGTCGGAGTTGTAGGCGAGTACGCGGGCGCGCGCCGAGGTGGCGACCCAGGTGCCGTCCGCGCCGCGGTACTGCTCGGGAACGAGCTCGAGGATGTCCTGCGGCAATGGCGCCAGTAGGCCGGCCTCGTCGAGTGCGCCCAGTGCGCCCGCGTCCTGGCCGTAGAACACGTCGGCCGGCGTCGCATCGCCCTCTTCGAGGATTTTGGCGGCCTGGGCGTTGGTGTTTCCGGAGTAGTCGACCTCGATCTCGCCACCGATTCGTTCGATGAGCGGGTCGACGAGATCCTCGTCGCGGCCGGAGTACACGACAACGGTGGACTCGGCTTCGGATGCCTCGGTCGCTTCGGAATCAGTGGACGAAGAACTGCAGGCGACCAGGCCTACGGCGAGGGTTGCACTGCACGAGAGCAGAGCCAGACGACGGGTGAGGTTCACGATTCTCCTGAAGGTCGAAAAGAAACCGACATAACAGAGAAAACATACACCCTTAGGCCAGCCTCAACTACATTGCCCTACCCTCAGTTCGATTCCGTCGAGCCACTGGGCGCAGCGATCCTGGGAATCCGCGTCGCTCGCACGTACACCGTGTCACCTGGATTCAACTGCAGTGCCTCACTGTCTCCGCGAGTGATCTGCGCGGTGAACTGTTCGCCTGTCGCCGAGTTCTCGAGCTCCACCTTCACCTCGAATCCGAGGTGAACGACGCGTTCGACGACGGCGCGGGTGACCCCGGCCGATCCCGCCGTGCCGTTCTCCTCCGCGAGCGCGAGCGAAGGATCGCGGCCCACCCGGATATCGTGCGGGCGCACGAGCAACCCGTTCAACCTGGCGACCTGCCCGAGAAACGACATCACGAAGTCGTTTCCCGGACGGTCGTAGAGATCCTCCGGTGTACCGACCTGCTCGATTCGTCCCTTGTTGAGCACGGCGATGCGATCGGCCACGTCCAGAGCTTCCTCCTGGTCATGTGTGACGAGAACCGTGGTGACATGCACTTCGTCGTGCAGGCGGCGCAACCAGCTGCGCAGATCCTCGCGGACCTTGGCATCGAGGGCGCCGAAGGGCTCGTCCAGAAGCAGAACCTGTGGGTCGACAGCGAGGGCCCGCGCCAGCGCCATACGTTGGCGCTGGCCACCGGACAGCTGCGCCGGAAAGCGGGCCTGAAATCCGGCTAGACCGACGATTTCCAACAGCTCGTCGACCTTGCGCTTGATCTCGGCCTTCGGCCGCTTTCTGATCTTGAGGCCGAATGCCACGTTGTCGCGCACGCTCAGGTGTTTGAAGGCCGCATAATGCTGGAAGACGAACCCGATCTCGCGGCGTTGCGGACTGATCCAGGTCACATCCTGTCCCGCCAAGATCACCTGTCCGGAATCGAGTTGCTCGAGGCCTGCTATCGACCGGAGCAGCGTGGACTTACCGGAGCCGCTTGGCCCGAGCAGCGCAGTCAGTGACCCCTTCGGGATGTCGATGCTGACATTGTCGAGGGCCGCGAAATCGCCGTAGTTCTTGTTGGCGCCGACGACCGAGATCTCGATCTCGCCGGAGGTTCGTGCGGTCATTGATTCGTCCTCTTCTTGTCGAGGGCAGTCATCAGCAGCAACACGATGACGGCGATGGCCATGAGCAGGGTGGACGCGGCATACGCCCCCTGCTGGTTGAAGTCCTCGTACCGCGAGCTGACCAGGAGCGTCAGCGTCTGCGATATCCCGGGCAGGTTGGTCGAGACCATGATGACGGCGCCGAACTCGCCGAGCGAGCGAGCCACCGTCAGGACGATTCCGTAGGTCAGACCCCATCGAATAGCGGGGAGGGTGATGCGGAAGAACGTCTGCAACGAGGATGCGCCGAGTGTCGAGGCCGCCTCTTCTTGCTCCTCGCCGATCTCGTACAACACGGGTTCGACTTCACGAACGACGAACGGAAGGGTGACGAAGATGGTGGCGATCACCATGCCGGGCAGCGCGAAAATGACCGTGAAGCCAAGGCTCTCGAGCCCCCCGAACCACCCGTTCGCACCCCACAGCAAGATCAGTGCGACGCCGATGACGATGGGCGACACCGCGAACGGCAGGTCGACGATGGCCTCGACGATGCCTTTGCCCCGGAACCGACCTCGCACGAGCGCCAGCGCGGTGATGACCCCGAAAACCACATTGAGGGGCACGACGATCGCGACGATCAGGAGCGAGAGCTGCAGCGCCGATTGCGCCGCCGGGGTCGTGATCAGACCCCAGAACTCCAGGAAACCGTTCTCGAACGTGCGGTAGAGGATGGCGCCGAGCGGAAACAGCACCAGCACGGCGAGATACAGCAGCGCGGCCGCGCGCAGGGAAAGCTTGACCGGCAATCCGATCTTCATCGAATCTGCTCCTCTCGGCGAGCCAGACGATTGCCGACGATGCGAAGGACGAAGAGCACGACGAAAGCCAACGCAAGCAACACCACTGAGATGGCTGCCGCTTCCGTCGCCTGGTCGTACTCGATCAGTTCCCGGATGTACTGCGACGCGATCTGTGTTTCTCCGGGAATATTGCCGCCGATGAGGACCACCGATCCGAACTCACCGATGGCCCGGGCGAACGCCAACCCGGCACCGCTGAGGATGGCGGGCAAGAGGACCGGCAGCACGATCGACCGGAAGATGGTCCAGTTGTTCGCCCCCAGCGACGCGGCTGCCTCCTCGACCTCGCGGTCGAGTTCGATGAGCACAGGCTGCACCGCACGCACCACGAACGGCAGGGTCACGAAGAGCAGGGCTACCACAACAGCCGGCTTGGTGGCGTTGAAGACCAGACCGATCGGACTACCCGGACCGTACAGAGACAACAGGACCAGACTCGCCACGATGGTCGGCAGCGCGAACGGGAGATCGATGATCGCGTTGACGAACCGCTTACCGGGAAACTCGTCACGCACGAGCACCCACGCGATGAGCGTGCCGAACACGAGGTTGATCACGGCTGCAGCGGCCGACACCTCCAGTGTCACCTTGAACGTCGCGAGCGCGCGGGGGGATGTCACTGCGTCCCAGAATCCACCGAGACCGGCGTCGAACGAGGTGACCGTCAGCGCCGCGAGCGGCAGCAGAACGATGACGCTCAGCCACAGAACCGCGACGCCGAGACCGAGCGGACCCACCGAACCTGGCCCACGGAATTTGCGCCCCGTCGTCGGCGCGGGGTGCCGATTTTTCGGTTCAGTGGCCATCAGCGGGTGCTTTCTTCGTAGATGACCGTGATGGCCCCGTTCTCGCCGAACAGTTCGTCGTCGATCGTCGTCCAGCCGCCGAGATCGTCGATCGTGTACAGGTTCTCCGGGGTGTGGAAGATGTCGGAGTACTCCGCTGCGATGGCGGGGTCGACGGGCCGAAAGCCGGAGTCGGCCCAAACTCGCTGACCCTGCTCGGTGTAAAGGTAGTCGTTGAGTTCGTTGGCCTTGTCGAGTTGGGAACTCGTGTTCACCACCGCCACCGGGTTGTCGATTCTGAACGTGTCCGCGAGGTCGACATGTTCGACATTCTGGCCCATCTCCTCGATCAGGAGGGCTTCGTTCTCATAGCTCAACAGCACATCTCCCTGCCCCTGCAGAAATGCCTCCGTTGCGGCGCGGCCGGATTCGGGTTGCACCGGGAAATGCTCGGACACCAATTCCTCGACGTACGCCAGACCCGCTGCTCGGTCCTGCCCGCCGTTGCTCTTGGCGGCGTACGGAGCGAGCAGATTCCATTTGGCCGATCCGGAGCTCAGTGGGCTGGGGCTGATCACCTCGATGCCCGGCTCGAGCAGATCGTCCCACGTCTGTATGTTCTTGGGGTTGCCCTCGCGGACCACCAACGTCACCACGGATCCGAAAGGTACTCCGCCGTAGGCATTCTGGTTCCAGTCCTCGTCCACCTTCCCGGCGTCGACCAGGCGGGTCATATCGGGCTCGACCGAGAAGTTGACAATGTCGGCGGGCGCACCGTCGACGACCTTGCGCGACTGATTTCCGGACGGTCCGTAGTCGCCGTTGATCGAGCTTTCTTCGCTGTCCCCACCGGCACCGAACGCCACGGCGATCGCGTCCCACCCATTCTTCGGCACCGCATAGGCGACCAGAATCAGACCCTCACCGTCGCTTGTCGGCGATTCTCCGCCCACGACGTCACTCGAACCTCCCGCACACGCGCCGAGAACGAGGCTGCATACAACGGCGATCGTGGTGACCAGGTATCGAGAGTTGCGCCTCATCGAGAAGTGCCTTTCGTCATCGGAAGTGAACTACGATCGAAGCAGAGCACATCGGCACCCTGCATCATTCGATTTCCGAGCGCACCGGTGCGACCTCGCGCGAAGCGTGTTGCATGCGAGGCGCAGATCGATGCCGGACCGGTCACGGTGCGCGTTTCACGTCGGAGACGGGGCAGCGTGGCCTGGTGGGCAGCCGGGCGCTAGGAGATGGATCGACAACAGTCGATATCAGCAACCGCGAGCATGCCGACTGCGATCAACGCCAGTTCATGGCGGACCCGGTAGGCGGCAGCGGCAGACACGGAGCAAAATCTAGCAGAGTGGCGCGGCCGGACCCAATCACGCGGCCGACGAACCGCTCGCGCTACCGGGTGAAGAACCAGGCGAGCACGACGAGCACGAGCAGTGCGATCAGCGCGAGGGTGACTCTCGACTTGGGCATCAGCGACCTTCCGTAGGCGGTACGTCAGATGCGGGCGAGACCGCATCGCTCTCGGGGCGCGCATCGCGTCCGAGAACGCGGAGAATTTCGGCGAGCACGTGATCGAACAATCGGGACAAACCGAAGGCGATGGGAACCACCACGAGCAGCACGACGATCGACTGCGGGATGAAAGGCAGCCCGATGATCCACAGTTCCACCCCGTCCCACCACGTCGCGATCGCATTCACGCTCTCACCCTAACGGTGCGCCACACCGACAACAGCCAGCGGTCGACGGGTCAGCAGTGGACGGCGGGCAGTTCGGCACCGATGATTGACCGATGACTGCCTTCGAGGAGCCGGTGAACGTTGAACCCGTGCGCAGCGACGAGTTGCCGCCGCCCGACATGCGCGAACCCCAGGAAGAGCTGAAGGAGGGTGCGTTGACGAGCCTCGAGGCTCCGGTCACCGCCCCACTCTCCTATCGCAGCTCCTTTCCCCCGATCGACGACTACGCGTTCCTGTCCGATTGCGAGACGACGTGCCTCATCGCACGCAACGGCTCCGTCGAGTGGATGTGCATTCCCCGCGCAGACTCCCCCAGCATCTTCGGGGCAGTACTGGACCGCAGCGCCGGCCACTTCAGAGTGGGACCGTACGGCCACTCGGTTCCAGCGGCCCGCCGTTATCTCCCTGGCGGACTCATCGTCGAGACAACCTGGCAGACCGAGACGGGATGGCTCATCGTCCGCGACGCGCTCGTCATGGGACCGTGGCACAACACAGATCAGCGCTCACGCACGCACAAGCGTGCCCCGTCGGACTGGGACGCGGAACACATTCTTCTTCGAACGGTCAAGTGCGTCAGTGGCACCGTCGAACTCGAGTTGAGTTGCGAACCCGCCTTCGACTACCACCGTGCAACGGCGCAATGGGAATACACCGGCAAGGTGTACGAGGAGGCCACCGCGACCTGCGAGGCCAGTTCGATCGGTGATCAGCCATCGCTGAAGCTGACCACCAACCTTCGTATCGGCATCGAGGGTCGCGAAGCTCGCGCCCGAACGCGCCTGACCGAGGGCGACAACATCTTCGTCGCACTGTCGTGGTCCGAGCTACCGGCACCGCAGACATTCGAGGAGGCCTCGGAGAAGATGTGGCGTACCTCCGAGTGCTGGCGGCAGTGGATCACCATCGGCCGCTTCCCTGATCACCCGTGGCGCGGCTACCTGCAGCGCAGCGCTCTGACGCTGAAGGGTTTGACCTACGCCCCGACCGGAGCACTGCTCGCTGCGTCGACCACGTCTCTGCCGGAAACCCCTGGTGGAGAGCGTAATTGGGACTACCGGTTCACCTGGGTCCGCGATTCTACCTTTGCCCTGTGGGGCCTATACACGCTCGGACTGGACCGTGAGGCAAACGATTTCTTTTCCTTCATGTCTGATGTGTCGATGGCCGAGAACGGCGAGGCCAATCCCCTCCAGGTCATGTACGGCATCGGCGGCGAGAAGACTCTCGAAGAAACCGAGCTGTCACATCTGTCGGGCTATGACGGGGCGCGGCCGGTCCGCATCGGGAACGGGGCGTACAACCAAGAGCAGCACGACATCTGGGGAACGATGCTCGATTCGGTCTACCTGCACGTCCGCTCACGCGAGCACGTTCCGGAGTCGTTGTGGCCGCTGCTCAAGAGGCAGGTGGAGGAAGCGATCGCGAACTGGAGGAAACCGGACCGCGGGATCTGGGAAGTCCGCGGCGAGCCACAGCATTTCACCTCGTCGAAGGTCATGTGCTGGGTTGCCCTCGATCGTGGCGCGAAACTGGCAGCCATTCACGGTGAGAGCGACTACGCCATCAAGTGGGGCGGGATCGCCGACGAGATCAAGGAGGACATCCTCGCGAACGGCGTCGACAGCCGTGGCGTCTTCACACAGCGCTACGGGCATGATTCGCTGGATGCCTCGCTGCTGCTGGCGCCTCTACTACGGTTCCTTCCGGCCGACGATCCGCGCATCCGGGCAACTGTGCTCGCCATCGCCGACGAGTTGACGGTGGACGGTCTCGTTCTCCGATACAAGATCGAAACCACGGACGACGGTTTGGAAGGCGAGGAGGGCACGTTCACCATCTGTTCCTTCTGGCTGGTGTCGGCACTCGTCGAGATCGGTGAGCTGCCGCGTGCGAAGCATCTGTGCGAGCGCCTGCTCGGCTATGCGAGTCCGCTCAAGCTCTATGCGGAGGAAATCGACGTGCACACCGGGCGGCACCTCGGCAACTACCCGCAGGCCTTCACCCATCTGGCGCTGATCAATGCGGTCGTCCACGTCATCCGCGTAGAAGAAGCCCAGGCGACCGGCCACTTTCAGCCGGCCCACACCAACTGACACGCAGGACTGTCAGCGTCCGAGCTGTTGCGCCCACTCGGCCATCAGCTCGGACGCTGCTGCGTTGCGTGCCCGCGAGTGCCCGGTCCCGGCCCACATCGACAGCGCCGACGGATCCCCGGCGGCACCGGCTTTCGCCCGCATCGGGGCCGTCAAATAGTGCACATCCGGGTATGCCAGTGGCGCGTCCGCTCCGAATGTCTGCATGAACTCGTTCACCAGTCCGCGAGCCGGTCGGCCTGAAAAGGCGCGTGTGACTGCTGTTTCCGGATTCGCCGTGAGTTGCTCCCGATGCACTGGTCGGGTGCCGGCCTCGTGGGTGTCGAGGAATGCAGTGCCGAGTTGCGCGGCGTGCGCGGAGCCTCCGGCGAGGAGAGGCGCGATGTCGTGGCCGTCCATGAGTCCCCCCGCCGCGATCCGCGGCAGGTCGGAGGCCGAACGCACATCGGCGAGCAGGTCGATCAGCGATACCTCCGGCGCGGAGCCGTCGAAGCTGCCCCGGTGACCGCCTGCTTCGGGGCCCTGCACGATCAGCGCGTCGACGCCTGCGGCGTCCGCTTCCATTGCCTCGGCGCCGGAGGTGACCGTGCACCACACCTCGGTGCCGACCTGATGCAGCGCTTCGGTTTCGGCGGCGTCGAAGGTGCCGAACGTACTCGTTACGAGGGGGACGGGATGCTCGACCAACCAGGCGAACTTCTCCCGGTAGCGGTCATCGCGTCGAGGCATGTCACCTGGGGATACGTCGAACTTGCGGAACCACGGCGCCAGAGTGTGGGCGTAGGCGTCCACATCGGCCTCGGTGGGGTCGTCGGGAAGAAACAGATTGACGCCGAACGTGAGCTCCCGAAGCGAATCGATCTGGGCGGCGAAAGTCTCCATATCGAGCAGCGCACCGGCCAGCATCCCGAGGCCCCCGGCCCGCGTCACCGCAGCTGCAAGCTCTGGAGTCGACGGCCCCCCTGCCATCGGCGCACTGATGATCGGAACCGACAACTGGCTCAGAGTTCGCGTCGTCACCCGGTCAACCTACCTCGTCACTTCTTGGGTTTGTCAGTCGACGATTCGGACGAGAGCGCCGCGACGAAGGCTTCCTGCGGCACCTCCACGCGGCCGATCGTCTTCATCCGCTTCTTACCGGCCTTCTGCTTCTCGATCAGTTTCCGCTTGCGGCTGATGTCGCCGCCATAGCACTTGGCGAGGACGTCCTTGCGGATCGCACGGATGTTCTCGCGGGCAATGATTCGCGAACCGATGGCAGCCTGGATCGGCACCTCGAACTGTTGACGGGGAATGAGTTCCTTGAGCTTGGTCGTCATCTTGTTGCCGTAGGCGGCAGCGGCGTCCTTGTGCACGATCGCCGAGAACGCATCGACCGCTTCCCCCTGCAGCAGGATGTCCACCTTGACGAGCGCGGCGCTCTGCTCGCCGATTTCCTCGTAGTCGAGGCTGGCGTACCCGCGGGTACGCGACTTCAAGATGTCGAAGAAGTCGAAGATGATCTCGGCCATGGGGATCGTGTAGCGCAGTTCCACGCGAGTCTCGGACAGGTAGTCCATGCCACCGAGTTCGCCGCGTCGCGCCTGACACAGCTCCATGATCGATCCGATGAACTCGCTCGGCGAAATGATGGTGCACTTGACCATCGGCTCGAACACATCGCGGGGTTTGCCCTCGGGCCAGTAGGACGGGTTGGTGACCACGTGCTCGGAACCGTCCTCCATTTCCACGCGGTACACCACGTTGGGGGAGGTCGAGATCAGATCGAGGTCGAACTCGCGCTCGAGGCGCTCGCGCGTGATCTCCATGTGCAGCAGCCCGAGGAACCCGCAGCGAAACCCGAACCCCAACGCGACCGAGGTTTCCGGTTCGTACGTCAGCGCTGCATCGTTGAGCTGCAGCTTCTCCAGCGCGTCGCGCAGATCCGGGTAGTCCGAGCCGTCGAGTGGGTACAGGCCGGAGTAGACCATCGGCCGCGGCTCGCGGTAACCCGTCAACGGTTCGGTTGCACCCTTGCGCGCGGTGGTCACCGTATCGCCGACCTTCGACTGGCGAACGTCCTTGACACCGGTGATGAGGTACCCGACCTCGCCGACGCCGAGACCCTTGGTCGCTTTCGGGTCGGGCGAGACGATGCCGACTTCGAGGAGTTCGTGTGTCGACCCGGTCGACATCATGGTGACTTTCTCACGCGGATTCAGCGCCCCGTCGACCACACGAACATAGGTGACGACGCCACGATAGGTGTCGTAGACGGAGTCGAAGATCATCGCGCGAGCCGGGCCGTCGGCGTTGCCGACCGGTGCCGGCACGAGCTTGACCACTTCGTTGAGCAGCTCCTCGACCCCGACACCGGTCTTGCCGGATACGCGCAATACGTCACCGGGTTCGCAGCCGATGATGTGCGCGATCTCGGCGGCGTAGCGGTCCGGGTCCGCGGCAGGCAGGTCGATCTTGTTCAGTACCGGGATGATCGTCAGCTCTTTGTCGAGCGCCAGATAGAGATTTGCCAGTGTCTGAGCTTCGATGCCTTGCGCGGCGTCGACCAACAGAACCGCACCCTCACACGCTTCGAGGGCACGCGAGACCTCGTAGGTGAAGTCGACGTGGCCGGGCGTGTCGATGAGGTGCAGGACGAATTCTTCGCCGTCGACCACCCAGGGCAGCCGGACGTTCTGGGCCTTGATGGTGATGCCGCGCTCGCGCTCGATGTCCATGCGGTCGAGGTACTGGGCCCGCATCGACCGGTCGTCGACGACGCCCGTGAGTTGCAGCATCCGGTCTGCCAGCGTCGACTTACCGTGGTCGATGTGGGCAATGATGCAGAAGTTCCTGATCCGAGAGGGATCGGTGAACGTCGTGTCGGCGAAGCTGGTAATGGGACACTCCTGAGCTATGAACGATATGGGTGATGCAACAGCACGTCAAGCGATAGTCTACTGTCGCATCTCTCGCGATCGCGAAGGCTCCGGCCTGGGCGTGGACAGGCAAGAAACGGACTGTCGTGAACTAGCCGAACGACTGGGCTGGACAGTGGTCCGAGTAGAGACCGACAACGACATTTCGGCGGCGTCGGGCAAGAGTCGACCAGGCTACCTCGCAACTCTAGCGGCCGTTCAAAACGGCGTAGCGAATGCCATCGTCGCCTGGCACACCGACCGACTGCACCGGCAGCCGATCGAGCTCGAGTCCTTCATCGAAGTCATCGAGAAACATGGCGTCGCAATTCAAACCGTCCGTGCAGGGATTCTCGATCTGTCGACTCCGTCGGGCCAGATGGTCGCACGTGTTCTCGGCGCGACTGCGCGCCACGAAGTAGACCAGACCCGCGGACGTATCCGAAGACAGAAGTTGCAGGCCGCTCTCGACGGCAAGTACCGCGGCGGGCCCCGGCCGTTCGGGTACGAACGCGGCGGGATGATCGTGCGCGAGTCGGAAGCGGAGTTGGTCCGCGGCGCGATCAAGCGCGTCCTCGCGGGAACCTCGCTCCGCTCACTCGTCGTGCGGTGGTCCGAAGAAGGCGTGGTGTCCTCGCTCGGCAAACCGTTCACCGTGACCGGTCTCCGCACGCTGCTCATGCGATGGCGCAACGCGGGGCGTATCGAGCGTCATGGCGTACTGCTTGACGGCAAGGCGCAATGGCCCCCGCTGGTGTCGGAGGACGAGCTGCGCGCGGTCCGATCCGTCCTCAACGATTCCTCGCGCCGGACGACTCTCAAGCGACAGCGGCAATGGCTCGGAAGCGGCGTCTATCGCTGCATCTGCGGTTCGACGATGCGTTCTTCCGGTACCGGGCGGACGGCAAAAGGTCAGCGACGAACTGTCTACCGCTGCAGATGGGCCACACAACACCCCGGGCAAGGCGAGCACTCGAGCCGAGGAGCCGAGGCAACGGATCTATTCGTCGAGACCGCGGTCGTCGAGCGGCTGCAGCAACCGGAGGCGGTCAAATTGTTCGTTCCCGACGGCGTCGACGTCGGCGAGCTCCGGCTCCAGCGAGATGTACTCGGAGGTCGCTTGACCGAGGTCGCCGACATGTTCGCGACCGGCGCAGTCACTTCGGACCAGCTACGCACCATCACCGCTCGACTCACCACTGAGCGAGACGCAATAGACAGCGAACTCTCGAGGGTTCGCGCAAGCGGCGACCTCGCCGACATCGTCCTGTCCGAGAACATCGCCGAACGCTGGGCGAACGACCTCGACCTCGACGTCCGAGCGCGCATCGTCGATGCCATGGCCACCGTGACCATTTTGCCCGGTAATACCCGCGGGCCGGCAGGCGGCTACTTCAACGAGGACCTGGTCCGGATCGACTGGAACTGATCGCCCCGAAAGATGTAAGTATCGAGACTCGACTCGTTCCGAAATCTGTTGTAAGACTTGCGACTTGAGCTTCACAAGCTTGCACAGTCAGCGGTCCTCGAAGTACTGTCTGTCCTATCAACCGAAGCGCCGAACATCGATCGCGCTTCGTTCGGCAGACCACAGTGGAGCGAAACCGACATGACACAAGCAACCGAACCGACAGGGATGCTGTCCACCACATTTTTCGATCGATTCCCGCAGGGTGAGCACGTCACCCATGACGAGCATGTACGGGTGTTCTGGGGTTCTCCGAGCATCAAGAGCACAGAACTTGCAGTCGAGTACCTGATGACCGCCAGAGGGGTACCGGTCACCAAGGGCATCATCACCAGCGCGGTCCGCAACGGAGAGCTCACCGCCTACCGGATCGGCCCCAGCAACCTCTACCGCCCCGCTGATCTGGACACTTGGCTCGAATCACGCAAGGTCGGAGCATGACCGACGACGAGCGGCAGCGGATCGTCGAGGCAGGTAGGCGTGCAGCCGCCGGCGCACCAACCCCATGACGGAGTCCGCCGCGAAGATCATTCGCGAGGCGCTATCGGACAAAAACCGATCAGTGTCAGGCGAGGTCGAAACGGCCGATGAGCAGAGAAACGCGGTCAGGGCCCGTCGAGCCAGCGACTAACCACCACCACCACCACCGAAAAGGCGTGACATCAGACATGCATCCACAACACACATGCCGAGCAAAAAGGAAGCGCCATGGAAACGAGAGTCCACGCCGGACATAGAAAATCCCGCGCACCGGGAGGAACGCGGGATCATCTGAACGCCACAGGAGACGTCGCTTACCACCACAGCAAGCTTTCAAGCGACTCGAATGTTACCACCGCGCAGCCACATAGCGCCACAGCCACAATAGACTCGTTGATCGAAGACATCTCTCGTCTCGAACGACCAAACACTGAAACTATTGAGCGCAAGAGGTTTTCGTGGCTATCGCCCGCAGCGGCCACGGAATTCTCCGCCGATTCGCGCACTTTCAATCGTCGCCAAGCCGAACTCAAGGCCGTCGAGGCTTTCTTCGCCGGCCTTCGGTGGACGACGCGAACAACGTGGTCGAGCGACCGTTTCGACATCACGCCGACGACCGAACTCTTGGTTCACCCCAGCGTTCGTAGCGGTGATGACGTCGGCGTCGTTCTCCGAGGACAGGGTTGGCGTTGCACACGCAACGGTAGTTGCGGCCACGAAGATCTCACAGGGCAACTGATGCGTAGAGGGACCGTCGAGATCGTCGATCTCGACGCAACCGTTGCGAAACTGTCGACCGGCACGTCGTGAAAACCCGCGAGGCCAAACTCGACGGGTACCGGGAATGGTGCATCGAGCAGGCCGAGAGGCAGGCAGCCGCATTGCCCCGCGCGGCGAGAGACCGCAGGTACCTCCGATTGGGGTCGGCCGAGAAGCCTGCTCTAGTTCGATCGGGAGCGTCATACCCGATCGATGATCCGCGGTGGTGGGTCGAAGACCGCTATTGCCACGACTTGCGTACCTGCTATCGGCTCATCGACACCATCCCCGACGCCCTGATCCTGAAGTTTCGGGACGGTGTAGTCGACACGTCGACCATCAAGCACGAGTTTCTGTTCTGGCTCGACGGCGATGACTTCCGCGCCGACCTGATCGAGACGTTTCGCGTCGAACTACTGAACGAGGACTTCTTCTGATGGCTACCAAGACTCGGCCGGCACGCCTGTCGCGCCAGCACGAGGGACAGGCGCGATGGGCGTACATGCTCGCCGAGAAGCATCCGAGCGATCTCCTGTACGTGAGCGGGATCGGCTGGCACTGGTACGACGGCGCACGGTGGGTCGAGGACGTCGACTCGGCACGAGCGAAACGTCTCGTTCTCGAATTGCTGAGGACAGGGCGCTCGGCCCCCTCCGTTGACAAGGATCTGTTGCGCGAGATCGTGGCGTGCGAGAAGGCGTCGGCGATCAATGGGATTCTCTCGCTCGCAGCAGCTCTCGAACAATTCCACACACCGGTCGACCAGCTCGACGCCGACCCGAACGCGCTCAACGTCGCCAACGGCACTCTCGACCTCCTGACTCTCGAACTTCGCCCGCACTCACCGGCCGACAGAATCACGAAGATCACCCGAGCCGCGTTCGATCCGAGCGCAAGTTCGGAACGCTGGGACCGATTTCTGCGGTCATCGCTGCCCGATTCCGACGTGCGCGACTTCTTGGCACGTTATGCCGGCCTCGCCCTTCTCGGCCGGGTCGTCGAGCACATTCTGGTCATCCTTATAGGCAAGGGACGCAACGGGAAAGGGGTGTTCTACACGACCGTCGGATTCGCTCTCGGCGACTATGCGGGCACACCGTCGCCGGACCTGTTCAACCGCGCCGACGGCACCCACAGCGCCCCCGAGATGGCCCTGATGGGCAAACGATGGGTTGCGGTGTCCGAGACGGGAGAAGAAGCAACACTGTCGGTCGCGACGACGAAGCGTTTGGTCGGCGGCGATCCGATTACGGCTCGACGTCTGTACGGGCACGAGGTCACATTCAATCCAAGCCACACGGCCGCAATGATCACCAACCACCTACCAAAGGTCAAAGGCGATGATCCTGCCATCTGGGAGCGGCTAAGGGTGGTCCCGTTCGAGGTAGTCATTCCCGAGAGCGAACGCCAGAAAGACTTGCCCGAGATGCTCGAGCTCGACGCGGACGCGGTGCTCGCCTGGGCCCTGCGCGGGTTGGCCGACTACCGGAAGCGGGGCGGTCTCGACGCCCCTGACGCCGTCTCGGCGGCGACCACGCGCTACCACCGAAACGAGGACGCGGTCACGCAGTTCGTCGAGCAGACGCTCGAAAAGGTCGAGCGGGGGAAGGTCGTGTTCGCCGTCGTGTACCTCCACTGGCAGAAGTGGGCCGCGCGGAATCAGAATCCGGATCTGACCAAGGCGAAGTTCTCAAACGCGTTGTCGGAGAGAGGTTTCGACGTCAGAAAGGGGGCCGGTAACAAGATCTACGTCCACGGATACGAGCTCGCGGTCTCCCCGTAGTGAACTAACTCCCACACACCCCCTGACCTGGGAATAGTTAGTCGAGTTAGTTTCAATACCCAACTTTCTCATATCCGCGTATAGGGGAAAAGGTACTTCTGAAACTAACTTGGCTAACTCTCCGCAGGTCACAGCGTCGCAGCGGTTAGTCGCAGACCTCGAAAAGCCGAAAAACGAGCACAAAACCACCCAAAACCAATGAAGGACTACACCATGAGCCAATCAAGAGCACGATCCGAAACACGTCGAGCGGCCCGCAGAGCCAAGGACGACGGCAGCGGGAAGCGCCCGAGTGGCGACCCCCTAGCGATCGTCCGGCGTGTCATCGACAGCGTCGTCGGTCTCGAGGTCGACCCGAACGGCGACACTGTCCCACTCGATCTGAGCGTCGACCAGTTGCTCGCCGTCGGACAGTTGGCCGCGAAGCTCGCCGAGATCCAGCAAACCGAGTATCGCGATGGCCTCGAGCTTGCACGACTCGCACTCGAACACCAGAACCCCAACGAGCCTGCACCGACCGGCGCAGGCAGCACAAACACCGAAGGAGACACGAAATGACGAACGCAAAGGACATCGAGTCGAACAACGCCGACCATCGGAGTGACGACGAACTGGTCCTCGCTCCGGGGACGACACGCCTACCCGGGTTCGGTACCCGTGAAGCCAACGAGATTGTCGGCACCACCGACGCCGAGAACCATCGTCAGGCCCTCGCCGAGAGGGCGGGCCGAGAGTCACGTCGAGCGGCCGAGCAGGACCGCGAACGGGCAAGCGGCATCGGTGTGTCGCCGACGCTCGACCACGAGTTCGGACAGCGACTCACCGACGGACTGCTGAAGGGCATCAGGCGCAACGCTGCGGCAGCGCGCAAGATCGAACATCGACTCGACGAGGAGTTCGAGCACCTGACGAGTCTCGCGGCCGGCCAGCGAGACGGTGAGCTGTTGGCAGCGGCATGGGACGCGGCACAGGCAAAAGCCAAGGTGCCAGGAATCATGGTTCCGGCTCTCGAGTTCGACCGATCGGCGATCCCGACGACTCACCCCATTGCTCGGCGCAAACTGCTTCTCGACAAGATGCACGGGCATTGGGCATTCGAGAACCGCGAAGCCGTCCTTGCGGTGTGGGTCGAAGTCGAGCAGGTTCTCGGCGAGGAGTCGACGTCGATCCTCGATGAATCGGTGCGCGCGTACCGATTGCTCATCGACGCAACCGGGGAAACCGACAACGCAAACGCAGTGATCGCCGACGGTCGACCTGACGTACTCGAGGCGTTCCAGCAGTGGCCGGGACTGGTCGAACGCTGGCGACAGGTCCAATGCGTTCGTCAGTGGCTAGCACTGGTCCAGAACAACGGCTTTCGGGAGGATCACCCCGAGTCGCTGATCCGGACCGACGCTCAGGTCATCGAGCAGGAAGTGTGGCGCAGCCAGTTCGTCGCCCAATGTGGCGTCCAGATCGCTCACGTCGACACCCCCGACAGTGCGTTGCAGTGGTTCGCAGACACACAAATGGTCGGTGAGCCCAACGGCTTCATCCATACACGCGGACCCGGCGAGGGTCTGCCCGTCAGTGCCGAGGAGCAGCAGCGATGACCGATCGTCGCCCCACAGGCCCCCGCAGCATGGGCGATCTTTTGGCACGCCAGCGAACGCGGGACGACACTCTCGCCGAGCTGGTCGAGCAGACGCATCCGACACCGACCGACGGCGTCACCGTGACGAGCACACCGGAAGGTCAAGCGGCTACAGCACTCGCCCGCGACCCCGACAAGCGTCGAGAACTGGACGAGGAGCGGCGACGGCAGCGAGATGCCGACAAGCCGATTCCGCGCGATCGCGGGGTCGGGAAGTATCTCCCCGAGGACCGACGAAAGCGCAAGGTCGAGGATTAGCAAGGTCGATTGCTCACCACCACCACCACCACCACCACGCGGTCGCGGTCCCATGAATTGCTGCTCGACTTCGACGCACTACCGATTGCTCGATCCTTGAACCTCGGCCGACGAATCAACAAGCTGCTCAAGTTCTTTACGATGCACAGCAGGCGTACCGGACCCTGACCGACGCGACCGACGCGACCGGCGAGACCGGCAACGCCGACCTTGTGATCGCGAACGGTCGGCCCGACACGCTTGCACGCGTCGAAACCGACACGCTCGAGCTGGAGACCTGGCAGACGCAGTTTGCCGGCCGTCGGATCGACGGCGATACCCCAGAAGCAGCGCTCGCGTGGTGCATCGAGACTTTCGACGACATGCACGCTGCACTCGGCCTGGCAGACGCAGACAACGCGTAGAGAACGAAAGCTGCTCAAGTACAGAACGAAAGGAATGCCCATGGACAGGCAGAGAGCAAACGTAGGCAAGGTCGGGGTGGCGCGGTACCTGACCGCCCCACCCGCGAACGCGTCGCAGGAACACCAAGAGCAGCAACGACAGCGCATTCAAGAGCGAGAACGGTCGGCATCGGTCGTGGTCGACGTCAGCTCGGCACACGGGAAGGAGCTTCGTCACCTCGCTCGGGACCCCGAAGCACGCAAGGCGAAGCTTGACGCCGAACGCGCAGAACGAGATCGGATCGACTCAGAGCGTGAGGCCGCACGGGTGCAGCGCGCGAAAGACGCTCTCGCACGACGGACCCCGATACCCAACCCGACGGCTCGAGGTATGGCTCGGTTACGCGCAAGGTGTCGCCGGCAGGGAGTAAGCCGTGACTCAGATCGACACAGGCTCATCGGCTTCGGCTGGCGAGGCCCCTGCGTCGTATCGGCGGTCCGAGGCCGGGAGCGCGACGATGAGCTGCGCTTACGGCCACGCCGAGGGTAGGGGTGGGAGCCCCCTCCCACCCTCGCGCAGCGGGGGCAGCCAGGTACTGCCTTTCCTGCTGTGTACGGGGCGAAATGTATCGAATTTCGGGCAATTTTGGGGCGCATGAGAGGGCTTGAGCAGCGCAAACACGCCCAAACTGGGGTTTGACGTACCCCTGCACTCGACATGGAGTAGATCGAATGCATGTTCCCCTAGTCCAAAGCGGCTTGCGCTCAACGAATTACGAGGCAGTCGTCGACAACATTAGACAGATCGCCGTATGGCGTACGAGTATTGACCTCTCATCGTTCACCAGCAGGAAGAGGCACACCATGGCAGCGATTACGCCCGCATACCCCGTCGAGACAGCCACCCAGGAGCAGCATCTGGAGATGGCCAAGATCTCTCTCGCCAATGCGTACAAGCACGCAAATGTGACCGATATCGTCGATAGCGTGTTTTGGCGCGAGGTTGCTGGACTGCATTCATTCCTCGCTGGGCCGAGCTGAGCGCGTGTTCACGGACGTGGAGATGGCGAAGTGGCTCGTCGCCGAGCGAGACCACCGAATCGACGAGCTCAACGCCACCGTGCTCGACCGAGACGACCTCCTGGACGGCCTCCGCAGTCAGGTTGTCGATGCGGCAATCGACCGCGTACTGGATGCGTCCGGCATCAAGCGCGAGCACACCGCGGACCTGCTCGATGCGGTAGATCGCACCAAGCTTCTCCGATCGGACGGGACGGTCGACGTCGAACGCGTTCAGTCGGTTATCGGCACCCTGGCCTCGAGCCCTGCTCGCGAGCACAGGCCACCCCCGCGGACGGCGGACCGTGCACTGAACCGCGGTCAAGGCCGCTACCTCGAAAGGGAGTCGTGAAGTGGCCGAATCAAGCGACTCCATACGCGGCTTCTACGAGTCGAAGGCAGCCGAGGCCAAAATTGTGCTTGAGGCCGACGATCTCGCGCTCATTTCAGACCTGCAAGCCACGACCGACGACATCGCTGCGCTCGATGCGTGTCTCGCGGCGGAGGGGCGAATGATCACGTCGAAGTCCGGCACGATCAAGAGCCATCCGGCGCTAGCCGCCGTTCGACAACATCGACTCGCGCGAGCTCGGCTGGCAGCTCATATCGACTCGCGGATCCTGGCCGCGAAAGCAGGGGCTACCGTTCCTGGTGGTGGGCAGACTGGCGTCCGCGGAATCTACACCGGCGACGGTTCCCAAAACCAGGAACGGAACGGCGAGCGCGGTTCTCGCCGCGGAGTCGGCCGGGTGGCGCGCCCCCGGGCGGGTCGGGGTCTCTGATGGCGCGCTTGGCGACACCCGACGAAGTGAATGCGCTCGGACGCTCGAATCCGCTTTCCTTTGCCAACGTCCCAAAAGAACTGCGCCCGTCCGGATGGCGATACTGGGCCGAACGAGTCACCGAAGCCCAGTTGAGAGAAGCGCTCGCCGGAGGAGTAGACCGGTCGCGCGCGGTCGAGATGGCGGCGGGCGAACTACAGAGCGAGGGTTATACGCGGTGGCTCGACGATCACGATCTGTTGTCGGACGCAGGTCGCCCCGTCCGCGGATGGTCATCGACTGCGCTCGCTCGGTGGGAGGAATCAACGTGACGTTGCAAGTGCCGGCCCGGTGCCATATCGGCCACCACCTCGAACCGCGGACTGTCTATGTCAGGCACACCGGAGCCACAGCGTCACGGTCGGGCCTGACACCCGTCGGTTGGGAGTGCGTCGTGTGCGTTCGAGTTGCCTGCTGGCGGGCACAATTCCCGAATCAAACGGTGCCAGCTGAGCTACTCGAGCCCGAGAGCTACAAGCGACAGCTCGAAGGCGTCTTCAGGTCCCGGATGCCGAAATTTACTAGCGCCGTTGACTTTCAATCGGGATGGCAGTTCTCGGACCCCGACTCGACACCTGCAGAGCGTGCCGAGCGGCAGCGCACAGCCGCTGAGAACGAACGCCGAAAGGTTGCTCGACGTGAACGAGAGCAACAGGACGCCGAGGATCGTCGAGCTCGGGAGATCCGGCGCGAGCAGGCCGACGAATCCCTGCGGTCCATCCGCGCTCTGATGGGTGCCGCATCGTGATCGTCGTGCGGCTGTTCGGCGTCGAAGTGCTGGCCGTAGGCACTACCGAGCCAGACGGACCCGACCTGGACACTTTCGACAACACCGCTGGCAGCTTCGAGCTCGCGGAGGCAGAGCTTGCCGAACGAGACCACGATGTCTACCTCTCGAGCAAGCGGCAACGACCGGCCATCGTTGCCATCGGGTCGAGGTACCACCGCGCCGCTACGGCACCCCCGCGCGCCTTCGGATTCCGTCCGAAAGTGTAAGCATCAAGTCTCGATACTGTTGCGGCGCAATATGAGTCGAACAGTAAGATTCGACAAGACCTGCTCAATCGCCCTACTCTGATTCCAAAGGCACTCCCCGAGAAACCGGGGGTGCCTTTCGTCTTTTCAAGGGAGGGTGACCGGTGGCTGGTCGGACTTACATCGCGGGCCAAGCAGCGGTCGTTTTGGTTCCTCACAGCGCCCAGTTCCACAACACTGCGCGTCGCGAGTTGGCGACACAGAAGCTCAGCACGGGTGTAAATCTCGTCGCCGACGCAAAGGGGTTTCGGGCCGACGCGCGCGAGCGACTCTCTCGCGGACCAAAACTCACTCACAAGGTTCATCTCGTCGCCGACACCACCGGCTTCAAGCAGTCGGCTCAGGCGCGACTCGACGCGACCCGGCTCACCGTCAAGGTAGCCCCGAAGTTCGACTCGGCCTCACCGGAACTGACTCGACTCAAGACTCACCTCGAGTCGATGAAGTTGTCGGTCACCGTCAAGGTCAATCTCGACACGAATGGCTACGAGGCCAAGCTTGCGGCGCTCACCCGAACTCGAAATCAGCGGATCCGTGTCGACGTCGACCAGGATTCCATCGACGCGTTGCGTGAAGCGCTCGACGGGGTGTCTGCAACAGTCAACAACACCACCAACAACATCACTCGCATGGGCCGCAACGGCACCCGAGTGATGCGACCACTGCTCTACTCGTTCGTGGCCCTCGCGGCCGTGTCGCTCATCCCCCTGATCGGACAGTTGACGCAGGCGCTCGGCGTGATCGTCCTCATCCCGGCCATGGCCGCATCGGCCGTCGCGGGTCTGGCCGCGCTCGCCATCGGGTTCAGTGGGATCGGCAAGGCCTTCACTGCGAAAGCACCGAAGGTCACCGATACTGCCGGCGCACAGAACCGTCAGGCTTCGGCGCTTCGGAGCATGGCGGCAGCCGAGCGGAGCCTTGCCGGCGCTCAGCGTTCTGGGGTTTCCGCGCAGAAGCGTCTCAACGACGAACGCAAGATGGCGGTACGCCGACTCCGCGACATGAACGACGAGCTCGACTCCGCGGTCCTCAACGAGGAAGACGCGCGGATCGCGATCATCGAGGCGCAGAACGACCTCAACCAGGCATACATGGATGGCGACACTCTCGGCATCCGAAAAGGACAGAACGCCGTCCGGCAGGCCGAAGAGGGCCTCGACCAGATGATGAAGAAGAACCAGGACTTGCGAGCGGACGTCGAAGCCGCCAGCAAGGCCGGGGTCGAGGGTGACGAACAGGTGGTCGCCGCGAAGGAGGGGGTCCTCGACGCTCAAGAGGCCATCCTGTCGGCACAGGAGTCGTTGCTGGATGCGCAGGAAGCGTTCAACCAGTCGACACAGAGCGGCGTCGCTGCGATCGACGAGCTGGAAGAGGCGTTGGCGAACCTCTCGCCGAGCGCGCGTCTGTTCGTCGAGACCGTCCGCGGGATGTCTGCGGAGTGGCGAGACCTCCGGCTGGCAGTGCAGGAGTCGCTCTTCTCCGGCCTACACACCGAGATCCGTGAGCTCGCGGACCTGTACCTTCCGAGCCTGAAAGAGGGCCTCTCCGGGATCGCCACCGAGATCAACGGCGGTCTCAAGTACGCGCTCGATTCGCTCATGTCCGACGGGGCACGAGAGAACCTCGACAAGATCATGGAGATGACGCGGATCTCGATCGGTCCGCTGATCCAAGGACTCACCGATCTGGCGGGGGCGCTCGGAAACATCGCGACCGTCGGCTCCGAATTCCTGCCCGGAATCGCCGACAGTTTCGCGAACTCGATGGCCGAGTTCAAAGCCTGGACCGGATCGGACGACGGACAGAACAGGATCCGCGACTACATCGCGGAGTCGATCCGCACGTTCGACAAGGTGTGGGAGTTCCTCAAAGCCTTCAAGCGCGTGCTGGGAGGCATCTTCGCGACCTCCGACGAGGCCGGCGAGACCATGCTGCAGTCGCTCACCGACAGTATGAACAGCTTCGCCGATTGGATGGAGACCGCCGAAGGCCAGGCCCGAATGGGAGAGTTCTGGGAAGCGGTACGAGTCGCGATCACCGACATCATGAACATGATCGGCACAGCAATCAAGCTGGTCGACAAGATCGCAGCCATCATGGATCCGAAGCCATCGTCGAATCAGGGAATGCTCTCCAACGCCTTTGGCGGCAACAGCACGGCGCAGGAGCGAGGGGACGGTCTAGGGCGCATCCTGAGGAAGGCCAGTGGCGCTGACGTCGAAGGAGAAACCGGAACCGGAACCCTGTTCGGCCGACTCGGATCAATGGTTCCCGGGCTGGGACGATTCACCGCGAGCGGTGGGCAGTGGGTTGGCGACAAACTCGACCCCTTCATTCGAGGCCCTTTACGAGGCTGGCTCAGCGACACCTTCCTAGGCTCGGACAGCAACGTCCCGGACAACGTCTATGGCACCAATGGTGCGCCGAGGCAAGGCGTCGGCCAAGGACCGCGCGGTGCTCGCGACTACGAGACGTTGGCCAACCAACTCGAGGCTCCGAAGGACCTGTCCGGCTGGGACCGTTTTCGAGAGAAGGTCTCCGGACTCAAAGACACCGTGCTCGGCGAGAACAGCATGTCCGGATGGCTCACCTCACTCGGCGAGACGTTCGGAGGTCTTGGCGACAAGGTCGGTGGGGTCGGCGACACAATCGGCGACAAGCTCGGCGAAGTCAAGGACTGGCTCGGCGACCTCAAGGACAGCGCGATCGAGTCGCTCGGGAACATGGGAGGTTCGTTCAGCGGTCTCGGGACCAAGGTAGGCGATGTTCTCGGCGACATCATCAACGACAAGTTCCCCTGGCTGAGCACCGCGCTCGAGAACATGCGTGGCTGGTGGGAATCGGTGACGTCCGGAATCGGCACGACCTGGGCAACGCTCAAGGAAAAAGCCGCCGAGCCGATCAACTGGATCATCGACAACGTCATCAACGGCGCTCTCAAGAACGCGTGGAACGCCGTCGCAAAGGTCATCCCCGGGCTCAAGGAATGGGACGGCGTCGACAACGTCGGCGGCGGGTCCGTTCTGGATGCTCGAGGCAACGACGGCGGCGCAACCGGTTACTGGACCGGCGGCGTGGCCGGCGTCATGCCGGGGTACACCCCGGGCCGCGACCCGTTCACCATCGGAGTGTCCGGCGGCGAGGCTATCATGCGTCCCGAGTTCACCCGGGCCGTCGGCCCCGAGTGGGTCGACGACATGAACGTCGCTGCCAGACGCGGCGGGATGGCCGCCGTGAAGGATCGCATGGCGAACTACGCCTTCGGCGGCGTCGTCGACTCGTCGCTGTGGGACGCGGTATCCGGAGCGTTCCCGAACGCCACGTTGAACTCCGCATACCGACCCGGTCACAGCGGATACCACGGACGCGGCGGCGCAATCGACATCGGCGGCCCGATGCAGTCGGTCGCCGACTGGATCTTCCAGAAGTTCCCGAGTTCGGCGCAGCTCATCTGGGGACCGGGACCGCTCATCGCTGCCGGCAACACCGACCAGGCGTACGCGCAGAACTACTTCCGCGATGACCTGGCCGGCCACTTCGACCACGTTCACTGGGCATCGGACGTACCGGTCACCTCCGACGGCAAGATGGTTTCCGACGAGCGCGGCGGACTGCTGTCGACGATCGGCGGCGCGATTTCCGGGGCAGTCAGTTCCGGTCGCTCGCTCGCCGCAAGCGGTCTCAACACGGCGCTGTCCGGTATCGAGAACTCGATCCCCGATTTCGGCGGCTCGATGCTCGGATCGATCCCGAAGGACTTCTTCGGCGCGATGAAGACCGCCATGCTCGGCGCAGTGAGCGGGTCTAGTGGCGGCGGTGCCGGCGCGGACGCACCATGGCTGCCGTCGGCCGGTGCCGAGCAGTGGCGTCAGATGTTCGTCGACGCTTACAAGAACCAGGGCTACGACCCCTTGCCGGCCAAGATCGACGCATGGGTACGCCAGACGGACACCGAGTCTCACGGCGACCCGAACATCGCGCAGCAGATCGTCGACATCAACGGCACCGGTGAGGAAGCCGGCGTCGGTCTTGGTCAGATGATCCCGACGACGTGGCAGGCATATCGCGACCCGGCGCTGCCGGACAACCGTCGCGATCCGTGGGCCATGACGAACGCCATGGTCCGGTATGGCGAGCAGAAGTACGGCGACCAACTACTCAACATGATCGGGCAGGGGCACGGCTACGACCAGGGCGGTCTCGCCAACGCGATGGGCTTGCTGCCGAAGTACACCGTCGAGCCCGAGCGCGTCCTCTCCCCCGCGCAGACCGCGTCGTTCGAGAAGCTCATCCCGCTCCTTGAATTCATCCTGCCCAACCTCAAGCCTCCGGGTCAGAACGACCCGATTCCGGTCACGATCGCCGACACCGGCACGCTCAACGGACAGCCGTTGCAGGGTGCCACCGTCGGGCCGAACGGGGAGTACATCGCCGCACCCGGAGCAAGTACGCGAGGGCTCTACGACGTCGGCCCGAGGGGAACTGGCTACGAGAAGCCTGTCGCGTTCTCGACGACGCCAGCCGGGAAGACGGCGATGTCCCTCGCCGGCACCTTCGGATTCGGCAATCAGGCCGCGAAGCTGCAGAGCAAGGAAGAGCCGCTCATGCAGCTTGCCGGCGGAATCACCGGTGCCATGGCGGCGGCTGCAGGTGGTCCCGAAGCGTTCGCACTCCACGCGGCCAACACCAGCGCCGCAGCCGCGGCAAATATCGGCAAGAACTTCGCAGAGTACCTCCCGTCGGCCGCTGGCGGAATGGCCGAGTCTGCACTGTCGGCCATCGCCGGACCGCTCATCGGCACGGTCAACACCGGTATGAGCAAGAACGAGGTCATAACCACGATCGGCGACGCGACCAACAGGGCAATGCGACGCACCAACATTGGACGGAGAAGGGCGCAGTGACCCGCGGCGCGACACGCCCATTGCGTCTCGTGTCGCGCCGAAGCTGGCGTCACCTCCCCATAGGGTCTGCGCTAACCTGCACGTCGCACGCAGAACGGCCCCGCCTCAACCGGGAGATCAAGGGCTGGGCCGTTCTTCAAACATCGCGTCGATGCAGCCCGCGGTGTTGGTTACATCGTGCCCGACGCCGCGGGGCAACGCGAAAGCTTCGGACGCGCTACGCGCCGAATACAACCGCCGAGAGACCACCCATCGATCCGTTCGCGATGGGTTCGGGATCCGCGGGGGTCAGGGCACGCCCGAACTTCGCGTCGAGCTGTCGGTCGAGCTCGGCCGTTCGTTCGAGGTGTTCGGCGTACCCGGTACGGATCGCGAAAGTCAGTAGGTCGAACTCCTCACGGCTCAAGTTGACCGCGAGTGTCGACGTGAACTCGATCGAGACGTCGAAATCATCGAAGTGGACGACCGGCTCGAACTCGATTGCGTTCTCGGTGGTGGTGGTGTGTGCGAACATGCCTGGCCCTCTCCTGCGTGGGGATCTGCCTCAGAATCAGGAGTGTCTTATCGCAACCTTGTGTCGGCGAAGCTGGGCACTCGTATCCTTTGCTGGCGTCATAGCAGAATGCTGTCGGACTCGATGTCAATAGTCCCACGTCTGCGACCCGGCGTACTTAGCGCATCCGGTCGCGGGTCGCCCGCCGGCTCACCAGGACGTAGCGGCGTTGCGGATGAACACTGACTAAACTCCGTGTCCATGGCTGGCAAGTGGAGTACGTACGGGAAGCAATTCGGCATGGTCGCCCTGCGTGAGGGACCGAAACTGTTTCGCCAACTGCAGAGGTCCGGTGCCCTGCAAAAGGGCCTGGACGCAGTCACCGGCAAGTCCTCGACCGGGCCAGACGTTCCGGCCGGTCGGCCGGTCGCCTCACACACCGTGCCCACTGCCCAGCGGGCTCGACGCGTCGAGTACTCCCCCGACCTGGACGGTGAGGCCGACCCGGGCGAAATCGTCTGGACGTGGGTGGCATACGAGGAGGATCCAACCCAGGGCAAGGATCGGCCGGTACTCGTCGTCGGGCGTGACGGGCAGACGCTGCTGGGTCTGATGCTCTCCAGCCAAAGCGACCGTGACGGGGAGGCCAACTGGGTCTCGATCGGCTCGGGTTCGTGGGACAGCGCAGGACGCGCGAGCTGGATCCGTCTCGACCGCGTTCTCGACGTGCCCGAGAACGGAATCCGTCGCGAAGGCGCCATCCTCGCCAGAGGCAAGTTCGACGCCGTCGCGTCACGGCTACGTTCGGACTACAGCTGGTCCTAGGAGTCCATCCGGTTGTACCGACCGAACACCCCGCGGTAGGTCAGCGCACCGAGCGCCCCACCGATCAACGGGAAGACGATGAACAACCACACCTGGCCGAGCGCCCCCGGCTGCCACGGGGCGACGGCAAGGCTTCGTGCCGGGTTGACGGACGTGTTGTCGATCGGGATCGACACGAGGTGGATCGCCGCGAGAGTGAATCCGATCGAGACACCGGCCAGCGGGACATCGGAAATCTGGTCGGTGGAGGCGAGAACCACGAACACGAGCAACGCGGTGAGCAACACCTCGATCGCGATGGCGGCACCGATCCCGTAACCGTTCTCGAGCACGCCGCCGAGTGGACCCTTGATAGCCGACGGGCTGTGCTGGCCCCAACCATTGCCACCGAGCCCGTTCTCGGCGCGGTCGTACGACGGCAGCGAATTGGCCACGGCGAAGAGAACGGCGCCCGCAACGAGACCGCCGATCACCTGGGCGACGATGTAGAGACCGGCCTTCCCGGCGGACAACCTACCGAGCAGAGCCTGCCCGACGGTCACCGCCGGGTTGACGTGGCATCCGGAAATCGGCCCGATCGCGTACACCAGAAACAGAAGCGTCAAGCCGAAGGCCAGAGCCACCCCGAGATTGCCGACCTTGTCTCCGGCGAACACCGCCGTGCCGACGGCGACGAACACCAGAACGAACGTTCCTATCGCTTCTGCAATGTACTTCTTCGTTTCGGAGATGACTTCCGGTTCCACGTGCTCCTGTGCTGTCGACATGTGCCCGCCTCTGCTCGATGGTCTTCGAACGAAACCTGCCGAGCAGTACGTTACGCCAGGCGTGTGATCTCTACTACAACATCGAGTGCTGTCGACCCACCGCCGGAGAAGATGCCTTTGAGCGGCGGGACGTCTGCGTAGTCGCGACCGAGGCCCACCGACACGTGCTGCTCGTTGACCGCTATCGCGTTGGTGGGGTCGTACCCCCACCAGGCGCCGGTCCACGCCTCGACCCACGCGTGGGACTGCCCCTCAACCGAACTGCCGACCACGGCTTCCCGCGTCGGGTGCAGATAGCCCGACACGTACCGCGCGGGGATGCCGATGCTCCGCAACATCAGCAGCGTCAGGTGGGCGTAGTCCTGGCAGACGCCCTTCTGCTCACTCCACGCTTCCACGGCGGAGGTGTGCACACCCGTGGTGCCGGGCACGTAGGACATCTCCTGGTGCACCCAGTTGGCGATCTCAACCACGGACTCCTGTGGCGGCAACCCCTTGGACAGCTTTTTCGCCACCGCGGCGAGCTGTCGATTCTTCGGGACGTACGCCGAGTTGTCGAGAACCTCGTTGAAGCGGTCGACGATAGGTTCGCTCGCCAGTTCCTCCCACGATGCCGACTCCTCCGGAGGCGAGAACGGATCGGTCTCGACGACGGAGGATCCCGTCACCTCCAACTCCGTGTGCGGCGCGTGCAGGTCGAAGGCCGTCACAGCGGTGCCCCAGTAATCGGTGTACCGGTAACTGCGGGTCACAGGATTGGTTTCGACGCGGTTGAGAATGACGTTCTGACGATTGTCGCTGCGCGGGGTGAGACGGGCCTCGTTGTACGACGACGTCACCGGCGCGTCGTACTGATAGCCCGTGGTGTGGACAACGCGCATACGCCAGCTCACAATTCACCTTCCAGTTGGTCTTCGAATGCGCCGGAACCGGCGTCTGTCCACGCGACCCAGGGCGCGGCGTGGAAGTACTGCTTCGAAATCGCTTCACCGAGGTCGCGACACGTCTCCTGTAGCGAGAGCAGTCGTTCCTGCAGATCGTCCAACAACGCTCCGGGGCGCAGGAATTCGAGTTCGCTGCGTGCGCGACCCAAAAGGCGCTGCGCTTCCGCGCGCGCGCCGACGCGACTGTTCGGTTGATGGTCCAGTCGATCGAGGGATCGCTCCGCTTCACTGAGCGCGTAGAACACCGACCGCGGAAAGAGCCTGTCCAGCAACATGAACTCGAGCACGCGCTGAGCGTCGAGAGCCCCGCGATACGTGCGCAGGTACGTATCGTGCGCACCGGCCGAACGGAGCACCGTCACCCACGCCGGCGAGGAGGGTCGGTCGCCTGCGCGCGACAGCAGCAGGCGCACGGTCATGTCGATCCGCTCCACCGAGCGACCGAGAATGAGGAAGCGGTAGCCGTCGTCGTGGCTGAGCGTCGAATCGGCAAGCCCGGCGAACATGGCCGCGCGTTCCTCGATATAGCTGAAGAACTCGTGCGGGCCGGTGCGTTTGGACGCTCTGATGCTTTCGTTGAGACCGTTGTAGGTGGTGTTGAGGCATTCCCACATCTCACTGGAGGTGACCTCACGTGCACCGCGCGCGTTTTCGCGTGCGCTGGACAGTGAGTCGACGATCGATCCGCTTCCGTCGCGACTGAATGCGACGAGTTCGGTCAGCGACCACACATCGAGAGAGACGTCCGGCTCGTGCTTGAAGCCCAGCACCCTGAGCAGAACTCGAGAAATCTGATCCGGGTCCACGGTGGCGTCTTCGAGCAGTTGATGGACGGTCACATCCAGGATGCGAGCAGTGTCGTCTGCCCGCTCCACGTAACGCCCGATCCAGTAGAGCGATTCTGCGTTCCGAGCGAGCATCTAGTGTCCACCACCGTTCGCGAGCTGTTGCTGTTGCTGTTGCTGTTGCTGTTGTTGATCCATCGTCAGCTCGGGCCCCTGTTCCACACTGGGCGATTCCGGTGGCTCGCTGACGATCTCCTCACCGGCGAGCTCCTGCTCTTCCTGGGAGGTACGTGAGGCCAGTACCCACGTGTCCTTGCTGCCACCGCCTTGGCTCGAGTTCACCACGAGCGAGCCCTCGGGTAGCGCCACTCGGGTGAGTCCGCCTGGGAGAACCCACACGTCGTCTCCGTCGTTGACGGCGAAAGGCCGAAGGTCGACGTGCCGCGGAACCAGCCGGTCACCGATCTTGGTCGGCACGGTGGACAGCTGCACCACCGGCTGCGCGATCCACCCACGCGGGTCTGCCTTGATCTTCTTGGTGATGGTCGCGAGCTCTTTCGGCGAGGCATCGGGACCGAAGACGATGCCGTACCCGCCCGATCCTTCGACGGGCTTGATGACGAGTTCGTCGACCCGATCCAGGACTTCCTCGCACTCCGCGTCGAGCCAGCACCGGAAGGTGTCCACATTGGCGAGCTGCGGCTTCTCGTTCAAGTAGTAGTCGATGATGGTGGGCACGTAGGTGTAGACGAGTTTGTCGTCGCCGACGCCGTTGCCGACTGCACTGGAGATGACCACATTGCCGGCGCGCGCGGCGTTGACGATGCCTGCCACACCCAGCACCGAGTCAGGCCGGAACTGCATCGGATCGAGATAATCGTCGTCGATACGGCGATAGATGACGTCGACCTGGCGTTCGCCTTCGGTGGTACGCATGTAGACCACATTGTCGCGACAGAACAGGTCGCGGCCCTCGACCAACTCCACACCCATCAGCCGCGCCAGCAGCGAGTGTTCGAAGTAGGCGGAATTGGCCACGCCGGGGGTGAGCACGACCACGGTCGGGTCGGCCTCGTTAAGGGCAGCCGCAGCCCGGAGCGCCCGCAACAGATGCGAGGCGTAATCCCCCACTGCGCGCACGCGGTGCGAGGCGAACAGATCCGGGAAGACCCGGGCCATTGTGCGACGGTTCTCCATGACGTAGGAGACACCGGAGGGTGACCTGAGATTGTCCTCGAGTACCCGGAAGGTGCCTTGCGCGTCACGGATGAGGTCGATGCCGGCGACGTGAATTCGGACACCGTTGGGCGGCACGATGCCGATCGCTTCACGGTGAAAGTGTTGGCAGGAGGTCACCAGGCGCTTCGGCACCACACCGTCGCGCAGGATTTCTTGATCGCCGTAGATGTCGGCGAGGAACATCTCGAGCGCTTTGACTCGTTGTTTGATGCCCCGCTCGAGACGGGTCCATTCGCCCGCGGCGATGACGCGCGGTACCTGGTCCAGCGGGAACGGTCGTTCCTGGCCGGACAGCGAGAAGGTGATGCCCTGATCGATGAACGCGCGTCCGAGGGCGTCGGACCGCGCGTCGAGGTCTACGGGGCTGGCGGGCTCGAGTGCAGTGTGGATGCCCTTGTACGGCGAACGGGTCTTGCCGTCTGCGTCGAACATCTCGTCGAAGGCCAGACCGTATTTGCCGACATCCGAGTAGCCACTGAAAACACCGTCTGCCTGGGGTTTCTCGCGAGTTACCGGTTTCGATCTGCCAGATTTGGTCTTTGCTCGTTCGGAAGCTGCGGATCGCGGACTCATCCGAGTCATGTTGCTACAGGTGGGCCGGTCGGGCGCGCTGGACACGTTAATTTCTCGAGACGGACCGCATCTGTTTGCACCCGTCCCCCGGCCTGGCCCGAGCCGGGGACGGCTGCTGACTGCCGGAATTGGGTTCTGCCCTGTGTACTGGTATTCTCGATCTTCGGCGCTGGGCTGTACAGCTCGGCAGCAGACTTCGGGCATTCCAGCATGGATCGCCCTGACCGGAATACCGACGAAGACAGAAGGATTTTACGCGTGGCCAACATCAAGTCCCAGAAGAAGCGGATTCTCACCAACGAGCGCAGCCGTCTGCGTAACCAGTCGGTGAAGTCCTCGCTGCGGACGATCATTCGCTCCTTCCGTGCTGCCGAAACTGCAGGCGACAAGGAAAAGGCATCCGCCATTCTCCTGACCGCAGGACGCCAGCTGGACAAGGCTGCCAGCAAGGGTGTCATTCACAAGAACCAGGCGGCCAACAAGAAGTCGGCTCTGGCTCTGGCAGTCAACAAGCTCTGAGGCTCACCTCTTCGAAAAACCCGCTCGGATCACCGAGCGGGTTTTCGTGTTCACGCGCTGTCGTCAGTTGCTCAGACCGGCCACGACCGAGACAGCGTTCTCGACGGCGTAGTCCGCGTCGGCGGCCTGCCCTTTCACGTCCGCATTGAGCTGCGACACGACACACAGGGCCCGTCCGATCGACTGGCCGGTCCACCCGCGCGCCTGGGCCTGTGCTTTCTTGATTTTCCACGGTGGCATACCGAGTTCGCTCGCCATCGCGAACGGGTCTCCCCGCCCCGCGGATCCGACCAGAGCGATGGTCCGAACCGCATCCGCAAGTGCGTCGGCGAGCAGCACGTGCGGAACCCCGCGGTGCATTGCCCAGCGCAGCGCTTCGAGTGCACCCGGCCGGTCCCCCGCTACCGCTCGGTCGGCCACGTCGAAACCGGAAACCTCGGCCTTGCCGGAGTAGTAGCGCCCCACCGCCGCCACGTCGACTTTGCCGCCGGTGTCGGCCACCAATTGCGAGCAGGCTGCGGCCAGTTCGCGTAGCTCCGAACCAACGGCATCGACGACGGCCTCCACCACGTCCCCGCCAACTCGAACCCCGGCCGCGCTGAATTCGCGGCGAACGAAGTCCACACGTTCGGCCGGCTTGGTGAGCTTGGCGCACTCGTGGGTGACGGCCCCTGCCTTCTGCAGCGCACCGACCATCGCCTTGGCGCGGCCACCCCCGGAATGCATGATGACGAGCACCGCGCCCTCCGGCGGGTCCGCGGCCGCGTCGAGGACCAGAGCTACCGCGTCCTTGCCTGCTTCTGCAGCAGCTTCGAGCACCACCACCCGGTCCTCGGCGAACAACGACGGGCTGAGCAGCTCTAGGAGTTCCGGTGCGCTCGCGTCACCGGTCCGCAGTTTCGTCACCGGCAGGTCCTCGGCCCCGGGCGCAGCCGCTCGCACCCGCGCGACAATCTGTGCCACCGCGCGATCCATCAGTAGTTCTTCGTCACCGAGAACCAGGTGCAGAGACTCCACCGCCGGATTGTTGGCATTCACAGCACCGATCGTGCCATGCCGGTCCGACCGAATACACATCGCTCGCTACAGAACCGAAGCACCGAGCCACCACAGCAGCACAGTCGAGGCGGCCGCGCCGATAGCCCACCGCAGCACGCGACTGCGCAGCGACACGAGCACCACGATCGTCGCAGCAACGACCACCGCGGCCCCTGTGAGACCGTCCGGAGTCTGCAGACCTGCCGACGGCACCGACGCGCTCCAGTGGGCCACGGTGATCAGCCACCAGAGCGGCGCCGACGCCAACTCGAGGATCCACGAGGCGGGTGCACTGGCCCACGGAGCAACCACGGCAGCCAGAGCTCCGACGACGGTGATCGGCGCCACCATCGGCGCCACAGCGATATTGGCGAGCACCCCGACGACCGAGAACGTACCCGCCATCGCCGCTACAATCGGCGCAGTCACCGCATGGGCCGCAGCGGCAACTGCAACGATCTCGGCGGCCCCGCGTCCCCACCCGTGGCCCCGCAACCAATCGACCCAGACCGGGGCCACCACTACCAGACCAGCGGTGGCCAGCACCGAGAGTGCGAATCCGAAGTCCACCGCCAACTGCGGCCACCACGCGAGCAAAGCCAGCACCGCCGTACACAACGCGGGCACTGCCTGACGACGTCGGCCGGTAACAAGGGCGAGCAGTCCGATGCCGCCCATCACTGCCGCCCGCAGCACGCTCGGCGACGGTCGAGCGATCACGACGAACGCGATCAGCACCACCGCGCACACGGCGACAGTCCAATACGGCCCGATACCGATCCAGCGGGCCGCCAACAGAACCGCTCCGAGGACGATCGCGAAGTTCGCTCCGGACACCGCTGTGAGGTGAGTCAATCCCGCAGCGCGAAAGTCGTCCTCGACCGACTCGGGCAGGGCGGAGACGTCACCGACCACGAGGCCGGGCAGCAGTCCGGCTTGATCCGGGGGTAAGGCGTCGGCGGCAGCGGCCAGCAGGGAGTCCCGCACCACCGACGCCATCCGCGCGATCGCCCCCGGTGGATCCACTTGCAGCGGAGGACCGCTCACGCGCACTACGGCGACGGTGAGATCTGCGCGGATGGGCGGTGCCAGTTTGCCGCGCAGCGTGACCGATTGCCCGGGCAGGACATCCTCCCAGCCCTCGGCAGGTGCCATCACCAGGACGCGGCCACCGAGTTCTACAGGGCTGCCGGCGATGTCCACTCGCGTCAGTTCGGCCCGGATGGATACTGTTGCCGGGCCGGGAAAACGCACACGGCGCGGATCCTCACGGACCTCGACGACGGCGCTCACCCACCCGCCCTCTGCCGCTGCGACACCGACAGGATGGGACTCGAACTGTGAAGACCGCAGTGCTGCCGCGCCCGAGTAGCACCCCGCAATCAGCGCCAACGCGACCACACCTGTTGCCCACCTACCCAACCGGGAGTGTCCGAGTGCTGCCAATATCGCGGTGACACCGCATGCAGCGGCGAAAGCCGCGACCGTGCCGGATCCGAACACGACACCGACGATGGTGACGCCCCACCCGGCGACCGCCGCTGGAACCAAGCGAATGTCGTACGGTCGAACAAGCGGCTCGGTCACACGGTCACCTGGGGTCTGAGCTTGTCCAGTCGCACGGGCCCGATGCCGTCCACCTCCGCCAATTGGCCGACGTCGGTGAAAGGCCCGTTCGAATCGCGCCAGGCGATGATGCTCGCGGCGGTCACCGGTCCCACTCCGCTGAGGGTGTCCAGCTCTGCGACGGTCGCGGTGTTGAGGTTCACGGCTCCACCGGATCCGCCGGCTGTTCCCGGCGATGCGTTTGCCTCTGGGCCCGCTCCGTCGTCTTTCATCGTCGTGCTGACGGTTGCCCGCCCCTCGGCCGGGACGGCGCCGACGACGATTTGGTCGCCGTCGCTGAGTTTCGCAGCGAGATTGAGCGCCAACACATCTGCGCCCGCAAGCGGACCACCGGCCGCAGCCAAGGCGTCCGCGATGCGGGATTCGGGTGGGAGATGGACGAGCCCGGACGAGGAGACGAGGCCGACGACACTGACGACGATAAGCGCGGGCTTCTCTGGAACCGCTTCGGGGGTTTCGGCCGAGTCTGACGGCTCGACGGCCAGCGGTGCAACGACCGGCAGCGCCGGCACGGGGGCAACAGCCGGCGAGTCACGCATGACTGCAAAGCCGGCGACAGCGAGGACGATCACTCCTACACCGCACAGCGCGAGCATGCCCCGGTGTCCGGGATCGAGCCGCGCCGCGCGCCAGCGCTCCGGGAGATACGGCGTCAGGGCCGACTCGTGCCGGTCGTCGTGCATGTCTCGCCCCGGGCGCAGTGTGCTGCCGTCGGAGGTGTCCGGATCGGGGCCGACAGTGTTCGGATCGGGGCCGAGAAGGGACCTGTCGCGGCCTAGAGGCCGGGCGTCGACACCACGTGACATGCCCCGGACGGTATCGTTCGCCGGCGGCAGCGAGGGCGCAGAACGCGAGGACGCGAATCGGGCTGTGGATGAAGCTGCGGCCTGTGGAAAACCCCAGTGAAGGGCGGCTGAATCAGCCCTCGGGGCAGACCGCGACTCCGACCGCACCGGGCCCTACATGGGCGCCCAGAACTGCCCCGAGAGGGACGATGTCCAGCTGGCTGACCTCGGGAATCCGCGTGCGCAGCATCGAAGCAACGGTCTCGGCGCGATCCTCGCACTGCATATGGTGCACGGTCAGCGCAACCCCCCGTTTTCCGGCGACGTCCGCGACCGCATCGACCAGCTTGCCCAGAGCCTTGCTCGTTGTGCGAGTTTTCTCGGCCAGGACAAGCTTGCCGTCGTTGAGATGCAGGACTGGTTTCATGGCCAATGCCGTGCCCAGCAGTGCGGCGGCTGTTCCGATTCGGCCACCGCGCCGCAGATGATCGAGCCGGTCCACCACGACGAACGTTCGACACCGAGCTGCCACGCCGACGGCCTCGTCGTAGACCTCGTCCGCGTTCTTTCCTTGCGAGGCTGCTCGCGCCGCGGCCAGTACCGCGTACCCGAGGCCCATGCCCACCGAGGCCGAGTCGACGATTCGGACGCGGTCGCCGATGTCGTGTGCCGCTCTCCGCGCGGCTTCCCAGGTGCTGGAAAGCCCGCGCGATACGTGCACCGCTACCACTCCCGCTCCCCCACTGCGTTCGAGTGCTTCGCGGTACACACCGATCAGCTCACCCGGTGAGGCTCCTGCCGTCGTCACCGATCCACCGGCGGTGAAGTCGTCCGGGATGGTGTCGACTCCTTCGCGCAGATCGACACCGTCCACCAACACATGAAGCGGCGCCACGGCGATGTCGAGATCCCGTGTGATCCGGCCGTCGAGGCACGCCGACGAGTCGGTAACCACAGCAACTCTCACGGGTGTCCGCCTTTCACGCGTACCGGCTCGAGTTCAGCCAACATGGCCTCGGCGACAGCGACGTGCGCGTCCCAACCCCAGTGGATTCCGTCCGGGTTGGCGTCCTCGGAAAAGATGTTGCTGCGGACCGCTGCGGCGAGGTCTACCAGCGGCACGCCGGTGTCGGCGCTCCACGCACGCAGCGCTCGCTCGGCCGCCGGGCGGCCCGAGTGCACCCTGCCGTACGCATCGCACCGATGCACCGAGGGCAGTGTGCCGATCACTGGCAGCTCCGGTCGTACGTATGCCAGAGCGGCCCGCGTTTGCTCGAGGTAGCTGACACTGAGCTTCGGGGGCAATGCCACCGGCCAGCCGAGATGCGACAGTCGCGGTTGTAACCATCCGTACCCCGCGCGTACTGCCCGTCTGAGCAGAGGAGGACGCACATACCGAATCTGCTCGCGCAGCGCTGTCGGCAGCGGCGACGGGAGCGAGTCCATTCCACCGACTCCGAACACGACGGCGCCGGCTCTGGGGATGGCCGCCCACACCCGGGGGTCCTGTGTCAGAGCCCACCAGATGTCACGACTGGTCCATCCGATCCGCGCGACCAGTTCGACCTTCCAGCCCAGTTCTGCAGCGACCAGGTTGGGCCACAGACGCGGGTCGTCGACCGGCAGCCCGCCCTCGGGGCCGTAGTAGCTCAACGAATCAGCAAGTACCAAAAGGACAGGAGTGGAGCCTGCGGAATGACCCGAAGAAGCAGGAGTGGAGCCTGCGGAATGACTCGAAGAAGCAGGAGTGGAGCCTGCGGAATGACCCGAAGAAGCAGCCGGATTTTCAGAGGACGTCACTGGCCACTCTCGCGGACGCGTTCCATACGTCGAGCCGCCACCGGAGAGACTCGTCGTTTCCGTGACTGCTCAGTTGCACCCAGCTCGTGTTGGACAGTCCGCCCAGCACCGGCCACCTTTCGACCGGTAGGTCCAGCAGAGCCGCTGTCAGGGCCGCGATGAGGCCACCGTGCGCGACCAGGATCACGGGGGCGGTCGAGGCGCCGCCCCAGTCCGGCAGTTCAGCACACAGTTCGGTGACGACGGGGACGCTGCGCCGCGCGACGTCGACGCGGCTCTCGCCGGACGGCGGGGCCATGGTTGCGTCGGCGCGCCAGGCGACGCGAGCGCCTGGTGAACGCTCGTCGACCTCGTGGTGCGTCAACCCCTGCCAGTCGCCCAGGTGAGTTTCACGGAGTCTGGTATCGACTGTGACCGACAGATCGCTTGCGTCGCCGAGCGCGACGGCTGTGTCGAAGGCTCGCCGCAGATCGGAGGCGACGATGCGCATCGGCGAGCGAGTGGCGAGTTCAGCGGCGGCGGTCTTGGCCTGGGTCTGTCCCAGTTCCGTGAGATCGGTGTCGAGTTGGCCCTGCATCCTGTCGGTCGCGTTGTAGTCGGTCTGGCCGTGGCGCAACAGGATGAGCTGACGCTTCACCTCTTGGGTCATTGCTCCGGTTCCGGGTTCGACGCCTCGTCATTCGATGCACCGTTGTCCTCGGTGTCCGTTCGCTCGCCGAGCCCGGGCACCGCCACGGTCGGGCAGTCCTTCCACAGTCGCTCGAGCGCGTAGAAGTTGCGTTCGTCGTTGTGTTGCACGTGGACGACGACGTCGATGTAGTCGAGCAGGGCCCAGCGTCCCTCGCGTGTTCCCTCTTTGCGAATCGGCTTGAATCCCTCTTCGCGGAGTTTGTCTTCGATGTTCTCGACGATGGCGTTGACCTGGCGTTCGTTGGGGGCCGACGCGATGACGAAGCAGTCGGTGATGACCAACTGCTCCGAGACGTCGAGAACTACTACGTCGGTCGCGAGTTTGTCATCGGCGGCGAGTGCGGCGATGCGCGCGATCGAGGTGGCCTGGTCTGTTGCAGTCACGTGTTCTTCTCTCCCAAGGTTGATCCATGTTGCTCCGAAACGGGCTGCGTCGGGCCGTCATGTTCTGGCTGCGCCGGTTCTGGCGGGTCGGTCTCGGTCTTGCGTGGGACCGGCTCGGACATGGTGACCGAGCCGTCCATCCGCTGTTCGTCACGCGGCCTGTAGAGATTTCTCTTCGAGATGTACTGGACCACACCGTCCGGGACGAGGTACCAGACGGGCCGATTCTCGCTGGCTCTAAGCCGACACTCGGACGAGGAGATGGCCAGGGCCGGGATCTCGATGAGGGTCAGTGCGTCCTGCGGGAGATCTTGGAGATGGTCGGCCAGATGTTCGACCCCGAGTTCGAAGCCGGGCCTCGATACTCCGACGAATTTTGCCAGCTCGAACAGCTCCTCCCAGTTCTGCCAGGTCAGGATACTCTCGAGCGCGTCGGCTCCGGTGATGAAGTACAGCTCGGCGGCAGGGTGCTGTGCACGGAGGTCGCGGAGGGTGTCGACGGTGTAGGTCAGCTTCTCGCGATCGACGTCGACCCGGCTGACCGAGAATCGAGGGTTGGACGCGGTCGCGATCACGGTCATCAGGTAGCGGTCCTCGGCGGGGCTGACCACCTTGCCCTGCTTCTGCCATGGCGTTCCGGTGGGCACGAAGATGACCTCGTCGAGCCCGAAGCTGTTGGCGACCTCGCTGGCTGCGACGAGGTGGCCGTGGTGGATGGGGTCGAATGTCCCGCCCATCACTCCCAGCCTGCGGACCGTCCGGTGTTGTTGCTGCACGGTTGACGAGCTTACTTCGCGCTCAGACCGGCAGTAGCCGGGAGACGATGTCGCTGAGCTGCTGGGCGGTGCGGCACTCGTACATGCTGATGACTTCGGCGTATGCCCGGGTCGCGGAGTCGCCCGATCCCCATTGCCCTTTGGGCTCGGGATTGAGCCAGTAGGCGTGTTTGGCCACCGAAACGGTGTGCGCCAACGCGGCGACTTTTGGGTCGCGGTAGTTGGTGCGAGCGTCGCCGAGGACGAGCACCGATGTCCGTGACGTCACTGACTGCGCGTACTTGTCGTCGAATGTTTCGAAGGCGTTCCCGTAGTCGGAGTGACCGTCGTAGGTGATCAGGTTCGACTCGGCCATGATGGCTGCCATCGCGGCCCCGAGATCGGAACCGGAGTCGAAGAATCGCGTGACTTCGTCGGTGGAGTCGATGAACGCGAAGATTCGGACGCGGGAGAACTGTTCTCGAAGGGCGTGCACGAGCAGCAACGTGAAGTGGCTGAAGCCGGCCACCGATCCGGACACGTCGCACAGCACCACGAGCTCCGGTCGCGCACGACGGGGTTTGCGTTGCACCAGGTCGATGGGTACACCACCAGTCGACATGGACTTGCGGAGTGTGCGCCGCAGGTCGATAGATCCAGCTCGGCTGCGCTTTCTGCGCGCGGCGAGCCTGCTGGCAAGTAACCGCGCCAGGGGCGTCACACTCCGACGCAGGGCCACCATTTCGGTGTCCGATGCGCGCAGGAAGTCGACGTCCTCAGCAAGTTTCGGGACGCTGTAGCTCGCGACTCGGTTGCGGCCGAGCTGTTCGGCTGCGCGTCGTCGTGTCTCTTTTTCGACCATTTTGCGTAGGTCTGCGATGCGCTGTGCGGCGGTGTGCTTGGCGACCTCGTCCTCGTAGCTACCGGACGCGCGATCCGGTCCGGCGTCGGCGTTGCCGAGGAGACCATCGAGGATCTTGCTCAGCAGAGTGTCGGGGGCGACGTCACGCAGTGCCTGGTACGAGGAGAAGGACGGTCCGTTCGCGGATTTGTACTGTCCCAGCTCCTCGACCATCTGAGCGGCCAACATCTCGGTCAGTTCGATGGCGTCGGAGCCGCCGTCGATGAGGAGTTCGGTGATCAGCTCCCGCAATGCGATGTAGTCGATCTCACCTTCGTCGGTTCGGGGCAGTGCAGTGTCGATTTTTCCCGAGTCTCGTTGTCCGGTTGCCACTGGAAACCACAGGTCGAACAGCGCGTCGAAGGTGACGCGGTGAGTTGGCCTGCGTAGCAGCGAGCAGGCCAGTCCCTCGCGGACAGCCTCTCGGTCGAGCAGGTCGAGCACGGACATCACTCGGCCGGCGTCGACGGTTTCCGAGGGCCCGACGTCGATTCCGCGCCGACGGAGTGCTTCGACGAAGTCGACCAGGTGTCCGGGCAGACCGCGCGGCGAGTACACGTCAGTTCAACCGGAGCTCGGCCGCGGCCTTGTCCTGGTCGGATCGATGTTTGAGCACCACTCCGAGCGTGGCGCGGACTGCATCGTCGTCGAGGGTGTCCATGCCCAAGGCGAGCAGTGTTCGGCCCCAGTCGATGGTCTCGGCCACCGAAGGCAGTTTCTTGAGCTGCATGCCACGCAGCACACGTACCGTTCGGACCATCTGCTCGGCAATTGCCTCCGGTAGTTCCGGTACGCGGCTCGCGAGGATTCTCAGTTCGAGGTCTGCGTCGGGGAAATCGAGATGCAGAAAGAGGCACCGACGTTTGAGCGCCTCGGACAACTCACGGGTGGCGTTGGAGGTCAGCACCACGAAAGGCTTTCGCGTTGCGGTGATGGTGCCGAGCTCGGGGATGGTCACGGCGAAATCACTCAGTACTTCGAGCAGCAAGCCCTCGATCTCGACGTCGGCCTTGTCCGTCTCGTCGATCAGCAGCACCGTCGGATCCTCGCGGCGGATGGCGTGGAGCAGCGGCCGTGCGAGCAGGAATTCCTCGGAGAACACATCGAGTTTGGTCGCGTCCCAGTTCTGGTGATCGGCCGAGCCCGACTGGATACGCAAGATCTGCTTGGCGTGGTTCCACTCGTACAGCGCCCGGGCCTCGTCCACCCCCTCGTAGCATTGCAGCCGAACCAGCTCGGCGTCCGTCGTCTGTGCGACGGCACGGGCGAGCTCGGTCTTGCCCACGCCCGCCGGGCCCTCGATGAGCAGTGGCTTGCCGAGTCGATCAGCCAGGAAGACCGATGTCGCGGTCGCCTTGTCTGCCAGGTAGCCGGTTTCGGCGAGGCGCGTGAGGACATCGTCGACGCTGCCGAATAGCGGCGGTGCCGTCGGTACTGCTCGGTCCACGTGAACTCCCTTGTTTCGGTGCGCGTAGCAGGAATCTGCCATCGCGATCAGAGTGTGCGCGTGTGCCCTTCGCCCCACACGATCCACTTGGTGGAGGTCAATTCGGGAAGCCCCATTGGTCCGCGTGCATGCAGCTTCTGCGTCGAGATGCCGATCTCCGCACCGAAACCGAACTGTTCACCGTCGGTGAAGGCGGTCGAGGCGTTGACCATCACCGCGGCGGCGTCGACGCGGGTGCTGAACTCGCGGGCGGCGCGGAGGTCGCTGGTCACGATTGCCTCGGTGTGGCCGGTGCCGTAGGTATCGATGTGGGAGATTGCGGCGTCGATGTCCTCGACGACCTTGAGTGCGACGTCGAGCGAGAGGTACTCCTCCGACCAGTCTCTGTCGGTGGCGGGGACGAGGCCTGGCAGGTCGCCGTGCACGACGACGCTGTGGGCCTGAAATGCCTGCAGTAACCGTGGCACCGCGGTCTCGGCCACCGCGGCGTCGACCAGGATTGTCTCGGCAGCATTGCAGACACTCACCCGCCGAGTCTTCGAGTTCAGCACGATCTTCTCGGCCATCTCGAGATCGGCGGCCGAATGCACGTAGATGTGGCAGTTTCCGACACCGGTCTCGATGGTCGGAACCGTCGCGTCACGGACCACCGCAGAGATCAGTCCGGCGCCGCCGCGCGGTATGACGACGTCGACCAGCCCTCTGGCCTGGATCAGGTGTGTGACGGAGGAGCGGTCGGCGCTGGAGAGCAGCTGAACTGCGTCGATCGGGAGATCCTCGCTACCGAGCGAGGTGCGGATAGCGTCCACCAGTGCCGCGTTGGTCTGCGCGGCACTCGAGGAACCGCGCAGCAGCACAGCATTGCCGGACTTGAACGCCAGCCCGAAAGCATCGACGGTGACGTTCGGTCGAGCCTCGTAGACCATTCCGACGACACCGAGCGGCACACGCAACTGCCGGATCTCCAGACCGTTCGGCAGGGTGGAACCACGTAGCACCTCGCCGATCGGATCCGGTAGGCCCGCTACCTGACGGAGACCGGACGCGATCCCGTCGATGCGGTCCTCGGTGAGCCTGAGCCGGTCGAGCAGACCTTCGTCGGTCCCGGCGGCGCGAGCTGCCTCCACGTCGGCGACGTTGGCGGCGAGAACCTGTGGTGCTGCAGCCAGTACTGCCTCGGCGGCGGCGTGCAGGGCGGCATCCTTCTCGGCCGTGGTCAGCAGAGCCAACGATCGAGCGGCGACTCGGGCGCGGCGCGCGGCGGAGTGAACATCCTCACGTCCGTCCGACGAACCCGGCGCCGATTCGGCAGAAACTTGTGCTGCGGTCATGCTCTACACACTAGTCAGTGGTACGGGACGCACCCGAGTCACCGCTACGGCACGAACCGGAGTCGCTTGTCGACGACGTTCTTCAGGTCCTCGCCGCGTCCGAACCGTTCGAAATTCTCCACGAACAATTCAGCCAGCCGTGTGCGCCAGCCGAGCGCGTCTCCACACATGTGGGGCGTCATCACGAGGTTCTCGGTGGTCCACACCGGGCTGTCCTCCGGCACCGGCTCCTGCTCGAACACGTCGAGCGCCGCGCCGGCGACTTGCCCGGAGCGCATGTGTGTCAGGAGCGCTTCGGTATCGAGCAGTTCACCCCGTCCCACATTGATCACGCGCACACCGGGTTTCGCTGCGCCGAGAACCTCGGAGTCGACCACCCCTCTGGTCGCATCCGTCAGCGGCGCGACCAGTACGAGGTAGTCCACGTCGTGAACGACCTGGGACAGTTCGGAACTGGCGTGCACGACCCCGAAGTCCGTATCGCCGCCGCGTGCGGTGCGTCCCACCCCGGATACCGACATTCCCACCGCCGACAACAACCGTGCGATCTCACGCCCGATGGCTCCGGTGCCGAGGATCATCGCGTGCGCGGTATCGATGCGCTCGGTCTCGCGGTGCTTCCAGACCTTCCTCTGTTGCAGATCGGCCGAGCGTGCCGAGTCCTTCGCGAACGCGAGGATCTGCCCGAGGACGAATTCCGCTATGGGGCGGTCGAAGATTCCGCGCGAGTTGGTCACCATGACCTCGGATTGCACGAGCTCGTCGAACATCAGCGAATCGACACCCGCAGCGGCGATGTGAATCCACTTCAACGAGTCGCATCGATCCCACACGCGCCGCACCGCGGGCGAAAAGAAGTCCCAGAGCAGTAGCACGTCCGCGCCGGGCATCGCGTCGCCGAGGTTCTCGGCCGTGGCGTAGCGCACCTCGGCCACTGCGGAGACGGAGTCCATGTGCTCGGGAAGGTTGTCTGCGTGCAGCACCACTACCACTGGTTTCGTCGTCATCGGCGCTTGTACCCCACTAGTTCGTATCCGGCAGCGGCAACCTCGTCGTCGTTGTCACCCGGGCATTGGGTGCCACGTAGCGAGCGACCAGCCGTCTCGGGCATGAGCAGAATCGGGACGAACGCGATCGCCGCGGCGAGCATCATGTACCAGCCCGGGATCAGATTCGATCCGGTCTTGTCGATCAGGAAGGTCAGGATCAGCGGCGCTGTCCCGCCGAACAACGATGTGGACAGGTTGTACCCGATTGCGAAGCCGCCGTAGCGAACCTGGGTGGGGAACAACGCCGGAAGGGTGGACGAAATGCACGAGGTCATCGTCACGAGCAGCAGTCCGAGTCCGAGCAGTCCGATCGACTGCCCGACCAGACCGGTGTTGATGATCAGCAGGAACAGCGGGACGCTGAACACGAAAAATCCGACGCAGGCTGCGAGCAGCAGCGGCTTGCGCCCGATTCGGTCCGACAGGGCACCGATCGGCGAGATGATTGCCATCATGATGAGCATGATGACGACCAGGGTGAAGTTGGACTGAGTTGTGCTGTGGCCGAGGGTATCGCTGAGATACGTCGGCAGGAACGTCAGCACCGTGTAGTAGGCGATGTTCAGCAGCAGAACGAATCCCATGAGAATCAGGATTCGCTGCCAGTAGGTGAGGGTGAACTTCAGCGACTCGATCGCGCCACCTGCCGCGCCCTCGGTGGAGACGGTGCCGCCCTCGGCTTTGGCTTCGGCGAAGACCGGTGGGTCGTCGAGTCTGGTGCGCAGCCACAGTGCCACGATACCGAGCGGGAGGGTCACCAGGAACGGGATTCGCCAGCCCCAGGCTTCCATCGTCTCGTCTCCGAGTCCGAGGTTGAGCAGCGTGACCAGTGTGGCGCCGGTGACTGTGCCGGCCAGGGTGCCGAATTCGAGGAACGATCCGAAGAATCCGCGCCGCTTGTCCGGCGCGTATTCGGCCATGAACACCGCCGCGCCGCCGTATTCGCCACCGGTGGAGAACCCCTGCACCAGACGACACATCAGCAGCAAGATCGGTGCCAGGATCCCGATGGTGTCGAACGTGGGCAACAACCCGATGGTCGCGGTGGCCAACGACATCAGTGTGATGGTGAGCACCAGAACCTTTTGGCGTCCGATCCGGTCACCCAGTGGCCCGAGCACGATTCCGCCGATCGGGCGGATGATGAACGATGCCGCGAGCACCGCGAATGTCGAGAGCAGACTCGCGCCACCATCCTCCGACGGGAAGAAGTTGGCGGCGATGTACACGGCCAGGTAGCCGTAGACCGCGTAGTCGAACCACTCCACAGCGTTGCCGAGAGCGGACCCACCGACGGCGCGGTGGAGAATCTTGCTTTCGTCTGGACTCAGATCGTGATGATTCGGCGGATATCCGGTGGTCGAATTGTCGGAATCTTTTCTGCTGGCAAGGTTGCTGGGTGACTGCGTCACGTCCAATACCTTTCGCTTCGTGGGCAAATATGGAGCGTCGGGTTGGTTCTGTGCAGCGCTCGACCTTACGGAACGTACTTGTGCCGTTCTGGCGCTACCCCGTTCTTTGTGCCACTACTGCTGGTGACGTGATGAGTCTGGACGCCAGAAGTACGTACGCCCTTGCGCTGTCACGCAATTGATCGACCGAGACCGACTCGTCGGGCTGGTGCGCTTGAGTTTCGATCTCTCCCGGCCCCAACACGATGGTCGGCATACCCAGGTCCCTCGCTATGAAACCGCCGTCACACGAGGCCGTCCACACGTCGGTCCCGCGGGGTGAGACTGCGTCGGTCACCGCTTCTACCGCCGCGATACAGAGCTCGGCACGGTCGCTGGTGGAGAAGCCGGGCATGTCCATCGACACACGTACTTCCACCTCGATCCCGTCGCCGCCGATACCTGCCGCAGCGATGCGGGTTTTCAGTTGCGCCGCGATGTCCGCAGCGTTCTCCCCCGGAAGGAGCCGGCGGTCGGCCGTGAGCACGCACCGGTCGGCCACCATCGATGTACCGCTACCGCCCTCGATCGTCCCGACATTCCAGGTCGCGGGCCCGAGCAGTGGATCAGCGCACGCGCGTAGTTCCGACGCAAGGGAGTCGATGAGGACGACGATTCGCGCAGCCGCTGATACGGCGTTGCGTCCGTTGCTGGGTCGTCCGGCGTGTGCCGATCGGCCGGTCACCGTAATCTCGAGATTAGCTGCGCCCCGGCACCCGGTGATGGTCACCAGGTCGGTCGGTTCGGCGACGACGCAATGCGAGTACCGGCGCCGGGCGGGGGCGCGGACGAACGCGCGGATCCCGATTCCCGTCTCCTCTTCGTCGACGAGACACGCCAGGGAAATCGGCGCATCACCCACTGCACCACAATGTTTCAGCGCAGCCATCGCGATCACGACTGCGGCCAGCCCACCTTTCATATCGCAGGCCCCGCGGCCGTACAGTCGGCCGCCGTGCACCACTGCCTCGAACGGGTCGGTGGTCCAGCCTCCGCCCGCGGGCACGACATCGGAGTGTCCGACGAACAGCAAGCCGGGCCGATCCGAGCCACCGATACTGACGATCACGTTGGGGCGGTTCGGCGCAATCTCCTCGATCTCGATGTCGAAGCCCAGCGATCTACACCTGTCGACGAGAACGTTCGCCACGGATTGCTCGGTGTCGCCGGGGTTCTCGCCACCGGCATCGATCAGCGCCGACGCGAGCGAGACGATGTCGTCGGCGTCGATGCTGTCGAGCAGGAGCTGCTCCAGCGAACTCGAGTCGGGCCGCGTCATCGAGTGGGGTCGCTGGCGAGCATCGAAGTCGCCTTGTCCACCGCCGCCGCAAGCCTCTTGACGCCCTCGTCGATCCGCTCCGGGCTCGAGGATGCGAAGCACAGGCGAAGCGAGTCGTGAAACTTGCCCCCGACCGACAGCGCCGGTCCTGGAATGTAGGCGACCCCTTCGGCGAGCGCGACCTCGAAGAGGTCCTGCGTCGATATCGATGCGGCACTGCCGCGCAGCGTTGCCCAGAGGAAGAACCCACCCTCCGGATCGGTCGTCGACACGAGGTCCCCGAAGTACTTCTTCAGGCTCCGCTGCATCGCGACCTTGCGCGGGCGATACACCCCGGCCAGGGAGGTGATGTGTGTTGCGAGGTGACCCCTGTCGATGAACTCGGCGATCATCCGTTGAGCCGGAAGATTGGTGCACGTGTCCATCGCCTGCTTAGCGTTGATCAACAGCTGCCGCGCCTCGGGAGCTGCGTCCACCCAGCCGACTCGCAGGCCGGGCGCAATCATCTTGGAGAAGGTTCGGACCGAAAAGAGCAGTGGGTCGTTCGGACTCAGCGCGGCGAAACTCGGAATGTGCTCACCCTCGAACCGCAAGAGACCGTATGGGTCGTCGTCGAGAATGATCGAGCCCCATTTGTGCGCCAGCTCGAGCAGAAGTACACGCCGGGCCTGGGACATCGTTGTGCCCGAGGGATTCTGGAAGTTGGGGATGACGTAGATCATCTTCGGCCGACGGCCGGCCTGCTCGACGAGGTCTTCGAGAGCCTCGACGACCAGCCCGTCGGCGTCCATCGGCGCTTCCAGCACGTCGCCGCCGTAACTGAGCACCGTGGCAGTCCCGTTCGTGTACGTGGGGCTCTCGACGATGACGAGATCACCTGGATCGACGAACAGCTTGCAGGCGAGATCGAGGCCCTGCATTCCACCGGAGGTGATCACGATCCGATCGGCCGAGGACGGCTCGCCCACCGAGTCGAGGTACCCGATCAAGGAATCGAGCAGGCGCGGATCTCCTTCGGTGGCCCCGTAATCCATCGCGTCCGATGTCATCACCGTCGATGCGATATCCGAAAATGCTGCTGCTGGAACCGTTTCTGCGGCCGGTGAGCCCATCGCGAAGCGAACGATGTCATGTTTCTGCGCGGCGAGCAGCGATGTCGACGAATCGATCACCGACCCCACCAGCTTGTCGGTGCGCAGGGACCATGGAATGGTGGTGGCGATCATGTCTCACTCCTTCGTCAGTAGGTGTCGCGGGTAGTCGGTGAAGGTCTCCACACCGCTGTCGGTCACACGTACGGCCTCGGACACCTCGTATCCGTAGTCGTCCATCCACATTCCGCCGATGATGTGGAATGTCATGTTCTCGGTGAGGACCGTGTCGTCGTCGGTACGGATGCTCACCGTCCGCTCGCCCCAGTCGGGGGCGTATGCGATGCCGATCGAGTAGCCGATTCGCGACGGTTTGTGCAGTCCGTGCTTGGCGAGGCTGACATTCCAGACCTGGGCCAACTCGGTGGTGGTCGCCCCTGGTCGAACCTCTGCGAGAACTTCGTTCAGCGCGTCACCGGTGGACTTTGCGAGGTAGTCCAGACGCGCGCTCGGCTTACCGAGCACGATCGTGCGCGCCATCGGAACGTGGTAACGGCGGAACACGCCGGCCAGTTCCACCACCGTGGTCTCGCCGCCGAGGAAGACCTGATCGGACCACGTCAGATGCGGGGTGTCGGCACCCGCGCCGGTCGGCAGCATCGGCACGATGGCGGGGTGGTCACCGCCGAAATCGGACGTTCCTTTGATCTGTGCGTTCGTGATCGCGGCGGCGGCGTCGCACTGACGCGCGCCCACAGCGATCGACTCGAAGGCCGCTGTCATCGCCGAATTGCAGACGAGTGCGGCACCGCGCATGAGATCGATCTCCGCCGGGGATTTGACCACTCGAACCCAGTTGATGAGCTCGTAGGAGTCGGTGAAGCGGTACTCGGGGAGTGATTTGACGAGTGCTTCGAATGCCTTGGGGCTGAAGTAGTAGGAGTCCATCTCGAGGCCGACCTGACCGTGCGAGAAGTTGTTGACCACACCCAGTTCTCGGAGCTTCTGGGACACCCACACGAAGGGATGGGTGTCCTTTCGTTGAACGAATGTCTCGGGGTACCCGAACGTCTGCTCGTCGGGAAGCCAGGACGTGCGAAATGCGCCGTTGGCATCCATCTCGCGTGCGAAGAAGTAGAGGTCACCCTCGAGCGGGACGTACAGCATCTGTGGCGTGTAGAACGACAGAGCGTTGTAGCCGGTCAGGTAGTACAGGTTCGATGGGTCCGTGACGATCAACGCGGTCAAATTCTGGAACGCCATCCGCGTTCGTACCGATGCAAGCCGGGTGGAGTACTCGCTGTCGGTGAACGTGATCGGCGTGCTGTTGGGCGAATCGAAGTATTCGGCTAGCCCTGGCGCGTGATCGGCTCCGACCGCGCTGGTGAGTGCCGCTTCGTGGTAGTCGTTCTCGTTCACTGGTACCCCCTCTCGAGGCATTGCGGGTGTGGAGGACCAGCCCGTATGCGTTTTGCAGATTGTTGACAATCAGGCTAGGCGGAGGGCGGTATTACTGCAAGACGAGTCGTGTAACTTCTGCGTTGCGTCAGGACGGTTCGGCGAGAACGGAATCTGCGAGTTTTGCGGCCTCGTCGCGCATCGCGCGCGTCAGGTCTTCGATAGCGGTGTCCATGTGCTCGTGCACACCGGCTTCCATAGCGGCCCAGTCGCCACCGACCAGCAGATCTACCAGGAGCTGATGCTCCTCGACCAGCGCTTCGGGCCGAAAGTACGCGGTTTCGAGATTTGCCATACAGATGCGCGCCTCCGCAGCGAGCGTGGCATACATGCGTGACATACGACTGTTACCCGTCGCGGCCACCAAAGCAGTGTGGAACGCCAGATCGCGTTCGGCCAGTCCCAGCCAGTCGGCCTTGTCGATGAACGGCTGCATCTGCGTGACGATCGCGGACAGTTCCACGGCCGTGTCCTTCAACACCGTCGGATCGCCGTGCACCAACGTCCACGCGGCGCCCACCTCGATGGCCGCACGAGACTCATAGATCTCGGCGACGTCATCGCTGCTGAGCTCCACCACGAACACACCGCGATTGCGGTAGCTCACCAGCAGACCCTCCTGGTTGAGACGTTGCAGCGCCTCGCGCACCGGTCCGCGAGAAATCTCGAGTTGAGCAGCAACGTTCGCTTCGTTGATCTGCTCGCCCGGCGAATACGAGCCGTCGATGATGCGATCGCGAATCTGGTCGGCGATCACCATAGAGGTGTTGCGCGCATTGAGCGGTGTGAGTCTTCGAGAATGAACCATCGAACGAACCTCCTTCTGTGAACCCGGATTGCAGCACAACCCGAGACTCGATCACGAGCGAGAGTCGGTCATGAGCGGGGAATAGCGAAGTACTTGTACTCCAGGAACTCGTCGATACCGACTTTGCCACCTTCGCGACCCAACCCGGACTGCTTGACGCCGCCGAAGGGTGCAGCCGGATTCGATACCAGGCCGGTGTTGATGCCGACCATTCCCACCTCGAGCCGCTCCCCCATCCGCAGGGCGCGGTCGATGTCCTGAGTGAACACGTAGCCGACCAGGCCCCACTCGGTGTCGTTGGCCAACGCGATGACCTCGTCCTCGGTGTCGTAGGGCACCACGGCCGCCACGGGCCCGAAGATCTCGGTGGACATCAGCTCGGATGTCGGATTCACGCAGTCCAACACGGTTGGCGGGTAGAAGTATCCGGGTCCGGCACCCTCCTTGCCTCCGACAACCGCGCGTGCGCCGCGCTCGACCGCGTCGTCGACGAGTCGCTGTACCTTGGCACGTCCGTCCTGGTCGATGAGAGGCCCGACCTCCACCCCGTCGGCGCTACCTGCACCCACCTCGAGCGCGCCCATCCTGGACCCGAGCTTCTCGGCGAACTCGACGGCGACACTGCGATGCACGAAGAACCGGTTGGCGGCGGTGCAGGCCTCCCCCATGTTCCGCATCTTCGCGACCATGGCGCCGTCCACCGCCTTGTCGATATCGGCATCGAAAGCGACGATGAAGGGTGCGTTGCCGCCGAGTTCCATCGAGGTGCGCATCACGGTCGGTGCAGCCTGCGCGAGCAGGATCTTCCCGACTTCGGTCGATCCGGTGAAGCTGATCTTGCGTGCCTGTCCGCTGGCCATCCACGAGCCGACCACACCGGCTGCATCGGTGGTGGGGACGACATTGACCACACCGTCGGGAACACCGGCATCGGCAAGAATCTCTGCCAGAGCCAGGGCGGTCAGCGGTGTCTGCTCGGCCGGCTTGAACACCACCGTGCACCCCGCCGCCAGAGCCGGGCCGATCTTTCGAGTACCCATTGCCAGCGGAAAGTTCCAGGGCGTCACCAGAATGCACGGCCCGACGGGCTCGCGTGTCACGATGATCCGGTTCTTGCCGTCGCCGGTCAACGTGTGGTCGCCGGAAATGCGCACTGCCTCCTCGGAAAACCATCGGAAGAACTCGGCTGCATACGCGACCTCCCCGCGAGCATCGGCGAGTGGCTTGCCCATCTCGGCGGTGATGATCCGGGCGAGTTCCTCGGTGCGTTCGATGATCCCGTCGAACGCACGGCGCAGAATCACGCTGCGTTCCCTCGGTGCTGTCGCAGCCCATGCCCGCTGAGCGTCTGCGGCTGCGGTCAGGGCAGCCTCGGCGTCGACGACGCTGCCGTCGGCGACCTCTGCGATGACCTCACCCGTCGCCGGGTCGATGACATCGAACGTGGCACTGCTTTCGGCGGGCCGCCAACTGCCGCCGATGAACAGTGCGGTGGGTGTCTCGATTGCGGTGGGCGTCAAGGATGTGGTCACGAGGGTGCGTCCTCTCCATCTGTACGTGGTTCGAATTCGGTACGGGGGTCGAGTATGTGCGCCAGGTGCGTCGAGGCTCCCGCGGTGTGGTCACCGGTCAGTTCGCGCACCTGCATGTGGCAGGAGAAGCCGTCGGTGAGGATCGGGTTGTCACCGGCCCGTCGGAGCGCCGGAGCGAGAGCCTGCTCGGCTACCTTCATGCTGATCTCGAAGTGATTCGGTTCGAAGCCGAAATTGCCTGCGACGCCGCAGCACCCGGTAGCTTCGTCGACGGTGTCGATGCCGACCGCGGCGAGGGCTTTTCGCTGCGTCGCCTCGCCGAACACCGCATATTCGTGACAGTGCGTCTGCACCGTCACCGCTGTCGGTACCTGCGCGGACGGTGTCCACCCTCCGCGAGCCTGGTCGATGACCGCGCCGGCGAAACTTTGTACCCGGGCGGCGACACGACGGGCGGCATCGGAGTTCACGAGCTCCGGCAGGTCCTTCTTCAGTGCGGCCGCGCAACTGGGTTCCAGGACGACGATCGGGCGGTCCGTTCCGTCGTCGAGTGCCTCGGCGGCGCCGCTGAGTCGGGTGCGGGCGGCGGCCAGCTGACCTGTCGAAATCCAGGTCAGGCCGCAGCATGCGTCGGTGCTGCACTCGGCCGAGCGGCCGGCATCACCGAGCACGCGAATCGCCGCGCCCACCACCTCGGGCCGGAAACCCTTGGTGAACGAGTCGACGAACAGTACGACGTCTCCGCCCGGTACCGACTCCGCCGTCTGGGCCCGCAATTGCTTGCGTGAGGCGAAGCGTGGCAGTGCCCGCTCGGTGGTCAGACCACCCAGCTTGGCTGCGAGCACTCCCATTCGCGGTGTGAGCAGGCGGTTGAGGATCGGGGCCGTTCGAGAGGTGATCGTCAGCCATCGAGGAAGCCATCCGAGCGAATAGTGCGAGAGCGGCCGCAGCTTTCGGGCGTAGTGGTGATCGAGGAATTCTGCCTTGTACGTTGCCATGTCGACGCCGACCGGGCAGTCCGACGAGCACGCCTTGCAGGACAGACACAGATCCAGTGATTGCTTGACATCCTCCGAGGCCCAGCCGTCGGCAATGGTCGGCGAAGTACGCACCATCTCCGCCAGCACGCGGGCGCGTCCACGTGTGGAGTCCTTCTCGTCACCGGTGGCGCGGAAGCTCGGACACATGACGCCGCCGCTGCTCGATCGGCAACGCCCGACACCGACGCACGCCTGCGTCGCATGGACGAACGGGTCGAGATCGGGTCCGGTTCCGATCTGATGGAGATCGAAGGTCGTCTTCCATTCCCGCGATGGGATCCCCTGCAGCGACAGATTGTCCATCATCGGTACGGGATCGACGATGCTGCCGGGGTTGAGCGTTCCTGCGGGATCCCAGATCGTCTTGAATTGCGCGAACGCGTCGAGCATCGCCTCCGAGTACATCACCGGGAGCAGTTCCGAGCGGGCACGTCCGTCACCGTGTTCACCGGACAACGATCCGCCGTGTCGGACCACCAACGCCGCCGCCTCGCGTAGGAACGCGCGCATGACGGTTCGGCCGCGTTCGGTGCGTTGATCGAACGTGATGCGTACGTGCATGCATCCGGCCCCGAAGTGCCCGTACATCACTCCCGTCAGCGAATGTGCGGCAAGCAGATCACGAAAATCGGCGAGATAGGCCGCGAGGTTCTCCGGTGCGACAGCCGAATCCTCCCAACCGGGCCACGATTCGGTGAGGGCGGTGGTTCCGCCGCCCAGCCGTGCCGACAGACCCGCCCCGTCTTCGCGCACGCGCCACAGCGATTTGCGCTCTGCCGCATCGGCTACAACCCGGCCGTCCTTCAACCTGCCGCGCTCGATCAGCCGTGCGAGCAGATCCTTCGCCTTTCCCTCGACCTCGGCCACGTTCTCGCCGTCGAGGTCGACGTACAACCAGGCGTTGCCGGACGGCAGTCCGCGAACCGCATCCGCCCCACGGCGAAACTGCATCGTCTCGACGATCTTCTCGTCGATACCTTCCACCGCGGCGGGCGCGAACTCCAGAATGGTCATCACGTCCTCGGCGGCCTCGACGACGTCCTCGTAACCGAGGCACAGCAGCAGTGCCGCAGGAGGTACCGGAACCAGGGCGACGGTAACCGCCACCACGACGGCACACGTGCCTTCACTCCCGACGAGTGCGCGCGCGACGTCGAACCCGTTCTCCGGCAGTAAGGTCGACAGGTGAAACCCGGACACCTGCCGCGCGATGCGGCCGAGCTCGAGCCGGAAACCTGCCAGGTTCTGCGCCACGAGCGCCTCGAGCTCAGCGGTGATTCGGGCCGCCGACGACGTCGCGGCCGAGTCGGTCGGATCAACAGCTTCGAGACCGGAACGCGTTGCGCGCAAAAGGTATCCGTCTGCCGTGACCACATCGAGAGATACCGTGTGATCGGCAGTGCGGCCGTAGCGAACGGAGTGATTGCCGCAGGCATCGTTTCCCACGGCTCCGCCGACCGTCGCCCGCGATTTGCTCGATGGATCCGGGGCGTAGGTCAGGGTTCCGGACGTAGCAGCCGAAACCGACTCCGCCAGTTCGGAGATCACTACACCGGGTTGCACGACGGCGGTTCGCGAGACCTCGTCGACGGCCAGCACCCGGTTCATGTGCCGCGAGAAGTCCAGGACGACACCTGCGCCGATTGCGTTGCCTGCCATCGACGTCCCACCTCCACGGCTGATCACCGGGACGCCCGCAGCGGCACACACGCGCATCGTCGCCTGCACGTCCTCAGCGGAGCGCGGGAACACCACCGCCACCGGCGGGACACGGTAGTTGGAGGCATCGTAGGAATACTCCGAACGGCGGCGCGAGGAGAAGTCGACCTCCGCTCCCGTGCCGCGCAGTGCGTGGAGAATCGGGTGCTCGGCCCCTACAACCGTCACAGCGACCGCTTCAGGGTTCGCGCGATCGCATCCACACCCTCCGCGATCTCGGCCTCGGTCACCACGAGCGCGGGAATGACGCGAACGACGTTGCCGAAGGCACCGCAGGTCAGCAGGAGCAGGCCCTCCGAGATGGCAGTCTGCTGCACCCGCGCAGCCGCCGCAGCGTCGGGCTTGCCGTTTTCGTCGACGAACTCGAGGGCCTGCATCAGTCCCAGACCGCGCGCGTCTCCGATCGCCCAGTACTGCTCCTTCAGCGCCTTCAAGCCGTCGAGAAGGACGGCGCCTTGGACGGCCGCGTTCTCCACCAGGCCCTCGTCACGCACGACGTCCAGCGTCGCGACAGCGGCAGCGGCGGCGACCGCGTTACCGCCGTACGTCCCACCCTGCGAACCTGGCCATGCCTTGGACATCAACTCTGTCGACGCCGCGATCGCAGAGATCGGGAACCCCGACGCCAGGCCCTTTGCAGTGATGACGATGTCGGGTTTCGCCGTGGAGTGCTCGTGGCCCCAGAATTTTCCGGTACGACCGACGCCTGCCTGGACCTCGTCGATGATCAGCAGGATGTCGTGCTCGTCGGCGCGTCGGCGAAGTCCTTCGAGGAATGCCGGCGGCGTCGGCAGGTAACCACCGTCGCCCAGGACCGGCTCGATGATGAACGCCGCCGTATCGGCCGGGCTCGAGATCGTCGCGAGCAGGTAGTCGAGTTCGTCGAGTGCGAATTTCACGGCCGTCTCCATGTCCCACCCGTAGCGAAATGCGTACGGGAACGGCGCGATGTGCACGCCGCCCATGATGGGTGAGAAACCGGAGCGGAACTTCGTCCCCGCGGTTGTCAGCGATGCGGCGGCGACGGTGCGGCCGTGGAAGCCGCCGTGGAAGGCGATGATGTTCGGCCTGCCGGTGGCCATTCGGGCCAGGCGGATGGAGGCTTCGACGGCCTCCGATCCGGAGTTCGCGTAGAAGATGCTGTCGAGCCCGGTGGGCAGGAAGTCACCGAGCTTGTCGGTGAGTTCGAGGAGCGGCTTGTGCATCACGGTGGTGTATTGCGCGTGGATGATCTTGCCCACCTGCTCGCGAGCTGCCTCGACCACGCGCGGGTGGCAGTGGCCGGTGCTCGTGACGCCGATGCCGGTGGTGAAGTCGAGGTACTTCTTGCCGTCGGTGCCGAAGATCCAGCTGCCGAGTGCATGGTCGACGACCACCGGGGTGGCTTGCTTGAGGGCGGGGCTGAGGCGAGGGCGAGTCGACGCTGTCATGCGAGCAATGGTGGACGAGAAATTGCACATTGTCAACAATCTGCAACCGCGGATTTCAAGACCGCATATCGTCGTGCCATGACTGCGACCCGCGTGGCTGTTCTGGGCAGTGCCAACATGGATCTGACCACCGTCACCGAACGCTTGCCGGAGCCGGGACAGACCGTCCTGGGTAGCTGCTTCGACACATCCCAGGGAGGCAAGGGCGCGAACCAGGCCATCGCCTCGGCTCGCTCCGGGGCGATCACGACGTTCCTGGGCGCTGTCGGCGACGACCCCTTCGCGGACGAGCTGCTGCAACGGCTGGACGAGGCTGGGGTGGACACCCGGTGGACTCGTCGAGCAGCCGGCCCCAGCGGAATCGCGGCCATCACCGTCGACGCGAACGGCGAGAACACCATCGTGGTTGTCCCCGGCGCGAACAGCGCGGTCACCGACCTGAGCGAGGACGAGCTGGCGGCGATCGCCGAAGCCGACCTGCTCCTGTGCCAGTTCGAGATTCCGATGTCCACGGTCGTGTCCGGCGCCGTGCACGCAAGGGCGAACAACACACTCGTGGTGCTCAACCCCTCCCCTGTGCAAGCGGTGCCGGACGCCCTCCTCGCCGCAGTCGACATCCTCGTCGTCAACGAGTCCGAGGCGCAGGCACTCGGGGCCACGGTCCTGGCGACTGTTCCCCACGTCGTCACCACGCTGGGCGCATCGGGTGCGCACTACACCGGGCCGCACGAGAGTGTGCGGGTGCCGGCGCCGCAGATCGACCCGATCGACACGACCGGCGCGGGCGATGCATTCACCGGGGCACTCGCAGCGGAATGGGCACGCGGACCGAAACCCGCCCTGCGCTGGGCCTGCGCAGCAGGGGCGTTGGCCGCCACCCGGGTCGGCGCCGGTGCGTCCTCGGGCACACGCGAGGCGATCTCGGCCCTGCTCGACGCTTGAACAATTCATCGATCATCGGGGTCGGGATCTGCGGCTACGGTACTGAGCATGACGCTCTCACCCCGGGTGCCCGACCTCGCTGCGCTCGATGTGATGGTCTCGGTTGCGCGCCTGGGCAGCATGAGTGCCGCCGGCCGCGAGCTCGGACTCAGTCAGCAGGCAGTCAGCGCACGCGTGCGCGCAGCCGAACGCGATGTGGGGCTGCGTGTGTTCGAGCGCACCAGCAGCGGTGTCGCACTCACTCCGGAGGGCGTAGCCGTCCTCGAATGGGCGCAGAACGTACTCGTCGCCGCCGAGAAGTTCGCAACAGGCGTGCGGTCGCTGCTGCGTGAAGAACGCGCCAACCTCACCGTCGCGGCATCGATGACGGTCGCCGAGCACCTGGTACCCGGCTGGATCGTGCGCATGCGCACCTCCCACCCCGACGTCCACATTCTGATGAGATTGATGAACTCCGCCGAGGTCGCCCAGCAGGTACTCGACGGTCGAGCCGACATCGGTTTCATCGAGGGCCCGGACATCCCGTCGGGTCTCGGCGTCCGCATCGTCGCGACCGACGAGTTGGTGGTGGTCACCGGGCCCGAACACGAGTGGGCGCGCAGGGCTTCGGTCGAGGTGGATGAGCTCGCCCGCACCGCGCTGGTGCAACGCGAGCCGGGTTCAGGTACCCGAACGACCTACGAGAGCGCCGTCCGTCCGTCCGAACCGCCTCTACTCGAACTCAATTCGGTGACGGCCATCAAGTCCGCCGTGATCACTGCGAACGTCCCCACCGTACTATCCTCACTCGCTGTCGAAGCAGACGTGCGGGACGGACGCCTCGTCCGGATCGACGTCGACGGCGTGTCCATGCGCCGCCGACTTCGTGCCGTCTGGAACAAGCAGGAGCCACTACGTGGTCCGCGACGCGACTTCCTCGACATCGCCGTCTCACACAGCGGATAGCGGAGTTCTCAGAGCAAACCGGCGAGGGCGAAACCTGCCGCGCAGGCACCGACCGACAGCACCAGCGTTCCGACCGCATTGGCAAGGGCATACGAGCGCTTTCCCGATTGCACGAGCCGAACGGTCTCGAAGCTTGCCGTGCTGAATGTCGTGTACCCACCGCAGAATCCGGTGCCGACGACAGTCTGCAAGTCGATCGAGCCGCCTTGCACCATGACGAGTCCGGCGAGAAAGCCGAGTAGTAGCGATCCGGAGATGTTGATGCCCACGGTTGCGAACGGGAACGCACTGTTCGCGAGCTTCGACTTCACGTACGAGTCGACCACGAACCGAGTGAGCGCTCCGAGTGCGCCGGCGACTGCGAGGAGAGCGACGATCATTGCGCCTCTGTCTTCCGGTGCATCGAGGCCTTTCGGTGCGCCGAGGCACCGGCAACGATGCCCAGCCAGGCAGCCGCCGCACCGAGTACGACGGTCGCTACGCCGTACGCGAGGGCCGTAGTCGCATGACCGTCCCTGGTGAGCAGCACAGCCTCCAACGCGAACGTGCTGTAGGTGGTGAATGCGCCGCAGAATCCGGTACCGAGCAGCAACCGAGCCCTCTTGCGTACCCCGACGTCGGCTCCGCGCCGCATGAGGATTTCCAACAGCAGACCCAGCAAGAAGGCGCCGAGGACGTTGACTGCGAACGTGCCGATCGGCCAGTCCGGGCTGCGATGTGGAACCGCTTCCTCCACGCTGTATCGAGCCAGAGTGCCGAACACTCCCCCGACGAACACCAGAGCCAGCACCGACGGTCGCAGATACGCGTAGCTGGCACGGCGAACGGACGAAGCATCATCGACGTCGGGGTCCATCGGCAGCTCGCCGCGCGGATCACCGGAGCTCGGACCGTCGACCATGCCACCTCCCTCGATGTGCGCGATCAGCGTAGCGCTCCAACGAGGGCGGTCGTCGTGTCGGACCCGTGCGGCAGGATGGGGCCATGAGCATCGACGGCGACACACCCAGTTCGCTGACAGCATCCACCGATCTGCGCGCAGACGCCGAGCATCTGCTCCGCGAACTTGCCGGGCCGGAGGCGAGCCTGCGCGAGGATCAGTGGGTTGCCATCGAAGCCCTCGTGGTTCAGCGCAGACGCGCACTCGTGGTGCAGCGCACGGGCTGGGGCAAGTCCGCCGTGTACTTCATCGCCGCGAAACTACTGCGCGCGCAGGGCCTCGGCCCGACGGTCATCGTCTCGCCTCTGTTGGCGCTCATGCGAAACCAGGTGGCATCGGCCGAGCGCGCCGGCGTTCGCGCGGCCACCATCAACTCCGGCAACATGACCGAGTGGGAGGACGTTCACGCGGCCGTCACCGCAGGCGAACTCGACGTGCTCCTCGTGAGCCCCGAGCGGCTCAACAACCCCGACTTCCGCGATCAGGTACTGCCGTCGCTGGCCGCCGACGCCGGGCTCGTCGTGGTCGACGAGGCGCATTGCGTTTCCGACTGGGGTCATGATTTCCGTCCGGACTATCGGCGGATCAGGACCCTCGTATCCGAGTTGCGGGAGGGGATTCCGGTTCTCGCCACCACCGCCACGGCCAACGACCGCGTCGTCGCCGATGTTGCTGCGCAGCTCGGCGTCGGCGGCGGCGACACGTTGGTCCTACGCGGCGGCCTCGAGCGCGAATCCCTGCACCTGTCGGTGGTGAAGATCGACAACGCCACCGAGCGCGCAGCCTGGCTCGCCTCCCACCTTGCGTCGCTGCCCGGGTCCGGCATCATCTACACCCTGACCGTCGCCGCGGCTCGAGATCTGGCGGGACTGTTGTCCGATCAGGGGTTGGCGGTCGCGGCTTACACGGGCCAGACCGACACCACCGAACGTGAATCGCTCGAGTCCGAGTTGCTGAACAACGAGGTCAAAGCTTTGGTTGCGACCTCGGCGCTCGGAATGGGATTCGACAAGCCGGATCTTGGCTTCGTTGTGCACATGGGCGCACCGTCCTCGCCGATCTCGTACTACCAGCAGGTCGGTCGTGCAGGCCGTGCCACCGAGCGAGCCGATGTCATTCTGCTGCCCGGCCACGAGGACAAGCAGATATGGAGCTATTTCGCATCGGTCGCCTTCCCGCGAGAACACGTCGTCAGGCAGGTCATCGACGCACTGGATCCGGCAAAGCCGCAGTCGACACCGGCGCTCGAACCGCTCGTCGACCTTGGGCGGAGCCGACTGGAGATGGTGCTCAAGGTGCTCGATGTCGATGGCGCCGTTCAGCGCGTCCGAGGTGGTTGGATCTCCACCGGCGAACCTTGGGTGTACGACGCCGAGCGGTACGAGCGCCTCGAGCAAGCCAGGGACGCCGAACAGCAGGCGATGATCGACTATCAGCGCACCGAGGGTTGTCGGATGGAGTTCTTGCGCCGCCAACTCGACGATCCTGAGCTCACTGACGGCTCCGACCGTTGTGGGCGCTGTGACAACTGCACCGGGCAGAGGTACGACGTGGAGGTGGACGCGGACGCTGTCGAGACCACCCGGGCTCGGCTGGACCGTCCCGGTTTCGATCTGGCTCCCCGCAAGCAGTGGCCCACCGGCATGAAGAAGCTGGGCGTCACGCTGTCGGGCAAGATCACTGACGGCCCGGAGCCCGGGCGCGTCCTGGGGCGGCTCACCGACCTCGCTTGGGGTGGGCGTCTGCGCACACTGCTCGACGGACCGGACGGGCCCGCGCCTTCGGCGCTGGTGGACGGCTGCATCAAGGTGCTGGCGTCGTGGGACTGGAAGAAACGGCCCGTCGCGGTGATCGCGCTCGAATCGAGTTCTCACCCTGTTCTGGTTCGGTCGATCGCGAGCGAGTTGGCCCGCATCGGACGTCTCGACGACCTGGGCGTCCTGCGCAAGGTCCCCGGGCACCCCGTGGTGACTGCCGCGAACTCGGCGTTTCGAGTGGCCGGGCTCGTGGGTTCGTGGGAGGTACCCGATCTGTCCGGTGTCGACGGGCCGATTCTGCTGGTCGACCTGTCGACCGACACCGGGTGGACTCTCACGTGCGCGGCGGTGGCGCTGCGCGGCGCTGGCGCCGATGCAGTGCTTCCATTCGCGTTGGCCACCCCTAAGTAGCCGCCGGCGCCGGTGAGGGCAGCCTGAGGCAAACAGCACGATCATTGCCCCTTTTACCTCACGATGTCGCCCCCGAGGCGGCAAGTGTGACCAAAGTCACATTCACCCCGTCACCTGCGCAAGAGTGTCCGTTTTGGACACCAATATTGCGACGCACGTGAAATGCCCTCGCCAGCTTGTTAAGTTTGTATTTCCTATGAAGCCAGCACAGCTGAGAGCGACCCCAATCACTGCGCCGGACGCAGTGACTTTCCGTAGCCCCAAGATTTCCGACGGAGTCCGGCTCTGGGAAATTGCAAGAGATTCGAAAGTGCTCGATCTGAACTCGAGCTACTCGTACATTCTGTGGTGCAGAGACTTTGCACAGACATCGGTGGTGTCCGATGTGGACGGTCGAGCCGTAGGCTTCGTCACCGGCTACATCCGCCAGGACTCGCCCACAACATTTTTCGTGTGGCAGGTCGCAGTCGACGCCGATCAGCGCGGCAAAGGCCTCGCCGGACGCATGCTCAACAGTTTGTTGGACCGGCTTACGCCGCAGGGTATTACACACTTGGAAACGACGATCAGCCCCGACAACGAGGCGTCGATCGCATTGTTCACGGCCCTGGCACGTAAGCGGGGAACCGAGATCACAAAATCAGCTCTGTTCGCGCCCAACGATTTCCCTGATAGCCACGAGGCAGAAGAGCTCTACACAGTGGGGCCCGCCGCCGTGCGCACATACGAAAGGAACAAGCAGAACATGACCGAGAAACCGAACACCACAAGCAAGCCCGACGTCTTCGAGGCTGTCGAGTCCTCAGTCCGCAGCTACAGCCGCCAGTGGCCGGCAGTGTTCAAGACCGCGAAGAACTCGACCATGGTGGACGAGAATGGCCGTGAGTACCTCGATTTCTTCGGTGGCGCAGGCGCGTTGAACTACGGGCACAACAATCAGATCCTCAAGGATGCCCTCGTCGACTACATCCAGAGCGACGGCGTTACGCACAGCCTGGATATGTCAACCGTCGCCAAGCGCGAGTTCCTGGAGTCGTTCAAGAAGAACATCCTCGATCCGCGCGGACTGAACTACAAGGTTCAGTTCCCCGGCCCCACCGGTACCAACACTGTCGAGGCTGCACTCAAGCTGGCCCGCAAGGTGACCGGCCGCGAGGCGATCATCAACTTCACCAACGCATTCCACGGCATGACACTCGGCGCGCTGTCGGTCACCGGCAACTCGATGAAGCGAGCTGGCGCCGGAATTCCGTTGGTGCACACCACGCCGATGCCGTACGACAACTACTTCGGCGGCGTGACAGAGGACTTCCAGTGGTTCGAGCGCGTGCTCGACGACTCGGGTAGCGGGTTCAATCGCCCCGCCGCGGTGATCGTGGAAACCATCCAGGGTGAGGGCGGCATCAACGTCGCGCGTCCCGAATGGTTGCGCGCTCTGGCTGAGCTGTGCTCGCGCCGGGAGATCTTGTTGATCGTCGACGACGTCCAGATGGGCTGTGGACGCACCGGCCAGTTCTTCTCGTTCGAAGAGGCAGGCATCGTTCCCGACATCGTCACACTGTCGAAGTCGATCGGTGGATACGGCATGCCTATGGCACTGACGCTGTTCAAGCCGGAGCTCGACGTGTGGTCACCCGGTGAGCACAACGGAACATTCCGCGGCTTCAACCCGTCCTTCGTCACCGCGAAGACCGCCATCGACACCTACTGGACCGATGACGCATTCGAGAAGGAGATCATCGCCAAGGGCGAGCACATCCGAGACCGCTTCATCAAGATGTGCGCCAAGTACGACGGCGTTTCCACCCGCGGTCGCGGCATGGTCCAGGCGTTGGTGTTCGACGATGCAGAGAAGGCGGGCAAGGTCGCCGCACTCTGCTACGACGAGGCGCTGCTCGTGGAGACGGCCGGCCCCTCCGACGAGGTCGTCAAGTTGCTGCCGCCGTTGACAACCACCGTCGAGGAACTGGACCGTGGCCTGGACATTCTCGAGGCCATGACCGCTAAAGTGTGCTCCTGAAGATCGCACACGAGCACTGCAGGCCAGCTGAAGGGAGAACGACGTGATCGTACGTAGCACGCAGGAAATCACCGGCACCGAGCGCGATATCGAGAGCGAGGACGGCAGCTGGCGAAGCAAGCGCATCGTCCTCGGCGGCGACCGGGTTGGCTTCTCGTTCCACGAGACCACCATCAAGGCCGGAACGGTGAACAATTTCCACTACGCCAATCACATCGAAGCCGTGTGGCTCATCGAAGGTGAAGGCACGCTCACCGACCGCGAGACCGGGGAAGAGTACGAGATCGGACCCGGGTCGATGTACCTGCTCGACGGCAATGAGCGCCACACCGTGGCGCCACGTACACAGATGCGCATGATGTGCGTTTTCAATCCGCCGGTCGTGGGCAGCGAAGTACACGATGAACACGGCGTCTACCCCCTCGTGGAGGTACCGGCTTAACAGCCCACGCTCAACCGATTCCGCCCCGCTCGGACACGCTTTCGTGAACCGAGCGGGGCGGAGGTGTATCCGATGCGCGAGTTAACCTGGACTACGTGGCTGCACGTGTTCGACCCCGCATCGTCGAGTTGCTCTCGCGTCGGCGGATCGTCGTCGTGTCGGGAGCCGGGATGTCCACCGACTCCGGAATTCCCGATTACCGCGGACCCGACTCACCACCGCGCAATCCGATGACCTACCAGCAGTTCATCGGTGACGACGAGTTCCGCCGCCACTACTGGGCCCGCAATCATGTCGGGTGGCGCCACATGGACGCCGCTCGCCCCAACGCCGGGCATCGTGCGCTTGCGGAACTGGAACGGCGCGGCATCGTCACCGGGATCATCACGCAGAACGTGGACATGCTGCACACCAAGGCGGGAAGCCGCCGCGTCATCGACCTGCACGGTGTGTACGCCCGAGTCCGCTGCTTGAGTTGCGAACAGCTGGTTTCGCGATTCACGCTGGCTCGACGTCTGGACGAACGCAATCCTGCCTTTCTCGACAGCGTCTCGCCCGCGAAGGGCGTCGAGATCGCGCCGGACGCCGACGCCGTCATCACCAGCACCGCGCACTTCCGGATGGTCGACTGCGAGCAGTGCGGCGGCGTACTCAAGCCCGATATCGTCTACTTCGGCGAGAGTGTGCCCAAACCACGGGTGGCCGAGGCATTCGATCTGGTGGACAACGCCGACGCCCTGATGGTGCTCGGCTCATCGCTGACCGTCATGTCCGGACTGCGCTTCGTTCGACGCGCCGCGAAAGCTTCGATACCGATTGTCATCGTCAACCGCGGGGCCACCAGGGGCGACCAGTTCGCATCGGCCATCAGCCACGACGGCTGCTCCGAAACGCTGACCGCACTCGTCGACGCGCTTCCCTCGATCCACCGGGAGTGAACTACGGGGTGACGGGCACCAGGTCGTCGGCATGCACCACAGGTCGTTGCAGCTCCTGTGAGAGGTCGCCACGAGACTTTCCGAGCATCCCCGTCAACTCGGCCGCGTCGAACGCGACCACGCCACGAGCGACGACTTCACCATCGGGTGCACGCAGCGCTACGACGTCACCACCGTAGAAGCGTCCGCTGACGCCGGTGACCCCTGCAGAGAGCAACGATCGACGCCTGTTCACCACGGCGCCCACAGCACCGGCGTCGAGATGCAGGTCGCCCTGCACGTCGGCGGCATGACGTACCCAGAATTTGCGCGCCGACAAACGCGTTGGGCGTGCGGCGAAGGCGGTGCCCACTCCAGCGTCCGTCAGGGCTGCTTGCACATCGGCCGCGGCGGCGAGCAACACCGGTACACCAGCATCCGCTGCCAGGCGAGCCGCAGAAAGCTTCGATGCCATTCCGCCCGTTCCGAGCGCTCCCCCGGATCCCGCGACCACACCGTCGAGGTCCTCGGGGCTGTCGACCTCGGGGATCAGTGTCGCGTTTCCCTTTCGCGGGTCGCCGTCGTAGAGCCCGTCCACATCCGAGAGCAGCACCAATGCGTCGGCGCCGACGAGATGCGCGACGAGCGCTGCGAGCCGATCGTTGTCGCCGAATCGAATCTCCGCCGTTGCCACCGTGTCGTTCTCGTTGACGACGGCCACTGCCCCCAGTGACCGCAACCGATCGAGGGTGCGTTGAGCATTGCGATGATTGGTGCGCCGCGCGATGTCCTCGGCCGTGAGCAACACCTGCCCGACGGTACGGTCGTACCGCGCGAACGATGTGCCCCATGCGTGCGCAAGTGCAAGTTGCCCGACGCTGGCTGCGGCCTGCTTCGTCGCAAGGTCTCGCGGCCGCTTGGTCAGCCCCAGCGGTGCGATCCCCGCGCCGATGGCCCCAGACGAGACGACGACGACATCGGTGCCCGCGCGCATCCGTGCTTCCACGGCGTCGGCCAGCAGATCGAGCCGGTCGACGTCGAGCCCACCGACAAGCGATGTCAGCGCCGAGGACCCGATCTTGACCACGATTCGCCGCGCTTCGGCAACTTTCGTTCGCGTCGCCGAAGTCATTGCGACAGAGCCGGATTCAGCCGACACGTTCCCTCACTCTTCGGTGTCGAGTCCGCGCCGGACCCGACGAGCATGCTTGCGTTCGTCGGCGCCGATACGTTCGACCTGATCGAGCCGTGCGTCGCTGCCACGCCCGGTCATGGTCACCTCGACACCGGCAGGGGTCTGAGGTTCCCAGTCGAACGAGACGTCACCGATCGTGACGGAGGCACCGGGTACTGCGCCCTGCTTGATCAACGCATCCTCGACGCCGAGTCGGGCCAGTCTGTCGGCCAAGTAGCCGACAGCTTCGTCGTTGCTGAACTGAGTCTGAGCAACCCACCGTTCCGGGCGCGTTCCGCGAACGATGAATCCACCCGGTATATGGGGATCCTTGATGACCTCGAATCCCTCCTCGTTGCGCGCAATCGGCCGCAGCACCGGTCGACGCGGCTCGGCAGGCGGGTGCGCAACACGGTAATCCTCGACCATTTTCGCCAGCGCGAAAATCAGCGGCTTGAGGCCTTCTCGGCTGACGGCGGAGATAGTGAAGACGGGCCATCCTCGCGCCTGAAAGTCCGGGGTCACCATCTCGGCCAGTTCCGCTGCCTCGGGGACGTCTGCCTTGTTCAGCACGACGATCCGTGGGCGATCCGCGAGATCTCCGAGGCTTGCATCGCCCGACAATGCCGGTTTGTAGGCCGAGAGTTCGGCTTCGAGTGCATCGACATCCGAAACCGGGTCGCGCCCGGGATCGAGTGTCGCGCAGTCCACGACGTGCGCCAGTACCGCGCAACGCTCGAGATGGCGAAGAAACTCGAGACCGAGTCCGCGGCCGTCGCTGGCACCGGGGATCAGACCGGGCACATCGGCGACGGTGAATGTGGTGTCACCACTGGACACAACACCCAGATTGGGGACGAGTGTGGTGAATGGGTAGTCGGCAATCTTTGGTTTTGCTGCCGAGAGCACCGATACGAGCGAGGACTTTCCGGCGGAGGGGAATCCGACGAGTCCGACATCGGCAACGGATTTGAGTTCGAGGACCAGGTCACGCTCGACGCCATCTTCACCGAGCAGGGCGAAGCCGGGGGCCTTGCGGGCCTTCGACGCCAATGCGGCGTTGCCGAGTCCGCCGCGACCACCGGGGGCGGCGTCGAAGCGCGTGCCCTCCCCCACCATGTCGGCGAGGATGCGTCCGTCCTTGTCGAGTACGACGGTGCCGTCGGGGACCCGGAGTATCAGATCCTCACCGTTGGCGCCCTCACGGTTGCTGCCCATCCCCTGGGTTCCGTTGGTGGCCTTGGCATGGGACTGGAAGTGGAAGTCGAGGAGCGTGTGCACGCTGCGGTCGACGACGAACACGACGTCACCGCCACGGCCGCCGTTGCCGCCGTCCGGTCCGCCGAGCGGCTTGAACTTCTCACGATGGACGGAAGAGCAGCCGTTGCCACCTTTGCCTGCGGTCACGTGCAAGACCACGCGGTCGATGAATCGCGACATAGCTGCCTTCGATCCTTTCTCGATCGAGTACTCGATCGAATGTGTTCGGTGCCAAAACGCGTCAAGGGCGGACCGGGTGGTGACCCTGGTCCGCCCTTGACGACTCGCTTTGGGCGCTTCAGCGACTCCCAGAGGTTTCCGGGAGTCTGCCGTCGCAGATGATGCAGCTTCGGACTAGGCCTCTACTGCGACCGGAACGATGTTCACGGTCTTGCGTCCACGCTTGGCGCCGAACTCGACTGCACCGGCAGAGAGCGCGAACAGCGTGTCGTCGCCGCCACGGCCGACGTTGACGCCGGGGTGGAAGTGCGTTCCGCGCTGACGAACCAGGATCTCGCCTGCGCTGACGGTCTGGCCGCCGAATCGCTTGACGCCGAGGCGCTGAGCATTCGAGTCGCGACCGTTACGGGAGCTCGATGCACCCTTCTTGTGTGCCATGTTGCATACCCTCCTCGGGTGAGGTGTTTGAGAGAAGAACGCCGACCCACTCAGGCCGACTACCTGCGAAAGTCCTGGTTACTCGATACCGGTGACCTTGAGGACAGTCAGCTTCTGCCTGTGTCCCTGGCGCTTGTGGTAGCCGGTCTTGTTCTTGAACTTGTGGATGCGGATCTTCGGACCCTTGGTGTGCTCGACGACCTCACCGGTGACCGAGATCTTCGCCAGCTTGTCGGCGTCGGTGGTCAGATCGGATCCGTCAACGACGAGGACCGGAGCAAGCGAGACAGCAGTGCCGGGCGCTCCCTCGATCTTCTCGACCTTGACGAGGTCACCAACAGCGACCTTGTACTGCTTTCCGCCGGTCTTGACGATCGCGTACGTTGCCATCGGAGGGCTACCCCTTGCTTCTTCGAACTTGCTCGCGCTGCCCATGGCAACACGACTGGTCTGATCTAGCTTGTTTCTTGCTTCCGGGTAGATGCGTCCGCTCGGGCCGCAAGCGGCCATGTGCGTCTAGGCACAGCAGAACAGTGTCACCGGAAGCGACTTATCAAGGTTACGGCAGACGGGCGGCCGTGGTCAAACCGCCCGTCTGCTGCGCCCTATGCGTCGACCGGCGGCCCAGCCGGTCGCGCCGCCGCACGCCGACGACGCGGCTTGCCGACCGGGACTTCCTGTTCGACCGCTGGGGCATCAACCTGGGGATCGACCTGCGCGAACGCCGGTGCCGTGACTGGTGGCGGACCCGACTCCTCGGGCTCACCCCCGCCGTCCGAGGACGCCGGGATGACGAACACCGCAGCCGCATCCGGGGTATCCGCAGTTGGCGCCGCAGCCTTGCGGGCAACGCGGCGGGTACGACGGGCCTTCACCACAGGAACAGCGTCCTCGGCCGTCTCCGGCTCGGGTGTCGGTTGCGGCTCAGGTGTCGGTTGCAGCTCGGGTGCCGGTTCCGACTCGGGAGCCGGTTCCGACTCGGGAGCAACCTCGGCCGAGGCTGCAGCCTCGCCTGGAGTGCTGTCTTCTGCCGAACTGGGCTCGGGTTCCACAGACGGCGAGGTCGTGGGCCGCGATGCCTTGCGACGCACGCGGCGGCTCGGCGTCCGGATTTCTTCGACCGGGGTCGGCTCCGCGTCACCCACGGCTGCCGCGACCTCGGCTGCGTCGATGACCCGGGTACTCGCCTCGACTGCCCCGCTTCCGTCGGAAGCAGGACCGTCCTGTGGCGCCCCGCCCTGCGGCATGGTGTCTACGACATCGGCGGGCGTGACATCGTCGACGACCTCGTCGTGATGCGCCGCCATGGCGAGTGCGACCGGATGCGCACGTTTGATGGACGGATCCACCACGGGCTCGTGAGTTTCGGCCACTGTCGAAGTCGAATTCACATTGTCCGACTTGTCACGTCCGCGACGCTTACGTGGCGCGCCCGACTCGCCCCGCGCTGGGCCCGACCGCGAGCCGTCGTCCGGCTTGGTCTCGACCGGGAACGGATGAACGTGGATGCCCCGGCCCTGGCAGTGCTCACACGTGGTGGAAAACGCCTCGACCAGTCCAGTTCCGAGCTTCTTGCGGGTCATCTGCACCAGACCGAGCGAGGTGACCTCGGAGACCTGGTGCCGGGTGCGGTCGCGCCCGAGAGCCTCGGTGAGCCGACGCAGTACGAGATCGCGGTTCTGCTCGAGCACCATGTCGATGAAGTCGACGACGATCATGCCGCCGATATCGCGCAGGCGCATCTGCCGAACGACTTCCTCGGCAGCTTCGAGATTGTTGCGCGTCACCGTCTCCTCGAGGTTGCCACCGGAACCGGTGAACTTCCCGGTGTTCACGTCGACGACGGTCATCGCCTCGGTGCGGTCGATCACCAGGGTGCCGCCCGACGGCAGCCAGACCTTGCGGTCGAGTGCCTTGGCGAGTTGTTCGTCGATGCGGTGCGCCTCGAACACGTCCGGCCGACCCGGCTCCGCTTCGTGCCGCTCGAGCTTCGACAACATGTCGTTCGCGACCGACTCGATGTAGTTCGACGTGGTGGTCCAGGCCTTCTCGCCCTCGATGACGAGTTTGACGAAATCCTCGTTGAACAAGTCGCGGATGACCTTGACCAGCAGGTCTGGCTCCTCGTAGAGCGTCTGCGGCTGGCTGCCCTTGCCCGATTCGGCCTTCGCGGACGCTTCCTCGATCGTCGCCCACTGAGATTGCAGCCGCGAGACATCCCGCGCCAGCTCTTCCTCACTGACACCTTCGGCGGCCGTTCGGATGATGACACCGGCCTCGGCGGGCACGATGTCGCGGAGGATTTCCTTGAGTCGTTTGCGTTCGGTGTCGGGGAGCTTGCGGCTGATCCCCGTCGAACTTCCGCCGGGAACATAGACGAGGTAGCGGCCGGCGAGCGAGAGCTGCGTTGTCAGGCGGGCACCCTTGTGACCGACCGGGTCCTTGCTGACCTGGACCAGTACCTGATCGCCTGGCTTGAGTGCCTGCTCGATCTTGCGCGAGTTGCCGCCCAGACCTGCCGCATCCCAGTTCACTTCACCGGCGTAGAGCACACCGTTTCGACCGCGACCGATGTCGATGAACGCTGCCTCCATGCTGGGCAGAACGTTCTGCACGCGTCCGAGGTAGACATTGCCGACCATCGACGCAGAGGCGCTGCTCGTGACGAAGTGCTCCACCAGAACACCGTCTTCGAGCACTGCGACCTGCGTGGTGTCGCCGTGGTCCGGGAGCGACTTCTCGCGAACGACCATCACGCGGTCGACGGATTCGCGCCGTGCCAGGAACTCGGATTCGGTCAGAATCGGTGGACGCCTGCGCCCTGCGTCGCGGCCGTCCCGACGTCGCTGCCGCTTGGCTTCGAGACGGGTCGAGCCGGTGATGCCCTGAACCTCGTCCTTGCCACTGCCACCGCCACTGCCGCGCGACTTGTTCCGCGGTTCGCGCTCATGCACGACGGTGTTGGGGGGATCGTCCTCGGAGGCGGCACCATCCGAGGAGGATTCACCGGAGCTGCGCCGACGACGGCGACGACGGCGACGACGGCTCGAGCCGTCGGAACCGTCCTGATCGTCGTCCGAGTCTTCTGCGGAGGCATCGGCAGAAGAACCCTCTGCCGCGGACTCGTCCAGGTCGCTCTCCGATTCCGATGAATCGGTCGTTGCGCTCGCGTCGGCGTCCTCGGTGGCGTCGGAGGCCTTGGCTCCCCCGCGCGAACGACTGCGACGACGCGATCGACGCTCACCGGTCGGCTTGTCGTCCTCACCGGACTCCGCGTCCTCGGAGGTCGAGTCCGTACCCTCGGACGCCGAGTCCGTGTCCTCGGACGCCGAGTCCGTGTCCTCGGAGTCCGAGTCGGTGTCTCGAGCGGTGGACTCGTCGACATCCTCGCCCGAGTTGTCCTCACCCGAGTTGTCCTCACCGGACTGGTCACCACGTCCACGCCCGCGACCGCGGCGCCCACGCCTGCGACGCCTCGGCTGCGACTGGTCGTCGTCGTCCGAGCCCGGTGACGTACCGGCCTCTTCGGTATCGTTGCCGCCACCGGTTTCCGTCTTCTCGGCTGTGTCGACCAGGGCCACCGGGGACTCGACCGCCGGGGACTCGACTGCGTCGGTGACTGTCGCCTGGGTTGTCGCGGTGGGCTCAGTCGGCTGAGTGGGCTCGGACGCGCCCGCCTCCTCGGCTGGGCCGGCAGCTTTGCGGCTGCGCCTGCGCGCGCGAGGCGGCTCGGCCGCAACCTCGGGCTGCAGAAACAGCGGGGTCGCGACCGATGGCCGAGTCTGTGCCGACTCGGGATCCGTATCGGTGCTCAACGGTTCCGGCGTCCTGGAGAACAGTGTCTCCGCACGCTGGTCGGCAGTCTGATCGGGAACGGGAGCCTGCTCGGGAACGGGAGCCTGCTCGCCCGCCACGTCCGGGGTGACCGCAACAGGGACGTCGGGAACGGATGTGCCCGGTGCGGTGAAGGACGAGTGCACTGTCTCCGCGTCGTCACGGCCGAGGCTGGACTGCGCGCTGCGCGCCTCGATGCCGAGCTCGCTCAGCTTCGCGAGAACCTGCTTGCTGGTGACACCGATGATCTTTGCCAGCGCGTGCACACGCAGACGGTTGGGGAACGTGGGTGTTTCACCGGCAGACGCGGTGTCGCCGCCTGCTGGACTTCCCGTGTTCGAATTCTGTACATCTTCTGGCGGGGCTTGATCGGCCACGTATGTCTCCTCGGGCCCCCGGGCGCGTCCACCCGTCGAACTGGTGTGACGCGGCCACGCGAGGGCAATCCTTGTGTGCTGACGCCGGTGTGACGTCAGTTGATCGGGTCTTGCTCTGCATTCGGTGCACTGCCCACTATGTGGTCGGCGCTCCGAGCGCAAAGCCTGGCTGGATGGCTTTGGTGTTGCCGAGTCCGAGCGCCTGATCATCAAGCAAGCCGTCGGTGTGAAAGTGGATCCCACACCGTCGGGAGCGATGACGGGCATCGAACCGCGGTTGTCATCCGGTCGCCTTCACGAAAGACACTTCACGAAGAACATCACGGTGACGTTCTTCGCGTGCTGCGGGTCGTGAGGTACTGCAAACTTGTCGTCGGTGGAACTCGAACTGTGAAAGCAACCGTTCCGAGTATCCCATACCGGGGGAAGCGAACCCGCCACACCGCACAAGAACGCATCATCGGCGGCGTGGCGGGCGGGAGGAAAGCGTCGTCCGTACGGACTATGCAGCTAGGTCAGGAAAGAGCCGGGAACCACAGTGCGATCTCGCGATCGGCCGATTCGACCGAATCGGATCCATGCACGAGATTCTGTTGCCCGTCGAGGGCCAGATCAGCTCGAATAGTGCCGGGAACAGCCTTCGCGACGGGGTCGGTGCCGCCTGCGATCTGACGGAACGCAGCGATGGCACGCGGGCCTTCGAGGACGGCCGCGACAACAGGCCCCGAGGTGATGAATTCGAGCAGGTCGGGAAAGAACGGCTTTCCCTCGTGCTCGGCATAGTGGGCGCTGGCCAAGTTGAGGGGAACGGACTTCAGCTCGAGTGCAACGATGCTGAGTCCCTTCTTCTCGACGCGGCCGAGAATCTCCCCCACGAATCGGCGGGCTACTCCGTCTGGCTTTATAAGTACAAGGGTGCGCTCAGTCACGACCACTGACAGTAGTGGACGGCCAAGGTGATGCGACGGTCAGGGATAGAGCCGGTCAGTCCCGTTGGCCGTACAGCATCCCCTTCTCGATGCGCCTGGTGATGTCTCTACGCAGGTAGAGGAGGTAGGCCCAGACGCAGCCGAAGATCAGCCCCACGATGCCGATCGAGATGTGCAGGAATACGCCCAGCAGCACGAACACCTGGAGGGCGATGTTGATCTGCATTGCCGACGGCCGGCCCTGCATTCCCGCAGCGACGATGAGAGCGACGCCGACACCGACGATATAGAGGGTGGAGAACCAGCCGAGTCCGCCACCTACCTTCGCTACCACCGGCAGTGCCAGCAACACCACGATCGCCTCGAGGACCAGTGTGCCCGCGACCACGCCGCGGAACCCTTTCCACGGGTCTGTCGTCGGCGGTCTGAAGCGCTGCCGATCGGGGCGCGCGCGATCCTGGTCTTCCTCGCTCATGCGGGTTCCTTTCCGAACATCGTTCTGGCGGCGCCTGCAGTCACGACCGAGCCGGTGACGATGACGCCGGCACCGGAGACGGCCTCACCTGGGTCGGCGACCTCCTCGGCCAGACCGATGGCGGTTTCGAGGGCGTCCGGCAGGGTAGGTGCGACGACGACACGTTCGTCGCCGAACTTCGCGACGGCCAGATTGGCCAACTCCTCGACGTCCATTGCGCGCGGTGACCCGTTGTGGGTGACCACGATCTCGTCGAACACCGGCTCGAGGGCCGTGAGCATGGCATCGACGTCCTTGTCACCCATGACGCTGACGACACCCACCAGTTTTCGGAAATCGAACTCGTCGGCCAGCGTCGCTGCCAGTGCTTTCACGCCATGGGGGTTGTGTGCCGCATCAAGGAACACGGTGGGGGCACTCCGGACCCGTTCGAGGCGTCCGGGGTTGACGATGGAAGCGAATGCGGCGCGAACGATGTCGACATCGAGCCGGCGGTCGGCTCCCGCCCCGAAGAACGCTTCCACCGCCGCGAGCGCGAGCGATGCGTTGTGCGCTTGATGCTCGCCGTGCAGCGGGAGAAAGATGTCGGTGTAGACCCCGCCGAGGCCTTGCAGCTCGATCTGTTGGCCACCCACGGCGATCCGGCGCGCGAGAACGCGGAATTCCGAACCCTGGCGTGCAACAGCGGCATCGGCTTCCACCGCTGCGCGCAACAGAACGTCCGCCACCTCCGGCTTCTGTTCGGCGATGATCGCAACCGTGTCACGCGGCACCAGCATCTCCGGAGCCTTCTTGATGATCCCGGACTTCTCTGCGGCGATACCCGCCAGATCCGTACCGAGGAACTCCACGTGATCGACGTCGATCGGTGTCACCACCGCGACCTCGCCGTAGATGACGTTGGTCGCGTCCCAGCGCCCACCCAACCCGACCTCGACGACGGCAACTTCGACGGGGGCCTCGGCGAACGCCGCGAATGCCATCGCGGTCGTGACCTCGAACTTGCTCATCCTCGGCCCGCCGGAAGCCTCGGACTGTGCGTCGACCATCTCGATGAACGGGGCAATCTCGTTGTACGTGTCGACGTAGAGCCGCGGTGTGATCGGCGCACCGTCGATGGCGATGCGCTCGGTGGCCATCTGCAGGTGCGGACTGGTGGTGCGACCTGTCCGGCGATGGAAGTGCGTCAGCAGTGCATCGATCATGCGGGTCACCGACGTCTTGCCGTTGGTGCCGGCCACGTGAATCGACGGATACGCCTTTTCCGGGGACCCGAGCAGATCCATCAGAGCGGCGATGCGGGCGGTGCTCGGTTCGAGCTTCGTTTCCGGCCACCGTTTGTCGAGCTCGGCTTCCACGAGCGCGAGTTCGGCCAGATCGACCGGGTCGCTCACTGCTCACCCATCGTTTCGAGCCGAGCCTTGATGCGAGCAATCTCCTCGATCGCGATCTGCTGACGCGTCCGAATCTTGTCGACGACAGCGTCCGGGGCCTTCGCAAGGAAAGCCTCGTTGCTCAACTTCCCGGTGGTCTGGGACAGCTCCTTCTCCGCGGCCGCCAGATCCTTCACCAACCGAGCGCGTTCGGCGACGAGATCGACCGTGCCGGACGTATCGAGTTCGACGGTCACCGTCGCTCCCGACAGCCGCACCTCGACCGAGGCCGTCGCGTCGAACTCGCCCTCCGGGTCGGTCAGACGCGCGAGCGATCGGATCACCGGCACCTGCGTGAGCAGGTCCGCTTCATCGATGCCGACGATCTTGGCTGCGACCTTCTGCGACGGCTTGAGCCCCTGGTCGCTACGGAAGCGCCGGACCTCGGTGACGAGCTTCTGCATGTCGACGATTCGTTGCGTGGCAATGGGATCCGGCTCCTCACCCGAGGCCTGTGGCCACGCCGCGACGACCACGGACTCGTTGCCGGTGAGCACCTTCCACAGCGTCTCGGTGACGAACGGGACGACCGGGTGCAGCAGCCGAAGAAGAGCATCGAGCACGTTGCCCAGCACACCGCGTGTGGACGCCGCCTGCGCCTCGTCCGAGAACTGCACCTTGGCGATTTCGAGATACCAGTCGCACACCTCGTCCCACGCGAAGTGATACAGCGTCTCGCAGGCCTTGCTGAACTCGTAACGCTCGAACGCCGAGTCCACCTCTCCCCGAACACGATCGAGGCGATCGAGGATCCACCGGTCGGCGTCGGTGAGTTCTGCGCGCGCCGGAAGTTCAGCGGGCGCAGCACCATTCATCAGAGCGAACTTGGTGGCGTTGAACAGCTTGTTCGCGAAGTTGCGGGACGACTGCGCATGGTCCTCGCCCACCGACAGGTCGGCGCCCGGATTCGCGCCGCGCGCCAAGGTGAACCGCAGCGCATCCGCACCGAAACGGTCGACCCAGTCCAGCGGGTCGATCCCGTTTCCACGTGACTTCGACATCTTCTTGCCGAACTGGTCGCGGACGAGGCCGTGCAGGAAGATGTCCTGAAAGGGCACCTTCCCACCGTTCTCACCAGCTGCCACCGAGGCGTCCGACGAGACGTAGGTGCCGAACATCATCATCCGAGCGACCCAGAAGAACAGGATGTCGTACCCGGTGACGAGCACGCTCGTCGGATAGAACTTGGCCAGGTCTTCGGTCGCGTCCGGCCAACCCATCGTCGAGAACGGCCAGAGACCCGAGGAGAACCAGGTGTCGAGAACATCCGGATCCTGCTCCCAACCCTCGGGGGCGCTCTCGTCGGGGCCGAGACACATCGTCTCGCCGTCGGGGCCGTACCAGATCGGTATCCGATGGCCCCACCACAGCTGACGGGAAATGCACCAGTCGTGCATGTTGTCGATCCAGGCGAACCATCGTGGTTCCTGGGACGTGGGATGAATGACCGTGTCGCCACCCCGCACCGCGTCGCCTGCCGCCTTCGACAAACCGTCGACCTTGACCCACCATTGCAGCGACAACCGCGGTTCGATGGACTCGCCGCTGCGCTCGGAATGCCCGACGCTGTGTAGATACGGACGCTTCTCCGCGACGACGCGGCCCTGAGCAGCCAAGGCTTCACGGACCTTCACGCGGGCTTCGAAACGGTCGAGACCATCGAATTCGGTTCCCGTGCCGGTGATTCGGCCCGCCTTGTCCATGATGGTGGGCATCGGAAGGTTGTGCCGAAGCCCCATCTCGAAGTCGTTGGGGTCGTGCGCGGGCGTGATCTTGACTGCGCCCGTACCGAACTCGGGATCGACGTACTCGTCGGCGATGATCGGGATTGTTCTGCCGGTCAACGGCAGTTCGAGTGTGGTTCCGACGAGATGGCGGTAGCGCTCGTCCTCGGGGTGGACCGCTACAGCGGTGTCACCGAGCATCGTCTCCACCCGGGTGGTGGCCACGACAAGATGCGGCTCGTCGTCGTTCAGAGATCCGTACCGCAACGAAACGAGCTCGCCCTCGACGTCCTCGAACTTGACTTCGATGTCCGAGATCGCAGTCTGCAGAACCGGAGACCAGTTCACCAGACGCTCGGCCCGGTAGATCAGGCCGTCGTCGTACATCCGCTTGAAGATGGTCTGCACGGCACGCGAGAGTCCGTCGTCCATGGTGAAGCGCTCGCGACTCCAGTCCACACCGTCGCCGATCCGACGCATCTGATCACCGATGGTGCCACCGGATTCACGTTTCCAGTCCCAGACTTTCTCGATGAACTTCTCGCGACCGAAGTCCTCCTTCGTCTTGCCCTCGCCGGCGAGCTTCTTCTCGACCAGGGTTTGCGTCGCGATCCCGGCGTGATCCATTCCCGGAAGCCACAGCACCTCGAATCCGAGCATCCGCTTGCGGCGACTCAACGCGTCCATCAGGGTGTGGTCGAGCGCATGCCCCATATGCAGGCTGCCGGTCACGTTAGGTGGGGGCAGCACGATCGAGTACGCGGGCTTGTCGGATTTCGGGTCGGCCTCGAAGTAACCAGCGTCCACCCAGCCCTGATACAGATCTGCCTCTACCGCGCTGGGATCCCAGCTTTTCGGCAATGCATCGGCGGGGTTGTCTGGAGTCTTCGGCGCTGAACTGGTCACCGGTCGATTCTAGTGGTCCGGTACGAGCGCTCCGACACGCCCTTTTCGGTGCCTCGTCAGCCGAGCGTCTCCGGTAGGGCGACCGTCTCACCGAGAACGTGTTCGGAGAGGAACGCGAAGACGACCTGATACCAGATTTTCGCGTGCTCGGGCGCCAGCACCCAGTGGTTCTCCGAGGGGTAAAGAAGGAACCGATGATCGGTCTTGCCCTCGTCGTCGGCGGGCAGTCCCGACTCGCTGAGCAGCTCGAACCACAGTCGCACACCCTCGCCGACGGGGACTCGATAGTCCTTGTCACCGTGAATGACGAGCATGGGAGTGGAGATATCGGCCACGAAGAGATGCGGCGAGTTCTCCACGGCCATCTCCGGCGACATCTCCCGCTGCCAGTAGTAGGCGACGTCGGTGGTCGGGCCGAACTGATCGAGCGCCCACAAACCGGCGTGGCTGACGATGGCGTCGAATCGGTCGGTGTGCCCGGCGATCCAGTTGGCCATGTATCCGCCGAACGAGCCGCCCATTGCGGCGGTCCGCGACTCGTCGATCTGGGGCAGCGCGCACGCGGCGTCGGTGATGGCCATCAGATCGGTGAACGGTTCCTTGCCCCACCTCCCCCACCCTCGCTGCACGAAGTCCTGGCCGTAGCCGGTGGACAGTGCCGGATCCGGCAGCAGAACCGCGTACCCTTTGGCCACCAGTAGCCACGGGTTCCAGCGCCAAGACCAGGTATTCCACGAGGCCAGCGGGCCACCGTGCACCCAGAGCACCAGCGGTACCCGCGCCGATTCCGAGGCCTCGGACGGCTGGGCCAACCAGGCGCGCACACCTCGACCGTCCGCGGCGGTCGTGTCGATCTCGGTGAGGACGCCCGGAAGTTGGGGCGCATCCTCGCCGAGAGGCAGCGAGGTCACCGCTCCGGTAGCGGCGTCGATACGCACGGGGTGCGGAGGCTGCAAATACGACGCCTCGAGCGCGAAGATGGAGCCGTCGCTGGTCGCGTGGACGTGGCTGTAGGCCGAGTCGGTGTGTGTGATTCGTCTTGCCGTGCCGTCGCGAACCTCGAAGATCGGCGCCCGCCCGTTCTCGTCTGCCACGACGAGGACACCGCATCCGTCGGCGGAGAACGTGGGAGCGGCCGGCCACAGGTCCCATCCGGGAGCCGCATCCGTGACGGTGCCGTCGCCGAAGGAGTACAGCTGCAACGTCGTTCGAGGTGCGTCCTCGGGAGTGGACAGTGATTCGCGGAGGAACGCGACGTGGGTGCCGTCGGGCGAGATGGCCGGCGAGCCGAGATCTGCCGCATCGTCGTCGACCAGGATCGTGGAAGTCGAGGAGGCGATATCGATGCGCACCAGCACCGTTCTCGAGGCCGCGAGTACGCCGGGCACGGTCCAAGTCGTCACGACGAACGACCCGTCCGGGGAGAGGGCGTACGACGCCTCGTGCAGGGCTGATTCAGCTCTGGCGGTGATCCGCCGCAACTGCGGGTCGGCTGCCTCGTGGGAGGTCCGGCCTGTGAACAGGTGCGGGGTCGCCGGTCCGAGATCGTGATCCCAGTGCCGAATCGGATAGCCGGTATGCAGGATCGCGCCGACCTTACGTTCGTTGCGCAACAGTCGAATTCGGTCGTCCTCGGCCTCGGTGTCTGCCGACGGATGGACATCGGAGGCGAGAACGAACGAGTCCGCGGACAGGGCGGCTCGAATCCCGGTGCAGGACGCGCCGCGAGTGGCGAGCACGTGCGCCTCGCCGCCGCTGCCGGGCAGAGTCCAGACCGACAACGCCTCGTCGTCCGAGGACTTCCGCCGCAGGAAGAGCAGATCACCTGTGGCGGTGACAGCCGGCCCCGTTGCCGCGTCATCGCTCCAGGTCAAACGCTGAGCCGGACGCGTTCCCGCAACGTCGATATCCCACAGTGCACTGACGTAGCTGGTCTTGTCCGAGGCCAGCTGCGAGAGCGCAACGATCGCACGGGACCCGTTCGGAGCGACAGCGAGATCGGTCACCCGCGGCGCGGCCACGTAGTCGTCGAGGTCGTCGAAGATCGTGGTCGGCACTGGCGGCATAGTCGGCACTGGCGGCGCTCCTGGGAGATCTCGTTCATCGGGGTCAGCCGATGCTACTTGCGACACGGGCCGGCGCCGCTCAGCCCTGTCCGAGTTCTTCCCGCAATTGAATGAGCGTGCGGGAGAGAATTCTGGACACGTGCATCTGCGAGATGCCCATCCTGTCTGCGATCTGGGTCTGCGTCATCGATCCGAAGAAGCGCAGGATCACAATTTGACGCTCACGCTCGGGCAACTTCTCCAGAGCGGGTCGGACCGTGAGATAACTCTCCATCTTTTCGAGTTCAGGATCGTTCGCGCCCAACGTGTCCATCAGCGGCAGCCGGTCGTCGCTGACGACAGAATCCACCGACACCGTCTGATAGGCACTGCGCGCGAGCAGGGCCTGCGAGGCCTCTTTGACATCGATGCCCAGTTCGGCAGCGATTTCACTCGCGGTTGGTGCCCGCCCCAACTTCTGCGACAGCGTCCCCACCGCCCCCGAGATCAAGGAGTTGAGCTCCTTCATCCTTCGCGGCACCCGTACCGACCAGCCCGCGTCACGGAAGTAACGACGTGCCTCGCCCATGATGGTGGGAACGGCGAACGAGACGAAGTCGGAGCCGCGCTCGATGTCGAAACGGTCGACGGCGTTGACCAGACCGAGCCGTGCCACCTGGAGGAGATCCTCGTGTGCTTCGCCGCGTCCGCCGAAGCGACGCGCGATGTGTTCGGCGAGAGGCAGACAGCGCGTGATGATGCGATCGCGTAGGACCTGGCGCTCCGGTGAGTCCGCGTCCAGTGTCTGCATTTGCTGAATGAGGGGTACGACTTCGCTGTAATCGTCCGACTGACGCCGCGTCGATTTTTCGTACGGCACGGGCACTAGTTGTTGCTCCTCCGCTTGACCACGTCCACCGCCACGGACGACCCGTTCGGGACCGAGGACGCGCTCAGCGAGATGGAATCGGTGAGCGTCTGCAGAACATGCCATCCGAAGCTGTCGGACTTGGGTACGCGCCCCTCGTGCACAACCGAGGTCGTCGTGATCTGCATGCCGCTTTCGCCGACAACGAAGGAGCACGTCAGCTCGGCACTCGGAACCGCACCCGCGATGAGCTGGGAGCACACCTCGTCCACGGCCAGCTTGATATCCGCGATGTCGTCGAGGGTGAAATCGCCCAGCACGGCCAGAGTCTCCGCAACTGCGCGAACCACCGGTAACTGATCGGCGTCCGCGATCACGCGCAGCTCGACCGGTGCGCCGGAATTTCGTTCCAGCTCTTCGATCTTGCCAACGCCAGTCATTCGCGCTCCCTATCCGTCGTCTCGAGATCTTCGGTCATGTCACTATTGTCCGAACTACTACGTTTGTTGCTGATACCGATCCATTTTCCGCTGATAGCGCTTATGTCTTACTACGACGAGCCCGTCTCGACCGCGAACAGGGTACCCAGGGCACCGAAATTCAATCCCGCGCGTGCTCGCGGTTCGGTTCGGCGCACATGCGCCCCCATCCACGCCGGCCGCACCGGGTGACGAGAGCGATCAGTGCTGGCACGATCGCAGTGTGGACTACACGACGCAGTTGCGCGAGCTCGCCAGGAAATGCGGTATCTCGACGGAGTACCGGGGATGGGACCAGTCGGAGAACGAAGTGTCCGACACGACTCTGCAACGCATCCTTCGGGCACGCGGGATAGCTGCGGACACGGAGGCCGAGGTGGCCTCGTCGACTGCCGATCTCGAAAATGCCCCGTGGCGGCGGATGCTACCGCCGGTCGTCGTCACAGTGGCGGGCGATGGCGCTCAGGTCTCCGTTCACGTCGCGCACGGAGATCCGGTGGCCGTCCACCTGACTCACGAATCGGGCGAGAGCCTGCCTTTGGCGCAGCTGCAGATCTGGATCGATCCCCGAGAGGTCGACGGCATTCTCGTAGGGCGCGCCACGTTCGACATTCCCGGTGACATCCCCGTCGGCTGGCACACCATCACCGCCACCAGCGCGCCCGACTCGGTGCACCGCAGCCAATCGACATGCCAGCTGGTGGTCACTCCGCGTCGACTCTCGGCGAACGATGCCCTGCTGGACCGTCAACGAATAGGCCTGGCAGCTCAGCTCTACTCGATCCGATCCGATCGATCCTGGGGGGTGGGCGACTACGGCGACCTCGCCGACCTCGCGGACGTCACCGGGGCCGCGCACGGTTTCGACTACCTCCTCGTCAACCCGCTCCATGCTCAACGCCCCCGGCCACCGGTCGAGGCGTCGCCGTATCTGCCGACGACGAGACGATTCTTCGATCCGATGTACATCAGGGTCGAGGACATCCCCGAGATCGGCTACCTCCCCCGTGATCAGTACGCGAAGATCCGGGGACTGGCACGGAGCTTCGACAAGGCGAACAAGCGCACCAAACGCATCGATCGTGATCCCTCGTTCCGCGCCAAACTTCGCGCACTACGACGCATTCACCGAGTCGCCCTCTCCCCGGCTCGTCAGGCCCGGTTCGACGCCTTCTGCGATCGTGAAGGACGCGGCCTCGAGGACTTCGCGCTGTGGTGTGCCCTCGCCGAGAAATTCGACCCGGAACACGAGGTGTGGCGCGAGCGGGCGGCACACCCCGACACCGATTTCGTCACCGAGTTTCGCGAGTCCGAGGCCGCCAGGGTGCGGTTTCACAAGTGGTTGCAATGGATCTGCGACGAGCAGCTCGATCGCGCTCAGCACGCGGCGACGGCAGCCGGAATGGATATCGGGATCATGCACGACCTGGCCGTCGGGGTGCACCGCCGCGGCGCCGACGCGTGGTCCCTGGGCGACGCCCTGACCCAGGGTGTGACCGTCGGAGCACCGCCCGACAACTTCAACCAGCAGGGCCAGAATTGGAACCAGCCGCCCTGGAATCCGGATCGCCTGCGTGAGTTGGGCTACGGGCCGTACCGGGACATGCTGCGGACCATCCTGCGGCACGCCGGGGGTGTGCGGGTGGACCACATCCTGGGCTTGTTCCGGCTGTGGTGGATACCTGAGGAGTCCGAGACGCCAGGTGAGGGCGCCTACGTGACGTACGACCATGAAGCCCTCATCGGCATCCTCGTCCTGGAGGCCGAGCGCGCCGGCGCTGTCGTCGTCGGAGAAGACCTTGGGGTGTTCGAGCCCCAGGTGCAGGAGTACCTCGGCCAGCGGGGCGTGTTCGGAACCTCGATTCTGTGGTTCGAGACCGACGGTGATGCACCGCGCGCGCCCGAGTCGTACCGGCAGCAGTGTCTGACATCGGTCACCACCCACGACCTTCCGCCGACGGTCGGCTACCTCCGCGGCGAACACATCGCACTGCGTTCTCGCCTCGGACTGTTGGAACGCGATCTGGAGGCGGAGACCGAACACGATGCTCAGGGCCGAGAGTCGGTGCTCGATCTCGCGCGCCAACGTGATCTGTTGCCCGATCGGGCTTCGGAGCAGGACACCGTCGAGGCCTTGCACCGCCTGATTCGGCGCAGCCCGTCGGTGTTGATCGGTGTCGCCCTTGTCGATGCGGTCGGGGAAAATCGCATCCAGAATCAACCGGGTACCGACGAGACCCAGTACTCGAACTGGCAGGTGCCGTTGGCCGATGACCATGGCAAGGCGGTGTGGGTCGACGATCTCGTCGGTCATCCGCGGATGCTGTCTCTGGTGGCGGCGCTGCGCCGGTAGCGCGCAGCGGCATAATCGAATTCATGGGACGAATAACCGCTCGGCGACCGGTCGTCAGGATCCGTGGTCCGCACGTGACGACTCGGCCGGACACGCTCGTCGTCGAGGAACCACTCGAGATCAGGGTGAACGGCGCAGCTCTGGCGGTCACGATGCGCACACCCGGACACGACGTTGAGCTTGCGCACGGCTTCCTGCTCACCGAAGGAATGATCACCAGCCGCGAGGACATCGCTCTCGCGCGGTTCTGCGACGGCGTGGACGAGAACGGCCAGAACACGTACAACGTCCTCGACATCACCTTGGCGCCGGGCGTCGCCGCACCGGAGGCCGGTATCGCACGCAATTTCTACACCACGTCCTCGTGCGGTGTCTGCGGCAAGGGCTCGCTCGACGCAATCCGTTCGAAGACGTCACATTCGCCGGCCGCGGACGATGTGGTGGTCACGACGTCGGTGCTGGCAACACTGCCGGACACTCTGCGCCGGTCTCAGAAGGTGTTCGACTCCACCGGCGGTCTGCACGCCGCGGCACTGTTCACCGCGGACGGCCGCATGCTGGTGCTGAGAGAGGACATCGGCCGCCACAACGCGGTCGACAAAGTGATCGGATGGGCGGCCGGCGAGAGCCTGATTCCGCTACGCGGGGCGGTGTTGATGGTCAGCGGACGTGCTTCGTTCGAACTGGCGCAGAAGGCGGTGATGTCCGGCATTCCAGTTCTCGCGGCTGTGTCGGCGCCGTCCTCGCTCGCCGTCGACTTGGCAGAGGAGGCGGGTTTGACGGTCGTCGGCTTCCTCCGCGGCGCGAACATGAACCTCTATTCACACACGCAGCGCGTCAAGCATCAGTAGTTTCGAACACCAGGAGCGTCAAGGAGTGTTGCGCCCGTCGCGGCGCGTACCTCGTCCGCTCCGATGCCCGGCGCCGTCTCTACGAGTACGAGACCGTCGGCCGTGACGTCGAGTACTGCCATGTCGGTGATGATGCGCTGTACACAGCCCACGCCGGTGAGCGGCAAGGTGCAGCGCTCGAGGATCTTCGGCTCGCCCTTCTTGGACACGTGCTCCATCATCACGATGACGCGCCGAGCGCCGTGGACGAGATCCATCGCTCCGCCCATCCCCTTGACCATGTGGCCGGGGATCATCCAGTTGGCGAGATCGCCGGTGGCGCTGACCTGCATGGCGCCGAGGACTGCGACGTCGACCTGCCCACCGCGGATCATTCCGAAGGACTGCGAGGAATCGAAGTACGACGCCCCTGGCAGCACGGTGATGGTCTCTTTTCCGGCGTTGATCACCTCGGGGTCGAGTTCGTCCTCGGTCGGGTACGGACCCACGCCGAGGACGCCGTTCTCCGAGTGCAGCACCACGGTGATGTCGGTCGGAATGAAGTTGGGGACGAGTGTCGGCATGCCGATCCCGAGGTTGACGTATTCACCGTCGCTCAGTTCGGCGGCAACCCGGGCGGCCATCTGTTCGCGGGTCAGCTTCGGTCCCGCCGCGATCGTATTGGACTCACTCATGTTCGCACCCTTCGCTGTTCGATTCCTGCGGTGACCTTGCCGACGTGGACCACACGCTGGACGTGAATGCCGGGGGTGTGTACGTCGTCGGGCCCGATGTCGCCGGGTTCGACGAGGTGCTCGACCTGGGCGATGGTGATTCGCCCGGATGCCGCCGCTGGCGGGTTGAAGTTGCGTGCGCTGGCGCGGAAGACGAGGTTGCCATGGCGGTCGCCTTTCCAGGCGTGCACGAGGGCGTAATCGGCGACGATGCCGCGTTCCATCACGTAGGTGGTGCCGTCGAATTCGCGTGTTTCCTTGGGTGGACTCGCCACGGCAATACCCCCCGATCCGTCGTACCGAAGCGGGAGACCGCCGTCGGCAACTTGCGTGCCGACCCCGGCGGGCGTGAAGAAGGCGGGGATACCCGCACCACCGGCGCGGAGGCGCTCGGCAAGAGTTCCCTGCGGGGTGAGTTCCACTTCCAGCTCACCGGACAGGTACTGCCGGGCGAATTCCTTGTTCGATCCGACATAGGAGCTGATGGTGCGCCGAATTCGACGCTTCTCCAGCAGCACGCCGAGCCCGACACCATCGGTGCCGCAGTTGTTGCTGATGATCTCGAGATCGGTGGCGCCCTGATCGAGCACCGCCGCGATCAGGATCTCCGGCACGCCGACCAGCCCGAAGCCTCCGACGGCGACGGAGACGCCGTCCGGCATGTCGGCTACTGCTTCGGCGGCACTCGCCACGACTTTGTTCATCATGTCGACCACACTACCGAAGAATGTGCGTATTGTGAACATACCGCCGTCATACGAACAGACTGCGTACCGTCACCCCGGGAGGAACACCCGATGCTTCGTCCACCACCGATCCCTGCGGCGGCGCGAACCGCCACCGCCGGCCCCTACCGAGACCAGACCGGCATCCACGCGCCACGCGACTTCGCCGACTACCGCACCACCTCGCTGCGACACCCGAAACAACCGCTACTGCTCCTCCCCCAGCGCCTGACCGAGATCACCGGTCCGGTTCTGGGCGAGGGCCGCGTCACCGAGGCCGACGCCGACCTCACGCTCGCACGCGGAGGCGAAGCCGAAGGCCAACGCATCATCGTGCACGGCCGGGTGCTCGACAGCGACGGTCGAGCAGTGCCGAACACCCTCGTCGAGGTCTGGCAGGCGAACGCAGGTGGCCGCTACCGGCACGCCGGCGACAACTGGCCCGCACCACTCGATCCCCATTTCGACGGAGTCGGTCGCGTCATGACCGACGCGCAGGGCAACTACCGCTTCACCACCATCAAGCCCGGCGCGTATCCGTGGGGAAACCACCACAACGCCTGGCGGCCGGCGCACATCCACTTCTCACTGTTCGGACACGCGTTCACACAGCGCCTCGTCACGCAGATGTACTTCCCGGACGATCCGATGTTCTTCCAGGACCCGATCTTCAATTCCGCACCCGAGGAGAGCCGCGCACGCATGATCAGCGTGTTCGACTACGAGGCGACGCTGGACAACTGGGCGCTCGGCTTCCGCTTCGACATCGTCCTACGCGGACGCAACGCAACTCCGTTCGAAGGTGACGACCACGATGACTGAGCACGAGTTCGCACCCCGGTACGCAGTGGTGCCGGGCAGCAACTTCACCACGGTGCCGTTCGGTCAGACGCCGTCCCAGACCGTCGGTCCGTATCTCCACATCGGGCTGCCCTGGGCCGACGGCCCGGACGTTGTACCCGAGAACGCTGACGGAGCGATCGAGGTCTCGGTCACCATCGTCGACGGGCAGCGCACCCCCATGGCCGATGCGATGATCGAGACGTGGCAGGCCGACGCGGCCGGGCGATTCGACCATCCCGACGATCCGAGGGGTCCGGTCCCGCTCGTTCCCACCGGCTTTCGCGGCCTCGGTCGCGCTGTCGCCGACGCCACCGGCACCGCGTGTGTGCGGACCGTCAAGCCCGGCCCCCTACCTGCCGAGAACGATTCGACCGAAGCCCCGCACATCGATCTCGCCATCTTCGCCCGCGGGATGCTGGACCGGCTCGTCACACGCATCTACTTCCCCGACGAAACCGAGGCCAACGCGAGCGACCCGGTCCTGGCTTCGCTCGGTACCGGAGCACGCGAAAAGCTGATTGCGCGAGCTACTGCCACCGGCTACCACCTCGATGTGGTAGTCCAGGACAGTGACCCGGACGGCGCCGAAACCCCGTTCTTCGAACTGTGACGAGCGGAGCCAGCCGATGACGAACGCCCCCGAGCCGAACACCCGTGGACCGCTCTTCGACCCGATTTTCGGCGGCGACAACGCCGCCGATCTATCCGATCACGCATGGGTCGCAGCGATGCTCGAGGTCGAGGCAGCCTTGACGTGCGTCGCCGCAAAATACGGACAGGTCGACCCCCGGCACGCGGAGATCGTCAGTGCCGTTGCCGGCGACCTCGCCGAACCCGGCGCCGTGGACATCACCGCGCTGGGCGCCGCTGCGGCCGCGGGCGGCAATCCCGTTATTCCGCTGGTAACGATCCTTCGAACCGCGGTTGCGCGACTGGGAGTTCCGGCAAGCGCGGTCCATCCGGGAGCAACCAGTCAGGACATCCTGGACTCGGCACTGATGCTGCTGACCGGGCGGGCATTGGTCGATGTCCGCGCCTCCATCGGCGACGCGATCGATTCGAGTACTCGGCTCGCTCGACAACATCGCGGCACCCTCACCGCAGCTCGCACCCTCGGCCAGCAGGCCCTGCCGACGACATTCGGCGTCGTCGCCGCGGGATGGACCGAGGGCCTCATGCGCGCCGACGACGTACTCGCTCGGGCCCAGAGCGCGGTCGCGGTCCAGTTCGGCGGTGCCGCCGGCACACTGGCCGCATTGCATCCGCACGGACTCGACATCGCCGACGCACTCGCCGACGAATTGGGGCTGGCGCGGCAGGGTATTCCCTGGCACACGGATCGAACCCGAATCGCCGAGATCGTCGGCGCGCTGGGAATCGCTGCCGGAGCCATCGGCAAACCGGCGCTCGACATCACCCTGCTCGCCTCGACCGAGGTCGGCGAGGTCGGCGAGGACAGTCCGGGCGGTTCCTCGGCGATGCCCCACAAGCGAAATCCGGTCGCGGCCATCACCGCTCGCGCTGCCGTCCGACGGGTGCCGGGCCTGGTCGCGACTGCGCTGGCATCGATGGAGCACGAACATCAACGCGCCGCAGGCGCCTGGCATGCCGAGTGGGAGACACTGACCGAGATCCTCCGACTAGTCGGTGGCGGCACCCACCGACTGGCAGCAAGCCTCGCCGGCCTGCAGGTCCAACCCGAGGCCATGGCCCACAATCTGTCCATCACCAGGGGTCTTCTGCTTGCCGAGCGGGTCACCTCTGCTCTGTCCACGCACACCGACCGGGCGCGCGAGATCGTCACCGCAGCTTGCGCCTCGGGCACCGCACTGGACTCCCATCCCGACGTCATCCGATACCTCGAGCCCGCCGCCGTGCGGGAACTGCTCGAGCCCGGCCGTTATCTGGGGCACGCCGACGACATCGTCGACCGTGTCCTCGCCGCCGCCGACACCCGGCCCGAAAGGCACTGATGAGTATCGAACTGTCCTACGATTTCACTGCCGCCCCGACGCCCTCGGCGCCGACAGTGGTGCTGATCGGTTCGCTCGGTTCCGACCGGTCGATGTGGGATCCACAGATCGGCGCGCTGGCTGCCGTCGCCGACGTCATCGCTGTCGATCTCCGCGGGCACGGTGACTCACCGGTGCCGCCCGGCCCCTACTCGGTCGGTGATCTCGCCGCGGACGTTCTCGCAGTCCTCGACGTCCGTTCGATCGACTCCGCCCACGTGGTCGGTCTTTCGATCGGCGGCGCGATCGCTCAGTGGCTCGCTGTGCATCGACCGTTGCGCGTGCGCAGCCTCACGCTGCTGTGTACCTCGGCACGCTTCGGCGAACCGCAGGCGTGGCGAGACCGTGCCGAAGCTGCCCGCGCGGATGGTACCGAATCTCTGGCCGACGCCGTGACGAGCCGGTGGTTCACCTCTGCTCTCGCAGTGCGCGATCCCGATCTCCTCGCTCGCCACCGACGGATGATCGCCGACACCCCGGACGAGGGATACGCATCCTGCTGCGAGGCACTCGCCGGTTGGGACAACCGCGCCGACCTCGGGCGCATCACTGCCCGCACGCTCATCGTCGCGGGAGAACAGGATCCGGCGACACCACCTGCGGAGGCGAGAATCCTGGCCGACGGCGTCGCTCGCTCGACAATGCATGTGCTCTCCCCTGCCGCGCACCTAGCGAACGTCGAGCAGGCAGGCGAAGTGAGCCGCCTGATCCTCGATCACATTTCTCCCCGCATCGACGACGATGCCTACGAAAGCGGTAGGAGGGCGGCGCACGAGGCGGGGATGCGCGTGCGGCGTTCCGTGCTCGGCGACGCTCATGTCGATCGCAGCATCGAACGCACCACCGAGTTCACCGCGCCGTTTCAGGACTTCATCACCCGAACGGCTTGGGGTGATGTCTGGGCGCGTGCGGGACTCGATCATCGAACCCGCCGTTTGTTGACGCTGGCGATCCTCACCGCAGTCGGCAATCGACACGAATTGGACATGCACATCAGGGCAGCTCTACGAGCAGGTCTGAGCGCAGACGAACTCTCCGAGGTGTTCCTGCATACAGCCGTCTACGCGGGAGTTCCCAACAGCAACGCAGCATTCGCCATGGCCGACGCGGCGCTGGCCGAGTCGAAGGAAGCGGAGAGCACATGACCGACCCCCACACCACCGAGCTACCTGCGGCCGGGTCGAAGGTGCCATCCCCCGATCACGTGCAGTCCCTGGCGCGCGGACTCGCGGTGATCCGGGCCTTCGACGCCGAACACCCACGCAGAACGCTCTCCGACGTCGCCAAGGCCACCGACCTCACCCGCGCGACCGCCCGGCGGTTCCTGCTCACACTCGTCGACCTCGGTTACGTTCGCGGTGACGGGTCGTTGTTCTGGCTCACGCCGCGGGTGTTGGAACTGGGCTACAGCTACCTGTCGAGCCTGTCGCTACCCGATGTCGCAGGTCCTCACCTCGAATCGCTGGCCGAGCGGGTCCGAGAATCCTCGTCGGTCTCGATCCTCGACGGTGACGACGTCGTCTATGTCGCTCGCGTTCCCGTCAGCAGAATCATGACGGTCTCGATCACCATCGGAACCCGCTTCCCGGCATTCGCCACGTCGATGGGCCGCGTTCTGCTTGCTGGGCTCCCACCCGATCGTCTCGACGAGTACCTGCAGCGTGTCGAACTCACCGCACTGACCGGCAAGACCATCACCGACACCGCCGCCTTGCGGGATGAGCTCGATCTCGTTCGCGCACAGGGCTATTGCCTGGTGGACCAGGAGCTCGAGGAAGGCCTGAGATCGATCGCGGCGCCGATTCACGATGAGTCCGGGGCCGTCGTCGCGGCCGCGAACGTGTCCACTCAGGCCGCACGTCACAGCGCCGACGCTGCCCGCGAACACCTCCTGCCGGCCCTCCTGCACGCAACCTCGGCGATCGAAAAAGACCTGTACCGCGTGCACTCGCATTCCACCGATCACAAAGGACACCTCCATGCCTGACGCAGTCATCTGCGAACCGCTGCGCACTCCCATCGGACGGTTCGGTGGCGTGTTCCGCGACATCTCTCCTCAAGCGCTGGCCGCGACGGTCATCACCGAATTGCTCGCTCGCACCGGCATCTCCGGATCCGATATCGGCGACGTCATTCTCGGCCAGGCCTCCCCCAACGGCGACGCACCTGCGATCGGCCGCGTCGCCGCTCTCGATGCCGGTCTCGGTGTCGATGTGCCCGGCCAGCAGGTCGATCGGCGGTGCGGATCCGGACTCCAAGCGGTGCTGCAGGCCTGCATGCAGGTGCAGACCGGGGTCAACGACCTCGTCCTGGCGGGCGGCGTGGAAAGCATGAGTCAAACCGAGTTCTACGCGACGGGCATGCGGTGGGGCGTCAAGGCCGAGGCCGTCGCCTTGTCCGACCGACTGGCGCGAGCGCGCGTCACCGCGGGCGGCGCGAACTTCCCAGTGCCCGGTGGCATGATCGAAACCGCGGAGAACTTGCGGGCAGAATTCTCCATCAGCCGGGCGGATCAGGATGCGCTCGCAGTGCAGTCGCACCAGCGAGCCGTCGCCGCACAGAAGAACGGCATCTTCGCCGAGGAGATCGTGGGAGTCTCTGTCCCACAACGCAAATCCGATCCACTGCTCGTCGACACCGACGAGCAGCCCAGGGCCGATACGAGCATCGAGTCGCTGGCGAAGCTTCGTGCCATTCGCGCTGGCGTGGACCCCGAGTCGACCGTCACGGCCGGCAATGCGAGCGGACAGAACGACGGCGCCGCACTGGCGATCGTCACGACCCCGGAGCGGGCGGCAGCCCTCGGGCTTCGGCCGATCGCCACCTTGGTCAGCTGGGCTGTCGCAGGTGTACCGCCCCGCACCATGGGCATCGGGCCTGTACCCGCGAGCGATGCGGCGCTGTCCAGGGCTGGATTGACTCTGGCAGATATGGACGTCATCGAGTTGAACGAAGCCTTCGCGGCACAAACTCTTGCCGTACTTCGCACATGGAAAGTCGAACCGGAGGATCCGAGGTTGAACCCGAACGGTTCGGGGATTTCACTGGGCCATCCCGTCGGTGCCACCGGCGGCCGCATACTCGCGACGCTGCTGCGTGAGATGCAGCGGCGTGAGGCTCGCTACGGACTTGAAACCATGTGCATCGGCGGCGGCCAAGGCCTGGCCGCGATCTTCGAGCGATTCGGGAGCAGCTAGGACGTGCGGTCGACGTGGCCGAGATCGCGCTCCGGTGCGACTCGGTCACGCACGAGCTGCTTGAGCACGGTGATCTCAGGAAAACCGTTGCGCTCCTTTCGATCCCAGATCAGCTCGCCGTCGACCTCGACGCGGAAGACGCCTCCGGTACCCGGAACGAGTGCAACCTCACCCAACTCCTGACCGAATGTGTTCAGCAGTTCCTGCGCCATCCAGCCTGCCCGCAGCAACCACTGGCATTGCGTGCAGTACTCGATGGTGACGCGATTGAAATCCATGACGCAGATTGTGCCCGCTCCGTCGAGCCCGCGCGCCCCGGACCGAAACCACGAGACCCGGTCAGCATTCTCGCTGACCGGGTCTCATGGGTTGTCTTCAGAGGCGTTGCTACGCGGACTTGTCGCGGCGCTCCGGCCGTTCGGGCTTGCGCGGAACGATAGTCGGTAGCACGTTGTCGTTGACCGTCTCGGAGGTCACGACCACCTTCGCGACATCGTCGCGACTCGGGATGTCGAACATCACCGGGTTCAGGACCTCTTCCAAGATCGCGCGCAGGCCACGTGCACCGGTTCCACGCAGAATGGCCTGGTCGGCGATGGCCTCGAGTGCATCCTTGGAGAACTCGAGCTCGACATTGTCCATCTCGAACAACCGGCTGTACTGCTTGACCAGTGCGTTCTTCGGCTCGGACAGGATCGTCACGAGCGATTCCTTGTCCAGGTTGGTCACCGAGGCCAGCACCGGCAGACGACCGATGAACTCGGGGATCAAACCGAACTTGATGAGGTCCTCGGGCATGACCTCGGCGAAGTGGTCCTGAGTATCGATCTCTGCCTTGGACCGCACCTCGGCACCGAATCCGAGTCCTCGCTTACCGACGCGATCGGAGACGATCTTCTCGAGCCCGGCGAATGCGCCCGCGACGATGAACAACACATTGGTCGTGTCGATCTGGATGAACTCCTGATGCGGGTGCTTGCGTCCGCCCTGCGGCGGAACACTGGCCTGCGTCCCTTCGAGGATCTTCAGCAGTGCCTGCTGGACGCCCTCACCGGATACATCACGCGTGATGGAGGGGTTCTCGCTCTTGCGAGCGATCTTGTCGACCTCGTCGATGTAGATGATGCCCGTTTCGGCGCGCTTGACGTCGTAATCCGCTGCCTGAATGAGCTTGAGCAGGATGTTCTCGACATCCTCGCCGACATAGCCCGCTTCGGTGAGAGCCGTCGCATCAGCAATCGCGAACGGAACGTTGAGCATCTTCGCCAGCGTCTGCGCGAGGTAGGTCTTCCCGCACCCCGTGGGACCGAGCATGAGGATGTTGGACTTGGCCAGCTCGACGCTCTCGCCCCGTGCGTCACGGGTCTTGTCGCCGGCCTGGATGCGCTTGTAGTGGTTGTAGACCGCCACGGCAAGAGTTCGTTTGGCAGTGTCCTGCCCGATCACGTAGTTCTCGAGAAAGTCCTTGATCTCGGAGGGCTTCGGCAGATCATCGAGCTTGACCTCGCTCGACTCCGCGAGCTCCTCCTCGATGATCTCGTTGCACAGGTCGATGCACTCGTCGCAGATGTACACCCCTGGTCCCGCGATGAGCTTCTTGACCTGCTTCTGGCTCTTACCGCAAAAAGAGCACTTCAGCAGATCGCCACCGTCACCGATTCGTGCCATCTTCGAGGTTCCTACTTCCTTGTCCGCGTCCGGCAGCCATGCAACCTGCCCGTGTCGATCCCTGCCCGTGTCGATCCACCGTGTGCACCTTGCCGCCCCACGGCCATGGGGCCCTGAGCCGACCGTACCCGTGTTCCGGAGAACCGGGCGACTTGTTTTGCGGTGATTCGCCGTCCGATTTGTCGACAGCCTCTCGAATCACTGTGTTTCGTGCTGGCCCACTCCGTGCCGACCGCACCCCACCGCGTGTCTCGTTGCGCTGACCGACGTGGCGCCCGGTGGACGAGCTTCACCTGACGCCACGTCAGCGGTCCTGCGACGATACCTGGTGACGCTACTTCTGCGCAGACAACTTGCGGTACTCGAACACGGTGTCGATGATTCCGTAGTCTTTTGCCTGCTCGGCGGTCAGGATCTTGTCACGGTCGGTGTCCTTGCGAATGACATCGGGATCCTTGCCGGTATGCCGCCCGAGCGTGGTCTCCATCAACCGTCGCATGCGCTCGATTTCGGCCGCCTGGATCTCCAGGTCGGAAACCTGGCCCTGGATGCCGCCGCTCGAGGGCTGGTGAATGAGCACGCGAGCGTTGGGCAGCGCCGCTCGCTTGCCCGGGGTTCCTGCTGCGAGCAGTACCGCCGCGGCGGACGCGGCCTGACCGAGGCACACCGTGGCGACGTCGGCTCGCACGTACTGCATCGTGTCGTAGATCGCCATCAGCGAGGTGAACGAGCCGCCGGGCGAGTTGATGTACATGGTGATGTCGCGGTCCGGATCGAGCCCCTCGAGCACCAGCAGCTGCGCCATGACGTCGTTGGCGGAGGCGTCGTCAACCTGCACGCCGAGGAAGATGATGCGCTCCTCGAAGAGCTTGTTGTACGGGTTGGACTCCTTGACGCCGTAGCTCGAGTGCTCCACGAAGGACGGCAGAATGTACCGGGAGGACGGCATCTGATTGGGATCGAACAGGTTGGTCATCGTTTCTCCAAGATGTGAATGATCGTGGGTGTCGGCTACAGGCGGTCTATACGCCTGTGCCACCTGCCTGCCGCGCGCGTGAGACGACGTGGTCCACGAAGCCGTACTCCTTGGCCGCGGTCGCGGTGAACCAGCGGTCACGATCAGAATCCTCGGTGATCTGCTCGACGGTTTGACCGGTGTGCAGCGCGATCAGTTCGGCCATTTCACGCTTGGTGTGCGCGAACTGCTCGGCCATGATGGCGATATCGCTGGCACTACCGCCGATACCGGCGGACGGCTGGTGCATCATGATGCGTGCGTGCGGGAGGGCATAGCGCTTTCCCTTGGCACCTGCCGAGAGCAGGAACTGGCCCATCGAGGCCGCCAGGCCCATGCCGTACGTCGCGACATCGCACTCGGCGAATTCCATCGTGTCGAAGATGGCCATGCCCGCAGTGACCGAGCCACCGGGTGAGTTGATGTACAGGTGAATGTCTCGGGTGGCGTCCTCAGCAGAGAGCAAGATGATCTGCGCGCACAGCTTGTTGGCGATGTCATCGTCGACCTGTGTACCGAGGAAGATGATGCGCTCGCGAAGCAGACGCTCGTACACGGAGTCGCTGAGATTCAAGCCGGAAGCGGCCGAAGTCATGACGGGACTCTGCTGGTGCGAAGCCGCCGGATTCTGAACAGTCACGGTACCTGCCTTTTCCATACGATCGTTGATTCCTGATACAGACACTAACGAAGAACGGCGGCCCCGGAGTCCCGGAACCGCCGTCGTTCGCTGTCAGCGTTACTTCTCTTGTTCACCCTCGGCAGAATCGCCTGCTGCAGGCTCTTCTTCGATCGCCGGGCTGCCGAAGAGCTCGGCCGTATCCACATCTGCGCCGCTCGTGTCGGTGACGTTCACACGGTCGACGACGGAGGCGAGGGCCTTACCGCGGCGCACGTCGGCGAAGACTGCACCGAGCTGGTTCGCCTGCTGAACCTGCGCGATGAAGTCCTCCGGGGACATGCCGTAGCGCTGCGCCTGGAAGATGATCCGCTCGGTGAGCTCGTCTTGACCGACCTGAGTCTGCTCGGCTTCTGCGATCGCGTCGAGGAGCAACTGAGTACGCACCGACTTCTCGGCGGTCTCCTTGACGTCCTTGTCGAACTCTTCGCGGCTCGAACCCTGCTCTTCGAGCAGCGCGGCGAACTTTTCCTCATCGTGGTCGAGGCCATGGATGGCTTCGTGGAGCTGCGAGTCGACCTCGGCCTTGACGATCGCTTCGGGGGCCGGGATCTCGAGGGTCTCGAGGAGTGTCTCGAGCACCTTGTCGCGGATCTGGCCTGCCTGCTCGACCTTCGCGACTCGTTCGGCACGCGTCTTCAGATCTGCGAGGAGTTCGTCCATCGTGTCGAACTCGCTGGCGAGCTGCGCGAACTCGTCGTCGGCCTCGGGAAGCTCGCGCTCCTTGACCGAGACGACCTTGACGGTCACGACCGCTTCCTTGCCTGCGTGCTCGCCGGCAACCAGCGTGGAGGTGAACTCCTTGGACTCCTCGACAGCGACACCGACGATGGCGTCGTCGAGTCCCTCGATCAGCTGACCGGAGCCGACCTCGTGCGAGAGTCCGTTTGCAGATGCTTCCTCGACCGTCTCACCGTCGACAGTTGCCGAGAGATCGATGGAGACGAAGTCGCCGTCCTGCACAGCGCGATCGACACCGGTCAACGTGCCGAACCGCTGACGCAGCGACTGCAGCTGCTCGTCGACGGCCGCGTCATCGACCTTCAGGGGATCGACCGTGACATTGATGGTCGAGTAATCCGGAAGTGCAATTTCGGGGCGAATGTCGACCTCGGCGGTGAATGTGAGCTCGTCACCGTCCTCGATCTTGGTGATCTCGATCTCCGGCTGGCCGATAGGCTTGATGTTCTCCGAGGTCACAGCCTCCGAGTAGCGTGCCGGGAGTGCGTCGTTGACGACCTGCTCGAGCACGGCGCCGCGGCCGACCCGCGCCTCGAGCAACTTGGCCGGAGCCTTGCCCGGACGGAAGCCAGGCAGACGAATCTGCTTCGCGAGTGCCTTGTAGGCGCGGTCGAAATCAGGCTTGAGCTCCTCGAAGGGCACCTCAACGTTGATACGGACTCGCGTCGGGCTGAGCTGCTCGACGGTGCTCTTCACGGGACATGCTCCTTCTGGTGGTCGTACCTTGCTGTCGATTCGAATCGCCGTCACTCTCGGCGAACCGTGCGTGATCGTCGGCGCAATCGCTGGCGATGCGGTCGAATCGTGTCCGAGTTCGGACCCGTAATCCGGGTCCGAACTCATCTTGTCGGGGTGACAGGAATTGAACCTGCGACCCTCCGCTCCCAAAGCGGATGCGCTACCAAGCTGCGCCACACCCCGTCATTCGCCTTCCGAACGCGTACACGTCGAAAAAACCCGCGTTCGTGCCGTACCGACGCTGTTCAACCTACAGGCAACATTGAACAGCAGACGACTCCGGTCCCCGCGAGCGGGCCACCGCGTCCGTCTCCGCAGACTCTACATGCAGGCGGTTTGTAATCCGCGCGGAAGGTTATGTAGAGTTTCGACACGCAAGCGACGCACTTGGCGATCCCAACTCGTCGCTCGCATGCCGATGTAGCTCAATGGTAGAGCCCCTGTCTTCCAAACAGGCTACGCGAGTTCGATTCTCGTCATCGGCTCCATCGAAAGGCCCGTTCCTGCACTTGCAGGAACGGGCCTTTTTCGTTTCGCGCCAGACCCACCCCGCCGGCTGGACACGTACCCTCGATAGTGCCCGGTTTGTCCGCCTGACGGCGGATACCTGACGTACATATTCGAAGCCCCGGGAGGGATAGGCAGTGGAAGCTTTCCTACTTGTCATCGTCGTGATCGCCGCTGTGGTGTTCTTGGTGATGCGGAGTCAGAAGAACGCTGCGGCGCGGTCGGCGAGCACTGTCGACGACGCAAAAGCGGACGCTCGCCAAGCCATCGAGCGGCTCGGCGGCCAGATCTACAACCTGCTCGGCACCGACACCGCATCTCGGCAGGCGCTGGCAGACGCGTCGGAGCGCAATATCGCCGCCGGCTCACAAATCGACCAGGCCACCACGGTGGAGCAGGCACGTCTTGCGAAGCAGACAGCGCTCGAAGGCCTCTACTACATCCGTGCTGCCCGCATCGCGATGGGCATGGACCCCGGTCCACCCATCGCCGGACTCGACGGGCAGAAGTCCGCGGGCGAGGTCACCGAGCACCGTTCGGTCGACTTCGAAGGCCGCCAGGTCGAGGCGTCGCCCACTCCGTCGGACCGCACCCCCAACTACTACCCGGGTGGCAAGGTGGCCGGGCGGCCCGTTCCCGCCGGTTGGTATTCCGAGCCGTGGTGGCGGCCCGCACTCGTCGCAGGCGCCTGGGGCATCGGATCTATGTTCCTGTTCTCGGCGATGTTCTCCGGAATGGCAGGCGTGCCCTATGGCGAGCAGGGCTTCGAGAGCGGTGCAGGTGACGGCTCCGAGGGCAGCGGCGACGGTGGCGATGTAGGCGGCGGTGACGCCGGTGGCGACATGGGCGGCGGCGACACCGGTGGCGACATGGGCGGCGGATTCGACGGCGGATTCGACGGCGGATTCGACGGCGGATTCGGCATCTGAACTGGCGCGGTACTCAGGCTGGCTGGCAGACCGGGCACCAGAAGAGGTTGCGCGCCTGCATCACCGAGTGTTGGATCTCGGTTCCGCAGATTCGGCAGGGTCGCCCGGCCCTGCGATAGACGTAGGTGCGGGGCCGATTACGCCCGTAGCTCTCTTCCCCGTGATCGTCCTCGGGTCTGATGGTGATGATCTTGCCTCGGCGCACACCGATCTTCATCAGTTCCACCAGGTCCAGCCACAGCGCATCCCACTCGGCGTGATCGAGGTCCTTGCCCGGCCGCATGGGACTGATCTCGTGCCGAAAGAGAATCTCCGCCCGGTAGACGTTTCCGACCCCGGCCAGCACCTTCTGGTCCATCAGTAGGGTCCCGATAGCAGTGCGGGACTTCGTGATTCGTCCCCACGCGCGTTCGGGGTCGGCATCTGTCCGGATCGGATCCGGACCCAGCCGGGCTTTCAGCGCATCGACCTGCTGCTCGGTGTAGATCTCGCATGCTGTCGGCCCGCGAAGGTCGGTGCCGTAGTCGCTACCGACCATCCGCAGCCGCACCGCCCCGACCGGATCGGCCATCGGCACCTGCTGCTCGGTGAACTTGCCATAGAGCCCGAGGTGGATGTGCACGATCAGATCGCTCTCGTAGCGGTGCAGCAGATGCTTCCCCCACGCCTCTGCCGTCTCCAGTACGAGGCCGTCTATCAGCGCGGCACCCGAGGTGAAACGCCCCTGCGGGCTGCTCACTTCGACAGCGGATCCGCCGTACCGGCGCTGATGCAACCGCGCGAGCCGGTGCAGAGTGTGGCCCTCGGGCACCGTCAGGCAGGGTTGTCTGCAGCCGGCGCACCGGGCACCGCCGGCGCGTCGCCGGTGCGCTCGTACTCGGACAGGATGTCGATGCGCCGCTGATGGCGCTCCTCGCCCGAGAAGGGTGTGCCGAGGAAAGCGTCGACGATTGCCAGCGCCTCCGGCAGGGTGTGCATGCGGCCGCCGATGCCGATGAGCTGGGCGTCGTTGTGCTCCCGGGCCAGCGTGGCGGTCTCGACGCTCCACGCCAACGCGCACCGGGCACCGGGCACCTTGTTCGCGGCGATCTGCTCGCCGTTGCCGGAGCCACCGAGGACGAGCCCGCGGCTACCCGGATCGGCTACGACGCGGCGAGCGGCGTCGATGCAGAATGCGGGGTAATCGTCGACCGGGTCGTAGTCGAACGCGCCGCAGTCGACCGGTTCGTGCCCGGTTGCCGTGAGGTGGTCGATGATCTGATTCTTGAATTCGAGACCGGCATGGTCTGCACCCAGGTATACGCGCATGCATAGAGTCTGACAGGTGAACTTCCACTCGCAGAACGTGGTCGCCGGAATCGACGGCGCGAGAGGCGAATGGGTCATCGCGCTCTTCGACGGAACATCGATGGCGTGGGAGGTGGCCACAGATGTCGAGTCGATTCTCGACAGGACCGGACACTGCGCTTCGGTCGGTGTCGATATGCCACTGTCGATGCCGTCGCACGGCTACCGGGTCAGCGAGCTCGAAGCCAAGCGCTTCCTCGGACCGGCTCGATCCTCGATCTTTCACACCCCCACTGCTGCCGTACTGCACGCGCAGTCCTACGAGGACGCCTGCGCCATCTCCCGTGCGTCGACGGGCAAGGCGATCAGCAAGCAGACGTGGTTTCTCTTGCCCGGAATTCGGGCCTGGCGCGAGGCCCGCTTCGACCGTGAACGCATCGTCGAGGTTCATCCGGAATGTTCGTTTCGCGTCATGCAGCCCGGAACCGCGTTCGCATCGAAGAAGTCCGGACGCGGGGCGGGCCAGCGGATGAAGGGCCTAGCCTCCTGGATCGATCCGGGCAACCTCGCCGACGGCCTCGCCGAACTCCCCGCAGGGCCCGCGCTCGACGACGCCTTGGACGCCGCCGCCGCGGCTTGGTCGGCATGGCGCTTCGGCCGCAGCGAGCACCGCGTCTTCGGGACGGCGGACGCCACCGACCGCATCGTGGCCTGAGGCATGTGCGCGGAAATACATAGCAGGCTATGTATTTCCGCGCACATGCGCGAAGCGCCTAATCGAAGGCGGGATCCTCGTTCCGGGTGCGCTTGAGCTCGAAGAAGTGCGGGAATTCCGCGAAGATGACCGATGCGTCCCACAGCTTCCCGGCTTCCTCGCCGCGTGGAATGCGCGAGAGAACGGGTCCGAAGAACGCGACACCGTTGACGTGGATGGTCGGGGTACCCACATCGGGGCCCAACTTGTCCATGCCCGCGTGGTGACTCGTACGGAGCGCGTCGTCGTAGTCGGAGCTGTCGGCGGCATCCGCGAGGGTCGCGGGCAATCCGAGCTCGGCCAGGGACTGTTCGATGACGACTGCGAAGTCCTTGTTGCCCTCGTTGTGGATGCGCGTTCCCATGGCCGTGTAGAGAGCGGGCAGGACCTTCTCGCCCTCGGACTCTGCGGCAGCAATGGCGACGCGGACGGGTCCCCACGCCTTTTCCATCATCTCCGCGTACTCCTGCGGAAGATCGCGGCCCTGGTTGAGAACGGCCAGAGACATCACGTGGAAGTTGACGTCGATATCGCGAACCTTCTCGACCTCGAGGATCCAGCGGGATGTTATCCAGCACCAAGGACACAGCGGGTCGAACCAGAAATCCGCGGTGTCCTTCTGTCCTTTTTCGGTCACGTGAAAACTCCTTCGTTCGGCGAGGATGGTTCCGAAAGTGCCAACCGTGGTAACCCCCCACACATTCCACCGTATCCCTTGACCACCATGCTTTCCGGCGGACGTGGTGGGATGTGTGGAATACAACGTTTCCTACTTCGAGAAGGTGCATACGCAAAGTGGTTGCTCCCAACCTGACCCGCGACCAGGCTGCCGAACGGTCGAACGTGCTCGGCCGATCCGGCTACGCAATCGAACTCGACCTCACCGATGGGGCCGGCAATCCCGGTGAGAAGACCTTCATGTCCACCACGACCATCACGTTCACGGCGACGCCAGGCGCCTCGACGTTCGTCGACATCGTCGCCGCGGGTATCAGGTCCGCCACGCTGAACGGCGTCGACCTCGATGTGGCGGAGTACGACGAGCAGACGGGCATCACGCTGCCCGATCTTGCCGAGAACAACGAACTGACTGTCGTGGCCGACTGCGTCTATTCGCACACCGGTGAAGGCTTGCATCGTTTCGTGGACCCCTCGGATGGCTCGGTATACCTGTACTCCCAATTCGAAACTGCGGACGCCAAGCGGATGTTCGCCTGCTTCGACCAGCCCGACCTCAAGGCGACGTTCGAGTTGAAGGTGCGCGCGCCTTCGAGCTGGAAAGTGATCTCCAACGCCGCGCACGCCGTCGATCCCGCTGAGGTTGAGCACGTGTTCGAGACGACACCGCTGATGAGCACCTACCTGGTCGCGTTGATCGCCGGCCCGTACGCCGAGTGGACCGACTCGTACTCCGACGACCACGGGACGATACCGCTGGGCCTCTACTGCCGAGCCTCGCTCGCCGACTATATGGATGCCGAGCGACTCTTCACCGAAACCAAGCAGGGCTTCGGCTTCTACCACGCCAACTTCGGCACCCCGTATGCATTCGGCAAGTACGACCAGCTCTTCGTGCCCGAGTTCAATGCCGGTGCCATGGAAAATGCCGGTGCCGTGACCTACCTGGAGGACTACGTCTTCCGCTCCAAGGTGACACGCGCGTCGTACGAGCGTCGCGCCGAAACAGTTCTCCACGAGATGGCTCACATGTGGTTCGGCGATCTCGTCACGATGACGTGGTGGGACGATCTGTGGCTCAACGAATCGTTCGCAACGTTCGCCTCGGTGCTGTGCCAGGCCGAGGCAACCGAATACAGCAACGCTTGGACGACGTTCGCCAACGTCGAGAAGGCATGGGCGTACCGCCAGGATCAGCTGCCCTCCACGCATCCGATCGCCGCCGACATTCCCGATCTCGCGGCCGTGGAGGTCAACTTCGACGGCATCACCTATGCAAAGGGCGCGAGCGTTCTCAAGCAGTTGGTGGCGTACGTCGGCAAGGAGGAGTTCCTCTCCGGTCTGCGTAGCTACTTCGTCGACCATGCCTACGGCAACGCGACCTTCTCGGACCTGCTCGCGGCGCTCGAAAAGTCCTCGGGAAGAGACTTGTCCGACTGGGGCAGCCAGTGGCTGCGAACCACGGGCCTGAACACCCTTCGCCCCGACTTCGAGGTCGACGAGAACGGAAAATTCACTCGCTTCGCCGTGGAACAGGGCGGTGCGGAACCCGGCGCCGGTGAACATCGGGTGCACCGCATCGCCGTCGGCATCTACGACGACGCCGACGGCAAACTGGTTCGCACCGAGCGGGTCGAAATCGATCTCGAGGCCTCTGCAAGTACGGAGGTGCCAGCGCTGGTAGGTGTTTCGCGCGGGAAGCTCGTGTTGGTCAACGACGACGACCTCACCTACTGCTCGGTGCGTCTCGACCCGGAGTCTTTGTCGACGCTTCTCGCTCGCATCGGTGACATCGCAGAGCCACTCCCCCGCACGTTGGCGTGGTCGGCTGCCTGGGAAATGACTCGGCAGGCAGAGATGAAGGCTCGCGACTTCGCCGGTTTGGTGCTCAGCGGAATCGGTACCGAGACCGAGGTCGGGGTCATGCAGCGGCTTCTGCTGCAGGCTCAGACCGCCATCACCGCATACGCGGAGCCGAGTTGGGCCAAGGAGCACGGCGAGCCGGAGTTCGCCGATGCGGTCCTCGCTTTCGCCCGTTCGGCGGAGGCTGGTTCGGATCATCAGTTGGCCTTCATCAACACTCTGACCGGTACGGCTCTCGCGGATCGCCACGTCGAGGTGTTGCAGGCACTGCTCGACGGTGATGTCGCCGGCCAGAACCTCGACGGACTCGAGGTCGACACCGATCTGCGGTGGCGTCTGGTCTCAGCGCTCGCGGCGGCCGGAGCAATCGACGCCGACGGCGTGGATTCACCGGTCATCGACGCCGAGGCGAAGCGGGACAACACCGCCGCGGGCGCACGCTCCGCCGCAGCGGCACGCGCGATCCGCCCCGACAGCGAGGTCAAAGAACAAGCGTGGACAACGGTCGTCGAGGACGATTCGGTGCCCAACACCACCGCCCGAGCGATCATCGGCGGCTTCGCCGGTCCGGGGCAGTCCGAGCTGCTCTCGTCGTACGTGGATCGCTACTTCGGCGCCATCGAGAACGTCTGGGCACGTCGCTCCAGCGAGGTGGCGCAGACGGTCGTCATCGGCCTCTACCCATCCTGGTCGATCAGCGACGAGTCGGTTGCCACGGCGGATCGATTCCTCGACAAGGACTTGACGCCGGCTCTTCGTCGTCTTGTCATCGAGGGGCGCGCCGGGGTTGTGCGCTCGTTGGCGGCTCGGAAATTCGACGCAAGCTGACGCCCGAGCGGTAGAGACCAACGCACTGCGCCGTTCGACCGAGTCGGTCGAACGGCGCAGTGCGTTGAGCTGAAGTTGTCTGCGTCAGGGACTGACGATAGCTGCGGCCATGACGCGGACCGAGCTGACGAGCCCGTCGATCAGTTCTCCGTCGCGGAAGGGGCCGACTGCAGCGGTGATACCGAGTTGGGCGACGCGATCGTTGGCTCGGTCGCTGACGCGGCTGCCGCTCCGGATCTCGATGGCCTTGCTGTTGGGATCCACAGCGATCAGGATCGAACGGATCGCATCGGGGGTATGCGGAAAGACCTCGTCCGCTCCGGATGCGGCGTCGGCACCGAGGTCGCCGACGTAGATGTTGAAACGGATCTGAGTTGCACGCGTGGCTTCGATGAGTGCATCGTCCAACGCCACCAGGTCCGGTGTCTCGAAGGGCAGCAGTTCCGGATTCAACGTGCCGAACGGGAAGACCGCCGAAATTCGTCCGCTACCGGTCAGCGCCGCACCGTAGGGCAGGACGTCCGCGTCGATGTTGCTCTTGACCAGATCACCACTTGCCACTTGCCGAGCCTCCGATCAAGTCAGTCGTCGATGCGTGAGAGTCTCCGTGTCCACCGTGTGGTGTCACTTCGTCGGTCGCGCTCCACAGAATCGGGTCGCGCGTCCACTTGTCCGACAGCTTGTACGGCGTGATGTTCATGCCGGGCTGCTTGGCGGAGAGGTAGGACAGAGCGCCGATGATTCCGATGATCGCGAGCGGAATCACGCCGAATATCAGCAATGTCTCGAGGATGCTCACAGAATGTGAGGTTAGTCGACTTTGCGCTCGAGAGCGACGCCGGGTCAGGCAGCACCTTCACCGAGATACGCAAGCCAGGAAGGATCGAGTTCCTTGTTGCTCGCGAGCAACCTCCAGTGCGGCCCCTTGGGAGGCACGAGCTGCGCCCTCAGCGTCCAACCGAGCTCGCTGAGCATCTTGTCTGCTTTGCGGTGGTTGCAGGGCGCGCAGCACGCGACGCAATTCTCCCAGGAATGTTCCCCACCGCGGCTTCGTGGGATCACATGATCGACGGTCTCGGCCTTGGCGCCGCAATAGGCGCAGCGGAATCGGTCACGGTGCATCAGGGCAGCGCGTGTCATCGGGACACGGGCGCGGTAAGGAACTCGAACGAACGTTCTGAGTCGGATGACGGACGGTACCTGGACCGAGAAGTCCGCCGAGCGGATGAACGGTCCCGAGGGGTCGTCGTGGATGACGTCCGCCTTCTCGCAGACGAGAAGAACAACTGCGCGACGCATCGGAAGAGCGGTCAGCGGCTCGAAGGTGGCGTTGAGAAGCAGGACGCGGCGTTTTACCCAAGCCGGGACACTGTCCTCGCCAGGAGAGACAACATGTAGCGGAGAGCCCCCCGATATCCGTTGCCGCTGGTCTGCGGTGTCGTGGACATCGTTGGGCAGGAGTTGTCGGTGACGGTGTTGCTTGTTCTTCATGGGTGTTCTCCTGAAGAGTCGGCGCCCGCGCATGGCTTGCGCGGAACACGTGTGACAGTGGAACACGAAACAGGCGGGTGTGCACACCCCTTTTCTCGATAAATACCGTGGCCGGACGGTTAACGCGCGGCCAACTCACGGCGGTCGAAGAAGGCGGGTGGCAAGTTTGCGCGTCGTCCGTAGACTTTGAAAGTGTTTCTATCCGCTCCGAACTCTGTCCTGAACACAACTGCACTCGCGATCGACTCGAGGTCGTTCGAACTGACGGAGACGAGTCGGGATTGGCTGGTCAACCGGCCCCTGCAGGTTCTCGGCTATCTCCTCCTCGCGATCGCGCTCCGCTGGGTACTGCACAGACTGATCGACCGTTTCACCAAGCGAAGCGCCAGCACGTCCGAACGGTCACCGATGTTGCTGCGCCCGCTTCGCGAGCGCGCGACAAGTTCTCTGCAGGGCTCGATACTGAGCGAACGTCGCAGACAGCGCGCGACCACGATCGGCTCCGTACTCAAGTCCGGCGTCTCCGTCGTCGTTCTCACGTGGTTCGTACTCTCCGCCTTCGACGTCGTCGGCGTGAACGTGACGCCCTTCATCGCGTCTGCCGGAATCGTCGGCGTTGCGCTCGGCTTCGGCGCCCAGAACCTGGTGCGCGACTTCCTCTCGGGCATCTTCATGCTGCTCGAGGACCAATACGGCGTCGGCGACATCGTCGATCTCGGTGAAGCTGTCGGCACCGTCGAAAGCGTCGGCCTGAGGGTAACGACGATCCGCGATATCAACGGGACGGTGTGGTACTGCCGGAACGGTGAAGTGCTTCGTGTCGGCAACATGAGTCAGGGATTCGCGGTCGCGGTACTCGACCTACCCGTCGCTCACACGGCGAACGTGGCCGAGGCGTGCGCAGTCGCCGAGAAAGCCGCACACGATGTGGTGACCTCCGGCGTGTTCGAGGAAGACCTGCTCGGCGATCCGGAGATGCTCGGCGTCAACGCGGTCAGTGCGGACACGGTCACCATCCGCATCACGGTCAAGGTACGACCGGGTCGCCAGTGGGCGGTTCAGCGCCGGTTGCACCGCGAGATTCTGCAAGCGTTCGTCGACGCGGGTGTGCAGGCCCCGTACCCGCAGGGACGCATGGGTGGCCCTATCCCCGACCTGACGAAGTGACAGACTCGTACCCGACGGCAACAACACGATCAGACACAGTTGCCAGACAGACAGCGTTATGAGACAGACAGCGTTATGAGACAGACAGCGACACCGAGCGGAAAGAACCGACGATGACCGAACCGCAGCAGACCTTCTACGACGCGGTCGGCGGCGCGGACACCTTTCGCAAACTGACCGCAACGTTCTACCAGCAGGTGGAGCACGACGAAATCCTCCGGCCGTTGTACCCGGAGGAGGACCTCGCTCCCGCAGAGCGGCGCATGCGGATGTTTCTCGAGCAGTACTGGGGTGGGCCGCGCACGTACTCGGACGAACGCGGTCATCCCCGCCTGCGGATGCGACACGCTCCGTTCACGATCGGCCCACTCGAACGTGACGCGTGGCTGCGCTGCATGCACATCGCGATAGCGTCGATCGACGAATCGGTGCTCGACGCAAGCCACCGGGCCCAGTTGGTGGATTACATGGAGATGGCTGCCAACTCGATGGTCAATTCAGCTCTGTGAACCGGACCGCATACCAGCGGTAGTGGACGCGGCAGCGTCGGTGCGTCCGAGTTGTTTGGCTCGCCTGAGCGCGCCGCGAACGTTGCCGGCGAACTGAAGCGCGAAGGACATCGATGCCGGCAGATGCCGCCGCAGGATCGCGTGTTTGCGCACGTAGTTCTCGACGTGCCACTCCGACCAGGTTCCGGCGCGGAAGAGCGCGGCGTCGCCGGCGACCAATGTGCGGGCTGGGTGATCCTCGGACGAGACCGTGACCGATCCGTCCATGATGTGCACGATCTCGTCGACGGCGAAGAACCAGCGAAAGCGCCCCGCAGTGCAGTCCCAGACGTTGGTCGTCGTGGTTCCGTCGACACTGCGTGACCATTCGGCCGATCGCGCCTCGGGTTGCCCGTCGAGAATCCAGTCCGAGTCGATGGGGTCGGCATGCAACAACACTTCACTCAGGCGTACGGCTTCGATCGATCGTTCGGACATCGGCATGTCGCACCTCTCGCGTCGGTTCGAACCGGAACGGTACCTCATCAAACGGACTAATCGACTGTTTCGGTCCGATAAACCGAAACATCGGTATGTGATGAGCCACTACATCGGCGTCCCTGTTTACGCTCCCGCTCCTACGTTTGGCAGACTTGCCAGTTGTGACCGATCCGATGGGCAAGGCAACCGCACCCTGGTGGAAGGACGCAATCTTCTACCAGATCTATCCCCGGTCGTTCGCGGACTCGAACGGCGACGGAGTCGGCGACCTCGGCGGAGTTCGGGACAAATTGGGCTACCTCGAGCTACTCGGCATCGACGCGATCTGGTTGAGCCCCGTCATGCGCTCCCCCATGGCCGATCACGGCTACGACGTCTCGGACCCGCGGGCCATCGACCCGCTGTTCGGGGACCTCGACATCATGGACGCATTGATCAGCGAGGCGCATGCACGCGACATCAAGGTCACCATGGACTTGGTGCCCAACCACACCAGCGACCAACACCCGTGGTTCGTGGCAGCATTGGAGTCTGCGCCCGGCAGTCCGGAGCGGGCGCGGTACATCTTTCGCGACGGCAAGGGTGAGGACGGCTCGCAGCCACCCAACAACTGGCCCAGCATCTTCGGCGGTCCCGCATGGACTCGAGTGCGCGAAGCGGACGGCTCCTACGGCCAGTGGTATCTCCATATCTTCACCACCGAGCAGCCGGACCTGAACTGGGACAACCCCGAAGTGTTCGAGGATCTGGCGAGGACCCTGCGCTTCTGGCTCGACCGCGGCGTGGACGGTTTTCGCATCGATGTCGCGCACGGCATGGCCAAGCCCGACGAGCTGATCGATATGAATCTCGACCTCAACGAGCTGATGAAGAACGACGACGACGACCCGCGGTTCAACAACGACGCCGTTCATGACATTCACCGCCAGATTCGCAAGGTCATGGACGAATTCCCTGATGCCGTCACCGTCGGCGAGATCTGGGTCCAGGACAACGCTCGGTTCAGCGAATACATCCGCCACGACGAACTGCACCTCGGGTTCAACTTCCGTCTGGCCGAGGCCGCGTTCGATGCGAACGAGATTCGACATGCGGTGTCGAACTCCCTCGATGCGGTCGCCCGCGTCGACGGCACACCGACGTGGACACTGTCCAACCACGACGTCGTGCGCGAGGTCACCCGATATGGCGGCGGCAGCAGAGGACATGCTCGTGCCCGCGCGATGCTCCTTCTGGAACTTGCCTTGCCCGGTGCGGTGTTCGTCTACAACGGGGCCGAGCTGGGACTACCCAATGCAGATCTGCCCGACGACGCACTGCAGGACCCCGTTTGGGAGCGTTCCGGCCACACCGAGCGCGGCCGCGACGGGTGCCGTGTGCCCCTGCCCTGGGAAAACTCGAAGCCGCCCTTCGGTTTCAGTTCCTCGCCGAACACGTGGCTGCCCATGCCCGTCGAATGGGCGTCACTGACGGTCGAGCAACAACTCGAGGATGTGGACTCGATGTTGAGCCTGTATCGGTCCGCTTTCGAGCTGCGCGCACTTCGTCCGGAGTTCACCGGGGTCGGAATCGACTGGTACGGGAGCCCTCCCGGCTGCCTCGCCTTTCGCAGGAGCGGTGGGCTGATCTGCGCGCTCAACGCGACGGACGTACCCATTCCGCTTCCCCCCGGCGAGGTACTGATGTCCAGCGCGCCGCTGGTCGACGGCCACCTTCCGCCCGATACCGCTGCCTGGCTCGTTTGAGCCTGTCTTGTCAGCGCTCCACGGTCAGCGACAACGGGTTGGAGCGTCGGCTGAATACCGAGCCGTAGCGCGCGTCGAGACGGAGCCACACCGCAGTGGCGCGTACGCGAACCTTCTCGCTTTCGTCGATACGAGCGAGATCGGCCTCCGACGAAAGAGCGTCGTGTCCGGTGAATGGAACGAATCCCATTGCAGTGAGCGCGAATACCGTCCGCATGGTGATGGGAACGGTTTCGTTGGCCCCCTCGACGTGCAGGACTTTCTGGTCCAGCAGCGAGACCGGCGGACCGTGACTACTGCCGTGCTCCTTCGCCAGGCGGGCACCACGTTGGGCGAGGTCTATCAGTACCCGCGCGGGCACGTCGTCGACGTGCTCGAAACCATGGTCCGGTGGTAGCGCGCCACGCCAGGCGGAATCCATCGAGAAACCGGGGTCCACCACGCCTTCGGAGACGGTTGCCAGTGCCGCGAGGAGTTGATCCGCCCCGGCCGAGGTGTCGTCGGGCACGACAGTCCCCGAGATCACGCGCACTGCAAGCGAATCGAATCCTGTCGGGGCCCATACCGAGAGGCGGCCGTCCGATCTGGCACGGAGTCGGACCACCGCCGCCTCGTCGAGCCGAACGACCTTCGTCAGGAAGGCAGTGAGGTTCTCGCGCTCGACTGCGTCCGGGACAGTAAGCGTTCGCTCAAACACGTTGCCAACTCTGGAGGTACGCGCGTTCCTCGTTGGTCAGCCGGCGCAGCCGCTGAGCGTCGATGTCGAATGCCGCGATCTGAGTCGAGGCGACGATCGCCGCAGGAGTATCGAGAGACTTGCCCTGCGCGCGCACCTCGTAGCCGCAGACGAAGTCGACTGCGCGCACCTTGTCGACCCACATAAACACGTCCAGCGGACCGTCCTCGTGCCGCAGCTGTCCCCGATACTTGACGTGCAGATCCGCAATCACCGCTCCGTTGCGGAGATCGGCGGTCGGCCTACCATCGACCAGCAGCCACGGAATGCGTGCTTCCTCGAGAAGCGTCACCATCCTGGCGTGGTTGATGTGCTGGTACACGTCCATATCCGACCAGCGGACATCGACGCTGGTGTGAAATCCTATGCGCTCGTTCGGCGCACGCTTGTCCGACAGATGGCCCTCGGGCACACTCACAACGTTGCTTCCTTCTCTCGTGGTCCGCAGTCAGGGAACCATACTGCGGACTTGGCGGGCCGCAACCGACAGCGTGGCCAGCTCCAGCGGCCCGGATTCAGCGATCTCGCCGAGAGCCGCGCGTGCGCGAGCGAGTCTCGACGAGTTGGTCGATTCCCACTCCGCTATCTTCTCCGCGGCACTCTCGTGCGGTTCACCACCGAGCAGTACTTCCTTGGTGATGGCGCGGAGCGAGGAATAGAGGTCATCGCGCAGTGCCAACCGCGCCAACGAATGCCAGCGGTCCCCCCGTGCCAGGCCTGATACCGACGTCAACAACCAGTCGATGCCGATGTGCGCGTCGAGCGCGAAGTACAGCTCGGCCACTTCGGCGGGGTCGTGATCGGTGATGTCCGCGACGTCGATGATGTCGAGAAGGCAGAAGATATCCAGCAACTGGTACACCTTGGCGGCGAGGGCATGCGGCGCACCCCGCTCGACCGCAGAAAAGACCCTGTCGTCGAGATCTCGGGCCTGATGGCCGTCGATCCATCCACTCACCCGACCCCTGAGCAAGGCGACCTTTCTTGCGTAACGGCTGATCTCGGCTCCGACGGCGAGTGGCTGCGGCCGGTTGGCCAACAGCCACCGCGCAACGCGGTCGAGTACACGCCGCGATTCGAGCAACAGTGCATCCGAGGACTCCGCGGTGAGATCGGCCGACCTGATCTCGTCCCACAACGCGTCGAGATCGAAAATCGCTGTCGCCGCGGCAAAAGCGCGCACCGCGTCGGTGCCCGTGGCCCCGGCATCCTCGGCAAGTCGGTAGACGAACGTGATGCCGCCGCAATCGACCGTCTCGTTCGCCAAGGCGGTAGCGACGAGTTGCCGACGGAGCGGATGCGAGGTGATGGCGTGCGCGTACGGCTCCCGCAGAGGTGCAGGGAAGTACTTGGGCAGCCGCGGCGCGAACACGTCACTGTCGGGCAGTTCGCTGGCCAGCAGGTCGCTCTTCAACCCCAGCTTGACGTGGGCCATCACCGTCGCCAGCTCCGGTGAGGTCAGTCCGCGATTGTTGTGCTTGCGCTTACGAAGGTCCGAGTCGCTCGGAAGTGCTTCGAGTTCACGATCCACCCCCCGCCGAACTTCGAGATCCTTGATGACGCGTCGATGCACGGTGACCAGGGCAGGCGCGTCGCGCCGCGAGGTTCCGAGCACTTCGTTCTGCATGATGTTGTCCCACAACACGAGTCGTCCAACCTCGTCCGTCATCGACGCCAGCAGTTCGTCACGATCATCACGGTCGAGCGTGCCGTCGGCGATGGCCGATTCGAGGAGAATCTTGATGTTGACCTCGTGGTCGGAACAGTCGACACCGGCCGAGTTGTCGACGGCGTCGGTATTGATGCGACCGCCCGACTTGTCGTATTCGATTCGCCCCAGCGCTGTGGCTCCGAGGTTGCCGCCCTCACCGACGACAGTTGCGCGAACTTCGTTGCCGTCGACTCGAATTGCGTCGTTCGACTTGTCACCGACCTCGGCGTTCGTTTCGGTCGAGGCCTTGATGTAGGTGCCGATCCCGCCGTTCCACAGCAGATCGACCGGCGCCTGAAGGATCGCGCGCATCAGTTCCGGTGGCGACATCGAGGTGACCCTGTCGTCGAGGCCGAGCGTCACCCTGGCTTCGGGGCTGATCGGAATGGACTTCACCGTCCGCTCCCACACCCCTCCACCAGTGGAGATAGCCGAGGAAGCGTAGTCCGCCCAGGAGGACCGCGGGAGCGAGAACAGCCGCTCACGTTCTGCGTAACTCGTGGCCCGATCCGGATGGGGATCGAGGAAGATGTGGCGGTGGTCGAAGGCGGCGACGAGACCGATGTGCCTGCTCAGCAGCATCCCGTTTCCGAAGACGTCGCCGCTCATATCGCCGACACCGACAACCGTGAAGTCTTGAGTCTGAGTGTCGGTTCCGATCTCACGGAAGTGCCGCTTGACGCTCTCCCATGCACCCCTGGCCGTGATACCCATGGCCTTGTGGTCGTAGCCTGCCGACCCACCGGAGGCGAAGGCGTCGCCCAGCCAGAAGTCGTATTCCGCCGCAACAGCATTGGCCATATCGGAAAAGGTCGCCGTGCCCTTGTCCGCGGCGACCACGAGGTAGGTGTCGTCGCCGTCGCGTCGCACCACACGCTTCGGAGGAATCACCGTCCCCGTTGCACGTTCGAAGTTGTCGGTGACATCGAGCAGACCGGCGATGAACAACCGGTAGCACGCCTGGCCTTCCGCTGCTGTAGCCGAACGATCGGTAGCCGCATCACCGGTCACCGCAGGCGGCCGCTTGACGACGAATCCGCCTTTGGCTCCCACCGGAACGATGACTGCGTTCTTGACCATCTGGGCCTTCGCGAGGCCGAGGACCTCGGTCCTGAAGTCCTCGCGCCGATCGGACCATCGCAACCCACCGCGGGCGACCTCACCGAAACGAAGATGTACACCCTCGACCCGGGGCGAGAACACGAAGATCTCGAAGGTGGGTTTGGGCTTGGGCAATTCGGCGATCCGCTGCGAATCCAGTTTGAGGGAAAGGAATTCGCGAGGCGCGCCCTCGGAGTCGAGGACATAGAAGTTGGTTCGAAGCGTCGCGCGAATCAGCTCGAAGATCGCCCTGAGGATGCGATCTGCATCGAGACTGATCACGTCGTCGATGAGAGAACCGAGTTCGGTGCGCAGTTCCTTCGAACGCTCCTTGGACTCGCGATCGGGATCGAACTGAGCCTCGAAGAGCCCGACGAGCAACCGGGCGGTATGAGGATGCGCGAGTAGCACGCCCTCTATGTTGAACTGACTGTACGGAAAGTTCGCCTGGCGCAGATACTTCGCGTAGGCGCGGAGCACCTGCGCCTGCCGCCAATCCAGTCCGGCACGCATCACCAGCTCGTTGAAACGGTCGGCATCCGCGCGGCCATGCCACACCGCGGTGAAGGCATCGGTGAATCGCAGCTGCACGCGCGATTCCCGGTCGGGAGCGCCGGCACCCTGCAGCTCCGCGTGCAGATCGTCGTCGATTGCGGTGATCAGCATCTCGCGAGATGCGGACACACCGAAATCGTAGATCCAGCATTGCATTCCGTCCGGTCGAACCACCGGGTACGGGCGCTCGTCGTCCACCTCGACGCCGAGGCTCTGCAGCACCGGGAGGACTTGGCTCAGCGACACACCACGTCCACCGATGTAGAGACTGAATCTCCAGCTACCCACGTCGGAGTCGTCGTTGCGGTAGAGCTGCATGTCGATCGCACCGTCGGTCAACGACTCGAACCGTGCGATGTCGAACACGGCACGTTCGGGGGTGAAATCCTGCTTGTAGGCCTCGGGCAAGGCCTCGGCGTAGCGAGAGGCAACCACCCGATCGGTGTCCTCGCTCAGCGAGACCGCCTCGCTCAGTCCGTCTTCCCACGTTCTGATCGTCTCGCTCAGAAGCCCCTCGATACGGGCGATGTTCGCCGAGGACAGATCGACGGGCACGTCTTCGTCGGCGCTGCGCCGCACCGTCACATGCAACAGGGCCAGATCGGATTCGGTGACGCGCGCGGTGTAGTCGAGCCCCGTGCCGCGCAATTCTTCGAGCAAAGCGTTCTGTACCGCCAGTCGTACCCGTGTGGTGTAGCGATCACGTGGCAGATACACCAGAGCGGAAACGAAGGCGCCGCCCGAATCCGCTCGCAGGAACACCTTGACCTTGCGTCTGCGTCCCATGGCCATCACCGCAGTTGCCCGCTCGTACAGTGCATCGACACGAGTTGCGAACAGCTCCGACCGAGGCATCGACTGCAGCACCTCGAGCATTGCCTGCCCCGAGAACGAAGCCAAATCGAACCCGGCCCGTTCGATGACCGTGCGCACACGATTCTCGATCACCGGGATGTCCAAGACGTTCTCGTGCAGCGCCGTCACAGTGAAGACGCCGACGAACCGATGCTCACCCCACTCCGGTGCCTCGGAGTCGAACAGCGTAACGAAGTACGGGTACACCGCGCGGTGGACTCTCGCCGGGCTCGAGCCCTGGGTCAGGTCGACGATCGCGGACCGGTCGCTCAGCGCCCACGAGTCGGCGACGAGTCGGTCGTCGTCTCGAAGCATTCCGAGGCCGCTCGTCTCATCCGGCTCCGAACGCAGATCACCTTCGGCATCCCGGGTGACGTTGCATCGGCGGTAGCCGAGCAGCGTGTAGTGGCCGTCGGCGAGCCACCTCAGCAGCCTCGCCGCATCGGTCAATTCGGCAGCAGAGCTTTCGCCACGCTGTTGCGCCGTACTGTCCATTGCGGCCGCCACGTCACTCTGGACCGCGCGCATGGCATCGGTGTCGGTGACGACTGTGCGAACGTCGCTGAGCACCTCGACGATTGCATCGCCGAGGCGGTCGATGATCTCCTCCGAGACCGAGGATTCGAGCTGAACGTGCATCCACGACTCTCGAACAGCCCGCGACTCACCGAGAGAGCTGGAGGCACCGTTGCTCGGCGCGACCGCAACGAGGACCCCTTCAGCGGTGCGAGCCACCGACAGAATCGGATGAACTACATCGGTGATCTCGACGCCGAGTCGGGAGAGCTGCGAGACCACCGACTCGACCAGTAGAGGCATGTCATCGGTGACGATCTGCAGCGCAACGCCGGTTGCCGCGCCGCTCGCCGCGTCGTCGGGAACGTGGACGCGGACCTTCGCCTCGCCCTCGCCTCTGTGCGCCGCGAGCTGAAGATGCAGTCGAAACATGCCCAGCTCGGGCTCGGGGATGGAGCTGTCGAGATCATCGAGGTCGACATGTGCGAAGTAGGCGGCCTTGACCTCGGGGAGCGAGGCCACCAGCTCCTCCGAAAGTCCCCTCGTCCAATCCCCATCCGTCGCACCGCTGTCCACCGTGCGCGTATCCGCCGTGTGCCTGTCCGACGAGTTCGGCATGTTCTCGAATCACTCCCTGTGAGGGTTGTCGCGGCGAAAGTCCGTGCGGCAACGTGTCCCGATTCGCCGCCACCCGGACGAGCCTATCTCCGGAACCGCCCTATTCGAGGGGCCTAGCCGGCGATTTCGTATTCGGCCAGGACCGACTTCTCTCGATCTGTCAGCGCACGCGGCGTTTGAGACTCCAGATCGAAAGCCACCATGACTGCCTCCGCCTCGGAACACAGTGCGCCGCTCACATCCAGAACACGCTGCTTCACCTGGAACGACGTCCGGCCTATGCGCAAGATGGACACCTCGATGACGAGCGGACCCGATTCGTCGAAAATCGGCCGCAAGAAGTCGACGGTCAGCCTGCGCACGACCGTCGCTCCCCTGCTGCCCACTGCTTCCATCAGAACTTGCGTGATGAAATGCGCCCGCGCTTCCTGCAGGTATTCGACAAAACGGGTGTTGTTCACATGCCCGAGTCGATCCGAGTCACTCCACCGAACCTGCAGCGAGTACTCGAATACCTTGCCCGACAAAGACTTCAGTCCCTGGTCAGTTTGCGGTGCGTGACGCGGTGCGGGCGAGCCGCATCGGGTCCGAGTCGCTCGACCTTGTTTTCCTCGTAGCCTTCGAAGTTGCCCTCGTACCAGTACCAGGCTGCTTCGTTGTCGCCGAAGCCTCCCTCCCACGCCAGGATGTGCGTGCAGGTGCGGTCGAGGAACCAGCGATCATGCGAGATGACCACTGCGCAACCGGGGAACTCTTCCAGTGCGTTCTCGAGCGAACCGAGTGTTTCGACGTCGAGGTCGTTGGTCGGTTCGTCGAGCAGGATCAGGTTTCCGCCCTGCTTGAGCGTCATCGCCAGGTTGAGACGGTTGCGCTCACCACCGGAAAGCACTCCCGCCGGCTTCTGCTGGTCATGTCCCTTGAACCCGAACGAGCTGATGTAGGCGCGAGATGGGAACTCTGAAGTCCCGACGGTGATGAAGTCGAGTCCGTCGGAGACGGTCTCCCAGACTGTCTTCTTCGGGTCGATTCCGGAGCGGTTCTGGTCGACGTAGCTGAGCTTGACCGTCTGCCCGATCTTGACCTCTCCGCTGTCCGGTTCTTCGAGTCCGACGATGGTCTTGAACAGCGTCGTCTTGCCGACACCGTTGGGGCCGATGACACCGACGATGCCGTTGCGCGGAAGGGTGAACGAGAGGTCCTTGATGAGGACCCGACCGTCGTAGCCCTTGTCGAGATGTTTGACCTCGACGACAATGTCGCCGAGCCGCGGCGGGTTGGGAATCTGGATCTCGTCGAAATCGAGCTTCCTGGTCTTCTCTGCCTCGGCGACCATTTCGTCGTAGCGAGCCAGACGCGATTTGCTCTTGGCCTGCCGGGCTTTTGCGCCGGAGCGAACCCATGCGAGTTCGTCCTTGAGCCGCTTCTGCAGCTTCTGATCCTTCTTGCCCGAGACCTCGAGGCGCTCTGCCTTCTTCTCCAGATAGGTCGAGTAGTTGCCCTCGTACGGGTAGAGGTGACCGCGATCCACCTCGGCGATCCACTGTGCGACGTGATCGAGGAAGTACCGGTCGTGTGTCACGGCAAGAATTGCGCCGGGATACGCAGCGAGGTGCTGCTCGAGCCACAGCACGGACTCGGCGTCGAGGTGGTTTGTCGGTTCGTCGAGGAGCAGAAGATCCGGCTTGCTCAGCAAGAGCTTGCAGAGTGCGACGCGGCGCTTCTCACCACCGGAGAGGTTGGTCACGGGCGACTCGGGCGGCGGGCAACGCAGAGCATCCATCGCCTGCTCGAGCTGAGAATCGATCTCCCACGCGTCGGCGTGATCGAGCTTTTCCTGCAGATCGCCCATTTCCTCCATGAGCTCGTCCGAGTAATCGGTGGCCATCAGCTCGGCGATTTCGTTGTAGCGCTTGAGCTGCACCATCGTCTCGCCGAGCCCGTCTTCGACGTTCTCCCGGACATTCTTGGAGTCGTCGAGGATCGGCTCCTGCATGAGGATGCCCACCGACGCGCCGGGCGCGAGGAAAGCCTCTCCGTTACCGGGCTGATCGATCCCCGCCATGATCTTGAGGATGCTCGACTTGCCGGCGCCGTTGGGGCCGACGACACCGATTTTCGCTCCCGGATAGAAGCTCATCGTTACGTCGTCGAGGATGACCTTGTCGCCGTGCGCCTTGCGCACCTTCTTCATGGTGTAGATGAATTCCGCCATGCCGGCCAGCTTATCGGTCCGGAGCCTCACCGACACCATCGCCCGATTCGCTGCGAACACAGCGCGCTCACCAGCCGCGCGTCCGGACCCGACTCTTCGCCGACGGGTCCGGACGCGGCAGCACGGTGCTACCCGACGCCCACCTCGACGTCCTCGGCCACCTCCGAGTCGGACAACCCGAACTCGTCGTTGTCGCCGTCTCCATTCGCCTCGAAGGACCCCGCTGCCCCGTCGTTCTCCTGATCACTGTTCTCCCGGTCGACATCCTCGCCGGCGGTCGAGGCTTGCACCGGCCTCGCGCGTGCGACCGTGACGATGCAGCGGGCCAGGTCCGGGCCGATCGCGCTGGCGGTCATCTCGACACCGGAGCGTTCGACGCCTTCCCTCGTCGTGTATTCGTTGGTCTTGAGCTGCCCGTACGCGATCACGGGGTCACCCTTCATCAGCGAGCCTCCGACGCCCTTGACGAGCCTCCGCCAGCAGGTCACGGTCAGGAAGAGTGTGCCGCCGTCCGTCCACTCACCTGTCGCACGGTCCTGGCGTCTGGCGTTGCTCGCCATCCGGAAGCTCAGCACCTCGTCGCCTGATGCGGTCGACCGTTTGACCGGATTGGTGATGACGGTCCCCACCACTGCACATTGCGCCTCGTACATGTTGTTCCCCCTCGCCTGTTTCGGTCGAACGGTGCTCGACCCGTGTGCCAACTCTGCCTCGAAAACGAGACGCGAAACGGCCGCGAGCGGAATCTGTGGATAGAGGCGAAGGCTGTGGACAAAGTGCCGAAACTGGCCGATTTCGCGGCCCTGTCGTCGGGCGTCCGTGCTACGGGCTGCTGACTACAAGGCGACGTCGACGTACTGCGAGCCGAGACGCTCGGGCCGAGCCTCCCCCGCCGTCGAGCTCGCGAGTAGTCCCTCCAGCAGGTCGGGGTTCACCGTCGAGAAGGTGACCGCAGCGCGCGCGAGATACTCGATCGACACCACCTCTACTCCGCGCGTGCGGAGTTCGGATTCGATTCGACCGACGTCGGCGTGACTCAACTCCACGCGTACGAGTTCTCGCCTCTCCCGCCGGACCAGCCGGGCATCGGTCAGCGCCTGCGCTACTGCTCCCGAGTACGCGCGCGCCAGTCCACCGGTACCGAGTTTGGTACCGCCGAAGTATCTGCTTACGACGGCGACGACGTTGGTCAGATCACGCCCGGCAAGCACTTCGAGCATCGGGTGTCCGGCCGTCCCGGTCGGTTCTCCGTCGTCACTGCTGCGCTCGATCCGCGCGCCTGCGATATCGCCGATGAGGAAAGCGGAGCAGTGATGACCTGCTCCGGGGTGTGCCGACCGCGCGGACGCGACCACTCGGCGAGCCGCGTCCTCGGACTCCGCACGCTCGATGAGAGCGAGGAATCTCGACTTCTTCACGATGGCCTCGGCGGCTACGGAACCGGCGATAGTGACGAACACCCGTCCCCCTGTGGTTTCGGTCTTCGGTGCCGACGCTACGCGGCGACTCGAGATGGGTCCGGTTCGGCGGGATCGTCCTGCGAGGATCGGAGAAGTTCGGCGTACCGGCCTGCCGAAGTCAGCAACTGCTCGTGCGTGCCGGATTCGACGACACGTCCGTGGTCGAGTACGGCAATGCGATCGGCTGCCCGGACGGTCGAGAGTCGGTGGGCGATGAGGATGGTGGTGCGATCTTTCATCAGTTCGTCGAGGGCTACCTGCAGTGCCCTTTCGGTTGCATTGTCCAATGCGCTGGTCGCCTCGTCGAGCACCAGGATGGGCGGGTTGCGCAGTACTGTCCGCGCGATGGCGAGACGCTGCTTCTCACCGCCGGAGAACCGGTATCCGCGTTCGCCGACGAGGGTGTCGTAGCCGTCGTCGAGTGCGGAGACGAAATCGTGGATCTGCGCGATCTTTGCGGCGTGCTCGATTTCGGCGTCGGTGGCCTCGGGTTTGGCGAAGCGCAGGTTCTCGCGAATCGTCGCATGAAACAGGTAGGTCTCCTGCGAGACGACGCCGACGAGGTCTGCGACCGTGGTGGTCGCGAGATCCCTCAGGTCGATGCCGTCGATGCTCACTCGGCCCTGCGTCGGATCGTGCAACCGTGCTGCGAGGTATCCCAGTGTCGTCTTTCCCGATCCGGTCGACCCGACGAGAGCGAGGGTGCTTCCGGCCGGAACATCGAGCGTGATGTTGTGCAGCGTCGACTGGTTCGCGCCGGCATAGGCGAAGTCCACGTGGTCGAAACGAACATCTCCGCGAACGTCGTTGCGGTCGAGCGCTTTCGGATGGACCGGTTCGGCTATGTCGATCGGCAGGTCGAGATACTCGAAGACGCGCCCGAACAGGGCGAGCGAACTCTGCACTTCCACGCCGGTGTTCAACAACTGCATGGTGGGACGGAAGAGTTGGGTCTGCAGAGTCGTGAACGCGACCAGGGTTCCGACGGTCAGCGCGCTCCCGTTGCCGATGGTGATGCCGGCGAACCAGTAGACGAGCGCGGGCATGACGGCGAAGCTGATCTGCATAGTCGCCATCCGCCACTTGCCGGCCATCATCGCCTCGAGTTCGACGTCGGCGACCTCGTCGGACCGCCGCGCGAACTGCTCGGTGAGCACGCTCGACGATCCGGTGGTCTTGCCCAGCAGAATTCCGCTGACCGAGAGCGACTCTTCGATTTGCACCGACAGCTCACCTAGCAACCGCTGCCGCGTGCCCGAGATCCTCCGGCGTTCGTTTCCGATGCGGCGGGCGATACGAACGAATACCGGCAGGATGACGAGCGAGAAGAGCGCAAGCTTCCAATCCAGCAGAAACAGTGCCACGACGGTGGCCACGACGGTGGTGGCGTTCTGCGCGATGGACGTGGCTGTGTTGGTGACGACCGATTGCATGCCACCGATGTCGTTGGCGATGCGGGACTGAACTTCTCCGGTACGGGTGCGGGCGAAGAATCCGAGCGACTGCTTTTGCAGGTGGGCGTACACCGACACACGGAGGTCGTGCATGAGTGTTTGGCCCACGATGTTGGAGAGCCAGGTCTGTAGGACACCGAGGGTGTTGGTGATGACTGCGACTGCGATCATGCCCAGGGCGATCAGCGTGACGAGGGTGACGTCGCGATCGGGTATGGCGTGGTCGAGCAGTTCGCGCAGCAGAAACGGGGACGCGAGTGCGATGACGGCACTGAAGACGATGATCGCCGTGACGACGGCGATGCGCGCGCGATACGGGCGAAAGAGACTCAGGACCCGTCGGACGGGCGCGGGGTCAGCTGTAGTCGATGGCGAGTTCGTGGGTGGTCTTGCCAAGTAGGCCTCCTGAATCGATGAGCAACATAAGCAGAGGTTACCTCATTATGAGGTTGTCGACAACGGCGTTATGCTGACGGGTATGCACGCCGCAGACAATCCGAACCTCGCCGACTCGTTCATGGCGGTGGCGCGAAGGATCCGTCACACACACATGGCTGCGCTGGAGCCGTTCGGCCTGAACCCCTCGCAGAGCCGGGCACTGCACGTTCTCGCTCGCGCAGGTCAACCCATGCGGCTTCGCGCCCTCGCCGACCATCTTCGAATCGTGGCACGATCGGCCACGGACGTGGTCGATTCGCTCGAGGCTGCCGATCTCGTCACGCGCGAGGACGACCCCGCAGACCGCAGGGCGGTGCTGGTGTCGTTGACCGAGGCCGGTCGAGCCCGCCTGCGCGCCATCGATTCGGCACGGAGCAAGGTCGGCGTCGAACTGTTCGACGCACTCGACACCGCAGAGCGAGCCGAACTGCAAAGACTGTTGGCGAAGATCACCGCCGAGCAGTGACGCACACGACGAGGCTCAGTCCCCGTCGCCTCGATCACGACGCGCAAGCTCGGCGAACATTGCGTTGTGCGCGGCGAGATCTGCGTCGTGGTCCCGGTCCGCGGCGCGGTCCGAACGTTTGGCAGTCCGATCGTCACTACGCGACCACTGAATCAGCAACGCCAGCATCACCAGCACGAGTGGAATTTCACCTGTCGCCCAGGCGATGCCACCACCCAGCTTCTGATCCGCCATGAGGTCGGCGTTCCAGTCCAGACCGAGCGAGCGGTAGTACCAGCCACCCATCACAGTGTTCATGCTCATCAGCGCTACACCGAAGAACGCGTGGAACGGCAGCGATCCGAACACCATCGCCAGCTTGGTGATCGGCTCGATGTGTCGCGGCGACGGATCTACGCCTATGACCACCCAGTAGAAGAGGTAGCCACTGAGGATGAAGTGCGCATTCATCAGCAAGTGCGCGGTGTGACTGTCGAGGACCGACCCGAACACCCCGCCGAGATACAGCGCGTAGAAGCCGCCGACGAAGAGCGCCGCCGCCACGATGGGATGCGTCAGGAATCTCGAGACCGGGCTGTGCAGAGCTTGGAGCAGCCATTCACGGGGACCGGGAACACCGTCCTTGCCTGCGACCGGCAATGCCCGTAGAGCGAGCGTCAACGCACCGCCGAGAGCGAGCAGGACGGGCACCAGCATGGACAGCGCCATGTGGGCACTCATGTGCACACTGAACATGGCGGGCGAGTACTTGCCGACACCGGAGGACGTCGAGACCAGCATCACCAGGCAGCCCAGCACGAAGGCCACCGTGCGCCCCATCGGCCATGCGTCACCGCGCTTACGAAGCCTGCGAACGCCCAGTAGATACAGCACGGCGAGCACGATCGAGGCGGTCCCGAAGATGAGGTCGAAGCGCCAATCGAACATCAGTCGCGCCACGGTGGGAGGCCCGTCGAGGTCGTAGCCCAAAGACGCTTCGGTCAGCGAAAGATCGAGATCGATGTTCGACGGCGGAGGCGTCCGTCCGAGCCCAACGGCCAAACCGATGGTCGCGGCCATCACCAACACCTCGCCACCGGCGAAGCGGACAAGCGCCCCCCGCGATTCGGGATTCGCTGCCAGCGCAGGGAGCGAGCGTCGGCGCTGTACCCATCCGAAGAAACCGAGAACGACGAGAGCAACTATCTTGGCGAGTACCAGCCGCCCGTACACGGTGGTGAACAGGTCGGACACCGACACCCGTACCAGCATGTTGATGACTCCGGACGCCGCCATGACGACGAAGCAGACGGTGGCGATGGCCGAGAACCGCCGAGTCGCGACATCGGTGTAAGCCCCGCGGCGCCGTGCGTGCGCCAGTACGGCGAACAACCCACCCGCCCACAGTGTGGCCGCGATGAGATGCAAGATCAGACTGTTGGTGGCCACATCGTGTGACCCACCCGAGGACGAATGACCGGTGACGGCGATCGGCATCATCGTGCCGAGCGCGAGGACGAGAAGCAGTGGCGTCCAGGACCATCTCAGTACGGCCCGGGATCCGATCGCGAGAACCACGGCCAGAATGGCGGTCCAGCGCCAGGCGCTGGCGATCTCGACCTGGTCGAGGGCCACCCACAGGTTGCTCGGCTGGATTGCCACGGTGAAGGGCTGCCCGGATGTGTCCGACAGCGTCAGTGGCACGAGGACGAGGGCGCATGCGGCCCAGATGATGGCCGCGACGGATCCGGTGCGAACCGCTCGGTATCCGCCGACGTCGAGCACACCGCTCTTCTGCGGCGGCACCAGGAAGGCAGCGAGCAGGAACGAGCCGATTGCAATCGCTGCGGCGATCTCACCGGCAGCACGAACGGCGGGAAGTCCGTAGGTGGTCGCGGGACCGGGGTCGGGAATTCCGAGCAGCACGAGTGCGTCCGAGGCAGACAAGCTGATGACCAGTGCAGCAACGACGGCCGCGATCAGTCCTGCGGTGGCGAAAACGGAGCCCGACGCCTGCCCCGGCGGCGTCGTCGAAGCCGGTTCGGTGGTCTCCACGTGCGGTGCTGCCATGCCGTCCAGAGTAGGAGGTCCTCGCACCGGACCGATAATCGATCCCGCTATGTCCTACGACACGTCACTCTGAACCTAGTTCGTCTCGATGAATTCGGCCGCGACGTGCCGCGAGTGGTTCACCGGTTCCGCCCCAGCGCCTGGCGACGATCTCCGCAGCGATGGAGACCGCTGTTTCCTGCGGGGTGCGCGCCCCGAGGTCCAGACCGATCGGACTGGACAACCCGGCGAGCTGCGCCGCGGTGAGACCGGCGCTGGACAACCGTGCGAGCCGGTCCTCGTGCGTGGCCCGCGATCCCATTGCCCCGACGAAGGCGAACCCCTGACGCAACGCGATATCGAGCACCGGCACGTCGAACTTGGGGTCGTGCGTCAACACGCACACGACCGTATGTCGATCGACCGCGCCCGCGGCGAGTTCACCAGCGAGGTAGCGGTGAGGCCAGTCGACGATCACCTCGGCCGCTGACGGGAATCGCTGCCGAGTTGCGAAAAGGGGGCGTGCATCACACACGGTGACCCGGTAGCCGAGGAAAGCGCCCTGTTCGGCCACCGCTGCCGCGAAGTCGATCGCGCCGAACACCAGCATCCGAGGGCGCGGTGCGTAGCTTGCGACGAAGATCTCCATCCCATCGCCGAGCCGTTCACCGTCCGGCCCGTAGGTGAGTACAGCGGTCCCGCCCGCAGCGAGCAGTCCTCGTGCGTCGTCGGTCACCGCCGCATCGCTGCGCGCAGAGCCGATCGAGCCGGTCGACCCGCTCCCGTCGAGAATCAGGTGTCGACCGATCCGCGCCGGATTCGGATGAGCGATCACAGTTGCCACTGCCACGGGCTGGTCCGCCGAAATCGCCTCGGCAACAAAGCCCAATTCCGGAAACGTCGACGATGACACCGCTTCGACGAAAACCTCGAGTGTCCCACCGCAGGTCAGCCCGACGGCAAATGCACTTTCGTCGGACACTCCGAATTGTTCGAGTACCGGAATACCGTTGGCGGCAACCGTTGTCGCGATGTCGAACACCGCGCCCTCGACGCAGCCACCGGAAACCGAACCGCTCACCGAACCGTCGGGTGCGACCAGCATCGAGGCACCGGCCGGTCGCGGTGCCGAACGAAACGTGCGAACCACCGTTGCCAGACCTGCTGTGCCACCGCCGCGCCAGATTGCGACGAGATCAGCGAGGACATCGCGCACAGTGCCTCCCGGTCGTGAGTGCCCCCGGCAGGATTCGAATAAGCCGTGAACGGATGTCGTTGTTGCAGGTCAACGGGCAATTACTGCCCTCTAGCTGGGGTTGCATGGCGGTATCGGTGTCTCACAGACATGCATAGGCAAGCACGAATATCCTCAAGGGAGGGAACGCAGAGGGCACCGAATCCAGTGAGGACACCATGAGTAAGCGTCGAGGGTGGGGCACGGTCAAACGTAGAACGCCGAAGTCGGGTCGGTACCGAGCGAGCTACATCGGCCCCGATGGCAAGCGGTACGCCGCAGACCATACTTACGCCGCCAAAGTCGACGCTGATGCCTGGCTGTCGTCGGAGCGGGCGTTGATCACCGCGGGCGTGTGGACACCACCGACTGACCGTGTGACGACCGCAGGTAAGACGCTGCTCGCCTACGCCGAGGCTCGGATCGCCCAACGCACCCTCACTCCCCGCACCCGGCGAGGATACGAGGAGACGTTGAAGAACCACATCGCCCCCGCTCTCGGAGATGTACCGCTGACCGAGCTGACGGTGACTCGCATACGCGATTGGTATGCCGCTCTGCTTCCCGATAAGCCGACTGCCCGCGCTCACGCGTACGGACTGTTGCATTCGGTCTGCCATGACGCTGTCAAAGAGCAGTTGATCTCCACCAACCCGTGTGTCGAACGCAAGGCGATGAGCGCGAAACGGACCCGCAAGATTCGTGCGCTGACCGCGGCTCAATTGACCGAGGTGGCCGAACACTCCCCCGACAACCTGAAAGCCGCGGTGCTGATCGGTGGTTGGTGTGGTTTGCGTGCCGGCGAACTCAAGGGTCTGCGCAGGATGGACATAGCCGAGGACGGGTCGGTTGTATCGGTGAGACAAGCCGTGACGTACCGCGGTGGTGACTACTACCCCGGAACCCCGAAGACCGAAGCGGGCGTCCGTGACGTAGCGGTACCGACTCGAATCCGAGCCGTGGTCTTGCATCATCTCAGCGAATATACGGGTACGAACCCGGCATCACTGGTCTTCCCTGGACCCGACGATGGCTATATGACTGACTGGCAGCTGCGTCGTGCTGTGGCAGCCGCGGGGAACGCTGTCGGCATCGAGAACCTTCGTCCGCACGAGCTACGCCACACCGCGGCGACGTTGGCAGCGCAGACCGGGGCGACCACCAAAGAACTCATGTCCAGGATCGGCCACGCTACCGCCGACGCCGCACTGCTCTACCAACATGCGTCTGCCGAACGTGATGCCGAGATCGCCCGCAAGCTGGACGAGATGTAGGCGACAGGCACAAGCGTGCAGAACTATGTACTCTGTTATACAGCCGCCCTTAGGTATTGGTCGAGTACCGCAGACGGGGGAAACGACGGTACGACCCTTTTGAAGGCATCGAACGCATCACGAGTCACCCCGCTCGACCGGGCAAGATTCGGAGCCGCGCCACTCACGGCGTGGAAGGCTTCACGATGCAGGACTATCTCTCGATTCAGGACGTCGCAGAACTCACCGGAGCGGACGACACCACAGTTCGCCGCTGGATCGCCACGGGCGTATTGAAAGCAAGCCGAATCGGGCCGAGGCTGGTACGGATTCGCCGCGACGATCTCGATGCCGCTTTCAAGGCGGTGAACTGATATTGCGTTCGCCAACGCTCCGACCTCGTCGGACTTCTATCTGTCGGCGCGCGAGCACCACCGGCAGCGGGTCCAGCGGTGTGGACAATGCCGGCGACGACTCCGCAACGATCCCCGCGGCTGGCTGGTCGACAACGACGACAACCTGACCTGTCCGCGGTGCACCCGGTGACAGTTACCCAGAAATGCCAGCCGCAGGCAATGAAAGCCCCAAAGTGCTAGAGTGACTGTGCCACAACATAATTCAACAGAAGAAGGTGCACGATGACCGTCGATCCCAAGGAACTGCTCACGATCGAAGAATTCGCCGCAGCGGTCGGGATGAGCCCCAGAACCGTCCGAGGATGGATCACGCAAGGCAAAATCGAGGTCTACAAGATCGGCGGGTGGCTGACGAAGATTCACCCCGACCAGATCGACCGCATCGTCCAGAAACAAGCGTAAAGCCCCGAACCCATCTTTCACACAGACGGATTCGGGGCTTTTTGCTGCGCTTGAAAGGACGCTGCCTACCATGCCGAACACTACTCTGATCGAATCGTTCCTGCGCCAGATGTACGGCGACAGTCAGGGTTTCGCGATTCTGACCACCATCACGCCCCCCATCGAGCCAGACGACGATCCTGTCGTCATCGACACCCCGTTCGAGTACCCCACTCAGACCGCTGAGATGGCCGCAGCCGCGTCAGAATCAGCTCCCGGTGCCGATGTCTACTACTGCACAAGTCTGCGCTCAAAATCCCGTAGAAGGCGCGAATTCTCAAGCCCCGTGGGTGCGGTGTGGATTCACGCCGATGTGGACGACGGTATCGACCGGCTGTCCAGCACCTTCGAAGAACTCGACGCGTACGTCGTCGGCAGCGGATCGCCGGGGCACGGGCACGTTTATGTTCGGGTAGACGAGCCGCTGTCCGAGCATCACTTCACACAACTGTGTGCCGGCCTCCGTGACCACCTTCGTGACGCGGACGTGGACGTAGACAACAAGATCGCGTCGAACGATATACTCCGTGTCCCCGGCACCCCCAACCACAAGACGGACCCGCCGACCGATGTCGTGGTGATCCGCGAATGGGAAGGCCACGAGTACGACGCCGACGATCTTGCCGACAAGTTCGGTGTGGTGCTGACCGACGAGAGCCAAGTTCTCCAGACATCGGATATCGCGCCCGAGCCGGTCGAGATGACCGAATACGTCCGTGCCGCGGTGAACACACCCGATCCCGATGGGGATAGATCCCGGCACGCGAGCAAGGTCATCAATGCGGCGATCACCGCGGGCTACACGAAGGAGCAGACACTGTGGTGCACCCTGCAATCGACAGAACTCCACGAGCGGTACCGCCAGAAGCGCACAACGTGCGTCGATGAGATTCACCGGCTGTTCGGGAACTCGACCGTCGTCCAAGGCCGCAACGATTGGGACTTGCTGACCAACGACATCGCACCGGTCTCGACTGTAGTCACGTCTGCCGAGCAGAAGCATGTTCGATGGGCGTCCGAGATGGCACCCGCCAGACGACAGGAATGGCTAGCCGAAAAGCGCATCCCGAAGGGAAAGGTAACTCTGCTCGTCGGCGTCGAAGGTATCGGCAAGTCCGCGTGGTGGGTGTGGTGTGTCGCCAAACTGACCACCGGGACGCCGGCACCAGAGTTCGGGATCACGTCGACCACACCGCTGCAGATCGCCCTCGTGATCACCGAGGACTCGTGGAGCATGGATGTTTTGCCCCGACTCACGGCGGCAGGTGCGGACTTGTCTCGTATCCGCGTGGTGTCCGATACCGACGACGGTGAAGGGTCACCGATGTTCCCGACCAACCTCGACTGGCTACCCGAAGATGTCGACCTCGTGATCGTGGATGCGTGGCTCGATACGGTACCGGCGAACCTGTCCGTCAAGGACTCGCAGCAAGCCCGACGAGTCCTTCATCCGATGAAGGAATGGTGCGGACGGACCGGTGTCTCGATACTGCTCGTTACCCACCTGAATCGGCTACAGACAGGCAACGTCCGGGACGCCTATGGATCGACCGGAGAGCTTCGCAAGGCAGCACGGTCGACGTTGCTGGCGCAACGGGAGCAAGGAACCGACGACGTGTTGCTCGTCGGCACCGACAAATCGAACGGTGCAAGAGTCGGTGTCGCGTCGAAGTTCCAGACGTTCGGCGTTGCTCTCGAGATCGACGGTGAAGACGCTGACATTGTTTCAGTCCGATACATCGGGCAGGCGAATGCGAGTGCCGCGCAGATATTCCAGGACACCCACGATGCGGGCGACGACAAGGGCGAGTCCAAAGATTGCGTCACATGGCTGCGTGAGTTTTTGACGGTCGGAAACGGCAGCGCCGAAGCCAATGTCGTCAAGGCAGCGGCCAGGGCCGAGCTGTACAGCGATCGAGCACTCGGAAACGCCAAGCGGACGTTGCGCGTCAAGTCGATGAATGCCCCACTTGTCGACAACGGTCCCTGGTTGTGGGTACTCCCGGACTCGTAGGCCACAGGCTCAATACCCAATTCCTATAAACGTTCTTCTTCTCTTCTTCGCAGGTCAGAGCGTATTTCTTCTCCTCGACTGCGAAGGTTCGCGTCATTCTTCTGTGCACCTTCGAAGAATGACGCTCTGACCTGCGAAGACTTTCAAGAATGACGCTTCACAGACATAGGCCCGCTGTCATCCTTCGAAGGGAGACAACATGCACCCACCCGACTACCCCGCGGGGTGTGGCGTCCACGGGACGATCCTCCGCACTGTCGACGCCTGCCACTACGCCCCAGACCTGACCGACATCGTCGCCGCCGTGAAGCGCCAGCACCCCGAGGTTCCGTTGATCGCGGTGATGCGGACTATCGGTGAGCTTGTCGCCAGCGGCGTGTTGTGGCCTATCGGCGGTTTCGAGCGAACGAATCGAGAAATGAAAATTGACCCGACGACGAATCAAGGCGGCAGGAAACGGTAAGGATTCGACCCAGAAATGGCTACGCGAACGCAGATACAAGCGCCAGCTATTTGAGACCGTGAACGAATGGAACGTTTTGCTCGGACGCCCCGAGGTGAAATGGGAAGAATGGGAGAAGTCACGATGACCGAAACACGCAAAGAACGTCGAGATCGTAAACGCGCAGAAGGTGTGCAGCGCAGACTGGCCGCGGCTCTCGAAGATGCTTGGCAGCGAATCTCAGAAGAGAAGCGAGCCGAATTCATCGGCAACGGAACCGATATCCGAGTAGACGGACGCTATCTCTTGGCATCGACCAACGGTGAGGTGTGGTGCATGATCGACCGGTTGTGGCTTCATTCCCGCGGTGACGAACTACCTGTTGTCGAAACGATCGGTGCAGTTCCCGATTACGTACCGGAGGGATTCACGTAAACCAAGGCCGTGGGGAAATAACTCACCTGAAACCGCCAAGGATTTTGGCCGGACGTAGATGTAAGTCGGTCGTTCTGTCAGATGCGGGCGTAGTGGACGTATTCGAAATTCCCGAAAGACGCAATGCAGTCGATGTGGAATTCCGCTACAGTCGTAGAAGCACAGCAAGCAGATTCCAGGTATGCCACAACCAGTGCGGTTCATGGACCCGAATACTGCTCTCGCTCATGCAGTCTAACGAGGTGACGACACCCTCAATTCCTCCATCATCGCTTAAGGCAGAACTATGCAATCACCATTGATTGTGCGATCAGCCGACTTTTCCATGCGATCGGACACGGCCACCAACGACGGATTCACGCTGTCGGGTTACATGGCCGTGTTCGATCAGGACACCGAGATCAATTCCCCGTTCGAGGGCCGCTTTACCGAACGCATTTCCCGCGGTGCGTTCACGAAGTCGATTGCCCGGAGCAAGCCTGTCGTCCAGTACGACCACGGACGTGATAGTCGAGTCGGCTCTATTCCGATCGCGGAAATTCTCGAACTCCACGAAGACGCCGCGGGCCTGTTCTTGGAAGCCCGAATGTTCGACAACCCGACCGTAGAGCCGATTCGTCAGGCGATCGCTGCACAAGCCATTTCCGGTGCGAGTTTCAAATTCAGGGTTACCCGCGACGTGTGGACGAACATGAAAGGTCGCCGGCTCACACCCGAACAAGTCGATCAGGCACTCGCACATGGCGAACATCTACGCCGCAGCATCAAAGAAGTCGAACTCGCAGAATTGGGACCGGTCGTCTTTCCGGCTTACAAAGGAACGAGTATCGGCGTCCGAACCCGCACCGAAACTATTCAACCCGAGCTGCTGAAAATGCGGCTCGCACTCATGAACTGGAAATAGACATGGTATATCCACGAAAGAAGAAGGCCGCAGCTACACAGCGCGAGTCCTTTGTCGACACCACCGTTCTCGATGACCTCCGGGCCGAAGCCGCTGATATTCTCGCGCGTTCCGAGGAAGCCGGATCGGTCAGCGACGAAGACCAGGAACGCTTCGAGACGATCGAGTCCGAGGTCGAACACATCACCGCGGCTCTCGCCACACAGGACCAGCTCCGCAGCTTGGTCGACGCGGGCGCAGTCGAAGCCGGCTCGATCCAGTCGGCCACTGCACGCCCCGCGGCGACCGTCCGGGATCAAGCTATGCGCCAGATCGAACGGGGTGTGGAAGCCGACGAGTTGCCGGCACACGCCGCCGAGAAGATCGAGACCATGATCGCCCGCGACGGCGACCTCACCGCAAAATGGGCTATCACCGCAGGCAGTCCCGCATACCGGACGGCGTTCGCGAAGCTGGTCGGCGATTCGGCGCGCGGGCACCTACTCTGGACCGCCGAAGAGCAGAACGCTTATCGAGAGGTCGACCAGGCAGCCCGCGCAATGCAGATCGACACCGGCACCGGCTCGTACGCGCTCCCGATCTCGTTGGACCCTGCGGTGATCTTGACCAACGACGGCAGCTCTAATCCGCTGCGACGTGTGGCCAAGGTCGTCCAGATCACTGGCTCCGAATATCGCGGGATCACCTCCGCAGGCGTAACCGCATCCTGGCTACCCGAGTCGCAAGAAGCCGCAGACGCTTCACCCACGCTCGGACAGCCGGTGATCAAAGCCGAGAAGGGTGCAGCGTTCGTCCCGTTCTCGATGGAGTTCGGCCAGGACGCCATCGGTTTCATGACCCAGCTGCGCGACTTGCTCGTCGACGGCGCAGACCAGCTCCAGGCCGAAGCCTTCATGCTCGGTACGGGAACGGATCAGCCGAGGGGACTCATCACGGCCTTGGTCGCAGCCGGCGGTTCGGTCATCGTGCCGGGTACCGGCGAAGCACTGAACGCCGCTGATTTCTACGCGGTGCAGAACGCCCTTGGTGCCCGGCACCAGTCGAACGCACAGTGGGTACTCAACCTCGCCACGATCAACGGCCTACGCCAGATGGAGACCACCTCTGGCGCGGTCAAGTTCCCGAGCCTCGACAGCAACCCCCCGACGTTGTTGGGTCGAACCGTCAACGAGGCCAGCTTCATCGACGGGACGATCAACCCCGCTGCAACCGAATCGAACTACGTCGCGGTGTACGGCGATCTCCACGGCTTCACAATTGTGGATCGCATCGGCACCACAGTGGAGCCTGTCCAACATCTGTTCGGCGCGGCCAACCGCCCTACCGGCGAACGAGGGGCGTTCATGACATTCCGCACAGGATCAGACGTGACGAACCCGGCAGCGATGAAGCTGCTCCGCTACAACACCACGGCGTAAGGCAGAACTTCGGGCTGGACTGATTGGCGTTGGGCAGCCCGAACGTCGGGGCGTCGCACCCCCGACAAGCAATCCCCCGCGAGTACTTCGAGATTCCTGGACAGTCATAGCCCCAGCACTCGGTACTCGTGGGGGATTTTGCTGTATTCACGGCCTGATCTTCATTCTCCGGGATGACAGGCATGCCCCGAGGCAATCGCACACGGACACCAATTCTGAACGAGCACAACGCAACTGGAAGGTCGGGAATCATGGCATCGAGCAAGCATTACGGATCGAGGTACCAAAAGGCACGGCGGGAATGGATGCAAACACTCGGCATGTACCCGGCGTGTTGGCTGTGCGGGCAAGAGATCGACACCACCCTGCACCACTACAGCCGCGACTCCTTCGAGCTGGACCACGTCTATCCGGTCAGCGAACGACCAGACCTTGCGTGCGATCCACAGTGGTTCCGACCCGCGCACAAGAAGTGCAACGCCAGCCGCAAGGCTCACGGTTGGTCAGCCGACGAGTTCCGTCAGCACCACACTGTGAACACCACACAACCTGTACAGCTCGACACGATGCAGCTTGCCAACATGATGAACACATCAACCAACACCAAGATCAACAACACGTTCGATGACGATGCCTACCCCATCGGTGTGGTGCCACGAGTCCGTCGAGACCGTCTCGTCCAGTCCGACAAGACTGTGCTCGATGAAGCAACGAAGAAAAGCAAAGTTCCTTTGTCGTTGAAAGCAAAGAAAAACGTTGATCCAATGCCTGTATTGGTCAGTCGAGATTGGTCGTGTGCGCACGTTACGTCACCGTGTGGTCACTGCCGACAATTCGGTCGAAACCGCAGAATGGAATACAACAATTGGAAAGATCGACACCCCGAATTGAACACTCCGTAAATACACTACGCATTTGCCCCATGCATTCTTTGTGCAACTCCATTGCGAACAGGAATGGATAGGCCCACGACGGAATGGGTACGAGCCGGTGCCGGTGGAGGTGGGGGGAATTGGAATTGCGTTCCGGAAATGACGAGAAAGACCCACACTCTGACGTCAATTTCCCTCTAACATCCAATAATTAGATGTCCAAGCGAGGCTCTGACCAGTCATTTTAAGGCTTTAGACCCCTCGAAATCGCGCACTTCGGATCACTCGCCAAATCTCGAGCTGTTCAGGCTGGCATATCAGTCACCGAAACGCGGGCTTAACGGCGTGTATGAGTTCGACTATTCGAGTTTATCGACGCTATTTCTATGTCGATCAATGCAAGGGTTTTGAGTGTATTCGACTGAGAATATCAATCCGTCTCTCCTTTAATGCAGCCGCAATTTCGGGATCATATCCGTAGTCCGTCTCGTTGTGAACTCGATATGCAGTAGTGCCCCAACGTCTAATAAGTTCGCCATTTACGCTAGCGATAGCCGATTCAATCCATGGCAGGAATTCTTGACCTATTTTTGATATTTCCCGCCGGCTGACTTGCCATGTCACCAGTGCCATAAGTAGATCCTCGTGGGAGGCGCTGTCGAGCAATTCCTGATCGTTCATGGGGTTCGAGTCCCTTTAGTCCACAGTTGACCATAAAAGCCGGGACGCCAGTCCCTTAGGAACCGTTCCAGCGCGAGAAGTGGCACGTCGTCCGCATCCTGACACGTCCCCAATAGTTCGTTGACCGCTTCGAGCATCGCGGACCTGCTGCCTGGCGTGTGGTCCACCAGCGGGCGCAATGCGGGTTGCTCATCGGCAAACCAAGACGCGATCGTCACCACCGAGACAAGATTGATCGCGTAGTTGCCCTCGACCGCCCCAGCGGCATTTGCACGTGCTCTGGCCTGATCCTCACGAGGAGTGGTCGCCACATCTAGCAAGATCACGTCGTCGTCCATAGTTGAACCTCCCGTATCAAGGGTTGTGGCCCGACCTGTGTCAAGTGTGCGCCGCCGCAGACTGTGACATGCGGGAACGCCGTACCCAATCCGCACAGACAAGAGACCGCAGCGGGAACGACACGCGCCCCGATCGGGCCGAAACTACCCCTGACCTGCACCAACAGTTGTGCCCCCGGCAGGATTCGAACCTGCGACCAAGGGATTAGAAGGCCCTTGCTCTATCCCCTGAGCTACGGAGGCTTCGCCCCGGCCCGGTCTCTCGACCGCGCCCGAGCACGGTGGACGAGTGTACCCGCTCGACCGCACCGCTCTCGAACCGCTCGACCGTGGACAGCGCTGCCAAGGCCGAGCGGTGGTGAACTCGTCGAGCACGGCGTCTGCTTCGTGGTTGACTTGATGACAACCGAAGGGGCCACAGTGCACCAGTCCACCCTCGGCGTCACGTCACGGTCATCGAAGCCGAACGAACGCCGCCTCCCGATTCATCCACTTCACCTCGATCGTATCTCCGAGGACATCAGATCCCGGATCTACTTCGAGGCCGGTTACGGCGAGCCCTTCGGAGTTTCCGATGCCCGCATCGCCAGTTCGAGTGGAGGGGTTCGCACTCGCGCCGAGCTGATCGAGGAATGCGATGTCATCCTCCTTCCCAAGCCTCAGGTTCACGACCTCGAGGCGTTGCGAGTCGGACAGGTTCTGTGGGGGTGGCCGCACTGCGTTCAGGACGCGGCCCTCACTCAGGTGGCAATCGACCGTCGACTGACGCTCATGGCGTTCGAAGCAATGAACCATTGGACCGCCGAAGGCGCTTTCAGCCTGCATGTCTTCCACAAGAACAACGAACTAGCCGGCTACTGCTCGGTGCTGCACGCCCTGCAACTGATCGGCAGCACCGGAGATTACGGACGCCGCCTCCGCGCCGCGGTCATCGGCTTCGGCGCGACTGCGCGCGGAGCGGTAACCGCTCTCAATGCGCACGGAATACACGAGGTCGACGTTCTCACTCAGCGCGGTGTGACAGCCGTCAGCTCACCCATCCACTCGGCGCGCATCGTCAATTTCGATCTCGACGGTGAGAACCCTCGGCAGAGTCGAGCACTCACCGACCAGGGCCGAGTCCCACTGTCGCAGTTTCTCGGCGACCACGACATCATCGTCAATTGTGTTCTGCAGGACCCGAACGCGCCGTTGACCTTCCTCCGGAACGCCGATCTCGATTCGATCGCTCCGGGCACACTGATCGTCGATGTCTCGTGCGACGAGGGCATGGGGTTCGAGTGGGCGCGGCCTACATCGTTCACCGATCCGATGTTCATCGTGGGCGAGAACGTCCGGTACTACGCCGTCGATCACAGCCCGTCGTATCTGTGGGACTCCGCGACGTGGGAGATCAGCGAGTCGCTGCTTCCGTTCATTCGGGTGGTTCTGTCCGGCCCCGAAGCGTGGGACGCGAACGAGACGATCAGAAAGTCGATCGAGATCCGCGAAGGAACAGTCGCCAACCCGAATATTCTCGCCTTTCAGAATCGAGCCGCCGAGTACCCACACCTGCCTGTGTGACGGCTGGGACTCGGAGGCAAGACCGATCGCTACGAGGCTTCCGCCACGGCCGCCGGGAGAGCGGAACCGGCGCCGTTCGCGCGCGCCAGGCAATCCACGACCAGCGCGGCATGTAGCGACATCAAGCCCGCCGAGCTCAGTGGGTCCACACCGGTGAGATGCTCGACCCGCTTGAGGCGGTAGTCGACGGTGTTGGGGTGCACGAAGAGGGTTTTGGCACTGACGCGACGGTTGGCCTCGTTCGCGATGAACGTACGCAGCGTGTGCAGCAGTTCCGGGAATGTCGCCAGCGGTGCGATGACCGACCGCAGCCTGGACCGGCCTGGGCCCGGACGTGAGAGTTGGTATTCCAGCGCGAGGTCGCAGGTCCGGTACAACCGGGGTTCCTTACCGAGCGATCTCGCCAGCTCGACGAGTTCGCGACAGTGCGCCACCGCATCTGCCATGGCGCCGGGTGCTGCTTTGGCGGTAGCCGCAACGATGTCGACTCCCGTCTTCGCGGACAGGCGCACGACAATGTCGTCCACCTCGCCCGCAGCATCGCAAGGCACCAGGATCGTTCCACCGTGCTTGTTCAACGCGGTCAAAGGTCGGGACCCTGCGCTGTGTGCCGTCAGTGCGGTTTCAGCGGCTGCGAGTGCATTGCTGTCGACTTCCCCGACGAACTGAACGACGACGACGTCGTACGCGGCGGCGATGTCGATCCCGTGTCGTTCACCCACCATGCGCGCGTCGGCATCATCGGCCGTCAGCAACTCCACGAGCTGCGTGACCCGTCTTCCGGCGGACCCCGAATCCAGCTGGCACTGATCGATGTAGGCCGAGGACACTGCATTGCCGAGCAGCTCGAGCACACGCATCATGAAAACCGCACTGTCGACGACATTCGACCCTCGGGCGCCGTCGACGCTCCCCTTCAAACCTGCGCTGACGGCCTCGTGGACGGCTCGCTGTGCGTCTCGAAGACTGACAGCTTGACGTGCCAGCTTCTGCGCCGCCCGCCGTACCTCGTCGAGTTCTTCTCGTGCGGGCAGTCTTTCGGCGCGGCAGCTTGCGCCGACGAGCTTCCCGCAAAGCGACTCCAAGGCCGTTGTCGCGCCGAGCACCGACGTCCGATCGCCGGATGGCCGCTGACGCTCGGGCCGACGCCGATCGAGAACCTGAGCCGTGTTGGGAGAATGTGCGATCGAGGTCTCAACCCGCATGTCGAGCCGCCTTTCCTACCGCTTGCGTGAATCGTGCCGTAACAGTAACCCACATCACGTCCATGGGTTCGAAAAGGGTGCAAAAAACCTTCATCAAGTTTGTTTGAAGCGTAAACCCTCGCCCCGTACGAAACCGAGGGCCACCCGTCGTACAACGGGTGGCCCTCGGTAGGACGTGTGATTTCGGCGGCTCCTAGAGCCGCAGAAATCGAACGTCAGCGGTTCTCGAACGTCAGCGGTTCTCGAACGTCAGCGGTTCTCGAACGTCAGCGATTCTCGAACGTCAGCGGTTCTCGAACTCGCCGTTGATGACTTGACCGACAGGCCTGTCCTCACTTGCCTTCTTCGCTGCCTCGCGCATTTCGATTCCGTCCGAAACCCAGTCACCGATTTCCCGGGTGACGTCGCGGACCGCGCCGGCGATGATGACGGCGATCTTGCCGACGTGATTGGCCGCCGACTCCGTCATCTCTTGCACGGTGTCCTTGTTGCGCTCGAACTTGCCTACCACCACGATCACCCCTGATTCGTTGTCCGATTCGGCGGCATCGACGCCCCTACCGGCTTTGGCGGTCATCTACGCAGCGACCTTCTTGCGCTCGACGATAACACCGACCGTGGAATCGGATCCGGTGAGCGAGTTCGGCAGGGCCAGCTTGAAGATCTTGCCCCACACCGATCCGATCTGCTGGAAGAATCCGCCCGTGTTGTAGGGCAGATCGTACTTCTCGCACAGCGCCTTGACCTCGGGGGCGATCTCCGGGTAGCGATGCGCCGGCAGGTCGGGGTACAGGTGGTGTTCGATCTGGTGCGAGAGGTTGCCGGACATGATGTGAAAGAGGGGCGAACCCTCGATGTTCGCGGACCCGAGCATCTGCCGCACGTACCACTCGCCGCGCGACTCGTCGGCTGTTTCCTCTTCGGTGAACGTCTGCACTCCGGTCGGGAAGTGACCGCAGAAGATGATCGAGTACGTCCACAGGTTACGCATGAGGTTCGCTCCGACGTTGCCCACCAGCGTGGAAACGAAGAACGGCCCGGACAGTGCGGGGAAGATGAGGTAGTCCTTGAGCACCTGACGCCCGGCCTTGCGCCACATTCCCTGCAGCAGCGGCTTCACGTCGTGCCACTTGCGCTTGCCCTGGATGATGTTCTCCGATTCGAGATCGTGGAGCATGACGCCCCACTCGAAGAAGGTCATCAGCAGGAACGCGTAGACGGGGTTGCCCAGGTAGTAGGGGTTCCACTTCTGCCCCTCGTCCATCCGCAGAATTCCGTAGCCGATATCGCGGTCCTTGCCGACGATGTTGGTGAACGTGTGGTGCATGTAGTTGTGCGAATGCTTCCACTGATCGGCCGGGCACACCGTGTCCCACTCGAACACCTGTGAGTTGAAGCCGGGCTCACGCATCCAGTCGTACTGACCGTGCATGACGTTGTGCCCGATCTCCATGTTGTCGAGGATCTTCGACACTCCCAGTGCGCCGACGCCGGCCAGCCACACGGGCGGCAGGAACGGCATGTACATCATTGCGCGGCCGGCGATCTCGAATCCGCGCTGCGTCTTGACGATCTTGTAAATGTACTCGCGGTCCTCGTCACCGAGCTTTGCGACGATACGGGCGCGCAGTTCGTCGAGTTCACGGCCCAACTCCTGGACCTGCTCGTACGAAAGGACCGTGGGGGCCCGCTCCTCGGACTTGGCGCTGGTGCCGAAGAGGGGCAAAGAGACTGATGGAAAAGGTATTCCGAACATTGAAACACTCTCCGTTTCGGATCGATGTTGGCGTTTCTTCGGATGCGATCGGGTTGCGGCGATTCCGGGGACGTCAGATCTCGACGGTGACGTCGCCGACCGGAACCGAGACGCAGAGCTGAATCTTCTTGTCCGGCTCGCTGTCCGTCTCGCCGGTCTGCACGTTCTTGGTGCATCCGGAGGTCTTGACCGACGTGCAGGTGAAGCAGATTCCCATCCGGCACCCGTAGGCGGGCGTCAGACCGGCATCCTCGGCCTGCTCGAGCAGCGAGCGCCCCGAGTTGACGGCCACGACGTTGCTCTCGGTGAAGGACACGTCACCGTCGACGTCCTCGGAGATTTCCACCGTCGGTGGCGCGAACTCCTCCAGGTGCAGCCGTTCACCGAGACCGAGGTCCGCATAGAGGGTCTTGACGCCGCGCATCAGCCCCGGCGGCCCGCACAGGAACGTCTCCGCGTCCGCGTACCAGGGCGCGACGGCGTCGAGATGCTCGGTCCCGAAGAAGCCGTGCAGGTCACCGCCCTCTTTCTGCTCGGTATAGGCGAGAACGATCCGGACGTTGTCGTGCTCGGCCGCGATATCGGCGAGCTCTTGCCGATACGAAACGTCGTTTTCGGTGTACGCGTAGTGGAGGAAGGTGAGGTCGCCGCTGTACCCCTCGTCCAGCAGCGACCTCAGCATCGACAGCACCGGGGTGATTCCGCTTCCGCCGCTGACGAGCAGAATGCGATCCGGCCTCGGGCTGGGCAGGTGAAAGGTGCCGTCGGCCTGCGAGAGGCTGACGACGAGTCCCGTACGCGCATGACGGTGCAGGTACTGCGACACACGTCCTTCGGGATGAGCCTTGACGGTGAGCTCGATGCGTCCGTCGTTGCGGTATTGGGAGCATGCGGGCGAGTAGCAGCGAGTGTGACGGACACCGTCGATCACCACGCCTACCTGCACGAATTGGCCAGCTTGGAAACCTTGCCACTGATGAGTGGGCCGCAGTGTCAGCGTCACTGTGTCAGCGGTCGATCGGTGCACGGCGGTCACCTCGGCGCGCAGATCACGAACGGTCGTCATCGGGTCGACGAGCTCGAGGTAGCGGTCCAGCTGGTGCGGTGTCGCCATGGCTTCGATCAGCGATAGCAATGAGAATTTGCGAAAAACACCGCCCTGGCGCGGTTGCTGCTGGAGTGTCATATGCCCTCCCGAGTTCGGTCGAAATGACGAATCCGTTTCAGTGTACGTATGTGCACTAGAATGAGTGTGACAGATCGGCACCCAGAGCTGTCAACGCCAATGTGACATGTGTGACATGCAAGAATATGTAGTGACCGCCATCACATTTAGTGCGGCCGAACCTCGGAACCGGAGGTGTGCAACCAGTGCACAGCAACAAAGTCGACAGCAATAAGCTCGACGGCGTGACGGAGACAGGCACGCGCGCCGAGCGCAAGGAGCGCACCAGGCAGGCGCTGATCGATGGCACCCTGGACCTGCTTCGCGACCGCTCGCTCGCCAGCGTCAGTCTGCGTGAGGTCACACGCTCGGCCGGCATCGTTCCCACTGCCTTCTACCGCCACTTCGCATCCATGGAAGACCTCGGCGTAGCGCTCGTCGAGGATTCGATGCGCATGCTGCGACAGATGCTGCGCGATGCACGCAAGGACCCGAGCGTCAAGAACGCCACCGAATCGCTGCGAATCCTGGTTCGGCAAGTGCGTAGCCACGAGGACCAGTTCCGCTTCTTGGCCCGTGAACGGTACGGCGGCGTCGCCGAGGTTCGTAAGGCCTTTGCCACCGAGCTGCGGATGTTCGTCAGCGAGCTGACCATCGACCTCTCACGCATGCCGGGGCTCGAGACGTGGGACATTGCCGATCTGGAAATGGCAGCCGACCTCATCGTGTCGACGATGCTGACCGCGACGGTCGGCTTGCTCGAAATCGACCGGCCAGGCAGCGAGAACGAACGCGAACTTCTCCGAAAGACAGAGCAGCAGGTGCGTCTGATCGTCCTCGGCATGGGAGCCTGGAGACCGAAACGCAACTGAAAGGGCGCTCATGCCGAGCACAACCACGATGACCGTCGACGACCTGACCTTCGATGTCTCGGTGGCAGGCCCGGCGGACGGGACACCGGTGCTGTTGCTGCACGGATTTCCGCAAACGTTCCTCTGCTGGGACGGAGTCGTCGCACACCTGACCGAGGCAGGTCTGCGCACCATCGCCCCCAACCAGCGCGGGTACTCCCCCGGCGCCCGGCCGGTCGGCACCGCGGCCTACCGCTCGGCGTTGCTCGTGAAGGACGTGATCGGCCTGGTGAAGGGCTTCGGCCTGGAATCGGTCCATCTCGTCGGACACGATTGGGGCGCGGCCGTCGCCTGGCAGACGGCAGTGGAGTATCCCGAGTACGTACGTTCGCTCACCGCGGTTTCCGTGCCGCACACGGCGGCGTTCGGATGGGCCCTGCGCGAGGACGCCGATCAGCGAGAGCGCTCGACGTACATCAACCTGCTCCGGCAGGAGGGCAAGGCCGAGGAAGTCCTCCTCGAGAACGATGCCCAGCGCCTGCGCGCCATGTTCGGAAGCAACAGCCCCGACGACCGGTACGTCGCGCACTTGAGCGAGCCCGGCGCTCTGACCGCTGCCCTCGAGTGGTACCGAGCGATGACCAGTGAGTTCGGCCGACTGGGCCCAGTGAAGGTTCCGACCACGTACGTGTGGAGCAACGGCGATTCCGCCATCGGCCGCGCCGCGGCCGAACGTTGCGGCGAGTTCACCTCGTCCGAGTACTCCTTCGTCGAACTCGACGGCATCTCGCACTGGGTCCCGGAGGAAGCGCCCGCCCGCCTCGCGGCCGAAATCATCGCGCGCGTCCGCGCTGCCTAGCGGGCTTTCTCCGTCGCGGCCTTGTCCGGCGGCCGCACCGCGAGCAGTGCAGCGAGCCCTATCGAGAGGACGACGAGCAGGCCGCCGATACCGGCGCGGTCGGCGTCGAACATCCAGACGAAGAGACCGAACAGGGTTGGGGCGAGAAAGGACACCGCGCGCCCGGTCGTGGCGTACAGGCCGAAGAACTGCCCTTCCCTGCCCGGTGGGGCGAGCCGCGCGAGGTAGGAACGCGACGAGGATTGAGCGGGACCGACGAACAGGCAGAGGATCAGACCGAATACCCAGAACAGGGTCGGCCCCGAGACGAACAGCAATACGATTCCCGCCGCGATCATCGAGGCGAGGGAGAACACGATCACCGCTTTCGGGCCGACGCGGTCGTCGATGCGCCCTGCTGTCACAGCTCCGACGCCCGCCACGACGTTCGCGGCAATGCCGAACAACAGCACGTCAGCGGCACTGATCCCGTACACACTCACGGCCAGAATCGCGCCGAAGGTGAAGACGCCATTCAATCCGTCGCGAAAGAGCGCACTCGCGCCGAGGAACCAGACGCTTCTGCGATCGGTGACCCAGAGCTGACGAAGGTCGCGAAAGAGCACCCGGTAGGACTCGACGAGACCCGCCTTGGCCGCCCCGGAGTCGACGCCGGTGGCGGGCAGTTCGGGCACCGACAGCAGAACCGGAATGGCGGAGACCGCGAACCAGACGGCTGCGAGCAGCGCGACGAGCCGAATGTTGAGACCGTCGTCGGTGGTCAAGCCGAGCAGACCGCGCGTGTCTCCATCTCCGGCGATGAAGCCGACGTAGCACAGGAGCAGCAGCACGATCCCGCCGAAATATCCCATCGACCAACCGAATCCGGATACCCGCCCAATGTTGGTCGGCGTCGAGACCTGCCGGAGCATCGCGTTGCAAGGGATGCTCGCCAGTTCGAAGAGGATGGACCCGGCGGTGAGGAGGACCAGCCCCAGCCATAGATAGCGATAGTCGTCCTTGACGAAATAGAGACCGGCCATCGTCGCGATGGTCAATCCCGTCAGAAGAGCCAGCGAGCGCTTGCGCCTTCCCCTGGCGTCGAACCGCTGACCGGAGATCGGTGCCAGGACGGCGATGACGACACCGGCGAGACCGATCGCCCAGCTGAAGTACGACGTTGCCGAGATCGACCCTGGGAGGTCGTCGCCGACCGCGTCGGTGAGGTACACCGAGAACACGAAGGTCAGGATGACGGCGTTGAACGCTGCCGATCCCCAATCCCACATGGCCCACGCGAAGACCTGCTTTCGCGTGGTCGCGACACCCACCACCGCGGCGGCAGGAGTGGAGCCTGCGGAATGACCACTCGTTGCAGGAGTGGAGCCTGCGGAATGACCATCCGCGTCTGCGTTCATGAGGCGAAGCCTAGTGGGATTCGCTGGTGCGGCGCCTGGTCACTGCGCGACTCGACTATGCACCTGGTTGCATACACACCTCGTTGCAGTCATACTCTTCGGTGTGGCCCTGGAACACGCGTTGCTCGTCTCGTTGACCGAGCTGTCGGGCTCGGGTTATGAACTCGCGCAGCGCTTCGACAAATCCATCGGGTTCTTCTGGAGCGCCACGCACCAGCAGATCTACCGCGTCCTACGCAGGATGGAAGACTCCGGCTGGGTGGTCGGCGAGACCGTCCCGCAAGACGGCAGGCCCGATAAGAAGGTGTTCGTCGTCGCCTCGGCTGGCGAGGACGAACTCAATCGTTGGATCGCAGCGCCCACCGACCCCAGCGCTCTGCGCGAGGAACTCGCCGTCAAAATCCGCGGAGCCACCAGTGGCGACCTCCAGGCATTGAAAGCCGAGGTCCGCCGTCACCGCTCCGTCCACGAGGAGCGGCTCGAAATGTACCGACTCATCGAAAAACGTGACTTTCCTTCGCCCGGTGATCTCGACGGGCCCGCATTGCATCAGTATCTCGTCTTACGCGGTGGGATCCGCGTCGAGGAGGGGTACGCACAATGGTGCAACGAAGTATTGGAGAAGCTGTGACAGGTCCCACGAACTACCCAATTCTGTTGTCCCCTATCGACGTAGGTGCAACCACCCTCCGCAACCGTGTCATCATGGGGTCCATCCACACCGGTCTCGAGGATCGCGCGTGGAACACGGGCCGATTGGCGGCCTACTTCGCCGAACGTGCCCGCGGCGGTGTGGCACTGATCATCACCGGCGGCTACGCACCGAACCGTACTGGTTGGCTACTCCCCTTCGGCGCCAAGTTGACCAACCGCATCGAGGCGCGCAGACATCGCAGGATCACCGAAGCCGTGCATCGAGAGGGCGGCAAGATCGCGCTCCAGATCTTGCACGCGGGGCGGTACTCGTATCAGCCCCTGAGTGTCTCCGCGTCCTCGATCAAGGCCCCTATCAATCCCTTTCGGCCCCGTCGACTCACGTCCAGAGGGGTGCGGTGGCAGATTCGCAACTTCGTTCGCTGTGCTCGGCTCGCACAGAGTGCGGGCTACGACGGCGTCGAAATCATGGGTGGCGAAGGATATTTCCTCAACCAGTTCCTTGCCGAGCGCACCAACCGCCGGCGCGACGAGTGGGGTGGCTCCCCGGAGAACAGGCGTCGAATCGCCGTGGAGATCTCACGAAAGATCCGCGAGGCGGTCGGTGAGAATTTCCTGATCAGCTTCCGGCTGTCGATGGCAGACCTTGTCGACGGCGGACAGACATGGGACGAGATAACAACTCTCGCACAGGAATTGGAACGCGTCGGTGTCGATATGATCAACACCGACATCGGCTGGCACGAGTCGCGGGTGCCGACGATCGTGACATCGGTGCCGCGGGCGGCGTTCGCCGACATCACCGGCAAGCTCGACAAACACCTCGACATTCCCGTCGCCGCGTCCAATCGCATCAACATGCCCGATGTCGCGGAGAACATCCTGGCGCGCGGCGATGCGCAGCTGATCTCGATGGCGCGCCCGATGCTGGCCGACCCGTTCTGGGTTCGCAAAGCCGAGGCCGACGCGGCAGCGCTGATCAACACCTGCATCGCGTGCAATCAAGCCTGCCTCGATCACGCGTTCGCGCACAAGACGGTGTCCTGCCTGGTCAACCCTCGGGCGGGCCGCGAGGTGGAACTCGAGCTGCTCCCGACGCGCGGCGCCAAGAAGGTCGCCGTCATCGGTGGCGGGCCCGCAGGACTATCGGCCGCGCTCGAATCTGCGCGACGCGGACACACGGTCAGCCTGTTCGAAGCACGCGCTGCACTGGGCGGGCAGTTCGGCATCGCTCGACGCATTCCGGGCAAGGAAGAATTCGCAGAGACCATTCGCTACTTCACCAACGCACTCGCCGAGGCCGACGTGACGGTTCGACTCGGCCACCGGGTCACCGCCGCGGAGTTGCTGGCGGCCGAGTTCGACGAGGTCGTCCTCGCAACCGGGGTGGTCCCGCGCATTCCTTCCATCCCCGGCATCGATCATCCATCGGTGCTCTCGTACGCCGAGCTCGTCGAAGAGGGAAAACCCGTCGGCGATCGGGTGGCGGTGATCGGCGCAGGTGGCATCGGCGTCGACATCTCCGAGTACCTCACCACCGACTCTTCGCCCACCCTCGATCTGAAGGAATGGAAGCAGGAGTGGGGCGTTACCGAACCGGAGGCAGCCCCCGGGGCACTGACGACGCCGGTTCCGGCGCCCTCACCGCGCGAGGTCTACCTGCTGCAACGCAAGAAGGGCAGGATCGGCGCCGGGCTCGCCAAGACGACCGGTTGGGTGCACCGGGCCTCGCTTGCAGCCAAGGGCGTACACCAGCTGACCGAGGTGAACTACGAGCGCATCGACGACGATGGTCTGCACATCACGTTCGGTGAAGATCACGAGCGTCCTCGGACGTTGGCCGTGGACACCATCGTTGTGTGCGCTGGCCAGGAGTCGGTACGTGATCTCGTGGACGAGTTGACGGCCTCCGGGACGATCACGCATGTCATCGGCGGTGCCGACGTCGCTGCTGAGCTCGACGCCAAACGCGCGATCGAGCAGGGCACCCGTCTCGCGGCGAAGATCTGATTCCATCCACTACCCTGGCTGACCGTGAGCCTGCCGAGTCCTGCACCCGAAGCCCGAGCCGTAGTCACCGGCGCATCCTCCGGAATCGGTGAGGCGTTGGCCACCGAGCTGGCGGCCCGAGGTCACTCGTTGATCATCGCCGCCCGTCGCGGTGAGCTACTGGAAACGTTGGCAACCACACTGCGAGCCGCGCACGGCGTGAGCGTCGAAATTCGCGTAGTGGATCTGTCGGACCGTGCGGCGCGTGAGCCGTTCGCCGCCGAACTTGCCGATCGCGAGATCAGCATCCTGTGCAACAACGCCGGGATTGCGACGTTCGGCCCGGTCGCGGGGCTTGACCCGGCGTACGAGCGCGCCCAGGTGGAGCTCAATGCCGTGGCAGTACACGATCTGACGCTCGCCGTCCTACCCGGAATGATCGCCCGAGGTAGCGGCGGCATCCTCATCACCGGATCTGCCGCAGGCAACATGGCGATCCCCAACAACGCCACCTATGCCGCGACGAAGGCGTTCGTCAACACGTTCTCCGAGTCACTGCGCCTCGAGCTGACCGACAGCGGCGTACACGTCACCCTGCTCGCGCCGGGGCCGGTGCGCACCGAAACTCCGGACCCCGCCGACGCGTCGATCGTGGACAAGCTGGTGCCGGACTTCCTGTGGATCGACAGTGCGTACACCGCGAAACTCTCGCTCGATTCGCTCGCGAAGAACAAGATGCGCGTCGTCCCCGGGCTGCTGAGCAAGGGGATGTCGGTCGCCGGGCAGTACAGCCCGAGGGCGATCTCCGCTCCTATCGTCGGCAGTTTCTACAAGAAGCTCGGCGGGTAGGCGCTTCGCGCATGTGAGCGGAAATACATAGTGGGACACGTATTTCCGCTCACCTACGGCGGCGGCCCGTCCCGAAAATGCTGCGCGAAATCTCTCGTCCCGCAGCGGAGGCCGCAGATCTCAGAAAGCTCTCCACCGCCGGATTGGCCATGATGCGCTCTGCGGCCGATGGCCCCTCGGACGGTAGCGGGGGGATATCGAACCTCTCTGCCTCGCTCGGCGTGCTCGCGAGTCGGGCCGTCAGCTTCTCGTAGGCAGACTCGCGATCGACGGTGGCGTGGTACCGCGAGCCCAATGCGCTCGATCCGGCGGCCGAGCGGATCGCTTCTTCACCGATGGTGTCCATCAACGACCGCGGCGGCCGAATTCTGGTCCAGGCCACCGGGGTCGGGGCACCGTTCTCGGCGAGGACGGTCACGATTGCTTCGCCCGTGCCGAGCGAGGTCAGAGCCTTCTTCAGATCGTAGACATCGGTTGTGGGGTATGTGCGCACTGTTCTGTTCAGCGCTTGTTCGTCGTCAGGGGTGAAGGCCCGCAGCGCGTGCTGGATGCGCGCACCCAACTGCGAGAGAACCTCCTTCGGCACATCGGTCGGCAGCTGGGTGCAGAAGATCACGCCGACTCCCTTCGACCGGATGAGCTTGACGGTCTGCTCCACCTGTTCGAGAAATGCCTTGGACGCATCGGCAAACAGCAGGTGCGCCTCATCGAAGACGAAGACGAGTTTGGGTTTATCGACATCGCCCACCTCCGGCAGCGTCTGGAACAGTTCGGCGAGCACCCACATCAGGAATGTGGAGAACATCTTCGGACGCGTTGCATGTGCCCCCAGCTCGAACAGCGAGATGATCCCCCGTCCCGCGTCGTCGAGACGCAGGAGATCGTCGGTCTCGAGCTCGGGTTCGCCGAAGAACGTGTCACCACCGTCGGCTTCGAGATTGACCAGCGCCCGCAGGATGACACCCGCTGTCGCCGTGGACACTCCCCCGATGCCCTTCAGGTCTGCCTTACCCTCGTCCGAGGTCAGGTGTGCGATGACGGCACGAAGGTCCTTCAGGTCCAGCAGTGCCAACCCGTTGCTGTCGGCCCAGTGAAACACCAGACCGAGCGTGGACTCCTGAGTCTTGTTCAGTCCCAGAACTTTGCTGAGCAAGATGGGACCGAACGCCGTGATTGTCGCCCGCACCGGTATCCCGATCCCATCTGTGCCCAATGAGAGGAACTCGACGGGGTATCCGGTGGGTTGCCAGTCCGTTTCGCCCGTGGCGGCAGCGCGGTCGCGAATCTTCTCGTTGTCGATGCCAGGTGCGGACAACCCGGACAGATCGCCCTTCACATCGGCCATGACGACTGGAACGCCTGCGGCCGAGAGCTGCTCCGCGATGCCCTGGAGCGTCTTGGTCTTGCCTGTTCCGGTCGCCCCCGCAACCAGTCCGTGACGATTGAGCGTGGCGAGCGGGATGCGAATCCTGGCGCCAGGGTCGGCAGTGCCGTCGAATACGACCGAACCCAGTTCGAGGGCAGCACCGTCGAAGGCGTATCCCGCCGCGATCTCGCGAGCGATGCCTGTCGGCTCCGAGGCGGCGCCGTCGGGCCGCATCGATGATGCCGCGGTAGCGCGAGCGGCCTCGTTTTCGGCGGCTTCGGCGGCAGCAAGAGCTTCGGCGGCGACACGGGCGGCTTCGACGGCCGCGGCCCTGGCGACTCTTGCTTTCTCGGCCGAGGACTCCGGATCGAGTGTCATCTTCTGCTGTTCCTCCCGTGGCTTCTGCCTTCGCATCGACACCGCAAACCTTAGCGGCGTACCCGGTCGGATTAGGGTGTGAGCTGTGCAGGACAAACTTGTGTGGATCGATTGCGAAATGACCGGCCTGGATTTGGCGAAGGACAAACTCATCGAGATTGCGGCGCTCGTCACCGACAGCGACCTGAATGTGCTCGGCGAGGGTGTCGACATCGTCATTCACGCCGATGACGAGGCGCTGGCGAACATGCCCGACGTGGTGAAGAAGATGCATCACAAATCGGGGCTGACGGAGGAGGTACGGGCCTCGACCGTAACCCTCGAGGAAGCGCAGCAGCGGACCCTCGCCTACATCCGCGAACATGTCCCCGTCGCGCGTACGGTCCCGCTGGCCGGCAATTCGATCGGCACCGATCGAAATTTCATCGCCCGGGACATGAGTGAGCTGGACACGTATCTGCACTACCGCATGATCGATGTGAGCTCGATCAAGGAGCTGGCGCGCCGTTGGTACCCGCGGGTGTACTTCGGTCAGCCACCGAAGGGTCTGGCGCATCGCGCGCTGGCAGACATCCAGGAATCGATCAAGGAACTTCAGTACTACCGTCAGACTGTCTTCGCGGCTCCCCCGGGCCCGTCGACCAGCGACATCGCAGCCGTCGTCGAGGGTCTCGACACCCCTTCCTGAGGGCGATTCGCTACTAGCAATTCGAACCGCTAGTATTACCTCCGCTGCTGATGCGAAAGCCCGTAAGGGCGGAGCTGACGTAGTTTTGGTGGGTGTAGTTCAGCTGGTAGAACACCAGGTTGTGATCCTGGGGGTCGCGGGTTCGAGTCCCGTCACTCACCCCACCTGAACAAGAAACCCGGCCTCCTCGCGGAGGCCGGGTTTTTTGCTGTGCCCGCGCCGTCCAGTCGAGTCGCCTGACCGCGAAAGAGCGCCCGCACTACCCCGTCGGCACCCGTGCACACACGGGCGACGAAGTCGCACAACGAATTACGATGATGTAATTCGCGAACCAGAGTTTCTTATGTGATTGATGTGACGTACGGTTACAAACGGCACTTTTGGGGAAGAAAAGTACCGATGTTGAAGCTGTGAACTCGCAGCGTCGATTCGACGCGCCCCGAAATGCGCCATCAGCAGTTCGAAGCCCCACGAGGGATACGCAAGTCGGGCAGAGACGAGGAGACATTTCAGTGGGTCGAAGAGTTCATAGGGTCATCGCGGGTTCGGTGTTGTCGGCGGCGTTATGCCTGGGCACGACGGGTCTGATCAATCCCGCCACTGCCGCAGCGCAGCCGACCATCGAACTCCCCGCAGCATCGTTCCCGATGCCCGACGCTGCGCAGCGCGCAGCGATCCTCGCTGCCGTCCTGGACGCGACGGGCGTGCTCATCAACGAGGTCGCGGCCGCAATCCTCGATTCGGAACTCGGGACGGCTCCTGAGGCCGACACAACCGAGGCGGTACCCGAGATCGATCTCGCTCCCCCGGCCATCGGCCTGGGCGGATCAATCCTTCCGCTGCCACCGAAGAGCTACCGGGTTTCATCGCACTACGGCAACCGCAACAGCCCGACCGGCAACGGAAACCAGTTCCACCAGGGCGTCGACTTCGCCGCCGCGTCGGGGACACCGGTCTACGCGGTCACCGGCGGTACCGTCGAACAGGCCGGAAATGCCGGCGACGGTTACGGCAACCTGGTCCGCGTCAAGAGCGGTAACACGGTCACCTACTACGCTCACCAGTCCACGCTCGCCGTCAACGTCGGTGACACCGTTCAAGCGGGCGATCAGCTGGGCACCGTTGGGAGCACCGGCAATTCCACCGGCCCACACCTGCACTTCGAAGTCAGGAACAACGGGTCCAGTGTCGAACCGCTCGCCTACCTGAAGACGCTCGGTATCGATCCCACCCGCTACCAGAGCCCTGAAGTCGACTGACCGAACGGTCCGGCCTCGCTCACATCGAGGTGGCGTTGCCGGCCTTCCACTCTTCCCAGGGCACGTTCCAGTCGCCGAGACCGTCCACTCCGGACAACGTGCCACCGAGGGTGTTCTTCACGACGACGATGTCGCCGCGCTTGGTGTTGTCGTAAACCCACTTGGCGTTCGAGGGACTGAGGTTGAGGCAACCGTGACTGACGTTGACCGAGCCCTGCTGGCCGACCGACCACGGCGCCGAGTGGAAAAAGATGCCGCTGTAGGACATCCGGGTGGCCCAGTCGACAGGCGTGCGATATCCCGACGAAGAGTTGACCGGCACGCCGTAGGTCGACGAATCCATCACCAGGTGCTCGAAACGATCACCGATGATGTAGACGCCGTTGTCGGTGGGTGTGCTGTTCTTGCCCATGGACGTCGGCATGGTCATGACGTCTTCACCGTTGACGTTGAAAGTGACCTGCTTGGTGTTGTCGTCGGCGGTGGCGACGACGGCGTCACCGATGGTGAACGAGGTGCTCGCGTTCTCCTGACCGAAGATTCCGCCGCCGAGGTCGCGGCCGTACACCTTCACGTCGACCTCGACCCGGGTGCCCGACGCCCAGTAGTTCTGCGGCCGCCAGCGAACCTCGCGGTTGTTGACCCAGTAGAACGCCCCTTCGACGGCCGGCGTGGTGGTCACCTCGATCGCGTTCTGGGCGGCAACCTTGTCGGTGATGTTCTCGTCGAACTGAACGGCAACGGGTTGACCGACACCGACGACTGCACCGTCGAAAGGCATCACGTACGGCTTGGTGAAGTTGCCCGGCTGGCTCGTGGTGAAGGAGCTGACGGTAGTGGTGGAACCGCCGAGTCCGTAGGCGTCCGCCTGAATCCGATATTGCCGGTCGTAGCCGAGCGGCTCGGTGTTGCTCCACGTCAAGCCGTCGGGCGAAATGGCCCCGGAGACCGGTTCGCCCTCCGGGTTGAGCATGGTGACCCGCGCGAGTTTGCCGTCGGCCACGTTCACCGTGACAGGGTCTGCCGGCGAGAACCCGACGGCGCCGTCGGCGACGGAGGATGTCAGCTTGGGCTTGAGCAGTTCGGCAATCGGGTTCGAGTCGATAGGGGCCGCATCGGCCGTGCTTTCGATGTCGGTTCCACAGCCGGACAACACGACTGTCGCTGCCAACGTGACCACCGCGGTCAGTACGACCCCGCGCGAGATACCCATGAACACTCCACTCCCGAAACTACCGATTTTCTTGCGCCGACTCGAGCGGACACGTGAGGCAGATGATGCCAGGCCTGGCCGCAACCAACCAACCGCACAGGCTGTTCTTCGAGTAACGTTCGAGTACCAATCGTCCGGTCCCCGGTTGGTGTTACGTCACAGTCGGTTCGGTGACGTCTCGGCTACGGCATTCGTCAGCGCAGGCTCATGTTCTCGTCGACGAGTTTGCCGAATCGGAGCGCCGGGAGATCCCGGAAGTAGTTCATCCGAAGCTTCCAGGGCGCCTTCGAGCCCTGCTTGGGGAACGAGTCGACTGCGCGGAGGACATACCCGGCAGCGAAATCGAGGAACGGTTCCTCCTCGATCGACGGATCCCGTGCGAGCCGCACCTCGCGGTAGCCGTTCTTGTCCATGTACTCGAGCAGACGCGCGATGTAGTCGGACACCAGATCGGCCTTGAGTGTCCACGAAGCATTGGTGTAGCCGACGACGAACGCGAAGTTCGGAACGTCGGTGAGCATCATGCCCTTGTAGGCCATCGTCTCGGTGAGGTCGACGGCTCGCCCGTCCACTGTGAGGGTGACGTGACCGAATGCCACCAGGTTCAGTCCGGTGGCCGTGACAACGATGTCCGCATCGAGGTGCTTGCCGGATTTCAGCGCGATCCCGGTGTCGGTGAAGTGGTCGATGTGGTCGGTGACGAGTTCGACCTGGTCCTTGCGGATCGCCCGGAACAGATCGTTGTCCGGAACCAGGCACAGTCGCTGGTCCCACGGGTTGTAGTTCGGTGTGAAGTGAGTGTCGAGGTCGTAGCCCTTCGGCAACCAGCCCTCTTGCAGTGCGCGAATGCGCTTCTTCATGAACTCTGGATAGCGCTGGCACAGGACGTACATGCCGATCGCCGTCACTGCATTCTTCATACGGGTGACCGAGTACGCGGCGCGCGAGGGCAGAACTTTCCGCAGCCCCAGTGCGATGGGATCCTTCGCCGGCAGAGACATGATGTAGCTCGGCGAGCGCTGGAGAAGAGTCACGTGCGCGGCGTCGGCCGCCAAATTCGGTGCGAGGGTGATGGCCGTGGCGCCGCTGCCGATCACGACGATCCTCTTGCCTGCGAAGTCGAGGTCCTCCGGCCACTGCTGCGGATGCACGACGGTTCCGCCGTAGTTCTCGATACCGGCGAACTCCGGTGTGTATCCCTTGTCGTAGTCGTAGTAGCCGCTGCAGCACATCAGAAACGAGGCGACGAAAGTCGCTGTTTCACCGGTGTCGGATCGGATCGCGCGGACCGTCCACTGCGAGGTGGCCGAGGACCATTCGGCGGTGACTACCTTGTGGTGAAACCGAATGTGCGCGTCGATCCCATCCTCACGGGCGGTGTCCTCGATGTATTCGCGTATCGACGCGCCGTCGGCGATCGACTTGTCACCGACCCAGGGCCGGAAGTTGTAGCCGAGCGTGTACATGTCGGAGTCGGAACGAATTCCGGGGTAGCGGAACAGATCCCACGTCCCGCCGATCGCCGCGCGGCTCTCGAGTATCGCGTAGGACTTGCCCGGGAGTGTCGATTGCAGGTGATGTGCGGCGCCGATACCGGACAGCCCCGCCCCGACGATGAGGTAGTCGACCGTCTCGACACCGGTCTGGTTCGAGGCTTCCGAGGTGGATGTTGTTGTCATCGACAGGAGCGTCTTTCGTGTGGGCGGGTGGATTTACAGTGCGGTATTGCGTTTGCTCGTCGACCTGCCCAGTTCGGCCACCTCGGCGTCCATCTTCGGGAGCAGCCGCGGAACATGCTCGAGCAGTGCACGATCGCCGATGGCAGAGTTGAGGATTCCGCGGAAGAACTCGGCGACGGCGACCCATCTCGGCACGTAGACCTTGCGCTTGCGCTTGTCGAGTCCCTCGACGAATGCGTTCACGCACTTGTCCACCGAGGTGGTCTTGCCGAGCGGTCCGGGCATCACCGCGAGCATCTCGCTGAAGGAAGCCAGGTCGCTCTTCGCATCCCGCACGAGCGGAGTGTCGATCCATGCCATGTGGGCTGAGCCGACACCGACGCCCTGGTACGTGACCTCCTGACGGAGGGCGTTGGCGAAGTGTTCGACGCCCGCTTTGCTTGCGTTGTAGGAGGCCAGCCCCGGGCATGCTGCGAACGCCGCAAGCGATGACACGACCAGGACGTATCCCTTGCGCTCGATCAGGCTGGGTAGCGTCGCGCGGACGGTGTGGAAGACTCCGAGGATATTGATATCGAGGACCCGCGCGAAGGTGGCCGGATCGACTTGCATGACCGAGCCGTAGCTGGAGATGCCGGCATTGGCGAGTACCAGGTCGATCCCACCGAACGCGTCGATCCCCTGCTTGACCGCGCGGTTCATCGCATCCAGATCACGGACGTCGGCGACGACGGTCACCGCGACTGCGCCGAGTTCGATCTGCAGTTCTTGCAGCGGGACCGCATCGACGTCGGTGAGTACGAGCCGGCATCCGCGCGCTGCCAGCGCGCGGGCGGTTTCGGCGCCGATCCCCCGCGCCGCACCGGTGATGAACACAACTTTGTTCGACAGCGTCGACATCGCGCGTGGCCTCCAGTTTCCGTTCCCCCCTGATCGGGAACTGCTACGTGTCACTTTCCAGTCGGCGGGCCCCGGTGTCAAGGACGGTTCGAAATCGAATCAATGCCAAGATCGTCGGGTGAGTATCGACGAACCCGACGGGCGGCCGTACCGGGGATCACCGCCCGGTCGACGACGCGAGGAACGACGGGAGAAAATTCTCGACGCCGCAGTCGAGATATTCGGCACCAGCGGCTATCGAACCGCATCGATCGATCGGATCTGCGGGGCGGCCGGAGTGACCAAGCGATACTTCTACGAATCTTTCTCCGACAGTGAGGATTTGCTGAAGGCTGTCTATACGCGGGCGGCGGCAACGCTGCTCGACGGCATCCGTGCGCCCTTACCGGCGCCACCGGGTACGGAGATGACTGCGGAGGAGGTTCTTCAGCAGGCGCTGTCGAACTTCTTCGGCACCATCGCCGAGGATCCCCGATCGGCACGAATCGTGCTGCTCGAAGTCCTGGGCGTCTCGGCCGAGGTCGATGCCCTCTACCGGCAGACCACCTCGGTGTTTGTCGACGCGGTCCTTACCGTCGCCGAGTCCGCCGGAAGAGCCAACGGCCTGGCCGGGCCGAATCGGCGCACGCTCGCGGTGGGTCTGGTCGGGGCTGTGCTGATGATGACTCAACAGTGGTTGCTCGATCCGACATCCGAGCCGTTGGACAGCACCATCGCCGGCGCGCACACCATCCTCGGCGCGGTGGCGTTCGGGCGGATCGAGTAGCTGACCTCCGCTATTTCTCCTGGTAAAGCTGTTCGGCGCAGGAGGGATACGTTCAAGAACTCCCGTCCGGCGGGATTCCCAGTGCCATGATCGCCGCGTCGTCCTCGAGCCCGCTGCCGAAGCTCTCCATCAGCTCGCGGAGCGCGCCGACGATCCCCGACGCGGTAGTCGGTGCGTGCTTGGTCGCGAATTCGAGCAGCGCGCCTTCGTTGTCGTATCGGTGACTCCCGGTCCCGGTTCGCGCTTCGGTCAACCCGTCGGTGTACAGCACGAATGTGTCGCCGACGCTCAAGCGCACCCGCGCCGAGACGAAGCGTGCATCCGGCAGAATTCCGACCAACTGACCTCCTGGAGTTCCCACATACTCGGCGGTCCCGTCCGCACGCAACACCAGCGCCGGCGGGTGACCCCCACTGGCCAATTCCACATCGGCACCGCCTTCGCGGCACGTCAGAGTGCCGAACACGACTGTGCAGAAGCGAGATGCCTCGGCTCCGAATTCTCGAACGAGCACCGAGTTGAGGTTGCGCAGAATCGCCACGGGATCGCGCTCGTACACTGCTGCTGCGCGGAGGGTGTATCGGGTCGAGGACGTGACGACGGCTGCATCGGCGCCCTTCCCGCACACGTCGCCCAGGAAGAATCCCCACCGTTGATCCGTCAGCGGGAAGAAGTCGTAGAAATCTCCGCCGACATCGAAGTTCGAAGCGAAGTGGTAGTACGCGTCGACTTCGATGCCCGGCGGTGGGGTCAGCGACGGTGGTAGCAGCGATCGCTGCAGGGTGGTGGCCAACACCTGTACGCGTTCGCGTTCGAGTTCGGCGCGCCGCCGTTCCTCGATCAGTTCACGCTCGTACGCGCGCCTGTCCCGCGCGTCGAGAGCGGTGATGCGAATCAGCGCCGGCGCCCCGTCCTTGCCCATTCGCACATTTGCTGTGATGAACACCGGGAGCTTCTCTCCGTGCGAGTTCACGAGATCAACGGCCGCACTGTCGATCTTGCCGTGTGTGAGCAGCAGAGGTAAGAAATGCGTCTCGTAGTGAATCCGGCCCCCGGCGGTCAGGAGGTCGACGAAGCGACGGCCAAGAATGTGCCGGCGTTCGAATTGCAGCCAATTGAGCAGAGTTGCATTGACTTTCGCGATCGTCCCGTCAGGCCACGTCGACAGATACCCGCACGGAGCGAACTCGTACAGGTCCTCTGCGGAGTCCTGCAGCAGCGGATCGATGTCACTCATGAAGCGTCGACAAAGGCCAACACGGCGGCCGCCGTGACTTCTGGGTCGCTCACGTGCGGGCAGTGACCGCTCGTGTCCAAGGTGACGAGCTCACTTCCGGCGATGGCGTCGTGGACGTATTTGCCTACCCCGCGGGGAGCGAGCGAATCGTTCGCGCATTCGATGACGAGCGTCGGCACGGTGACCCGCGCGAGGTCCGAGCGGTTGTCGGACAGAAACGTTGCGCGCGCGAAGGCTCGGGCGCACGCCGGGTCGGTTCGGCAGAAACTCGCGGTCAGCTCCTCGCCCAGCGCGAGTCGCTCGGGATTGTCCATGATGACCGGGGCCATGGCGGCAGACCAGCCGAGGTAGTTGCTGTCCAGCGATTCCAGCAGTTCGTCTATGTCTTCGCGGCTGAAACCGCCGCGGTAGTCGGTGTCGTCGAGGTACCGGGGCGATGGGGTCAACAGAACGAGCTTGCTGAACAGATCGGGCTGATCGGCGACCGCCAGTACACCGATCATCGCCGCTACCGAGTGGCCGACGAAGACCGCGCCATGCAACCCGAGTTCCTGCGCGATGGTCACGACATCAGCGGCATAGGCCTCGAGTGTGGAGTATTTCTCCTCGTCCCACTCGCTTCTGTCCGAGGCGCCCGCTCCGACATGGTCGAACAGGACGACGCGACAGGTGGGCGCAAGCAGATGGGTCACCCCGCGCCACAGGTGCTGATCGCATCCGAATCCGTGCGCGAGCATGACCGTGGGCCCGTTTTCGGCGCCCACGACTCTCACGTTGTTCTTGACTCGCACATCCACGCAATCAGTCTCTCACTCCCGTCCTGGTCGAGCGGACGGCGAGCCCTGGCCTTGTTCTCGGCATTTTCCATGTTTGGTACTGCAGGTGCCGAGGAACACTCATCCAGGGGCCTGGCGTGCTCATGTTCAGACGTGCCCGCTCGACGGATCTGCCACACTCCAAAACCCTTGCACATCATAGTGTTCGGATTACTTTCTCGAGTTTTCTCGCTGATTCCCGCACCCCGGCACTCGGTGCCGGTTAGGTTGCATATGTGGCAGAGCGCGGGGCAAAACCCCAGGTATCACTGGTTCGCAGGTCGTTCCTGCGCGCAATCAGGTTGTTGTTCAATCCGCTGCGCCCGGACGACTACCTGGCGCTGATCAATCCACTGTGGACGACCCGCGAGCTACGTGGGCAAGTCGAGAAGATCGTTCCCGAGGGATCCGAGGCCGTCTCGGTCTTCATCAGGCCGGGCTTCGAGTGGGCGGGCCATATCCCGGGACAGTACGTGCGATTGGGGGTGTTGATCGACGGGCGTTACCACTGGCGCGCCTACTCGCTGACCTCCGATCCCGATCCGGTGGACGGCCTGGTCAGTGTCAGCCCCAAGCTCGTGCCGGACGGCAAGGTCTCGCCCTATCTCGTAAGGAGGATCAGGAAGGGTGACGTCGTCCGTCTCGGCGAGGTCGAGGGCACCTTCACGCTGCCGAAGCCGATTCCGGACAAGATGGTCTTCATCAGCGCAGGTAGCGGAATCACCCCGATCATTTCGATGCTGCGCAGCCTCGATCATCAGGATCGGATGACCGATGTCGTCGTCGTCCACTCGGTACACACACGCGAGCAGTTGATGTTCGCGCAAACGCTCGAGAGACTCGAGTCCAAGCACCCCGGATTGCGGGTCGAACTGCGCATCACCAGCGACGAGGGCCGCATGAAGGCCTCGGAACTCGACGAGTTGGTACCGGATTGGCGGGAGCGAGAAGCATTCTGCTCCGGGCCGGGCGAGCACCTCGAAGACCTGAAGTCCTACTGGAAAGAGCAGGGAGACTTCGATCGGTTCCATCACGAGAGTTTCCAGCCGGTCATCGGTGGGGATCACGGCGACGGCGAGGGCGGAACCATCCGGTTCGTCAACAGCGAGAAGGACGTCGAGTGCGACGGCGGCACCACCATCCTTGCCGCAGGCGAGGAAGCAGGCCTCGATCTCACGTACGGCTGCAGAATCGGCATCTGCCACACATGCGTCGGCACGCTGAAAACGGGGCGTTTGCGGGACCTGCGAAACGGGGAAGTCTCTGAACCGACCGGGCAAGCGGTGCGCATCTGCGTCAACACCGCAGAGGGCGACATAGAGATCGAACTGTGACTCGGTCGCACTTGGAAAGGAATATCGAATGACCATAGACGGCACCACCAGGGCAGATCCCGCCAACCCGCTCGCGCACTTGAGCGACGAGACCATCGCCGAGCTCGCCAAAGAGTTCGATGCCATCCACGATGAGGTGTACGCGAGCCTGGGCGAGAAGGACCGCAACTACATCACTTCGGTGATCGCAGCGCAGCGTCAGCTCCTCGCCGCCAGCAGAGTTCTGCTACTCGGTTCCACCAGCAAGCCCGCCTGGGTGGCTGGTACCGCGTGCCTCGGCATCGCCAAGATTCTCGAGAACATGGAGATCGGGCACAACGTCATGCACGGGCAGTGGGATTGGATGAACGATCCTGAAATCCACTCGTCCGTATGGGACTGGGACACGGCCTCGACCGCACAGTCCTGGAAGCACTCGCACAACTACGTGCATCACACTTACACCAACATCCGCGGCAAGGACAAAGATCTCGGCTACGAGATCATGCGCATCGATCCGCGCCAGAAGTGGCATCCGATATATCTGGCGCAGCCCTTCTACAACGTGCTCCTGATGGCGTTCTTCGAATGGGGTGTCGCGCTGCACGACCTCGACATCGAGGCCATCCGGCGCCGCGAGAAGCCGCTCAAGGATTTGGCCCGCGATCTCAAGGGCATCGCCGGCAAGGCACGTCGACAGTTCGTCAAGGACTACGTCGGCTGGCCGGTCGTCAGCGCCGGCGCGTTCGCGCTGGCACAGCTCGGAAGTGGTGGCCGCCTTCGCGAGAGCAAGAAGTCGCGGATCGCCTCGCGCCTGCGTCGGTCGGGCCGCTTCGGCAATACCAGTCGAATCGAAGGCCTGCTCGATCGTCGGTTCAGCGGCGTCGAAAGCACCTTCCTGTCGACGTTGACTGCCAACTTCACCGCGAACATCATCCGCAACGTGTGGTCTCACGGCATCATCTTCTGCGGGCATTTTCCCGATCAGGCGTACACCTTCAGCCAGGAGGAGGTCGAGAACGAGACCCGCGGAGGCTGGTACGTCCGCCAGCTCGTCGGCGCCGCCAACATCGACGGCGGCCCCTTCTTCCACCTTATGAGCGGCAATCTCAGCTACCAGGTGGAGCACCACCTCTACCCCGACATGCCCAGCACTCGGTACTCGGAGGTCGCCCCCAAGGTCAAGGACATCTGCGAGCGCTACCAACTGCCCTACAACTCGGGGCCGTTGATGCAGCAGTGGGGCATGGTCCACCGCACCATCGCGCGACTCGCGCTGCCAGGCGGCAAGGCCCGGCCCAAGCCCGGCCCCTACCGGCCGGAAGAAGCATGGCGTCGCAAGTTCAACGAGACGCCCGCGGAAAGCGAGGCCGCGAGGTCGCGTAGCCGAGTTCCGGCCGGCCATCCGGCAGCCGGTCCGGAGCACAACTCGGGCGGCGTCGACGTCGCTCCCCCACCCCGCGGCGACGACTGACACGCCGCCGACTGTCGTGTGTCCGTAGCGCGAAAACTTTTTTTGGAATAATTCCAGAAAAGGCTCGCGCGAAGCGCTGAACGTGTTTATCGTGGGGAACATGAGTCAGGCAACGGCCACGGCGCGAGGCGGGTTCGTCTCGCCCGCGCAAGCGCGAGGCGAACACCCACCTCGCACTTGCGCGAGGCCTTTCCCTTGCAGTACATCGGCTTTCATCGCCGGTGTCGGTTGCGCCGACTCATTCGATACCTGATCACGTTCGTGATCACTTCGCCGGACATCGCAATTGGAAAGGAACACTGTGACCTCCGACAGCCGCCCGCCCACCCCTGCCACCGAGACCGACAGCACCAGCGAGAGCGAAAACCCGGTCATCGAGTCGCCGAAGCCCAAACGGCACGCTCCTATGACGAACAAGGACTGGTGGCCGGAACAGATCGACCTGTCGATCCTCCACGCGCACTCCTCGAAGTCCAACCCGCTCGGCGCGGACTTCGACTACGCGGCCGCGCTCGAGGGGCTCGACGTCTACGCACTCAAGGCCGACCTGGTCTCGCTGATGACACAGTCGCGTGACTGGTGGCCCGCCGACTACGGGCACTACGGCGGTCTCTTCATTCGCATGAGTTGGCACGCGGCCGGGACCTACCGTGTATTCGACGGCCGCGGCGGCGGCGGTCAGGGCGCGCAGCGTTTCGCCCCGCTCAACAGCTGGCCCGACAACGCCAACCTCGACAAGGCTCGTCGGTTGCTGTGGCCGGTCAAGCAGAAGTACGGCACCAAGATCTCCTGGGCAGACCTGTTGGTCCTTGCCGGCAACGTCGCGCTCGAATCCATGGGATTCAAGACGTTCGGCTTCGGATTCGGTCGCGCCGACGTGTGGGAGCCCGAGGAAACGTTCTGGGGCCCGGAGGACGCGTGGCTGGGCACCGACAAGCGCTACTCCGGTGAGCGCGAGCTGGCCAAGCCGCTCGGCGCCACCACGATGGGCCTGATCTACGTCAACCCCGAAGGACCGGAGGGCGAGCCCGATCCCGTCGCGGCTGCACACGACATCCGCGAGACGTTCGCTCGGATGGCGATGAACGACGAGGAGACGGCCGCACTGATCGTCGGCGGTCACAGCTTCGGCAAGACCCACGGTGCAGGTCCCGCGGACAAGATCGGCCCCGAGCCCGAAGGTGCCCCCATCGAGCAGCAGGGCTTCGGCTGGAAGAACGGGCACGGCAAGGGCAAGGCCGAGGACACCGTCACCAGTGGTCTCGAGGTCGTTTGGACGTCCACACCCACCCAGTGGGGCAACGGCTACCTCCAGAACCTGTACGGCTACGAATGGGAGCTCACCAAGAGTCCCGCTGGCGCATGGCAATTCACTGCCAAGGATGGCGCCGGTGCGGGAACGATCCCCGATCCGTTCGGAGGCCCCGGACGCGCGCCGACGATGTTGGTCACCGACATCTCCCTGCGTGAGGACCCGGCCTACGCCAAGATCACCCGGCGCTGGCTCGATCACCCGGAGGAGCTGGCAGAGGCTTTTGCGAAGGCCTGGTACAAGCTGCTGCATCGCGATATGGGACCGGTCTCCCGCTTCAAGGGTCCGTGGGTTCCCGAGGCACAGCTGTGGCAGGACCCTGTTCCGGCCGTCGACCATGATCTGATCGACGACCAGGACATCAGCTCGCTCAAGAAGGCTGTTCTCGAGTCCGAGTTGTCGACCACCCAACTGATCAACACCGCGTGGGCATCGGCGAGCAGCTACCGGAGCACCGATATGCGCGGCGGCGCGAACGGCGCTCGGGTTCGCCTCGAACCGCAGAAGAACTGGGAGGCGAACGAGCCCGCCGAGCTGGCGAAGACACTCCCGGTGCTCGAACGGATCCAGGCAGAGTTCAACGACAAGGCCTCGGGTTCGAAGAAGGTGTCACTGGCCGACCTGATCGTGCTCGCAGGTTCTGCAGCCGTCGAGAAGGCAGCCGCGGATGCAGGCAATTCGGTGACGGTTCCGTTCACCCCGGGCCGCACGGACGCCTCACAGGAGAACACCGATGTCGAGTCGTTCGCATGGCTCGAACCGCGTGCCGACGGATTCCGCAACTTCATCCCGACCGATGAGGATTCCGACACCCCACTCGAGGTGCTGTTCCTCGATCGGGCCTACATGCTGGGGCTGACGGCACCGGAGTCCACCGTTCTGGTCGGCGGTTTCCGTGCACTGGGCGCGAACCACGGTGGAAGCAAGCACGGGGTGTTCACCGATCGCCCCGGAGTGTTGACCAACGACTTCTTCGTCAACCTGCTCGACTTCGAGAACGAGTGGGCACCATCGGAGTCGGACAAGCACATTTACCAGGCAACGAGCCGCAAGACGGGCGAGCCGACGTGGACTGCAACGTCCACCGATCTCACCTTCGGATCGCACTCGCAGCTACGCGCACTCTCCGAGGTGTACGCACAGTCCGACGCCCAGCAGCGCTTCGTCGACGATTTCGTCGCCGCATGGGTCAAGGTCATGGACAACGACCGCTTCGACCTGAAGTGAGCTGAACCGATCGACGCCAACGCCCCGCACATCCGAAACGGATGTGCGGGGCGTTGGCGTTCGGTGAACGGTTGAGCGGTGTCAGGTGGTGGACAAGGTGCCCGTGCTCCCGATGGACCGATCGATCTTGCTGCCCGCAGTCGCCACAGCAGATGTGGTCGAAGCCATCGTGTCTGCGCGCGCGTGGCCCCTTCAATCTGGCCGCGCCGACAGTTGCTCTGAGCGGTTCCGCACGCGACTGTCACGCTCACTGAATATGCTGTGCCCGTGTCAGTTCGGACAAACACAAATCATCTGACATGCCGTGCAAGAAGGTTCGACAGCGATTTGCGCCCAAGCTCGATAGAGTTCCCTGCGGAAATACCCATCCGACCCAAAGGACTACATGAAGACCCGATTTGTAGCCAAAGCGTGCGCAGTAGCATCTATTGTCGCCTCAACGGTGTTGATACCGACGGCTGTTGCCACGGCCGCGCCGTGCTCCGACGTCGAAATCGCGTACGCGCGCGGTACTGGTGAATTCCCGGGACTGGGAATTACGGGTGGCCCATTCGCCAGCAGCGTTACTTCACAACTACCGGGCCGCTCGGTCAGCACCTACGCGGTGAACTACGCGGCGAGCTACGGTCAGACGAGTGCCGGTCCCGGTTCGCGCGACCTGGTCGCGCGCGTCACCTCCGTAGCCGCAGCATGCCCTGACACCGAGTTCATCCTCGGAGGGTATTCCCAAGGTGCAACAGTGGTTTCCAATGCAATTGGGCTCCGGACACCCAGTAGCTTCACGGGTGCCGTGTTGCCCGCTGACGTAGCGAGCCGAGTCAAAGCCGTGGTCGTGTTCGGCAACCCACTCGGACTCACACGACAGACGATCGAATCAGCCAGCGCCACGTACGGTTCACGGGCACGCAGCTTCTGCAACTTCGGCGACCCAGTCTGCCAACTCGGAGGCTTCAACAGCTTCGCCCACCTGACGTATGCCACCAACGGAAGCACCACGCAAGGCGCGACGTTCGCTGCGTCGATGATCGGAACGTAGACGCGCCCGAAAAGGGCTGACCGAGACCCGGCGCTGGTCATCGATCCTGCCGCTGACGAAGTTCCGTCACGGTGACCTGCTGGGTTCTCGGTCTTCTCGGCCCCTCGCATCAAGAAAGAAAGCTGCTACCGCGCTTGGCTTTTCGAGTCCAGGCGCGGGCGATGAGCACCTCCATCGAACCCGGGGACAGAACGGCCGGACCACGGTGACTGGATCGGTCATCGATCAATGTCGAAGCCGTGCTGGAGGTGACGGTGCGAAAGCGGAATTACCCGAAGTAGGACGCATAGTCGCTGAAAGGAACCTGGCCAGTGGGGCTCGACCTCACGGCGTCGGCGACCGGCGGAGGAATGGGAGTCCAGTAGGCAGGCATCGCGGCCGCCAGGGAGGGCTTCAATATGTAGAGCAGGGCGAAGTTCACTATCCAGAGCGGCGGCGCCATCGACATGCCTACCGTCGACGTCACTCCCCCCTTGGTGTTTGTCACCAGTTGAGATTCACCCGAAATCTGTTGCGCTGCATAGCCATAGACGGCTTCTATCGTGTATGCCGATCGATAGAGAGCTATCATGGTTCGCGTCGCACCGTTGTTCCGCATCCACGTGCCCACAAAACCCCCTGGAGCGATCAAAGAGTTCACCTGCCTCGTCGGCGCGGATGCGTTGGCCGGGCTCTGGAGCTGCCCATTGGGGTTCACGTAGAGCCCGTAGCTGGCCAGTACCGACGGTGTGAGGTGGCCGTTGACGTTGGAATAGAGGGGACGGCCGTTTGTGTTGGTGAGGATCTGGACGCATGCATCGATCACGTCGGCAGCGTCGCGGCTGCCGCCGACTCCGCCACCGGCCATGAGGTCGCGATACTGCTGCTCGGATAACGCGTCGGCACTGCTGAGCCCAATCTGGCCGGCAATCTCGTCCGCCGCTTGCTGGCCGAGTGGCTGGTTGAGCTGATCCGGACTGGTCATCAGCGTCGGTGCCAAGTGCTCAAAGCCAGGCGCCCCAGAGAAGGGGATCGCGAAACCGGGATCTGCCACCGGTTCTGCGCTCGCTGCCTGGGTGACTGCCAAGGGGAGAAGGCACACCGCAACCAGTGTCAGTACTGAGAAGATCCCGCGGTGGGGGGTTGCTCCGCGTCGATGCTCCCGACTCGATATCCCTATGCTGCGCATACGTCAACCTCCAGAACGCCCCCGGGCGGACACATAGTCAAACGCCTTGATCAACGCTGTGTCAAGACCCGCGCGACTTGGTGGTGCGACGGCGGGATGGACCAAGGGATCAAAGATCGGGAAGGATTGTGCGGATTGCCGCCGCTGCCAAGCGAACGATTTCCTCGAGCAGTTCGGCCCGCGACAAATCGATGCCGCCGTTCAGCCAATCGCTCACGGCCTGCGCAGTCCCCGCCACGAGGATGAGGCCTGCCATATCCAGACGTGTGCGTTCTCTTTCCGTCACCTGCGCGTCCGCGATTGTCACATCGATGAGCACGGCGGCCATCGCATGCTCGGTCCGTTGAACGGTATCTCTGAGTTGATCACCGCCGATAGTGTCCACGAACAGCCGTGCATTACCCGGGTCCTCGATCAGAACCGATACGACGCCCACTACCGCATCCTGTAGCCGACCGAGCATTCCGGCGTTGGGCGCCTGCGAGGTGCTGGCGACGGCTGCGGTCAACTGCTCGATGAGTCGTTCGACCAGGGCCGCGAAGAGGTCATTCCGGGTGCGAAAGTGCTCGTAGAAATAGCGCTTCGATAGGCCTGCCCGGGCACTGACGTCGTCGACGGTGACCGACGCAAGGGAGCCGTCCGCGAGCGCTTTGAGCCCCGCGTCGAGTAGTGCGTCACGCCGCTGCCGCACACGATCAGCGGCGCTGACGCCCTTGAACGGCCGGACCACGGCGACTGGATCGGTCATCGAACAATCTTGACACATTGCATTGGCACGCCATAGATTAACTAGGAACTGTCCAGTTCCTAGGTTGGATCGACGTCCTCCAGTGGGTACGACCACGCGGAAGTTGGCAGGCAATGTGCATCTGCTGGAAGGAAGTACGGCATGGGAAAAATCACTTTCATCTCACATGAAGGCGAATCGCACGAGACCGAAATTGTCGAGGGACAGTCGCTGATGCAGATCGCGACCAGCAATGGGGTCGCGGGTATCGATGGCGACTGCGGCGGCGAGTGTGCCTGCGGCACCTGCCACGTCATCGTCGACAGCGAGTGGGTGAGCCTGACAGGCAAGCAGGGTGACGACGAAGAAGAGATGCTCGAGTTGACGCCCGAACGTCAGGCGACCTCGCGCCTATCGTGCCAAATCAAAGCCTCGGCAGCGATGGACGGCATGACGGTTCACCTACCCGAATTCCAGATGTAATGCACACCGACATTCTTCGAGCCATGGCAAGGCAGGCGAACTCATGAGCGTTCTCGACAAAGTGATCGACAAGGCGCAGGCAAACATTCCGCTCCCCGTACAGATCCGCGGCGCACAGCTGTACAGCAAGGCGAAGCGGGCTGCGTTCAAGAGCGCCCAGCCACCGGTCTTCACCGAATCGCCGATTCCCGACGTCGCAGACGTGCCGCTGTCGGAAATCGATATGAGCAATCCGTTCATGTATCGACAGGGACGCTGGCAGTCCTACTTCAAGCGCCTGCGTGACGAGGCGCCGGTGCACTTCCAACCGAACAGCGCTTTCGGCCCCTTCTGGTCGGTTACGCGCCACGAGGACATCCTCTCCGTCGACAAGAACCATCACCAGTTCTCGGCCGAGCCGTACATCGTGATCGGTGCTCCGCCGGAGGGCCTGGACGTCGAGATGTTCATCGCCATGGACCCGCCCAAGCATGACCTCCAGCGTCAAGCCGTGCAGGGTGTGGTGGCACCAAAGAACCTCAAAGAGATGGAACAGCTGATCCGCGTACGTGTGCAGGAGGTCCTCGACGGCCTGCCGGTCGGCCAACCCTTCGACTGGGTGGACTTGGTCTCGAAAGAGCTGACCTCGCGGATGCTCGCGACGCTGCTGGACTTCCCCTACGACCAGCGCCGCAGGCTCGCGGAATTGTCCGACTTGGCCGCAGGTAGCTCAGGGGCTACCGGCGGTACATCCGAAGTCGATGAAATGTTCGAGGCCGCGATCGAAATGTCTCGCGAATTCGCAAAGCTGTGGCATGACAAGGCCGCACGCAAAGCGGCCGGTGAGGAGCCGGGTTTCGACCTGATCAGTCTGCTCCAGTCGCACGAGAGCACCAAGGATCTGATCAATCGTCCGATGGAGTTCATCGGCAACCTCACGCTGCTGATCGTGGGTGGCAACGACACCACCCGCAACTCGATGACCGGCGGTGTTCTGGCACTGAACAAGTTCCCGGACGAGTTCGCCAAGCTCAAGGACAACCCCGGGTTGATCCCCAACATGGTGTCCGAGATCATCCGTTGGCAGACCCCGTTGGCCTACATGTGCCGCGTCGCCAAGGAAGACACGGTCCTCAATGGGCAGTTCATCCGGAAAGGCGACAGGCTCGTCATGTGGTACTCCTCGGGAAATCGCGACGAGCGCCACTTCGAGCGTCCGGACGAACTCATCATCGACCGCGCCAATGCGCGCAGCCATGTGGCCTTCGGATTCGGTGTGCACCGATGCATGGGCAACCGACTTGCTGAAATGCAGTTGCGGATCCTATGGGAGGAGCTGCTGGTGCGGTTCTCCGATATCGAGGTGCTGGGCGAGCCGGAGATCGTGCAGTCCAACTTCGTTCGAGGCTATTCGAAGATGATGGTCGAGCTCACGAAGAAGCAGCCGGCCTGACTGATGCATGGCGAGCGGGAGAGGCACTCTGTGGCAAGTGACCGGGCAATCATCATCGGCGGCGGCCATGCGGGCGCGCAGCTCTGCGCCAGTCTGCGTCAGGAGGGGTGGGTAGGAGAGATACTGATCATCGGCGACGAGCCAGCGCTTCCTTACCACCGCCCGCCGCTGTCCAAGACCTATCTCTCGGGCAAGTCCAGCCTCGCTGACTTGCTCATCCGCCCGCCGGAGTTCTACGAGAAGCAAGACATCACAATCCGTCACGCCCGGGTAGCGGCCATCGATCGCCAGGCACGGTCGGTCACGCTGAGCGACGGCGAGGAGATTGGCTACGCCAAGCTCGCGCTCTGTCTGGGTGCCCGTCCGCGCCGTCTACCCATTGCGGGCGCAGAGCTGGCCGGCGTGCACTATCTTCGCGATGCCTCCGACATCGAGGCTATCCGCGGTGGACTCACCGATACCCGTCGCGTCGTCATCATCGGTGCGGGCTACATCGGCTTGGAGACTGCAGCCTCGCTGCGCACGCTGGGCGGCACCTCGGTGACAGTTCTGGAAAGCGCTGAACGCGTGCTGCAGCGGGTTACCGCACCGGAAGTGTCGGAGTTCTATGCTCGCGTCCATAGCGAGGAGGGCGTCGAATTGCGTACCGGCGTCGCAGTCGCTGCGATCGAAGGGGATGACTGCGTACGCGGCGTACGTCTGGCTGATGGTGAACTCCTCGAAGCAGATCTCGTCATCATCGGTATCGGCGTCCAACCCAACACCGAGCTGGCCGAGGCCGCAGGCCTGACGGTGGACAACGGCATCGTCATCGATGGCAGCGGCCTGACCAGTGACCCCGACATCGTCGCCGCCGGCGACTGCGCCAGCTACTTCTTACCTCGCTACGATCGCCACCTGCGCCTCGAGTCGGTGCCCAACGCTGTCGAGCACGCCAAGGTAGCGGCCGCGACCATGTGCGGGAAGCCGAAGACAATCTCGGCGCTGCCGTGGTTCTGGTCGGACCAGTACGAGCTCAAGCTGCAGATCGCTGGCCTCAACGACGGGTACGACGACGTGGTGCTTCGTGGAGATCCGAAATCTGGTCGTAGCTTCGCCTGCTTCTACTTCAAGAACGGGGAGATGATTGCGGCCGATTGCGTCAACCGGCCAAAGGAATTCATGTTCAGTCGTCGGGCCCTCAATGATCGAGTGCCGATAGATCGGAGTCTGTTGGCAGATCCGGAAAGCTCGCTCACTGAGCTGCTGAAGGCACCCTCGACCGACAGATCGTGACGCCGGACCGCCGCGGGAGCATCAGGAATCTCCCATTGTGTCGTCGGTGCCGGTCGGCAACAGGTAGCGGGTGAACCAGCCGGCCGCGAGGTTCGCTGCTTCGGCCAGGGTCCCTGGCTCTTCGAACAGGTGGGTGGCACCCTCGACGACTTCTAGCTGGTTGGGGCAACGCAGCATGGCCTGGGCGCGCAGGTTCAACTCGAGGACAGCCTCATCGGCGCTGCCCACGATCAGCAGCGTGGGGGCCCGAACATCGGCCAGGCGTGGGCCCGCGAGGTCCGGGCGACCACCTCGGGAAACGACGGCCGCGATCTGCGCCCCCGCCCCCGCCGCCGCGTGCAGCGCAGCCCCGGCTCCGGTGCTCGCACCGAAGTAGCCGACCCGGCACGACGCGGTGTCGGGCCGACTTCCCAGCCACGTCGTCACCGCCGTCAGGCGGTCTGCGAGCAGCGCGATATCGAACACATTGGCACGATCGAGTTCCTCTTCCGGGGTGAGCAGGTCGAGCAGTAGAGTGCCCAGACCCGCCTCGTAGAGCACTGCGGCGACGAACCGGTTGCGCGGGCTGTGGCGACCACTGCCGCTGCCATGGGCGAACACCACCACAGCAGCCGCCGGCTCGGGAAGGTGCAGATGTCCCTGCAAAGCGACTGTGCCGAGAGGGATCTCGACATCGATGTCGCAGTCGGGTCCGGCAGCACTGGCCCGGACACGCCGCTCGGCCGCATCCAGCAGGACGACCACCTCCTCGTCACTGGTCGGCGAGAAGTCCCGATAGTGATGACCGACCGCCATGAACCGTTCGGGCGTCGACACGCACACGACCTCGTCGGCGACAGGCAGGTCCCCCACCGTGGCAGCCGGCGCGACCGGCACCGCCAGGATGACTCTCGCCGCACCCAGGTGACGGGCCACCTCACACGCCACCCGGGCGGTGGATCCTGTCGCGATGCCATCATCGACGATCAGCGCGGTCCGCCCGGTCAGGTCGATGCGCCCACGGCCCTTCCGAAATCGTGAGACACGCTCTTCCAGCTGCGCGCGCTCACGAAACTCGACCGTCTGCAGTTCCTCGTCGGTAACCCCCGTGTGCGCCAACACCGATGCGTCGAGCACCCGCGCACCTCCCTCACCGATAGCGCCCATAGCCAACTCGGGCTGAAACGGAACCCCCAGCTTGCGCACCACGATCACATCCAGCGGCACACCGAGCGCCTCCGCCACCTCGAAGGCCACAGGCACCCCACCCCGGGGCAAGCCCAAGACCACCACATTCTGGCCACGCAAGTGTTCCAACTGCTCTGCCAGCAATCGTCCAGCCTCGACCCGATCAGCGAACACAACCATCGTCATCGGCTTCCTAGATGCCGACCACGGGAACGGCCGGGGCGGTGGGGGTCAATCGTTGGCGGGCGAGGCGCTCGATGAGTTCGGGCATCGCTGCTTCGGGCGATGTGCACAGTTGTTCTCGGCACTCGTGGACCATCGCGGTGATGACGGGCAGCGGCACCTGGCCCCCGAATTCGGTGAACAGACGCTCCATGGTGTCGGCATAGAAATGAGCTCGCATATCGCCCTCCGTCGTGGCACCGCTCGGGTTGGTGGGCTCCACCACTGCAACATCGTGTTGGGGCCGAGGTTTTCACGTATTCATCACGTGTCGTGCCCGCACTTCAGTTCCGCACCTGCCAACGGGCCGAGTCCATCGTCCCTGCTCGTCCACCGCGCGTGTAGGGACCGAAGTCACTTGTTTACCGCTCCATCCGACCGCGACGAGGACGATCACCTTGCACGCTCGCATCAACGAGGTGCCAGGCCGGGTTCGTGGGCCCCGGAGGGAGGTCATCGGATTGGTGACTTTCGGCCATCCTGTGCGGGTCGGTTGTCGTGTCAGGCTCTGCGGGTACAGGGACAACGACGACGGGAGGTCTGCAGCGATGAACGTATTCGAGGGTCGAAGTGCGGTGGTCACGGGCGGTGCGCGTGGGATCGGTGCGGCAGTGGTCCGCGCGTTGGCCGAGAGCGGTGTGCGGGTAATGGTCGGAGATGTGCTCGACGAGGAAGGTGAGCGTCTTGCCGAGTCTCTCGGCGACGCTGTGCGCTACCGCCACCTCGACGTGACCGAGAAGGCGGATTGGGAGGTGCTGTTGGAGGAGGCGGAGACGATGTTCGGCCCGCTTGCGATTCTCGTGAACAACGCGGGCATCCTGGCCCTCGGCGGTATCGACGAGCAGAGTCCGGAGTCGTTTCGGCACATACTCGATGTGAATCTCTACGGTCCGTGGCTGGGGATGCATGTGGCCGCGCCGTTGCTGCGGCGTGCGGGCGACGGAGTGATCGTCAATGTTTCCTCCACAGCGGGCTTGATGGGATATTCGAGCCTCGGCGGCTACGTTGCGAGCAAGTGGGGGCTGCGGGGGCTGACAAAGGCAGCGGCTTTGGACTTGAGTACTGCCGGGGTGCGGGTCTGTTCGGTTCATCCGGGTCCGATCCGTACTCCGATGACGGCCGGTTTCGGCGATGAGACCGCGGCGAATCAGCCCATCCCTCGATTCGGCGAGCCAGAGGAGGTTGCGGCCATGGTGCGTTTCATCGTCTTCGAGGCGACGTATTCCACTGGGTCAGAATTCGTCGTGGACGGCGGCGCGACAACCGGAATGGTGCTGGCGACGCCAGCCGAATCCGACTGAACCATCGACGGCAAAGCTCGTCGAGCGCCGACAAAGCCGTTCTCACCCGAGGTCGAAGCTCTCGCGAGCTCGTTCGATCTCAGACATGTGCTCGGTTGCCCAGTGCAGAATCACGTCGATCGGCGGCCTCAGCGTCTTCCCCAGTGGCGTGATTCGGTATTCGACGGCGACAGGGCGCGAACTCAGTAGAACCCTCTCGACGATTCCATTTCGTTCAAGCCTGCGAAGTGTCGCGGTGAGCGACTTCTGCGTCACGGTTGGTATCGCGCGGCGCAATTCGTTGAAACGGCAGGGTTTTTCACAGAGTTCGTTGAGGACGGCCAGCGACCATTTGTCGAGCACCTGATCCAGCAACTCACGATGGGGTGCGCTGATCGTGAGCTCGCCCTGCGCATCCGAGGTATCGGTCATGAAACTACGTCTCCTTGAAGTGTCCTCCGTGTACCAGGTATCAATGTTATACCTAACCGGATCTACAGAGGAGAAAACCGTGTCCGTCGCATATCTCACCCCCGAGGGCATGACCCAGCACGTGCCCTACCATCACGTCGCAGTGGGGACGGGCACGCGCCACGTGCACGTCAGCGGGCAGATTGCACGCCTGTCCGACGGGACTCCCGTGGCCGTCGACGACCTTGCGGGACAAGTTGCACAGGCGCTGCGAAACACCGCGACCGGACTGGCGGGTGCGGGCGCCACGTTCGACGATGTTCTGCGGTTGACGTTCTACGTCACGAAATGGGCACCTGCGAAAATCGCCGAGTTCATGGCTGGCGTCGAACAAGTCGCTGCCGAAATCGGACTGTCGCTGCCAATGCCGCCGGCCTCGCTCATCGGTGTCGACTACCTCTTCGAGCCGGACGTGCTCGTGGAGGTCGAGGCAACGGCGATTCTCGACTGAGGGTCGCTGGCATAGTCACGACGGGCGTACCGGAAATGGGCTCATGATCTGGTTCACCGACAAGGTGTCGGGTACCGTCTGGCTGGTGTTCCTGAGGTGGCGCGTTGGTTGCCTTCTCTGCTTTCCGCGACCGGCGCGGGTGCAGGCATTGTCGATTGCTCAGCCAGGCTCATGGCGAGCCCTGTTGGCGGGGCCGCCGAGTTGACCTCCACAGCACGCGAGTTCGTGGCATACGGTCCGTCGTACTGGTCGGCGATCGCTGTGTTTGCGGTGGGTGCGGTGCTGCTGATTTGGCTTGGACGCCGGCAGACCGAAACTGCGGCCAGACGGTTCGGGCGCATCGGTGGGGCTCTGACCGCCTTGCTCTACCTCGGCGCGTCGGTCAACGCGCTGATTCCGCCCAGTATCGACGGGTCTGTCCCGCTGCACCTCACCGACCTGGCGACGTTGTCCGCAGCCTATGCACTGTGGTCGCAGCGACAATGGGCCTTCGCGCTCACCTACTATTGGGGCCTTGTGCTCAGCGTGCAGGCCCTGATCTCGCCGGTCCTGACGGGTCCGGACTTCCCCCACTACCAATTTCTCGGATTCTGGGCGATTCACCTACTCGTCGTGTGGGCGGCCATCTATCTGACCTGGGGGCGAAGGATGCGGCCGACGTGGCGCAGCTACCGGACCGCGGTGACGGTGACCGCGGTGTGGGTCGGGATCACCATCACGTTCAACACCATCGCTGGAACGAACTACGGCTTCCTCAACAGGAAGCCGGCCAACGCGTCACTGCTGGACCTGATGGGCCCGTGGCCGGTGTATCTGCTGATCGGTTCCGCGCTCGTCGCCACTGTGTGGGCCGCGATGACCTGGCCGTGGTCACTGATGAAAAGACCGACGTAGGTCGACCGTGTCGTCGGGCTTCCGGCGCCACAGTGGTCACTACCCTCTGGCAAACAGGTGGTCCCATCACCCTGACAAACCGAATTCCCCCGCCGGAGTCCGTCATCTGAGTGCCGTACCACTGCTCAGCGCGAATGAGATCAATACCGATAGATCTGGGTGCCGTGCACGCGAGACCTTGGTCGATGTGCCGAACACGGTAGACGATCTCGAGGCCCCTTGCGCACTACCTACGCGGGGTGACCCCGATCAGGGGTGCGAGTTGTGTAGCGATGGGATTCAGGTTGAGCTTGTCCGGATCCACCTTCGGCTTGTTGTCCCACGGTTGCGGCGTTTCTGGATCTGCGTACACGATGCGGCTGGAACTACGGACACCGGTGACGCTTCCCTGAGGCGTCAGACAGTTCGCTTCCAAGTTCAACGGGTAGTCCTCTCGGGTGGGATCGAAGTTCGGGTTCTTCGCCTGCTCCGCATCCAGGATCGATTGCGACGCTTCGTACCCGATGGTGCACGGCGGCGGGTTGTTGACTTCCAAACCAGCAAAGCTGAGGTGGATGGAGCCGTCGCCTTGGACGAGGGTGTGCGCGGCCGATGATATAGACGGCAAGAAGATAAGCAAAGGCCTGAGAGCGAACGCCTTTGGGGCGTACAGCGAGGTGACAGAATCGATATTGTTCAGGTTCGTGGTCAGGGCCGGACCGCCGTCGGCAACGAGTGCGCCGATCTGGTCGCTTGCATCCGTGCCGGTCCCGATCAGGCGCCGAACATCGGGGTCGCTGCTGCGCAGTTGTGCCGTAAGAACATTCAGGTCTGCGCTGAACTGTCCGATCGCCGACGACTGCTCGGACTGGGTGTCGAGCACTGTTCGACTGTCCCGGATGAGTCCGAGCGTCTCGGGCAGTGCTTCCTCTGCTGTTTCCGACAAAGTGCCGAGTGAGTCCGCGAGAACCTGAAGATCTTCTCCCTTGCCATCGAACGCCGCTCCGAGTTCCCTGACCGTTGTAGTGAGGTTGTCCAATGGGATGGTCTTGATGAGCTGATCGGTGCTGGCCAATACGTTCTCGACCGGTACGGGCGTTCGAGTGTCCGCGGGAGCAATGATCGCACCCTCCGCGAGGAAAGGTCCGTCGCTGTTTGCGGGCTGTAGATCGACGTACTGCTCGCCGATGGCCGATCGATTCGCCACCACGGCCAGCGCCGAGGTAGGAATGTCCGGGCCTCCTGTGTCGAGCAACAGCTCCACATCGATACCGGCGCGGGTCAACGACAAGGTGCCGACGGTCCCGACGGGCACACCCCGGTAGGTGACCTCCGCGTTGGTGAAGATGCCGCCGGAGTCTGCGAACTCCGCGGTCACGCGGTATTGCCCGAAACCGAGAAGGTTGTCGATTCGGACGTATGTGCCGCCGACATAGACGATGCCGATGACCGCGACGACCACGAATGCGATCAGCTGAATCCTTACCAGTCGAGTGGCCACAGCGTCATCCCCATCGAATATCAGTCTGTCTTTCTGAGTGTTGGTCGCGATCTACCGCGCAGGACTGCGCGTGCCGTCCGGCTTCGCTCGCTGGCCGTCAGGCCGCCCCAGATACCGTGTGGTTCTTGGTGTGCGATGGCGTAGCTTCGGCACTGCATGAGGACGGGGCAGTGTGCGCAGATCGTTTTGGCCTGCCGTTCCAATCGAAACCGATGATTCCCGGGCGGGGGAAAGAAGATGTCACTGGGTAGTTGGCGACAGGCACCGCGCATGCGCCACGACCCATCTTCGGGTGCATCGGCGATGCGCGGTTGATCTCGCCCGGTGAGCATCAGGCCCGGTTCTCAGCTACGTGCAGTCCACCCACCACGGCCGCGGCCACCCTGCGGTGATCTCCCGGGGCGAACTCGCGGTCGCTGCAGTAGATGAACCGGTCGGGCCGGACAAGAAAGCCGTCGGCACGGGCACGGCGCATCTGTCGCTCGAGCACACCTTCGCTGTCCACGAAATGGCCCGCGCCTACCTTGTGGCTGGCAATCGCCGACGCATATTCGAGCTTCACCTCGGCAACTCCGGCCCTGGCCAGCTGTCTTGGGATCGGTGCCGAAGGGAACCCGACCCAGGTCCATTTGTTGTCGAGCACGACGTCCAGGCGCACGGGCGTGAGGTCCGATCCAACCACCCACGGCTGTTTGATGAAGGTTCCGCGTGGACTACGTCGCAATGGAGCGATACCGAAGAACCCGCCCTTGGTGCCGAGTTTGTACAACGGCTTGAGCCCATTGCCCGCGAGCAGGCGCGATACACCTGGCACTTTCGACGCTGCCACGAAGAGACCATCGCGTACCCGTGCTGCGGCCTCGTTCTCGAGCATCACGATGCGGCCGATGCGTAGCGAAAAGTTGGTCAGCTGTTCGACATTGAGTCGGCGCTCGGATTCGTATGTCTGCAGTAGTTCGGCATCGGCGCTACCGTTGAGCACTGCATCGAGCTTCCAGCAGAGATTCGCGGCGTCACGGACACCGGACGACACGCCCTGTCCGGCGAACGGCGGCATGATGTGCGCGGCATCCCCGGCCAAGAAAACCCGCCCTTTGCTCCACCGTTCAGCTTGCCTGATATGGAAGGTGTAACCCCAGCTACGGAATATCTCGACCTGGTCGTAGTCGATTCCGCGTTCGGCCAGCAGACCACGAAGGCCTGCCTCGGTCTGCAATTGCTCAACTGTTTCACCCTTGTTGACCCGATACTCGACACGGTGGTAGCCCATCGGACACGGGCAGTCCACACCAGGCCGCCGGGGGTCGGAAATGAAAGTGAAATCCAACGGAGCATCGGCTGGAAGGTCGTACCACGCTCGCAGTTGAATATCGAACCACGGTTCTTCGATGTGTTTGCCCGGCAGAGCGATACCGAGCAACTTGCGTATCGCGCTCGAGCCACCGTCGGCGGCGATCACATAGCGCGACCTGATCAGCTGGTCGTCACCGCCGCCTTCGACGGGACGCAGGGTGATGGTGACCGAGTCGGCGTCCTGGCTGAGATCGACTGCTTCGAAACCCGATGTAACGGTGACAGAGGGGAACCGGGCGATTCCTTCACGCAATACGCGTTCGAGCTCGGGTTGGTGATAGTAAGCCATACCCGGCACACCCTGATCGCGACTCTCCGCCGAGAACATCGACAGAAACGTCTTGCCGCCGTGCTTGAAATGCACGCGGACGTCAGCGGACATGGTGGCCAGCATGTCGTCGAACAAACCCAGCCCCTGCCAGACACGGTGCGCGTCCTCGTCCGAGGCTATGGCTCGTTGGCGCGGATAGATCGAGATGTCGCGTTCGATCACCGCAGTGGTGATGCCCCGCTGTCCTAGAAGATTCGCAGCCGTCGCTCCGGTCGGACCCAACCCGATGATGACGACATCGACATCGACGTCTCGGAGCGGACGAATGTTGTTGCTGATCATGCGCATTCCTTCTGAGTGATCTGTACGGGTCCGCAATGGCGGTGTCCGAGTGGACGCCCGGCGACTCGCCGGTGGCGCGCAAAGGGCGCGTCAAGTGCAATCAGTGCAGACTCTGCGGTTCATTCCGTCGTCGGGTTCGTGAACCGCTCCGCCGGTATGCAAGGCTGACCACGGACAAACGAGTGCGCATGTGCCAGTTATGCGTACGGGTTCGAGAACCACCGACACAGTCCCTTGTTTCTACCGGTCCAGCTGCAATTCTGCGAGGACACCGGCAATCGCGAACCCACCGGCAATGACGCAGCCGGCCACCCGCGTGCGGCGCGGCAAGTAGGCGGTCAGGGCGAATACACCGGTATCCCAGACATCGACGGCCACACCGGCGCGAAGCAGCGGTCGCACTGCCTTGGGTGCGTATTTCGTCGCTGCGTACAGTCCCCCTCCGATGTAGATTTCTCGGATCCCGAAGGTGCGTGCGGCAGCACGCGTGGTCGAAACTGCGGCGTCGGGACCGGCAAGGAGTTCGTTTGCTCGGGTGGGGGCGGCCATATGGGCAATTCCGATTGCGGCACGGGCAATTCCGACGATCTCGGGGAGGAATCGAACGAGGCCGGAAGAATTCCCGGGCAATGTGGAGCCGTAAACCATGGGTGAATTCCTTAAGTAGTCGGGACAGCACTCTCGCGAGCCAATCGTCGGAGCAGACCGACGGGCTTCTTCATACCGAAGGCCACGATGGTCTTGCGGCCGTCGTCGTGATTCCACTGCAGTAGGGCAGATCCATCGTCGACGGATCCTTCGAGGACGGTCGGGTCCCCATGGAGAGGGAGGGGACCGACGACCTTGATAGCCAGACCCAGGATCTCGGTCCAGAAGTAGTCGTCTGTGGGTGCGCACGTCGGATCGAGACCGAGAGCGGAGGCCGCTGCAACTTTGCCCTGTGCCACGGCATTCGACCAAAACGGGGACCGAACCTGAGCCGGCGCAGTGCGCGAGTAGGCAACATCGCCAGCGGCGAAGATATTGGATACCGTTGTTGTGCAACGCTCGTCGATCCCGACGCCGTATCGGTCGGAGATACCGGTTCCGTCGAGCCAACTCGTCTCGGGCACATCCCCGGCGCAGGTGACGACCAGATCGGCTGCGAGGGTCCGCTCCGCGAGCTCGACACCGACGACGGGATTGCCAAGTAGGGAGACCGGTCTGTCGACTCGGACGAAATTCACTGATGCGGATTCGGCTCGCAACAAAATCGATTCGGACAGAAACGAACCCAGGAGCCGCTCGAGTGGAGCATCGATGTCGACGACCGTGGCTTCGATACCGCGGAATGCGCAGGTGCTGGCGACCTCCATGCCCAGGAAGCCGGCTCCGACGATGATGGCGGTCCGTGCCTGGTTCAGGCGAGATCCGAGCGCACGGGCGTCGGCGAACGTGCGCAACACCGTCTCGCCCGCCTGACCGTGGGCTGCGATTCGGCGCGCGGCGGCACCGGTGGCCACGATCAAGGCGTCGTAGGGCACGTCGGCACCGCTCACAGTCGTGACGGTGCGAGTATCGGTGTCCACCGATACAGCACGATCGACGATCGACGTGATGTGGAGATCGGACAGGTCCCACCTCTCGGCCTCTGCCGCTTCGCTTTTCAGGACGTGCTTCGACAGTGGCGGCCGGGCATAGCAACCGTCGGCGTCGGCACCGATCATGGTGAGCGGGCCTCGATGTCCTCGGGCGCGGAGCTCCCGGGCCGCGGTGCACCCCGCGATCGAGTCTCCGACGATGACAATCCGGCGGTCGAACGTGCTCACGTGTGTTCGCGCAGCGCCGCGACCGGGCACGCGCCGATCGCCGACCGCACCGAGGAGGCAAGATCGTCGGGGATGTCGCCGTTGTCGAAGGCGTAGTGAAGCTCGCCCTCGTCGTCCAGGGCGAACACTTCGGGAGCTTGGTCGGCGCAAATCCCGTGGCCCTCGCATCGATCCCAGTCGACGTCGATTCTCATTGTTGTATCCCTTCTGCAGCAACCAGTTTCAGCGGCAATCGTTCGAATCGGTGAATGATGTTGTTGACGGCCCGTGTCGGCGTACCCGCGGGGACGAACTGTTCGATTCGCCGTGCGAGCACTCGGAGCATGGTCTGCGCCTCGAGTCGCGCCAGGCCCTGACCGGCGCACCCGTGGATGCCCGACCCGAAGCCGAGTTGGCGGGCAGCATCGCGGGTGATATCGAATGTGTCGGGGTCTTCCCACTCTCGCGCATCTCGGTTCGCGGAGGCGTAGATCACCAGTACGCGTGCCCCTGCGGGAATTTTCGCCCCGTCGACGTCCGCGTCGCGCACAGCTAGGCGTGAGAACGCTCGGATGGGCGACTCGTACCTGACCACCTCGTTGACGGCATTGGGGATCAGGTCCGGATTCTGCCGGATGGCCCGCCATTGCTCGGGATGCCGAGCGAACAGGTCGAGCGCTCCAGAGATCGCTCCGATGGTGGTGTCGAGCGATGGTCCAAGGTAGTCGATCATCAGCGCCGGGCACTCCGACCGACCAATTCGGTTCTCGTCGGCCGCGGTCAGTACGTCGTCGCCCATACTTCCGGGGATTACCGACCGCTCGCGAACCACACGCTTGGAGAAGCTCAGCATCTCGGTGGCAGCCTTCACCGCAGTGATCGAATGCCGGTTGATCGGTCCGAGTGAATCGAACGTTGCCCCGGCCCAGCGTAGGAGGTCCTCGCGCCCGTCTTGCGGCCATCCGACAAGGTCGGGGACCACCGACATGGGCAACGCAGTCGCCAGGTCATCGACACCGTCGACGATCTGCTTGTTCAGGGCTGCGTCGACGATGCACTCCGCCTTGTCCTCGACTGCCGAAGTCATCTTGCGAACTGCCTTCGGAGTCAGGCGGTGAGCCAGAACCGAGCGCTTCTTCGAATGCTCCCTGCCGTCACTGTTGAGGGTCGTCCCGCGTCCGAGCCTGTTGGCCAGGGGATTGAGCGCGACTCCGTCCCCGGAGATGAAGGTCTCGTCGTCTAGCAGCACGGCCTTGCAGTCCGCATAGCGCGAAACCGCGAACACCTGCTGCCGCGAGAGCCACACCACCGGACCCAGGTCCCGCAACCTCGCATAATGCGGATATGGGTCCAGGATGGCGTCGGTGGAGTAAATGTCGGCGCGGTACTGCGGAATCGAAACAGCATATGTCATTGCAAGTCCTCGGTGCTGTCTTGGGAAGGGCGGACGACGGCCCGGCAGTCGGGCCTGCGGGCGTACCCACTCTTGGTTATTGACGATATCGTCACCCATGAGAGCGTCGACAGTCAAGGTTTTTGACGAAATCGTCATTAATTCGCGGCGATAAGCTGATGTCATGCCCGGTACAGAGCAGAGCCGACCGTGACCGAAGTCAGCCGAGCAGCACGCCGCAAGGCACGCACCAGGGCCGCCCTCGTCCGGGCCGCACAGGGCTTTCTCGCAAGCGGCAACACCAACGCACCTGTCCTGGAGATCACGCAAGCAGCCGGCGTCAGCAACGGGTCGTTCTACAACTATTTCGAGAGCAAAGAAGAACTCTGGCAGGCGGCCGTCGACTCGTCCCTCGAATCCGTGGGGGCCTACCTCGACTCGCTCACAGTCGAGTTGCATGATCCGGTCGAGAAATTCACACAGTCCTTCCGGTTGTCCGGTCGACTGTTCCGCCTGGAGCCTCAGCTGAGTCGCGTTCTGCTCAACTCCGAGGCTGCAGCGGTCGCCGCCGCCGGGGGCCTGGCGCCACGATCGCGCCGCGATATCGAGTCGGCGGCCAGCGACGGCCGGTTCGATGTGAAGGATGCCGATCTCGCGCTCGCGCTGGTGGCAGGTTCCCTGCTGTCCATGGGGCGACTGTTGCTCGCCGCACCCGACCGTGACGAGGAAGCGACCGTGGACGAGACCACTGCACGTGTACTGCGAGCACTAGGGATCTCGGACGACGAAGCCCAACGACTGTGCAGCAGTGACCTTCCGAGCTCCTACGGCGTTGGAGTGCACGCCGCCGTCGACCCTCGGACAACGTAGGCGATCGCGTCCGTGGGATACGTTCGTCGACCCGCGTCGAAGACGCTCGGCGGGGCCATGATCGCTCCGATGGACAGCACTGACGCATATTTGCGACTCGACGACGTCGGCGACGTCTGGTGGCGCATCAGCCTGCATAGGGAGGCCGGCAACGTGCCGGTGCCGCTGGCCGGCCGCTCCGACACTCACGACGCGGCTCTGCGCGACATGGTCGTGAAAGCGCGCGCGTACATGGCCCAGGACGGGGGCACGTACAACAGCCGGAACTCGCTGCACGTGCAACGCAACTATGTGCAAGTCGAGGAAGTAACGGATCCCCAGACCAGCGTCGACGAGGTCGCTCGCCGGATTCAGGCCGCGTTCGACGCCGCCGCAACCGAGGAAGCCGGTGGGTCTCGCTCGGCGCCCTCCTCGCCGACTTGGCCGACAGTCTCGGTCTTCGACCGGATGTGGGTGCCGACAGTCGTCGACCAACCACTCGATTGGGCGATCAGGTCGTGAGTCTTGCCCGATGGGACGACTCGACCCGAACGAAGCCGCAATCCAAAGATGCCCTTGTCCAGCGGTTTCCGGTGGACAGGGGCATAACTTGTGCGCCGTCAGGGATTCGAACCCCGGACCCGCTGATTAAGAGGCAACAATTCATCTGGATATAGCAGAGCCCACCACAGGCCTGCGGAGGTGGGCGTTCGGCGAATCGAGCAACCGCGAGTGTCCGTGTGAATCCACGCCACCACCGTCCCGCAGAGTCCCCCATCGTCCAAACGGACCGTCATGGCCACGCGAGTCCACCTCGTCTGAAAGTGATGGGTTCGAACGATTCTGAAACACCGACCTCCGGGTTGCACGCCGGTCCGCTCGGACAAACAAGCCGCATACTTGCGATGCGGCATACTACCGAAAGCAAAGAACCCGGGTCAGCTGCATGAGCTGAATACCGGGTTCTTCGAACTTCTTCAACCGGGTCACGTCCTGCGACGTAGCACCGGCCTGTGCACGACGATCATAGCCCCATCTGGTAGGACTGCCAACCGTGACAACACAAGCACCCGGCCCCTGGGTCGAACAGTGGCTGAGTCCCGAACGTTTCGGTACCTATCTGCGACTCGCCGGCGGCAGCCGGATCCGGGCGCTCGCACTGCACGAGTGGAACACCTGCGTCAACGCGGCACTTCTCCACGACTTCGCACACCTTGAGGTGGGCCTACGCAACATGTACAACCTCGCGCTGCTCGGCGCTCGTGTCCACGGTGACAACCACTGGACCGACACGCGCTCCACCGCTCTGCTGTTTCCGCACGCCACACGAACCCATGCAGATCTAGAGAAAGCCCGCAGGGCCGCTGGCGGCCCCAGCGCTCCACCCGGAAAAGTGATGGCGGAGCTCACATTCGGATTCTGGGTACTGATGACCAGCTCACGAAATGCGCCGCTCATTTGGCAGCCGCACCTACAGCACGTGTTCCCTGCCGGTTCCAACCGGCAACAGATCCACTCGGGGCTCGATGAGCTACGCAAGCTCCGCAACCGCGTCGCCCACCACGAACCAGTCAACCGAAGCGAGCTCAACGGTTCGCTGAGACGAATGCGGCGCTTCACCAACTACATATCACCGGAACTGACGTCATACCTCACATCGAAAAGCCAGGTTCAGGGCCTCCTGGCGACACGCCCGTGACACCCCGTCCAGTGTCATCAGACAACGTTACCGGCCACGCACCCGATACCCGAGCTCGCCGATATCGATCTCACCCCGGACATACGCATCCTGGTCGGCTCGGGTCTCATCGGTACTGCGGCCACCGTCGAGAGCACTACTAGTCCGAGCAGCATCCATAGCCCGAGCGCGGCTAGCCGATGGCTGTCGATGCAACATCCAGCGCCTCCTCATCCGACGGGAACTGGACGTTTCCCCGCACTCGTTCGGAGTCAAGAGACACAGATCCTTTGCTGGCAGAACCACGCGGAGTTCCTGATACCTTCGGCCGATGAACCGAACTCCCCCACCGGGGTGGTACCCAGACCCATCTGATCCATCCAAGAACGTCTACTGGGACGGGCGGTCGTGGGCGGGCCAGTCGGCTCCAGCGGTGTCCAGTCAGAACGGGAAGGGCCGCCAGACGGCGGTCAACTTTGGGGCTTTCGTGCTCATCGCGATAGGGCTCATGATGTCGACGCAGTCAGTTAGCCTCCTCACCGGCAGCGGACCCATCTGGACCGCGGTCGCGGTGATTGCCGGGGGTACTGCGTTGGCATTCTTCCTCGGAGCGTCGGTCATTATCCGAGTATTGGCGGTGCTGGCCTTGGTCCTGGGTGTCGCAAATGCCATCTCGATCGAGAACCAGATGTCGACCAAACGCGACGAGCTGACCCGAGTATTCGATCAGTAGCTCATGCGCGGGTGCGATATCGTTGTTCCCGAAACCCGTCGTCGCTGAGTAGTTCCTCGACCTCCTCGATCGACTCATCAACACCAGCCATCAAGTGCTCACGGACGGGCCGTCCTACCGACCCCGCAAACGACCCGGAACCAAGACCGCCCGACAACCGAGACCGCCAGCGATATCCTCACCTCAGCAGCTCCCGGCATGGGGAATCACGTGACAACGAGCCCTAGGGAATTACGAGACCGTCGACAGCGAAATGCGAAGCTGTTGCGCAGCGGGGTCAGCAACCATGATTGGTTTCTCTTGGCCGTCTGCAATACGTCACGGGTGCCGCATCCAAGGTTCGAAGATGGCAAACGGGTTGCGTCACCGGGGAGGTGTCCCCGTAGGCCAATCATCCGACGTTGACCCACTCCGGTATGTGAATTTGTTCGGCCGTTACCTGGTCCGATAGTGTCTTCACCAGTGCTGCAACGAACCACTCGCAGAAACGCATTCTCGTTGTCAGGCTGTCATTTCTGATGTTCTTAGACACGTCACGCGCAACAGCGTCTGCATACCATTCCGTCGCCTCCAACCCGAACATGAAGCGCGGTTTCACCCACCCCTCACGCACGACACAGGCCGCGCTGGAGGCTGATTCGTACTCAATCTCGGCAAGCAGCACGCCACTATCAGCATTAAGCGTCACGTTCTCCGGACCGGAACGGATGGCCACCGGGCGAGGAGAACGCGAGTCAAGATTCAGGCCAGTGTCTCCGTCAGGAATGACGCGTAACGCTAGTCCAAAGGAGTGGCGATGACGGTCGATACGGGACATGTTGTGAATCCACAGCAGGCTATCCCCATCAGCACCGTACTTTCCGTGATAGGGCTGCGAGTGTTCGATTCGTTCTACCGTCGACGCGGACATTCCTTTTGTTGGGTTGGAATCAGAAGCGAGCATTTGCTCGAATTCGGTAGCAGTGGCGCGGATCGGAAATGTTCGTGTACGCGGACGCGACGGTGGATAAGAACCCGTCTCCAGCGCGGCCAAAGTGTAGAAAGCCCCATCGAGTGACGCCCGGACCTGGTGAAGCCAGTCGCTAAGGACCGTAGACGCGCGCGAGGGCACAGGTTCGGCCTGCTTGACCATCACCGAGACGAAATTCTCGTGCGCTATGCAGTCGACAACCACCGCTGACTCGTGTTTGCAGTACTGCTCCAGGGAGTCGCGATGTTCGACCGCGCGTTCCAGACGAGCGATGAACCGGTCGAACCCCTTGTTCAAGTCGTGCTTCCGAATGTGGTCGTCGTCCATTGCAAGTCCCTTCTCGTTTCCGCCACATGATGATGATCAGCGGGCGGTCGACGCTAACAGCTCTTGAGAACGCGGCGCGTGCAGTCCGGTCAGGACGATTCGTCGTAGCTCACTGCATCGTTTGGGTTTTTCCGATCCAAATTCGTCTGCAGCGGGCGCGGAAATTGCGACCTCGCTGTTGGTCCGTCATCCAACCGGTAGTCCCTCTCCCAGCCCGCATCGGTTCGCCATCGGCAGGGTCCCCAGGCCGACCATCGAAGAATCACCGCAGCGCCAAAAAAGGCGTGGCGTTCTCCCGTTGTCGATGGTCTCCAAGGCATCCGCACGAGCTTCGAAGTTCTTCATCCCCAAGTCAGACCGTCATGCAAACCTCTGTCTGCGAGTTTGTACCAGCAACTCGAACGGGCGGCCCGCCACGGGCAACGATCAGACAGCGAAGGTCGATCCGCACACAAGGCAATGGATCGGTTGCTCGTGATCCGTCGGCACCTTGATCGGCTCGTGCGGGTGGCAGGGTGGTTGCACGATGTCCATGTCATTGGGCTCGGTCATCGCCGCAGGGACGTCGGAGGTCGGCTCGAACCGTAGCCCGGTCTCGTTCGACATTTGAGCGAGGACTTCCGGTATTGCGCGGGCCTGAGCGTACTCGAGCTGCTCTTTGGTCCACCACTGGTCTGTGCCTGCTGGGACCCCGCACAAGGGACAGAAGTATGCATCCGGCTCCTGCTCGGCTGCGGCCTCGTCGTTCATCGGCCCAAGGTGCCACCTAAACCTCGATCCACCGATGAGGCGGGTGTTGAGCGGGGCGTCGTGACACGGAAATGCCTCTCGGATCTGGGAAAATGGAGCTTGTCTAAGGTCCCGAATCCCAGATGCGAGAGGCATCTCGTAGATGCAACTCGACCACGCCCCGGCCGCCGGTGCTATCGTGTGCGTATGGCAGGCAAGGAGGGAGTCGCGTTGGACCTCGGAGCGTTCTCGGTGAGCCTGTCGGTGATCGATCTCGCGCGATCCCGCGCCTTCTACGAGGCGCTCGGCTTCGAAGTGTTCGGCGGAGATGCCGAGCAGGGCTGGATCATGCTCCGCAACGACAGCACGGTGATCGGACTGTTCCAGGGAATGTTCGAGAGCAACATCCTGACCTTCAACCCCGGGTGGGATGCCGCAGCCCACGACGTCGAGCCGTTCACCGACGTCCGCGACATCCAGCGCTACCTTGTCGAGCGGGGTGTTCACCCCGAGGGGCCTGCAATCGAGGCGGAATCCGGGCCGGGGTCGATCACCGTGACCGATCCCGACGGAAACGTCATCCTTATCGATCAGCATCGCTGAGCGCGTCCGCAGCTACGTGCGCGATGGCACGCAGCCTGACTCGTTCGGTCGGCTCGAGGTGTTCTATGGCGCACGAGAGCATCGTGCGTGGCATCGCTCCCGCATGCTCTTCCAGGAACGCAGTCAACTCGGAGCGGTTGGCACGTTTGCCTGCTTCGCGCAGCATCCATCCGCTCGCCTTGTGCATGAGGGGTTCCGTGTCGTGCAGACTTGCCCGCGCAACACGGAAGGTTGGCTCCGCGTCTCCGGCTCTTACCCACGCGAGTGTGGAGATCATGGCGACCCTGCGCTCCCACAGGCTCTCACTCGCAATGAGGCTATCAAGCGTGGCCACGGCCACGGCCTCTGCTTCGGGCTGATCGCGCAGCCACTCACCGACGAGAACCTCGGCGCTCGAGTCGACAATGTCCCAAATTAAGGTCGAGCAGAGCTAGTCGGACAGCAGACCGCCCCGAAAATACCTGGAGTGAGTCCGCTTGATCGCATCGAGAGATTCTCCGACGAGAGCGACGATTTCCATGTCGGGGTCATCGCGACCATTTTCGAGTGCTAGGTGCAGTGACCAGGGACGTTGTGGACGGCGCGTCAGCGACAGATAGGTGAGGACCTCCGGTATCGGTGTGGTTACCACAACTGCACCGACAACCGAGAGGTCCTCGTGTCACACGCTAATGTCTTGCTCACCTCGAAGGGGAGATTGAAACTCGCGACATCGATCGTCGATGACGGGTGGTCGATCCGCCGGGCCGCCGAACGGTTCCAGGTCTCACCGACCACAGCGAAGAAATGGGCCGACCGCTACCGCGCCAGCGGGCAGGCGGCGATGGCCGATCGCTCGAGCAGGCCACACCGCAGCCCCGGCAGGACACCGACACGCACCGAACGCCGAATCATCAACCTTCGCTTCACTCGCCGCTGGGGACCGCACCGCATCGCCTACCACCTGCACATGGCACACAGCACCGTCGGAGCCGTCCCGCGCCGCTACGAATGCCGCTGCTACGCCACCTCGACCAGAACACTGGACTGGCAGTTGTCGACGGTCTCGTAATTCCCCAGGGGTAGTTGTCACGTAATTCCCCATGCCGGGTGCTGCTGTGGTGAGGATATCGGTGACGGGCTCGGCTGTCAGG